>Ga0209163_1000018_pt1 | contig 475120 bp, 425 predicted proteins | sample MTBAKSrepl2MetaG_FD_187457 | JGI IMG/M metagenome (GOLD analysis project Ga0209163, IMG submission 187457) | Enrichment culture microbial communities om Arthur Kill intertidal strait, New Jersey, USA, that are MTBE-degrading - MTBE-AKS2 (Arthur... | ecosystem: Environmental > Aquatic > Marine...
ACTTGCACTAACAACATCAATTCAGTTAGTTCATTTTCGCGATAGATTTTTGTAAAAAACATCTATCACCCAGAATTAACCGAACCGACAAATCCTCGTCAGACAGGAAATAACTCCTGGCTCCATTAAAAGATGAAAGAGATTTTGAAATTCAACCCACACAACCGAATTGTGTGAGGGATACATACAAGACATTTCTTGTATATAAAGCTTTGTATTGCACATCTTCAGTCAATTTCTTACAGAGATTCAGAACAAAAGATGATTTTTGTTAGAATCAAAGAAAGACCTTGCCATTCCGATCGGTTGAGATCGAAACAGATGCGCTTGCTCACACATTTGCTTTGTGTGAGGGATACATACAAGACATTTCTTGTATATAAAGCTTTGTATTGCACATCTTCGGTCAATTTTTCACAGAGATCCGGAACAAAAGAAGATTTTGTTAGAATCAAAGAAAGACCTTGCCATTCCGATCGGTTGAGATCGAAACAGATGCACTTGCTCACACATTTGCTTTGTGTGAGGGATACATACAAGACATTTCTTGTATATAAAGCTTTTTGTCGAATCGTTATTTTTCATACGGACTTTTTGCAAAATAAATTTTTGCTGTAAATCCACATGAACAATGTCGCCTGATCACATAAGATCAGGGGAACACCTAGATGCAGTACTTGAATAAATACATTTCGATAAATTCTTCCAAAAAGGCCAGATGAAATGATAATCAGAAAAAAAATAAAATTACTTAAAATAAAGATTAGTAGCAGATACCCAGATAAATAACATATTAATTATGACTAAAAAAATCCAATATTAACATTATAAGCATATATATAAGAATTATTTTCAGCACATAATAGATTCTTTTCACCACAAATTAATATCCGAAATTACAACATCTTCAGGAGAAATACAGGTTCTTGCAATAAAAGAAGAGTATGAAAACGAGATGGGAAACATGAATCTCAAGCGGAGAACATGCATAGAACCTTTAGCTGGCTCAGTGAATTTTATATATAGCGAATTCCAATTAAAGTAAGGGGAGTTAGAAGTCCCTTTAAGAAATTGGGAAGAAATTGGGAATTTATATCCAGTTAGACCTTGAATAGTTGTTTGTGTCTAAAAATGGAGAATGATAGGGCATTAAAATCTTATTAAGGTCTTGTTAGCGGAGATTTTATTTTCAACCCAGCTTTGGCCCTCTAAAAATAAGCAGAAATTCCTGCAAATGATGAGGGATGTTTGCTCCTCAAATGCTAAAATGGAGGTTAAATATTTGATAGATATAGACCCCAGTGGTATTCTGGTTCGTTACAACGTTCAAATGGAAAAGGAAATGACACCGGAAGAGGCCGCAGAAGAGCTTTATCCAAAGGACTCTTTAATAAACCCGGTTGCAAAAGCCATCTTCGAGGGAGAAGAAGATGACGTTGTAGAAGGACTAAAGAAGGCTATCGACTCTGGAAAGGACCCGATCGCCCTCATCAATGATGCCTTAATGGTAGGAATGGGCGTTGTCTCCAAGCTTTACGACGATGGAGTTATTTTCCTGCCAAACGTTATGATGTCTGCAGACGCCATGCTGGAGGGTATCGAATTCCTGAAGCAAAAAGCTGGGAAATCTCCTGAAGTCAAGGGAAAAGTCGTCTGCCACGTAGCAGAAGGTGACGTCCACGACATCGGCAAGAACATTGTGGTTGCACTGCTAAGAGCAAACGGATATGATGTAATTGACCTTGGAAGAGATGTTCCTGTCGACGAAGTCATAGAAGCCGTGGAAAAGGAGAGCCCCCTGATGCTGACAGGTACAGCCCTCATGACCACAACCATGTATGCCTTCAAGGAAATCAATGACAAGCTCCTGGAGAAAGGCTACAGGATTCCCTTTGCATGCGGAGGCGGGGCTGTAAACCAGGACTTCGTATCCCAGTATGAGCTCGGCGTGTATGGTGAGGAAGCATCAGATGCCCCGAAGATGGCCGATTTCATCAAGGCACATGGGGACAATATTGTAAAGCTGAGGGAGAAATTCCATAAACACTGAGGAGGTGGAGTAGATGGCAGTAACAAGATTCACTAAAATGGCTTATTCTACAGCAGATGAAATGGTCTTCGGAAAGGCTACAAAACCTGTCAAAGCAGGACTCGGGCTTGAAATCGGTGCTGGCTACACAACCCCTGAAGTGAACTACGCTCCAAGGCCTGAAGCCGGTGCATCCAAGGAGAAACTTATAAAGGAATACGAGAGGATCACCACCGACATCATGGCAAGAATGGTTCAGATCGGAGCCCCTTCGGTTGTGCTTGAAACAGAACACGTTCAGCAGATGTCCAACCACCCTGACTGGGGAGCAGCCGTTGCCCATGCCCAGAAAACCATCATGGAAGACTACCACGATGAATACGGCATAAAGTGTGCCCTCCGCCACACTATCGGTGACATCCGTGAAAGCAGAGACTTCCTCCAGCTCAGAGGAGACAAGTACAACACCTTCATGGAAGCCTTTGAACAGTGCGCCCAGAACGGTGCAGACCTGCTTTCCGTTGAATCAATGGGTGGAAAAGAAGTCTTTGACTATGCGATTCTCAGAAACGACATGGCCGGTGTACTTTTCGGTATCGGCGTGCTCGGCAGCATGGACATGGAAATGATCTGGTCCGACATCGCAGAAGTTGCAAAGAAGAACAAAGTCGTTGCAGCCGGTGACACAGACTGCGCCCAGGCAAACACCGCAATGTTCATCGCAGGCGGTCTGCTTGACAAGAACCTAGCCCACACCATTGCAATTATTGCAAGAGCAATTTCTGCAGCAAGGACCCTCTGTGCATATGAAGCAGGCGCAACCGGCCCTGGAAAGGACTGCGGATACGAAAACACAATCGTAAAGTCCGTCGCAGGCGTCCCGATTGCACAGGAAGGGAAAACATCAACATGTGCCCACTCTGACCTGATGGGTAACCTGACCATGCAGTGCTGTGACCTCTGGTCCAACGAGTCCGTTGAATACCACGGTGAATTCGGCGGTACCACCGTTCAGTGCTGGTCCGAGACTCTTGCATATGACTGTGCTCTGATGAATGTAGCTCTTAATTCAGGCAATGAAAAAGTTTTGAGAGACATGTTCACAGCTTCGGATATGTACAGAGATGCCCAGGGATACGTTCTCGCGTATCAGAACGCTTACAGAGTAGGAGAGGCGATAGCTAAGAGCGGAAATGATATTTACATCCGTGCCAAGAACGCAGCACTTGAGTCTATCGCAATCGTCGAAGAAGGAGCAAAAGGCAAACTTGGATTATCCAGATTCGAAACCAAAGCTCTTGCAGATGCAAAAGCTTCTTTTGAGGCCCTCACAGACGACAAGGACAAGTTCATGAGCGACTGCCTGGACAAATATAAGAAGGAAGTCAAAGTCTTCCTGCCGGAGAACTACGGCCTCTGAACGAGGTTGTTCTTCTTTTTTTACTTTTTTCCAGGATATTTCAGCATTCATCCTTTTTCAAATATTCAGACTTTTTTAAGGATTATGATTAGTTGTTTGATTTTTTCCGGAATCCGGGGAGAGGTCTTTCAGTTCTCTCACCCCTGCGCTGCACATGGCTGAGGCCAACCTGCCGTCAAATAAAAAGCAACTGCAAGCCAGTACCGCAATTAAGAGAAACATACGTTGGAGAAATATACGTTGGAGAAATGCCCCCCGGATTGAAAGAAAGTCTTCTTGACCGAAGCGAAACTGACAGCAGGCTGTTGCAATTACATCGCAACTCCCGGAAAATCTCCGATTTCCTGTGATCCCGAATCGCAATTCAGGTGGCGAATAAGGGTGCAAGGCTTAGATAGCTATAATTAATCCTCTGCAACTCGGGTGTGACAGCGGGGATAAAAAAATTAAAACTCGAAAATTAAAAAATAGAAAGTAGAAAGTAAAAAGTAAAAAGAAAAAATAACAATTAAAAAAGTAAAAAAGGGATTTTCAGGCCCTTCAAGCGTAGTATTCGTCTCTTGCTTCGACCATGGCCTTGATGTTGGCAAGCGGTGTCATAGGAGCAATTCCGCAACCAGGAGCGAGCACATCAACCCCGTCTGCGAGAACCTGTTTGGCTTCGGCCTTGATCTTGTCAACGGGGCCTGGGAGCAGAGTGAAAGGGCTTGAGATATTTCCTACCAGCCTTGCCCGGGTTCCAAGGACTTCCTTTGCCTTCTTTACACTGCCAATCTTTTCCTCGACGCTGAGCCCTTCAAAACCGCAATCTGCCATATAGTTGAGGATAGGGTTCACATTTCCGCAGATGTGGAGGACGGTCACAGAGTTGACACTCCCGGAAAACTTCTGCAGCCGCGGTTCCAGTTCGGTCTTGTAAGTGTCAGGGCTCATGAGGTCCGGGGACGCGACCGGGTCTGCGACAGAAATTATGTCAGCACCCGCTTCTACCATGGCGTTTGCATAGGCTACCGTGGCTTCGGTTGCGAAATCCAGGATCTGTTCGAAAAGCTCTGGCTTTTTTAGGGACCATTTCATAAAGGATTTTACACTTGAGAGATCCGAGGCGAGAGTTACCGGCCCTTCCATGCCTCCGATTACCGGGACATCGGGACCTACCTTATCCCTGATGATCTTTATGGCTTCAAGCACAGCAGGAATCCTGCCCGTCCCCAGCAAATTGTCGGGCATTTTCAGACCCTCCAGATCCTTGGGATAAGGATGCGCAGTAACAGAAGGCTGCCTGTTCTTTGTCCCCATGTTGACCTCGCAGCCCATTGCCTGGGCAAGCACGGTCAGGCAGTAGGGAACCCTTACGGCTTCAAGCCCGCTCAGTTCATGGTTTGCAATTGCCAGCTTTGCCATAAGCCCGGCGTCAGAGTGAGCTTCAGGCCAGGGAGCTCCGACTTCATCCATCAGTTCTACGATCCCGGTCTGGGTCACCGAACAAACAGGCACTTTGTCAACTTTCTTTCCTTCGAGGGCGTTTAATAGCCTCTCCTTAAGTGTCATATCACTCATCTTCGATCTTCCCCAAATATTCAATTTACAAAATTAAAAATTCTATACAAGCCGTTTTATTTCTTCAAAATGCTTAAGATTTGAGTTCCTTTAATTTATGAACTCTCGAATCAGACTCTTACAAGAATCGCCTCAGTGACCCCTTGAGGCACAAAAAGTTTTTAGAGCTGTCCAGGCAGGAGATAGTGCTACCAGGACAATGGAATCCCCAGGTCAGAATTGACCAGTATAATCTCTGTTTTATGCTATATCATTGTTTGGGCAAAAAATCAGGAAACATAGACCCGCAGAAACCATATAAAAAGAAACAGCAAAGAAAGGACCCTGAACATGTCACAAATTTCAGAAAGAATCAGGATAATTGAAAGCGATATTACAGGACTGAAAGTCGATGCAATTGTAAACGCTGCAAACAATACACTTCTCGGAGGAGGAGGTGTGGACGGCGCTATCCACAGGGCTGCAGGGCCCTGCTTGCTGGAAGAGTGCAGGACTCTGGACGGCTGCCCCACAGGAGAGGCAAAGATTACAAAAGGGTACCTTCTGCCTGCAAAATACATTATCCACACCGTTGGCCCTGTATGGCAGGGAGGTAGCAAAGAAGAGAATGAACTTCTGGCTTCCTGCTACAGGAAGAGCCTTGAGCTTGCCAGGAAATACAATATAAAAACAATAGCTTTCCCGGCCATCAGCACAGGAGCATACGGCTTTCCTTCCGAAAGAGCAGCCGGGATTGCGGTTTCTCAGGTAAAGGAGTTTTTACAGGAGAATGAGCTGCCTGAAACCGTTTTTCTTGTCTGCTATAATAAAGAAGCCTGCAAAAGCATCAAAAAAGCCATTGAGGAAAATATTTGAAAAATAAAGTATTTGAAAAATAATTTAGATTTAGAATGTTCTTTTAAATACCTTTTAGATACCCTTTCAGATGATAGATATTATTTTTGATATTATTTTTTGATGTAAAACTGTCTTGGAAGAGACAGCTTAAATGCTCGGTAAACAATTCACAAAAAGCAATTGGAAAAGTTTTCTCCCACTCTCACTTCTGGCAGATTGTTTATATAGTATGTTACAAAAATAGGTTCTAAATAAAAATTATAATGACAGCAAATTCCGGATATCCGGTAACAGCCTGCCCGAACAAAGAATGCCGGGCTTAATAAGACAGATGAAATATAAAAATGTTTAATGTAATGAAAATTTATCAGTAAACACTTACCAGTAACACTTATCGATAACACAGATCAGTAACATATATCAGTAACACTTACCGCAAACACAAATCAGTAACATCTACCGCAAACACATATCAGCAACACTTTATCAGTGCAAGTCTATTGAGGTACATCACAGCACAGTTTACTTGTGTACACACTCGAAAAAGAAAAGATACGCACTAAAAGGAAAACATTAACATAACACTCAAATCACTCAAATGAGCCTGCAGGATTATATCACGAAAAAAGGGACCGGAGGAATTATTATCATTAACGATGAAGCCTTTCAGAGAGGCCTTGACCTGGTTAAACGCAAAAAGTACGAAAAAGCCATCAACACATTCAATAAACTTCTGGATAAAAATCCAGGCCACAAGGAAGCCCTTTTCTACAGGGGACTTGCCCTCCTTGAAACCGAAAACCCCCGGGAAGCCCTCAAGTCATTTAATGAAGTCCTGCAACTTGAGCCCGGAAACTCCGACGCCCTCTACAGAAAAGGAACCTGCCTTGCTGTTCTCGGAAGATTTGAAGAAGCCCTGGAAGCCTATGAAAGTGCCCTTGAACTTTCCCCGGATGCCCCTGAAATCTGGTATATGATGGGGCTTTCTTTTGCCGAGATAGAGCGAGCTGAAGCTTCAATCCTCTGCTTTGAAAAAGCCCTGGAACTTAAACCCGAGTATACAGACGCCTGGTGTGCAATGGGGGCAGTAGCCGGAAAAGCCGACAGGTACGAAGAAGCCCTGGAAGATTTTGGGCGGGCACTTAAAATAAACCCCCGAAATTCAGAAGCCTGGTATGCAAAAGGCCTGATCCTTGCAAAGCTTGAAAAATACGAAAACGCGCTAGAATGTTTTGATTTCCTTATCCGGGAAAGCCCGAAAGATACGGCTGCCCTTGAACAGAAATGCCTCATCCTTGCAAATCTCGGGAAAAAAGAAGACGCCCTGGAAGCTCTCGAGGACTTTTTAAAGAAGTTTCCTGCAAATGAAGCTGTCCTCTACCATAAAGGCATCCTTTTAAGCGAACTTTCAAGATATGAGGACGCCGAAAAAACCTTTTCAAAAGTATTGAAATTAAACCCCGGACACCGGGAAGCCTGGTTCAGGAAAGGGTTTGCCCTTGTACAGCTGCTCAGGCTTAATGAAGCCATTGAGGCTTTTGACGAATCCATCCGGCTCGACCCTGCTTATTTTGAAGCCTGGAATTACAAGTGTTTTGCCCTGATGAAACTTGAGGTATACGAAGAAGCCCTGGAAGCCTTCGACGCCATGCTTGAAACCTATCCCGATATGAAGGAGATCTGGTACAACCGGGCACTTGCTCTTCTGAAACTGCAGAACCTTCTGGAAGCTGCCCGGTCCTTTGCCCGCGTTACTGAGCTTGACCCCGGCAACATAGACGCCTGGTTCCAGCAGGGGCGCCTGCTTGCGCGAGCAGGAAAATATGAAGAAGCCCTGGAAACCTTTGACAGGCTGCTTGAATATCACCCTGATTTTACCGAAGCCCAGAAGTTCAGGGGCACCGTGCTTGCAGGGCTCGGCCGGTTTGAAGAAGCCCTTGAACCCCTTACGAAAAGCCTGGAAAAGGAACCTGAAAACTATAACCTGTGGCTCCAGAAAGGACTCCTGCTCCTGGACATTGGAAAATTCGAGCCTGCCCTGGAAGCTTTTGAAAACGCCGCAGGCCTGAAGCCTGACGACGAAATCTGCTGGATGAACAAGGGTTTTGCCCTCTATTCCCTGGAACGCTATGAAGAAGCCCTGGAAGCTTTCAAGGAAGGCCTGCGCCTGAACCCCTATCTTGAGAAGGGCTGGAACAAGAAAGGAATAGTGCTCGGAAAGCTTGGAAAAACCGAAGAAGCCCTGGAAGCTTTTGAGGAAGCTGTAAAACTCAGGCCTGACTTCGAAGATGCCTGGAAAAATATGGGGCTCCTGCTTTTTGCCTCCGAAGAATACGAAAAAGCTGAAAAAGCCTTTGCCGAAGTCCTCAGAACAAACCCTGAAGATCTCGATTCCCTTTACAACAGGGGCATATCCCTGCTCAGGCTGGGAAGAAATGAAGCTGCCCTCGAATACCTTGAAAAAGTCGTTTCCCTAAGTCCCGATTATCCGGACCTAGCCTACAGCCTCGGGGTTGCCCTGATGGAACTCGGGGAGCTGGAAAAAGCCCTGGAGACCTTTGAAAAGCTTGCTGCAAAAAATCCGGAGGACCTGGAGATCCAGTGCAGGAAAGGAAAGCTTGCAATGGAGCTCGGGAAACATGAAACTGCCCTGCAGGCCTTCGAAAAGGTATTGCTCGAAAAGCCAGAAGCAAGGGAAGCCTGGTACAGGAAAGGGCTTGCCCTGCTGAACCTGGAACGCTTTGAGGACGCTGTAAAAGCCTTTGCCGAAGTAACTGCAAAGGATCCCGCTTATGAAGATGCCGGAACCCTCAAGGGCTTTTCCCAGATGCAGCTCGGAAACTTCCTCCCTGCCCTGGAAACCTTTGAAAGCGTACTTGAGAAAAGCCCGGACTCCGGGATTATCTGGTACTACAAGGGCCTGGCCCTGCAGAACCTGCAGAGGCAGGAAGAAGCAGCCAGAGCTTTTGAATCGGCTCTCCGCCTTAACCCGGAACTTTCTGATGCCTTTGAATACAGGGCAACCTGCCTCTTTGAAACCGGGCAGTACGAAACAGCTCTCGAAGCTTTTGAGGCTTTGCTTGAAAACGACCCGGAAAACCTTTCAGCCCTGAACAGCAGGGCAATTTGTTTCCTTAAACTCAGGAGGCATAAGGAAGCGACCGAAGCCTTCTCAGAGCTGCTTGAAACTGACCCTGACAGGGAAGAAACAAAGCTCAGGCTCGAAGAGGCAAAGTTCAGGCTCGGGATCGAATATTTCGAACTTGGACAATATGATGAGGCTCTTGCCCTTTTTGAAAGTATAAACGAAAACAAAGAAAAAGAGAATGAGGAAACAGTCGAGGATTCTCAGAAAGCCGATTCTCAAAAAGACTACTCTTTCCCGGACTGCTCACCCTTTTACTGGAAAGGGCTTGTGTTTATCCGGCAGGAAGCTTATGAAAAGGCCCTTGAAGTCTTTTCAAAGCTCACCGAACAGGACCCGCAGTTTGCAGAAGGCTGGTACTTTATCGGGCTGTCCAGTTCAAAACTCGGGAAACATGAAGAAGCCTCAAAAACCTTTAAAAAAGTCCTTGAAATCGACCCGGCATTTAGGGATCTTCACGATATATATTACCGGCTGGGCCTTTCCTGCTTTGAACTCGGAAACTTTGAAGAAGCCCTGACAGCTTTTGAGGTAGCCCTTAAAACCGCTCCTGAAAATTCCGAGAGGACTCCGGAAGAAGTCCAGGACATTATGTATAAAAAGAGCCTCGCCCTGCTCAGGCTCGGAAGATACGCGGAAGCTGAATCCGGCTTTAAGGAAGTGCTTGCCCGGGACCCGGCAAATGCTGAAGCCCTTGCCCATCTGAGCACTACCTGTTTCAAGCAGGGGCATTACAAAGAAGCCCTCGAGATCTTTGAGAGGGTGCTCAGTCAGACCCCGGCAAGAAAAACTATCCTTTTCAGGAAGGGGCTTGCCTTAAAAGCCTTTGGAAAAAATCAGGAAGCTCTGGACGCCTTTGACCTTGTCCTTAAACTGAAACCCGAATGCACATATGCCCTTGACCAGAGAGGATACACGCTTTTCGAACTCGAAAAGTATGAAGAAGCAGCTGAAGCCTTCAAAGAAGCCCTGGAATACTCCCCGAAAAAGGCAGATATGCAGTACCTGAGGGCTCTTGCCCTTTTCAGGCTCGGAAACTTCAAAGAAGCCCTGCAGGAATTTGAAAAAGCCCTTGACCTCGGATGCCGGAAACCTGACATTTCCTATTATACTGGACTTTCCTGCTTCGAAACCGGAGATTATGCAGGAGCTGTAAGAGACTTTGATGTCGTCCTCGAAGCAGGCATACAGGACCCGGAAATCCTGCAAAAGAGAGCCTTTGCCCTTTTCGAATTAGGGAAAGCAGAAGAAGCCGTATCCGCAGTAAATTCCCTCCTTGAATTCTCCGCAGAAAACCTGACCGGAGAAGCCGCACATAACCTGACCGGAGAAGTAGGAGGAGAGAACGCATATACAGGAGAAGCTACACAGGCAGTAGAAGCTCCTCAGGTCAGCCACGAGCTCCTTGAGAAATTTGCATCCGCCCAGATAGAACTCGGGAACTATGAAGAAGCCCTGCTGTCGCTTGAGAAGCTTGCAAGAGAAGGCTCAGCTTCAAAGGATTCCCTTTACAACCTGGGAACAGCGCTTCTGGAACTCGGAAGCCAGGAAGAAGCCTTCGAGGTCTTTTCGGAGATCCTTGAGGTTTACCCTGACTTTAAGAAAGCGTGGTACGGGAAAGGCCTTGTGCTGTTTTCGCAGGAGCGGTATGAAGAAGCCCTTGAAGCCTTCGAACAGGCGGTGCTGGAAAGCCCGTACGAAGAGGCAAAAATTGGAGAATCAAAAATTGAGGAGTCAAAAATTGAGGAGTCAAAAATAAGTGACCCGGAATTGGAAGACGCCTGGACCAAAATAGGGCTTGCTCAGCTCAAAACCCGGAGATATGAGGATGCCTTTGAGACCTTTGAAAAGGTCCTTGAGAAAAATCCGATGGTTGCAGATGTGTGGTACCTGAGCGGGCTTGTTATGAGGGGACTTGACCAGAACGAGGACGCAGTGGAAGCTTTTGAGAAAGCTCTGTCGCTCAACCCGTCCCTGGCAGCAGCCCTTGAGCAGAAAGGGCTTGCCCTTCTTACCCTGTGCAGGTACGAAGAAGCACGGGATGCCTTCGGTTCAGCCCTTGCCCGGAACCCTGAAAACGCCGATATCCTGTACAGCCGGGCAGTAGCCAGTTACAAGCTCCTTGACTTCGAAGAAGCTGCAAAAGACCTTGAAAAGCTGCTCCTCTTTGCCCCGGACTTCCCGGACTACCCCGAAGCCTGCTACAGACTCGGGATTGCCAGCATAGAACTCCAGGACTACGAAAGAGCCCTTCAGGCCCTTGACCTTGTCCTCGAACGTGAGCCTGCGCACCGGGACGCACTCTATAACATGGCCCTTGTCCTTTTCAACCTCGAAGAGTATGAAGAAGCTGCCAGGACCTTTGAACAGCTGCTTGAAACGTCTCCCGAAGACCCCGAAAGCTTGAATTACCTCGGGCTCTGCCTCCTTGAACTTGAAGACCTGAAAGAAGCCCTGAAAGCCTTCGAAAAAGCCGCCCTTTTCAACCCGAAAAATGAAGAAGCCCTTTACAACGCAGCCACGACCCTCATCAAGCTGAACAGGGTCCAGGAGTCCCTCGGGTACTTTGACCGCATCCTTGAGATCTCCCCTGAGAACTACGACGCCATGAACTACAAGGGAGTCGCCTTCTGCATGCTTGAGCAGTACAGGGAAGCCCTCAGGTCCTTTGACGATGTGCTTGAAAAAGACCCGAACAACATCAAGGCTATCTACAACGTGGGAGTGGTCTGCTTCAAACAGAAACTCTACGACACCGCAGCCAGAGCCTTTAAGGAAGCCCTTACCATCAACCCCTGGCACGAGCCGTCCCTCAGATATCTCGGCCTCTCCCTTGCAAAAACCGGGGATTATGAAGATGCCCTGAAAGCCTTCGAAAAGCTCCTCAGGATAGACCCGCAGGACCCCCAGTCAATGAACTACAGAGGAGTCCTCCTCGGAAAGCTGGAAAGATACGGAGAAGCAATAAAAGCTTTCGACGAGATCCTTCGCATCTACCCGGACATGGCGGATGCGAAAGAAAAACTTGAGGTATTGAAGTCCCTTGAAAAGGAAGAAGAGTCCTGTTAAGCGGTCTGCAAAGGATTCCTTAATGATTCTATAAAGAACAGTTAAGGAAACAATAAAGGAAACAGTTAAAGAAACAGTTAAGGAAACAGTTAAGGAAGCAGGTAAGGAAGCAGGTAAGGAGACGATTCCTCAAGAAAATAGGAATCTTTTCCAAACCCTCTTTTCTGAGGCTTTGAACTTTTTTTCGAAATTGACTCTTTTTTGTAACTCTTTTCTCTAAAACACTACTTACTGAAAAATACCTTGAAAAGAAAAAATACATGGAAGAAAAATAATACCATGTGGAACTGAGTAGATTTTAGACGTTGAGCAGAATAGTACCATATAGACACTGAGCAGAAACGGATTTACTGTTTCTTCTTACAACATCTTCTCTTTGGCTTTTCTTCCAGATTTTGAGTCTCTGCTTTACTTGCAGGCGTTTCCGATGACTTTGGATTCTTTTTACCTGTTTCTTTTTTCTCAGTCATTTTATCATTCCTTGTAGAGTTAATATATAAGAGAATTAATTATTTATTAAAGAATTGGTTCTTCTTAGAAATTTTTCAAACCATCAAAACCACATCTGTATAACCTGCTTCAAAATTATTGTCTAACATGTGATTTAAGAAAAAAGAAACCGAATACTATGGAAAAATACACCGCGTCTGAGAAAGAATTCCACCGATTCCGGCAACCGGTATTAAGTATAAATACTAAAAAGTGTCCATGCCAGCTTTTCTTACAGCCCTTCAAAAGAGAAGAAAGAAGAAAAATCGAGACTCGGAAAAGCAATAAAAAAACAGCAAGAATAGACATGGAATCTCCATGACTTCTTATTTCACTTTTACTTCCTGATTCTTCTTTTCTCTTCTTTCTTCTTTTTTGTCTTCTTGGGAATAAACGCTCTCCTGCGTCTCTTTATTTTACCATTGTTTTTAAGTTAGTCCTCTTGAGCGCAGCGAAAAGGACAGCGAGCTGTTGCACTTGCAGTGCAACTCCCAGAAAATCTCCGATTTCCTGTGATCCCGAATCGCAATTCGGGCTGCAGAGCCGCAACTCTGCCGGGACAGAAACGGTTTAAGATAGCGAATAACGTTGCACGGGTCAGATAGATCTATCATTTAGTCCGCTTGAGCGAAGAGAAAAAAGAGAAAAGTAAAATTACTTGTCCATAAGTCAGTCTGCTTGAGCGAGCTAAGCGAGTGAAACAGACGGCGGGCTCCCGAATCGCAATTCGGGCAGTTCGACTCGAAAAAGTAGAAGTACCGGGCTGTCGAATTAGCCCGGATACTGATCATTTCAGGCGATCAATAGCCTTCTGATTTTCCTTCGTTTACTCGATGTAAATCGCCGGCCTGAGAGGTTCTGCAAACCTGGACTTCTTCTGCGGGTCGTACTCCGGAGAATCGGCGCTGTAGATTTCAACAGGGCAGCCGATTTCTTTTTCAAGGAAGGAGGCTGATTCTTTCAGAAGGGCCTGTTCATCAAGGCCAAGGTAGGCGAAGGTTTCGTAGCGGTCTGCCCCGCCGCTCTTGAATTCCGGCACTATCTTCTGCACGAACTTCGGGATCTCCTTGCCAAAGCGCTTGAGCTCGGGGTTTGCCATCAGGGTTTTGATCAGGGCGCCCACTTCAAGGGGAGCTTCGATCTGCAGTTCGCAGGCACACCTTATGGCTTCGGCTTTCCAGGCAGGGGCTGTGTAGAGGTAGACCTTCTGCGGGGTCATCTTTGTGACCCTTATGATCTCTTCAATATCGTTCAGGGTGCTCTTTACAGCTTCTTCTGCAAGTTCTGCGCCCTCGTCTATGAGGTCTTCGTTGTCGAGCGGGTACTGGGCAAGGGAGATCGGGTCTTCGTGTCCCATGGCTTCCCAGATTTCCTCACAGAGGTGAGGGGTAAAGGGAGCCATAAGCCTGACCCAGTTGTCCAGCACATAATAGAGCAGGGCTTCTCCGCCTCTCCGCTGGTACCATCTGACATCGTTTATGAGCAGGAAGAAGGAGTTCTGTATGGCTTCCCTCGTCTGGATGGAGTCAAGGGCAACGTTTGTCTCCTTGATGTAGTTCTGCATCCTTGAGAGCATCCAGCGGTCGATCAGCTTTATCTCCGTGCTGAGGTCTGCCCGTTTTCCACTCTCGATTACATCCTTTGCAAAGGAATAGAACCTGTCCACCTGCCTGCGGGCAGAATCGATTCCTGCCTTCTGCCAGTCGGCATCCTGGGTCTGTTCGGCTGTTGAGAGGATATACATCCTTGTTATGTCTGCCCCGTAAGCGCTGACTGCACTTTCCAGGGTCAGGATGGGGCCTTTGGACTTGCTCATCTTCTGCCCTTCAAGGGAGACAAAACCGTTTACTGCAAGGGCTCTCGGCCATTTGTCTTCTTCAAAGAGGGCTACGTGATGGAAGAGGAAGAAGAGCAGGTGGTTCGGGACAAGGTCCTTTCCGGAAGAACGCAGGTCAACCGGATACCAGTAATTGAAGTGGCTGCGGATTTCTTCAAGGAGTTCCTGTTTAAGCCCGGTGTCCGCAGAAACTGCTGCAGAATCGCCTTTTCCGAGCAGGACGTAGTCGAAGAAGGAAAGGGTAAGCTGCTCGAGGGCAAGGTCGCCTCTCTCAATGAACCTGGCAATTATATAGTAGCTCATGTAGATTGTCGAATCCCCGAGGGACTCGATCAGCCATTCCTTATCAAAGGGCAGGCGGGTCCCGAGACCCTTCCTGCGGGCACATGCCTTATCCTTGAGCCAGTCCACCTTGTTTTCAAACTCGACCCTGTACTCTTCGGGAATGATCCGCATCTGGCTGAGGCACCTGTAAACCTTTGCTTTCCATTCGGGGTCCGAATAGTTAAGGAACCACTGGCCCTTAACCATGTTCACAACACAGGGAGTTCCGCAGCGGCAGACAACGGGCTCGCTGAATTCGTAAAAGGTCTCGCCTGCGTTTGAGGCAATAAGATCCCTGGTAAGGACGTCTTTGATCTTTGAGACAGGGTATCCCTTATATTTCCCTGTAAGCTCCTTAAGGACTCCCCCGTGGAACTCTCTCCTGTACACGATCTTTGTGGCTTCCTCGGCTTTCGGGTCTTTCTGGTTTGCAATTCCCATACTTTCCACGATTTCTTTTGCCGGGAACTCCCCGAATTCGGGCACCTGGATAAGGGAAATTAGCTTTATGTCCCTGAGGTCTTCGGTAATCCCGTACTCGCTCAGGTCCGCATCGTAGAGGTCGCGAAGGGCAAGGTAGTCAAAGGGCGCATGGGCAGGAACACTCATTACTATTCCACTGCCGTTTTCTGGTTTTACGAAAGACGCCGGAAGGGAGATTACTTCATCCCCGGTTACCGGGTTTGTGAGTTTTATCCCTATGACGGATTTTGCAGGCACGTCCTCAACGTATTCTACGGTCCTGTCCGTAAAGGTCAGTTTCCTGAAAGCTTCTTTGCTGACAACCCAGAACTCTACGTTTCCGTCCTTCTCAACCCTTGCCTTTACGTAATCAACTTTCGGGTTGACCCAGAGGTTGGTCACTCCGTATGTTGTTTCCGGCCTGAGGGTAGCACAGGGGAGGACCAGGTCTTTGTACCTGAACTTGATAAGGGTGAACTCTACGATTGTAGCTTCCTCCCCGTGCAGGATATCATGGTCTTCTACGGGGTTGTTGTCATTCGGGCACCATTTTACGGGGTGGGAGCCTTTCACGATCAGGCCCTTTTCTTCAAGCCGGATATACTGCCATTCAATGAACTTCTTGTAAGTCGGGTCCGTTGTTGTGAATTTGCGCCTCCAGTCAATGGAGTACCCGATCATGCGCATGGCTTTCTCGGCTTCGCGCTTGAAATAGTCAACGATTTTTTCAGGGGTATCGAGGGTCGGCAGGATATCTCCCGGAATCCCGTGGAGGCGTTCATAGACGTCCATGGTCTGCGGGTCCCGGCTTGCGATAAGCTCGGCAAGCCCGACAATAGGCGTCCCGGTTACGTGGAAACCCATAGGGTAAAGCACGTTGTACCCGAGCATCCTTTTGTGCCTTGCCACCACGTCACCGATGGTGAAGGTCCGGGTATGCCCTGCATGCAGGTTCCCGTTAAGGTAGGGGTAGGGAATTGTTATGAAGAACTTTTCCCGCTTATCCGGCTCAGCCTGAAAAATCCGGCTCTCATTCCATTTTTTCTGCCATTTCTCTTCGATATCGTGAGGCTTATAGTCCTGCTCCATTCGTGTTCACGCCCATCGATAATTATTATGGTATAAAAGAATCTGAATACGACCGTAAAATATGGATAATAACAGTAAACGGTTCAGGGGAGCTAAGAAGCTGTCCCTGAAAAACTTAAAGGATTGAATTGCACCGGATACCGGTAATGTCAATCTTTCAACTGTTTACGGTTCCGGCACGTAAATATCTATCTTTATATCCGGAGGATTGAGTTTTTCAATTTTCCGGCTTTATTTTGCCTTTCCGAAGATTGCTTCCCTGATAGCTTCGATGTTTGCATCAACAACAGTTGGCTCCTCACAGACATCAATTACGGTCTGAGGGTCTTTAAGGAGGTGGCCCGTCGTGATACAGACAACGGTTTCGTCCCTGCCTATGACACCCATATCAACAAGTTTCTTAAGCCCTGCAACCGAGGCTGCACTTGCGGGTTCGACCCCTATGCCTTCAAGCCTTGCAAGGTCTTTCTGGGCTGCAAGGATTTCTTCATCGGTGACGGACTCCGCAGTGCCGCCGGACTCCCTTATGGCACTGAGGGCTTTTGTTGCATTTACAGGGTTTCCGATCCTGATTGCCGTTGCAACGGTTTCCGGGTGCTCTTCAGGGGTGATTGCCGGAGCCCCGCTCTTTATGGCTTTTACAATGGGGCAGGAGCCTTCGGCCTGGATCCCGGTCATTTTCGGAAGGGAATCCGTTATCCCGAGGATTTTGAACTCCCTGAAGCCTTTGTAGATAGCAGTGATGTTTCCTGCGTTTCCTACGGGCAGGACAATCCTGTCAGGTACTTTGAAGCCGAGCTGGTCTGCAATCTCAAAGCCGATAGTTTTCTGGCCTTCCAGCCTGTAAGGGTTGATTGAGTTTAAGAGATAGATCTTTTCCTGGGAGCAGAGCGTGCGCACAAGAGCGAGCGCGTCGTCAAAGTTTCCGCGGATGCTGAGGACCTTGGCCCCGTGCATCAGGGCCTGTGCAACCTTTCCGAGGGCTACCTTTCCTGCAGGGAGCAGCACGACAACAGGAATTCCTGCTTTTGCCCCGTAGATCGCAAGGGCTGCCGAAGTGTTCCCGGTTGATGCGCAGGCAACGGTATTCATGCCAAGCTCAAGGGCTTTCGTGACCCCGACAGTCATGCCCCTGTCCTTGAATGAGCCGGTAGGGTTCATGCCTTCGTGCTTTACATAGAGCTCTTTAATCCCTATTTTTTCGGCAAGCCGGTCGCATTTATAAAGAGGGGTCCCGCCTTCCCGGATTGTCACAGGTTCCCTTTCTACAGGCAGAAGTTTTGCGTACTTCCAGACCGAGGGACATTCGGTCTTTAATTTTTCCATGTCCAGTTTAATTGAAGAATAGTCATAAATAACATCAAGCAGCCCGTCGCATTTGCTGCAGGTATAGATCACTTCATCTTTGGAATACTCTGCACCGCATTCGATACATTTCAGATGATACATTAAATTGCTCCTGTTTCTGATGATTTTGAATTATCCGGATACCGGGTTTCAAGCAGCACCCAATAAATGTTAGAATTTATTGCACGATTATTACAGATTTCATCCTGTTGCACAATTTCATGGTAGTATTTATCACATGATTTCTAATGAATATGATTTCTAATGAACATGATTTCTAATGAACATGATTTCTAATGAACATGATTTCTATTAACATGATTTCTATTAACATGATTTCTATTAACATGATTTCTATTAACATGATTTCATGTCATTGCACAACTTCATGTCAGCTTATTTAATACTACCCGGAGTTCAGGTCAGCATAATCTGGATTTCGGATTAGTATAATATTGGAGTTTAATAATATTTTGTATCCTTAACACTTTACTTGCTTTTAAATCATACTGTTTTTTTAGAGTTGTACTGTATTCAGGCTTTATAATAGCTCCGTAACAGCAGGCATATAAGTATACCCTGTCCCGTGGCAATTCAGAACCCTGAAAAATTCAGAAACCCTGAAAGGTACTGGAGAGGACTTATATAATTATTTGGGATTTTTCAGCGAGTATTCGGAACCGGAAGGATAGGAAAATGTAAAGGTTTTAAAAGAGGAAGGAAGTTAAGGCATAATGCAGGATTAAGTTTTCCAACCCTGTTTCAATCAAGCTTGTATTCCAAAACTTCCTTGCTGAGGAAATAGCCAAGAACCGTTCTTATCAACACGACCGTACCCAGCAGGAGCAGATCTTCCTGCGAGGGGTTAAGTACGGTTTCCAGGACATCGGCTGCAATGAAAAACTCAAGCCCGAAGACAATTTTGTTTGTAAGCTCTTTTCTTACATGCTGGTAGCTGTAATTTTTCTTCAAAACTTCAATCTGGATAACCCCTGAAATTGCCCTGAGCCCGCCATATATTATGAGTAGAGAGCCCACAATATTGAACAGAGAAGAGAATACGCTGATAAACGCTCCTTCAAAATATTCGAATGCCCTTTTACCACCCCTTAAAAAGCCGGATCTTGAAATCCGGTAAAAAAACTCCCGAATAACATATAACATTCGTTTCTTCGGGATAAATACTCTTCCTGCACCTGTCCTTCAAATACGATCGCAGGACTCAATTTTATTTCAAGAAATCTATTAAACTGAGGCAGGCTGAGACAAAACCTCTTTTTTGCCAAAACCTTGCTGCGAAAAAGCAGCATCCGGAAGGAAAAAATATTTTCGGCTCCTTCCGGGACGGGTTATCCAATCAGGATTTGAGTGGTGGATTTTTCCGGACAGACTGTTTCTGACTGACTGCTTCTTTTAGTATTTTGCTTCTCCTGAGATTTTATTTTCCGAAGATTTTATTTTCCGAAGATTTTATTTTCCGAAGATTTTACATCTTTTCAGGATTTTCCTGCTGCAGAGCCTTGATCTCGCCATGCTCTATGCCGTAGGCTTTGACAGCTTTCGGGGCTCCGAGGAGGAGTTTTCTGATCCGGTTATAGACGCTCGGGAAATTCTGCGGGTCCAGTTCTCCAAGGAGGTCGGCAAGGATCTTGACCAGAGGGATATGATACTTTGATTCCATCAGGTCTATGTTTGCAAAGGCGTTGAGCATATTGACAGTACTGTACTCGTTTACGGGGGTCAGTTTTCTAAGGATTTCCGCAAAGAGGGCCCTGCCTTCTTCGGTCTGCAGGGATTTCTTGCGGTTCCTTGCAAAGCTGCCGTAAAGGGCACGCTGGTCGTTTGTCTGCTCGATCCTGAAGGCGGCTGACCTTTCCATTTCCCTGACAAGTTCGACTGCATCAATGCTGCTGTTGCTGCCTATTACTCCGAGGAAGGCTTCCCAGGCAACAAGGTTCTGCTTGGATTCGGCTTCAAAGGCCCTCAGGACTTCAATCTTGTCCGGGGCTGAACTGTTCAGGTATGCGGCAAAGGCGCTCAGCCTGTCAGTTGCACAGGTTGCGGTCTCAAACTGCTGCTTTATTAGGGCATGGATGTCCGGAGTATCGAGGGCTGCAAGGATGTTCAGACAGACATTTTTGGCCTGCCGGACTTTGATTACCCTTGCTGCCTCTTCGAGGGTCGAGTCCCTCGAGACCGAGGAGGTTTCAAAGAAGCGGTAGGCAGAAACTATCGAACTTCTGTATTTCCAGGCAACGGCCTTCAGGAGTTTCTGTTTTACATCGTACAGTGCCTGGTAGCTGTGGGCAAATTCTTCGTCTTCTACGGATTCAAAGATGGTCAGGAACTGCCCTCCTGCCTTTTCGAGGAGCTGCCGGTCATTCAGGAGCCTGTAGTAGAGCTCGATAAAGTCTTCGGAAGGCTTTGACTCGGGGTTTTTAAGGAGCCTGAACTTTTCCCTGTCCACGAGGGTATAGAAAGCCGTAAACCTGCCTGTGATATCGCTGTCTTTCCGGACCTGCAGCAGGAGCTCTTCCTGGCTTGCCCTGTAGACGAGTTTCCCGTAGAAAGAATAGCCCCTGTTCAGGGAGAGGAAAGCCGGAAGGTCCACGTTTTCGACCGTGATCGTCGAAGTTTCCTCGCTGATCCTTTCCAGGACTTCGGCAAGGTCATTTCCGTTTTCGTCAACAAGGGCTGCCTTGAAGGGGAACTCCCAGGGCTTTCCGCCCGCAGGCACCTTCTGTTTGATGAGGAAGGTGAATTTCCTTTCAGCCCTGTCGTATTCGGCCGAGACCTCGACTACGGGGAACTTTATCTGCTTCAACCAGGTCCCGGACATCTCCTTTAAGGACTGCCCGCTTTCTTCTTCCATGGCTTCGATCCAGTCCTGCGTGGTCGCATTTGAGTGGCTGAACTTTTTGAAATAGCGGTCCAGGCCCCGGACAAAAGTGTCCCTGCCTATAAGGGTCTCGACCATACGCACGTACTCGGGAGCTTTTACGTAAGTGACGGCAGTGATCAGGTCGTTGGGGTCATTGAAGCCGTCCGGGATGATGGGCATGGAAGCCGCTCCCGAGTCCAGGGCGAAGGTCCCTGAAGCCGGAGCGAGCAGGTCAAGCACCCTGCCGAGCCTCTGGTAGTCCTCGCCAAAGAGGAAAGCGTGGTACTGCTCTTCCACGTGAACGGTCACGGCTTCGTTCAGCCAGATCTCAAACGGGCTCTTTCCGGTAACCTCGGACCCGTTCTGGTTGTGGAAATATTCGTGCACCTTGACCCGGATCATGTATTCGAAAGCCGGGTCCGTGATCTGCGGGAAAGGCATTATGCGGTTTGTGGTAATAGTTGTGTTCCCGACGTTTTCCATGCCCCCGAAGTCCGAGTTCTGCATCCCGATTTCCCTGTAGACGGTCCCGGTGTATTTGTACCCCGGAGTGATGCTTGCGACAAGCCCGGCAAGCTCTTCCCTGAGCTCCCGGAGTTCTTCCAGCGTAGCCCCGGCCCTTGCTTCGAGTTTCATATTTTCTCGCTTGCGGACAAGCTCCCAGAGCTCTTTCCTGACAGGCAGTTTTGCTTCATCATACTGCTCGGGCCCTGTAAAGAGATAAACCCACATGACCGCGTCGTGCAGGATGTCAAGCGCTTTTTCGGCAGCCTCTTCGCTTGAGCCGGGCGGCACCAGGAGTTCGAGCATGAAAGTCCCCCCGTCCGGGTACTCAAATTCCCGCTTAAAGGTCGCATAAGTCCCCACGCCAAGGAAAAAGAGATATGTCGCCATCGGAGTTACCGAGTTGTCGTAGACGATTTTGTCCCTGCCCGGCTTTATGGTCTGCCGTTCGACTGCGACGTCCCCGTTTGTGATCAGGTTCGTGTACCGGGAGTCCGCAATTATGGTCGTCCTGTAAGTGCATTTTGCGCACATGTCGTCAATGCAGGGCACGATCCTCTGGAACCCCCACTGCTGGCACTGCGTGATCTGCTGAGGAGGAGCCCCTGCCGGAGTCTCGTCATAGTACAGCCCCTCAAGGATGTTCTTTGTAGGCCTGCAGACCGTCTCCGTAACAATCGCAATCTCGGTATGAGGCGGAACCACGTCCCTGAAATTGATTTCAAGAATAGCATCATCCTTCCGGTACCTGTAAGAAACCTCAGACTGTATGCAGCTCACAGCCCGGACCTCCAGGTCCCTGCAGTTCAACTCCAGCTTCTCAAGCGGTCCGTCCCTGGTCCTTATCCTCAGCAGGGACTTCACGTTCGTCCTGTCATCATGGACATCGAAAGCCAGGTTCATATGTAAAACGTCAACATTAAGCTCCCCGAAGTCTTCGGGGTAATACTTGTACAGCCTGTTATTCATAAAAATGTCACCGAGTAAAAGTTATGAGAGTTATATTGTGAGATAGAAAAGGGAGGTATGGGATTTAAAGATGTAGTTTGAGAAGGAGAGAAATTCAGTAAAATAGGGCATAGAGTTGATTCTTGAAATGATATGCTACAAAAAACTCGAAGAGGACTTTACTTAAAAACACTTTATCTCATGAATCTAGATTTTTGGGAGTCAAATAAACTACTGTTAATTGTCCTTCATGAAATATTCTCGGATTCTTTTTGTCTTTGTTTAGAGAATAAACAGCTATCTCATAGTTTGGATTCTCTAGAGCGGGGTGTCTTTCAGGTAACAAGTCTACAACTTTTATCATTTCCTTGTTCTCTATTTCGACTTCAATATAAATACGGTTCTTACCCCAGGGCCCTTTTCTTACAAGTTTTCCTTTTAAATCTGAAGGCCAAGGCTCTTCAGGCGAACTTTCCCTTGCTTCCCAGTAAGGGGTACATACTGGGCGAAAATTACAGAAATAACATATTTGTGGAGATGGATTAGCCAGTTTTGAAATTAGGTCTTTTGTTTTTAAAGATTTGGAAATAATGTCGTTCACTCCATGGAACACTTCTTGAACATGATTTAACAAGTCTTTACATTCTTCTGTTGTGAAAGGAACTTCAACTCTCTCGTTATTAATTAGCATAATTATAAGTGAGGAAGGCCATATCCCATAAGTCTCGTGATAAAGCGCTCCATAGAGTTTTAGTTGAATACAATATTCATTTAGTACTTTTGAGTCAATAGTCTCAATCGACTTATAATCAATTACTTCTATGAAATTATCTGAAACCTTTAAAAGATCTATTTTCCCAACGAAGATTCCATCACGAGTTTGTAGCCATATTTCATGCTTTGTGGTAGGTAATATTTCATTCTTTAAATTATAATGAGAGCTACTTTTAAACGACGACTTAACTAGTAACCTACATAGCTCTTTTTTTTCATCATAATTTCTAACAGAAGAACTTAGAGGTACTAAATGACTTTCTAACCAAGAATTAGATAATTTTTCCTCCTCTTGCCTTATTAATAGCTCCCAATTTTCTTCAAAAGATTCGTTTGTCTCTATTTTTCCTTCCCCAACATATTCCATAACCTTATGAACCACTCTCCCAATAATGGCGTAGGGTGATGTTGGGAGTAATGAGGGTGAATTATTGGACTCCCAGACACCTTTCAAGTAACAAGACTTAAACGATAGAAAGCGAGTTGGTGAAATTTTTTTAATTGGGATTATAGGAGGTAAATAGAGGAGCAAATCTGGATTACTCATACTATAGCCTCACAGAATAGCCAGAGCATTCATCATGAAGTTTGGAGTAACACCAACTTGGGCGACGTATTAAGTTAAAAGTGTCTATCCCAAAGGGTATATAACCACTATACTTTGCTAGAGCAAAAGTTCTTGCTAAAATATCGACACGGTCGTTAATATCCCAGAGTGGGTGGTAGATTATTATGGCGAAATTTTTAGTTTCATCAGATCTAGTTATACATGGGAGCTCCCAGTCTCCGCCTTCCTGATACTCAAACCCAAATGCTTTTGCAAACTTCTTAGCTTCCTCTTGTGCTGTTTCTTTCCAGTCTTGTAACTCTGGGTAGTTGAAATCACCATCTAGACCACATTTGTAATTTAGGTCGTGAAGAATTCTCAGATAAGAAAGGCCTAGACGCCAGTCTAAAATGCCATGGTATGACATATTTCTGAAGGAAAAAAGGCACTGGTAACATGCGGTCTTACAAGGGGGCACATTTTTATCTCCGTGTGTGTGTTCTTTTGATATCATTTTCCCCATATAAGAATCAGAACCAATGGACTCAGTTGACAGAATTTCCGATATTATCTCCTCCCAGTTATCATATGCCCACTTGGCAAAACCAGACCCATTTGGTAAGCTATCACTTATTATTACCCGACCTACTAGTTGAGTATCTGAAGCGTTAGTTCCTTGTATGCGGCATATATCTAACTCTTCTGGATCGATGTCAAGTTTTTGAGCAATAGTCAACTGAACAATGTAAGCAGCTGAGTACAGAGCTGCTTTTACCATTTCGCCGGGAGAAAACGGATTGAGCGAAAGTCCTTTCCTTAAATTCTTTGGCATAAAGCTAAAGACGTTTGTAGTTTTTCGTGAAGCTATGGCCAATTTTTCATATTCTGGTTTAAACTCCCATTTCATATTTTCTTTAATATATTGTCTAGCTATCCACTGATCAGATAGTACAACTGGAGAATATCCCGGAATTTTATTATACGTCTCGACTCTAGCACCTTCGAATAACCTCGGCTCATTTTCTCTTCTGTTATCGTTTATACGCCACATCGCACACTTGTCCAAAAAAGAAACGACACAGTTGGGAAGTTCATCCTTATTTGATATAGGCTCCAGCTTCTCAGAAGTTGTCGATATCATCCCAAAATATGGTTGTTCCTCTATTGAGTCACTACCGAATGAGAAATCAGTCCTAAACCCTGCCGGTATAGCCACTCTATAATACTCAATTTCTTCATCACTAGCCTGGCGGCAAACGTCACAGTATTGAGGTTTAGTGGTTTCTACTTCATAAGCCTGAATGTTACCACATTTTCTACAACGAGAGACCCAGCGTTCAAATGGGATGGGGTTAGTATCATCGTTTGCTTGAATCCAATATTTCCCTTTTTTTATAAGTGGTGCAGTAAAACCTATGGCGGTATGAACAGCTTTGTCTTTTGTCTTTTGGGCGCCTGGAGCAAAATCTGTAATTGCAATGTCAAGTTCGCGTTCTATTGTTCGGGGTTCCTTTTCATAATTTGGAAGATTGTGGTAAAGGGATCTTACTCTTGTAGGCATACCAAACATCGGCAGGACAGCGGACTCAGCCAGTATTTCTGCAAGACCGTCCCCAACTATTTCTGAACTTTTAACTGCATTATTTATCTGGCTTGGTAACTCACTTTCTAAATATGCCAGATATTTATTTTTTTCACTCTTAATGTTTAAGTTATCACTGCCTATTAATAATGCATTTATAACTTCTTCGCGGTATTTGTCACTCTGGAGCCAAGATATGACTTCTTCACGGACATCCGGCTTTTCTGTCCAGTAATCAGGTTTTCCAAACTCACCGTGGACGTCTTTACAGTGCCACCACCTCAGCCCTGCCTTTTTGAAGGCAACTCTGAGACATTCTTTGGCTAATAACCTTTTAAGTATCTGCTTTTGGTCTTCACCCATTGCTAAAAATGGTAGAGGTGGTTCATCACCTGTTATATGGGAAGGATTCTTGTAATAATAGTCATCATGGCTCCTCCCTCCTCTGCATAGCGTAGTTACTATTGCAAATGACTGGCCTCTCCTCCCTGCACGTCCGGCTCTCTGTTGGTAATTGAAACGTTCAGGTGGCATATTTGCTAACATTATGGCTTGCAGGTTGCCTATATCCACTCCTACCTCCATTGTGGTCGTTACGCTTAAAAGGTCTATTTCATCTACTTTTTGGATGTACGTCGATCTCTCCGTATCTTCATCAACGAAAATATTACGGAAATGCCTCTGTCTCTCTCCTTGGTTGTCAGTTTGTCCTGTTAACTCTTCGCAGTGTAACCTAAGTGGCTCTCTTCCTTTTAATGTAAGATACGAATAATAGTTCTTACTCTGCAGATTTTTACAGAGTGTTGTCGGCTCCTCATTTAACTTATGACCACAATTAGTGCATGTATAAGCAGAAGCATGGAGGTGGGGACGTCGACAGTTTTCACATACCCATACAGGGTCGTTCTCAGAAGAAACTCTCACAATTAGCCTTTCAGTTGAAATTTTACCACGATGGTGCCCTGATTCCTTTAAAGCTTTAAATACTGCATCACCTAAAAGTTCTTCACGGATGCCTAAGTGACTACTGAGTGATTTAATATAATTGCTAAATCTTTTCGTTCTTTTTGCGACTTGATAATCTGTCCAGTCTATTAAATCGTACTCTGACGCTTCATGCCTATATAGGTCTCCTAAAACACGAACTCCAGAATCACAAACTTCTCTAAAGGTCTCAGCACTTAAATTTAGGTTTTTTGCATATTTATCTAAAGAATCACGTGTTAAATCAACTCTCACGTATCCCAAACCAGATGACTCAAATCCAAAGTATAGAGTATTAAAAAGTAGTGCACAAGTTTCTTTTCTAACTTTTGAGGTTATTATCCTTCTAGCTTCAATTTCAAACCGGTCGTCAGTTTCTTTGAAGTTACCTGTACTAAAATCAAACAAATTTTTCCAGGGTATATAACATGTCTCTTTTTCACTATTGTTATCTAATCTCACTTCCAAGTTTTGAGCACTAATATCTGATCCACCTGGGTTTACACCCAACAACACAAAACGTCTGATAAGAGCTCCTGGATCTGTTTCATCTGCAATTATATGAGAAGGGATAATCTCTCGTAGAAGCACTTCTCTCTTTTGTCCTGCTCTTTTAATATACTGTATATGTGCCAGCGCTTCCTCATGTTCTTTTTCATATTTTTTCATCGCCTGCTTGTTATTCTTGGGAACCTCATTTTTTAACGTAAGGATATAATCCCATATTTTTTCTAGGTAAAGTCTATTATCTCTAAGGAACTTTTCTGATTTTTCTGAAAAAATACCTGATGTCTCTGTGATATCGTCACAATCTTTCAGATATTCATAATTGTTTTCAAGGTCTTCTATCAGACTTAGTTTACCATCCGCAAAAAAACTGAGCTCTTCATTAAAAACTTCTCTGAATAGTTGATAATAATGCTGTCTTTCAACACTAGAAGATGTTCTCGCAGCTTCTTCTCGACTGTCGGAAAAAACAACCATTTTTCTGGATTTCTGAGGAAGTTGGGAAAATAGTTCATCTGTGAGCAACTGGGTAACTTTCGAAAATCCTGTTCTGAACCCTCTTATAGGCGATACACGCTTTTTCTGATGGTAATCGATACCACAAGATGCACAACGAGGAGGTAATGCCTTTATTAGAAGTGCTGTTTCCAAATCCTCCTTTATGTCCAGCGAACTTTTGCCTTTTACAGCCTCAAATAGATACCCTTCAACGAGCGAATCGTCCTTGCTATTACATCGTTCCTTCGAGATAACCCCATTTCTTGTATCTAACCAGGCTTTTTTCCATTCACCTTTGTAATTTTTAATTTTATCTTTTGAGAGTTGCCAAGATCCCTTTGAATCTGGATGTAAAGAATGGCTATTACTTACCGGCCAGAACACAGCATAATCTTTATAGTTCCGGTTCTCTACAAGCTGAATCAATCCATTATCAGGAACCCCTTCAAGGTCAGGTTCAATTGGTAATAGTTCTGATTTATATCCATTTTCTCCTGTGAGTAATCGGTTCCCTCCTAAATATACCGCCCCACAATGCTCACAATAAAGTAGCTCAAGGACTCTGCAAGGGTCTTCACCTTTTGACATAATATAAGGTTGAGGATATAGCTCACCCACAGGACGCCCTGCACTCGAGTCATCAATAGGACGGGTTGCCACCCACAGGCCATCGATGTTCCTGAAAAACCAATGGAGCCTGAAAGAAGGAAGTCTTGACTGATTACCATATTTACTTTTAATGTAATTTGCTAAATCTTCTCCTACAGCTTTTTGATCTCTGAACTCGTCACATAAAGCCCTTGCAATAAACAGCCCCCTTACTGCTATTCTTATCCTCTCTTTATCATATAATTGGGGAAACACTTTCTTACCAAATTCTTCAAGAGGTACTGCCCGCGTCCGTGTTTCGTCTGGGGAACAAGCGTTTAATATCCGCTCCCTAAGTCCAAGGGCCTCTGACTCAATAACAGCCACCATCATCGCTTTCCAGTCTTCTTCTGGTTTGATTTCCGGTTCAAGCCCTTTTATAAGCTCCTGTGCACACTCTTTGTAAACATCAAATGCAGTATCTATTGAATTCTCAGTTCTTTCTTTTGCTATCACAAAATTACATAAAATATTCGCGAACTTTTCCCAATTAATAATTCTGTTTTTAAGTAACTCAGTATTTTGTTTTTCTTGTTCTCCGTGAATAATTTCGAGGCTATACTTTGGGACACCAAAAAATTGATGCAAGAAATCTTTTGCATTCTCATCGTCTTCTCCAAGAGATGCACTCGACCCTAATATTTTAAGTTTAGGACTTTCAGGTGAAAGCCCCAGTCTTAGGAGAAGGAGCCTGAGGAGGTATGCGACCTCGGTTCCTGCAGTCCCTCTATAGAGGTGGACTTCATCGATAATAAGGTGAAATATTCTGTCATCCCCACTCTCCAACCACTTTCTAGTTTTCTCAAATATTTTGCTATCTTCTTCTCGCATTAGCATAATGCTTAACATTGAAAAATTAGTAATTAGTACATCTGGAGGGAAGTCCTGCATATCCCACCTGCTTCTCATCTCAGAACCATTAAGTTTTTGAAAGAAGTATACAGAATCTTTTTTTGCATCTTTTGTAGCTTCATCATCATCTTCTAATATGTTATTAGAATACTCTACAGATGCTTCATAAGCTTGTTGAATACTTTGTAATTCTTTGATGAGCCTTTCTAGCCTATCCTTGTCTGGCTTATACTTTCCTAATTCTAGAGGTTCAAATTCATTTCCAGGAACTGGAGTTATACCTGTATACCTTCCAAAATAAAATCGGTTATTACCCCTATGATCTCTGAACCAATCATGAGCACTTTTAGAGTCTAAAGCTTTTCTTAACCTCGTTAACTGGTCTTCTACTAAAGCGTTCATAGGGTATATTATCATTGCACGGACGGCAGCTGGCCTACCAGTTTCTTCTGTCTTCTCTTCATTTATCCTCTGAGAAACTCGACAGGTACTTCCAGAGTGCAACTCTTTTTTTCTCCAGTTTTCGATATCTTCTCCTCTACACCACCAGTCGTCTTGGTGTTCCAATTTTTCTGTGGGTTTTTTCCATAAGTTTTGATCTGAGGATTCTTTAATTAGATATCCAAAGAGTGGCAGTAGGAAAGACTCTGTTTTACCAGACCCAGTACCAGCAGTGATAACACAGTGCTTTCCTTTTTTAAGTGCCTTCGTCAACATCTCAATTTGATGACTATACAAAAAAAGATCCTTACTAAATAAACCACAAGTTACAAAATCTTTGAATTCCTCAGTCTGTTTCTGTGTAAGAGCTCCCTCCATGTCTTCAAAACTTATTTCAGAATCCCCTGTAGAAGATTTTATTTTTTTCCCAGAGCTATTGTACTGTGGCAGTGGTTCTATCCATGGGTCTTGACACAATACATTGGAACTTGTTAAAAGTTCTTCTCTTTCTTTCTCTATAGATTCAAAACGGGTACCAAAAGCAGTTTTTATGTAACGAATAAAGTTTGCTTTTACTTCATCAAAAGCTCCTATAGGGTCATTCATGAGATTCGCGCTCCAGTTTCTTCAACTTCTATAGTACAATTTACAGGGCTCTGAAGGAGTTTTGAAGAAATAATTGAAGCGTACTCCGGGGGAACCCCAAGATAAACACTAACTTGCGTGTTCTCTGGCACACTCCCTATACTATTACCTACAATTTTGGTAGTCATAGGGGTCTGGCCCGAACACATTGCAACGGCTCGAGCAATGAGCCGGGGTAAGTGCAAATGTAAAGGGACTGCAAAAGTATGGTGACGTGGGTCGTACAAGAAGACATTTTTGGACATATGTGACAAAATATCATATTTTCCCCAGTCCCTGTCAACCACCGCAGCTGTATCATTTTTCCAAAACCAATGTTCTTTTTGTTTTGTATCCGGGTCTTGGTACTCTACTAATTGGTAGACGTTTTTCCCACTTGGAGGAAACTTACTGAATTCAAATTTTTCTGGGTTGAAGTATCTCTTATTCCAGTTAACTTCGTCTTCACGAGTCCTATCCCACAAAATATTCTCTCTATATTCTTTTAGGCCAATTGAGAATTCTGCCAGTGCCCAAGAAGCTGAAACTTTAACATTAATTTGTACACCTACCTCTTGTGCCAGACCATCAATATATTTCTCCTCAAAATATTCAAATAAAACCGTAGTCGGGAATGGCAAAGACGCATACACTTCCTTACGGTACAAATAGAAATTTACTTTTTGAGTTTTTCTTATTAAGTGTATATTTTTTTTGTGTTTAGCTACATAGTCTTCGATTTTTTTCATAATTGATGGAGAGCGTACTCCTGTGAGAACTGCTCTTTTAAGCCCTCCTCCTGGAAGTGCTACGATTGCTGGTGGACAGGGAAATACCTCTCTCTTTTCGAAGTCAAACTCACAATAACCAAGAGAATCTAACATACGAACTATTTCCCAGCGATTATCATAGTATTCTTCACCAAATTCTTTACTAATAAGTTCAAAATACAGTCTAATGAATAAATTATTAAAATCTTCAATAGACATCTTTCCCGCTGCACCAATAGCGAGTAGAAGTTTCTCAGCTTCTAACATTTTTTGCAACTTCCTTATAGATAGACCAAAGTTCTTTTAGAAGAGGGAGTGTCGGATCCTTTACCGTTCTTCTCATGCCCCAGATGTATTCCCTCCACTTTTTTACTTTCTTTTTACTTTCTACCTTTTCCTTGGTCGAAGGGGGATTTTTTAGATCTTCTGCAGCCCCACAGAAGTTTACCTCCCATTTTTGTCCAAACTTGGCCACTCCCCATATGGGGTTCCAATCCCTGGGAAGTTCATCATCTGGCCAGTTCACAAATTGACCTGGGATTGATCCTAGGAAAATAATTCGGTGTGACAAATACGTGGGAAGCCCAATAGGTACATGACCCTGCGGTTTACACCCATAAACAACAGACCCTTGGACAAAAGAGAGAGACGAAGGTATCTCTTCCATTACGCCCCCCTGATTGTCTCTCTTAGGTACTTGACTGAAATCTTCTATCAAAAATGGCTCAACAAGTTTAACTGTTCGGGTATTGCAAACTTTCTCACCATCTTTGGTAACTTCGATTGAAAGTGTTTCTCCTATTTCTAGATCTTCAGGTAGCATGTATCTTTGGAGATTCTCGGCTCGATGTCCAAAAAGTTCTATTCCACCCACTGTGAGAGATTCATCTCCTTGAGCACCTTCCAAAACTAAATAAGGAGGAGCAAAGTTGAGGTATTGGTTTCCTTTGCCAACTTTCACCCCTCCTTTTAATCTTAAGCGTACTTTTTGAGGTAAGGATAGTGCTTCATACTTGCTGTATGAGTTGGCTGCATTTTTTCCAAAAAATAGTGACCAATTAATAGGTAAACCGTAGATCTTTTTTTCTTCAAATGCTTCGGTGTTGCTCTGCCCCCACTCAAATATTTCGTTTCTACACGAATCATGACAAGCTACAAGAAACTTACACCCATATTCAAGATGCTGGGATTCTACCCATTCTTCATTAAGGCCTTCAAAACTCCCTGGGAGAAAAACCCTTACATTTGAAGACCTCATTTTTGCCAGCCATTTGTTGTCCTCATCCCTTAAATCAATGCCTTCTAGCCAGTCAAATTGTAAAGCATCTGCAGTCACAGTATGCCCATTTACTTGCTCTTCTAACCTCCGTGACCACTCAGGTTGGTTTGTCTCGCTACAGGTAAATCTCGCTTCTCTTCCTTTAACTTTAAATTCAAGGTTATTGTCTGGATATTCTTCTTTTGTTTTTATTCTTAAAGAATATAAATATCCAGTGAAATCCGTAGTTAAGCAGACCCTTAAATAGACCTTGGTAAACTCAGAATGCTTCACTGAATGAAGAGCAGGTTCTTCGTGCATTTCAACAACTGGACTTGATACTTTACCGTCCCATTTGTCTAATTCTTCGAGAACAAAATCTATTAGTGCTTCAGAAAGGTGCTTATCATCAGACCTGGGAGAATCTAATAATCCAAGTGTCCGCCTTTGAAAGTACTGGTTACCATATGTTTTTAATTTTATTTTAAGAGTAGTATCTGAAGGCAGGTCGTCTGGATCAAGGTCTACAATTGAGAAAAAAAGTGGAAGATTTGCACGTTCTTTCTCAGAAATAATTGTCTGTGAAAGTGGAATTCCAATGTGGACATTCCCTCCCCTTACCCGCTTAGTAAATATACCAAGTTCTTCTCCTTTTATATTTTTGCTCCATTTTTCTAGGTCTTCCCACAGATACTTCATGTCAGTAGTGTGTATTTTGGGATACTTTTCCTCTTCACCTAATAGTTTCGCTAACCTTGGATAGTAAGCTTTATCGTCAAAATTTCCATCAATTGTAGATGCACAAACAAACAAAGTTAAATAAGCGATGTAAGGGGGGTAAGGGGAATTGTACTTTTTCCCAAATTTATATGTGTCATAAGCGATTTGGTAAATGTCTTTGTAACTTTTAGGTACATAAATTGGACCAATTTTTAATTTTCGGATGAAGTCATTAAAGTCAGCATCATAAGGCTTACCCAAACTTTCAATAAGGTCTGAATTTGCAAATAAGATTACCTCGCGTCCTGCCATCTTTTCGTTAAAATAATATTTAGCAATTAAGTCATTCCATTCAGAGTAGCTTAACCCCATACAAAATATTATGCACTACTTACTATAATATAAATGTTGTGAACTTGATATTTTCTAGAGGATCTTTTCTAAAAACAAAAAATGTACTACATTATTAGGAAAATTTTATATTGTTTGTACCCTTTGGACTTACATTATTTCCAAAGATATCTACTCTCTCAGTAGAATTGTGGATTATATAGAATATTTCATATTTTATTAAAAAGCACCATCACTTTAAATTTATATATAAAGTAACTCGAGTTACTTTTTAAATAATTCGTTGCTTTTGAGAATCTAAGTTATCAAAAAGATGGTTAGGACCCCATGTTAGAAACAAAAAACAACACTACAAATAAATTAAAAAGTTTGAAGTGGGAATACTACAAGGCGTTACAGAAGCCCGGTAAAAGAATTACAAAAGGACAGATTCGTTCCTACCTTGGTTTGAAAACTTGGATTCATGAAAAAGAGTTTATACAAAATGAGGAGAATAAATTCAAAGCTCACTGTCATGCACTCGAAGCTGCATTAAATGATTATGATATCGCAAGAAAAAAAGAGGATTTTGTAAGTAGCTTAAAAGAAAATATACATACTTGGCGTAAATCAAGTAAAAAAATTATACCTCGTGAACCAGGAGGCGAACCTCTATATCAACCACCTGTAAGAATGATTACAGAATGGGAAAAAAATGGGTTTACACAAATTTCTTTGTTTTCAGGTGCTTTTGGTCTAGACTTAGGTTTCATGGCAGCAGGTTTTGACCCGAAAGTTGCCCTAGACATAGAGAAAAGCTCTTTTTCTACGATAAAGGCAAACTTACCAGACATACCTTTCATAAATTGTGATATAAATAAAATAACGACGAGAAAATTGCTTGAAGAAGCAGGATTAGGCGTAGGTGAGGTTGATGTACTCGTCGGTGGCCCCCCGTGCCAACCATTTTCTACTGCAGGGAAAAGACTTGGTCTTAAGGATCCAAGAGCTTCTCCATTGAGGGAATTTATAAGAGTTGTCAAGGAAGCGCAACCTAGGTGTTTCGTCATGGAGGAAGTACCTGGCTTACAGTCCGCCAGGTTAAAACATATCTCCATTGCTGAAAGAAAAAACAGGGCTCTGCGTCCTAATGAAGAATGTGGTTCGGCCTTTAAGCTTATTACCAAAATGCTTAACGAAACTGGATATCATATCAAATATGAAGTATTGAACGCAGCAGATTATGGCACACCACAGAGTAGGAAAAGACTTATTATTATAGGACTTCGAGAGGGTTCCCCGTCCATGCCAGAGCCAACCCACTCTAATACACCTCAATTGGAGACCATAAATAAGAAAACTTTACTCCCCTGGACAACTTTGTGGGACGTTACCGCAGATCTCCAGGGATGTGATCAAGAATTTTCTAATTTACCAAATAAAACTAAAGAATACATAGAACTAGTACCCCCAGGTGGAAACTGGAAAGCTTTGCCCGAAGACACGATTAAAACAGCTATGGGTGGAGCCTATACATCGGGGGGTGGAAAAACAGGTTACTACAGAAGACTTTCATGGGATGAACCTTCTCCAACAGTTGTAGCTTCACTTACTCAAATGGCAACTTTATTATGTCACCCTGAAGAATCTAGGCCCCTTAGTATAGAGGAATACAAAAGGATACAAGGATTTCCTGATGACTGGAAGATCCCTGGATCTATTCCTACTATGTATAAGCTTATAGGAAATGCTGTCCCTGTACACTTATCATATGAGATCGCGTTAAAAGTAAAGGAAATGCTGATGAATGGAAATTGAACGGAGAAAAGCTAGCTTTGTTAGCTGTATAATCAAATGGGAAAAAGGTAACTTCAGACCTTTTTCTTGGAGATAGGATATAACTCCATATAAAGTATTTATATCTGAAGTACTGTTAAAGCGGACTACTTCAAAAGCTGCAAACAGAATTTTTGATGAATTCGTTGAAAAGTTTCCTGACATAAAATCCCTATATGAGGCAGACATTAGTCTAATAGAAGAAGTGTTAAAACCAATAGGACTATACAGCCAAAGAGCTAAAGGGCTTAAAGAAGCAGCAGAATTTTTAGTAGACAAATGTGGTGGCGATTTTCCAAAAGATTTAGAAAAGCTTTTGCAAATACCCCATATTGGATCCTATACAGCAGGTGCTATTTATTCAATAGGCATGAACAAACCAGCACCCATGGTAGATTCTAATGTAAATCGTGTCATCAGTAGAGTATTTAAAGATTTACTCTCAGAAAAACCAACCCAAAAAGAAATAATGCAATTTGTTAATAATATTATACCTGAAAAAGAATTCAAATACTTTAATTGGGGAATTATTGACCTTGGGTCTTTGGTCTGTACATATAGAGGTTGTTGTAAAGAAAACTGCCCAGTTAAAAGTTTTTGTAATACATATTTTGAAAGTAAATACAAAGATATTAAATAGTGAAATTTTTTGAGTCTTTTGTAAGGTTATTGATTTTCACTCTTTTACCACATATTTGATTGTAATGTATGAGGTAAATACTTCAAGACATATGAAAACTAGTTCGTTCCAAAACTAATCTTATCCTCAGATCAGTAAAGTTTTAGAATAGTTTCCATAATGAAACTCAGTTGATTTTTCAGGACATGAGAATCAGAGAAGCTATTTTAGTTTTGGAACCAAGCCCAAATACTAAAGATTAGTAAATAGTTGTAGAAAATTAAAGCTATGTTCAAGAATCAACTTGTATAGCCGGTCACTTAATGGTTTCTTTGAGCTTGGGTTCTAGAGAAGATTTTAAGACAGAAACTTATTAGCAATTATTTTGAGCTCCTCTGTGTTCTGACTAAAACATTGCCATATTTCTCTGTCAAGTCTAGAAACATGTTCTAAGCCGCCTCCTTGAGCAGAATTCAAATATGTGTAGTTGCCAATTTTCATCGCTATAGATGCAGCAGAATGCCTTGGTATTAAATTAGCAAGTTCTTTAACTAGTTCATCTGATTCAAAGCCTCTTGCTCCTTTTACTAGGTAATAGTAAAGGACAATTATTTGCTCGTCTCTATTCCAGGAAGATCTTTTCATTAAATCCCCTCTGTTTTTGCCAATAAAAAATCTTTAGTTAAATTTCTCCATTTTATGTGTTTTTAACAGTGATTTTTTTCATAAAAATAAACTGCTTTTAATTTAATACTTTTGTTATTTCTTTGATACTACACATATACTAATAAAAAAAATCGTAATTTTCCTAAAGGAGATTATTCTTTTAATCGACGAGCATGAAATTATAAAATTAGTTAAATTTTACCTATATTCAGTCTTTTTTAAATTCCTATCTACCCCAATTTAAAAAACAAAAACTAGATTTTTAACAATTTTTTTCTAATTTTAACCTTAGGATTCATAAAATAGTTGAACAAATAAGAAAAATTTGAACTTACTAAGTAATATGATGAAAAAGAGGACATTTTAACTAACTTTTCATTACAACTCATGTACAGGTTTTTCTGCATTTAGAAAAACAAGGAGCAGTTTACGATGGATCAAACTGTTTTCCAGAAGGTAGTTCCGGTTAACTCCAATAGAACCACCCACAACCAAAAATAAAAATTCCCTCTTAAAAATCCCCAGCCGCCTGAGAAGCATCCGACCCCACAAACTCTTCAAATCAAAAAAAAGTAAAAAGAAAATCAAGTCCGAGAAACAAAAATTCCTTTCACTCAACCTCAACAGTAAGTGTAAAGTTACCCTCAGAACCTTCCTCCCGGGGCCGTATATATTCGCCGTTTACCTGCTGTGTGCCCGGAGAACATGAGACGAAAGTAAACGAAAAAGAAAAGGGAATAGTTTTCCGATCTTTTGATGGTTAGTGGGGAGAGAGGAAGAGCCGCCCGCCGGAAATATAATTTTATAGTTATGTTTTGGCAATTTCCGGTAAAATTTGCCTCTTGCATTTTCCAGAAACTCCCAATCGTCATCTTTTAAGGTCAAAATATCCTTAAAACAACTTATTTTTTTCACGAACTTAAAGAACTTTTCTGAAGTTTTGGGAAATAAAAAAGTTATAATAACTTGATGAACTCCTCGTCGGCCATTCCAGCTTGCCGGATAATGGACTTCAGGGTTCCTGCAGGTATCTCAGGATGGTCGGGGATAATAACTATTCTTGTCTCATCTGGAGAGATCCTTTTCATCTTTATATGGCTTCCTTTCTGAGACACAACCTGAAATCCCTGGTTGCTTAGTGCCCTGATGACTTCACGAGCTGACGGGGTGGGAAGTTTTGGCATGGGAAGAAACCTCCACCGTCGTAGTAAAAACCTGTCCGGCTGCAGGGATCTGAGCATCTTCGTCTTCAAGGTAGAGTTCAATAGCTTCTTTCAGGTTCTCGATGGCTTCTTCAATAGTTTCTCCCTGGCTTGCAATATCAAGCTCGGGGCACCAGGAAACATACCATTTTCCTTCCTTCCGGACAACAGCTGAAAACCTGTACGTCTCTTCCATAATTATGAGATTAACGCAGGGTTATAAAACATTTCTCTTGCGAGTGCCAATTGAGACTTCTGATCAATATACGCACTTTACCAGAATTTCTGCAGGTTATTTTCTTGGCTAATAAAGTGTTTTTATGATCTGGCAAGACCCTTAAATTACTCATTTCAACCTACTTATTTATTTTTGGAAAGGCCGTCAGGCAAGCTGGCGGAGGCGTTAGCTCAATCTGATTGAAAAGAAAAGTTTCACAGGTCAAGGAACACGAAGAAGGCATTACAGACAAGGTTCTTTCCGTGATTTCCGCGGTTAAAAAGGCAGATTGAATAATCCCTTGCCAGCGTTTACAGTTACGTTGTTCACTCATTGAAATTCTTATACATATAGTTTGCAGCCAGATGGAAGATTACAATGAATATCACAAGCATTGAAATATCTATAAGTGGAGAAAACAGTGAATTACCCGTATATGCGTATTCTATCATATCGTTTCCGTAAGTAAGTGGGGATATCAGTGCAATCTTCTGACCTATCTGAGGCATAGAAGATATCGGAATAAAAATGCCGGAGATAAATATAAGCGGTAGCCTGACAGTGTTAAGAATTGCCATGACCTCGCCCGCAGTCTCGGTGGGGTACGCAGCAAACAGCGTCCCAAGCATAGCAAAACAGAACGATGTGAGAATCATGGAAATAACAAGGATAGGTGCATTTACTATCTGCGTATCGAATATGAAGATGCCGACAGCAAGCGGTAATAACGCAATGACGAGACTGTAGAGAAATCCACTGATGCTCTCCCCGAAAATCATTGAGTTCCGGGAAATAGGTGCTGAGAGCAAGCGTTCAAAAGTCTTTACGCGCCGTTCAAGAGTTAATGAAACCGGCTCTATTTGTGAAGCAGAAAACAGCAAAGTGATTGAAATCAATCCGGGTATCAGTGTTTTTGGAGGAGCATTCTTCCCAATGGCAAAAGATAGGAACATAAAAAGAGGAAAGAGTATGCCGGAAACTATAATATTGGACCTGAAGTAGTAGATTCTCATATCCTTTTTGGCGATTGCCCATGCACCGTTCATTTCCCGAAACAGGTGCTTTGTCCATCCTTTATGCTCAATCGATGGCATGAATTCCATCACCTGCCCGTTGAAGACCGGTTAACCTTACAAATACATCCTCAAGACTCGGACCAGGAGTTGCTATACTGAGAATTTTTAAGTTATAAAAGTGGGCATAAGCAACCAAAGCATCAATAACTTCAGACGGAAGTTCAGTAAAGATCTTAAATTTGTCACCGGCTTTGTGAACTTCATTTATCATTGGGAGGTGGCTGAGTTCTTCGAGGTGATCTATAGAATTATTATCAAAAGCAACTTCTATCGACTGAACACTCTGAATTGTCCTTTTCAACGATTCAGGTGTATCGACTGCAACGATATTTCCTTTATTGATAATTGCTACTCTGTCACACATAACATTTGCCTCTTCAATGTTATGAGTTGTTAAGAAAACAGTGACACCTTCGCGGACCAGACTTGAGATCACTTCCCGGATGATAAGATTGCTCTGTACATCGAGCCCTGAGGTCGGCTCGTCCAGAAATATCAGACGAGGACTATTGACCATGCCCATAGCAAGCGTCAGACGCCTTTTCATTCCTTTTGAAAAACCATGAACTTTGTCATTACGCCGTTCGTATAATTCAAACTTCTTGAGCAGTTCATTAGCTTTTTTTTCTCTCTCTTTTCGTCCTACGTGGTAGAGTTCAGCTGAAAACATCATGTTCTGCCAGGCAGTCAGGTCATCGTACACGTTTGAATTTTCAGAAACAATGCCTACAGACTGTCTTGCAGCAATGGTGTCGTGTTCAACATCATGACCAAAAATGGTTGCAGCTCCAGAAGTAGGTCTTGATACTCCTGTCAAAATACGAATAGTAGTTGTCTTGCCGGCACCATTAGGACCTAAAAACCCGAAAGTTTCTCCTTCACCGACTGAGAAACTGATGCCATTGAGAGCAGTAAGGGAGCCAAATATTTTAATGAGATGAGATACTTCAATTGCTTTCATGGTTAGTCCGTGACCTCAGTGCATTAATATTAAACCTTAACTCCGATTTTTTGTAGGGAATATATTAAGACATACAATTTTTTCCTAAGTAATTTCAGTCCATTTGACTACGATTTTGATGAGAAAATGAGCGAAAATTAGATTCCCACTCAATAGGGAATATATCAAATATGTATTTTTTTATAATCAAGTCTATCGCATTTGAAAACAAATCAATTTCCAATTTATTGAATATACAGTTTTCGTAAACTAGAAGATTACACTAAGCTTAGAAGATACTAAAGGAAGGAAACGATTTAAACAATTATTTCCCTTCAGTTTTGGTCTGCATTAAGCTATTACTGTTCTAATTTAATCATTGAGTTTTTGAAAGCTATGTAAAGAATTTAGGAATCAATTTATAGTACTTTTGTCATTGAGGCACTTGTAGTTGAAAATTACCATCCTCTTGATAAGATCTCTATATTCCCCACAAAACATTGGAGTTAAGGATTAAAATCAATTGGTAACAGGTTCTATAAGTTAAAGTTTGCTGATTTTTATAATAAAATTTAGTTCCGTAAAATCTTCGGTTGCAAATAAGTTGTTCAGAGGCATAAACGATATAGATTTAATTTAAAAGCTATCCATGCCGCAATATTTTATGGGAAGAATCTAATATTCCTGATTTCGTTCCATCAACGAGGACTTAAAGAATCTAAAATTATAAACTCTTTTCTAAATCTTCTAACCAGGATCAGTTTAAAAAATCCGTAATAAGCATCTGCTTCCTGTCGATTTCCCTAAGATTACTAACCCCCTACATCTACAAGCTGTATTTTTGCCTTCCTGGAAAATTCCGAAAGAAGCTTTACGACTGTTCTTCTAATTACAAAATATACAAAGTCCAGATGGAGATAGTCTTTGGGCACATATAAGTGGGAAAATCCTCGAAACGCACTTTCAGGGTCACAGTTTAAAAAGAAAACGATGCTCAATAAGAGAACTGAGCACACTCCCGGCAAGCATTCAGAGCCCCTACTATTTAGAACCTATCCGAAAAGTGGTTACCCACCGTAACTTTCACAATATTCAATATGCAAAACCGGAAAGGATACTCTGATATTATAGACCTATGTGACTCTTTAACATGCATTACTGACTTTTCGGATAGGCTCTAAATGCATCCAGTGACAATCTGTTCAGAATTCATCTTCAACCGACTCCAGTTTTTCAAGTTTCAAGGCCTTGCGGACCTTCCTTTGTGCCATTGGATTGAATATTGTTTAGAAGAAATTAGAAATTGTCAGGATGGCAATGCGATTACTGTCTATGCAAATAATATTTCACTTTGTCTCAAATATATAATTGATAAATATATTTTGTACATATTGGCCGTATATATTCCAAGTTATCGGTATGAAACGAAATATTTAATTTTAGAAGAAAAATTACTACTTAGAATTATAGTCAAAGATGTCTGGATGTTTTCTGAAAGGTGCAAAACAATATCTTCACTTTTTACTTTGGTACATTCAAACATGTTCTTATTTGGCAGTATTCATCAAAATTTTTCATGAAAGTATTACTCCTAAAAATTAATACTGCTGAAGAAAGGAATAATTGCTTCCTTAGAATTATCGGTTAATGAAGTTGGATATAAAAAGCTATTATATTAAAATTCCTGATTATATAAACTAAGGGGTATGAAAATGAATCTCAGCATCGACAACGCATCAGTTATGCTCATTCTAGGAGGCATAGTTTTTTTACTTTTAATATGCGTGAAAGTTTATAAAGACAACAATGACAGATTAAGTTTTGAACTTATTTTGGGGAAAGAAAGATTTGCTTTAGTGGTTGGCTGTCTCTTAATCATTGCTGGAATCGGTCTAACTATATACGTCCCTGGGTCGACAACGATACGGACACCAGAAAATACAAACAATGCTGATAATTTGATACATACCTCATCAGGACAAACGTCAAATACATCAACACCCATTCCAACACCGACACCAACAGAAGTAATATCAACAGAAATAGTAACACCTCCTACTCCCGAAACACTGATTTCTCTAAATGTGACTAAATCGAAGGAAATAAAAAGTGATTGGGCTAAACAGTTGGCGTGGTCTCCGGATAGTAAATTATTGGCAATTGCTACTTATGGACTATACTTATACAACATCCAGACTTCTGAACAGATGAATATAATTGATTCGGGTTGGGTAAATAGTGTAGCTTTCTCACCTGATGGTAAAGTTCTGGCAACGGCACAGTATAACGGAGTAAAGTTATGGTTAGTAGATGGGGGCGGTGAACAGGGTACAATCACTGATTCAGACGCGAAATCTGTGGCTTTTTCTCCCGATGGAACCAAGTTGGCCATAGCAATTGACAATGCAGTTAAGTTATTTGATGTCGCAACAAAGAGCGAGTTAAGGACCTTTAACGCAGGATATCCTTCTTCCGTTTGTTTTTCACCTGACGGACAAATACTAGCATCGGCTGGGACAGGTATAAATCTATGGAATGTAGAAAGTGGAGACAAACTTAATACACTCGGTGAGCAAGGCGATTCATTTAAAAGTGTGGCTTTCTCTCCCGATGGAAAAACACTTGCTTCAGTTTCAGGATCTTATGATAATACAATTAAATTATGGAATGTAGAAGATGGATTCCTTTTGAGAAAAATCCCGGGGCACACCGATTATATACAAAGTGTAGCCTTCTCTCCTGATGGCAAGTTACTAGCTTCGGGATCTTGGGATCTTACTGTTAGATTATGGGATGTATCAAGTGGTAAAGAATTATCCAATCTCACCGGACACACAAATTGGATAAATACTGTGGCTTTCTCGCCTAATGGAAAGATGCTAGCTTCTGGTGCAAACGATGATAAAGTTAGAGTATGGAGAATTGAATAAACATTTAGAAGTATTAACCCGATGCTTGGAATTGTACTCCGAGAGTAGTAGTTGCAAAAGTGCACGATTAAACCTTCAACTGCGTAAGTCCTAATATAATAAAATGAAGTATGATTATTTTCACATGAAAAACATAACCCGCAAACGTGAATATAAAAGGCGATTTCACCTCAGGAAGTAAGCGAGGTCATCCATACAGCACTGGAACAGAATCGCAGTAGCTAAACATAACCTAAAAGTCCTCTCTTAAAAATCCCCCGCCGCCTGAGAAGCATCCGGCCCCGCAATTATTTCAAGAACTCATCCCGAAACCTATACTTATTCCTCTAAATCCTGTATTCGAAATTGTAAATCGATTTTCTGATTGGAAGAACCGGTTTTAAAAACTTTGCTAGCATTGGAGCTAAATGGTTTTGGAATTAATCCGGAGTTTAAGCCTGGAGGAATAATCAAGTAGAGTTAGAGTAATACTGTAGATCAGGATGTGACTGCATGGATAAATTCGTCAAAGATAAAATAAATCAAAGTATAAATGATAGAAAACAACATCATTCCCGATTTTTAGAAAATTGCAGTACTTACAACTCTTTTCTTGAATTAGAAAAGAAAGCATTTGAAGCTGGTTGTCTTTCACGGAAACAGAAGGAACTCATGGCTCTGTCTATTTCTATTGTTACTAAATGTGAGCCCTGTATTGAATGGCATGTTCAACAGGCCTGTTTAGCGGGTGCATCGGATAAAGAGATATATGAGACTATAGATGTGGCCATCGAAATGGGAGGAGGCCCCGCTGCTGCTTACTCACGATTTGCATTGAATGCACTGGATTTTCACAGAGAAGAAAAATAGAAAATCTGCACTTGCCGTTTTTAATTACTTTTTTAGTATTGTTTATACCTTTCGGAAAGCATCCGGACATTCCTGACAATAAATGTTAGTAGTAACTTTCTTTTGGATTAAAGTTTTTCGTTTTATAGAGATATAAAGTAGAGATATAAAAAGCAAAAAATCCCACTTTTATCCGGACTTCCAGCTCCGGATAATGATTTCTCAATGAAACTTTGAAAAGCCGGTTCCTGTGAATCACCTTATTATAAAATGAGGCACAATTTCTATCTGATGAAAGGGATATGGCTCTCACTCTTAATATAAAGGGTGACTTCACACCTCAGGAGGTAAGTGAGGTCATCCATGCAGCGCTTAAGCAGAATGAGCGCGCTGCAAAATACAAAATAGATATGTATTCAATTATTTGTAAGCAATTTGAGATTACGTACGGGATGAGTTCAGACTTTTTTATGGAGAAATTCGAAGCAGGGGAACTCGGAGGCGATAGTGATTTTTTCAACTGGTATGCCGCAAAAAGAGGCCTTGATACCCTGAACAAAAGGCTAAAAATCATCTCGGCAATTGAGATCTAAACCTCACCTTACATCCAAAAATCAGCTTCAGTCTCACCACCACCCCTCCGTTCCTCGCAAGTTTTATATATTATCGCACTCAAATAGTAATATTGTATAAAAGTCTCTAAATTGGAGAGTGTTTTTTAAGGTAATGCTGCACCCAGGGATCAATTTTAACGAACCTTCAGATGCAACTTTTGAAGTTTTCAGCTTTTTATCTCGTTTTAATGGCTTCAAGAAAGCTACGTTATACGTTTTAAAAAGTGGGGGCATTATTTAATTTTTAAGCCGGTTGAAAACTGCAAATGAATTACCTGAACCGAATTACAAAAAAGATACAAAAACTAATTAAACAAAACCAAAAAAACACTCGTTAGAGCCTTTATTCGCGAGGTTAGAAACAAGATGTCAGAAGAATCCGATGATTCAGACAGTAGTGATAGTAGTGATAGTAGTCGTCAGAAAATGTTCACAGCAGCCGGACTGGTCCTGTGTGTAATACAGTTTGCCTTCTTCGTGGGCATGATTACAATGTTCATGAAAATGGACTTTGCCCAGGGCTTCAAGTTCATGCTGCTTGCATACTCTTCAGCGTTCGTTTATAAGAACATGGAGAACTCCGGGATAATCCGTTTCGTAACCCGGAACTGATGACAGTGTGGATTTAATCCAAATCCACACTTTAGTATATCCCTATCACCTGTCCTGTATCTTATTTTACCTATTTTTTTATATTTCTTTTTTAGATCTTTTTTCGTTTCAGCCGTAGCTGCCTTCTTTTAAAAAACAATGCCCGGAGTGGTCAAAATAATATGACCGGCAGAACCTGACATGACCAGCAGGACCGTTTCGTGTTTCTGCAGAAACCGGAAACAAAGGAAGGAATTCTGTAATATAATTTTTTAAATCATATGATCGTGAATAAAATACTTATTCTTGTGATCTTAGCCTCATGCATCTCATACTCCTTAGACTTCGGAGGATGTAACTCTTTAATAAATAGAAAAAGAAATATAGGATAAATTTTTACTATCAGCAACATTTTTAGCGTCAGCACAATTCTTCTATGGGATAAACATGGACCTAACATTGCAGATTGATACCGATTACTCGCTGCAGGAAGCAAGCGAGGTTATTCGCTCGGCTCTGGAACATGAGAAACATCTTGCGAAATACAAGGTATACCGTTATTCCATGATCTGCGATGAATATGAAGACCAGTTCGACCTGATCTCCACGGAGTTCATACAAAAATTCGAAGCCGGCGAATATGTTATGGAGGATGACAAATACTTCGACTGGTACGCCGCAAAAAAAGGGCTTGACCACTGGAAGAAAAGGCTAGCTGTCCTTGACGCTGTCAGGTTCTAACCGGCAGAACGCCGCTAGCTGAAAGAATAATACCCTTTCATGCAGCCTTTTTTGCCTGAACCTGCAGAATACTTTTTTCGTTTTTCTTACTTCATTTTTCTTTAAGTTCCCCTTTCATTTTTCCTCTTTACATTCTTTCCTTTTCCTTACTTTTCCTTCTCTCATTTCTCCGTACATCGCGGAAGTGTCTAAATTTTATGACAATGTATAAATAACTGTTCTGCCATAATTCTGACATTAACAGTTTTTTAATGGTGTTGTGATGGGGGAGCAAGTCAAATTAACAGATCTGGTTTTTCTGTCCGATAAGAGGAAAAAGCTTCTTCTTTATCTGAAAGATAAGCCCAGGAGTATGGCTGAAATTCAGGAATACCTTTCATCAGATCCTGTTTCAATCCTACCACAGATAAAAAAATTAAAAGAAGGGAATCTTGTTATACAGAAGGGGCACACCTACGAACTTTCCCTGATTGGAGTTGCAATCGCGGAGCAGATGCCGACTTTTCTGGGTACCCTTGAAGTCCTTGAGGAAAATTTCGACTACTGGGCGAAAAGGAACCTTGAAGGAATCCCCCCTTTTTTACGCAAAAGGCTTTTTGAACTGAAGAACTGCAAACTCATCCTTCCGGATGTGAGCCATATGTTCGAACTTAACCCTGAATTCGTAGAAAAACTTCATCTTTCCACGCATATTCTCGGTTTTGCTTCCTATTTCCATCCTTCATTTACCACCCTCTACCCGGAAATCGCAAAAAAAGGAGTGGAAATTTCTTTGATGTTTACGGAGCCAGTGCTCCAGAGGTTCGAAAAGGATTTCAGGGAAGAACTATGTGCTTTCCTGAGTTTTGAAAATGTTAAGGTATTTATCTTTCCGCAGGACCCTAAAATTGCAGATTTTACAGTAACAGACAGGTTTTTTCTGCTCACGCTTTTCCCAAAGGAGAAAATCTTTGAACACGAAAGCCTGCTGAGTTCCGAACCTGAAGCCCTTAAGTGGGGCACTGACCTTTTTTCGCACATGCTAAAAGAAGCAATTCAGGTAAAAGAGATTTGAACTTCCTGTTCTACATGAATTTCAGATTATACAGGAAGTTCAGATTATACAGGAAGTTCAGATTATACAGAAATTACTGCAAACCCATTGTACCCTTGTAACTTTTTTATCCTTTCGTCCTATCATGCCTCACACCAATTTTCCCTTTGCAGTGCTCATGATTAAGCCCTGTTGCCGCTTCTACTTACTTTCCCTTTTCTTTAAGTCATAAATTCTTACTGAAGGCAAAAAGATGTTTTAAAAAACTCAGGAACTATCTGTTTTTTTCAGCCCCTGGTGCACCGAATACAGTATGTGTTAAATCCTGAGGTGAAAGACTGTTCGTGACCAGGGATATTAATAAAGGAGCTTTCCCGGAAGATGACGCCTTAAATCAGGAAAAAGGCTGCCCGACGGGCTGAAATCAAAAAGTTTAATATTTCGGATAGCAATTTCCGTTTAAAATGTTAGCTTATTTATGTAAGAAAAGATTGGTAATATATCATAAGAGAAATATCATAAGAGACGTACGCTTTAATCTTAGGAGTAAACCTTACAGTCTTTCAGACTCAGGGTCAGTTTAACAGTTTATGAGATTTACTTTTCCAGAGGAACTTAGAAAAAGCAATATTCTCCAGGAAGTAAAAGGGAATTTACCTGGATTTAGTGATGGGGTGACCCGGCTTACAGCAGAAAGCATAAATTTGCCAGTACAAAAGACCCGTTGGGTTTCAGTCGAAAATGAAGATTGATGTCAGCTGAATGTAAGCCGGGATCTAGAGTTAGCTAAAAGATATCTCTGTATACATCAGGCGGAGTGCGCCAGGGGGTAGTGAGATGTCAGCGAAAAATCGAAAAGCAAATAGGGTGCGTGAATTGAAGCAAATAACGGTGTTAATACTTCTATTCTTAATATCTTCGATATTATCAGTTGTCGCAGGCTCGGACTTGAGCTCTGCTGCAGAGAGTGAAAACGAAACAGTTAAAGCGGATTTTGCGGCTTCTACGGTATCCGGAGAAGCCCCTCTAACAGTACACTTTACTGATGCCTCAACCGGGAGTCCGACAACATGGGAATGGGATTTTGATAACGACGGAGACACGGACTCGTATCTACAAAATCCGAGCCATATATTTGAAAATCCTGGAACCTATACCGTAGCTCTGACGGCAAGTGATGGCACTGTGCCGGACAAAGTTGTCAAGAGCAACTATATTACTGTTGAAGAAAAACCCGTAGTTCCTGTCGTAGATGCCAGTTTCAGCGCTAACACAACTACAGGCAAAGTTCCTCTCACAGTCAAGTTTACGGACAGCTCAACCGGAGGGCCGACCTCCTGGAAGTGGGACTTTAATTCGGACGGAACCATAGATTCAACCTTACAGAATCCAGTTTATACGTATACAGCTGCCGGGACCTATTCAGTCACCCTGACCGCAATCAACGGCACTGCCAGTGATAAAATTACAATAACAAATTACATTACTGCCGGAAACGGTCCAACAGCTGGCTTTACCGCCTCCCCGCTCGAGGGAGAAGCCCCGCTTACCGTAAAGTTTACTGATACCTCTACAGGGTCCGTGACTTCCTGGCTCTGGAACTTCGGAGACGGCAGCACCTCAACTACTAAAAACCCTTCCCACACATACTCTGCAGCAGGGACATATACCGTGAAGCTGACGGTAACAAATTCTTACGGGTCCGATACCTTTGAAGCTGCTTCTTATATCCGCACATACTCAATTTCTGCACCCGTAGCTGCTTTTATCGCCAATACAACTTCAGGCTCAGCCCCACTTGCCGTCCAGTTCACGGACCAGAGTTCCAACGGTCCTGCAGCCTGGGAGTGGGACTTTAACTCGGACGGGACCATAGATTCAACCGAACAGAACCCTCTTTATGTGTATACTTCTCAGGGGACTTATTCTGTTACCCTGAATGCCATCAATGGCACTGCCAGGGGCAGCACGACAAAATCTAACTATATTACAGTGGGGAATTTACCTGTGGCTTCTTTTACCGCATCTCCCCAGGAAGGGGATGCCCCGCTTACGGTCCAGTTCAACGATACTTCTTCCGGAAATGCAAGTTCCTGGCTCTGGGACTTCGGAGACGGCAATACTTCAACAGCTCAGAGCCCGTCTCACATCTATTCAAGTGCCGGAACTTATACCGTAAGCCTGACAGTAACAAACGCCTTTGGGCCCAGTACCCTTGAAACCCCCTCTGCTGTAAACGTACGCTTTATCACCGCACCAACTCCTGATTTTACATCAAACGTAACTTCAGGCAAAGCCCCCCTGACCGTACAGTTTGAAGACCTTTCTACCGGAGGTCCGACTGCCTGGGAATGGGACTTTAACTCGGACGGGATTGTAGATTCAACCGAACAGAACCCTGTTTATAAGTTTACGGATACCGGGTTCTATACAATTACTTTGAGGGCAGGTAACGGCACCGCCTGGGACAATATTACCAAATCCGACTATATTATGGCCGGAGATGGACTTCATGCTTCTTTTACTGCCTCGGCGCGGAAAGGGGCTGTCCCTCTTACCGTACAGTTTAACGACACTTCCGCAGGCAACGTGACTTCCTGGTTCTGGGACTTCGGAGACGGCGACACTTCCACCTCCCAGAATCCGAGCCACGAGTATTCCGACTCAGGAAGTTATCCCGTAACCCTCAATGTCAGCAATGCCTACGGGTACAGTTCTGTGACCTGGACTGACTACATTAAAGTCGGCGAGGAAGAAGACAGCAGCGGGTCAGGAAGTTCGGGCGGAACATCCTCAGGCGGTGGGGGCGGTTCTCCTGAGCCTGCAAGTAATGTTGAAGTCAAGGAACTTGCCCAGGAGTTTGTTACAACCGGAGACCGCATAAAGTTCGAGTTCACCAAAAATGCCACTTCTATTATGTACGTGAAGTTCGATTCAAAGAGAAACTTCGGAAAGGTCACATCCATAGTTGAACAGCTTAAAGGCAGGTCTGTCCTGACCCCGGTAGAACCTTCCGGAAAGGTCTACAAATACCTGAACATCTGGGTAGGAAATGAAGGCTTTGCAAGTTCCGAAAACATTGCCAACGCCATTATCGGGTTCAGAGTGAAAAAGACCGAGATCACAGAAAACGAGACCGAAGGCCCGACAGTATTCCTGTACAGGTATTCAGACGGAAAATGGAATGCTCTTCCCACACGTAAAACGGGAGAAGACAGCCATTACATGTATTTTGAATCAAAAACCCCGGGTTTCTCTCCGTTTGCAATCATAACGGGCAAGAAAGCTGTTGAGTACACGGAAAATGAATCCGTAGAGTCGGGACCTCTGGAGCTCTCCATAAACAGCAGGCAGGAGATGCCGAACGCGTCTTCCTGGGCCATGCCCCTGGTTGAAGAAAAAGACTGGTCAGGAGCTTCCACAGCCATCAAGGTTTTTGTAGGGTTCATGGTAGTACTCCTGATAGGGATTGCTCTAACGGAAAAAAAGAAACGGTAAGAAAAAGAAATAACATAGTTGTGAAAATAGATTCTAAAAATGGAAGGCTGAAAAAGAGATTTTTCAGGTAATAAACCTGTCCAATTGTCTATTTTCATAATTACTTTATATGAAATAGAGTATATTTTTAACAGGATAGACATGAGTTTCACGCTTAACATAGAAACTGATTTTTCACCTCAGGAAGTATGCGAAGCTATCCGTTCGGCTCTGGAACATGAAAAGCATGTTGCAAAATACAAGGTCAAGCGGTATTCCATAATCTGTGAGGATTTCGAGACAAAGTTCGGGTACAGCTCAAGTGAGCTCAGGGCGAGGTTCGAAGCCGGGAACATGGGAGATGAAAGTGATTTCTTCGACTGGTATGCGGCGAAAAGGGGACTCGACCACTGGAGCAAAAGGCTTGAGGTCCTTTCAGGGATTTCCCTTTAAGATAAGGGATTTTCCTTTGAGAGCAGGCTTAAACAACCTATTTTTTCTAAAAGTTCTGCCTTCCTGTTTTTCCGAAAGTGAGTTTTGAAACCCTGAGTACTCTTCTACGGGACAGTGTCTTTATTTCCGGATCTTTTTTGCCGCTTGACCATACGATCGAGTTCAGGACGCCCCTTGCTCCCTTTGTAAAAGCCTCTCTGTTACGGGAGTGAGGTTTCCCCGGGAAAAAGTTCTCAAGCAGCAAGGCTCAGAATTGGCAAATTATTTATGTACGTTATAAAGTATTACAGGCTAATTTATTCGCTACATATGGAAACAGCCTTATTCTTTACCTCCCCCCATAATCTTAACATCATCAAAATATCGTAAATTTTTCTTTCCGGAAAGGGGGCTGGTACGACTTTTCCATTGTAGAAACAGACTTGAGGTGTTTAACTTGGTAAAAACTGTTTTAAAAAGCATGGTAGGAGAAGCTCTCATCGGTTCAGGCCCGGAAATCGCACACATCGACCTCATTATCGGGCCAAGAGGCGGACCGGTAGAAGCAGCGTTCATGAATTCCCTTGCAATGCCCAGGCAGGGGCACACCCCGCTCCTTGCTGTTCTTGAGCCGAATGTCCAGCCAAAACCTGTGACCCTGCTCGTAAACAAGGTAACTATCAAGAATGTGGCACAGGCTGCCCTGATGTTCGGGCCTGCCCAGGCTGCGGTTGCAAAAGCGGTTATGGACTCTGTAGCTGCCGGAATACTCCCCGAAGAGCAGGCAGATGACATTTTCATCATTGTTTCCGTCTTTATCGAATGGGATGCAAAAGACAAAGACAAAGTCTACGGATACAACTATGAAGCCACAAAGCTTGCAATAGCCCGTGCAATGGAAAGCAAACCGACTGTTAAAGAAGCACTGGCCAAAAAGGACTCCGCAAAACATCCGTTCGCATAAAAAACCGGTTAAGGATTTTCAGGATTCGCAGACAGGTACAGGCAGACTATTCAGGAGATCTCCGGATTTTTCAGGATATATTCGGAATATCATTTATCCGGAATAGAATCTGGATATTTCTATTTTTTAAGGAATGGCACTGCCTCAGCCCATCAATAAATATTTGAAAAAATAAGTCTGTTCAACCCGATTTTTGGAGGATTTGAGTAAAGAAGAAACGCTGGAGGGCGTTTCTTCCGCACCGAACCTTTCGGCAAGCTTAAAGGTGTAAGGAAGCGTATTTTGGAAGCGTTTGGTTTGCGGAAGCTGAAAGGTTTCGGGCCTCAATTCTTCTTTCTTGTACAGCCTGTACTTAAAAGTTGTCTTACCTTCTGTCCGGGAGATGTCCGAAACAAGAGAAAAAAACAGAAGAAAAGGTAATGCGCCTTAAAGAACAAGAAATAAGAGTGGAATAATAAGAGTGGAGCAATAAGAGTTGAATGGTAATGACAGACCCAAACATTATTAAGAATGTACTTGAAAAAGTAGGCAACGAGAACCTGATAAATGAACTTACAAGCAGGCTGTCACAATCCGAAATTACTACATTTCTGCTTGCCCTTTCAAAAGAGATAGCGAGCAAAAATACTCCGAATGACATATTAAGCAAATACGAATCCAACCGGTTTGTAAAGCCATCCGAACTTAACCCCATTAAAGTCAAGCAAGTAGAACTATTAATGCTCGAAATAGCTGAAGCTTCTGGTTTTTCACCTGTATTACTCTCCCCTGCAGGCCTGCTAGGAAGCTGCTCTGTCATAGCCATGGTTGACCAGAACAATGTCATCTCCGCAACAAGAGGGCTGGAACTCATTGCGGACAGCACCAATATGCTCGCCATATACCTTGCTGATGGAATAAAAAACAAAACCATTGATAACACTAAAAATCCGGTTCATTTATCCGCAGCCTGCAGGGTTACTCGCGGGCAGATGTTTCAGAGTACGGCATTCGTCCCTCATTTTAGCCTGTTTACTCTTGTCAGTTCCGGCAAAGACACGGGTTCTTATGGTTTCGAAAAGGACGCAATAGCCAGGCATATGGAGTATTATATAAGCTATTTCGGAGAGAAATTGGGCTATAAGCTCCAGATGGCCCTTAACATAAGAAATGGCTATACCGATAAAACAGGCTTTATTGAGAGAATCCACTGCCACCTTCGGGAGAGATATCCCCATATTGATTTTACAGTGAACGGGGAAGAAACCGACAACAGTTATTATCAGGGGGTTAATTTCAAGATAAGTGTTAATGAGGTGGAAATTGTGGACGGCGGCTTTGTTGACTGGACACAGAAATTGCTGGGCAACAAAAAAGAACGCCTATTAATCAGTGGATCAGGAGTTGATTTGCAGCTTATTGCAGGGATGATGGATAAGAGGATTTGAGGGTTTGGCGACCGATATATTCGTAAAACCAGTTAAATCCGCATTGGGACGGAAAGAGAACATCATAATTTATCATGATTTCATCATAACTTTATCATGATTTCATCATAACTTATCATGATTTATTATCATTATTTTGAAAAATCGAGTTCAGGATAAGCAATCAATAAAGCTCAATTCTCCGGTCTTCAAAAACAGGAATTGCTTTTCGGATCTCATCTTTTCCTGCAAGGTCAAGGTCGCAGACAATAGCGCACTCTTTACTGCCTGCATCAGCTTTTACCTCACCCCAGGCATCAATAATCATCGAGTTTCCGAAGTACGTGCAGTCAGGAGCAGAGCCGACCCTGTTGCAGGCGATGTGCGGGATTTGATTTTCGATCGCTCTTGCCTTTGCAAGGGTCTTCCAGTGCTCAGCCCGGGGGTTGGGAAAGGCGGCTGTGGTCACAAGCAGGTCAGCCCCGGCAAGGGAAAGTTTTCTTGCAACTTCGGGAAAGCGGAGCTCGTAGCAGATTTCAAATCCGATTTTCAGATTCTGTTTTTTAAGGGAAATGGGCTCTATCGAACCGCCCTTTGAGAAATAACCGTTTTCGGCTTTGAAGGGGTGGGTCTTCCGGTAGGTGCCTGCAAGAGTTCCGGACTCAAAACAGAAGCCAAGGTTGTAGTAGAGAGCGGAATTTTTCCTTTCCGTAGAATCCTTACTTTCAGGAATTTCTTTTTCTTTTGCGGAAGACCCCTTTTCTCCTTTTTTAGAACCTTTTTTTCCACTATCTCCGCCCCTATCTTCCATGCCGCCTTCTCCACCAAATTCTCCACAATCTTCTGTGCAGGCTTCTCCGCTATCCTTCTGAATAATTGAACCCAGGATAATGCAGTCATTTGCTTCGGAAAAACATGCCAGGTTCTCAAGAGTGGGAGACGGGAGACTTTCGGCTGCATGGCTAAGGTTTTCATAGCAAAAGCCTGTGGAAAAAACTTCCGGAAAAACAATTAACTCGGCTCCCTTCTTAACGGCTTTGAGAGCCATGTAAAGGGCTTTTTCGAGGTTTTCCTGCTTCCTGCATTGAAGCACGTCCATCTGGATACAGGCAACTTTCATATTCGGACCAACATATCTGCTTTTTAAGTCCTGATTGCAATTCCGATTTTTGTAAAGGTTTTCAGAATTAAGAAAAGTTTTTCAGGGCACCAGAGTGGTTTGCTTGCTTTTTGCTACCAGCCCTTCGAGGTCCATCCTGTGCCGAATCATCCCTGCAAGCACTTCGTTTGCAAGCCGGGTTACTTCTTCCCTGTTTTCCCGAATTTCGTATGCAGAGTCATCGGCAGGGATCTCAATTTTCGTAATGTCGGCTCTGGCTTTTTTCAGGGAGGAGTCCGAGACTTCACAAACCATTCCTGGTTTTTCCATGTACTGGTCAAGGTGTTTCTGGGTGATTCCTGCAAGTTTTAACTCCCTGCGGAAACAGGGCCTTTCAAACAGTCTGGAAATTACATAAACGCCAACTGGAATCCGGAAGTCAAGATCGATTTTCAGGAGCTGTGTCCTGAAAATGAGGTAAATGTCTTCAGGATCAGAGGGAGCTGCCGGCTCGATTTCACTACTTTTTTCAGGCAGAGCTTCCCTGTCCTTTTCAGGCAGAGCATAGATTTTGGAAGGGGGAACTTCGCTTTCCTCCAGAAGCTCAAGATCCCTGAGTGCCCTGAGGTAGCCTGTCAGGACCAGCCGGTGTTCTTCTATCCCTTCGGCTTTCAGTTCCCGCGAGAGTCCGCTGATTGAGAGCTGCTTACCGTCAAGCAGTTCCATAACTTTAAGGTTGAGTTTCTCGGCCATTGTCTCTGCCTTTATATTAACATCGGGGTTAATTAATGGTAGTTCGGTCTTCAGGCCTCAGGCCAGAAAAACACAATCTCCTGCTCCAATAATACATAATCGGGTCCTCATTTCCGGGAGCTTTCGGAAAAAACTCAGTTTTTCCTGTCGTTAAAAGGCTGTGAACAGGAAAATTGCAAGGAGTAACACACGATGTAATTATCCGGCATGATATAAAGCTTATGAGAGTTTTGTAAAGGGGCTGGAAAAATTGAAGAATTTCAGTAAGGGAACGAAAACGCGGGATACCCGGAAGAAAAAAGCGCACAAGCAAAGTAATTTTTGAAGTAACAGACTAATTTTGAGGAGAGATAATTATTGGCCGGGTTGAATAAAAGTAAAAGAACTTCAGATTGCAAAAATACACATAAAAAGTTCCTGAAAAATATATTTAAATATAAAAGTATAGATATGAACTCCTGAACCCCGCTGATGCCTGAAGAAACAGCAACTGGACTTCTTTCCAGCGAAATTGAAGGGCAACGCTTAAAAATGATAATTGCTATCTCAATTAAGTTCAAATTGATGACTTCGCAAGGATGTAAAGATGATCACAAAGTTAATTCCAAGAAAAGTATTCTTTACAGGTGGAGTTGGTACACACCCCGAAAAACTTGAATCATTTGAGGTTTCCCTCCGGGACGCAGGTATCGAAAAATTTAACCTTGTAACCGTGAGTTCTATCCTGCCTCCAAAATGTGAAATTGTAACAAAAGAAGAAGGTTTGAAAGAACTGAGCCCCGGAGAGGTAGTTTTCTGTGTGATGTCCAGAATCTCTTCCAATGAGCCGGGTAAGACCTTAAGCACTTCCGTCGGATGCGCCCTTCCCGGGGATATAAGTAAACACGGCTATATTTCCGAGTATCATGCTTACGAAGAAAGCGCACAGGACGTAGGAGAACATGCCATAAAACTTGCAGGGAGCATGTACAGCACCTGGACAAATGAGGCCCCTCTCAAAACCTTCAGCATCCCAAGGTCATCTTACGTACAGGAAAGCGGAGACTGGATGACTGTAATATCCGCAGCAGTTTTTATTATTTAAAAGAGGAATTTCATACAGAAACTCAGCTTACAGAAATTCAGCTGAAACTTCGGTTAATCCTGTTGTTTCATATAATTACAGTATTATTTACAGACATTACTTGTTTGCAGACATTACCTATTTACTGCAATACACCTATTTACATCAATCTGTTTCCCGATACCAGCTCTCATCTCCCCTCCAGACCACAATTATTCAGCATCTCATCATCAATCCGCATCTAACAATCAATTCGGTATCTAATCATCAATCCAGCATCTGATCACCAATCCGTTCCGATCATCAATCCGAATCCAATTATCATTCGGTATCTAATCATCGTCCTACATCTAACCGTCATTGAAAACTGTCCAATCATGATGGCTTTCAATCATAGTGGAAACAAGCTACTATTCATTACACACCTTTCCCGCTTATCTCATAACTAAACACAGCAAATCAATCCCCCTTCGGAGAAGCCTGTCCCTATAAGGAGGCTTCAGGCGAGAGAGTCTGCATATATTGATATTTAATAAAAAATATATAATCCTTCAACGTTATTTGCGTCTCTTACCGTCTATTGCCGGGTACCTGCCAGACAGGATTCCGGGGGCACAGGCAAACCTATCGCTATCTGCTTATTATGGAGAATGGCATGCATCACAACCTATTTACGAACAACCCGACCGTTCCTATTGATGTAAAAGACAGGTCTGTAAGTGAATTGATAGACGGAATGCTCAGGACCGGCTTTCAGGGCAGAAAGCTGGCCGAGTCAGTCCAGGCCTGGCACAACATGCTCAAAGAGAAGAATACGACTGTGCTTATGGGCTTATCCGGAGCCATGGTTCCTGCCGGGATGCGCAGAGTAATTTCCCATATGATCCGGGAAAGAAGGATCGATTGCCTTGTAAGCACAGGGGCAAACCTGTTCCATGACTGTCACGAAGCCCTCGGAAGGAAGCACTATGTGGGCTCACATCTGGCTAATGATGAAAAACTCTTTGAAAACGGTGTGGACAGGATTTATGACGTCTTTGCAGTGGAAGAAGAGTTCAGGACCGCAGACAACCTGATTGCGGATTTTGCAGAGGAGATAGGGGAGATTACCTGTTCTTCAAGGGAGTTCATGTACCTGCTTGGAAAGGAGCTTGTTCGGAGAGGAGCTGCTGAAGACTCAATAGTTGTAAGCGCATACAGGCACAATGTCCCTATTTTTGTGCCTGCACTTTCAGATAGTTCCATAGGGATAGGGCTTACCATTGCAAGGAGAAGAGGACTGAAACTTGAAATAGACCAGATAAAAGACGTTGACGAGATCACACAGATCGTGGAAAAATCCGGACGTACAGGCGTTGTCTATGTCGGAGGAGGAGTCCCGAAGAACTTCATCCAGCAAACCGAGGTAATAGCTTCGATTCTTGGAATGGATATTGGAGGGCATGACTATGCAATCCAGTACACTTCCGATTCCCCACACTGGGGAGGGCTCTCAGGCTGTACTTTTGATGAAGCCGTCTCATGGGGGAAGATCGCCCCTCAGGCAAAAAAAGTACAGGTTTTTGTGGATGCTACCATTGCCCTTCCAATTGTCGCCCATGCCCTGCATGAAAAATCCCGGGATCTGAAGCGTGATGTTCCTGTTTTTTCCTGGGACGGGGCCGAAGGGCTTGATATCGTTTATAAAGAGTAATTACACCGCAAATCTTTATCATATTTGAAAGCTGATAACATAAGGCGAGAAGGAGAGGACATAAATGGGTAAACGAACTCGGATAATTAACGATCCTTCCTATTTAGTACCATTACTCAGGACATTTGGATCCAGAACCCATAAAAAAATATTCGATGCACTTTCTAACAAATGGATGACCAGAGCAGAAATCGATGAGTTCATAGGTTCGGACTCATCAAAAAGCCTCCATATTCTGAAAAAAGCCGGGCTCCTCGAGAGCCAGTGGAGAGTCCCTGAAGCAGGACAAAAACCCTCAAAAGAGTACCACAGTTCTTATTCAAAGGTTCAGGTGAACTTCCAGTGTTCCTTTGAAGACCTCAGTGACATCATTATGCTTACCTTCAAGCCGTATGAGGAGGTAAAGGATGCCATGGAAGAACTGGAAAGACTGGTAGAAGAGGGCAACACCTCGATGAGCAACCTTACAAGGACTCTTAACAAAAACCCGTTTTATATCTGCGCTGTTGCCCGCAGGTCCGAAAGGCTTTCAGTAATGGGGCAGAGATTAAAAATAATTGAAGATGTTGAGGAGAATTACGATTGATGATTAAGATCCTCCAGACCAAGAGCGGCGTCACCAAATTTCAGGTCCTTATTGAGATTGCTGCCCACCAGCCCAATGTCAGGCAAAAGGAGATTGCCGCAAAGATAGGAATAACCCCCCAGGCTGTTTCCGAATACATCAAGGAGCTTGTAAATGATGGGCTCATTGTAACCGAGGGCCGAGTCCGGTACAGGATTACGAAAGAGGGCGTGGAATGGGTCCTTGAAAACGCTGCTGAAATGAAACAGTACGCCCGCTTTGTCATGGAGGACATAATCAGCCATGTCTCTACCTGGACAGCCATCACAAAAGAGGAACTAAAAGAAGGCCAGCAGGTTTACCTGAAAATGGAGAACGGCCTCCTCTATGTAAGCAGCACGGAAAAGACAGGGGCTTCAGGCACTGCCATATCCGATGCCGCCGAGGGGGATGATGTGGGAGTAACTACCCTTAAGGGCCTTATAGACCTGGAAAATGCGACCATCACGATCTGCAAGGTTCCCAGAGTCGAGCGCGGAGGGTCAAGAAAAGTTGACCTCGAACGCCTGAAGACGCTGGCAGCCTCAAAACCCTATATAGCAGCAATCGGGGTAGAGTCGTTAATCGCCCTGCGCAAGATCGGCATAAGCCCCAATGTCATGTTCGGGACAAACGAATCCGTAATCGAGGCTGCGTACCACGGCCTTTCGTCCCTGGTTGTTTCGGTGGACGAACAGGTCTCTGCGCTCCTGAGCAGGTTAGAAACCGAGAACCTGGAATACGAACTTGTTGACCTGACAGTCGAGTAAGTTTCCTGAATTTTAGTTTCCGGTTCGAAGTATTCCGGACTCATAGGTCCGGAATCCGAACCTCCTGTTTTTCCGTAACAAGGAGCGTTTTTTGTGTTTTAAGGTTTGAAGGTGATTTTAAGCTTTAGCCGCAGAACCCTCTCCAATTACGCTGCATATTTTTATCTTAATGCTGCATAATCATCTGATAACCCGGAGGTTTTCCATGAAGCTGATAGCAATTTCCGATACCCACCTTAAGACCGGCGAAGTCCCCCCGCAACTCCAGAGCATTCTCAAGGACTGCGACCTGATTGTCCATGCAGGGGATTTCAGTACTGTAGAAGCTTATCAGGCATTCAATGCCAGCGGCAAGCTGAAAGCCGTTTTCGGAAATGCCGATACATTCGAACTCCGGCAGCTCCTCCCCGAAAGGCTGAAATTTGAGGTTGAAGGGGTCAAAATAGGAGTGGTGCATGAAGGGGGGCTGTCAGTGATGGATACAACTGCCCAGGGTTACCTCGCCAGAGAAATGGGAGTGGACATCCTTATTTTTGGGCACCTTCACCGTCCTCTGATTGAGAAAAAAGAAATAATGCTTGTCTGCCCGGGGTCCCCGACTAAACCCAGGATGTCAAACCCAAGTGCTGTGGAACTGATAATTGAAAAAGGAAGCATTAAAGGGCGAATACTCACCCTTGAAGGAGAAAGTTGCGAATATATCAGGTTCCGGGATGCCCTGAAAAAACAAGAAGAGGAAGAGAATCGGAAATAAAAAGCCTGAATGACCTGAGCACATGAGCCAACCGCCAGGGCGTGAAAAAGGTAGAAACAGGAACCTGCTAAGGGTTTTTATTATCAGAATTCAAGCACATGCCGCGCTAGGCAAGGTCTCTGGAACTTACGTATCTGGCGAACTTCTGTCAGTTCACATGGTCTCCAGTTTGAACATTACCCCTGTTCCCTGAAGGCTCAGGTAGACTTTATCTCCAAACTCGAGAATCCTCTCGACGCCAACATTGCTGTTCCAGTTATACACAAAATCGTAGCTCCCCTGCATGGGTTCGAATCCCAGGGACAACAGCCTCTGGTTGACCTCAGACGGGCGAACTCCTTCACTACTGAACCAGACCACAAGATAGGTTTTCACAGGATCATCTCATATGCCAATTCATTAACTTATTTTAGCGTTAACTCTTATTCAAACACTTATTTCTTATTTCATATCATGTTTCGTTTATTTATCTATATTTTGCCTTTTATCACTCCTATCCCTAAAAAATGAAAAAACATAGCCAGTGCTTTAAAGATTGGAAGTGAACTATCCGGAAAATAAAGAAGAAAAAGCAAAAAGCAAAATAAAAGGAAAAAACAAAACAAAAACAAAGTAAGAATCAAGGGAAAAGAAAAGAATTAATGGAAATTGAAAACGCAAAGGGTTTCCTGCTTTGAAAGCGTGGATTCAGGGTAAAAAGCCCCTGAATTTCACGACTACTTAATTACCACTGCTTTTTACGATTCTCAGAGATTATATCCAGGACATTATATCTCAGATATCATCTTTAAGGGACTCAAGGGCCTTTTTTACCATTTCACGGTAAATCGCAGTATCAGTGGAGTAGTGCTCCTTTGCAAGCTTTGAGTTAGGGTCTTCCTGTGCCTCAACTGCCCTTATTCTCTCAAGAGTCTGCTTTGCAGTATCGAGGACCCACAGATTTCTTGTCAGCTCATCTACCTGCTGGATAGCCTCCGGACGGATAGAGGTCAGGACATTTCCATCATCTGTGGTATAGGTGCTGGTTTTGCCGATGACCGCCACGAAAGCAGGCAGTTCGCACTCAGCAAGGAACTGGGCGGCTTCGGGCTGGTACTGCCCTGCATAGACAAGGAAGGAGCCTGTAGGATCGGAAACCCTGCCTCTCCAATACTCGGAGTCAGTACCGATATCCTCCTTTTCGATAAGAGTTCCCACAATGAAGATGCGGTTCACCTTCGCCCCCGTAGGCGTAAGGAGATATTGCGGTGCATACTGGTCAGTTTCGTCCCTGGATGTGAGGTTTGAGTCTTTCAGTTCCTGGGCAAAAACCCTGCGCGATACTTCTCTAAAGAAACCTGCCATTTACTCCACCTCCAGTTCGGCAAGCATTTCATCAAGAAGCTCCCTGTCCAGAGAAGCCCTCGGAGTAATCGATTCCACAAGGATATAGCGGTCAAGCCTGTGCCCACTAACGATATAATACCTGCCGACAAGCTCGTGTTTCAATTTATCCAGCACAACTCCCGGATCAAGGGCATCCGCAGCCATTGCAATGGCGCTGTCAAGGGAGATTCCTGCAAGCTCTTCGGTGAGCTCCCGGTTAATCAGGGCATCCTGTGTGGAAGTTCCGGAATCAAGGACTGCCTTTATCCTGAGGTCGTATTCTCCTTTGACTTTCCCGTGCTCTGCACAGGCGCCCTTAACCAGGGCCCGTTTGCACTCAGGGCACCGCTTTATAAGTCCGGAGCCGGTCTGAATGTCAATCATTGCCCCGAAATAAGTAAAAGCCGAAGTCCCCACTTCGATATCTTCATCGAGTGCTTCTATGGAGCTTGATTTGTTAAGCTGAACCTGGATCTTGCCGTTCCACTCGTTAACGACTACATTTTTCAGCATGTAACTTTTGCCTTCTTCCATATCAGGAAGTTCGGAGCTCGCCCAGTTGGTGAATTTAATAACACCGGTTTCATCTCCTATAAGCCCTGCCTGTTCTATCGACTCATGGGAGTTTTCCCAGAGCTGGACCACTTTTCCTCTTACCGTAGCCCACTGGTTCCCCACAAGGTCGGCAATGTTTCGGAGTTCGGCTTCTCTTGCTGCGGGAGTGAAATCGCCTCCCCCTACTTCAACGGGCTCGGAAAGCTTCTCAATGGAACTGTTTTTATTAAACTGGACCTGGAACCTTTCATTGTATTCCCCAACAACAACGCTCCGGAGAAGGTAGCTCTCTCCCTGCTCAAGAGGAGGAATTTCGGCATTTTTCCAGATGGTAAACTTTATGATCCCGGTCTCGTCTCCGAGGAGCCCAACCTGGGAAATGGATTCATGAGTATTTTCCCAGAGCTGAACAACCTTTGCCTTAAGGTTTGCCCACTGCCCGTTCTCCGTAATATCCACAATTTTGGTGAGCTGGGGTTCAGCCTGCCGGACATAAAACTCATTTTTAGGAATGGAATATTTCTTCAAAAAATAGTTTGTTACGCTGCGCTGTGCCTCGTTTGAAGGCACTTTGAACTTCGTGATCAACTCGTCGAGTCTGCTTTCGATGTCCTCAACAGGTACATCGATGCCAAGTTTCATAAACCGGTCTCTAATGGATTCTGCAATCTGTTTCATCTTTAATCTACCTCAAGCCTCATGGTTATTTTCATCAAATTGTGAGGCACTCTAAAGTACCGCGGCAGAGAATATAAAGCTAAGTGAGGCGGGGTGAAAGTATTCGGTCATAGGTGAAAGTATTCGGTTGCGGATGAAAAATATTCAGTTATGGTTGAAAACATTCAGATATAAAACATTCAGATATTATGCATTCCGCACTTCCCCTCAAGGAAAAATCCGAGAGAAGAGAATCGGAGTGCCTATCACTTCAGTACAGGTTTTCCACAGCAGAGGAGAGATTTCTCTTCCTTTCCAGGCCTGAATCCATGATGCAAAATTACTTTCTCTGATACTTTATCTGAGATTCGATTTTCGGCATGTGTGTTATCAGATTATCAGGGAGTATACTCCGCAATGTACTAAAAGTTATTTGTGAAGTATGGCAGCGGTCCGCTTGGCTGCATCTCCTTCCCCGATAACGGTTACGATATCTTCATATTCAAGCACAAGGTTCCCATGGGCGATAATTGAATCACTGCCCCGCTGAACCATTACCAGAAGGCTCTTTTCAGGGAACTGAACATCCTTGATGGCTTTCCCGATTACCCTCGGGTTGGTGACCTTAACTTCCATCATATCCCCTTCACCCCCTACCTCGCACATGGAAAAGAGATGGGGCCTTCCGATCATGTTGTCAAGCACCACTGCAGTGGTCATGGCCGGGCTCATGGCGCGGATGCCCAGATTCCAGAAAGCCTGCAGGTTTTCGATCTCGTTTACCCTGGCTACGAGCTGGTCACCCCTGAATCCGAAAGAAGCTTTAGCAAGCTGGCAGAAGAGAAGGTTCGTGTTATCCTTATTGGTTGTAGCAACCACATATTTGGCATTCTCTATTCCTGCCTTTTTCAGGACATTTACGTCCCCTGCATCCCCCTGGATAGTCCGGATTCCGAGTTCCATGCATTTCTTGCAGTTGTCCTTGGAAATGTCCACAACAACTACATTTTCTCCTCTTTTGTCAAAACGTTCGGCAAGAATCCTGCCTACCTTTCCTCCACCAATAATAAGGATTTCCATAGGGATTACCTCCAGCACCTCTGCCACTTTTTTTGACAGGCTGCCACTCATGAATACCGTAATAATAACCGTAAGGAAGACAAGCCCCACAAGAGTCTGCCCTCCCGGAATGCCCATTGAATCGAGCTTGATTGCAAAATAGGTCGCAACCGCAGTCGGCACAACGCCCCTGGGCCCGACAAAGGAAATGAAGAGTTTCTCATTCGTGCCGATCTGCGAGTTCCACATCGAAACAAAGACCGCAAAAGGACGGATTACGAATATAAGAAGCAGTACAAGGGCTATCCCGTTTGCCCCTATTCTCTGAATATATTCGAATTTAATCATTGCCGCAAGCAGGATGAAAATCAGGGAGAGCATCACAATCACAATGTCGCTCTTGAATTCCTTGATGGTCTCCTTGTAAGGAAATTCAGAAGTCCCCAGGATGATCCCAAAGATGGCTACCGCCAGAATCCCGGATTCATTGCCCAGGTATTCCGAAAGGACGAAGCAGGCAAATACTGCGGTCAGGGAAACCAGCCTTGCGGTCCGATTGCTGATCGCCTTCCCCCGGGTAAAGAACCAGCGGAGGGCAAAACCGCTAAAAGACCCCAGTGCAATTCCGATCCCCAGCCTGTAAAGGATAAAGATCACAGCATCAGTCCCGGAAAGTTCTGCTGCGACCCATTCGAAGACCATGGCTGCAAGGATCACGCTGGCGGCATCGTTCAGGACCCCTTCAAGCTCCAGAATCTTGCCAATCTTGTGGCTGATCTGGATATTCCTTACAATGGGGGTTATCACTGTCGGCCCTGTTGCCGTGACAAGGGCTCCGAAAAGGGCTGCGAGTTCTAGAGGGATCCCTATCATGAGGCTTGTCAGAACAGTGGTCCCCAGGAAAGTCACAATGACCCCTATTGTTGTCAGCTTCAGGACACTTTCCTGAACCATCCTTATATGTTTCAGGTCAATGTGAAGCCCGCCGTCAAAAACAATCACGGATACCGAGATTGCCACGATAGTGCTTAGCCCCTCGATATAGAGGGCAGGGTTCAGCAGGTTAAGAACCTCGGGCCCTGCGATGATTCCTTCGATCAACAGGAAAATTATAAAAGGAATCCGGAAATAGAAGCTAAGTGCCTGTGCGACAAGGGACATGACAAGCACGGCAACAACGAGCCCAAGTAGAAGTATTGGATCAAGCATAAGATTCCCTGTAATGATGCGTTAACTTACCAAAAATAGTTGGTAAATATCCGAGATAAATTGAACGGAAAGATATGTAAAGGTTGTATTGTCAAAGTAAAGGTTGTATTGCCAAAAAAGCACAAAATACTTGATGATGTATACATAATCATACAATTGTTTTATATAAACTTGACTCCGTTGTTAACCCCCTGAAAACGAAAGAACAGTTTTTTTCAACACCTGCAAATCAATTTCAGGGAAGTATTTCCGGGATATTTTCATTTGAAAGCCTGCTGTTTGAATCCGGGCACCAAAATTCTGCAAGGGCTTACATAATCAAAAATATTTTCGGCAAAAACCTTTTCGTCAAAAATCCTGAAAACTGAAAAAACAGGAGCGTTTGAGTTATATTCCTTGTCCTCTTTAAAGGACTCCATGGAGTTGCTTTTGATCTTTCTTTTTCTGCTCAGCCTTGCCATGATAAGCAAAGGTTCGGACTGGTTTATTGAAGCTGCGGTTGCAATATCAAACAAAAGCGGGATCCCGAAAATGCTCATAGGGGCTACGATCGTGAGTTTTGCAACAACGGCTCCGGAGTTTGCAGTTTCTGCAACAGCAGCTTATATCGGGCATACGGACGTAACAATAGGAAATGCAGTGGGTTCGGTAATATGCAATACAGGGCTCATCCTTGGCTCGATTATAGCTGTAAAAGCAATCCCTATGAAGGACGATACTTTTCCCATTAAAAGCGGGCTTATGCTCCTTTCGGGAATCATCCTTATCATAGTCAGCCGCGATGGAAATGTAAACCAGCTTGACGGAATCATACTTCTGCTTGTGTTTTTTGCCTTCCTCTTCCATGCTTCAAAGACCCAGCGTGTATTGTTCGGGGATGACGAGCCCGGCAGAGAAAAACTGAAAATTAAAGATTTCCGGAAAGACATAGCTTTCTTCGTTCTCGGTTCCCTTTCCGTAGTTATAGGAAGCAGGATCCTGGTAGATTCGGGGATAAAAATAGCTGAATGGATAGGCATCCCCGAAGTAATAATAGCCCTGACGGCGGTTGCAATAGGGACCTCCCTCCCCGAACTTGCAACTGCAATTGCCTCTCTCAGGAAAGGGCACCAGGACCTCTCCATAGGAAATATCCTCGGGGCAAACACAATGGACGTTGCTATGATCCTCGGGGCCTCTTCCCAGATTCGCGTGCTCCCTGTTTCGGAACAGCTTGCAGAATACGATTTCCCGTTCATGTTCTTTATATCTCTAGCCCTTGTAGTCTTCGGGATCACAGGGAAAAAACTGGAAAGATGGGAAGGAGGCGTAATTCTCGGGGCATATCTGGTCTATGTAGCAGGGCTTTTTATCCTCTACGGATAAAGCCTGCACCCCACTTATAAAAAAGTAGAATGTTCTTCACTCTTCAAATTATTGGGATTGACTTCTTATATATATTTTGCTCTTTTTATAGACTCTGGACTCATTTTGATATTTTACAGAATGTTTTTGAGGCGTTTCATTAAATAATCTTATTTTTATATTTAAGCCCTATAGCATTTGAAGGCAATGTATAAATTCTAAAAAAAGGTTCTTTAACTCTATGAAAGCTATTATCCTCGCAGCTGGGGAAGGACTGCGCTGCAGGCCTCTTACGCTTACTCGTTCCAAAGTAATGCTTCCTGTAGCCAACAGGCCCATTCTGGAACACGTCATATCTTCGCTTGAGAAAAATGGAATAAAAGAGATCATCCTTATTGTTGGGTATGAAAAAGAACGCATAATGAACTATTTTGAAGACGGGCTGAATTTCGGGGTCAATATAACATATGTCGAGCAAAGAGCCCAGCTCGGGACAGCACATGCGATTGAACAGGCAAAAAAACTGATAAGTCCCGAGGATTCCGAATTCCTCGTCCTCAACGGGGACAACCTGGTAGAACCAAAAACCATTGCGGATCTTCTTAACAACTATGAGGGAGATGCAAGCCTTTTAACCGTGAGAATGGAAGACACAGCAGGTTATGGAGTGGTACTGAAAGAGAATAAGAGAGTTACCAGGATTCTGGAAAAAAGACCCGGGGACCTGAGCCATATCGTAAACACGGGAATTTATATTTTTACGCCGCAGGTTTTTGAAACCATTGAGAAAACCCCGATATCCGAAAACGGAGAATACGCAATAACCGATACCCTCCAGCTTATGATTGACGAAGGAAAAATTGTCACATCAATCCCAACCGAATCCAAATGGCTGGATGCGGTCCACGCCTGGGACCTCCTGAAAGCAAACTCAATTGTATTAAACTCCTCCAGAAACCTGAAGCAAGAAGGAGAACTTGAAGAGGGAGTAGTCATCCGCGGGAAAGTTGCGATCGGGAAAAACTCAAGAATCCGCGCCGGAACCTATATAGTAGGGCCGGTTGTGATCGGGGAAAACTGTGATATAGGACCTAATGTAGTAATTCTGCCCTCTACCACAATAGGAGACAATGTGTCCATTAGATCCTTTACCGAAATCCAGAACAGCATCATAATGAATGACTGCAGGATTTCTTCCCACGGACAGATTTCTAATTGCATAATCGGAAGCAACAATACCCTTGGTCCGGGCTTTACTGCAGAGGAAAAAGAAAACCTTGAGATAAACATAAACTCCAGGATTCACACCGCCCCGAAGCTCGGTACCATACTTGGAGACGATAACCGGATAGGAGGCAGGGTACTTGTGAAAGCCGGAGTAATGATTGCTGTCAACTGCCAGGTAGAGTCTGGAAACACCATTTACAGAGACCTCCCCCGTGATTCGGTGGTCCTCTGAGCTCTTAAGAAGGAGATTAAAAAATGTGTGGAATTGTCGGATATGCAGGGCGAAATGCTGCTGCACCGGTCATTATAGAATCCCTGAAAAAACTTGAATATAGGGGATACGACTCCGCGGGGATTACTGTTCTTGGCAACGGGATTGAGACTTACAAGGCCGTCGGGAAAATCATAAATCTCGAAGCCGAAATCCCGAAGAACCTTGGAGGAACTGTAGGAATAGGACACACTCGCTGGGCAACCCACGGGCGTCCAAGTACGGAAAATGCCCATCCTCATAATTCAGGAGGAAATCCGGGAAAAATTTCTCTGGTGCACAACGGAATTATCGAAAATTACATGGCACTGAAAGAGCGGCTCATCGGAGAAGGTTACGTCTTCAACTCCGAAACCGACACCGAAGTGGTTGCACATCTCCTGCACAAACACATCTATGGAAAACCGGATGGAAAAGAGGCAAAATGCGAACTTCTTATAGGGCTCAGAGAAGCCTTAAAAGAGATTGAGGGGTCCTATGCCCTTGCAATCCTCTCAGCTGACGAACCCGGAAAACTCGTGCTTGCCCGCAAGGACAGCCCTCTTGTTATAGGGCTCGGAAAAGGGGAAAACTTTGCCGCATCCGATGTAACTGCTTTTCTGAACCATACCAGGGATGTTATCTTCGTAGACGACTTTGAGACAGTAATCCTGAGCCCGACAAGCGTGGAGATCTTTGACAGGGAAGGAAACCTCAGAGAAAAGAAGATAGAAAAGATAGAATGGGACTTTGAGGCTGCGGAAAAAGCAGGTTACGAACATTTCATGCTGAAAGAGATTCATGAACAGGTTACTGCAATTCACAACACCCTGGCAGGCAAAGTCTCGGAACTTGAAGGGGACATATACTTAAAAGAACTGAACCTCAGTGAGGACGAGATAAAGAAACTTACAAGGGTTCAGATCCTTGCCTGCGGAACCTCCTGGCACGCAGGCCTGCTTGGGAAATACCTGTTTGAACAGCTGGCAGGAATTCACTGCGACATTGACATCTGCTCGGAATACAGGTACAGAAACCCTGTTATGAATGAAGGGACCCTTGCCATTGCGATTACTCAATCAGGAGAAACTGCAGATACCCTTGCAGCCGTCCGGGAGATCATGTCTTACAATTGCCCCACGCTTGCAATTACGAATGTTGTGGGGAGTACGATTACAAGGGAAGCAAACAGTGTGCTTTATACAAGGGCGGGGCCTGAAATAGGGGTCGCTGCCACAAAGACCTTCACTACCCAGCTTACCCTCCTGTATCTCCTCGCCGTAAAGTTCGCTCTTGTCAGAGACAGGCTTAGTCCGGATTATGTAAAAAGTTTCATTATGGACATCCGGAAAGTCCCAGGACAGATCCAGCAGGTCCTCAACCAGAAAGAAGCGATAAAGGAATGTGCCGAGAACTTCGCCCGTTCAAAGAGCTATTTCTTCCTTGGCAGGCACCTTAACTATCCCATAGCCCTCGAAGGAGCCCTGAAGCTCAAAGAGATCTCCTACGTGCACGCCGAAGGCTTTGCTGCAGGGGAACTGAAACATGGCCCAATTGCCCTGCTTGACGAGGGAACTCCGGTAGTTGCAATTGCCACCAGAGGGCAGACTTATGAAAAGATGCTCAGCAATATAAAGGAAGTAAAGGCAAGGGACGCTTTTGTGATAGCGGTTGCCGACAGCAAGGACACGGAAATCAGTAAGTATGCAGATGTTGTCCTCAGAGTCCCCCGGAGCGACGAACTGCTGGCTCCCCTCCTGAGTGTTGTCGTGCTTCAGCTGCTTGCTTATTACACGGCTCTTGCCAGGAACTGCTCTATTGACAAACCCCGCAACCTTGCAAAGAGTGTTACCGTCGAATGATCGTACAGGCTGAGAATTTCAGGATTTAACTGAGAATTTCAGAGTTATAACTGAAAATTCAGAGCTATAACTGAAAATTCAGAATTATAAATCTAACAACAGAATATGGGATTTCAGAACAGAATGAAACTTCATGAAATATGGAGTGGGATATATGAAACTCTTCGGATCTTCAGGAATCAGAGGCATAGTCAATAAAGAAGTTACACCCGAACTTGCACTGCAGGTAGGGCTTGTGCTGGGAAGCCGGAAAAAGACCGCAGTTATCGGGAGGGACCCCAGAGTTTCGGCACCCATGATAGAGCACGCCCTGGTTGCCGGGCTGACTGCCGCGGGCTGTGATGTTACAAAGGTAGGCATGGTAACAACCCCTACCCTGGCATACGCAGCCAGAGAATACGAGTGCGGAGTAATGGTTACGGCTTCACATAACCCCTCAGAGTATGTGGGGATAAAGTTGTGGAACCCTGACGGTATGGCTTTTGACTCGGCCCAGCAGGAAGAAATTGAAGATGCTATCGAAAAAGAAAACTTTTTGCGGGTTACCTGGGACCTCATCGGAAAAGTTGCTGAAGACGCAAACGCCATTCGGGACCATATGGATATGATCGAGGGGCTCGTAGGGAATTCAAAGCTGCGTGTGGTTCTTGACTGCGGGTGCGGGGCGGGAAGTACAATTACTCCATATCTCCTGCAGGAACTCGGCTGCCAGGTAATAACCCTGAACTCCCAGCCTGACGGACACTTCCCCGCAAGGAACCCTGAGCCTAATGACCAGAACCTCTCCCTGCTTAAAAAAGCCGTTGTGGCGTTCGGAGCCGACCTCGGAATAGCCCACGACGGGGATGCAGACAGAATGATGGCAGTCGACGAAAAAGGCAACTTCGTATCCGGAGACGAACTGCTTGCAATCTTCGGGCGTTTTGAGTGCGGGGACGAAAAAGGAGCTGTTGTCGTGCCTGTGGACACCTCCATGATGGTTGACGATTATCTTAAAGGTTCTGAAATCAGAAGGACAAGAGTTGGGGACGTTTACGTTGCAGAGGGAATAAAACAGTACGGTGCCATCTACGGCGGAGAGCCTTCCGGAAGCTGGATTTTCCCCAAGATTTCCTACTGCCCTGACGGGATCTATGCAGCTGCAAAGCTTGTTGAGATTGTCAGGGAAAAGAAATTAAGCGAGCTCAGGGCAGAACTTCCTGTCTATGCCACAAAAAGGGGTGCCCTTCCGTGTGCAAACGAAAAGAAAGCCGGGTTCATGGAAGAGGTAAAAACAAAACTTGAACCCCTTGGAAAAGTCCTTGATATTGACGGCATCCGTGTGGAACTCGAAAACGGCTGGGTACTTGTCCGCCCCTCGGGCACGGAAGCGAAGGTAAGGATTACGGCAGAAGCCCGGGAAAACGTAGACGGAATCTACGAGATGGCAGAGAAAATCGTGAAGGAGGCACTTAAATGAAAGCAGTTGTCCTCGTGGCAGGCAAAGGCACAAGGATGGAACCGCTCACCGCCGACTGCCCCAAAGTGATGCTTCGGGTTGCAAACAAACCGATACTTGAACATATCCTGATCTCGGCCGTAGAAGCCGGTATAGAGGGTTTTGTCTTCATTACGGGCTACCTTGAAGAGCAGATAAAGGCCCACTTCGGGGACGGAAGCAAATGGGGAGTGAGCATTGAGTACGTGCAGCAAAAAGAGCAGTTAGGAACTGCAAATGCGATAGGCTATGCCAGGGGACATGTTGAAGGGGCATTCCTTGTACTTAACGGGGACATGCTCATAGGACAGGAGGACTTAAAGGCCCTGGTTTCGAGGAAAGAAGATGCTGTCATCTGCGTAAAAGAGGTGGAAAACCCCTCGGACTTCGGAGTGCTTGAGACCGAGAATGACAAAGTAATAAGGATAATTGAAAAGCCGAAAAACCCTCCAACCAACCTTGCAAATGCCGGGATTTACCTTTTCAGGGAGTCCATTTTTGGCTTTATTGACAAAACCCAGCCCTCCGTGAGAAGGGAACTTGAGATAACAGATTCCATCCAGATGCTTATCGACAGCGGAGCACCTGTGGGCTACAGCCCTCTCGAAGGCAGGTGGATTGACATAGGATATCCCTGGGACCTCCTGAAAGCAAACGAACACCTTTTAAAAGACCTCAAGGGCAGCTGTGAAGGTACCGTTGAGCCATATGCAATCATAAAAGGGGAAGTTGCAATCGGGAAAGGCGCTATCATCCGAAGCGGTTCCTATATCGAAGGGCCTGTAGCAATAGGTGAAAACTGTGACATAGGACCCAACTGCTTTATCCGCCCTTCAACTGCGATAGGCAACCGGGTCAGGATAGGCAATGCCGTGGAAGTAAAAAACACAATTGTTATGGAAGGCACTCATGTAGGGCACCTGAGCTACGTGGGAGACAGTGTAATAGGCCGCAATTGCAATTTTGGAGCCGGGACAAAGGTTGCAAACCTCCGCCATGACGGGAAGAACATAAAGGTGATGCTGAAAGGCAGGATCCTTGATTCCGGCAGAAGAAAACTCGGCGTGATCATGGGAGATGATGTGCACACCGGCATCAATACGAGCATAAATATTGGCGTGGTAATGAACAAAGGAAGAGCAACACTTCCCGGAGAAGTAGTCAAGCACTGAACTGGCAGCAAAGTCAGAAAAAGAAGCAGGAGTCCCTTCCTTAATCAGGGGGAAAGGAGGGGGAATCCCTATATTTTTTATTTGAATCGTTATTTTTTAAATGAATCTATTTTAAAGGGTTCAGGAATACAGCTGCTTTATGCTCCAGAGCACTGTTTTTCGGAAGAAACCTTCTACTGTCACATCGAGAGAACCTTCATTCATCTGCTCTACAGCTTTCCTTAAGGGATTATCCGACTCAAGTACCTCTCTTATAGTTTCTTCGTCAGATTCCACAGTTATGGTGGGGCCGAACTGTGAATTGGGATCATTGGTGGTCTCATACCTGTAAAAGTCACCTACTTTCCCGCCCCTCATAAGTGCGGTTACATAGAGCATCTCACCGTTCTCAAGTTCAATTTTCCCTGCGATCTCTTCACTTGCCGCCAGCCGTTTAACAAGTGAAGGGACATTATCAAAGTTTTCGTTATAAAGCTCCGCTTGCGCACTTAATTCCGAAAAAAGATCGTTCTCCGCACTGGAATTAATAGAAGTTGTAAAGGTTTCAGCTGCTGTAATGTTACCCGCACCGGAAGCCGCACCTGCGGAATAAACAAGCAAAAGCACAACCAGAAGGGAACCCATAGCCCTATTTTTCCAATAAACCATGATTGGAAATAAGTAGCAGAGATATAAAAAAGTTCTCAATATAAATGAAAACCTGGCAAAAAGGAAGAAAAATGGAAAAATTGAACATTCCAGGAACTGAATAGCCACACGACTTACATAAACAGGTCAGCAAGCCCTATTTTTATTGCCCAGAGCACGAGCTTCTGGAGTAAACCTGCATCTTCAACTGTCACCTTCCCGGATTTCAGGGCTTCATTGAATTCCTGTACCGGGGAAGAAGATTCAATAATTGAACGAACTGTTGACTCATCGCTCCGGACAGTTAATGTGGGCTCCTCATCAGATAATGCCTCAAGTTGTTCAAACTCGACAAATTCCGCATCTTCCGTGGACCCCCATGCGTACATTTTTCCCCCGTTCTCAAGGGTTATGACAAAAAGGATCTGCTCATTTCCCACAAGACTCTTCAAAAAACCGGGGGCAAGGTCGAGGTTCTGGTTATAAACCCCGATATTATAATTTATCAGGTCGAACAATTCTGACCCCTGCGACCCGGTCCCGTCAGGAGAAGGGCCACTCCCGTATGTAGAATCTTCAGCAACTGCCATCCCTGGCATCAAAAACAGAGCAAAAATAACAGATAAAATCAAAAACTTTTTTGATATTTTTAAATACATAATTGTATATCAGCACATAAACTAAATAAAAATAATGGTTGAGTTTATAAATTTAAAAGGATATTATAAGCTTTATATCACCAATTAAAGAAATTATCTTATCTTACGAATGATAAATCTGCATAAGAATATAAACCTAAAATTTTTAGTTTAGTAGTTGTCCCAGATTAAAGGATTTATCTATTCGCCATCCCGGAGGAAATTTTCAGTTATCTCTTCCTATGCAGCACGGAGCTGGACAAACCTGCCAGCCAGAAAAAAAATCGACCAGCAAAACGACATCTCAACGAAGAGGGAAAAATATACTGACGAGATGTCCCCTGGTTCAAGAGAATACTGCCCTTAACCCCCAAAACCTTTTTTCCATTAACAGGAAACATAAACGCTCCTGCCAGCCTTTCTGGCAACCCTGAAAAAAAGCAAAAAAAGCAAAAAGAAGCCCGAATGAAAAAAGACTCACAAACTATTTTTCAAGGAGAATTTGATTTGTTCACTTTTTGTTTTTACGGCTTCCTCTATAGTTTTGACTTTTGGATTTTTTCTTTTTTTATCCGAAAGACCAATCTCCTGCGCCGAGCGGGACAGGAACAATACTATGTAGCGAACATGGTTGTAAGGATAAGAAATATCTGTAATTTTAGTCTGCTTGAACAGAACTTACTACTCTCACCCATAAGTTAGTCCTCTTGAGCGAAGCGGAGCGGAGCGAAAAGGACGGCGGGCTGTTGCGATTACATCGCAACTCCCAGAAAATCTCCGATTTCCTGTGATCCCGAATCGCAATTCGGGGAGCACAACTAGGGATAAAAACAGGGATAAAAACCAGAAAAAATATCCAAATCAGGGTAAAAATCGAAAAATAAAAATAAAAAACTTACCGGGATAAGTTATCCAGCGGCAAGATTTAAAGTTTGAGAGAGGGTCTGAACACCTCAGAACAGTACTTGTCGAAGACCTGGTCTTCAACCTGTTCGCATATTTTCTTATAATCTTTTGACTTTGGGTCGTGTTTGCTCATAGTCTTTTTGACTTCAGCGTTCATCTTATCAAGAGTTTTCTGGTCGAAACCTTCCGTATTCTCCATAGTAAACATATAAATCATACTCTGGAACTAACTTAGTTAGATGCTTAAGATCTTTTGCGTTATTTAGATTTCTATATTACTTATACAGCATTACTGTACAATAATATTAATTAGGTAATACGCTGGTAATTTTTTACCGGCTTTCAACTATTTTGAAAATAGTTTCAATAATAATTAAAATATTTATATTATACCTCTAATATATTAGCTTTCTCTATTAAAGCCGCTAATATATTAGTTTTCCCTTTAATCTAACTCCATTCGTAATTAAATGAGTAGACCAGAGGGATTTGCCAGAGAATCCGCCACTGAAGCCTCTTTACTTAGATAAAGAATTCATCGAAGACTGCATAAACGGTTATTCAAGCAAATATTAAACACTAAACCTTTATCTCTTACTCCTATAAATATTTTACATCCGTAAGATATCCCTCAGGACATAAAACATCTATACATTAAATGCCTGATATATTGCACATTCAATACCTGAATATACTGAACATTCAATGCCGGAATATATTGTACATTTGTACATTAAATTCTGAATATATAATAGTACCTGAAGTCCGTAGATGTACTTACAGATATTTACAGATAAACGGCAGGGGAAATAATGCCCTGCGTAAATGTTTTTTCAGGAAACGATTTTTTTCCTGAGGATTCCGGAGAAGTCTTTCGCAATCGAATCTCCAGACTTGTTCATAGGGTTAATTTTATTAGCTCTTCAGGTAACTATAAGGTATAGAAAAGTATTCGAGTTGATAACAAAGTGCGACCGGTCTCACAAAGAGTGAACGCGAAAAAGACTCACGAGAACAATACCGAGTTAGGGAAATCCACATCCGAACTTCTTATCCTGAAACCTGAAGGATATCCCCTGAGCGGCATGATGGAAGAATACCCTGTTATTGAAAACAGGGATGTCTTTGAATTCTATGCCCGGGAACAGTGGAACGGATATGTTGCCCGCAAAGGGGATTATCTTTTTGACAGGAGAATGTTTCCTGACTTTGCATACCGCATTATAGATGTGGAACCTGCAGAATCCATAATTGGAAACTCAACAGCTATTATCGTAACCGAAGAGGAAAACGGCGTTTCTTCCTCTGCAGAGATAAAAAGTGATGTCATATTCGAAGACGTGATAGGGCAGGAACTTGCAAAACAAAAGTGCAGGCTGATCGAACGCTTTCTGGAAGAGCCCGAACGTTTCGGGAAATGGGCCCCGAGAAACATCCTGTTCTTCGGACCCTCAGGCACTGGAAAAACCATGCTTGCAAAAGCCCTTGCAAACAAGACCGATGTGCCGATCATTCCGGTCAAGGCTACCCAGCTAATAGGGGAATATGTAGGAGACGGAGCCCGCCAGATCCACCAGCTCTATGACAGGGCAGAAGAGATGTCTCCCTGTATAATTTTCATTGACGAACTTGATGCTATCGCCCTTGACAGGCGTTTTCAGGAGCTCAGAGGAGACGTAAGCGAGATCGTAAACGCTCTTCTGACAGAAATGGACGGGATAGTAGAACGCGACGGAGTCTGTACCATCTGTTCGACAAACCGGATCAACTCCCTGGACTCTGCTGTAAGAAGCAGGTTCGAAGAAGAGATTGAGTTTGTCCTTCCCGGAGAAGAAGAAATTGTTCATATACTTGAATCAAATGTGAAGACGTTCCCTCTGCAGGTAGAGGAATTTGATTTCAAGACACTTGCAAAGAAAGCTAAAGGGCTTTCAGGCAGGGATATTGTCGAAAAAATCCTTAAAACCGCCCTTCATCAGGCAATCATCGAAGACAGGGAAATTGTCAGCGGTAAAGACTTTGAGAAAGCCCTTGAAAGATTGGGCAGGAAAGATTTCACTCCGGACCCGACCCATCTGTATGTATAAAACTTAAAGAGAAAGTGCCTTTTTATCCCTTTTCCGGGAGATATTTCTAGGCACTTCTCTTATGCATCATTTTGTTATGTGTCACTTTACTTTTGACTGTTTTTACAATTTTTTCCCATGTTGATTAATTTATTCCGTATTTATTAATTTTTCAGTCCGAGGAAGCTTTCTTTTCAGGCTCTTGCAGTTCATAGTAAGTTTTAAAGAAGTTTATAAGAGAATTTTCTTGTTAAAGCCTCTGGGATAGTTTTATGTATAGAAATCATTAATGTATAGAATCATTATTCTCTATCGGAAGTCATATTTAGTAAGATCTCAATCATACCCTAAACAAGATTTAAAAGGGATTCTCATGACTGAAATACGTGAAGTCGACCGCTTTGAGTGCAGGGTTATAAGCGTAATCCAGAACCTGGCCTGGAAAGGTGTGACAGTTGAAGAAAAAGATACAAAAGGGAGAGTGTACTTCGGAAGGGTCAGCGGTGAAATCGAAGTCAACCCTGGAGACACATTCTATCTCGGGATCAAGCCGCTCTATGAAATCGAAGACAAGACCATGAGGGTTACTCTCTACGATGCTGAAGACAAAAAACTGGACTGGACCCTTGTCTGAAGAACCCGGTGCTTATTGCATAAAGATTGTTTCTACAGATTAATTTCTGCAGAGAAATTTAATCTAATTTTTAAACCCTGCTTTTAAAAGAAACTTCAAATTTTCCGCAAAAAGCCCTTTGCCGAAGGCTTAATTAGGTGTGTTCATCCAGATCCGTTAGTTTCGGCCAATTTATTCAGGTCTTTTTATTCGGATCTGCTTACTCAGGTCTATTGGATCTTTATATTCGGGATCAGTTTATTCAGGTCTGTATGGGATCTCAAGCTCCATCAGGTCTTCAGCCACAATAACATTTTCAAACACTTTTTTTGAGTCTCTCAGGATAGGCTCCACATCATCAGTATAACGTGAACTTATATGGGTAAGGACCAGTTTCCTGACACCCGCTTCTTTTGCAAGGACTGCAACCTCGCCTGCAGTCGAATGCATGGACTCTTCCGCCCAGTCTGCCATCTCATCGGCGAAACTCCCGTCATGGACCAGGAGGTCGGCATCCCTGCTTGCCTCAAGCACTGATTCACAGGGCCTGGTATCTCCGCTGTACACGATTGTCCTGCCAGGTCTCGGGGTTCCCATGACTTCTTCTGGCTTTACTACCTTTCCGCCAACTTCCACAGGATTTCCCTTTTGCAGTTTTGAAAAAAGGGGACCCGGGGGGACGCCAAGCGCGACTGCCTTTTCCCGGTTAAAACGTCCGGGCCTGGGGTTTTCGATAAGGGCATAACCAAGACTCGGGATGCTGTGTTCGGTCTCTAAAGCCCGGATCACATATCCCTCTCCTTCTATAACGTCCCCGGGTTTCAGTTCCATGCCCCGGATTTCATATTTGAGGTTAAAATAGCCGAGAGCCTTGAAGAGCTCGGTAAATTCCCGGGTCCCAGCTGGCCCGTAAATCATAAGAGGCTCTTTTCTGCCCATGAAAGACATGGTCTGGATCAGGCCCGGAATTCCCAGAAAATGATCGGCATGGAAATGACTGACAAAAATAGAGGATAGGCTCATCACCCCTGTTTTTGCCCGCATCATCTGCTGCTGGGTGCCTTCTCCGCAGTCAAAGAGTATAAGCTCCCCTTCTCTGTTGACCATCACTGCTGACGGATTTCTGTTGCGGGTTGGAAGAGAACCTCCAGTGCCAAGAAAAGTTATGCGAAGCATACTGAACTCAGTAATACTTTAGAGGTATTTATTGATTACCACCTGAAAAGTACCAGGAAATTCATAATGTATTCAAACCGATTAAGTTGAACCCGATTAAGTTGAACCTCCGCCTTCAGAAAGATTTTTTTGGCAGATTCAAGTTTCCAATGTCCAGATCCTTCCGTAGTTGCCGGGAATGGTAAGCCGGACGTCCTCCCCCGCAGAAATTCCCTTTAAATTGTCCTGACCGTGAAGTTCTTCCCGGTAATTGCCAGCAGATGGAAACTTGAAAGACACTGCCTGCTCCAGGGTTCCGAAGTTCAATGCTACCAGGCTGAAAACTCCGTTGTAATTCCGGGAAAACAGCATGAGATTTCGGGACTGATAGAGGGCATAATCATTGTAGAAGTAATGCTCTCCTCTGGAAAACTGAGGGTTATTTCTTCGGAGCTTAACAAGTTTCCTGACAAGATTGACCAGCGACCTGCCTTCAGAAGTATAAAAATATTCCCAGCGCACAGGTCTGTACAACAGTACTCTTCCCCACCCTTCCTGAGGAAGGCAGTAATTTTCGCCAAACTCCTGTCCCTGCCATAACATGGGAATACCTTTTGCCGTAAGCAGGCCTATAAGGTAGGGCTGTACCCTGTACCAGAGGGCACGATCCCCTTCTCTTAAAAGCTCATTATCACTGGCAACTGTTCCAAAATTACAGATAAACCGGGAATGATCGTGATTTTCCAGATACTGGAGAGCGGTTTTTGTGAGCTTGTCCCCGTTGTTCCGAACTTCTGCCGGATAATCAATGAGGCCAAAAAGCAAGCCCAGATCGGTCAATTTGCCAGGATTGCCGGCTATTTCCCTGGCTGCAGACAGCGTCCCATTTTGCCAGGTACAGTTACTGTAAGTTTTATTCAGGATTTCTACAGGCTTTTGAAGCTGCTCGGCACACTGGATTAAGTTTATGGAATCGCCTTCAAAAAACCGTTGCCAGTGACCGGAAGAACCTTTTTTTGCTTTAACCAGCTGATACGTGTCCCGTACAAGTTTCGTGTAGCCGTTATCCGAATCCTCCAGCCAGTACCCGGGCACGTAGTCGTATCTGAAACCATCTACATGATAACAGTCAAGCCAGTGGTTGTTGACTGTCAAAAAGAAATCCCGGGTAAATTTGTGGTTAAAGTCCGTACTTATTCCAAAAGCATTTTCAGCGAAAGGACCCATGAAAGGGTTTTCGTCCGGAGGATATTCGAGTTCGTTGTAAACATAGTAATACGGAAAAAGATGGCTCGTATGCGCATAAACCGAATCTACTATGACTGCGATGTCTTTCTGGTGAGCCGAATCGATCAACCTTTGCATGTCTTTTCGATTTCCGAAACGCTCGTCCACCCCGAAATACCCTATCGGTGCAAATCCCCAGTCCACCCTTTTCTCAATGTTGGAAAGGGGCATCAGTTCTATGCAATTAATTCCCAGGTCTGCAAGGTAATCCAGATGGGCAATCGTCCCTTCTATATCATCCGCAAACTCGTTGATCATGAGTTCATAGAGGACAATATCATATATGAAAGGGGTTTTCCATTCCGGCTCATGTTTGTCCCACTCATAGGGTCCGTACCCGAGGGTGAAAGCGGATAATTTTCCGACCCCGAATTCTCTGGCGAAGGGGTCGATAATCCAGTCAATAAGCTCTGGCTTTTTTGGGGTTCTAAGGCAATATCGATAGACATATTTTCCAGGGGTCCCCCATGCAGAATACGGTTTTAGCTTATCTTTAGCTTCGATATTTATCGTTGCAGACCAGTAATCCCCATAATCGGAATCCATCGAATGTTCCATTTCAAAGTCCATGGGAGGTATATCCTGAAGGAACTGGTCCTTTTCATGAATAACCCTCACAAAGAGCTCATTTTCTCCCTCTTCCGACACACCTGGCAAAAAAAGCCCGAAATTTATTCTCCCGGAAGTCTGTTTATCTTCGCGGGCCCCAAGCTTATTGAGCGGCAGAAGTTTAAGTTTGTCTGGCAAGTTTTCCACTCCTTAATTATTATTGAAATTATGGCTTATATTTCGGAATTGAAGCGTACATTGAGTCCATACGTATCAGAGAAAAATACAGATAAAAATGATCCGGAGACAATAATAAAAATATAGATATAAAATAAGAAATAAGAATCCATATAATTTGTGAAACAAGATTTCGAAAAAATGCTCCTGATAATTTACCCGCAACCTTCAGATTCCAGCATGTGCTAGCAAAAAGGCTGGAAATTTTCAGGTTGTAAAAAGAAAAAGGATACAGGGATCAGGGATTCTGGATTTATAGAGCTAAAACACAAAAACAAACAAGTACAAAAATACAACAGTAAAACGGTACGAACAGCGCAACAATATAACAGTGCAACAATAGAACAGGATAACAATATAAACAAATGAAACACAGATGCATTACTTTTGGCTCGATTTTCAGGATATTATATATTCTAAAAACTCGTTAACCTTCTCCAGATTACACATTTCTATCCAAAAATCATAAAGGAACCGTCTTCATATGTCAGGAAATTACGGAAAAGTTTACCTTGTGGGTTCGGGTCCCGGAGACCCCGAGCTCCTCACTCTGAAAGCCCGCAGGCTCATAGACAATGCGGAAGTAATCGTCTACGACCAGCTTCCCGGAAAAGCTATCCTGGGCTCCATGCCGGAAAGTGCGGAAAAAATCGATGTTGGGAAATACGCCGGGAACCACACGATGACACAGTCCGAAATCAATGAAGTGCTTGTCCGGAAAGCAAAGGAAGGAAAGATGGTGGTCCGGCTGAAAGGCGGGGACCCTTACGTATTCGGGAGAGGAGGAGAAGAAGCCGAGGTGCTTGTAGCAGAAGGCATAGAATTTGAAATCGTGCCCGGGATCACTTCCGCAATTGCAGTGCCTGCCTACGCGGGAATTCCGGTAACCCACAGGGAAAGCACGTCGATGGTCACCTTCATAACAGGACACGAGGACCCCACAAAAGAAGAAAGCGGCCTGGACTGGGAAACCCTGGCAAAGTTCGACGGGACCATTGTAATCTTTATGGGCGTAAAGATGCTCAGGCGGAATACCGAAGAGCTCATGAAGTACGGCAAGGACCCGAAAACCCCTGTTGCAGTCATCGAGAGGGGGACACGACCGGATCAGCGGGTAACCGTGGGTACCCTTGAAAACATCGCTGACCTGGCAGAAGAAAGAAAAGTAAAAGCTCCTGCCATCACGGTTGTAGGGGACGTTGTCAACCTCCACGCGGTTCTTGGCGAACAGATCACAGGAAAGGATTTCTGAGGGCTAGAAGAGGTAAGGGTATGACGAATAAGGGTATGATGAACGAACCAAAAGCAGCTAAAACCCCCGTGCTTGCAATCATGAGGCCTGAAAGTTACAGGGAAAAGTCCGAGGCAATTGCCAGAGAATACGGATTTGAGCCCATCTATGCTCCCATGATCCAGCTTGAAGGCATAAAAGACGAAGGATTCGAGCCCTTTGTGCAGAGGGTCATTGAAGGAACTTCGGATTACGTTGTTTTTACAAGCGCAAACGGGATAACTTTCACACTGGACAAGCTCACGGAAACTGAAAAGGAAAACTTCATCGCAGCCCTGAAAAAAGTCAGGGTAATAGCAATTGGCCCGAACACGGAAAAAGAGCTTGTAAAAATAGGGATTGAAAAGCCTTTCCTGCCCGGAGATTACAGTTCCGAAGGAATTGTAGAAGCTCTCTGCCCGGAGGTGAAAGGAAAAACAGTAGACCTTGCAAGGAGCGCTTTTGGGGCTAAGCTTTTAATAGACGGCCTTGAACAGTGTGGGGCAACCGTCTATGAGACCCATGTGTACACCCTCAGCATCCCTGAAGGGGCAGCCCAGAAAGAGCTCATAGAACGCACCCTCGCAGGAGAGGTTGATGCCTTTGCCTTTACAAGTTCGATGATGGTCAAAGGCTTTATAAGGCATGCGGAAAAGCTGGGAGCCGAAGATACAATAAAAGAGACCCTCAGCAGGTCTGTCGTAGGCGCAATCGGAACCCCGACGGGAAATACCCTGAAAAAGCACGGGATCAATACGGACGTAATCCCTGAGGAGTTCACCTTCGAAGCCCTGATAAAGGCCATGAAAAAAGAGCTCTAAAAAAACAGATCTGAAAAAGCCTAAAGCTACACTGAAGAACTGTTCAAAAGTATCACTCAAAAGGTTTGAGAACCACGCTACATGGGAATGAGCCTCATAAAACAGAGCCCTTTCCATAAAAACCGGTTCAAAAAACAATACTTAAAATTCTGGAAAACAATCTTAATTTTGACGGATCGACATGATAGGCATCTCAAAACTTTACTGCGGAACCGTGGAACCTTCTGACGCTCTCCGCTATGGAAGGGACTCGAAGAAGCTTCCCTCTCACCTGCTGCAGTTTTCAAAAGACAAAAAACCGGTAGTAGTCTGGAACATGACCCGCCGATGCAACCTGAAATGCGTCCACTGTTATGCCCAGGCAAAGGATATGGAATTCAAAAATGAGCTTTCTACCGAGGAAGGAAAAGCCCTTATCGATGACCTGGCCGCTTTTGGCTCCCCCGTAATGCTCTTTTCCGGAGGCGAGCCTACAATGCGGAAGGACCTCCCGGAACTTGCTGCCTATGCCAGGGAAAAAGGCATGCGGGCTGTAATTTCCACAAACGGAACTCTCATAGATAAGGACCTGGCAAAAAAGCTCAAAGCCGTAGGCCTCTCCTATGTGGGCGTTTCCCTCGACGGCGTCAGGGAGACAAACGACAAATTCAGGGGCATGAAAGGAGCTTTCGACGCCGCCCTCAGGGGCCTGCACAACTGCCAGGAAGAAGGCATAAAGGTCGGGCTTCGCTTCACCATCAACAAGCAAAACGTCCGGGACATCCCTGCCATCTTCGACCTGCTCGAAGAGGAAAATATCCCCAGGGTCTGCTTCTACCACCTGGTCTATGCCGGCAGGGGTTCGACAATGGTAGACGAAGACCTCTCCCCCGAAGAGTCCCGGAAAGCCGTTGACCTCATAATGGACCGGACAAAAGCCCTGCACGAGAAAGGCTTCCCCGCAGAAGTCCTGACCGTGGACAACCACTGCGACGGCCCGTACATCTACCTGAAGCTCCTGAAAGAAAACCCTGAAAGGGCAGCCGAAGTATTCGAACTCCTGTCCATGAACGAGGGCAACTCATCCGGAATAGGCATTGGCTGCGTGTCCTGGGACGGCGCGGTGCATGCCGACCAGTTCTGGAGACACTACTCCTTCGGAAACGTCAGGGAACGACCCTTCAGCGAGATCTGGACCGACCAGAGTGACAAACTTATGGCCGGACTCAAGCACAGGAAGCCCCTTATCCAGGCTAACGCTGACCGCTGTGCAAAATGCAAATGGTTCGACGTCTGCAACGGAAACTTCCGGGTTCGAGCCGAAGCTGTGTACGGAAACGTCTGGGCAGACGACCCTGCCTGCTACCTCACAAAAGAAGAAATCGGATACGATGAAGCCTGAAAATAATTCAGGCTTTATCAAATTTCAGTATTTCTTAACTTCTATTATTTTCTTAACTTTTTTAGATAATTGTTATTTAGATTCATTTTCTGTAAGCTTGCCACCTTACTGGCGCCTCTCCTTCAGGCAGTAGTTTTGTGATTACTCACTTAACAGGGTTGGAAATATACCATTTTGGGATGCATGTTTCAAATCCGTCATACCATTTCAAAACATTTTCGGCTTGTCTGAGCATCGTGTTGACTTCTTCGTGTCCGAATTTAATTGCCCAGGGAATTGATGAAAGCTGGTTACTTGCAATATATAAAGCCATTAATCTGAAAAATAAAGCAGGTACATCATGATCAAAATATCCATTTATACGTCCTGATGCAAATACAGCACTTATGTCTGCACACCAGGTAATGCGATTGAATTCTTCCCAGGGGTCACCATAATCGAGCCTGTTAAAATCAATAATTCCGAGTTCTCTGGACTTTGTAATAATCATATTTCCGGCATGATAGTCCCCATGTTGAAAACATTGAGGACGATTATCCAATAGATATCGGTTATGTTCGATATATTCAATTATTTTATCTGCTCCCTCCAGGTGAATCCCGCAAGCTTCATAATCGGTAATGTTTCTATTTATTTTATGATTGAAACGCTCCGACCATGATGTTTGATTTTTTGCCGCAGGAACTTGATGCATAATTCTTAATATTTCTCCCGCTTTAATACCAAGCTGGTATTGCTCTTTGCTACTTAGCTTAGGAAGAACAGTTTCTGCATCCTCCCCTTTAGTCCAGGTTAGTAAAGAATATACGGATTGACCGTTATTACAAATTCCGAAATCTACTGGATGCGATATCAAAATTTCAAGGTTATTAAGCTGTTTTATTGCTTCAAAGTCCTGTTTCTTGTTCTCATATTGCGAGATGTCCGATACTCGGAGTAATAGTTCTCTGCCATCTGCAGTTAGGATATAGTACTTCTGATCATTTGACCATCCTTTGTTAATTGGCTCAACTATTTGCCATTTACAAGAATCAGGGATTTCATTATAGAATTTAATCACGCTAACCGCTCTATAAAACTTGAAACTTGGCTATTGCAGTTTATTCCGATCACAACTTTAGAGTTTTCTTTTATAAATAACCATTTATTCACGCTGAGTGCATATTTTCAGGAAGGAACATACAGGAAAAGAGTTGAGGGAGGAAGGGCAGATACATGAAACTGATCCATTTACTTCTGATTTTTTCATTTGTACTTACAGCGTTTTCAGGCTGCGTATCCGAAAGGGGAGGTACGGGAGTCTATGACAACCAGACAGAAACGCTTTCTTATCAGGGGGAGCAGTTAACCCCTATTGCACAGCAGCGCAACAATGCCATCAAGGGCACCCAGTATATTGACCGGGAAAGTTACAGGCTGCAGGTTGACGGGCTTGTGGAAAACCCCCGGAATTTTACTTATGAAGAAATAACCGAATTACCCCAAACTTCGAAAGTTGTTGACCTCAACTGTGTGGAAGGCTGGAGCTTTACTGCAAAATGGACAGGAGTAAAGATAGATGAGATATTTGAAGAAGTGGGGGCTATGGAAAATGCAACAACGGTTATTTTTTACAGCGCTGACGGATATTCAACGTCCCTCGATAAGGACTATCTGCTGGAAAACGACATAATACTTGCGTATAAACTGAATGATGTGACCCTGCCGCCAGAAAGGGGGTTTCCTCTGCAGCTTGTGGCTGAAGACAAGTACGGGTACAAGTGGGCGAAATGGATAATAAGAATCGAGCTCAGCGACTCACCTTACAGAGGGTACTGGGAAGAACGCGGATACAATAACATAGCCAATGTCGGCGGACCTGCTTTTGAAAGGCGGGGGTAAAAGTCCTTATTGAAACACCAATAATAATATAAGATACCCGGGCTATAGTATACTCTTACCAGTATTGGAGATTCAAAATAGGGAATCAAATCCTGTCCCTGGCTACGTTTGATTATAACAGGGTTTGATTATTTCTGCCTTTTGTTCTACTATATTTCATGAGTTATGAGTTATATGATTCATGAGAGCTAAGCTTCGTGAGTGCTACGCTTGAGGGTCTGTATTTCATTGCAGTACTGTACAAAGGAAAAGAAACTGAGAGGCAAAGAATATAGTTGTTGAGGTTGAGGCTGGAAAAATGGGGGTAATTTGAAGTGGCAGATCGCCATGTTAATACTTTGTACCCTGGGGACCCGTTCAGGGACTGGCTTGTTGAAGAAGTAGTAGGGCACAGGATTCGCGATAAAAAGTGCCGTGTGAATGTTTTTAAGTACAATTCTTCTCACACCGTCTGCAGGTATCAGTTCAAAGGGGAACACTTTAGCGTAATGGCAAAATTTTTTGCCGAACCCACAGGTAAGCTGAAGGCTTACAACACCTACAGAGGCATGATGAATGAGTACCGGAACCTGAAAAAAGCAGCTTCGATAATAGATGTTGCAAAGCCCCTTGCAATAAATAAAGATTTTAATTGTGTCCTCGTAACCGAACACATACCCGGAAAATCTCTGGGCTGGTACCTTAAACGTGAAGAGGACCTTTATGAAAAGCTTGCTGCGGTGGCGCACATGCTCAGGCAGTTGCATGACAATACACAGTCGTACAGATATGATAAAGAAAATGAGTTCAGGAACTATCATGACGTACTGGACCACCTGAAACTGGATTACGGCACAAGGGATATTTTCAACAAACTCCTTGGGGAATGGTGGTACAGTTCCTGGATTGACCGGGAATGCGGCTGTATGGTCCACAGGGATGTTACCCCTTCAAATTATATTTTCTGCAAAGGAAAGCCCTATGCACTTGACTTTGAAAGTTCCTGGTACGAGGCAAATCCTGTAAGAGACCTCGGAATCCTTAGTGCCGAACTGAAAAACGAGTTCGAACTGCATAAAGGAGGAGGCTGGAAAGCCGAACCGTATATAGGGAACTTCCTCTGGGAATACAGCCGCGGAGAAAAGGACTTTTACCACGTTACCAGAATTTTGCCTTTTTTCATGAGTATAGGGCTGCTCCGTTCGGCAAGGCTTCACCAGGGCGAGTACAGGAATTACCTGATAAGAGAAGCCCTTGAATGTTTAAATGCGATTAATAGAGGAAATTAAGGAATAGAGAGAACTCTAAAAAGAAGAACTCTAAAAAGAAGAACTCTAAAAGGAAATAGGGGACTGAGGGTAACATTAAGGGGATTGAAAACAATTATTAAGGGGATATGGGAGGCAAGAACATTTCAAAGAACAATGAACTGGAAACCGAAGTGGGCACTATAATCGTTCCCGCCGATCCTATCATAGCAGGGGAAGAAACATTTGAGAGCTGCCAGATAAAGGGCGTTATTTTTGACTGCTACCAGACGCTTATCGATATCCACACTGAAGAACACAGGATCGAGACTTATGAGACTGTAAGCGCATGGCTTGCCTACCACGGGGTAAAAATAAAGCCGGAAAAGCTGTGGGATACGTACATGTTTAAGGTAGAGGAAAGGATGGACGAATCTCAGGAGATATACCCGGAAGTCAGAGTTGAAGAGATCTTTGCCGAGATCTGCCGGGAGAACTCGATCTGGAAAATCGACGAAAAAAGCCTGGGAATTGAGACCTCAAGGGTCTTTCGGGCGGCCTCGATACGGAAACTCCGCCCCTTCCCTCAGAGCATAAAGTTAATCGAGCGATGCATAAACATCCCCAAGTGCATAATCTCCAATGGCCAGCGGGTCTTTTCCGAACTGGAACTCCGGTTTCTCGGGCTCTACGATTACTTTGATTTTGTTATTTTCTCTTCCGACGTGGGGTACAAAAAACCTGACCTCAGGCTTTTTATGACCGCACTCAAAAGAATGGAACTCGAACTCGAACCCAGGTGTGTTATGTCCCTCGGAGACTCTTACGAAAACGAGATCCTTCCGGCCAGAAAGCTCGGGATGCGGGCAATGACCATTGAAGAAGCATGGAAACATTACGAAGTAACGGACTGATTTTAAAAACGGGCTGATATTTAATAACGGATTGATTTTAAAAATGAAGGTGAGCCCATTTGAGGGCTCTGCCGTATGAACAGGCCTCTTCCCAAGCTTTTATAGAACAGCCTTTTCAGACCAGCCATTTTCGGGCACTCTATCCCGCTCTCGCATTCCAGCACACTTTTTCTTTCCGTAAGGATCGACCTAATTCTCAGGCGATGCCTTTCAACTCTTTCCTTCGAACAGCCGGGTCCCACCAGACAACAGCGGACCGGTATTTTCTGACACAGGGCCCCTCACCGGAATCTCTGTACAGGGCTTCTCGAATTGTCTCTTCAACCTCAGGTGTGATCTCAGTATAGATAGAGTAGAAGGTCCTGTACATCCTGAGCATATTTTCAGGGCTCCTCATGCTCGTATAATCGATAATTCGCACCTGCGGTACTCTGCCATGCATGTAGAGCAGGTTATATATCAACGGGTATTCCGGGTATTGCGGGTGCGGAGCGTCCCCCATAATCTTCTGCCAGAGTTCGGCTTCAAACTTCTGCCCGGTGCCTATACCCCCGACCACGCAGCAGTGCCCCCGCGTCACTTCTTCCATCCGGAGGATCTGTGTCATGATATCACGGAACATCCAGATGACAGTTGAAGTGATGGTGAGGTCATACTGGCCCCTGGCCTCCGTGCTGTTCACATCCTGCCAGAGCTTCGGGACAATGGAATAGTTTTCCACTCCCGCTTCCGCAGCGTTCCGGCAGATCATACGGATCATTCCCTCGGCAGGTTCAACAGCAGTCACATGGTCAACCCGCCGTGCAAACGGGATGACAAAGGTCCCGGGCCCCGAGCCAACCTCAAGAACCCGGGCATTCTGCGGGATGACCCCATGGAGGTCGAGTATGGAATATACGGACTCTCCGAACTCATACTTGTTCGTCCGCCTGGATTCCGAGTAATCTTCGGCTCGTTCACTCCAGTCCTCGAGCTCGTAGTCCCTGCGCATTATCCTCGACCTGGCATCGTAGCTCTCTTCCCAGAACCCTACCCAGTCGATACCGGATATAGGAGAGCTGTCCGTCATGCTACTTTCCACCATAGCACCCCCATCCTGCCGCTAACCTGATATGCGCCATTCTTAGCCCGGCTCTGCACATATTCCCTGATAAGCGCGCTGTCGCTGGCATCCAGTGGCCGGTACTTTTCTACGAGGCTGCTGGTCGAGGCAACTGCTGAGGCAACCGACCGGGTAAGGGCGTAATCGACCACGTCAACATTCGGGTGCACTCCGGCATCATTGAGAAGGTTTAATATCGTGATAAACTGGTCAAAGTTGCCTTCATCAATCCCCAGAATGTCCAGCAATTTGCTCGTCTCGGAGGGGGCTTCGAAGCCGTGGGCAAGGCAGCAGTAGCCCCTGGAAACTGACTCCATACGCCGAATCTGCGGGAGAATATCCGGAAACTGCCAGAGGGCATGGCAGCAGATGACCAGATCGTAGTGCTTCGCATACGCTGCAGCATCCACCTCCTGCCAGGTCTGCGGGATTATCTCGATGTTGGAAAGCCCCCTGTCCTGTGCATACGAGATCAGAGCTGCTGTCATCCTCTCTGCCGGCTCAACCGCAGTCACCCTGCAGACCCGTTCTGCAAACGGGACCGTGATCGCACCCGGCCCTGAGGCAATATCCAGAACATGCCACTTATTTTGCAGCAGCCCTTCCCGTTCAAACAGACCGAGGATATTCCGGCCGTGATTGCAATCGCTTGCCAGCACCATATCGGAATAATCCTCTGCCCGCCGGTTCCAGTAGCCTGTGGTGGAAAGCCGGCTCATCTCACCTATTCCTTCAGCCCAGGCTGTCTCCCAATCTATCTGTAAAGTCATACTAACTCCTGCATCGTCATACATTAACAGAGATACGTGTTAATTTATAGCAATTTATTTTTCAATTGTCTTAGATTATATGAAAACAAATATAAATAGTAATAACATACACCCTGTAATTTTCGTAACAAAAGTTAAGCAAAAATATGGAAAAAATAGATCATGACCACGATTCTTGAGGTTCAGCAGCTGCATGTACACTTTCCCATATCAGGTAAGGTCATCCGGGCCGTGGACGGTGTTGATATTGGCATCATGCAGTCCGAGGCACTTGCCATCATTGGGGAAAGCGGAAGCGGGAAATCGGTACTGGGACTTGCCCTCCTCGGACTGCTACCTGCAAACTGTAACGTTGCCGGAATTGTAAGATATCGTGGCGCTGACCTCCTGACCCTCTCCGAAAACGAACTTGAAATGATCCGCGGCAGCAAGATTGCCTGGGTTCCGCAGAACCCCGCAGGAGCGATGAACCCTTCGATGACCGTAGGAGCCCAGATCGGAGAACCTATCTCTCTCCATGTGGAAAAGAACAGATCTATAGTTCGAAAAAAAGTTCTTGAACTCCTCCAATTCATCCGGATAACACCTCCCGAAGAGCGGATCGATTCGTACCCTTACTCCTTCAGCGGCGGAATGCTCCAGCGGTCCCTTGTTGCTATGGGGATTGCAGGTCTCCCGGAACTGCTTATCGCCGATGAGCCGACCAAGGGGATAGACATAATGAACAGGCAGGCGGTCTCAGCCCTTCTCCGAATTTTACGTGAGAAAGGAATCACCCTGCTTGTTATCACACACGACCTTTCATTCGCTCGAAATCTCGCTGACAGGATCGCAGTCATGTATTCCGGGAGGATTATGGAGATAAGGGACAGAAAGAGCTTTTTTAACGGGCCTCTGCACCCTTATGCCAGGGGGATACTCCGCTCGCTCCCGGAAAATGGCCTTCACCCCATATCAGGCAGGACAAGAGAGTCTGACAAATATGATGGGGGCTGCAGATTCAGGTTTCGCTGCACATACACAATAGAACGATGTAAAGTCGAACCCCCGCTAATCACTCTTCCGGACGGGGCAGCTGTCAGGTGCTGGTTGTATGATTGAAGGGAGAGGATTGACTAAGATATTCGCCCCCCCGGGAAAGAACCGGATTACGGCTGTGGACGGGGTGGATATCCGGATCGAGACCGGAGAGACCCTTGCTCTCGTAGGGGAGAGCGGATGCGGCAAATCCACCCTCTCAAGACTGCTCCTCCTGCTTATTCCTCCTACCCGGGGCGAGGTATTCTTTGAGGGACAGGACCTGACAGGGCTAAAAGAAAAAGAACTCCGCCTGATTCGGCGAAAAATCCAGATCGTGCCACAACAACCGGAAAGCGCGCTGAACCCCCGCTGGAAGATATCTGACTCCATCTGTGAACCCTTCCGCATCCACCCGGATGCATTACCCCCGGGAAGGCAGCCCGGAGAAGAGCTGGAGAAGCTCCTCGAGCTTGTCGGGCTTGAGCCGGAGCAGGCAGCCCGGTACCCCCACCAGCTCAGCGGCGGGGAACTGCAGCGGGCCGTTATTGCCCGGGCTATCGCACTGGAACCGGCCCTTGTCATCTGTGATGAACCGACTTCAATGCTGGACGTATCTACTCAGGCAGCTATTGTCCGCCTCCTTCAAACACTCCAGCACAGGCTCGGATGTGCTCTTCTCTTCATCACCCACGACCAGGGGCTCGCTCATGCGATAGGAGACCGAACCGCTGTAATGTTTGGCGGGCAGATCGTGGAGGAGGGACGGGGAATCCTGGATAGGCCGTTCCACCCGTTCACCCGCAGGCTCACATCAACATCCGATTCAGGTTCCCTGCCCTGCCCGGAGCCTCAGGGAACCCGGGTTCCAGGTTCGTGCGTATACTACCAGTTCTGCCCGGAAAAGACAGAAAAATGCCTGCACAGACCTGAGTTGCAGGAATGTGAAAATAGGAGAGTGCGCTGCCATAACTTTGCCACACTTGATGCTGATACATAGCTTGATACTGATACATAATTACTGGGTGTGATGAATTAAATGAAAAGAAAAGAGGGATTTCTCTTGATTCTGCTGGCTCTCATGGTCATGGGAGCGGGCTGTACGGACCAGGAACAGAAAGAAGAACTTCAGACACTCTCGGTCTCATGTCAATGGAGCCTGAATACCATCGACCCTCACCAGACAGGTTTTATCCCTCAAAGGCTGGGATATGTGGAAACCCTTGTGGGAGTCGATTATGAGGGGAAGATCACCCCTTCCCTTGCAAAATCATGGGAGGTCTCCGATGATGGGAAAAACTGGACTTTCGTTTTGAGAGATGATGTCCTGTTCCATGACGGGACCCCCTTTACAGCCGGAACCATGAAGACCTCACTCGAACGGTCCTTTGCCCTGTCGGAGTCCGTATTCGGGAAAATCCCCGTATCAGCCATTAAGGCTCCGGATAACCTGACCCTGGAAATCAGCCTCGACTCTCCCTTCCCCGCACTGCCTGCGTATCTGTCCAGAGGAGAAAGCGCAGCCCTTGCCCCCGGATCTTATGATGCGGACGGCAATGTGGTAAAGCCTATAGGTACAGGACCTTTCATCTTCGAATCCTGGAAACCGGAAGAAGAAATTGTTATCGTCAAAAACCCCGATTACTGGGGACAGTCTGCTTCGGTTGATAAGGTGATATACCGGATAATGCCGGAGGCACTTACGAGAAAGATGCTCCTCGACAGTAAGGAGATTCAGATAGCAATGATCCTTTCTCCCGAGATTGCTGAAGAATATACGGAAAAAACTGACTACTCCGTCCTCCAGCAGCCGATTGCCCGCGTAAGGATGATAGGGTTCAACATAGAAAAGGAACCCTTTGATGATCAGCGGGTACGGCAGGCGGTCAATTACGCTATAGACCGGGAAGCAATAGTGACATATGTCCTTCATGGATACGGAACCACCGCAGCAGGGCTCTTCCCGCCGGGTTTTTACTGGGCTAACCAGGAGATTGCTCCGTACACATACAACACGGAGAAAGCACAGGCACTCCTTGAAGAAGCCGGATGGACCGACACGGACGGGGACGGAACCCTTGACAAAGACGGCAAACCCCTGAAAATTACACTCGTCACTTACCCTGAGCGTGCGGAACTTCCGGAGATCGCAGAAGTGATCCAGCAGCAGCTCAAGAAAGTCGGGATAAAGACCGAACTTAAAGTCCTCAACTTCGATGCCGCAGAATCGCTCCGAAATCAGGGAGAATTCGACATCTTCCTCGTTGGGAGGGGGCTGCTCTTCGTACCTGACCCCGATGAGATAATGATGACTGATTACCACTCAAACGGCACATCGATAGACGGCCTGGGGGCGTACCGCTGGCATAACGACCGGGTGGATGAACTGCTCGAAGAGGCAAGAACCACATCTGACATGGCTGTCAGAAAAAAGCTCTATGATGAGGCTCAGGCAATTATCGTCGAAGAAGCGCCGGTTGCGTACCTCAACTATTACGTCAATATCGACGTCACTACATCGGATATAGAGGGATACCGCCTCCATCCTACCGAGTACTCGCTCCATCTTGAGAATGTCTCGATCGTCTGATGCGGGCTCCTGAATCCTTTTCAATTTTACAGGATTTGAGTAAGTTACGGGGTTTGAGTAAAAATGATGTGTACAATCATACTGAACCGCCTGCTTCAACTGATCCCGGTAATGGTTGGGATCTCCCTCATCACCTTTGCGGTAATCTCCCTTTCTCCAGGAGACCCGGCTGAGATAACTCTCAGAGCTACCCTGGGCACCGAAAGCCCCCCGAAAGAGGCGGTCGCCAAACTTCATGAAGAGATGGGGCTTGACGATCCCTGGCACGTCAGCTATCTGAAATGGACTTCACGGGTTGTACAGGGAGATCTGGGGTATTCCTACCAGACAAAACGGAGCACCATCGAGGAAATCACACACGCTCTACCCATAACCTTCGAGCTCGCCTTCCTTTCAATGTTTTTCTCAGCTGCCGTAGCTATTCCGCTCGGGATCACCGCGGCGCTGAGACAGAACGGACCTGTGGACCACCTCTGCAGACTCACCTCCATCATCAGCCTTTCGAGTCCTGAATTTTTCGTTGCGATAGTTTTTATGCTCCTTGGAGGCGTCTATCTGGGCATCCTGCCGGTTGCAGGAACAGGCGGGATAGAATATTTCATCCTTCCCGCCCTTACTCTTTCGGTCGGCTTAACCGCAATAACAATGCGGATTATGCGGACGAGCATGATTGAAACGCTTGAACAGGATTATATCAGGACAGCACGTGCAAAAGGGCTCAGTTACAGAAAAGTTATCTGGCGGCATGCCCTTAAGAACGCACTGCTCCCTGTTCTTATATATATGGGCACCCAGCTCGGATGGATCTTTGGAGGGGCGGTCACCATCGAAAGCATTTTTGCCCTGCCAGGGCTGGGGAGACTGCTCGTGAATTCAGTATCCTCGATGGACATCATGGTGGTCCAGGGCTGTATGCTCACCTTCGCAGTGATTATCGTCCTGATCAATCTCGGCGTCGACCTCGCCCACCTTTATCTTGACCCGTCAATCAGGGGCCAGGGGGAATAATATGGAATATTCATACCCTGACAAAAAATGGGCAGTGACCGGAATGAACCGGGCCTGGGAGCTTCTGCGGGGCAACGCAACGCTTACAACAGGCATTCTGCTATTCCTCCTCATCTCAGTGATGGCGATAACGGCTCCGACTATTTCACCAAATGACCCTGCTGAAATGAATTTTGAAGAACGTTTATCTCCCCCTTCCGCGTCCTTTCCCCTCGGAACCGACCAGTTCGGCAGGTGTGTCTTCAGCCGCATAGTATACGGGGCTCGGACCTCACTCTTCATTGCAATCATTTCAACTCTCATTGTTGTGCCTGCAGGGATCGTCGTGGGAATGTATGCGGGTTATTTCAGCAGGTTTGATGCGCCCCTGATGCGATTGACGGACATCCTGCTTGCCTTTCCCGGGATCGTCCTCGCAATTGCGATTGTGGGTGTTGTAGGCCCCACTCCTGCAGGGATTATCCTTTCCTTTTCCATTCCGGGCTGGGCAAAGTATGCACGGCTGATCCGGGGCTCTACCCTCTCACTAAAAAATAGCGGATTCGTCGAGGCAGCCAGAGCGCTCGGGGCATCTGATACATACATCCTTTTCCACCATATTCTCCCCAACAGCTACGGACCCATCATTGAGATCGCAACGCTTGGGCTGGGGTCCAAGATTATTGCAATTTCAGGGCTTGGATTCCTGGGGCTCGGGATTCAGCCCCCTACACCGGAACTGGGGGCGATCCTGAAGGATGGGGTGGTATACCTTCAGACTGCTCCGATGATGGCTTTATCTGCAGGCGGGATGATCATGCTTTTCGTCCTTGCGACAAATCTCATCGGTTCCGAATTGAGGTCTATCGCCGATCCGAGGTCTGATACGATCGAACTTTAACTGGCAGGCAAAAAATGGAACGCAAAGATCCGGCCCTCCAGAATCCCCACTGTTATTCCGGAAGATGAAACTCCACGCCGTAAACACTTAAGGCAGACATACACTTTACGCGTGAACTTTTCGACTACTTTTTCCAACACAAAAACAGGGACGTCTTCAGGCGGATTAAACCTATAATTTTCAATATTTTAGTTCCGAATTAATACCGAGGCCAGAGTATATAGTATGAGAGAACTATATATTGACATTTACATCTAATATGAGTATTTCCGAAATACCTATATAGTTAAAGAGAAATATTCGGATTGATAGAGGATCAAGATAGAAAAACAAAAACATATAAAGATGTCGAAAAAATAAAAGGATAATCCCTATGCTCCAGAACGGAAAAATTAAAGGCTTAATTTTTGACTGTTATAAAACTCTCGTCGATATCAAGACAGATGAAGGAAGCCGGGAAACAAACGAAAGGGTAAGCAAATGGTTACTCTATCAGGGAGTGAAGATAGAACCCGAGCGGCTCAGAGAAACGTACAGGTGGAAAGTCATAGGCAGGCTTGGAAACTCAGGCCAGCAGCACCCCGATATCCGCATAGAAGAGATTTTTGCCGAGATCTGTGCCGAGAACGCCTTCAGGGAAATCGATCCCTTCTGGCTTGGGATTGAAACGGCCAAGGTCTTCAGAACGGCATCTTTAAAGAAACTCGAAGCTTACCCTCAGAGCCTGCGCCTGCTTGAAAAATACAGAAATATCCCCAAATGCATTGTTTCCAATGCCCAGAGGGTTTTTACGGAACAGGAACTTCGCTTCCTGGGCCTGTACGACCGCTTTAATTTCGTAATTATGTCTTCGGACCACCGCATCAAGAAACCTGACACCCGGCTCTTCAGAATGGCTCTCGACGGCCTCGGGCTTGAGCCCTGGGAAGTGCTTTCTATCGGAGACACTCCGGAAAATGATATCTACCCACCTCAAAGCCTCGGAATGAATGCAATGCACATCCGGGATGCCTGGCGATATGCATAAATTTAATTTCACCAGGCTCAAGAATGAAGGGGCGGACGTAGCTGTATGTCTTCAATGGAGAGCTCTGGTTGCTTTTGCAAAAGGAAATATGAGTATTCGTCATCAGTAGCGAGATAAAAATTCCATGCAGGGCCTGCATAGCTACCTGTTTTACAGGCAGTACTGTTGTAAATTCACTATCGATGGGATTGAGTGAATCAGATTTTTGAGAAAGTTAGTATAGCGTTCTTTCTAATGTTCGACTCAATTTCCAGGTAAAAAGAGATCCTTTACAGGGGAATAGGGAGTACCAGTTTGTATTAAGATAAAAGTAAATAGTCATCAATTCAAAAAAGAGTTCCTGCGAACCTGTCCGTTATGCCTTGAAAAGATGGCTATAGATGCTATTTATGTTATCTCGTTTCAGGATGAATAGTCATTTTTAATCTGTTTTTACGCTTTCGACTTTTTCCTTAAAATAGTCTTATTTTAAGAACAGAGAACAATCTAAACATTATGCTCTTGACTATATAATAGTCACCAGTCAGATAGCCCATATTCCCTCACCTCTTAGATTACTTTATTTTTTTATATTTAAATTGATTAATTACATTTTGATTACAAGTTAATCTATTTACATATAGTTTAGATTTATATGAAATTAATAGAATAATTTATTCTTATTATTAAATAGTCCCTGAAAATCTGTATTCGTTTTTCGGGATATTTTTGCCAGATCTTTCTTTAATGATAATACTTCTTTGATATTTCATCTATAATCAGGATAATCTTTACTTAAGCAACAAAACTGTGTGAACTATTTTGTAAGTGACCTCAACTACCCCCAAGAAATAACAGAATTAACAGATATATAAAAAACAAGTCAATTATGAAAAATAAGTCAATTATAAAAACAGGTCAATTATAAAAACAAGTTAATTAAAAAAACAAGTCAAGTATAAAAAACAAGTCAATTATAAAAAAATAAGTTACAAAAATCAATTATAAAAAAATAAGTTACAAAAATCAATTATAAAAAAAATAAGTTACAAAAATCAATTATAAAAAAAATAAGTAAATTATAAAAAACAAGTCAATTATAAAAAAATAAGTTACAAAAATCAATTATAAAAAAAATAAGTTACAAAAATCAATTATAAAAAAATAAGTAAATTAGAAAAAATACAATCAAAAATTAGATTATGAGCAATTTATGGCAGGTTCAGAAAAAGAATACAGTGTATCTCTTTTTTATCTTTCCTGTTAATCTCGATCAAATAAAAACTATATGTACAGATTTAAACTTTTTCTTTTCCGAAACCTTTTCTTTTCTCCAGTGAGACATTCAGCCACTTAACTTTTTTTATTTTTTGAAACTCAGATTCTTCATAGCAGTTTATAATTTTTAATCTGCCCGAAGCCGGCTGGTTCCTTATTACTGAAGGCTGCAGGACAGGGATAAACGGCAAATAATAATCGGGTTGTCCAGTAATGATTTCAATCGATTTTTTGTGGCTCTGGAGAGCGAATTTCGGATAAGAAGTAACCAATAAAACCAGATTCTTACTCCCGGTATAATCTGAAAGTAAAATATTTTCATCCCGTCGAGAAATATTTCCATACATCCAAAACCAGATATATTTAAATAATCGCAAGCACTCTAAAACCCAAGAAATTCTTACACTTATTTCTCAATCATGGAGTGTCTTTATGACAGAATCGGAAATTCCAAAAGAATATAATGCTAACGAGGTTGAGGAAAAGTGGATGGAGAAGTGGAACCTCTCCATGTACCACTTCAACTGGGGAGGAGATCCCCGCCCTCAGTATATAATTGATACCCCACCTCCCTATCCTACAGGCAATTTCCACATCGGAAACGCACTCAACTGGTGTTACATCGACTTTATTGCCAGATACAAACGCATGCGCGGGTATAATGTGATGTTCCCCCAGGGCTGGGACTGCCATGGCCTGCCGACGGAAGTTAAGGTTGAAGAAACCCACGGGATTACGAAAAACCAGGTCCCCAGGGCAGAGTTCCGCAGGATGTGCAGGGAACTTACTGCAGGAAACATCGAAAAGATGCGCCAGACAATGCTGCGTCTGGGCTTTTCCGTGGACTGGAGCAACGAATTCGTTACCATGGATCCTTCATACTTTGTAAAGACACAGAAGTCCTTTGTCAGGATGTACAACGGAGGGCATATTTATCACGAAGACCACCCGGTCAACTGGTGCCCCCGCTGTGAAACTGCCATTGCTTTTGCGGAAGTAGAGTATGATGCAGGGCAGACAAAACTCAACTTTGTCCACTTTGACAAGGTAGACATTGCGACTACCAGGCCGGAATTGATGGCTGCATGTGTTGCAGTTGCGGTTAACCCCAAAGATGAGCGCTACAGCCAGCACATTGGCAAAGAAATCACAGTACCCATTTTCGGGCAGAAAGTGACCCTGATTGCTGACGAAGCTGTTGAGCCCGAGTTCGGTACAGGCGCTGTTATGATCTGTACCTTCGGAGACAAACAGGACGTGCGCTGGTGGGTAAAATACGGGCTGCCTCTGGTAAAAGCCATTGACAAACAGGGCAGGATGACAAAAGCTGCAGGCAAATATGAAGGAATGACCCTGGCCGAATGCAGGGAAGCTGTCATTTCCGACCTTAAAGCCGGGAATTTCCTCTATGAACAGAAGCCTCTTGAACAGAATGTAGGGCTCTGCTGGCGCTGCGATACCCCTATAGAAATCCTGTCCGAACCCCAGTGGTTCGTAAAAATCAACCACGAAGGCATCCTGAAAGCTGCAGACGAGATTAACTGGTACCCCGAATACATGAAGGTCAGGCTCCAGAACTGGACAGGCACGATGGAATGGGACTGGTGCATCTCCAGGCAGAGGATCTTTGCAACCCCGATTCCCATCTGGTACTGCAAGCAGTGCGGGGAAGTCATGATTGCCGAAGAGAGCTGGCTCCCGATTGACCCGAACGAAAATGCACCAAAGAAGGCCTGTGCCTGCGGCTCAACCGAATTCGAACCCGAAACCGATGTGCTGGACACCTGGATGGACTCCTCGATTACTGCCCTGCACGTCTCAGGCTGGGAAAGCGAGCATGATCTCCGCCTGCCTGCACAGATCCGTCCCCAGGGGCATGACATCATCAGGACCTGGGCTTTCTACACGATCCTGAGAAGCCTGGCCCTCGAAGGCAAGAGGCCCTGGGATTCCATAGTGATCAACGGAATGGTCCTCGGACCCGACGGGCATAAGATGAGCAAGTCTCTCGGAAACGTAATCTCCCCCGAAGAAGTAACAACGCAGTACAGTGCTGACGCTTTCAGGCAGTGGGGTGCTGTAGGAGGTTCCACAGGCTCGGACGTAATGTTCCGCTGGAAAGATGTGGTCTCAGCCTCTCGCTTCCTGCAGAAAATGTGGAGCATCTACCGATTCTCAATGTCCCACTTAAAGGACTTTGAGCCTGCAGATGCTGAGAACTTCCCTCTGGACTCTCTCTATACAATTGACAGGTGGCTCCTGAGCAAGCTCAACAGGCTTGTGGACACTGCCACAAAAGAGCTTGACGGATACCAGTTCGATTCCACATTCAAAGCCATCAGGGGCTTTGCCTGGGAAGTCCTTGCAGATAACTACCTGGAACTTGTGAAAGGCAGGCTCTACGGAGAAGACCCTGAAGGCAGAAAAGCCGCCCAGTATGTACTTTACACTACAACCCGGACCCTTTCCCTGCTGCTTGCTCCGTTCATACCCTTCTTTGCAGAAGAGATGTACTCCAGGTTCAGCGAGGAAAGTGTGCATATGCAGGCCTGGTCTGCGGTTGATGAAAGCCTGATCAGCGAAGAAGCGGAAGCCGCAGGTGAGATGATCAAAGAAATCACAGGTGAGGTCCGCAGATACAAATCCGACCTGGGAATGGCCCTGAACTCCCCCCTGAAAAAGATAGAGATCTACAATGCAAAGATCGATACCGGGGATATTGCAGGAGCTACGAACTCTGAAGTTGAACTTATGGCAGGGGCTCCCTCGTTTGAGTATGTGCCCGTGGAAGTAAAACCCAACATGGGTTTCCTTGGACCGCGCTTCAGAAAAGAGGCCGGAGCCGTTGTAAAAGCGCTTCAGGCAGAAGACCCTGCTGCAATTGAAGCTCAGGCAGCTTCAGGAAAAATAACCGTTACCGTAAACGGCGAAGCAATAGAACTCGAACCCATGGCAGTCGAAGTCCGGAAAGAAGTAATCTCCGGAGGCCGCGAGGTAGATGTTCTGGATGTAAAAGGTGCGGTCGTCGTAATTGTCAGGTAAGCTTAAGAGGAAAAAGAAGAGAACAGGCAAAGAATAACCTGCGACTTCTTTTCCTTCTTTTTACTATTTTTCCTGCTTTCCGGCTTCTTTTTTGATTGAACGCCAAACAGTTTGCGGAGACGTTTGAGACGTTTATATCTGCTTGAATTGAACAAGCGGGATTCAAAGTTAAGAATAGTATTTATTTTGTTGACAGTCCCCTGACCATAAGCAGCGCGGGGAAAGAAAACTGAAAGATTCTCTCCGGCTTCCTGTGTGCTCACAAAAGATGCAGAGTAAATATTAAAGAAAAATATAAATGAGTAGGATTTCAATTGACCTGCGGTTCCGGCAAGTTTTCACTGGAATTTACGTTATTGTGTTTGGTTTTACAGGTATTTCGAAATCCTCATAACATATTTTTATAATATATTTTTAATTTGTTGCTGATGTTTTACCTTTTACCAGCATCAGAGAGAAAGAAAGGATCAAAAGCGCTGCATAGAACATTACACTGGAATCAAACCTGTTGTACAGGGACAGCCAGGTATATACCAGCATTGATCCTGAAAACACTGCTAAAACTATAAGCCCGATATATTTTGCTTCTATCATTTTTAATCACTCACTTTTTCTATTGTTTATAATTATTTTTGTTTTTAAAGTTAGGATATTAGCTAGAATTACTGCAATTTATTCTGTTTCAGAATAAACGATTGATCAGTTTCGATGTGAATACTGTCTGTGCTTTTTAAGGTCCTTGAGAACACCTTCAAGGTCGGATTTCATCAGTTTTAAATCCAGATTTTCTCCCTGCATATTATCCATGAAATTGATCGTTTTCTCTTTCTTAATTATGATATCTTTCTTTAGTGAAGCTAAGAAATTATCACTTTCGTCACCAAACTTTATCTCTTCAGTGTTCTCGCTAAATTTGAAGTTATTTTCATCAGGTTCATCATCCAGTCCATCAACTTTAATCGCAAATTCATTTTCATCTAACTTAAAATCGTTATCAAATGATGCATCTAAATCCAGAGACATACCGCCAAGAGACGGCTCTACAGTCTTAAGTTCAGGACTGATGACTGTTAAAGTGTCTGAAGTAGACATTTTAGTTAGAAGGTCGTCATCAAAATCTAATTCGTCTTTTTTAGATTCGACTACTTTATCAAGAGTGTTAGCTTTGTCAGCAGCACTGAAATTTAGATCTGCTTTCTGGTTATCAGATAAAGAAACAAATTTTTCCTTATCTTTACTGCTTCTGCGGGGTAAAGCTGATGAAAGGGATAAAGTTTTACTGCGGAGATTAACAAAAAGGTTCTGAACAGCATCTTTTGCTTTAAAGAGTATTGTTTCCACTCTTTCAAAGAAATTTTTATTGGAGTTACTCCGGGTTGAGGTGGATTTTTTCCTCATTGAACTGGACTTTTTCGAACCTGAGCTGGACTTATTCAGGATTAAACTGCTAAGTTTTTTGCTGTATTTAGAAAACTGTTTCGAGCCTTTAGAGCCGAAAGCTGCTGTTTGCTGGTTCTGGTTCGAAAAGAGTTTAATTTTCTTAAGATCAAGTGAGGCTCCGCCTTTACTTTTATATATATCGTATAGAGTTGTTGTTCCCATTACAGTCAGAGTTACAAAAATACCTATGAATATTGTAAAATTTGTTTCGTATATCGTTATTAAATCCATATCACATACCTTCTGCTAGACTATCGAGTACTCCATTAAATGAAAAGGCCATTTCCACTAACGGAGGGACTATAATCATCAGTATTCCCGAAAGTATGAACATAAATGTACCATAGTAGATCGCCAGGTACATCGGCCCTCCTTTTACGGCAACGATAGCAAGTAGGTTGGCAATCGTTAGAATAATAGTAACTATCACAACAAATTGCCCCAGCAATTCAAGGGGGACACCCCCGAATATGCCCATATTCATGCCACCCATGCCACCGGGTATGCCCTCGAGTTCAGACCCGTTTATATCAAACTGGGTAAAAAGGGAGCTTATAATGGTTGAAAAGATCGTAAGGATCTGCCCTATGAAAAGAAGAAGGCCAACCATCGATACATGGAGAGGTATAACAAGACTGGAAAAACCTTTGGCTATGCGTTCTCTTTTCATTCTAAGAAGGACAAGTTCAAGGTTGGATGAGCTCACAAGCTCACCTACCACTTCTGCATTCCCCCCGAAATTGACAGCATCTACAAAAACGCTTGTAAATTTGTAGATCAAATAGCTGCCCGTTTCTCCGACAAACCTCCCCCAGCAAAGGGCAGGGTCCAGCCCGGATGCCAGTTTCTTATAGAGCTCCTGGCTCATATCTTTAAGCTCTCCAAGGTTCTTGGGATCAATCTTTAAAAGAGCTTTTGGAACAGTCAGACCGGACCCACTTATAATAGACCCGAGGCTTCTTATGAAAGTCGTGTAACTTTCATCCCTTTTGTTAATTTTATCGATATCTCGATTTGCAGCAAGCCCTACAGGAATCATGGCAACTCCTGCAAGAATCATTCCGACTCCTTTAATATCAATAAAGAAATCAGCAGCTGAGCCGGTGAAAGCCGGCAGAACAGTTAGCAGTAAGACAGCCAGGGCTGCCACAACAAGCGTAAGAGGAGTCCACTTATAAATGTAAGTCTGCTCTTTTGATTTTACACTTAAATTATGGACCTTAGTGTCTTTTGGGGAACATCTAAAAAGCAGGCCTACCCCAAAAAAAGCCATGAAAAATATGATAAACATTGTGGAATAAAGAGTGTCTGCCGGGTCCCCAATGTTGTATAAAATCACTGAAAGCAATATAATTATAGCTACAAGGGATGTGGAGACAAGCAGCGCTGTATATGCGTTTGACCATTCTTTCGTGGTATCAAGGTCCCTTTCGAACTCATCTTTTCTTTTTGTCTTGAATAGTCTCCATTCCTTGGTAAGGAATTCACTGTCAGGTTCTCCTGCCGCTATGGCGTTTGACAGCCTGTTGAGAAGTGATCTCATTCTGTCATTCTTTACTTTTGTGGAGATGAGTTCACATGCATTGGCGTAATCATAATGCCAGTGTTGAGCCAGTTCTCTAATCAGATTAAAATATTTGCTTGGGCAGTACTCTTTCTTTCCGGATATGCTTGAGAATATTTTGTCCCTTGTAAGATTGGCAGTCGAGATTGAAGCCATATAAGTAAGAGCAAAAAGCATATCATTGCTCATATAGAGTTCTTTCTGGTAGTCTTGATATTTAACATAAAGCTGGTCTAAAATGGATCCTGAATTAGACTTTTTGCTAAAAATGTTTTTTATCTTATTGACACCCATCTAAACCACCATTTAGAACTGAATCCTCAGCATACCGGACTTTGTAATCTTTGCGATCGTGTTAAAAAAGTCCCAGTAGTTTACAATTCCCCCATCGTTCAGTCTTTCCAGGATTTTTGCCCGTTTTTCAATCTCATCATAAATTGCTTTCTTTTTCTTACCTGGAATTCCAAGCCTTGTAGCGATTTTATTCTCAAGGATATACGAACTTCCCATGGCACTGAAAATATGCGTATCAGTAACAGGGTCCCAGGAAAAGGCTTCAATAAATGAAATTCCGCCTTTATCCGGATTGTACCCGAGAACCTCATTTATACTGAGAACTCTCCTCACAAGCTTGCCGTCAGGTCTTCGTACCGCAGACTGAATGATGACAAAGTTGAGGTTATCCACATACGTTTTAGGAATGTTTATAGGATCAGCAGTAAGCCTCTGGATCAGTTTCTCAACGGTTGCGGCGTGAAAGGTAGACATGACAGGGTGTCCTGTCTGCATAGCCTGGAATGCGACATTACCTTCAACTCCTCGGATTTCTCCTACAAGGATATAGTTTGGCCTCTGCCTCAATGCTGCTTTGAGAAGGTCGAACATTGTAACGTCCGATCCACTGCCTTCTCCGGTCCCTGCACCTCTTGTACTGCCTCTGGTTGTTTCCCGGGTCCAGTTTTTATGAGGAATCTGCAGTTCGGGCGTATCTTCGATTGAAACCAGTTTTGACTCGGGGTTTACAAAAGCTGTAATTCCGTTCAACGTGGTTGTCTTACCACTGGCGGTTTCTCCGCATATGAAACCGCTCATTCCTTCACCAATCAGGATCCAGAGATATGCTGCCATCCTGTAATCCAGAGTCCCTCCTTTTATGACCTGAAGAATACTGAACGGAATGTCAGCGAATTTACGTATGGTGAAATTACTCCCGTTTTTACTGATATCGTCTCCAAAAACAATGTTAATTCTTGACCCGTCCGGGAGTGTGGAGTCTACTATAGGGTTTTTGAAAGTGATGGGCTTTCCTATCCTTTCTGCAAGCCTGACAATGTAATGATTGAGGGCGTCGTTGTCATTGAATTCTATAACGCTCCTGAGGCCCTTGAACACCTTGTGTTCAATAAAGATGGGCCCGAGACCATTACAGGTGATATCTTCAATTTTGTTGTCATTTATGTAAGGGTCAAGAAAACCGACTCCGATTTTGTCCCTGATAACTGAGTATTTCAGAGCTTCATACTGCTCCTTTGTTATATACATATGATTTTTATCGGGATCTTCCTTTGCAGGGATAAGTTTGGACCCGAGCAGTTTTTTTACCCCGGAAGCAGAGCTTTCAACCTTTTTTTTTCCACCGATTATGCAAATATCATCCAGGGCTTCTCTCAGTATCCTTTCTTTTTCCTCTAAATTTTCAGGATCAAATTCAATCCCTGTAAGGTGGTCTACAAGCTTGATTTCCAGTTCTTTAATAAGACTTCCAACTCCGGTAAGAAGTATGGGTTCAATAGGAATATAGAAGTTCCTTACGTCGTTTTTGTTCGGATAAATATGGACATATATCTGGTCATTGACCCTGTATATCAGATTGGGATCCTCTATATCGCCGTGTTTTGACTCAAGCTTGGAAACATATCTGGGTATACCCATTGTATCTATGGGCAGGATATGCAGGTACTCCAGAAGGTGAAGATTTTTTTCAACTTCTGCCTTCATTTCCGGAGGGAGGAGTTTGTAAAGGTTACACGTTTTCAGGTTTGAATGGTCATGCCCATCGTATTTTTTTGGCTTAAACGGAAAATTTGTGTATACTCCTGCATTAAGTATATTACCGTCTTCAGTACCCAGCTTTTCCTCGATGCTATCCATGTCAACCCCATGCGTGGCTAATAGTGTTCAAATTTGTTTAGACTTTGGCCTGTGATATTGGAATTATTTTCAAACCGAACCCAGGCTGGACTTCAAAACTCACTATATTACCTGTACTCTTCTTGGCGCCTCTTATTTTTGAGACTTCCATAACGCTAATATAGCGGTCAGTGAGCTGTTCCTTCCTGAGGAACAGGTGACAATCACATGAAGACCGTATTCTGACAAGAGTGTCTTCTTTGAAAGCGTGCTGATGCAAAGTGATAAAAATAGTATACCCTTTGTCGCACAAATTTTTCAAACTTGTAAGGAATTCAAGGATGTTGTCTTCATCGGAATAAGTAGTAAACATTGTGAGAGAATCAATTATGATGACTTTTTCTCTGACGCTTTTAATGTGAGTTGTAACGAGATGCAGTGTACCTTTCATTTGCTCGGAAGTCCATTCGACACCTTCGAGATGGACCGGAAAAATCCTGAAATAACCCCAGCTGTAAAAATCCGAGATATCAAGGCTCAGGCTGTCCATTTGAGCCAGCATGCTTTTAACGGTGTTCTCGGTTGAATAGTAAGCTATCCTGTGAAGCTGATTCAATCCGCCATACACCATTTGCTGGCAGAATACACTCTTTCCGGTATCATTTTCGCCTTCAATGAGCACAAGGGAACCTAACGGGATGCCCTCACCTAATTTTTTATCAATTTCATCGTTACCGCTTGAGATAATACTCGCTTTATCCTCTTTTTCTCCCATTTTATCCACCTACTACATGCTCTGCGGAAGAGACGATACCATTTTCAGTGATAATTTTTACAATAAAACTGTCACCGGATTCAAGGTCAGTTAAGAGTTCAATATTAATGCTTTCATGCGGGTCCAGAATACCAGGATTTATGATATCAACATCAGGTGTAATGGTGTACTGAGAGTTATCCAGATAGGACACCTGACCATCTTTTACCAGGAGAACATCCCAGTGATCGAAATTGTATAATTTGGTCTCACCTGTATTGGCAACCGTGAAACTGGCATGATTTGTTGAGACATTGAAAGCTATGTTCTGGATTTCAATCCGGGTCTGAAGCCGATCCATCATGGTTTGATGAGCTGAGACGTATCCGTGGAAAGACGACTCAACAAGATTATTGGTCCCCATTGTCAGAGTACCTGCAACAACCAGAACCGTCCCGATCACAAAGAACGCCACGATTACTGTATCAAGACCCATGATATCACGTTGAAAATGTATCTGATGTTGATACCCCGTTGTAAAGGAAGAAGGTAATTTGATAAAGGTCACTTGGCAGGTTATCAAGCGTTATTGATGCCTTAATAGTCTCCCCACGGTCCCAGGTGTCTCCGTCCCCGTTTTCAAGAGTAAAGTCCCAGGATGGATTTGAAGCCGATTCAAATCCCGGGTTCCAGTAGCCTGAAGAAGACATAATAAAGACGTCACAGAATTGCAGCTGTGAAAGGGGTATATTTGATGACCCGACGTTTTTTATCCAGACGGACACACTGTTCCCATCGGGATAAATAAAGATGATATCGATATCTGTTTTGAACTGGTCTTCCATGCTACGCGCAACGGAACTGTAAGATTCGGATAGACCATATACGGAAGGAAGGATGGCGTTAACAAAAGCCACTGCAGCTATAACACTCACTATTACGAGTATTGCTGAAGTTATCACTTCCTTTGACATGTATTCTTCACCGTTTTATTTTTCATTCAGGATATGGTCCAGTACTTTGGAGTCAAGAGACATGTCTTCCGGATAAAGTATGTGATAAAGCCTGTACAGGTCTACGACTGCACTATCAAGGTTGTTATTTTTAATCAGGATCTCAACAACTCTAATAATAATTTCCTTAATTTCACCAGGAATATATCCTAAGAGAGAGAATACTTCAATTAATTCCTTTATGGCATCCTGGTCATATTTTTCCACCATATCCTTACTCCAGACAATAGTCCTGTAGAAGGAAATGGGATCAATCAGTTTCGAATCAGTCCTTTTAGGCTGTTTTTTAGCAGCTTTTCTCAGATCTTCAAAGAGATTTTTTGGAACCCGTTCCATTTCCAGATCGGAATCATCAGACTCATCCTCTTTTTCAATTTCTTCATTCTTCGGAGGCTGGTCTTCTATCGCCTTGGGATTTACTATGGCACTGGAAATATTAGCAATACCCTGGATATTCTGGAAAGGATTTTCCAGGACCCCCATCGTTTCCCTGATGTCCATGAGAAGAGTTTTTATGGAGCCTTTGATCTCTGCTACCTCTTCTTCAAGGCTTGCAACCTTGTATTCAATAGTATCGCTTTCAGCCGTAGCTACAATTTTATCAATCATGGACTGGTCAAAGGTTTCCCCACTATTCATTATATCACCAAACTGTAGCATTAAAAAATAAAAAATAATGACACCCCGGAGAGTGCCATTATTGCTTTAATTTTATTTTTAGACGAGAGTCATTATTGTATCAATTGATGCAGGTGCCGTCCTGTGAATGGTATAGGTTGCTCCCTGGGGAGGTTTAATTTCAACCTGGAACTCTTCATTAGGTCCGATAGTATCAATCGCATCAATCTGGACTTCTACTTCAAACTTCTCGGCTCTGTCTATGAGGTAGTCATCATTGTCATTATATCTATTAATTACCTGGAAATGATTTAAATCGGCATCACTGCCGTTTATTAATTCTGCTGGTGCATGAGTTGGAGATGAAAATACTATAAGAGTTTTATTCATATCAACTGGTGAACCGCCCGAAGTCAATTGAAGGAATAAAGTAACATTATTAATCTTATCGGTAGTAGGGTCACCTTTAGCAACGACATCTCCGCTCAGTTCAACACTGCTGCTTGCCTGCTGTACACCCGTGTGTACAACTTCCTGACTTTTCTGAGTTGTATAGAAACCTGCTCCGAGCATGACATAGCTGAATACGGCAGCTACGACAACAAAGGCCACAAGCACAATTGCTGCTTCAAGCCCAGTAAAACCTTTTTCATCTTTTGCAAAAATGTTCCACATTAGAGATCACCTCAGTAAACCGGATAATAAGTGGTTGCAACAAGTGCAGGAGGCATTGTTCTTTGAATGACCATAACTGCACCTTCAGGTGGCTTTACCTCAAGCTTAATCTGTTCATTTTCCGAAGGAGCTGAAGTGACACCAAGATCATCCAATGTAACTACTATCTTATACTTTTCATTAGCTTCGAGGAGGTTATCGTCATGACCCGTTGTATAAATTACAGCAGTGTAAACCCATCCTTCATCGCCGTTACCCGGCCCTGCCGTACCATATTCCCTCGATATGAAATCATCGTCATCTGTGTAGGAAAGTATTGTCTTATCCAGATCTACAGGTGTTCCACCAGCAGTGTTTGTCACATAAAATGTAATCGTATTTGCTTCATGGTTTGTTGTTGAAGCAACAATTACATCTCCGGAAGGTGCAAGGCTGCTGCTTGCCTGAGTTACACCAGTGTGTACGACTTCCTGGCTTTTCTGGGTTGTATAGAACCCCGCTCCCAACATGACGTAGCTGAAAACTGCAGCTACGACAACAAAGGCTATCAGCACTATTGCAGCTTCAAGCCCGGTAAACCCTTTTTCATCTTTGAATAATCGATTCCACATAATGAATCACCTCAATATTGTGTGATTATTATAACAGCAAATATAATATCAAGAAATATTATAAATGTTTCGGCAGTTAAGGAGTTAACTTTATATAAAATTTTGCATATAGAAGAGAGAATTTGGGAGAAGTCGAGTGTAGAAAAAGAGAGTTTATGGAAATTTTTATTGGAAAAACTCTAGATTTTTTAGCTCTACAGATGCGCTTTTTAAGAATATTATCGACCAAAATGAAGAAAAATAGGTATCGTTAGTTAGTATTTGGAGGAACAGAAATCCAAAAAACATCAAATATTTTATTTGGTAAGTAATAAATTAAAAAAATGTAAAAGTCTACTGCCAGAAAATCAATTGATATATAAACTTCCTCTAATTCGACCACTCAGAGAGGCATCTAATTCATTTTTATATAAATGCCGCAACATATCGTCCAAAATGCTATAATTTAAAGAAGATAAAAGAACAGGATGAGCACAGGAAGAAACTCCGAAATTTCCGTTTAATCAGGGAAAAAGGATAAAGATGTAAGAAATCCTGCATAATTAAGGATTTCCAGGGCCTTAAAGATAAGAAACCAGCTTAAGCCGGACAGGCAATTACACTTTTTTGAAAACTTTTTCTTTCACGCTTACAGGTGTGAACAGTTCCCTTATTTCAACGGGTAAAGTTTCGGACTTTCCGATAATCAGATAACCGCCGTCTGAAAGAGAATTATAAAAATCAGTTAACATTTTTATTTTTTGATTCTCATTAAAATAGATCATGACATTTCTGCAGAATACGGCATCGAAATGCTTTGAAATCGGAGGCTCGCTGGTCAGGTCATGTTTCTGGAAGCGGATCGAGAGTTTAGGAATTCTTCTTACTTTGAAGTCTTCCCCGGCCGGCTCAAAATACTTTCGTACAATGGAAGGCTCCAGGTTTTTTAACTGCTCTTTACGGTATATTCCCTGCGAAGCGCCCTTCAGGCATTTTTCGTCAATGTCGGTTGCATAGATGGAGACGCTCCAGTCTTCCGGCAAGACCTCTTTTGAGCAGATGCTGATTGAGTACGGTTCCTCCCCATAGGAACAGGCTGCACTCCAGAACCTGACTATGTTGCTTCTGGACTTATTTTTCCGCTCCATTATGTCGGGCAGGATTTCTTTCCGGAAAAACAGAAACGGGGTTTTGTCACGCATAAACTCGGTAACGTTTACCGTAAGGGCGTTTATAACTTCCTTCATCTCGTTTTGATTTCTTTCCAGGAGCCCCGTATAAGTTGCATAGTTATCCGCACCTACGACTTTCATCCTCAGGTCAATTCTTCTTCTGAGATAACTATCCCTGTACCCGGCCAGAACAATCCCCGATGATTTCGAAATTTTCCGTACAAGAAAGTTAAAGTCTTCATCAAGATTTACAACCACAGTACTTCCCCTTTGGTATATTTGACAATCATGCTTCCGTCCACAGGATTAAAGATAACATTCCTGCCGACTTCCCCGCCCACATCTTTTGCCAGAATCGGGATATTTCTTTTAACCAGAGCTTCTTCAACAGATATGGCGTTTCGGTCCCCGATTTTGAGGATATCCAGGCTCATGTGCTTAAAGACCTGAGCCCCTCCTGCAAATTTTGCAGTAATCCGGTTTCTTCTTGCCCCCATTTTTATCATATCTTCAAACATTTTTTCTATGGCTGTCTCGGCATACTTGGATTCCCCGGAATTCGAAGCTCCCGGGAGCAGCACATGAGCCATACCGCAGATACCTGTTGAAACGTCGGAAAGAATGACCCCAATACAGGAACCAAGGCCCATCACTTTTAAGAGGACATTTTTCCCGATTTTGTATTCCCCTATCCCGGCAGAAAGTTCCCCGTCAAGGCTTCTAACGTTCAAATCTGGTTTCTTGCCAGTAAGGTAACTTTTTGCGGCATCAACTATCTCACATGTCCGACAAGAATCCTGGGATGAGCAGGTGTTTGAAAGTGAACAAAAGGATTTTACCAGTACATTCCTGCTGGTTAAGAAAATCGCTTTCCCACTTTCATTCGAGACGAATAAGATATCGCCACTCATAGTTGTCCCATAATTTTCATCATGTCATCAAGCAGACGGGTTTCCGGAAGCAGGGCCAGATAAATCTCTATATCCGAATCAGAGCTTAAAGAGGTTTCAAACAGGATAATATGGTTACTATTCTTAGCCATTTGCGAAACTACGGAATCGATAACTGCCGTAGGTACATCCTCTGCGAAACTTGGAGGGGACGGGAGTAAGATTATGTCCATAAAGTCAGCCGATGCGTCACAAAAAGAAGAAGACAGGATGTTTCCGACCTCCATAATTGTGGAAGCATACATTTCCTCGTCCAGCTCTTCCATACCGAATAAATCGCCTGCAATTTTTCTTGCAGACTTTTCAGGGAACATAATGTACAGATATCCGGATTTTTTTTCTTCGAGGTCCTGCAGGGCTATAATCACACCTGCAACAATCTCGCCAATGAATTCACTTGAAAGATTTTTTATTTCTCCTACCTTGACTTTCGGAACTGAGAGGTAGACGTCTTTATTCAGGAGTTTAGAGAGGGATGTAGCAGCATGCCCGGTCCCGATATTCCCGAGTTCTTTCAGAACATCCAGTTCCACTTCACTAAGATTACCTAAATCAGTCATCAATATCACCCTTTATAAGCATTGAAACATCTATAATCGGAATTACACGCCCGTCCCCCAGTATTGTGGCTCCGATAAATCCTTTTGAATTTGAGAAAATGTTTCCAAGCGGTTTAATAACGATTTCCTGCTGGTCTATAATCGAGTCAACTATAAGGCCAACTTCCTCATTTTCTTTTTCGACAATTATGGCGATTTCTTTATCCAATTTTTCACATTCGACATGGAAAATTTCTTTTAGTTCGGCAGTTGGTATCAGCTTATCCCTTATGTAAAGCACAGGGGTTTCTTTAACGAGCTTATAATCACTGCTGTCAACACTCAGAGCTTTCACAACGTTAGAAATCGGGATAGCGTATGTCTCAGGCCCGACCTCCACTAAAAGGGATTTGATTATGGCAACCGTAGGAGGCAGATCGATTCTGATTCTGGTAAACTCCCCTTTCTTTGAATAAACCCTGACCTTTCCGCCCAGTTTTTCAACAGCAGTTTTTACTGCGTCCATGCCCACACCCCTTCCGGAGATCTCTGTTGGGGAGTCCTTTGTCGAAAAACCCGGGGCGAAAATGATCATCCGGATTTCTTCTTCACTGAGGTTTTCCACATCAAATGCCGAGAATATTCCTTTTTCAACGGCTTTCTTCTTCAAGACTTCAACATCTATGCCTTTGCCGTCATCTTCGATCTCAATTATTACGTTGTTTTTCTCTCTTCTGGCGGAGAGTTTTATGTGTCCGACTTCGTTTTTCCCGGCTTTTTTCCGCTCTTCTGGATATTCTATACCGTGGTCGACGGCATTTCTCACAAGGTGGACCAGAGGATCGCTAATTTCATCCAGAATCGTCCTGTCCAGTTCCGTGTCCTGACCTTCAATTTCAAACTCGATATTTTTGTTGAATTTTCTGCTCAGGTCCCTTACCATGCGCGGAAACTTGCTGAATACCCTCTCAATTTTTACCATCCGTATCCGCATCACTTCGTCCTGCAGGCTTGAGATGGACTTATCCAGAGTCCCGGTCGCTTCCTCCAGTTCGGGCAGGTTGTACTCCTGGGATATCTGAAGCAGACGTCCCTTGTTTATAACAAGCTCCCCAACAAGGTTCATTATATTATCAAGATTGGAGGTCCTGACCCGGATAGTTTCCTGCCTCTGTGTTTCCAGTGGCGCTTTTGAGGATGCTGCCGATTCGGAGAAGTGATTGCCTGAGTCAGCTTCCGACTCCCTGCTATCCTGAACCTCCTGTGGCTTTGGCCCAGGAATGTGCGTGGCTTCGGATTTCTCTACAGGGGATTGGGTTTTATCAGGCAGTAGCTCCTGATCGGAAATACCCTCATCAGAAAGACTCTTGTCAGGAACACCTTTATCAGAAATTCCCTTATAAGGAATAACCTCATCAGAACTCTTATCAGAAACAACCTCATCAGGAATACTATTATCAGAAATAGGCCCATCAAAAGCCGGTTCGGAAATTTGCTCGGAAATCCGGGCTTCTTCCAGCTGCAACCCCTGATCAGGAATTATAGGACTCATTTCCGAAGCTTTTTCCAGAACATGGGCTTCCCGGGACTTCGGAACTTCAGGGGAAGATTCCTTGCATTTTTTCTTAGGAAGTATCCCGGCGGATTCGGTCATTTTGAAACAGTTTATTGATTTGCTTATTCTGTCCAAAATGCAGCGCAGTCTTGCTGCCAAACTGTAGATGCAGGAGTGAAACGAATTTGATTTGTTTGCGGTTGAGACAGCCGGCTCTTCATTCACCGGAGATGAAGTTGGAGAGGCATCGGAGAGAGCTTCTTCTGCGACAGGACTATTACATTTAATTTCTTCATCACAGGCAACATTAAGCGGTGTAATTTCAGAAATATCGAACTGTTCGATCTCCGAAATTCTGTCCATCAACCCTTCAACTTTGTCGCGGTCTCCTGAAAGAAACACTTTTAAGTGGCCGTCAAAAGCGTTATCCAGCCCATTTTCATCGGGGTCCGTGCTGGCTATGTTGCAGATATCCCGGAGGGATTCTATAACCAGTGCTGCCCGCAAACCCTTCATAACACAGTCTTTGACAAGGGTTACGTCCAGAACAAGATTACAGGCATCCGGATTGCAAGCCCCCTCAGATTCTTTGTTATCAGGAGATTCAGAATTTGAAGATTCGATTTCAGAAATATCGAAACTTTCGATCTCCGAAATTCGATCCATCAATCCCTCAACTTTATCGCAGTCTCCTGAAAGAAACACTTTTAAGTGACCGTCAAAAGTCTTATCCATCTCACTTTCGTCGGGGTCCGTGCTGGCTATGTTGCAGATATCCCTGAGGGATTCTATAACCAGTGCTGCCCGCAAATCCTTCATAACGCAGTCTTTAGCAAGGGTTATATCCAGAACAAGATTGCAGGCATCAGGACTGCAGGTAAGCCCGCTTTCCCTATTATCAGGACATTCGGAATTTGGAGAGATACTTTCCTCTGAGTGAGGCATGGATGTTATTGCCGGAGCCGGGGACTTCTTTTCCATGGACAGGGGACAAAGAGGCTTCTGCTCGTCATCCTTTATTTTTTCGTAATTTTCGAAAGCTTTCAGGAGATCGTCTATTTTGACATTATCGTTATCTGCGCTTTCTATTTGTTTGACGATCTCTATGATTCGGTCAACTGTCGAAAGCAGGATGTCAACCAGTTCACCATCTATCTCTATGTCTCCGTTTTTTATGCCACAAAGGACTTCTTCCATACTATGACACAGGTGTTCAAGGGATGTATACCCGAGAAAACCAGCCATTCCTTTTATCGTATGGGTTATCCTGAAGATTTCGTCAATTGCGGCAGCGTCTCCATTTTCCAGGTCCACAAAAGATTGGTTGAATACATCGAGACATTCGTATATTTCCTGAAGGAAATCGCTTTTATAAGCTGCCATGTCACTTTCCATTGCACTTTGCCTCCAGTTTCTTCACAATTTCTTCAGGGATCTCAAAAATGGGTTTAACAACATCAATTGCTCCAGCCTCTATTGCAGCCTTTGGCATCCCGAAAATAACACAGGTATCTTCACTGCACGCAATAGTGGAACCGCCTGCATCCCATATCTTTTTAAACCCGGAAGCCCCGTCAAACCCCATACCCGTGAGAATAGAGGCAACTATGTTCTTTCCATATACGTCCAGCATACTTTCAGCAGTCACATCAACCGCAGGCATTACAGCATGAACCGGCTTGCCTTTTATGAGTTTGATCCTGGTGACATCCAGAGCCTTTCTAACGGTCATGTGGTAGCCGCCCGGTGCTATGTAAACAACACCTGCCGTTACTTTTTCATTATTTCTGGCTTCCTTTATTTCCAGCTCTGACAGAAAATTCAGCCTTTCTGCCAGCTGCCTGCAAAAACCTCCTTCAGGCATATGCTGGACAACAAAAACCGGAGCAGGCAAATCCCCGGGTAGCCTTGGAATCACCTGTTCAAGAGATGAAGGGCCGCCTGTAGAGGACCCTATGAGAACTCCAAAGTCGCCGGCACATTTCCATTTCCCCCTGACTACCTCCCCTTTGAATCTCCTCATATTAATTAATCTTAATATGTTAGGGTTTGAACTGTGAATATTTCTTACTTTATCAACAAGCTCTTTTTCGGCCTTATTCACATCATGGTGAGACTCGGATTTTGCAGCAAAATCTATTGCTCCGAGATGCAAAGCCTCAAGTGCCTCTTTTGAACCCTCTGTGGTCAGGGTGCTGAACATGATGATAGGAACCGGGTCCGTATTCATAATGGTTTTAACAGCCGTCAGCCCGTCCATGACCGGCATGTTAACGTCCATTATAACTATGTCAGGGTGTAATGATTTTGCCTTTTCTACAGCTTCTTTTCCATTACACGCATCTCCGACTATCTTTATATCCGAGCTGCTTGCAAGCATGCTTCTTATTGCCATCCGCATGAAGGCAGAATCGTCAACAATAAGAGTGCGAATCATGCTAATCCCCAAACTTTATTCACCGATTACTTTCTTTATCTCTTCAATGACTTTGGGAGCCTGGAAGGGTTTTATAATGTAGCCTCTTGCCCCCAGTTTTATAGCCGTCTTTACTATATTTTCCTGCCCTATTGCAGTACACATCACAACTTTAGCGTCTTTATCATGAGTCTTTATTTGCTTTAAGGCGTCAATTCCTGTCATTTCAGGCATGACAACGTCCATTGTAACGACATCCGGTTTGAGCCCTTTGTACATTTCCACTGCTTGCTTTCCGTTTTCGGCTTCCCCTGCGATATCAAATCCGGCGCCGAAAAGAATGTTTTTAAGAAGTTTCCTCATAAAAGCTGTGTCATCAACAATCAAGACTTTTGACATATGTATCCCCCAGAAAAATTATCTTTTGGATATTTTATCAACCATACTTACCCCATGAGGGGTCAATTCGATTTCTTTTCTAATTTTTACAACCTTAGCCAGGCCGGAATCGACAAGGCGGTCATAATAAGTATTCAACTCATCCGTTGACATTCCAGCGATGTTTTCAATTGATGCAAAATCCAATCCGGAATAGATCAGAGTGAGAATCTGCATTTCATCTTCAGAAAGGGTAATTGCAGGTTTATGTTTTTCAAAAAGTCTCTGGAGATAGCCTTCAAGCATTTCCAGCGTACTTTCCGGGCAGAGGACCAGGCTTGTCACTACATTACTTTTTTCAACATGAGATAGGACAAGAACTTTTCTCTGTTTCCCGCCGACGTTTCGGAGATCGGTTTTAACAGACCCGAGATTTTCAATTGGAATCCTCTTCTGGTTCCTGGCGGACAAAAACCAGAATCCTTCATCTGTTACGCTGAAATAACCTTTTTCCCACTGGGCACCCGAGGAAACAACACCACCAACAGTAGCAGACTCCAAAAAAAACACTGCAAATTTATCTGCTTTGAGGTTGAATGCAATGAATTTGAAAACCTGTTGATGAAGATTAGGAGGAAGTTTAAGGATGATTTTATCCTCTTTCTTAATCTGGATGCAACTAGCGCCCTCCACTTCAACATCTTCAAGGTCTTCTATTTCCTTGAGGGGGATGTTCCTTTTACCCATAACAAGGTTGTTGTCGGTAACTACAAGTTCTACATCCACCCATCCACCATCATAAGTTTTAATAGGAGCTCGAAGGTGGACTTTTTCGGTCATCCCCTGATCTCCTTCAGCTCGTCTTCGCTGAACAGCTCCTTAAGGTCCATCAGAGTGAGAAGCCCGTCTTCAAGTTTTCCCACGCCTTTCAAAAACCTGGAGTCGTCTTTCAAAGCCAAAAACCTGGGAATTTCTTCGATATTCTGGGAAGAGAGATATTTGACTTCGCTAACGCTGTCAACCATCATCCCTATGGTGGCATTATTGTATTCGACAACAATAATCCGGGTATTTTCATCGTTTTTCTTCGGTTCTTTGCCAAGTCTTTTCCTGAGATTGATAATCGCTGCGATTTGCCCTCTGAGATTCAGGACTCCTTCTACAAAGCCAGGTACGTTTGGAATTCTGGTAATTTGAGTCGGCAGGATAATCTCCTTTACCTGGGAAATTTCAACTCCATATCGCTCGTCTCCAAGACTGAAAACAATCACCTGAATCGTATTATCCACATTTACAATCTGACTATGATAACTCATGTTTCATCACCTGAAAGGGGTTAAAGGAATTGCAGAGTACAGACTGCTGCACCCCGTTATCCCCGAATTCAAACAGCTCCGGATTCAACATTCAGTATATTCTCGAACTTTTCTTCCTGTCGAAATGCTGTGGTTTTCCAAAAGAGGGTTGATTGTTTGTCTGCTCTCCCGACACTTTGAAGTTTTCCAGGAGAGTGTCGACGGTTTTCTGGGCAAGCCCGCTCACGCTCTGTACCGAAGTACTTACCTGCTGCATGGCAGCGGTCTGTTCTTCGATAGCTGCAGAGGTTTCTTCGCTGCTTGCTGCATTTTCTTCAGCGGTGGATGCCGCTTCACTGATGCTCTTCTCAATGTTATCGATCTTATTCAGGCCTTCATCCGCAAGTTTATCCAGTTCGATAAGCATGGAGTTGATAGTGGCAACTGCAGCGGCAATCTCATGGCTCTTATTCAGAGCCTGTTTAATGTTCTTGCTTCCGGTTTTAGCCTGGACATCTGCAGCATTAATAGCTTCTGTCACTTTCTTGGTCTCTTTCTGGACGTTTGTGACGATCTCATTAATCTCATCAGTGCTCTTCCTAGAATCGGCAGCAAGTTTTCGGACCTCATCGGCAACAACCGCAAAGCCCCTGCCATATTCCCCGGCTCTTGCGGCTTCAATTGCGGCATTCAGGGCAAGGAGGTTGGTCTGGTCTGCAATGGATTTGATTTTCCCGGTAACGGCTCCGATGTTGTTAACGGCGTCATCCAGGGAATGAACAATGTTTCCGAGTTTGAAGATCTCTGCAACAAACTGCTCCACTCCTTCCAGAGCCATGTTGTTGAGTTCCTGAGCTTCTTCACTGGTCTTTCCTGCATGGGAAGCATAGCTCGAAGATTTGGTGGAGGATTCGCTGAGCTTTTTGAAAATCTCCTGAGAAGCTTTTACATCAGATGCTGCTGTGCCGGCATGCCTGGAAAGGTTCTCTGAACCGGTTGCGATCTGCTCGGCTGCGGTTGAAATCTGCTGCATGCCCGTATTCATCTGGCTGACAGCTTCTTCGGACTGCTGGGCTTCTTCAAGGGTTGTGAGCATGTCTGCAAGGATGTTTTCAATAACCGATTTCAGATTAACGACAAGCTTATTGAACTCGTCAAAGGTTTTGCCGAAATCGTCGTCCTTGGTTTTCTCCAGATGGGCTTCAAGGTCCCCCTCACCAATTCTTCGGATCCCCTCTCCAAGGTCCTTCAGACAGCTGTTAGTGTAGTGTAAAAGTTCCTCAATTTCCTTTTCTTTCTCTTTCATCTCGGTCATATCAGTTATGATCGTGAGATTTCCGATAATGGCTCCACCATCATCCTTTATCGGGACAGAAGAGGTCACTGTGTGCAGAGGTTTATCCAGAGCCCGAAGTTTAAGAGGGCGTTCAAGGTTATATACCGCTTCTCCGGATTCCAGCACTTTTTCAGCAAGTGATTTTTTATCGCGGCTCTCCATCAAATCGGCAGGAGAGATCCCGATTGCGTCTTCAGCTCTCTTAAACTTGCAAACTTTCACAAAATAATCGTTAATGTACTTTATTTTTCCAGAAGAATCTAAGTAAAGTGCAAGAGACGGCTGGGGGATGCTGCTGACAATAGCCCTCTGGGATTCTTCTCTCCGCAGTATCTGCGGAGTTACATCCAGAAATACTCCGTCAATATAAGCCAGGTTTCCGGCTTCATCGTTAACAAGATGAGCCTGCTCCTGAATGAATACTGTACTGCCATCTGTTTTTTTGATTCGGTATTCGACCTGGTAGGCAGTTCTATTTCTCGCAGCTTTCTCCACGGTCTTCTCGACCAGTGGAGCATCTTCTGGATAAACAATATCAGACCAGGACAATTTTTGTGAAATGAAATCCATCTTGGAATGCCCGGTCAACTTTTCCACATTTTTGCTTATGTATTTGATCGACCAGGATGAATCGGCCGATGTCCTGAAGACAGTAATGGGAAGGTTATCTATTAGTGAGCTTATCTCTTTTACCCTAAGATCCCCATCTTCAGCTAAATTTTTTGATGAGTTCCTCTGCCTCGTCTTACCTAAATCAGATACAATTGAAGACATTTGCAATCAATCCCCTAATGATTTATATAATAACTATGATTATAATTAGAAGAAGTATATAAGTTTATAGGTGAAAAAAAGCAGACTTTCTTCCGGCCAAAATCCAGGACACTGGATAATTAATTGAGCACAGATTGGGGCAAAAAAACACATAAACCCATTTAAACGCTGAGAGAATTATATATACAAAATATATTTCAGGAAGGCAGAAAATAGAGATAAAAAAGAAAAGTGACATGCAAAAATCAAGAATTCAACTATTGTTAACCATTTTTCCCTGTTTGCGCAGTTAAAAGCAAACATAATAATTCTGCAATTTAATTGAAACAAGTAGCAACTTTTATGCTAAAAAAACACCAAGCATAAGAATTCAGGACTTAAGTAATTTTTACGCAAAGAGTGGAGGAGAGGGGAAAAGAAGAAAGGAAATACTATTGAAAAAATACCCTCCGGACCAGGAGATGCTTTCCTCAGGCACCGACCCCATTTTGCCCTGCAGGAATTTCCGGAAATAAAAAAGAGTGCATTTCAGATTGTCTTAATTCTGCTTTTATGCATGCTTAAGGTCCTTTCTGTTGTTTTTACTTTTCGATTTAAGAATTGATTTCTCGGGCATGAAAAAATCAACAATGTACAGGCAGATAACCAGCTTGCATCAGCCCCGATAATTCAGCCAAATAGAACTTCAAAAATTTGAGTTCTATAATCGCCCTCAGACTTTATAAATTTTTTGAGCCTCCCGTTTCAGACCCCTGAGAGTTAAAAAGCAACTGCATACTTTCAAGCTGCAATAGAATTAGCTAAATTATGTATAAGTGTACGGATTTTTCAGGTTTCCAAGGGAGTTGACAAATATATACAAATGCAAGGAAAAAATGAGTATAACCTCGGTTTCAATGTGAAACTTTATATACATCCAGGTAATCTGTTTCAGAAAAGTATTGTTCAGACCTGGGGTTCTTATGACAAAAGTCGAAAAGGTATTACTGCTACTCAAAAATATGGTGTACGAAAGCACCAGCCCGCAGGAAACTCTCAAGTTCGCGAAGTATTATAGAAGTAAAGGGCTCGATGTTCTGGTTATTCTGTGGGGACCTATGGGAGTGTTGCTTGCAAAGAAAGATAAAACGAGAGGGTCACCCAAGTACGATGCCTCAGTTCAGGAATGCATAGAAATGGGAGTAGAATTCCGATGCTGTCAGCTTGCCTCAGATATGATCGGCCTTAAGAAGGAAGAATTAATCCCGGGAATTGAGTTTATCTGCTCAAAAGATGTGGCTGAACTTTTTCTGACGTACAGAGAGGAAAACCAGCTAATTATAAACTTCTGAATATGAGAGTTTAGTCGAAAATTAACTTTAAGGAAGAGTTAAAATTCCAAAAAATCCCTTAAATTCCCGTAAATCCCCCAAAACTTCCTAAGGAGCCATAAAATTCAGTAAAAATACTATAAAAGTCCTTAAAGTCCCTTAAAAGAATATAAAATCCCTTAAAAAATATGAAATTCCTTAAAATACCTTAAAATTCATTCAAAATTTATTCAGATATAATCTAAACTTTTTTTAGAACAATCATTTAAAAAAGCTTTAAATTACTATATTTCAACGACTTTCCTTTAAAATCACATTGATTAAAATATTTTAGAATTATCCTTTAGAGCTATATTCCATTGTAAGGATGTCCCTGCTAACGATAAAGGAACTATTTTTGTAAACGACTGCTTCAAAACAGGCAAAAATTTTTATGCTTCCTGGAATATCTTGATGGGCTATTTGTGGCAGTCTGAAAACTGTTTTTGAGGAATGAATTATATGCTAATATGTAGATATTTAGAATAAAAATGGATCTTAATACAAAGGCGCCATATTCAAACGAGCAAAATATTCGAATTAGCTTTCTTACTGTAACACTTTGGGACATTAATTTTTAGAAAGAGAATAAAAGATCAACTGGTGATTTCATGTTTTTAAAAGATTATGAACTTGGTGAGGAAGAAAAGCTTCTTTTACAGAAGGTTCTCGATGGAGACATAGCCTTTCGTAAGATTGAAGAGTTTGCAGACCCGCAAACAGCCGTAAAAATTCGGAGACTTGCTATTCAGGAGTACGCAAAACTCGAATTTGAACACATCCAGAACTTCTCTTTAGACGTGGAAACAGTGACAAAGAGAAACATTGAAAACATGATAGGGGCAGTCCAGATCCCTCTGGGGGTTGCCGGGCTTCTGAAGGTAAACGGGGAATATGCAGACGCCGAATACTATATCCCTCTGGCTACAACGGAAGGGGCTCTTGTTGCCAGTGTAAACCGCGGCTGTTCGGTCATCACAAAGTCAGGCGGGGCAAATGTCAGAGTTTTTGAAGATGAAATGACCAGGGCACCGGTCTTCAAGCTTGAAAGCCTAGACAGAGCTAAGAAATTTTATGAGTGGGTGAAGCGTCCTGAGATTTTCGAGCAGATGAAAGCGGTTGCTGAAAAAACGACCAGGTTTGGAAAACTGCTCTCGGTAAAGCCTTTCGTAACCGGGACATATGTTTATCTCAGGTTTTCCTACGACACAAAAGATGCAATGGGCATGAACATGGTGACCATAGCCACAGATGCGGTAATGCACCTCATAGAAGACGAATTTGGCGCACAGCCCATTACCCTTTCGGGTAACATGTGCACCGACAAAAAACCTGCGTCCATAAGTACTATTCTTGGCAGAGGAAAGACCGTGGTTGCCGAAGTAACTATCCCTGAAGAGATAGTCAAAGAAACCCTCAAGTGTACCCCGGAGTCAATGTTTGAAGTGAACTACAGTAAAAACCTGCTTGGTTCGGCAAGAGCAGGAGCCCTGGGATTTAATGCCCATGCTGCAAACATTATCGCAGCCGTCTACCTTGCCTGCGGGCAGGACGCTGCCCACGTCGTTGAAGGCAGCACCGCAATTACGAGTATGGAACTTACAAAATACGAGGAAATCCACTGTTCTGTCACCCTGCCAGCCCTTCCTGTAGGTACGGTAGGAGGAGGCACGGGCCTTGGGACGCAGAGGGATTGCCTCAACATCCTTGGGGTGGCAGGAGCGGGAGACTCTCCCGGAATAAACTCACGAAAGTTTGCAGAAATCGTGGCCTCCGCAGTGCTTGCAGGAGAGATTTCCCTTATAGGAGCACAGGCAGCCGGACACCTGGCACGCGCACATGCGCAGCTCGGACGCGGAAAGTTCTGAAGCTCTGAATGAAAAATACAGGAAAAGATTCAGCCCGATCCGTTCAGGAAAATAAAAAAGGGCCCTGAACCGGCGCTGCAGCCAGAAATCCCCTTCCTTAATAAAAACAGCATGGAGGGGATTACTTTTTTCGTTTTTCTTTTTTCTTTGCCGTTTTCTTACCGCGTGCCATACTGATTCCGATTTTAAGGTTCCACCTGAGATCTTTATGCTTCTTCCCAGATATTCAGGCTTCACCTGAGGCAAGCCCACCTCAGGTTTTCGGATTACTTCATGAGGACTTCAGGTTACTTTTCAAAACCCGGGTGACCATTTAAACGATTCGGACCGCGATCAGCACTTCAGCTGCCTGCTGATTAAAGAGCTATTTGCTGAATATTATACATCCGGTTATTATTAAATTTTTAGCAAAAGTAGAAATGCTTATCATGAGGGGGATTTCTAAAATAAGAATGGAGGCAGGCATGAGCAATCCTGTGGACATTCTGGCCTGTGCGGTCACTTCAATAATTTGTTTTTTCATATTATACGCTTTACTCCAGGCGGAGATATTGATACTGGGGATTGCTTTAATAGGCTGTATTCTCGTTGGGAAGATCCTTTATTTGTTTTGAAATTTGAAGATTTTTGCTTCAAAGCGGTATGTTCTTTTCAGCCAGTTCCAGCCTCATTTTTCCAAAAAAATATGATACGACCTGATCATCATCTGCCTTTCTTAAAACTGGATCTGGACGAGCCTGTTTTAGCTCCTGCTCAGCCAGTTTCAGCCCCATATCACTTTTTTTAGCTCTGCTTCACTCTTTAGCTCTGCCCCATCCTTTAGCTATGCTCACCCTTTAGCTATGCTTCACTCATTCTCGCTCATCCTCGTTTGCCTCATCTTCATTTACCCTATCCCAGCTTGATTCCTCCTCACTTTCACCAAAATAATCGCTCATTGTGAGGAAAATAATTCCGATGAGAACCAGAATCGAGGCAAGAATTTTGTTAACCGAAATCAGAAGAGCTCCAAGAAGTATAAGGGAAAAACCCAGCAAAACACCCCGGCCTTTAGCAAAGAAGTCTTTTACCGCATCTTTAGACAACACTTTAGCTCCTTCTCCTGTGCAAATATTCTTCAAAAACATTTAATTTTTAGAGACTTCATTTCAGATAAACAGAAAATTTTCAGAGAATCGATTCCAAAAGACATCGAACAAGGGACCTGATTCTACCATCCTGCTCATCTACTCATATGTGAACTTATTTTACTAGTACTTTAATGTCACGTTTTAGCGCGGATTTTTTCACCTATTTTTCGGATCAGGCTCGGAAGCAAGATTATTTAAGGTTTAATATTAATACTTCTTAGGGGCTGAAGAGGGTGAAAGCCTGAAAAAGGCAGGGGAGAATAGAAAAAGAAAGAAAACAAAATCAGAGGAATTTCTGTTTTACTGTAATTATTTCAGAGAGGTTGCAAGCTCTGTTTTTTATACACTCTCATGACTCGTAGAGAGCCTTAAACTCACATTAGAAACGTGGGAATTAACTGAGAAGTCAGAAAACATAAAAGAAGTTTGGAGGTAAAGTTTCTGGACTATACACTTCGAATAGGGGGAGAGGCAGGTCAGGGGCTGCAGACCATAGGAGGAGCCCTTGCAAAAATCTTTTCCCGAAAAGGATACCATGTATTTACACACCAGGATTACATGTCCAGGGTGCGTGGCGGACATAATTATTACCAGATCCGCTTTTCCAACCAGAAGGTATCGGCCTCCAGGGATATGGTCGATATTCTTCTCGCCCTTGACCTGAACACGATCGAAATTCACAAAAAAAGCGTAAGAGATGACGGATTTATCCTGTACGACTCCGAGACCATAAAGAAGAAGTTTGAAGCGCCTGAGTTTATAGACGTTCCCTTCAAGAAAATAGCCCTTGATGTAGGAAAAAGCAGTATCATGGCAAACACCGTAGCAACAGGGGCAGTACTCGGCCTGCTGGGCCTGGGGCTTGAGAACCTGAAGGAAATCCTGAAAAGCACTTTCAAGAAAAAAGGAGAAGAAGTAATTGAGAAAAACCTGGCCTGTGCCGAGGCAGGGTACAATTACGCGCTCACAAACTGCCCCCGCTGCGAGGGCGTTGAAATCCAGGAGCCGGAAGAAAAAAAATTCATGCTTATAGACGGGATTCAGGCGATAGGGCTGGGAGCTCTCATGTCCGGCTGCAAGTTTTATTCTGCCTATCCCATGACGCCTTCAACAGGGATTCTGAATTACCTTGCTTCAAAAGCCGAAGAACATGGCCTTGTCGTAGAACAGGCTGAAGACGAAATTTCAGCCATTAACATGGCAATAGGAGCCTCTTTTACAGGCGTAAGGGCGATGACCGGAAGTTCGGGAGGGGGGTTTGCCCTGATGATAGAAGGGCTCTCCCTGGCAGGGATGACCGAAACGCCTCTCGTGATTGCCGAAATACAGCGCCCGGGACCTGCTACGGGTTTACCCACCCGCACCGAACAGGCAGATTTGCTTTTCATTCTGTATGCAGGGCACGGCGAGTTCCCAAAGGTTATCTTTGAGCCGGGGACCCCAAAACAGGCTTTTTATCTCACAAACAGGGCTTTCGAACTTGCTGAGAAGTACCAGATTCCGGTATTTATCCAGTCTGACCAGTACCTTGGAGACTCGGAGTGGACTTTTGAAAACTTCGATTTCGAGCACCTGATCTACAATGATTACCGGCTAAGGGAAAAAGACCTGGAAGGGGTAGAGGAGTACAAACGCTACAGATATTCAGATACAGGTATCTCCCTGCTGGCAGTTCCGGGAGAAGCAGGAAAACACCTTGTTGTTGCTGATAGCGACGAACATGATGAAGAAGGGCACATTATAGAAGACGACGAAACCCGCATCAAAATGGTCCGGAAAAGGTTGCTGAAAAAACTGCCACTGATAAAAAAAGAAATCGAAGCTCCGCTTCTGTACGGAGACGCCTCTCCGGAAATAGTGCTTGTGGGACACGGCTCGACATACGGGGTGATAAAAGAGGTGGTGGACATCCTCTCCAGAGACAGGAAGGTTGCAATGATGCATTTCAGCCAGATCTACCCGCTCCCAGAGAGGGACAGATTGGACTACATCGAACTTCTTGAAAAGGCAAAACTTGCCATCTCAATCGAAAATAACGCCACTGGACAGTTTGCAAAGCTCTTAAGGGCTGAAACAGGCTTTGACTTTACCCATCAGATCTTAAAGTACGATGGGAGGCCTTTTACCATTGAAAACCTGAAGGAGGAAGTAAATGCCTACCTCTGAAGACTATAAAGGCCAGGTCCCTGCCTGGTGCCCTGGATGCGGAAACTTCCAGATTCTCTCAGCCGTCAAACAGGCACTTGTCGAACTTGACATCGAGCCCTGGGAAGTCCTTGTGGTTTCGGGAATAGGCCAGAGTGGAAAACTGCCCCACTACATGAAGTGCCATACATTCAACGGGCTGCACGGAAGGACCCTCCCTGTTGCCACGGCTGCAAAACTTGCCAACCATTCCATGCATGTGATTGCAGTTGCCGGGGACGGGGACTGTTACGGGGAAGGAGGAAACCACTTCCTGCATGCCATCCGCCGGAACCCGAATATTACCCTTTTAGTGCACGACAACCAGATCTACGGGCTTACAAAGGGACAGGCTTCGCCTACAACAGCCAAAGGGACTCGCACAAAAGTCCAGCCTTCAGGCGTCCCTGCCGAGCCCCTGAACCCTCTTGCTCTGGCAATTTCCCAGAACTGCAGTTTCGTAGCCAGGGGCTTTTCAGGAGACCCGGAGTACCTCAAAGAGCTGATGAAGGCTGCCATAACACACAAAGGCTTTTCCCTTCTGGACATTCTTCAGCCCTGTGTCACTTTTAACAAGGTGAATACTTTCAAGTGGTATCGGGAGAGGGTTTACAAACTTGAAGCCGAATACGACCCTTACGACCGCATGAAAGCCTTCGAAAGGGCTCTTGAATGGGGAGAAAAGATTCCAAACGGCATCTTTTACAAGAAAGATAAGGATACCCTGGAGGAAATGTTCCCGACAATCCGGGAGACACCGCTTGTGAGGCAAAAGTTTTCAATCGAAGACGTAAAGCCCGAGATTGAGAAATTTTATTAAACCTCACTTACTTAATTTTATTTTTTACTTTCTTTTTATTTTTTACTTTCTTTTTATTTTTTACTTTCTTTTTGTTTTTTACTTTTTAAACACAGTACAAAATTTTTTTCTCTTTAATATTTAAACCCGGCATGAGACTCTTTTTGTCAGTATTTAAGCTCGGCCCGGGATTCTGATCTTTTCCTGAAATTTTCTGCCCGGAGATCTTTGCGAAATTAAATTATGGCTAAATTTTAAATAAATAATAATATAATGACTTTATAATTTTTTGGCAAAAGTTAATAAATTAGAAGGGAATAGTATCTGTTGTAAAATTGTTGGCATGTATATAGGGGGGTCATTACACTAGGAACCACAAACATCAGCTCCTGAACAGATATCTCCCATAACAAACTACAACCCAAAAACTTAGAACACCAGGCGCTGGGAAATGGAGCCTTTTGACCCTTCTATATACCCTCATTTAAAATAAATGATGGAGTGAAAACAGAATGAAAGGGATTTTTAGCATCTTTAGAAAAGACGATAAAGCCTTCACAGGGCTGGAATCCGCAATAGTGCTGACAGCTTTTGTAGTGGTCGCAGCAGTTTTCTCTTATGTAGTTCTCGGAGCTGGGTTTACCACCTCCGATACCGCCAAGAAAACCATTGACGAGGGTGTCAAACAGACTACTTCCTCCGTTGAACTTGCAGGGGATGTAATCGCAGAAGGGAATGATTCCAAGGTAGATACCATAATTGTTACCCTTCAACTCACAGCAGGCCAGTCTCCGGTAGATATAGGAAATAACAGTGATTCAGGAATGATGGTTATATCTTATTCCGACAGCGCTCTCTATTTCCCGGAAACAGAATGGGAACAGATATTCATCGGAGACAACGACCTGGATGATGTGCTGGAACAGCACGAAAAAGTTCAAATTACCATCGATGTCCCCGCTAATTCAAATCTGCAGAGCACAAATGTGACTGATGTGGTTAACAGAGAATTCAAAATTGAGATAAAACCGAAGATCGGTGCAATCGTGCCTATCACCAGAGTAACACCTGCGCAGATAGACCCTGTAATGAACCTGAAGTAATCCCTAAAACTCCAGGGGGTACTTTCCCCCCCTCTTTTAGTGGAAACAAAAAATGTGATATTCGTATTCAGGTGGTCGAATGGAGCTGGACAAAAGAGTAAACGAAATTGAAACCGAAATGAAAATAATGAAAGGAGAGATTAAGGAGTTACTCGTGGACATAAGGGACCTGGTGAATAAAAATGAAAATCCTTTCTGCAGCATTCCGAGCCTTGAAACATTGAAGATAGGGGTGCCGGAAAAAGAAGAATGCGCAGATAAGCAGCCAGATGCAACCTGCAATGGAGATTCTCTGAAATTGGCCAGACCTAGAAAGGAAAAACCGGCACAGAATGTCCAGAAACAGGAAATATACAGGCCTGAAACGGAAAATTTCCGAAAAATTGACACATTCATGCTGGTCGAACTTATGCGCTGGGTGGATTATGCCGTAAGAACAGTAGGCCACAACAACCTCAAAGAACTGCTGAACCTCTATACTATTACCGGGCAGCTTCCTGAAGAGACAAAAAAGATTATTGAAAATATTGCAAGCCTCTCAACCGAAGAGCCTGCGGAAGAAGAAAGGGTCAGTATGAAAGATAACATCACGGTACTTTCGCAGTTGAGTGCGATCCTGAGCCCGGAAGGCTTCAGGAAAAATATCCAGCCACTTTATGAAGCCTCTCCATGCTGGAAAGAAAAAGAGAAAAAAGCAGGTCTTGTTTCAATCGAATTTGAAACTGGAAAGAACTGAGAAATTGAAACTAACTGCTGCCAGAAAATATGATATTAAGCAGTACATTTGAGATAGATCAATATCATCTTCATTAATCAAGATCATATAACTGAGGAATTATCATCTTTATTAACGGTATCATTTGGCATTGTCCCATTTGATACAACTTAAAAGAATTAATTAACCAGTTTGATAAACCGTTTAATCAGAAATCAGCAGCAATTTATCCGGTTTGAAAAAACCGGAAAGTAAAGCGGGGGTCGAAAATTGAGTGGGGAATCGATAAGCTCTGCGATTCTTACAACAGCATCCGTTATCTGTGCATTTGCGTTTGTTTCAGCGGTGTACCCCTCGGTCATCTCTGCAGGAGACCCGATAATGAGCCGTTCGGACGCTATGGGAGACCAGATCCTGACAGATATGGAAATCCTGCATGAAACAACCGGGGCTGAAGGTACCGAGATTCGTGTCTGGATAAAGAATGTGGGATGCAAGGAAATATCTTCAGGCATGATCCCTGAATCGGACCTCTTTTTCGGGGAGGCAGGAAACTTTGAACGCATACCCTACGACGAAAACGGAAATTCAGCTCCGGGCTGGAGCTACCTGATTGAACAGAATGGGGATGAGGACTGGGATAAAGGAGAGACCCTGCTTATAAGAATCAAACCTGCAGACTTGCCTGTGAGCGGAGAGAAATACTTTATCAAATTCAGTACTTACAACGGGGTTTCCGAAGAGGCCTATTTCACGGTGTCATAATGGGGTTCGGGTCAATAATTGCAGCAATGATCTCGGTTGCAACCATCCTCCTGGCATCGTATGTCTGCTCGAAAGGAGGATTCTACATGGCAGACGGACTCACGAACTCGGTCATTGAGATGCAGGAAAACAAAAATGAGATGGTAAAAACGGAAATAGAGATTACAGGTGTCTCCACTGACAGGGTGGATATTCTGGTATCCCTGCGGAACACAGGCTCAACAAAAATAGGGGACTTCACTTACATGGATGTAATCGTTACCTACCAGAATGAATCGGGGAGCATAAAGACGGTCTGGATCCCCTACCAGGAAAGCGAAATTCTTTCACGGAACAGGTGGACAAAAGCGGAGATTGTTCCGGACCTGGTAAACCCGGGAGTTTTTGACCCGGGAGAGGAAATGAAATTGCTGGTCAGGCTGGATTCCTCAGATCCAATTGGGAACTCCAGCGAAAACTGGCTTCTGGTAGCTGCCCCCAATGGGATAAAGGCTTCACGGTATTTCGGAGAAAATTTCAGTGGATAATATTTCAGTGGATAATTCCGGGAATCAGGAAACATTCCGATAAGCAAGTAACCCGGAACAAATGGATCCGGCTGCTAAAAGAAAAGGGGATTTGCGGGAGACTCCCGGAGAAGGGCGGAGAGAGAAATGGAAGGAAGGAAGGGCGAAGGAGCACTGTTTGAAAATGAGTCGTTCTATGAAGAAGTATTCAGCGACCTGAAAGAGGAAGAAAAAGCATTGTTGGAGTTCATATCTTCCGGAAACCTGGAAATAGACAGGAAACTGGAGGGAGGCGTGCCCGTAGGTTCACTCTGCCTGCTTGAGGGAGGAAACGATAGTGGAAAATCTATTTTTCTGCAGCAGATAATGTGGGGAGCCCTGAACCAGGACAAAAGGGTCCTTGCTTTAACAACGGAAAAGACCTCAAAAGAACTCCTGAACCAGATGGAGAGCCTGAAACACGGGATTTCGGACTACTTCATAATAGGCAGGGCAAAAATATTTGAAATTAATGCAGGCTATGTCGAAGAAAATCCCCTGTTGAGCGAGAGCCTGCTTCAGGTGCTGCTGGAATGCATAAAAAGGTGCGAAGAGGAACTGATCCTGATAGATTCCCTTACGATCTTTGCAGTGAATGCCTCGGAAAATGCAGTGTTAAACTTCTTTACCGAATGTGTAAAGCTGTGTGATAATGGAAAGACCATTCTCATCAGCGTGCACGGGTATGCATTTTCCCAGGCTGTGCTTTACAGGCTGAGGTCAGTTTGCAGTGCCTGTCTTGAACTCAGGATAGAGCAGGTCGGGGACCAGTGGATAAAAACTATGGAAATTCAGAAACTGAGGGGTGCCAGGAAAACTAACGGAAATTTGCTGAGTTTTGATGTGGACAGTGAGTTCGGACTGAAGATTATTCCTGTTTCAAAGGTAAAAGCCTGAAAAAAGAAAAAATCCGGAAAGATGGCAATCGGAGAATAAAACCCGAATGAGGAGTTGAGATGGAAGCTCTGCCTTTTGACCCGTTGCCTGCACCGGAGAAGGGGGGGCGTTCCAGAGAAGAAATGTACTCCACTCTTTCTTCAGAAATGCAGGAGTTTGTCAGCAGGGAAGAAAACCATCACATCCTTGATTATATCTGCAGGCTTCCGACGGAGGAAATAGGGTTTCCGGAATTCTATCCGAGAATTTCGAGAGCCATGAAAAGCATCAAACGCCCCAACCTCATTTATCCTGCCGGGAAAGGGCTTGCCGTCCATATATATCCTGATAAGGAAGACGTAAGAAACTATTACATTCCCATAGAACCATGCCTTTTCCAGAAGCTGGACAGTAAACTTGAGGAAGTGGAAAAGTTACTCATTGACGTGATACATGATAAGGATATTACCACAAAAGACCCCGAAGAAAAAAAGAAGCTCCTCGAAAAAGCCCTTGAAAAGACCTGCGAAGTAAGAAAGGAATTAAAGGAAAATTCCGGGACATCGGACGGGAAACGCAGGGGAGAGAAAGACGATTCAGGGAGGGAAAACAATTCTTCCGGAGAGAGAAATAACAGCGAAAAACCCGGAATTTTCGGGAATCTGAAGGAAGCCGGCAAAATCTTCAAAACGAGAAAACTGCAGAAAATTTCCGTAACGCCTGAGGAATTCGATGCAATCAAATACCTGATGATCAGGGACAAAGTGGGGATGGGAGTGCTAGAACCTTTACTTCTTGACTCAAATATAGAGGACATCAGCTGCAGCGGGCTTGGCAGGATCTTTGTTGAACATAAGGTGTTCTCCTCCCTTAAAACAACAATCTCTTTTGAGGAAATAGAAGAACTCAATTCTTTTGTCATACAGATGTCCGAAAAAGTGGGAAAACCGATTACCTACAGGGACCCGATAGTAGATACTGCGCTTCCGGACGGCTCAAGGATTAATATCGTGTTTGGAGAAGATGTGTCAAAGCGGGGGAGCAATTTTACCATCAGGAAATTTATGGGGGTCCCGATTTCAATCCTCGAACTTATTGAATTCGGAACAATCGACTACACAATGGCTGCATACATGTGGATGATGCTCAGGGCAGGAATGAACTGCTTCGTTTCAGGGGAGACAGCTTCCGGAAAGACCACAATGATGAATGCAGTAACTACTTTTCTTCCTCCCGAATCCAAAATCGTCTCTATAGAAGACACACCGGAGCTGCAGGTCCCCCATAAGAACTGGACCCGGGAGGTTACAAGGACCACAAGGGACGACAGCGGTTCGGATGTCTCCATGTTTGACCTGTTAAAGGCCGCCCTGCGCCAGCGTCCGAATGAGATTATGATAGGAGAAATCCGTGGAGTTGAAGGGAACATCGCTTTTCAGGCGATGCAGACAGGACACCCTGTAATGTCCACCTTCCATGCCGCCTCGGTCGAGAAACTCATCCAGAGGCTGACAGGGGACCCCATAAATGTCCCCAGAAACTATGTGGATAACCTGAACGTGGTTCTAATCCAGAGTGCCGTAAACGTCCCGGGAAAAGGGCTTGGGAGAAGAGTCCTGAGCATAAACGAAATCGTAGGCTACGATTCCGAAAGCCAGGCTTTTAATTTTATGGACATCTTCAAATGGGACCCTGCTACGGATACCTTCAAGTTTACAGGGAAAAACAACTCTTACCTGCTGGAACATAAAATTGCCCCTCGCCTGGGAATTCCTGAAAACCAGGTCCGAAAAATTTATTCCGAACTTGACAGAAGGGCAAAAATCCTCCGGAAGATCCACCAGGCAAATATTACCAATTTTTACGACCTGTTCAATACCCTGATCCGGCTTGAGGAGGCGGGACTAACAGCATGACTTTTGTGCAAACAGTTCCGAACTTAAATCTGAATGCGGCAAAACAGGGAGTTGAAGGCTACTTTAACCTCGCCAGAAAACTGAAAAACACTAAAGTTATTGAAAGAGTTAATGACGACATGCTCTTCCTGCTGACATACATGGCTGCGATTTCAACTGCGGATATCGAAAGGGACAGGATCTTCGATTACGCGGGGCGCCAGAAAGAATATGATGCTTCGAAATATTTCCGGCAGATCCATATCCTTGCCTCGAAATGGGGGTACGAATACGCAAAAGCCTGCAAGTATATTTCTCAGAAATTAAAGGATGTTTATCTTTCAAAGTTTTTTGGGAGAATGGCAAATATCCTTTCTTCCGGAGAACCGGAAAAAAATTTCCTGAAGCAGGAGAAAATCACAAGGGAAGAGATCTACTCCAATGAGTACGAGCGAAGTGTTGAATCCCTGAAAAAATGGACCGACGGCTATACTGCCCTGATGGTATCCGTAACCCTCGTTGTTACCATAATTCTGGTTTCGGTCATGATATATAATATCGCGAATATGGAAACCATTGCTTTCCTGCTACAGGTTCTAATTCTTTTCATAAGCGGGCTTGCCCTTTACATAATATATAAGGCAGCTCCTGCCGAAAAAAAAGTACATGCCCTCCGCCGCAAATCAAAAGAACAGGAACAAATGAGGCTACTGAGCCGGGTTCTGCTCCCTCTCGGAGCGGTCGTTCTTATTGCCCTCATTTTGCACGGGACAGAACTGAAATTTATTCTGCTCGGAGTGACCTTCTTTACACTTCCGATAGGCGTTCTTGCAATGGCAGATGACCGGAAAATCAATGAAAGGGACAGCAGTTTTCCGGCTTTTGTAAAGACCCTCGGCACCCTTGCCGGGACGACAGGAATCACTATCCGGAGTGCGATGGAAAACCTTGATAGGGAAACCATAGGCTGCCTCAAGCCCGGAGTTGAAGAGCTGCATTCCGGCCTTTCCATGGGGTTTAAGTCAAAGCTCTGCTGGGAAAAATTCATAGGGGAAACAGGCTCCGAACTGATCAACAGGTGCTCAAGGATCTTTACCGATGCAGTAGAACTTGGAGGCGACCCTGCAGAGATAGGGAACATAGTCTCGACCTCAAGCCTGGCAATCGTCCTCCTCAGGATGAAACGGCAGCTGGTCAGTTCAGGCTTCAAGGGGCTTGCCATAACCCTGCATGCGGTTATGGTCGGGCTCCTGATATTTGTTATGGAGATAATTTCCAAATTCAGCGGGCTTGTCTCCAGGATGAGCGAATCTTACATGTCCATGGAAGGGGGGACGGGAGGAATTTCTGCGATGGGGATGAGCATGTTCAACGTAGCCGAAAGTGTACCCATGATGTACAGGCTAACCTTCTCAGTTATAATTATCCTCACCATTTCAAACACGCTCGTGGTAAAGATCGTGGAAGGCGGGGGGAATTACAAACTCTTTTTCTATGGGGGCCTGATGTCCGGAATTTCGGGGCTCTGTATGATTCTTATTCCTCCGGTTGTATCGAGGGTATTCACATTCCAGATATGAAATGTTTTCATTTGAGACATAGAGAAAATTTCTGAAAAAATTAAGAGAAGTTTCTGAAAAAGGATTAAAGTTAGAATAAATCAAACTCTGTGGGAGGTAATTAGATGAACGGTTTAAAGGACCTGAGGGTTAAGGGGCTAAAAGAACTCAGGGATAACGGATTAAAGGACCTGAAAGCGAGCAGCTTGAAGGATTTGATACTCAAACCGAAAACAACTGATGTAAATATCGAAGATATGGAGGATTTGACAAAAAGTAGAGAAGAGGTCAAGAAAAAAATCCGAAAGCTGTTGAAAGAAAAAAAAGAAATCGAAGCCCGCATTGAGAAGGCACGGAAATCAGAGACCGAAAAAATTGAAGAAATATCAGAATTCCCCTGGCGGGAAGAAATTTTTCCCCCTCTTCCCAGAAAAGTATATGTAAAAATGTCCGGGCCTCTTGAAGTCAAAAACGATTCTTTGCATGTGATAGGTCCCGGAGTTTCAGGAGTGAAAGCCGGGGGACCGGAGGTAGAGGTCAAAGGAATAGGCGAAAAACCTGAAGATGAAAAATCTGGAGCTATAATGGACAATATAGACAATGCTAAAGAAACTACTATAAGAAGCGACACCGAAGGAGCAGACCCGAAAAGCAGGGCCGGAGAAAAAGAGGAAAGTAAAACCCTTCCGGAGAAGGATGAAAAAATAAAACCCGTTTATCCTTTCTCAGCGGGGAAGGTGAACGAAAATACGGCTTCCAGCGAGAATTCCAGCTCAATTTCCATTGATAAGGGAAAAACCGAAAGTAAAAACAACCCTTCCGCGAGTCTTTTTGGAAATGACCTGATTGAAGAGCTGTTGAACAGTGATGACCTGAACCCTGAAGAGGGGCAGGGCTTTATGAAATATCTGGAAGAACAGGAAGCAGGAGAGCTGCTTACGGATTTGAAACATGTAAAGGCTCTGCTGGTTCGGGCAGAACATGCAGGGTGAACTGATGGAAATAAAACCATAAGGAAGAGGCAAGCAAAAAATAAAAGAAAAATAGAAAAGGTGGCGGGCACAGGCCCGGCACATAAATAATTAAGAAAAAGTTATGGACATTTAGTCATTACAGTTATTTGTGGCTGTGGAGATGGAAAAGCCCTTCTCTTGCTTTGCTAAGGAGCTCATTTGCTTCCTCAACTTTGCTGGCAGCCTCAAGGATATCTTCAGAGGCTTCGAGAAAACCGTCTTTTTTGGCTTTCTGAGCCCATTCCTTAAAACTCTGTATGTGGCTTTCGTTATGTTCGATCCAGTGCTCAATTAAATGGGAAAGGTTATCGTGGCTAAGTTCTTCAGTTATAGCTATTCCCTCCTATCCAAGAATATAGAATTCATGGTATAAATTTTAGCTGGATTTAAGATGAATTTTCACATTGTTAATACGGAAAAGGAAACGGAAAATAAAAATAAAGAGAAAGAAAATAAAAAAGAAAAAAGGGGAAATAAAGATATAAAAGAAAAAGACTGCCGGTTCAAACTGTCCTCGGATCGGTGATTTCGCCTGTCAGGGCCGAGGCTGCTGCTGTTGCGGGGGACGCAAGATAAATAAAGCCGTCTTTTCCCATCCTGCCTTTGAAGTTCCTGTTTGCGGTTGAAACGCAGACCTCTCCTTCCCCGAGCACTCCCTGATGGGCACCGAGGCAGGGCCCGCAGCCCGGGGTTGCAAGGGTTACCCCGGCTTTCAGCAGGGTTTCCATTGTCCCGTTTTCGATTGCTGCAAGGAGGGTGGTACGGGAGGCAGGGATCACAATTGTCCTGGCTGAAACCTTTTTTCCTTTCAGGACGGCTGCTGCGACCTCGAGGTCTTCAAGCCTTCCGTTCGTGCATGTCCCGATAAAGACCTGGTCTACATGAGTGCCTTCGACCTCTCCTACAGGCTTTACATTATCAACCTGATGCGGGCAGGCTACCTGAGGTTCGATATCTCCTGCCTCGTAGGTGAACTCTTCCAGATAAACAGCGTCAGGATCGGCATAGACGGGCTCATAAGGTGCAGCTGCCCTATTTTTCAGGAATTCGAAGGTCTTTTCGTCGGGAGGGACAATCCCGGTCTTTGCGCCCATCTCAATTGCCATATTGCAGAGCGTCATCCTGCCGGCAACCGTAAGTTCGCTGATTGCCTGCCCGTAAAACTCAACTGCTTTGTAGGTCGCACCGGCAATGCCGGTCTTTCCGATCAGGTAAAGGGTCAGGTCCTTTGCGTAGACCCCTTTCTGAAGGCTCCCTTCAACCGTCATCCTTAAGCTTTCCGGAACCTTAAACCAGAGTTTTCCCGTGGCAAAGATTTCAGCCATGTCAGTCGCTCCCACCCCTGTTGCAAAAGCCCCGAAAGCCCCGTACGTGCAGGAATGCGAGTCAGCACCCACAACCAGCTTTCCGGGCAAAGCAAAACCGTTTTCCGGGAGGACCTGGTGGCAGATCCCTTCCCCGACCTCATAGAAATTAGGGATCCCCTGCTCACGCACCCATTCCCTTATCTCCTTTTGCAGGGTTGCGGAAGTCTCGGTGTTTGCAGGTGCTATGTGGTCAAAAGGAATTACGATCCTTGAAGGGTCCCAGACCTTTTCCATCTCCATTTCCTTAAAAGCATTTACGGCAAGAACCGATGTGCCGTCATGCGCCATTGCATAGTCCACATTCGCCAGCACAAAATCATTAGCCTTTGCCTCTTTTCCCGCTGCCCGGGAAAAGATTTTTTCGCTGATTGTTCCCAGAAATAAGCCTCCTTTCCGATAATCAAATAATAATGAACAGGTATGGTGAAGAAATCAGGGTTTCAGAACTCACTATAGTGAAATATATTTTATGCCTGAAAGAACTCACTGGAACGAAATATGTTAGCACTTATGTCAATTCAAAATAATATAGAGAACGTCTATTCCATATCACATAAGTTCTTTCTTATAAGTTCTTTCAAGCGGCCCAGTTTATGAGAGAATAGTTTATGAGAGAATAGTTTATGAGAGAATAGTTTATGAGAGAATAGAAATTATTTCCTCTTGATCAAAAGAGCTAATTTATAAAGCTAACAATCAGCTTCACTCAAGCAGACTGCTTTTTTATAAGAAGGTAACATTTCTTTTCGCGGAATAGGGCTTGCTATTATTTTTGTTTATTTTTATAAGTACCAGCGAGTTTTTATGCACAGTGTTCAGGAGGACTGAATCTAAAGTTTACCCGCATAGATATCTTTTTAACCATTGATTGAAAACAGATAATGGGGGATAGGTTATTGGGGGATAGGTTATGATCCTGTTTTTCATCAGCAGAGCTGCAGCTCTGGTGCGTTTTGTTTTTTGCTCTCTCAGAGCATGTTTAAAATTAAACTTGATTCTACAATTGGAACTGGTATTGAACTGGCTTACCACGTACATTTATATCAGTTATCATGACATTTTTAGGGCTTATTTTTTATATTGCAATCCGCTGCAGGACCTATCAACAGACAAAAGCGATTCAACAAACAATCCCGTTTGTCTTTGTAGCTATTTCTGCCCTAACAGGCCTGTTCTCAAGTACAGGGCAGAGTTCAAGACAGCAGGTAAGCGGGAGAATAAACACGATTGAGAAGGGAATTTAACTTCGTGGGGGATGTTAATAATGCCAAAGACGCTGGATGAGAAGGATTGGGACCTCCTTCTTCGAAGAATCAAGGATGGGAAGTGTACTCCCTTTCTTGGAGCTGGAGCTTGTTCTCAAAAGATTCCTATTGGTCCCCAGATTGCAAATGAATGGGCAAAAAATTACGGCTACCCAATGGAAGACTCTGATGATTTGACACGGGTGGCTCAGTTTGTGGCTGTAATCAGAGACGCTATGACTCCAAAGGAAGAAATGTGTAAAAAAATCAAAGAAAAGTTAAAAGAAGTTGCACCAAGTTACTTCGATAATCCTGATGAACTTCATGGAGTGCTGGCCGATCTTCCACTGCCAGTTTATATTACCACAAATTACGATGACTTTATGGTGCAAGCTCTTAAAAGTCGTGGCAAAACACCAATCCAGGAAATATGTCGGTGGAATAAAAGCCTCAAGAAATCCAAACGGACGGCACCAGACTACGTTCCTACTCCTGAAAAACCTTTAGTATTTCACCTCCACGGCTGCTATAAAACACCAGAGTCACTGGTTCTAACAGAGGACGACTATCTGGACTTCTTTGCTGCCAATTCAATGGAAAAAAGCCTGCTTCCGCCGCGTATTCAGGAGGCACTTACAGGCACATCTCTTCTTTTCCTAGGCTACAGTATAACTGATTGGGATTTCCGTGTTCTTTTTCGGATTCTTGCTGAATACTTAGAAATAAGTAGTGGTAGAACGCACCTATCCGTGCAGCTCGTGCCAGGGGATCTTCCTGAGCCCCAAAAAGAAAGAGCTCAGGAATATCTGGATCGCTATTTTGCGGACCTTAATATCCACGTATACTGGCAAGATTGCAGCGAATTTGCCAAAGAATTGAGAACACGATGGGAGGCTTTCAATCGTCCCATACCAGATACTGATAGCATTATTAAAGTTCCAAACCTTGAAACCAATAGGGTTTCGATACTCTTCTTAGCAGCCGATCCCACTGATGCATCTCGCCTGCGGCTTGGTGAAGAATTTCGAGAGATTCAGGAAAAACTGAAATTGGCCAGACTTCGGGATCAATTTACATTGGAATTGCCACAGTTGTCAGTTCGCCCATCAGATATACCCCAGGCTTTGCTTGACACACAGCCGCAAATCGTCCATTTTTCCGGTCATGGCACACCTACAGGTGCTTTATGCTTTGAGAATCGGGCAGGGGAAACCCACCCTATCGAACCTGATGCACTGGCTGCGTTGTTTGAACAATTTAGTGGTCAGGTGAATTGTGTAATATTGAACGCTTGTTACTCAGAGATTCAGGCAAAAGCCATCGCTAAACACATCAAATATGTCATTGGCATGAACCAGGCAATAGGTGATAAAGCTGCTATCGACTTCGCTATTGGCTTTTACCAGGCATTAGGAGGAGGGCGTAACATTGAAGATGCATATAAACTTGGGCGTGTACAAATCCGACTGCAGAATATTCCAGAGCATCTAACGCCGGTTTTAATAAAAGAAGGATCAGTCGTAAATATCACCGCCCAACAAAATAAGGATTGAGACGATGTGTTTATTGTACTTGATTTTATACCTCGAGTGTGTAAGTCCTTGAGATAAAGTGCTATCCTTAAGGGCAGTGTATACCTGAATTTCGGGAAAACTTATGATCTGAGTTTGAAATTAACATTGCTTATTATCTATCTAATTGGAGAAATGATTTCAATTTTGAACTTTGTGGGAGATGTCGGTAATGCCAATTAAGCTGGAAGAGAAGGATTGGGACCTCCTTCTTGAGAGAATCAAGCATGGAAATTGTACTCCCTTTCTTGGAGCTGGAGCTTGTTGTGAAAAGATTCCTATTAGTTCCCAGATTGCAAATGAATGGGCAAAAAAGTATGGCTATCCAATGGAAGATTCTGATGACTTGATACGTGTGGCTCAGTTTGTGGCCGTGATGAGAGACCCCATGAGGCCAAAGGAAGAGATGTGTAAAATAATCAATGAACTGTTAAAAGAAGTCCCACCAAAATACTTTGGAAATCCTGATGAAATTCACAGAGTGCTAGCCGAACTTCCACTGCCAGTTTATATTACCACAAATTACGATGACTTTATGGTGCGAGCTCTTGAAAGCTGTGACAAAAAACCAGACCAAGAAATATGTCGGTGGAATAAAAATCTCAAGAAATCCAAACGAAGGTCATCAGACTTTAATCCTACTCCAGAGAAGCCTTTAGTATTTCACCTTCACGGCTTCTATGAAATACCAGATTCGCTAGTTCTAACAGAGGATGATTATCTGGACTTCCTCATTGCCATTTCAAAGGACAAAAAACTGCTTCCGCCACGTATTCAGGAGGCATTTACAGGTGCATCTCTTCTTTTTCTAGGATACAGGATAGCTGATTGGGATTTCCGTGTTCTTTTCCGGATTCTTACCGAATACTTAGAAAAAAGTATTAGTAGAACGCACCTATCCGTGCAGCTCGTGACAGAGGATCTTCCTGAGCCCCAAAAAAAAAGCGCTCAGGAATATCTGGATAGATATTTTGATAAGCTTGCTATCCAGGTGTACTGGCACGATTGCCGCGAATTTGCCAAAGAATTGAGAACACGATGGACAAAGAAAGAACAAGCAGAGAAAGAAAGGGCAGAGAAAGAATGGGCAGAGAAGGGGGCTTTCAATGGTGATACCTGAATTCCAGGCTTACGTGGGCCCTCGACCTTTTGAAGAGAAAGATGAAGCCATTTTTTTCGGAAGAGACCGTGAAGTTCGAGATCTTCTGTCCCTGGTCATTGCAAATAATTTGGTTCTCGTCTATGCCCAGTCGGGTGCAGGTAAGACTTCGCTTATCAAAGCCGGACTTATTCCTCTCCTGAAGGAAAAACGGTTTGAAGTTCTCCCGGTGGCGCGAGTTAAAGGTACACCTTTAAAAAATGTAACCTTTGACGAGATATCGAATATATACGTTTTTAATACTCTCACAAGCTGGGTTAAAAAAAGTGAGTACGATGTTGAGAGCCTAGCTAAAATGAAACTCGCTGATTATTTGAATGCACGAGAGCGTATGCATGATAACCATGGTATGCCTCTACCCCGCGTCATCATCTTCGATCAGTTTGAGGAAATATTCTCTTTGTATCAGGACCGCTGGAAAGATAGAGAAGGATTTTTTGAGCAGGTAAGCGATGCTCTGGAAGCAGACCCCCTTTTAAGGGTGGTTTTTGTCATACGGGAGGATTTTATAGCTCAGCTAGACCCTTATGAAGATCTTCTGCCCGAAGGATTGCGGACGCGTTTTTACATGGAGCGCCTGCACCGTGAGGATGCACTGCTCGCGATCAAAGAGCCGGTGAAAAAAGCTGGTCGCTCTTTTGCAGAAGGCGTGGCAGAAAAACTTGTCGGTGATTTGCTGAAGATTCGAGTTGAGGCAACACCAGGCGAGGTCACTGAGGTAACAGGAGAGTTCATAGAGGCTGTGCAACTTCAGATAGTGTGCCAGAAACTCTGGAAGGAATTACCTCCAGATGAAAAGCAAATCACGTTTCAGCACCTAAAAACCTATGGCAATGTAGAAGAGGTACTTTCCAAGTTTTACGAAGAGGCTATAAGGACAGCGGCAGAGGAGGCAGGCATTGATGAGGAGGGCCTGCGCAGATTATGCGGTAAGGTGCTGATCACGGAGACGGGAACACGAGGAATGGTGTACCGGGCCCCAGAGTCCACTTGTGATGTTCCCAATGCAGCCATTGATGTGCTTGAAAGCAAGCGCCTCATTAGAGCAGAGTGGCGGGCAGGTGCGCGCTGGTATGAACTGACACATGACAGCTTTATCAAACCGATACAAGATTCTAACAAGGTTTTTAATGATGAACTGGAAGAGGAAAAAAGGGTAAAGGAAAAGCGGGCAGAGAAAGAAAGAGCAGAGAAAGAACTGGCAGCAGAGAGAAAAAGGGCAGAGAAAGAGCGGGCTGAGAAAGAAAGAGCAGAGAAAGCACTACAAATAGAGAAAGAACTGGCAAAGAGCAGAAGACGCTTTATTATAGGACTTGCAGCCTTCTCTATTATTCTTATACTTCTAGCTGTAGTTACACTTGCTCAGAAACAACTTGCTGATGATCAGAGAAAAATAGCTGAAGAGGAAAAACAGCGTGCTGATGAACAGAGAAAAATAGCTGAAGAGGAAAAACAGCGTGCTGATGAACAGAGAAAAATAGCTGATGAGGAGAAACAGCATGCTGAAGAGGAGAAACAGCGTGCTGAAGAACAGACAAAAATAGCTGAAGAGGAGAAACAGCATGCTGAAGAACAGACAAAAAAAGCCAAGAAGCAGAAACGGCGTGCTGAAGAAAAGGAGAAAGAAGCTCTTGCTTCACGTTTAAATCTACCGTCCACAATTCTCCAAGAAAATGACAAAACTCTAGATATAAGTGTTCTTCTTGCCATCGAATCATTTCGGAATAGCAGAACATTTGAGGCTGAACAGTTAATACGTCACGGATTATCATCCATACCTCATAAAGTTGTGGTTCTGAACCATAATGGTTCGGTAAATAATGTTGTGTTTAGTCCCGATGGAAAATACATTGCTACAGCGAGTGCTGACAATACATCACGCGTATGGGATGCAGCTACAGGGAAACAAATTTTTGATCCTCTCAAACATGATGGTCAGGTAAATAGTGTTGTTTTCAGTCCCGACGGAAAATACATTGCTACGGCGAGTGCTGACAATACAGCACGCGTATGGGATGCAGCTACAGGTAAGCAAATTTTTGATCCTCTCAAACATGATGGTCAGGTAAACAATGTTGTATTCAGTCCTGATGGAAAATATGTCGCTACAACGAGTTGGAACAATAAAGCACGTTTATGGGATGCAGCTACAGGTGAAGAAATTCCTTTCCTAGATTCCGATTGGCCGTATAATATTGCATTCAGTCCTGATGGAAAATATGTCGCTACGGCAAGTTGGTCGGGTTGGGGCAACACATCATATTTATGGGATGCAGCTACAGGTAAAAAAATATTTGTTCTGAACCATGATAGTTGGGTAAATAGTGTTGTTTTCAGTCCCGACGGAAAATACATTGCTACAGCGAGCAATGACAAAACAGCACGCGTATGGGATGCAGCCACAGGGAAACAAATTTTTAATCCTCTCAAACACAATGGTTCGGTAAATAATGTTGTATTCAGTCCTGATGGAAAATATGTCGCTACAACGAGTTGGAACAATAAAGCACGTTTATGGGATGCAGCTACAGGTGAAGAAATTCCTTTTCTGGATTCCGATTGGGCGTATAAGGTTGTTTTCAGTCCTGATGGAAAATACGTCGCTACGGCGAGTTGGTCGAGTTGGGGTAACACATCATATTTATGGGACACAGCTACAGGTAAAAAAAATTTTATTCTGAACCATGGTAGTTGGGTAAATAGTGTTGTTTTCAGTCCCGACGGAAAATACATTGCTACAGCGAGCAATGACAATACATCACGCGTTGCATCTACAGATACTTTTAATCTGAAACATAACAATTGGGTATTTGATGTTGTATTCAGTCCTGATGGAAAATACGTCGCTACGGCGAGTGCTGACAATACATCACGCGTATGGGATGCAGCTACAGGGAAACAAATTTTTGCCCCATTGAAACATGACAATTGGGTATATGGTGTTGCTTTCAGTCCAGATGGAAAATATGTCGCTACGGCGAGTTATGACAATACATCACGCGTATGGGATGCAGCTACAGGGAAACAAATTTTTGTTCTGAACCATGATAATTGGGTGAATAATGTTGAATTCAGTCCTGATGGAAAGTATATTGCTACGGCGAGTGCTGACAATACAGCACGTTTATGGGATGCAGCTACAGGGAAACAAATTTTTGCCCCATTGAAACATGACAATTCGGTATATCATGTTGTATTCAGTCCTGATGGAAAATATGTCGCTACGGCAAGTTATGACAACACAGCACGTGTGTGGGATGCAGCTACAGGGAAACAAATTTTTGCCCCATTGAAACATGACAATTGGGTATATGGTGTTGCTTTCAGTCCAGATGGAAAATATGTCGCTACGGCGAGTTATGACAACACAGCACGCGTATGGGATGCAGCCACAGGGAAACAAATTTTTGTTCTGAACCATAACAATTGGGTATTTGATGTCGTGTTCAATCGTGACGGAAAATACATTGGTACGGCGAGTGCTGACAAAACAGCACGCGTATGGGATGCAGCCACAGGGAAACAAATTTTTGTTCTGAACCATGATAATTGGGTGAATAATGTTGAATTCAGTCTTGATGGAAAATATATTGCTACGGCGAGTGCTGACAATACAGCACGCGTATGGGATGCAGCTACAGGGAAACAAATTTTTGCCCCATTGAAACATGACAATTCGGTATATCATGTTGTATTCAGTCCTGAAGGAAAATATGTCGCTACGGCAAGTTATGACAGTACATCAGGGTTGTGGGAAATATGTAATATCGAGGATCTTATAAACGAATCCAGCAGTCGTTTAACTCGGAATCTTACACCAGAGGAATGGAAAAAGTATATGGGTGATGAGCCTTATCACAAGACATTTCCAAATTTGCCATAATAAAAACTAACAGGAACAAACATTTTTGGCTCTTCGCTGTTTCGAGTGGATAACTTTAATTAATCTCCTAAATGTGAAAGTATATATCTAAAATTTAGAAACATTTGTTGTTGAAAAATAACATTCAAGCTTGATGTTTCTATTTTTGGTCTGGCTACTTTGTAACTAAGCAATTATCTTCAACCCATACAAAACAATGAAGAGCCAACTATATTTAAGAGCTTGAAGCAGAAGGAAAATAGGTATTAAAGGCTTTCAGGAATTAAGCTAAAAAATATGACTATGAGCTAGTTCTAAAGCGTTTAATTTGATTCATTTACCTTTTAATTTTAGTTAGTATCCCGTAGATGATCTATATTTCTGGAATTCACTTTTCTCATTCTAACATACTTACAGCTTTTCCAGCAAAAGGCAAGGAGAAAGGATAGATTGTATTTCTGACTTCTTTTTCTTATAAATTCAATAATTATTTTCCACATATTAGTAAATATACTTTAATTATTCAATAAAAATACTACTTCACAATAAAAATACTAATTCAATAATAAATAATCCATGTTGTGGTTTTTTAGGAAATATCTTGTCAAATTTACTATGGAAGACGATATTACTATAGTAGTAGAAGCAAAAGAAGCTGCTATGTTTGCAGCAGCGTGTACGAGCGCTAATTTTAATGTGACTTTGACCTGGAAGAGTTGAAAAAGAGAAGAATTGAAAACGTTTCCATTCTGTGCCCTGATTTTTAATCTGCTTATAGAATAATGGACCAATTCAACGAGTGGGGATATCATGATACCTGAAGATTTAACAGCAGGAACCGTTCAGATTCTCAGGGATGATGGTATCGTTGTTGGAACCGGATTTCTCGTCTCTAATAATCTTATTGTAACCTGTGCTCATGTAATTCAAGCTACGGACACAGGTCCAGGTAACAAAGTCAAGTTACGTTTTTATCTAAATGGAAATGAATGCAATTCCATTGTCATGCCAGAGTTTTGGTCCAATTTTGATGAAAAAGGTCTTCCTATATCCCAAGAAGATCTTTCCATACTCCACTTAGAAGACGAGATCCCATCCGATGTTAAAGCTTTACCACTTGGTTCTTCAGCAGGGGTAATTGATCATAAAGTATGTACTTTTGGATTTCCTGTTATGTGGGGAATTGAAGGCATAGGGGGACGTGGGGAAGTCCGTCGAAAGGTAACTGAACGAGGTAACTCTTTATTCCAGATGGATTCAAACGAAATTATCGCAGGTTTTAGCGGTGCGCCTTCGTGGAACGAATCCGGGCATAAAGTTCTCGGATTTGTTGTAAGCGTAGCTAAAAAAGATTCATTCGGTAAGCTTCAAAATGTAGCTTTCGCGACCCCCAGCAAAATATTGCAATCAATTTGCCCGGGATTGAAAATAAAAGATATCTGTCCCTGTAAATCTGTTCTCAGTGGAGGCTACGCTCAAACTTCGTGATACAGCTGATACAATGTTTATATAGACATGTGAAGGGCAGGATTCAAGACGGCAGGTGAGTGGGGAGAATAAACACGATAAAAATTGAGAAGAGAATTTAACTTTGTGGAGGGGTTAGCAATGCCAAATATACTGGAAGAGAAGGATTGGGACATCCTTCTTCGGAGAATCAAGGAGGAGAAGTGTACTCCTTTTCTTGGGGCTGGAGCTTGTTCTGAAAAGATTCCTATTAGATTCATTGCAAATGAATGGGCAAAAAAGTACGATTATCCTATGGAAGACTCTTATGACTTGGCACAGGTAGCTCAGTTTTTGGCTGTGACCGAAGAAGACAAGATGTTTCCAAAGGACAAGATTTGTGATAAAATCAATGAACTGTTAAAAGAAGTCCCACCAAAATACTTTGAAACTCCTGATGAAATTCACGGAGTGCTAGCCGATCTCCCCCTGCCAGTTTATATTACCACAACTTACGATGACCTTATGGTGCGAGCTCTTGAAAGCCGTGGCAAAAAACCAATCCAGGAAATATGTCGGTGGAATGCATGTCTCATGCAACGCAAACAAACTTCATCAGACTTTAATCCTACTCCAGAGAAGCCTTTAGTATTTCACCTTCACGGCTGCTATGAAATACCAGAGTCGCTGGTCCTAACAGAAGACGATTATCTGGACTTCCTTATTGCCATTTCAAAGGATCAAAACCTGCTTCCTTCGAGTATTCGGGAGGCACTTATAGGTACATCTCTTCTTTTTCTAGGCTACAGGAAAGCTGATTGGGATTTCCGTGTTCTTTACCGGATTCTTGCTGAATACATCGGAAGAAGTATGAGTAGAAAGCACATATCCGTGCAGCTTGTTCCAGAGAATGTTTCTGAGACCCATGAAGAAAAAGCTCAGAAATATCTGAATCGTTATTTTGAGGATCTTCACATCCAGGTATACTGGCACGATTGCTGCGAATTTGCCGCAGAATTGAAAACACGATGGGAGGCTTTCAATCGTGGTGCCTGAATCCGAGGCTTACGTGGGTCCTCGACCTTTTGAAGAGAAAGATGAATCCATTTTTTTCGGAAGAGACCGTGAAGCTCGCGATCTCCTGTCCCTGGTCATTGCACATAATCTGGTTCTCGTCTATGCCCAATCGGGTGCAGGTAAGACTTCACTTCTCAATGCCGGGCTTATTCCTCTCCTGAAAGAAAACCAGTTTGAAGTTTTTCCGGTGGCACGAGTTAAAGGCACAATTTTGGAAAATACAAGAACTGACGAGATTTCGAACATATATGTTTTTAATACGCTCACAAGCTGGGCTGAAGGCGAGTATGATGTTGAGCGCCTGGCTAAAATGAAATTTGTTGATTTTTTGAATGAACAGGAGCGTCTGCAGGATGAAGATGGTATGCCTTTACCCCGTGCCGTTATCTTCGATCAGTTTGAGGAAATATTCTCTTTGTATCAGGACCGCTGGAAAGATAGAGAGGGCTTCTTTGAGCAGGTAAGAGCTGCCCTGGAAGCAGACCCCCTTTTAAGGGTGGTTTTTGTCATGCGGGAGGATTTCATAGCTCAGCTAGACCCTTATGCAGAGCTTCTGCCCGACAGATTGCGGACGCGTTTTCATATGGAGCGTCTGCGCAGTGAGGCTGCACTGCTGGCAATCAAAGGGCCGTTGAAAGATACCGGTCGTTCTTTTGCAGAAGGCGTGGCAGAAAAACTTGTCGATGATTTGCTGAAGATTCGAGTTGAGACAGCGCCAGGCAAGACCGCTGAGGTAACAGGCGAGTTCATAGAGGCTGTGCAACTTCAGGTAGTATGCCAGAACCTCTGGCGGGAGTTACCGCCAGATGAAAGGCAAATTACGCTTCAGCACCTTATAAACCATGGCAATGTAGAACAGGAACTTTCCAGATTTTACGACGAGGCTATCCGGGCAGCGGCAGAGAAGGCACACATTGATGAGAAGGGCCTGCGCAGATTGTGCGGTGAAGTGTTGATAACGACTATGGGGACGCGGGGGATGGTGTATCGGGCTCAAGAGTCTACTGGCGGTATTCCCAATGCAGCCATTGATGTGCTTGAAAACATGCACCTTATTAGAGCAGAGTGGAGGGCAGGTGCGCGATGGTATGAACTGACACACGACCGATTTATCGAACCGATACTATCTTCTAACAAGGTTTTTAATGAGGAATGGGCAGAGAAAAAACTGGCGAAAGAACGGGAAGAGAAGGAAAGGGCAGAGAAAAAACTGGCGAAAGAACGGGAAGAGAAAGAAAGGGCAGAAAAAGAACTGGCGAAAGAACGGAGCAGAACCCGCACTATCAAAATAATTGCAGTCTCTGTCATTTTTATTTTAACTCTAGCTGCGGGATACGGATTCTATGTAAGGATTATAGCTGAAGAAAAGGAGAAAGAAACACGTACTTCGGATTTAAATTTGCAATCCGCTAATCTCCAGGGAGATGCCAAAAACATAGATAAAAGCATTCTTCTTGCCATTGAATCATTTAAAATTCATAGAACATTGGATGCTGATCAGTTAATACGTCAGGGATTATTATTGATACCTCATAGTGTTGTGGTTCTAAACCATAATGGTTCGGTGAATAATGTTGTGTTCAGTTCTGATGGAAAATACGTAGCTACGGCGAGTGATGACAATACAGCACGCGTATGGAATGCAGATACAGATAAACAAATTTTGAATTCACTCAAACATAATGGTTCGGTAAATAATGTTGTATTCAGTCCTGATGGAAAATACATCGCAACGGCGAGTGATGACAATACAGCACGCGTATGGAATGCAGATACAGGCAAAGAAGTTTTTGGCCCTCTCGAACATAGTGGTTCGGTAAATAATGTTGTATTCAGTCCTGATGGAAAATACATCGCAACGGCAAGTAAGGACAACACATCACGAATATGGGATGCATTTACAGGCAGAGAAGTTTTTGTTCTGAACCATGATGATATAGTGAATAATGTTGTGTTCGGTCCTGATGGGAAATATGTTGCTACGGCGAGCGCTGACAATACAGCACGCGTATGGAACGCGTCTACAGGCAAACAAATTATTGATCCTCTCAAACATGATGATAAGGTGAGGAATGTTGTATTCAGTCCTGATGGAAAATACGTAGCAACGGCGAGTGACGATAGTACAGCACGCATATGGGATGCATTTACAGGCGAGAAAGTTTTTGTTCTGAAACATTATGATTGCGTATATAATGTTGTGTTCAGTCCTGATGGAAAATACGTAGCTACGGCGAGTGATGACAATACAGCACGCGTATGGGATGCAGCTACAGGGAAACAAATTTTGATTCTGAACCATAGTGATTGGGTGAGGAATGTTGTGTTCAGTCCTGATGGAAAATACGTAGCAACGGCAAGTAAGGACAACACATCACGAATATGGGATGCATTTACAGGCGAGAAAGTTTTTGTTCTGAACCATGATGACATAGTGAATAATGTTGTGTTCAGTCCTGATGGAAAATGCGTAGCAACGGCGAGTGATGACAAAACAGCAAAGTTATGGGATGCAGATACAGAATCTGCTATTCTGAACCATGATAATATAGTGTATAATGTTGTATTCAGTCCTGATGGAAAATACGTAGCAACGGCAAGTAAGGATAACACATCACGAATATGGGATGCATTTACAGGTAAAGAAGTTTTTGTTCTGAACCATGATGACATAGTGAATAATGTTGTATTCAGTCCTGATAGGAAATACGTAGCAACGGTGAGTTATGATAATACAGCACGCGTATGGGATACAGCTACAGGGAAACAAATTTTGATTCTGAACCATAGTGATTGGGTGTATAATGTTGTGTTCAGTCCTGATGGAAAATACGTAGCAACGGCAAGTAAGGATAACACATCACGAATATGGGATGCATTTACAGGTAAAGAAGTTTTTGTTCTGAACCATGATGATAGGGTGTATAATGTTGTATTCAGTCCTGATGGAAAATATGTTGCTACGGCGAGCGCTGACAATACAGCACGCGTATGGAACGCATCTACAGGTAAACAAATTATTGATCCTCTCAAACATGATGATAGGGTGAGGAATGTTGTATTCAGTCCTGATGGAAAATACGTAGCAACGGCGAGTGACGATAGTACAGCACGCATATGGGATGCATTTACAGGCGAGAAAGTTTTTGTTCTGAAACATAATCATATAGTGAATAATGTTGAATTCAGTCCTGATGGAAAATATGTTGCTACGGCGAGTTGGGACAGAACAGCACGTTTATGGGATGTGGCCACAGGAGAAGAAATCTTCAGAATGGAACATGATGGTTGGGTGAGGAATGCTGTATTCAGTCCTGATGGAAAATACGTAGCAACGGCGAGTGACGATAGAACAGCACGCATATGGGATGCATCTACAGGTGAAGAGATTACTGTTCTGAACCATGATGATATAGTGAATAATGTTGTGTTCAGTCCTGATGGAAAATACGTAGCAACGGCAAGTTTTGACAATACTACAGTGTTGTGGATATGTAATACGGAAGATCTTATAAACGAAGCCAGAAGTCGTTTAACCCGGAATCTTACACAAGATGAATGGAAAAAGTACATGGGTGATGAACCTTATCACGCGACATTGGGACCGGATGTACAAAATCAAGCACGTAAGATTGACTATTCTAAATTAGAAATTAAAGGACGTAATTCTGAGTTTTGGGATCAATTCAATTTAAGCAACAATAGGAATTAATTAGAAATTTGGTGTGATGAGAGCGAAACGGTGTCAAAAAACCCGATTAAACTGAAGTAATATGCCATGAGGCTGAAAACCTCGTGGCTTTCTTCCTCTTTTTCTTCTTTTCCTTCTTCCTTGAACTGAGAAGTATAAGCTTTTGAAGCTTTTTTCATTAAAAGTTCAGATGCTCAAGAGCATGCAACCTTATATTACGGTAAACATCAATACCACAAACCGGAAAATGGACTTTTATAACCATTTTTTAACCCCCATATTTTGAAGAGTTAAAAACACCCTAAACATATAAGAAGTCGTCAAGCTGGCTGAAAGTAACCTGGAAATATTGAAAAATAAGACCAGCTTCAATAAAAAAGAAGGCAGAGGATATTTAAAGAAGGCAGAGAGTATTAAGTTTTGAAACTGGCCCCTATAATAGAACAACTTACTTATTAAAAAACTTTTTGAAAGATAAGAAGTACATCTTTGAAAAATATACATACAATGTTAAAATCTAAAGGAAGAACTGGATTCAATGCAGTTTTCAGTCACAAACAGGAGAAACGAAGGGTCTGAAAATTAAATTATATATCCAGTTCTCCCCCAGTAAATATTGACCTTTTATGTATATATACTTTTTTTAAATAGAAATGTTTTTCAAAAAAAAGAAGATTTTGGTGTGTACTCTAACTGACAAAAATTATATACTGTAGTAGTGTTTGACCTGTGCCAGGTGTACAGATCCTGGAAAAAAGATAAAAAAAGGATCCAGAATGGATTCGCCCTCCATTCCTGCACCAATCTCTAAAATAGAGAGGAAAAAACCTTTTCTTCTCAATTAAAAGCCTTTTCTACAACTTTTTAAAACAACCCCTTTAAGCCCGGAAAACAGATCCTTTTCATCCCAACCCAATCCAGAAGAAGACCTCAAACCTTCCGACCCTTATCCCCTTTCTCCCCTTTCTTCCCTTTCTCCCCCTTTTCTTTTCTCATCCCATGCCTGCTTTACCTCTTTTTTCCTTTCCTCCTTCCCCGGAACCCCGGGCATAAGTTATTAAAGCCTTAAACATAACGAGGCCGCCTCAATAGATCAATGATTGGAGACACTCAAGGACTCTGTACAGATCGTCTATTATAAGGAAAAATTACTATTAGTTTCTTTTTTGTTAATATTATCATATAATAGAACTAATAAACTACACATATTGACACTAAATTGGTTAAAAGTATTAATTTTTAACATATATTTATAAGAACATGTTAACATTTAAATAGTAGATCATCCTTGATATTAATACTAACAAAAGAGTTAGGCTTCCTTCAGAAAGCTTTAACAGGTATCGATTTTCCTTCAAAGAAGGAAGATGCTGTTAAGCGATAAGGATAGCAACGCCAGGGACGACATTCTGCGAAATAGAGACAAATCTCCGGAAAGGAGTATGCAAACGCTGCAGATGCCGCCAGGGAACTAAAAGGAGACTGAACAAAAGTAAAGGGGGAATATCATGGAAACTGAGAGTAAAAGCAGATTTATTACAGAACTTCCTGTCGAAACTCAGGAGATATTAAACAATATAGCCTATCCTGTAAAAAGGAACGAAATTATTGGGCAAGCAAGGAATAGCGGAGCAATCCCGGACATACTGCGGGAACTGGGCATGCTTCCGGACAGGCAATACAATAGCGCTGAGGACGTCGCTGAGGAACTTCATATAGTTTACATGGGGGTCCCCGCCTAAAAAGTATAACTTATTTTCACTTTTTTGTAACCGATAATCGATTCAATCCTTTTCTATTTCTTTTTTAAAAGTAATCTGTAGAGCCTGGAAAAGAGACATTTCTCATACCGGGCCGGGCGAGAAGAAGCTCTCAAACCTTCTGCCCCTTAGCCCCTTTCCATCCATCTCTACTTTTCGCCCCCTCGCCCCTCTCTCCCTCTCCTCTAACCCGTCCTCTAATCCCCTGAACCCTTCAACCTGACTCGCCTGAAGCTCCGGGACCAGCCCTTTGCATCTCCAGAGAAGATTAAGCCCTTCCACCCCTTATCCTCTTTCTCCCTTTTCTCCCCCTCCCCTTATCCCGACCCCTGCCTCCTTTTCATCCTTTCCTCCCTTCCCAAGAATACTGATATTAAATTAATGAAAAGTGTTAATTTTTAACATATTTTGACAAGAGCATGTTAATAGCTAAATAGTAAATCATCATTGACATTTATAACAACAAAAAAGTTCAGCTTCCTTCAGAAAGCTTTAACAAGCATCGTTTTTCTGCAAAGAAGGAAGATGCTGTTAAGCGCTAAGGATAATAACGCCAGGGAGGCATTCTGCGGAATAGAAATAATCCCCGGAAAAGGAGTATACAAACGCTGCAGATGTCGCCAGGGAACTTAAAGGGGACTAAACAAAATTAAAGGGGAATATCATGGAAACTGAGAGTAAAAGCAAATTTACAGAACTTCCTATGGAAACTCAGGAGATATTGAAAAATATAGATTTTCCTGTAAAAAGGCACGACATTATTGAGCAAGCAAGGAAGAGTGAAGCAACCCCGGACATACTTCGGGAACTTGGGATGCTTCCGGACAGGCAATACAATAGCGCTGAGGATGTCGCCGAAGAACTTCATATAATTTACCTGGGGACCCCCTCCAAATAAGCGTGATTTATTTTTTTCATTTTTTTAGGAATGGTTATTCCAAATGGAGTTTAAGTGAAAAACACTCCTCACCCCATCAGGCGAAGTTTTAAACATACCCACGACTCATATTTATCGCAAGCCTGCATATCTGATAAAGCTCTTTTCCGGGCAGTACTTTATGACCAGGCGGCCTGCTCATTCAATTTTTCAGGAAAAGGGCGAGAAAAATAAGTTGTGATAGGGGATTAAATATGACGTCAAAACTGATGGACTACTTTAACAAGCAACCGAGAATTGGGGTTCTCAGCACAGCGAGCAAAGACGGAAAGGTAGATTCGGCTGTTTTCGGCTCACCTCAGATGACCGATGAAAAAACCGTTGTAGTTGCAACAGGTAAGAACCGGACGTATGCAAACCTTCAGGAAAACCCTTACGCAATGTTCCTGATAATGGAACCGGGAGCAGATATTATGGCGTGGAAAGGAATAAGGGTTTATATGAAGTTGAAAGAGTGTGCAACATCAGGCGAGATGCTTGATATGATCAGAAACGAGATCGCAAAAATGGCTGGCGAGGAGGCAGGAAAGATGATATACGCTACTGCCACCTTCGAGATCATTGAGCTGAGACCTCTCGTTGATATGGGACAGGGCTGGGAGAAATCGATCTGAGTTTTAGACGTTATGGAAATCAAAATAGGAAATCAAAATCAAAGTTGTGGTGGTGCGCCCGGCTACAAGTAGCGAGTATCGCGCCACCGCTCCGGTTATGGCGGATATTAAAAATCAAGAATTTTTATATCCGACATTTTTCTTTTTTCCAATCACTATCTTTTCCAAATATACAAGTTCAACTTTGCTGCCCAGCGGCTCCCGCCTGAACTCCTGATACCCCAGTTTATGATAGAGGTGAAGATTTCTGATGCTATTCGATCCGGTGAAGAGTTCAAATCGAGCTACATCCCGACACATAAGCTCAACCTCTGTCATCAAAAGAGTGCCTATCCCCAGATTCTGCCATTTAGGGTGCACAATCAGCCTGCCTATATGGCAAGTATTTTCTATTACGTGAGTTCGTACAGATCCTATAATCGAGTGCTCGCTGACGGCCTTGAGGAACACACTGGTACTGAACTCATCTCTGATCTCTTCGAAAGTCTGAAGCAGAGGGGGGATGGACCAGTCATCGTAGATCCGAGCTTCACTCTGGTATGCCAGTTTCTGGAGAGCTAAGATTTCAATTGTATCTTCAAGGCTGGCCCGAAAAATTTCTACCTGTTCTGCCATGTCTCTCATTCCTAACCTCAGAAGTTAACAATTTGGTGCAGATTTCAATAGACTACAGACTTGAGAATGGTACGCTGAGAAACCTGCAAGCTACTTTTTTTCCGAAGAGACTTTCGTATTCAATACCTTTCATTCTTACTCCTGTAACATTTGCTTTTAACAACTGGAACCACAATAAACATAAAAGAAATATATTCTTTTTTTCCATATATGTAAATTTGTTTCTATTGAATGCTTTTAGCTTATTCTTCATTGATTTTGGACATATTTTCATCTATAGATTCTTGAAGTTCTCTCTGGTGTACAGATTATCAGAGTAAAAAGTTTTAAGCATACTTAAGATGATTATTGTTGCAGCCTGCAGATTAATTATAGTTTTTTTCATGACAGTATTTTGTGACCAGGCAGCTTCGCAAACTCAACTCTTAAAGGAAAGAGCGCTAAAACAGGCTATTAGAAGAGGTTTAGATATGACGTCAAAACTGATGGACTACTTTAACAAGCAACCGAGAATTGGAGTTCTCAGCACAGCGAGTAAAGATGGAAAGGTAGATTCAGCTATTTTCGGCTCACCCAATATGATCGATGAAAAAACCGTTGTAGTTGCAACAGGGAAGAACCGCACGTTTGCAAACCTTCAGGAAAACCCTTATGCGATATACCTGATAATGGAACCAGATCCGGAATGGAAAGGGATCAGAGTTTATATGAAGATGAAGGAATCTGCAACTTCCGGGGAAATGCTTGATACGATTAAAAGCCAGATCGCAAAAATGGCCGGGGAGGAGTTTGCGCAGATGATGAATGCAACGGTTACCTTCGAGATTATTGAGCTGAGGCCTCTTGTCGATATGGGACAGGGCTGGGAGAAATCGATCTGAGTTTTCAAAGTTATGGAAATCGGAATGAAAAATCAAAAGAAAATCAGAAAAAACCAAAATGGAAATTAAAATAGGAAATCAAAATAAGAGTCAAAATAAAAAAGAAGACCGGCTAAAACCTTAAAATGGGGATTAACTCAGGTTTTTAGATTATGCCGGTCTTTTCAAGGAAACCTTCCAGCGGCACGGAGTGAGTCTGGAAACCGCATACTTTGTAGGGGTCTGCTCCCATTGAGAGGGCTACGAACTGGGCAATGTTCATGTGCACCATGTCGTACTCTACCCCGAACTCTTTTTCAATCACTGGCTGGTAGCGGTCATACTGGATATGGCAGTTCGGGCACATATGGATCATTAACTCCACGCCGGCTCTCTGGAGGCTGTCGAGTTTTGTTTTGGTAACCTGGAGAGAGGTGTTTTTGTTAAGGTGGAGCTGGGAAAAGCCCATCCCGCAGGTAAGGGTGCGGTCTTCGTACCAGCGCACGGGGGCTGCCCCGCAGGCTGCGGCTATCGTGTCTATGAGCTGGGGGTTTTCGGGGTTTCCGACTACGTCAAGGTACTTGACTTTATAATAGTGACAGGCGTGATGGGCGGCTGCTTTAACGCCGGAGAAATCGAACTTTTTCTCTTCCCGGATCTTTCCGACTTTACTCAGGAGGATCTCGACTGCGTGATAGAAGTTGGTCCGCGGGTTCATGTCTCCTTTTTCATAGACAAGGTCGTCAAAGCCCCTTTCTCTGAAGATGGAGTTGACTTTTTCCCGGACCTCATCATTGGTATTGAGGACTTCGCAGGCTTCCTTGTTTATGGCATAGCAGGTTGAACAGAGGCAGGTGATGTTCGGGTATCCGCACCTTCTGGCAACAGCAAAGTTCCGGGCTGCGATTGCTGTTGTTGTGAGCCCTTCGAAGATATCGGTGTAGTGCCCTATCCCTGTGCAGCAGGACTGCTCATCGTTTATATAGTAATCTACCCCTAGCCGGTCAAAAACATAACGTGTGGCTGTTTCCACCCCGGGGTACTCCTGCCCGACCATGCAGCTCTTAAACAGTAAGAGCTTGCTGTCCGGTATACTCTCTATCGCTTTCAAAGCCGAAGTCTCCGCTGTTTTTCTTGTTTTCAGTGCAGTTTGTCTTCAGAAACCCGTGGATTCCTTTTTCCTGGATCCTCGCCTTGATCCATTTTTCCCTTTCGAAATAGCCCGTGCTCTCAAGAATAGCCTGAACTTCTCCATGGGTGTTCCTGACATCCCTGGCACTGAGCCCCAGTTCGGAACGGATGGGCTCAAGGTTCCTTTTCATTCCAATCCAGCGTTCTCCAAGGTCTCTTTCCATGTTCTTGATGCCGGCGCCCGGGACCTTGCTGGCTCCGTTTTCTGCAAGGTATTCTCCGATTTCAAGGAAATAGGCAAGCTTTTCAACCCCGATTCCTTCGTTGATAGCCATCTGCCGCAGCACCTGCACGATTGTTACAGGGCTGTTGTTCCTGGGACAGCGCACATTGCAGGAATAGCAGTAGAAGCAGGACCAGATCATTTCGGACCCAAGGACACTGCGGTCGTTTTCGAGCACCTTCTTTACGATCTGCCGCGGGCTGTAGTCCGTAAACCGGGCTGCAGGGCAGGAAGCAGTACAGGCTCCGCACTGGATACAGCGGTCCAGTCCAAGGGATTCAGGGGTTCGGATACTTTTTTTTGCGGTCTCTGCAAGAGTTTTACACTCCGGGGTATCGAATTCGTTTACATATGGCATCATCTTATCATCTCTCCTTCCCGGGCAAGGCTCGTAAAAGTTCCTGCAAGCCCTTTTGTATTCGGGACATAGGCTTTTTTGAAATAGATCCGGTTTCCTGAATCTCCAAGTTCCTCTTTGAGTTTCTCAAAGTGGCTGACAGTAAGAGGATATATGATCTCAGCCCTCGGGCTGTCAGGCGGGTCCTCTACAAAAAGGACAGAAGACGCCCCGTGCCTGAAGGCGTGCAGCACCAGGTCTCTGTCCACTACAAGGCCCGTTGGGACCTTTATCAATTTGACATTTGAAGGGTAAGTGAGCACACTGTTACCGATATTATCACAGGTAAGGGAAGCAATCCCGCTGTTTACAAAGCCGAGCACATCTCCTTCCTCGAGCACACCTTCCATCTCGGCTTTTATCTGGGGTTTCGTAAAGCCTGCGATCTGGACGGCTCCTTCCCCGCAGAGCTCGGTACAGTATCCGCAGCCCGTGCAGATAAGAGGGTCAAGCACGACCCTTCCGCTCTCATTTACGGAGAGGGCATCAAAGGGACATTTTAGGCATTCCCCGCAGCGCGTGCAGAGCAGCTGGTTGATGGTTGCAATTTCGTTATCCAGCACCTTCGGGCTGTCCGTAATGAAAGCCCTCGCCCTTACGGCTGCAAGGCCTGCCTGGGCAATGGTATCGGTAACGTCCTTGGGGCTCTGGGCAGTGCCGCAGACAAAGATCCCGTCAAGAGAACTGTCAACGGGTTTTAGCTTGGAGTGCCTTTCCTTGATAAAGCCACTTTCGTCCTGGCTCAGGTTCAGCACACTGGCAATTTTCCTGGTCCCGGGAGATGGAACCATGGCTGCGGAAAGCACAACAAGGTCGGCAGGAAGTTCCTTCATTTTCTGGTCAAGGGTATCTTCGACCCTCACAACAAGGCTCTTGTCCGGCTTTTCAACGACTTCGGCAGGCCTTCCCCGCACAAAGTTGACTCCGGTCTCCTGGACTGCGCGGTAATAGTTTTCGTAGAAACCAAAAGCTCTGACATCAATATAGCAAATCGTGATTTCCGTTTCCGGATATTTTTTCTTAATCAGGCTTGCGTGTTTCAGGGCCGCCATACAGCAGTATCTGGAACAGTAACGGTTTCCTCCCTCTTTTTCATCCCTTGAGCCCACGCACTGGATCATGACTATTCTTTTCGGCGTTTCGGCCCCGGAGGAATTATCAGATGAATTCTCGCACCTTGAATCACAGGTTGCAGGGGAAGGGTCACTGGAAGCTTTACTGAAATCGGAGATCCTCAGGAGTTCTCCTTTTGTAGGGCCGTTTATGCCGAGGACTCTGGCAAGCTCCATCTGGGTAAGCACATTTTCAAAAATTCCGTATCCGTACTGGGGTTTCTGGGAGGCATCATACTCCTCAAACCCGGTGGCAACAACAACTGCCCCTACATTAAGCTCAACAATTTCTTCCTTCTGGGAGAAGTCAATTGCTCCGTTTTTACAGGCATCTGCACATTTTCCGCAGGCTTCTCCCTTAAGCTGGAGGCAATAATCGGGATCAATACAGTAGATCTTGGGGACTGACTGGGAGAAGCGAAGAGAAATTGCCTTTTTGTCCATATAGCCACAGTTGAACTCGTCTTCAACCTGGACAGGACAGACCCTGCTGCACCTTCCGCATGCCGTGCAGCTGTCTTTGACGTATTTTGGCTTCTTCTTTAACCTGACCGTAAAGTTTCCTGCGCTTCCGCTCAGGCTTTCAACTTCGGTCCGGGTCAAAAGTGTAATTTTCGGGTGGGCAGCAACCTCGTTCATCAGAGGGCTGAGTGAGCACATTGCACACTCTTCCGCAAGCTTGTCCGGGGAAAATATCTTCCCGATTTTCGCCATCTGCCCGCCTATGCTTGTGTTTTTCTCAACAAGGAAAGTGGAAATCCCGTTATCTGCAAGGTTCAGCGCAGCCGTAATTCCTGCTATTCCCCCACCGATAACAAGGGCCTGCTGAGCGATATTGACTTTAATTTCATCCAAGGGCTCAACGTTTTCCAGGCGTTTGAGTTTGGCCCGCAGGAGGGAAAGAGCTTTTTCAGTAGCTCCGGTCCGGTCAGGGTGCACCCAGGCACACTGTTCCCTCAGGTTTGCAATTTCAAGCCCTGCCCTGTTCAAGCCGGTTTCCTGTATGCACTTTCTAAAGAGAGTACCGTGTTTGGAAGGAGTGCACGAACCTATTACCACCCTGTCCAGGTTCCCTTCCAGAATCTTCTTTTTAATGAGAGCCTGTCCCTGACTTGAGCACAGGTACTCATAATCAAAAACCGAGATCCCTTCTGCCTTAAGGGTTTTTTTCACGGCATCGATATCAACGTGTTCGGAAATGTTCCCGCTGCAGTGGCAGATAAATACGGCAGCTTTGTCCAGCCCGTCAGTCATCCCATCAGTCATTATACTAAATCTTTCAGGGATTCGTATTTAAGACTTGCCGGAAAATGCCATGGAATTCACCCAAAAAGGACATTTTTTAAAAAGTAGTTACCAAAACGAGACAGAATATCAGGATAAAAGAGATTTCAACGTTCTTACTTGTGACCTGGATAGCGTCCTCACGTTGGGAATATTATACAAACTAATGTTTTAATCCTATATATACCTGAATGAAGAACTGCAAAAAATCATATTTCGCAACTCATTTTTTCTCCTGCTATTCCAGAGATTCCGTAAATAAATTTATTGCCCATTTTTGTAAGAAAGTTTTTATATGCATATAATTATATATAGGGAGAGAGTATTATTATTAAAATTGACTGATACGCCAGATTTTTCAGACACTTCCTCAGATTTTAAATTTAAACAAATAGAAATATATTAAGCGAGGAAGAAAAAAAGTAAAAAATGTCATTTTGAATGATTGGTAAAATTCATTGAAATTGTTATTTTAAAAATAATATATTTCCATGATCTGATGATACTGGATAAAACATGATACCGGTGCCGAATGTGAGGCACTCTACCGGTATAAACGGCAGATGATAGTTGTGGCAGATAATGGGCTAATATCAGAAGAGAATGATTTTAAAATGGGAGAGGTTGAATACGAAATGGTCGAGCTTTTGAGAAGGCTTAACATAAACAGGCCTGTAGCCTTAACTCTTGCATGCCTCTCAAAAGGAGAAGAGATCTCTTCCCAGTGTATAGAAATGGTATCAGGGCTGAGACAACCGGAAGTCAGCATTGCAATGCGCTACCTGCGTGAAAATGACTGGGTAGATATGAGAGAAGAAAAGAAAAACCACGGCAAAGGCAGACCGGTAAAGCTCTACAAACTGACAGTCGAGATGGAAACAATTATCGACACAATAGAAGAAAACGTCATTGCTGAAAGCAAGACCATACTTCAGAATATAGAACGTCTCAAGAGCCTTTCCTGAATGATTGGAAAAAAGTTGATTAATACACATCTTTCCCCTTACAAGCTCACTTGTAAGGTTCATTCTCAAATTAAAAACCCGAGGAGAATAGAGGAATACCTCTCCACAACCGAACAGTATAATTAAGGATTTATTATCCTCTTTTTGCTTTCTCTTTTTTGTTCAGATCCTGCGTGGAGATCCCTAAAATCATTTTATCAATGATTCAACATCACTGGCACTCAGTGTTTCTACAAATAGGAACCCATTGTTTCTACAAATAATTTCATTCTGCAGCCCACATTTTATAATTTTTTAATTATTTAATAAGAGACAAAAACTCAGGATTTTTAGCTCATTTTCAATGAAATGTATTAAAAAATGCTTTTTAAGAGAATAAAGAAAAAATATAGATATTAAATAATAATTAAGGTTTCTTAATACTCCTTTGAATCCAGAAGAACTTCTTGTTGAAGTAAAATAGCACGCTTTCAGGAATATATTCCAGCATAAAATGCAATTACTTTCCGAAGATACCAGTCAGGGCACTTTATATATTTTATTCACAAGAAGAGCAGGAAAAGTTAACCAGCTCCGGAAAAGCGAAAAGAGATCAGTGGCCTGATTAATGAGAACGTTAACCTCGCCCACTGTCTAAACTCTAATTATATATAAATATATATTAAAGTTAAAAGATAAGTAAATATTTATATTAATTCACTCTATAATGGTTCTTCGGGTGATTAAATGGTAGATGAAAGTGGTTTAGCTTTAGAAACTACTGACATAACGACCGAGATTCCCATATCCATGGGATCAAGCGAATATGAAATGATTGAATTGTTTAGAAAGATCAATGTCAGCAGGCCAATTGCTCTTACCCTTGCCTGCCTTGCAAAAGGAAGGGAAATCTCTTCCCAGAGCATCGAAATGGTATCTGGCCTGAGACAGCCGGAAGTCAGTGTTGCAATGCGGTACCTCCGCGAAAACAACTGGATTGACATCCGGGAAGAAAAGAAATCAAAAGGTAAGGGCAGACCGATCAAGCTGTACAGGCTTACAGTCCCTATGGACCGCATTGTCAGCAAGATCGAAGAAGAAATCATAGCCGAAAGCAGACTTGTGCTGAGGAACATCGAACGCCTGAAGCATATTGCCTGAAATTTATGATAGGGAATGGAATGGCCCAGCTGTCCGGTGCAAACGCCCAAACCGCAAATTGCATAGACATCTATTATCAAGAAGCCGTTCTGTCTTAAAGGGGATTACCCCCACCCTCACTTTTTTATTCACCCGAATTGCGATTCGGGATCACATGAAATCGGAGATTTCATGGGAGTTGCACTGCAAGTGCAACAGCCCGCCGTCCTTTTCGCTACACTACGCTTCGCTCAAGAGGACTACTTTGTCGGTTTTAGCAGTTAACTTTGCTCAAGCAGACTACTTGATGGGTTTTTACAGTTAGTTTCGCTCAAGTGGAGCTAAATTATGAATTCTCTGACCTGTACAACCTTATTAGCCATACCGGGTCGTTCTTATCCCGCTCAACGCAGGAGAGCGGTCTTTCCCACGGAAAAGAAGAGAAGACAGAAAAAAGAAGGAGAAGACGAAAAAGACCCAGAAGAAACCCAGAGAGTAAAAGCGATAAAGAAGCCATAAGAAAGCAATAATAAACACACATGTAACAAAAAACTAATCCGGGAAAAATTATAGAGAAACTGTAATTGTACAGACAAAAGAGGACAGCTTTAACAAAAAGTTAAGAGAAAGTATGGTGGGCCCGCTGCGATTCGAACGCAGGACCTCACGGTTATCAGCCGTGCGCTCCACCAGGCTAAGCTACGGGCCCGATATGAAAGTAAATTAGTTCTTGAAAACCTGAAAATTCTCCGAAAAGAGATTGTTGATTTGTGGTGGGCCCGCTGCGATTCGAACGCAGGACCTCACGGTTATCAGCCGTGCGCTCCACCAGGCTAAGCTACGGGCCCAGATATCAGGTTTTTTTCGAATTACCGGAGTTGAAAGGCTTTTTTAGGGAAAGCGTCCCAATCCGACAACACTTCTAATACTCGAATTACTACTTATAACTTTTGCTCGACTATTCGGGGTTTTTCATACCCTAAATTTTATTTACAGGAAGCTGAGCCTATGTGGCGACAGTTTTATATACGATACTGAGTGTATGAGGGAGTGCTGACAAAGCAAAACGTAACATGGGCCGGTAGATCAGGGGAAGATCGCTACCTTGGCATGGTAGAGGCCTCGGGTTCAATTCCCGACCGGTCCATTTCAAAGTACTGATTTTAAAGTTATTAGTTTCCCTTAACTTTCTTGTTTTTGCCATTATCTTGTTTTCTCACCATATCTCGTTTTTGCCATTATCTTGCTTTTCGTCAATCTCTCTTTTTCCCACCAGTGTCTCGTTTTTCCCCACCTGTTTTAATATTGACCTGTTTTAATATTTTTTTTTATCGAACCTGTCTGAAAACTTGAGATTTCTTTCCTTGAGATTTGTGTCCTTAAGATTTGTTCATTTAAAGCCCGGATTCCGAGAATTAATCGAGTTCAGGATCACGAAAACAACCCTGAAAACTTCTGCGATCCTGTTGAGATTTTAAATCTGCTGGGATTTTAGATCCTGTTGGGGCAAAGGAAACAATGAGGAAACAATGAGAAAGGATTGTTGTCACCGCTAATTATCCAGCGTTTAGCTGAAAGAAGAAAGAAAAGAAAGAGAAGAAGGCAAAAAATGAGAAGTAAAAGGCAAAGTAAAACGTAATAAGTAAAAAATAAAATCGCTTTACGGATCGGCTTGAGGATCAAACTTTCCTGAAAAAAGGATATAAAATGAAACGCTTTGAAGCGCTCCATTTTCAGTTCCTTATTTTGGGAGCTTCAGATAAATGATCACACATATCAAGCCTAAAAGGAGTATCCCGATCACTCCGTAAACCGGAGAGATACCCGAGAATTTTGTGCTCCCTTCCTGCTCGTCGTCTGTGTCCGAAACCGCACTCTCATTCCCGTCATCCTGCAGGGAGCGGGTTTCCAGAGAAGTCCCGTTTTCGGTCACTCTTTCAGCGGCAGCTTTTGAAGTCCCTGTTATTGCAAAGGAAGAGAAGCCCGGGACCTCGGATGTGAAATACAGGTATGTATCATCTTCACCTGAGATTTCGGCGGGCAGCTGCTCCCACTTCTTGTCGCTGTACCTGTTAAGGGTAATTGAGGCCTGATCTACGCTTTTATCCTCCATCCAGGTCTTTTCAACCTTGAAACAGATGACCGGGTTTTCGATATTTTTGGAGGTCGCGTATCCGGAATTTCCTACCCACACATTAAAGGACTTGTAGACCTCCCCGGCAGGAAGTTCGGAAACAAGTGAGGATTTACCTTTTAATTCCTCAACAATGGTTGTGGTCTTGCCTGCGTTCTTCTTTGCATCGAAGCTCACATACACGACACAGGTTGCATTCTTCTTAAAGTCAAACTTTACAGCCTTGCCGTTTGTGATGAAGACCTGGGCAAGCTCCTTTACTTTAACATTCTTTGCAGGCTCAGGAGAACCCCCGCCTCCTCCACCGCCTCCACTGCTGCTTCCACCGCTGCTGCTCTTTTTCTCTACATCTATAGTTACAGTTTCTGTATCCGTGCCGTTTGCATTGATCGCAGTCAGTTTAGCTGTGTAAGTCCCTGCAGAAGTGTACACATAAACAAAGCTTGCATCTCTTGAATCCTCAACCCCGTCATTATTAACATCCCAGCTCCTTGAGGCTGCGTTTTGCGAAAGGTCGGTAAAGAGAACAGCGAGAGGATAATAGCCGCCTGTGACATTAGTGCTGAAGGCTGCTACGGGAAGGATAGCAATTTCTTCTTCCAGCACAGTTATAACAGCAGTTTCGGTATCCGTGCCGTTCGAATTGCTTACTGTCAGGTTAACGGTATAGGCCCCTGGAACTTCGTACACATAAACCGGACTCTGGACGGTAGAGTCAGGCTGTCCGTTGCTGTCAAAGTCCCAGCTCCATGAAACTGCATTCTCCGAAAGGTCAGTAAAGAGGACCGAAAGAGGGGCATTCCCGCGGGTTGTATTTGCCCTGAAATTTGCAGCAGGGAAGACCGGTTCAGGTTCCTTCCAGGGGGTTACCAGAGGCAGGTAGTCAATTACACCTTCATCGACCAGGTATGCTTCTTCTGCAATCCCGTCGCCGTTTGTGTCCAGGTGAGTCTGAGAGAAGCCGTCTCCTGAGGGAGAGCCCCAGAAGTTACCTCCTATGTAAGGACCGTCTATAATGTTTTTACCTGCAGTCTTTGTGGTATTTAACCGGGCATTTCCGTCGTACTCCAGCTCCAGGTTGACATCGTTACTAAAATAATTATTATATATTGTAGCAGAGTCGTCGGTTAAGCGTATACCTGCATCACAGTCCTGGAACGTGTTGCCTGTAACAACATGACCGCCTGCACCGTACGTAAGTGCTATCCCTGCGTGGCAGTTCTGGAACGTGTTTCCGGTAATTTTGTTATTAACACTATCATATGTAGATACACCAACCGGGCTGTCTGTGAAGAGATTATTCATTATTGTCTGATTCCCATAAGCGTAGTTGATGCCTATACTTACGCCGCATTCATCGAATTTATTGTTCTTGATTATGCAGGACATGCCAGCCTGATCGAAATGGACTCCCCCTGTGATCGTGAGTCCGGAGATTTGTGACTGCCGGTTGACTTCGATTTTGCCTACGGAGGGATACCCGGATGAACCTTTAATGGTCACAGAGACATCCACATTAAGAGCTTTATCATAAGTTCCGGGACTCACGATTATGGTGTCCCCGTCAACCGCATCATTTAACGCAGCCTGAATTGTCGTGTAATTTCCAGATCCGTCATCATCAACGTAAATCGTTGCAGCTGCCGCACTTCCAGCAAGAACCTGAAGTGCAAGTATCAGCGTAAATAAAATAGATAATTCTCTTTTCATTTTCCACACAAGAAAAACCCCTGCACACTACTTTAGCATCTCAAGATCAATAGTTACCGCAAATCCCCATTTTAAACTGAATAAGATGCATTCTATGGCTGCGATACTCGATTTAAAGGATAAAAGTATCTTGAACCAGATTTCATGATTTTTAAGAGTGATTTATTTTACGAAACTGGCAATGTGATATAAAATTAACTAAATTATCCTGCATTTTATTGAGAAGTTGGAATTTTTTATGTCTCCAATAGGGCATGGGTTGAAATTTTCTATAATATTCGCATAATTTAATTCAGAAAAGTTTTGAACTGGTTGAGCCACACTTTTCAGTATGCAGAGAAGGTAAAAATAGAGAAGCTCAGGGGCATTCAAAAAAGATCTGGCCAGCTATGAGCATGACCCATTTTTGACAAGCATATGGAGCGGAACATTAGAAAGTAAAGAGATAATCAAGGATTTATATAATATTTGATATATAATACATAGTGAAGATTACTCTTCTTACCTGGGTGGGGTGTACGGGAGAGTAAGGAAAATTCGGACTTAAGTTTAGACAAAAATTCGGACTTAAGCCAGACAAAACTTCGTGCTTCAGCTAAACGAAGTTTTGGAATTAAGCTGGACAGGACTCCATACTTAAGCTGGACATATCTTTTCGATACCTGTAATTTTTTATCGGGTAGCCGACAGTATCAAATTTAAGAGTCAAAGCGGCTCTGGAGGTAAGTATATGGAACAGGCAGCTACGGAATACCGTGTCGTGGAGTATGAGGTACTGCAGGTCCCCTGGTGGCTGGTTGTACTGGAAGGAATTATTACCGTCATCATTGGCTTATTTCTGTTATTTTCGCCCGTAGTAACAACCATAACGCTGGTCCAGATCCTCGGGATTTTCTGGTTTCTGGGAGGAGTTATTTCAATCGTTTCACTGCTGGTAGACAGGGAGAACATGGGCTGGAAACTGCTCTCCGGCGTCATGGGCATTCTTATCGGGGTTATGGTATTTGTGTACCCATACAGCCCCTTTGTAATTCTGTCGCTTTTCGTAATCATACTCGGGATCTGGAGTATTATATATGGGGCAATCAGACTTATCTGGGCACTCAAGGGAGGCGGGCTGGGAATGGCGATTCTCGGGATCCTGACAATTGTCCTCGGGATACTCCTGCTGGCTAACCCCCTGGCAGGTGCCGTTGTCCTGCCCTGGATATACGGGATTTCCCTTGTAATAGGCGGGATTGCAGCACTGATTGACGGGTTTAGAATGAAGTCCGGGAAAAATGTTTCATATGCGGGATAAGGTTTCCAGAAACAGAAAACTTGAAGGCTGGGAAGTATTCCCGGCCATAAATATACAGTGAAAGATGCAAAGCAAGATGCAAAGCAAGATGCAAAGCAAGATGCAAAGCAAGATGCAAGGCAAGATTCGATCCAAGATATAAGGCAGGATGCAGGGCAAAATTCAATCCGAGATGCAGTGTAGGGCCGTAGACAGTCCATAAGAATTGGTAAGCCTTTAAATACCCCACATTAATAAATATCTTAAAAACGTAGAGAATATACATGCGCAAAGCCATATTCGCAATAACAGGACTGGTCCTTCTTTCCTTCATCCTTTCAATCTATTTTTACCCGCAGGTCCCGGAGCAGATGGCAACCCACTGGAACTCTCAGGGAGAAGTGGACGGTTATATGTCAAAGCTCTGGGGGCTCTTTTTCATGCCTTTACTGATAACGGGGCTTGTAATTATGTTCCTGGTAATTCCGAGAATTGACCCCAGGAAAGAGAATATAGCAAAATTCAGGAGTTATTATGACGGGTTTATAGTGATACTGGTTTTGTTTATGGTCGCTGTCCATCTCCAGATACTGCTCTGGAACACAGGAGTTCGGATCAGCCCCAATGCCGTACTTCCTCTGGGGATAGGGCTTCTGTTTTATTATATGGGGATTCTTACGGAAAATGCAGAGAGGAACTGGTTTATAGGCATCAGGACGCCCTGGACCCTCAGTAGCGAAAAAGTATGGAAAAGGACTAACCGGCTTGGAGGGAAACTATTCAGGATAGCAGGGATAGCAGCAGCCTTCGGGGCTTTTTTCCCGGAACTTGCAATCTATTTCATCCTCGTACCCGTAATTTCGGTAGCCGGGTTTACTGTTGTTTATTCATATCTTGAATACCAGAAGGAACTTAAAGAAAATGAAAGGGAGCAAATTAGTAAGTGAAGAAAGAGAAAAAACTGAAAAAAGGAGCTTGAAGAAATTTAAATTCGGAATCAAAACTTAAAAAAGAAGATTTAAAAATTCCTTTTTTTTCCATTGCCTGGAATCAATTTAACCGGTTTCTGACGCCCTTTTTATCAGTATATTTATCTAACATGCTCACATTTTGTCATATTGATCGTTATGACTGAAGAGACAATTCAAAACTTAAACAAAACAGTCGAAAACGGAGATACGATTTCCGTTGATTATGTTGGAAAACTGGAAGATGGCACAGTTTTCGACACATCGGAAAAAGAAGCAGCCGTTGAAGCAGGTATATACAACGAAATGAGGGACTACAAACCTCTGACATTCACCGTGGGAGCGGGGCAGATGATCAAAGGCTTTGACGAGGGTGTAGTCGGAATGAAAGTAGGAGAGGAAAAAACTCTTGAAATCCCTCCTGAGGAAGCATACGGAGAATACATGGAAGAGTATGCAAGGGAACTGCCACGAAATGCTGTCAATTTTACTCCTGAAATCGGGATGCAGCTTGCTACGGAAACAGGGCTTCGGGGCACTGTAACTGAAGTGGGAGAGGAAAACTTCGTGGTAGACTTCAACCATGAGCTTGCTGGCAAGACCCTGATATTCAAAATAAAAGTCGTATCTTTGGAGGCATAAGAAATGAGGGAGTGGAGAGGGGTAACTTCAATCATATGCATTCTGCTTCTTGGAAGCGTCCTTTTCGGAAGCGGATGCACTGATAGTGGAGACAACAGGGTTGTAAAAGCCGGAAACATCGTTCAGGTAGATTACACTGGAAAGTTTGAAAACGGTACTGTTTTCGATACCTCTATAGAAGAAACCGCAAAAGAGGCTGGCGTATACACAGAACAGAGAAACTACGTCCCCATATCCTTTGAAGTTGGTTCTGGCCAGTTGATCCCCGGTTTTGATAAAGCCGTAATCGGGATGAAAGTGGGAGAAGAAAAAACCGTTACTATCCCCCCAGAAGAAGCTTATGGGGAATATGATAAATCAAAAGTTCAGACCGTACCCCTTGAGGATCTGAACATGTCAATGAAACCTGAAGTAGGACAGACATTCACCGGGATCTACGGACAACAGTTCAGAGTTATTGCTGTAAATGATACCGATGTCACTTTTGATTCTAACAACGTACTTGCAGGCAAGACTCTCGTTTTCGATATAAAGCTTGTCTCAATAGAGTGAAGTTTGGGCAATTAAAACCGCTTAAAACCAGGCCTATATTTCATTAAAAAAGCAGTTCTCTGGCAGCCGGGAAAAGAGTCAGGCCTGCCGAAGAACTGTAAAGAAAAAATAACAGGAGATAGGACAATGGAGAACTCTCGCACCGCGAAAAAGGGAGATTATCTCCTTATCGATTACATCGGAAAGCTTGAGGATGGAACAGTCTTCGATACCACCTTAAAAGAGAAAGCCCTTGAAGCCGGAATCTACAGTGAGGAAAAGGAATACCGGCCTTTCTTTTTCAGGGCGGATGCCCGGCAGGTGGTAAAAGGTATCGATGCGGGGGTCCTTGGGATGCGTGAAGGAGAAGAAAAAACCCTTAAAATCGCGCCTGAAGAGGCTTACGGAGAATATAAGGATTACCTGGTTCAGAAAATTCCTCTTGCAAGGCTTGAACTCAAGGAGCCTCCAGAGGTGGGAAAAAAAATAACAACTCCCGGAGGAAGGGAAGTCAGGGTACTCGACTCCACGGAAACTTACGCAACACTTGACTTCAACCATGAGCTCGCAGGCAAAACCCTGATCATGGAAATAAAACTGGTCTCCATTGTTAACCGACCTTCAAACTTAACATGATTATTAAAACTTGACCTGACCCTTCAAATTTGACGGTACTGGAGATAAATTAATCATTAAGTAAATTCATAAAAAGTTAAGTTTAGAAACCACAAATTGGAAGTGGTTGGGGATGGAAAAGGAAGAGAAAGTAGTGGTAGTGCTGCTTGTAATGGCATTGTTCTCGCTTTCGACAGCATACCTGTTCTTCGGACAGGAACCGGCAGGGGCTGGACAGACTTCAGGAGGAAAAGCCCTGCAGTACACCCGCGAATCCGAAGTTGGAGAAAAAGTGTCTCTTGATGCCGAGGTTTTAAGCAAGCGATTTACTTATACCGGAGATCACCTGCTTTTGGAAGTGGACTTTGACTCAGAAGTCCTGAGCGTGTTTGTTCCGAATACAGCAGGGGCTGAAGCCCTGAACGGCTCGATCAATGAAGGGGACGTCATCAGCATAACAGGCATTGTCTCCGAGTATGAGGGGGAGAAAGAGATAAAGGTGGAAAGAAAAGAAGATGTTACCCTGAAATAACAGTAGAAAGGCGAGAGGATATTAACCTGAAACAACAGTAGAAGACAGGAAGATATTATTCAGAAATAACCGTTATCAATAAGCTTTGAAAGCTGAAGAACAGATCGTTAACCATATATCTATAGAATAACATTTGAGAAAATATGAAAGCATGTATCATGTGCGGAGGCGCAGGAACAAGGCTCAGGCCGCTGACCTTCAAGCACCCGAAACCGAGCATACCGATTCTCAATAAACCATCAGTCCGGCACCTGATAGAGCACCTTTCAAGGGAAGGGTTCAATGAGATAGTCATGACCCTCGGATATATGGGAGAACGCATAGAGGAACAGCTCGGAGACGGGCACATGTTCGGAGTACACATCGATTACGTGTATGAGAAAGAGAAGATGGGGACAGCAGGCGGGGTAAAAAATGCTGAAGAGTACCTGAAAAATGAGCCTTTTATTGTGCTTGGGGGAGACCACGTCCTTAGCCTCGACCTGAGGGAGATGTACCGCTTCCATGAGACAAACGATGCGATAGTGACCATAGGACTCCTTTCCATTGACGACCCGAGGGAATTCGGGATTGCCGATATGGATATAAATAACCGGATCCACCGCTTCCTGGAAAAACCCAAATCCGGCCAGATTTTCAGCAACCTTGCAAGCACAGGCATTTACATCTGTGACCCTGAAATCTTCAACTGGATCCCTGAAAATAAAAAGTATGATTTTGCAAAAGACCTTTTCCCTGCCCTGCTTGCAGCAGATAGGAGGATCAACGGCATGCTTGTCCGGGGAAAATGGACTGACGTAGGGAGTTCGGCGGCTTACCGGCAGGCCCAGCGCTGGATGCTTGATGCTCTCCCCGGAACCACAATAGAAGGAAACTTCACAACAAGAAACGCAAGAATAAAAGGCCCCCTATCCATAGGAAACAACGTTTCGATAGGTTCGAATTCTTCACTCGTCGGACCCATTGTCATAGGGGAAAACACCGTAATTGGCGATAGCGTCCTTATCGGGCCTTACAGTGTGATAGGGGCAAACTGCACTATCGATAATAATGCAAAGATTCTTTCTTCTTACCTTTTTGATGGTGTATCCATAGGTAAAAACTCCAACATCTCCGGAGCTGTAGTTGCAGATGAAACGGCTGTAGGAGAAGAGTGCAACCTTGAGAATGGGACGGTAATCGGGCATAAAGTCGTGATAGGAAACAACTCGACCATACATTCGGGAGTAAAGATCTGGCCCGAAGTTGTGATCGAAAATAATTCCAGCATAAAGGAAACCGTCGTCAACCCGGCTTATGATACTACGTATGAAGGCTCCTGAAAAGGGTTAAAAAAGATTTACCCGCATGAAATAGCGAAGAGCCGAAAATCTGCATATGGAGCATCTAAATCGAAACCCGTATTCCAGGTCAAACGAATAACTCCCGGTCAAAATGGATGTTCCGGATTTGCCCGGACTCAAATAAATGATGTTAATGGCCAGGGATATGGGTTTCCTGCAAATTCGAATTGAGTTTTCAACGCCGATCCGAATTTTTCTTTCATTGAGGGTTCGAATTTTTGTTTTTGTAATTCTTTACCGACTCTTACTTAGCCTTACGGGCTCTTACCGGATTTTTGTCCGTTTATTATTATTGAAGCCGTTTAATAGGCACATATCTGTAAAGAATAAGTAAAGATCTTATAAAGACAAGGCAAACATTTTAATATTTTGAATTAAGAGCCAGAAAAACAGTTTAGCAAGGCATATCAAACTTTTCTTGTGCCGTTCATTATATATCGGATAAAGAAGCTTCCTTAAATACGATAATACATCTACTAAAGAATAAAATTAAGAGATTCCAATGACCAGGTATAAAAAATGGCTTATAGGGTCGCTGGTAATCAGCGCGGTATCAATTTCCCTGGTTACATGCCTGACTTTTAACTCGGAGACTGTTGAAGCCCTGAGAAGGATCAGGCTGGAGTACATTCTGGCAGCTGCCCTTCTTCACATTAGCTCATACTTAATCTGGGGACTGCGGACCCGTGCCCTCTGCAAAGCCCTGGGATACAGGATAAGTGTCCTGAAAGTAACAGAGATAGTTATCTCAAGTACTTTTGTGGCAGGAATCACTCCTTCTTCTGCAGGCGGGGAGTTTTTGAGAGTCCACAGCCTGAACAGGAACAGGATTCCTCTGGGCAAAGCTACGGCAATTGTTGTAGGGGAGCGCCTGCTTGATGCCATTTTCATCTTTTCCTGTCTGCCTTTTGCATTCTACATTCTTGGAGACATTGTTTCGAATTATGAATTTGATGCAGCTTTCTTGACAGCAAATTCCCTTGTCTTTGTACTTCTCTTCTGTTTTGTTTACGGGGTCTGGAAACCCGAAAAAGTAAAATACGTAACTCGTAAGCTGACAGACCGGCTTGCCCCTTATATTGGAAAAAAGACCGATGCTGCAGTTTCACACCTTATGGAACAGATAGACAGGGAAATAGACCATTTTCATGACAGTGTCAGGGTCTTTTTTTCGGAAGGAAAAAAAGGGCTGCTCTGGGGGATTGCCTATACTTTTATTTTCTGGATCGTAGAATTTTCACTGCTCGTCCTGATCCTGATGGGCCTTTCGCGAACACCTTCAATTATCACCGCCTTTGCAGCCCAGGTGCTCCTTGTTGTTATAATGGTAATACCCGCAACTCCCGGGGCAAGCGGAGTTGCTGAATTAGGAGCAGCCTCTATCTTTTCTATTTTCGTAGATTCATCCATTCTGGGAATTACCGTGCTTGCCTGGAGAGCCCTGACATACCACATGAACCTTTTAATAGGGGGGCTCATTAGTCTGAAAGTAATTAAGGACATGGACATTATTAAGAAAATGATAGGAGATACTGCCGAACCCCAGCACAGCACCTGAAAAATATCCTGAAGGGCTAAACTTCGTCACAGCAGAGGAAATGCCAGAGGAAAACCGCAGACCAGTATAAATTTATATTTAATTCTCACAAAACCTTTATGATATGCCCCCCAGAGAAGTCATCTTTGAAGTCCTTAGAAAAAGTGTACATCTGGTTTCAGTCCTGATAGTACTCATCTACGAATTTTACGGGAAAGAGACAATCCTCTGGGTGCTAATGCTTTTCCTTGTAACCGTCCTTGTCCTTGAATACCTCCGCCTCGAACAGGGTATGAAAATTCCCATTTTCCATACGATGTACAGGGAGCATGAAGCCGATAGCTGCGGAGGGCACATCTTCTTCGCCCTGGGTGCGATTGCAGCAATCTCCCTTTTCAGCAAGGAAATCGCTTACGCTGCAGTCCTTATGACCACCTTCGGAGACCTGGCTGCAGCCCTGATAGGAAAATTCTACGGAAAAAAAAGAATTTTCAAAAAAATCTTTAAAAACGATAAGTCTCTTGAAGGTTCAGCTTCCGAATTTATAATTGACCTGCTGATCGGACTCTTTATAGTTGGAGATCCCCTGGTGTCCCTCGTCATGGCTTTTTTTGCAACCCTTACAGAAACCGCAGTAAACAAGATAGATGATAACCTTGTGATACCAGTTTTTTCCGGTTTCTTCGGCCAGATGACCCTGCTTCTACTGATGTATTTATAATACAAATAGAAAAAGAGTGAAAAAAGTATTTTTCAAGCAAGTAGCTAAAAAATGGACTTGAAAAAGAATATTTTCAATTTATATGGACTTTGCTTTGTTTGTGACCCTATTGTTTAATACACTGCAGATTTTTTATCTAGATTTTACTTTTGGCTTTTATTATCTCTTCTTTATCTGTTTTTGTAAGACCACTTTCCTGCGTCGAGCGTGACATAAACGACACAGAATAGCGAATGATGTTGAATGGGTCAGAGATCTTGTAATCCAGTCCTCTTGAGCGAGGTTAAAAGTAACGTTACTTGTCCATAAATTAGTCCTCTTGAGCGAGCGAAGCGAGTGAAAAGGACCTCGTGCTCCCGAAGCGAAACTCGGGAAGCGAAACTCGGGAAGCGAAACTCGGGCGAGTCGCAATTCGGGAAGCGAAACTCAGGAGATCAGGCTGCTTCTCCTGTTCCGGTTTCGCCCTGGGCCTGTTTAAGCCTTCTCATCTCCCTTATACGCCTGACCAGGACTTCTCCGAGGTAAAGGACGAGGGCTGCAAGAAGCACATATATTTTCAGGCTCACGTGCTCGGTTGATTCTCTTTCGGAATTCTGCCTTGCGTCCTTCAGGAGAAAGGCTCTTGCCTCCTTTTCAGTATAAATCTCCCCTCCGGTTGCAAGGATAAGAGGTTCGATATCATTATTGAGCCCGACGTCAAGGTGCTCAAGCGGGTAGTTTACCGCAAGCGGGTAGCCGGAAATGTCATGAATCCCTATTTCATTGGGGTTTACACTTGCTTCATATGTGTTCCGGCCTGTAAGGGCAAGGTCGAGCTGGGCTCCGTCCAGTTTGAGCTGCGGGACTCCTTCGTCGTACATTATCAGGGTGAGGTCGGAAGGAGTGCCCAGCCATGTATCCAGAGCTTCAACAACAGCTCCTTCTTCAGCCTGGGGATTTGCAATTGCCCAGTTAGCCATACCTGAGATTAGTTTGCTGTTTGACCCGTTGTAAAGAGCCGAAGCCCAGCGAGTGCCTTCGCCTTCCCCGTTATCCGTGGTAAAGGCTACAACACGCCCTAATCCGAAGCGCCATGTGGTGAGTACAGGCTTTCCAGTAGAAGTGGTGACCAGGCGCTCAGCCCCCGCTTTTGGAGTTACGTCATTATATCCAGTAATACTGGCGGCACTGAGATTCACGTTTTTCGTTATGAAGTGATCTGGAGAATAAGGTATTAAGCTAAAATAGCTGGAAACAGGAGTTTCTTCAGTTTCTTCTGGGACCTCAGCTCCAAGACTTGGTATTTTTACATCAGAGACTGAGGTCACATCACCGATGTACTCCCCGTCCACCTCATCCATAAAAAACTTTAAAGATTCAATACTATCAGCGGTATCGTATGTGGAGATAATATCAATGTAAACAAAATTAATATTATTACTTTCATGAACACTTTTTGCATAATTGACCAATTCAGAAGAATAATAACTTCCTGCTTGATCAGGATGTTCAGTTTCCACACCATCTGCGACTATTATTATATACTTAGGAGAATCGGCAGGAGCTTCTTTATCAAAAATATTTTTTGCATCAAGGATTCCCTGTGATAAGTTTGTAGTAGCAAGTTTGTTTATTGGCGCAAGACTGGACAACTCACCTTCAAAAGTACTAATTGATGCAGGATTTAAAGGACGAAGTCCTGAAGAAACATTTCCAACATAATCGCCAACTATGACGATTCCAACTTCAGAGCCGTCTAGAACACCACTCTTTAAAATATTCTTTGCACTTTCGACTAGTATGGGGTATAATGGATAGGTTACGACCCCGTCTGTGACAAACTCCTTGGGTCCACCTCTGAAAGTGCTTCCTGAGAAGTCTAAAAGTAAAACTACGTAATTTTTACCTATTGTCTCAGAAGGTTTCGAAATTACAGGCAATAATTCTTCAAAAGAAGAGTTTCTATAACTCGAAGATGTAGGTCTATCGTAGGATTTTGTTCCTCCTACAACAATCAGCCCTTTTCCATTAGTCACGTAATTTTTAATCTCTTTGACATCACTTTCAGAAAGGCTTTCTATGTAAAGATTGTCAAGCACAAGCGCCTTACTATCCGTAATATTCCCTGCCCCGGAATAGTCATTTACAACCGAAACCTCGTAAAGGTTGCTCAGGACTTTGGCGAGAGGAGAATTGGCTTCACCGGTAACAATCGTGATTTCTGGCTTGGGGATTACATAAAGAGACTTATAAAACTCGTTATTCGAATTATTGAAGTCCTCTCCGGACGGAGTTATCTTTACACTCAGGTTATGGGCCCCGAGGGTGGTGAAAGCCTGATTGATCGGAATGGTATTATTCCGGGTATCCTGAGAGAACTGCCTGCTTTGGGAAAGTTTCCCATCCACGAAAACTTCAAGGAAATAGCTGACGCTCTGTTCCGAAGCCTGGCGGACGACTATATCAAACTCGTTCTGGTTGTCCACGACCACTGTCTTGTCCCCGAGCATCTCGACGCTGAGGTCGTTTGTCTCAAGCTCGGGCTGGACAAGATAAACAGGAGTGTTTGCATCCTTTGCAAATCTCAGGGCTTCCGTAAGGTCTTTTCCTGCATTATTGTTTCCATCGGTAACAAGCACGATCTGGTTGCCAAGCCCGGAATACTGGACCACGGCATCCCCGAGAGAGGTCTTCTCCCCGGTCAGCTGCACGAGGGTGGTGGGAGTATCCGCAGCGAGGGCTTCATACAGGCCGGTCCCCGTGCCTTCGGGGAAAAGACCCATACTTGTAGTCCGGTCCTGGACAAGCACAAGCGAAGGGTCTTCTTCACTGATGGTCTGGGTAACCGTCGTATAGGGGGCGGCCAGGGCAAGGACAAGGAGGAAGGCAACAAGCATTCTCCATTCCACAAGTTTTGTTTTTGTCTTCCGCAGGAGATAAAAACCCGCAATAATCACGGGAATAATGAGGAGGAGCATCTCGGGGCTCTCAAGGGCTACGTTCACAGTTCACCCCTCCCGCGGACGATCAGGATTTCAAGCAGCATAAGCAGGAACAGGACTCCTATAAGGTAATTGGTAATATCGTTTTTTGCTATATAGGTGTCAGCCCGGACAAGCCTTGACCCGTCTTTTTCAACTGCCCGGCTGATAAGTTCCGAGGCGTCTACTGTAGTATTCGATTCCCGGTCATCATAGAGGTTGACTGCAATATTCTTATCCGAAATCCTGTATATCCCAACCTCGTCAAAGAGTAAACGGCTTGTTGTCAGGGTCTTTGAAGGCGTGCGGACTTCCTCGGTCTTTGCCAGGGAGGTCAGGGCTCCGGTTTCAAGGTTGTATTCCGAAATGTCCCCTATGCCTCCGAGCCATTCAACGAGTTTTATCCAGAACACCGGGTACTCAGGCAGGTTGTGGAAATTATTCCAGGCCCCGTCCCCGAGCTCGTCGTTAAGCCCCATATAGAAGATGGTGCCTTTCCCTACCTGCCAGTAACTGAGCATGGGAATGCCGTCTTCCGTGGCTACGAGGGTTGTGGAGCCTGTCCTCTCAGTTGCGTTCAGGTATTTGCGGACCGATATCTCGTCGGTTTTCATATCCTCCGTAATGCTGCTCTGAAGGATCTCTTCAACCTCAAGCCCGTCTTCTGCTTCCTCAACCCCGACAGGTTTTACAGGCAGGAGCTTAACAAGGCCAACCTCGGTTTTATTGGGGTCAAGGGCTTCACTGGCAATGAAAACCGCATTTCCCCCGTTCCGCACGTAATTTTCAATATTTTCCACCGAGCCGTTGGAAATCGGAGTTTCTTTCTGGGCAAGCACGACAAGCGTATAGTTGTCAAGAGAAGTTGGCACGGAATCCCGGATTTTCAGGTCACTGTTGGGGAGCAGGGAAAGCGCTGTTTTTGAAGGTAGTTTCCCATTATCCGTGACATAGAGAACCTGCTGTCCGGAGGTATCCGGAATTGAGATGTACGCCTTATCGTCAACAGACAGGTCGTCTTTAACATTGAGACTGATCGTGGTAATTCCGGGGCCCAGGTTTGCAAGTGTGAACTGGTTTGTGCCGCCTGCCGGAACAGAGAGGGTAAAAGACTTTGAAGCATTTCCCGAAGTTCCTCTTCCAGCCTCTATTTCAACGTTTGCGCTTTCACCTTTGTAGTTTTTTACCACACCGGTGTAGCCGTATTCCCCATCCGCGGCTTCAATCCAGCCGTTAATGATTCCTATATTATCCGCAGGCTTTCCGACCTTTACGAAATTGACCTCGAGCCCGTAGGATTCTGCCAGGTTCTTGGAAGCTACGGGGTCGTCTCCGTTCCAGTTTGTAAAGTCTGAAATAACAATGATCCTGCCCCCTTCGTCAGAGAGGAGGCGCATGCCTGTAGTAATGGCTGCGGAGAGGTCGGCAGTGCCGGCTCCGGGCTTAACTTTCCCGAGGATTTCCCCGGCTTCCGAAGCACTACCACTTTCAAGGGCAAGCAGGGGAGTGCTGGAAGCAAGGACTATGCTGTTCTTCTTGCTCACATAGCCGTCAGCAATGTCAACCGCGTCTTCAAAACGGGAATCTACCTGCATGCTTGCCGAAGTATCAAGGATGAGCACCGTATGCTCTCCGCTGAGGGGCTCATTTGAGGTGTAGTAATAGCCCGCAGCCCCGATGGAGAGCAGGATCAGCATAAGGAGCTGGACCAGGAAAAGGGGGTCCTGCACGATTTTCGTAAGCGAAGCATAAACCCTTTTTCGTTCCCTTTCAAGCTTGAGGACAAACATTAAAGAGGGAATCGAAAGCACCGCTGGTTTCGGGCGGAGCATGTAAATGATTATAAGCGGAATGATACTCAGGAGGGCAGCAAGAGCAAGGGGGTTTTGAAAAGGCATTTTTTAGCGTCTCCTTCTCCTGATCGTATGGTAAAAAGCATTAAAGATAGGTGTGTCGGTTGTGAAGGTGTAGAACTCGGCTCCGACCTTCATGCAGGTCTTTTTAATGCTTGCAGTGTGGTCGTCCAGCTTCTGGGTATAGCGTTCCTTGAACTTTTCACTGATATACGTCCTTATATCTTCCCCGGTTTCAAGATCCACAAGCTTGCTGTTTCCCTGGAGGGGAAGCACTTTTTCCGTGGGGTCAAGCACCTGTATAACGATAAGGTCGTGGTCGGAGAGCCTGTACAGGGCTGTTTCTATTGCCTTTGGGTCCTGCATGAAGTCAGAAATCAGGATTACAAGGGACCTTGACTTGATCACCTGGCCGTACTTCATGACAGCTTCACTGATGGAAGTCCCCCCGGACAGTTCAAGTGCACTGAGCCGGTCGATTGCCCGCATAAGGTTCTTTCTGCCCCTGCGAGGCTTATGAATGTCAATTTCTTCCGTAAAAGTGGATATGGCAAACCTGTCGTTATATTTGGTTACCATGTAAGCAAAACCTGCAGCGAGCATGGCAGAATACTCAAATTTCGAGGTCCCCTTTTCAGGGTAGTCCATACTTTTGCTGGCGTCCAGAAGGATGTGGGTTGTAAGGGTCTTTTCTTCCTCAAACTGCCTCACATAGAGCTTTTCAGTCCTCGCATAAGCCTTCCAGTCAATATCTTTCAAAGCGTCGCTTGAGTCATACTCCCTGAACCCGATAGTATCGATGCCGTGGCCACTTCGGGTTGATGGACGGTTCCCGGCATAGACCGTCGATACCCTCTTCCGGACCGAAAAGGTAAAGCGGTCAAGCTGCCTGAAAAAATCCGTTTCGATATTTTGTTTTGTGCGAGTCATTCCTGATCTTCAACTGAAAAGCCCGGTTCTGCCGGAACTGAAAAATCCCTGGAGGATTTTAAACCTTACAGGGGATTTTAACCTCATATTACATTTCACACAACTCAGTCCTCAGGACCTGCACAGTTACAGGCCTTTCGGATTTCATTTATCGAATTTATTTATCGAATCGCTACCCGTTTCATTTCCCGTTTCATTTGACCTTCTTGAGAATTTCCTCAATAGCTTCATCAGGTGTCATCCCGCTTCTTTCGGCTTCGAAGGTCAGGATCAGCCTGTGGCGGAGAACCGGGTAAGCCATATAATCAATATCCTCTTTGCTCACGAAGTTCCTGCCCTGGATCAGGGCTCTTGCCTTTGCTGCGAGGATCAGGCCGATGGACGCGCGGGGAGAAGCCCCGTACTCGATGTGTTCCTTGTCCTTGCGGGTCATTGACACAATAAAAAGGACGCGCTGCTTGAGTTCCTCGGAGATAGGGACCTGCCGGGTAAGTTTCTGCAAATCGAGAAGTGTAGACTTGTCCAGGCCCCTGGTGATCTTAGGGGTTTCGGACTTCGTGTAACGGTTTATAATCTCCATTTCCTCTTCAAAGGAGGGATAGTCTACAAGAACTTTTAAGAGGAAGCGGTCCAACTGGGCTTCGGGAAGGGGATACGTGCCTTCCATTTCTATGGGGTTCTGGGTAGCAAGGATAAAGAAGGGGCGGTCAAGAAGAAAAGTATCGTTTCCGACTGTTACCTGTTTTTCCTGCATGGCTTCGAGCAGGGCTGACTGGGTTTTGGGGGACGCACGGTTGACCTCATCCGCAAGCACGATGTTTGCAAAGACAGGCCCGGGTTCAAACCTGAATTCTTTTTTGTCGCCCTTTTCCTCGATCACGTTGGTCCCTGTGATGTCAGAGGGCATCAGGTCGGGGGTACACTGAATTCTGCTGAACTTCAGGTTCATTGCCTTTGCAATCGTGGAGATCATAAGGGTTTTTCCAAGCCCGGGATTACTTTCCACAAGGGCATGCCCTTCACAGAGGATTGAGATTATGATCTGTTCCACCACCCTGTTCTGGCCCACTATGACATTCCCTATCTCTTCAAAGAAACTTTTAAAAATCCTGCCTGCGTTCTGGTAGGTCGTGCCGGCCTGCCCTGAATCGATATTATCCTCACTCATATTTGCTACACCCTTTGAATCGCTGTTTTTCACGGGGTCCGATGCCCTTTCCTGCTGAAACTTATCCGTTTCTGCAACAGAATGCCATTCAAAAACAGCCTGTTGTTCCAAATATAGCCTGTTAGTCTATACAGCCTGTAATTAAAGCCTGTAATTTCCAAAACTGCGCTCAATAACTTTCAATTAAACCGAATATAGTTAATTTCGACTTAATATAAATTTTTCATAATCGTAGAAGGAATTTTTCATATTATTTTTCATATTATTCTTCTGCAAGTTGTTCAAAGTAAGTCTGAATAACACTCCTGTACCCTTCAGGAAGGTTCTCATAATAAGATTGCGAAGCAATGGCTTCCGGGTTGTAGACATCCGACTGGATAAATGACTCGTTGTCTCTCTCTTCCCCTTCTTCCTGGCTCGTAAAGCCCTGCCCTGCGCCCGGAGGGATCTTTAAGTCCACTTCCGTGCCCTCAACTATGATAACGGCAGGCTCTCCAAAAAGTCCTTCATTGTTCTGCGGTTCTCCCGCCGTCCCGCCGTCTTCCTCCAGGGAAACAAGATCCGAACTACCCGGGAAGGGAATAGTATCGATTACTTCACTCAGGACGGTAGGACTGATGGTTGACTGATATCCGGTCTGGGCAACATATACCAGAACCGTAACAGCAAATACGGTTAGCAGGACATCCTTTGCAAGCTTTTTCCTGTTAAGGAAGACAGAAGACTTCACGGGCTTCGAATCGATTACGACGCTGCCTATGAGGTCGCGGACAATAATGTTATCCATGTCCCGGTTGTCATAGGCTGTCCTCATCCTCTCCCTGAGTACAGGATATTTTTCTTCAATCAGGGTAATTGCATCTTTCTTTTCAGCCCTGTAATACCTGACTGCCGTGAGGATAAGCGAGAGGGCAAAGTCAAGAATAATCAGCCCCAGAGTCTCAAAGAGAATTTCAGAACCAAGAATGCTGTATTTTGAACCGGTATAGGGTTCGAAGGCAGGGAACATTAGAAATATATCTCTCATGTTTAGGAGCACAAAAAGGGCGTAGAGAACCAGAAACGTTGCAAGAAGGTCTGCAAAAACATAGAATCCTCTATATTTTTTCAGAACCGATTCGTGTTTGTTTACGATTTTTTCAAGCTCCAGAGCCATCCTGCTCCCTTCTGCAACCGGAGATCCCGGTTTAATTATTCTTAAGAATGTTATATAAGGATGCACAAAGACAGATAAAGATACTGTAGGAAGATATTACAGAAAGATACTATATAAAGGTACTATATAAAGGTACATGTTCCAGCTGCAAGTTCCTTCTGAACGTCTCTTCTGGAAGTTCCCTCTGAATCTACCTTCTGGAAGTTCCCTCTGAATCTACCTTCTGGAAGTTCCCTCTGAATCTACCTTCTGGAAGTTCCCTCTGAATCTACCTTCTGGAAGTTCCCTCTGAATCTACCTTCTGAATCTACCTTCTGAATCAACCTTCTGAATCTACCTTTCGTACGTCCCTTCGGAAATATATCCAGGTTGGAATTCCTTTCAGAATCTGGAAGCTCTTTTCGAACACCCGGGTCCTTTTCTGAGCACGAAAGCCCTTTTCCAAAACTTAAGGCTTCTGCTTATATGGAATTCTTGAAGACCGGATAGGAACCCAGTACTTTTAAAGTATTGGCTTTTGACTTAGTACCAGCTTTAGATTTTATATCTTCTAAGGCATCTTTTATAAGTGCATCGCTTGTATGGCCTTCAAAGTCGATGTAGAAGTAGTAATCTCCAAGTTCCTTTTTGGAAGGCCTTGACTCGATTTTTGTAAGGTTGATTCCCCTCTTTGCAAAAGCTCCCAGAAGTTCGTATAACGCCCCAGGGCGGTCTTTTTCCAGGTATACGATAAGAGATGTTTTGCAGGCAGAACGGCTGACCTTTTCCATTGTGTTTTCGGGATGGAACTCAGGCTCCGAACTACGGCAGGGCTCCAGGCCCGATTCCCTTTCAACGCCTGCAGCGCCCATAGTCTGCTCCGGTGAAATCCTTTTCCCTGCCCGGACAATAATAAAACGGGTATGGTTTTCCTTTCTGTCCTGGATATTTGATAGCAGGATTTTGAGCCCGTAACGCTCTGCCGCCTCTGGGGACGCTATTGCTGCCATTTCTTCAAACTCCCCTGCCAGCCTGGCCGCATGGGAAGTGCTGCCCGTGCTCCTGAGTTCCGCTTCAGGAAAATGCCTTTTCAGGAAATGCCTGCACTGAGCAAGCCCCTGAGGGTGGGAAAGGATGACCCGGATCTTCTCAGGTCCGCCTTTAGAGAGCAGGCAGTGCTCGATTTTGACAACAATTTCCCCGATTATAACAGCCTCGTTTTCAAGGAGGAGGTCGAGAGTAACTCCAACGGAACCTTCTATGGAGTTTTCTACGGGGATTACCGAGATGTCTGCTTTTCCTTTAACTGCAGCCAGGAAAGCATCCTCTATGTCTGCAAAATACCGAAACTCCGCATCCTTCAAGCTATTTTTCTGAGCCCACAGCTTTGCAGCCCTTTCCGAATACGAGCCTTCCGGCCCCATTACGCCTATGATCATCTGAAGGTTAATTGGAGGGAAGGTAATAATAATTTTTGATGGCATAATTGAGCCAGCAGAGTTGAGCCAGCAGAGTTGAGCCAGCAGAGTTGCGGCTCTGCAGTACGCGGTCCGTTTCGCTTCGCTCAAGCGGACTAATTTATGAGCAAATGAGGTTAATTTTTCTCAAGAGGACTCTGCCCCCTAGAAGAAAATTACACAAATGAATACAGACGAGGGCAAGAGTGAAAAGTCTTGAGAGACAGGTAAGGAAAAATTTGTTGGAAAAAGAGGAATATCTTATCATTTCAGATTTCTTTTTTTCCCGGGTTTCCTGACCTTGCCAGTTCTTCTTGAAGGTCAAACTTCTCTCCTGCGTTCCAGAGGAGTTCAAATTCTTCCATAAGGTTTTTTGCAAGCCCTGTGTCCCGGATTTTCACAACTGAAAGCACCCTGTCCCGGTCTGCGGGATGGGGCTGGATAAGGATAACCACACTATCATCAACAATTCCGAAACAGGAATTGGAGTTCTGAACCAGCCGGATATCAAGGCCTTTTTTCAGTTTTTCGAGAATTTCTCCCTCCTGATTAGAAAGCATGGAGGTGAGAGCCACAAAACGCGGAGAGACCATCAATCTGATCCGGACTCCCCTGTCAATAGCCTTTGTTATTTCCGGAAGCAGGTAAAAGACTATGGAAATCCCGAAAACGGGAGGAAGAACACAGATCGATTTTTTTACTTCTCCGTAAATAGAAACTGCAAATTTTTTAATTTCGGATTCGGTGATAGCTGTTGTCCAGAAGAATTCATCTTTTCTTTTTTGAGTGGGAACAGCTTTCAGGACCTCCTTTGCCTCTTCTATTGAGCCTTTTAAAACTGCCAGATCTCTTTCTACTTCGGCTTTTTTCCTCTCAAAAAGAGTGTCCAGAGCAAGCTCCGGGTCTACAGCCCTGAACTTTTTTGGCCTTGAAGCCTGAACCTCCACAAATCCTTTCCCGATCAGGGACTCAAGCACAGAGTAGATTTTTCCGTAGGGCACCTCCGAATCCCTGTATATGGCACTTGCTTCGGAAACTCCCAGTTTCAATAAAGAGAGATATGCAGCTGTTTCATAGGCATTGAGGCCAATTTCCTGCAAGAACTTTTCATTCCGCATGCCTGCATCTGTGATTTAATATCTTAAAGCAGTTTCGAAAATCTGCAGGGTGATACCGCAAAATACCGAGATCTAATGCAAAAAAAAGGTTTCTGGTATTGGAAAGTACCAGAAAAGATATTCGTGACCAGAAAAATTTACCTGAATTTCAATTTATTTGAGTAATTTAAGGGCATCTCTGCAGGCTGCTACGGCAGGCGCGCCTGAGGTTATGAATATGACATCCATAACTTCCATTATTTCCTCTTTGGTAGCGCCGTTCTTGAGCGCACTCTGCATCTGTACAACAGTACACCTTTCACACTGCTTGGATGCAACGACTGCAAGAGCTATCATAATCTTGACCTTTGCAGGCAGAGCCCCGTCTGACAGCAGTTTGTGGTCACACCTTTTGTATTTGTGCAGGAACTCCGGGTCCAAGTCCTCCAGGGTTTCCAGAATCTGCGGGGTAAAACCCAGCTTCTCACTCATTTTTTCAATTAACTCTTCATGTTCTCCCATATAGCTAACCCCAATTTTTGTATAATTATTATCAATTAGATTGCATATTATTAATATTAAAGCTTGGGATGTACACCGCATGGGAAAAAAATAGCAAAGTTACCCGTTGATCAGCCGTGGGTCAAGGGGGGAGGCAGCGAGTGCAAGCGGACTATTTTTTGGTAAAGAGATTTAATGGATCAAACAAGAATTAACCGTGGATCAATCGGGGCAAGCAGCGAGTGCAGACCCAGATACTCTCCATCTTGTGCCTGAGGGGGAGGAGGTAGTGGGTATCTTCTCCGGCTCCGCATTCGAAGCAGCGGATTGAGACGTCTTTCTTTTTTGGCTGGGCTTCGGCTTTTTCCCTGTTAAATTCAACTGTGTGCCTTTCTTCAATAGAGAGGGCGCCTTCGGGACAGACCCCTATACAGAAGCCCATACCGTCGCAAAGTTCTTCGGATATGACTTTTGCTTTGCCGTTAATGATTTGAATAGCGCCTTCAGCGCAGGGTGCGACACATTTTCCGCAGCCTGTGCATTTTTCCTCATCAATTTTTATGATCGTTCGTTTTACCATGAAGATTAACCCCTTTCCCTTTAGGCCTCATTTCTTTTATCGAGAGATATTATTTGGCATGAAAGTACTTTGTGCACTTTCATATTTTGTGCCTGTTATTCGGAGAATTCATGTGCATTTTATTTGTTAAAGTATCTGGTTTGTCGGACGGGATGATCCGTTGAACTGGCGTTGAACTGGCTAATTTGTCAAAGTGCCCGATCGTGGAAGAGATCAAATATCGGCAGACATAAACTGCCATTTGAAATCCGGCAAGTAGCCTTCCCTGTAGAGCGTTGTTTTGTAATCGTCTATTAGTCTGCTCATTTTGCAGGTGTACTTTATGAAATCCGTGCCTGCTTCCCCTTTGAACAGTATTCTTTCTGCTTTTTCAAGAAGTTCCGGATAGATAAATACCAGTTCTTCTTTAGTGTGCAAAAACAGGGCAGAAAAATCCCTGTGAATGCCCATGCTTCTTTTCAGGAGCTCCGTGTTTAAGGTCTCATCAGAGATGTAGTTCTTGAATTTCAGGTAAGCATGAAAGTTCGCTATATTCTGATTTAAAGAGTTCAAAATCGAGTACAGCATGTTATCGGTTGTAGGAAGGAGAAGATCCTGAAGCTCAGGATGTGCACCTTCATAGGTTTCGTTTTCTTCTGTCTTTTTATCCCGAGTTGTATCGTGGTCCATTTTTATCACCTGCTATATTTGCAAACCAAACGTTCCACAAATCGAATTTTAGCCTGTGAAGTTATAATCTGAAACCTTCCTTCAGATTTCAGTACTTAATTGCCTGTTTTTCTGCAATGCCTGTTTTTCCGTAATTGCCTGTTTTTTCGAATCATTATTGAGTTTTTCAGTGGTGTGTGCCTTCTATTACCTTTATTCCGGCGTCCTGAATCGTCTTTCGGATAGTGTCCAGATGGGGGCATTTCGGATAGCTGTCCTCCATAAGCATGCAGGAACTGAGGTGTACGGCATCAAGCTCATACGGTTTCAGAGCTTTTAGCAATCTGTAAACCCTTCTTCCGGAGCAGCCGCCGCATGTGAAGAAAGCAATTATCTGCGCATCTTTATCGTATACCTCAAAGTGGGACTTCCTCTCATTGAAGGCTTTGAAGCAGCCCACTCCGGGACAGGTTTCAGAGACAATATCACAGCGGATAACCGCGATTTTTGTGGGTTTTGTTTCTTCTGTCAATTTTCGCACAGTCCTGCTTGCATACCTTCAGTCATAAATCCGCTTTACAGCAGGCGGGTTTGTTCGGTCTGCCTGGGAACTTTCACAACAAGCACCCTGAATACCTCATCTCCGGGGTTCAGCAGGCGGTGAGGGATCTTTGCAGGGCTTTCGATCAGCATGTCCCTGCTGACTTCCTCCTGTTCATCTCCGATCTCAACTACACCTTTGCCCTCCAGGATATAGAAAAATACGTCCACGGGCGTGATGTGTTTTTTTAAGGCTTCCCCTGGCTTGAGTTCGATGTGCACTGCCTGGGCATGTTCCGTATCATAGAGCATCCGTACGCTCACGTTATGAGGGTTCGGTTTTTCCGGCGAGGATTTCATCTCAACAACTTTCATGTGGTTCTCCCCTTTCTGACCAGTTTTCTGCGTTTTTGCAACCGCGTTTTGTAAGTCACATTTAACATTTTCAACCGGATGCCTGTTTTTGTCCGGTATTTTTTTCCGGGATTTTTATCCGATATCTTGTATCCGGCATAATTAATTCGACATCCGTTCCATAAATGCCTTATCGCTGCAAATTTGTTAGATACATTTCTTTCCTGCTGGATCAGTCATATCTGTAGAGCTGTCAGGAGTTTCAAACATTTTCTCCGGAAGAAAACCGAGAGGTTCAGAGGAGGAAACTCCTGAAAGGTACCGGGCTGGAGAATGGTTCAGATTAAGCCGCCGTAGCAGTTAACCGGACAAGGCTAACTGCACAATGGTTGATGGCTGAACAGCAGTTACCAGAACTCAGGCAAAAGCCTGGAAGTTACAGTCCGACCTGGGTTTTGAACTCTTCAAGGCCCATGTCTTCAACGAATTTTCCGAGCCTCTTCTTTGTGCCGGAGTTTTTGTAGTAGGTAAGGATTCTTTCAACGGTATCAAGAACCTCATCTTCAGAAAGCCCCTTTGCCACGACCTCGGCAAGCCTGGGTGTTGCAGCAGCAGAGCCTCCGACCATGAGATTATACCCTTTTGCCGTGCCCATTATTCCTATATCCTTGATGGCAGGCTCGGAGCATGAGTTAGGGCAGCCGCTAACCCCGATTTTCAGTTTGGATGGCATGGGCATCCCGTGATATTTCTCGTCAAGTTTGAGGCCCAGGCCAAGTGAATCCTGTTTAGCCTGCTTACAGAAAGTCGTCCCGGGGCAGATCTTAACACTTCTTACGCAGAGCCCTATTGCTGCTCCCGGCTTTATGCCAAGGTCAGCCCAGACATTATCAAGGTCTTCTTCTTTCAGCCCCACGATTGCAATTCTCTGGGCAGAGGTCGCTTTCAGAGCAGCTGCCCCGTACTTCTTCGCAACTTCAGCGATTCTTATGAGAGTGTCCGGGTCAACTACTCCACCCGGGAGATGGGGAGCTATTGCGTATGTTTCACGGTCTCTCTGAACGATTGCACCTTTTTCGGGTAAATTGTCTTTCACGATCCTTTCTCCTCAAACTTACTACTGGAAACTTTAAAGGAACTTCAAACCTGTTCAAACTGCCAGGCAGCTGCACAGCGAATAAGGCAAAGCCTTTGATATGTTTTTCAGCCAGGCTTTAATTATAACCTGGATTTTGTGACACTCTGCCCGGGCTATACACTGTACAGAGATCTATCATTTAAAAGTATTTTTTATAAAATTGGATTTTATAATAGTATCCTTTTGATACCAGTATATTAGAGATACTAATTTATATATCAGACAGTTTCTATGTTTATACTATGAAAGACTGCACCGTCTACAAGACGATGAACATCATCGGGAAAAGATGGACCATCCATATCCTCCTTGAGCTGCACAAAGGGGAAAAGAAAGAAAAACGCTTCAATGAGCTGAAAAGAAAACTGGGGTACATAACCCCGAAGATCCTTTCGGAAAGGCTTACAGAGCTTGAAAATGAAGGCCTGATCGCAAAAAAATTCGATGACTCTACAAATCCTCCCAAATCCGAATACTACCTTACCGAGAGCGGAACAGATTTCGTAAAGATAATACAGGCAATCAAGCGCTGGGGGCTAAAGTGGAAATTCCAGAATGAAGAATGCGAAAAAGCCATCTGCATGTACTGCGACCACTGAGCGCCCGAAAAAGCCACGAAAAATATGTAAATTGCGGCTGAAAGCCAGGTTTTCCTGGCATTGAAATTGTTTTATACTAACGGGTCCTAGTTTTTATAAGGCAGGGGGAAGGGCTTCAGGTAACAAAGTGTTACTTGAAGGTAGAGATTTCAGGATGGAAACTGTGGGTATGTACCCGCTGCCTTCCCAGGTTAATCCACGGCTGATTGGTAAATCTTTACCAAAAATTAGTAACCCCGGAGGCATCAATGAATCCCGAAGAAAGCATTGACTTTTTCTTCAAGCCTGAGAGCATAGCCCTGATAGGAGCATCTCCTAACCCTGAGAAACTTTCCCATACGGTCCTGAAAAGCCTCAGGAAAATGGGCTTTAAAGGAAAGCTCTATCCTGTAAACCCCGGATACAAAGAGATTGAGGGGCTGAAATGTTACTCCTCCCCCGAAGAGATTGAGGACAGGATTGATATTGCTATTTTTGCAGTCCCGGCTAAAGCTGTTCTTGATATTCTGAAAGGGCCTGTGGAAAACATAAAAGGAGCCATAATTGTAAGTTCCGGCTTTCGGGAAGTGGGGCCCGGTGGAAAGAAAATGGAAGACGAGCTGAAGGCTCTTTTAGAAGAGAAAGGCATCAGGGCTATAGGCCCCAACTGCCTCGGGATATATGACACAGTCTCAAAAGTGGACACTTTTTTCATAGAGGTAGAAAAAATAGAAAGGCCTGCAAGAGGCGGAGTTTCCGTGCTTACGCAGAGCGGATCTTTTGCCATTATGATTATGGACGAGCTGGCAAACGAAGGGGCAGGCGTCGCAAGGGTCGTAAGTTATGGAAACAAAGTCGACATTGACGAAAGCGACTGTCTTGAATTCCTCGCACGGGACGAAGCCACAAAAGCAATTGCCCTTTATATTGAGTCCGTAGGAAACGGGCGGAGGTTCCTTGAGGTTGCTTCCGCCTGCGTAAAAAGAAAGCCCGTAGTAGCTCTCAAAGTTGGAAAAAGGGAACCGGGAGCCAGGGCAGCAAGTTCCCACACAGGAGCGATTAGCGGAAGGTACGAAGCCTATGAAGCCGCATTCCGGAAAACAGGAATAATTGAGGTTGCCAGTTACGAAGAACTTAAAGACGCCTGCAAAGTCCTCAACAGGTATTCCCCTGTTGCAGGAAAAAGAGTCCTGATAATAACCGCCGGAGGAGGAATAGGCATTTCCATTGCCGACTCCTGTGAGGAAGCAGGGCTCAAAGTCCCGGAGCTTTCCGAAACTGCAGTCAGAAACCTGAAGGAAAAACTTCCGGCTTTTGCTTCCGTAAGAAATCCGATAGATGTGACAGGCAGTGTAAGGGACGAACATTATCTTGCTGCTCTGCAGGAGGTGCCTGCGGGAGAATATGACCTTGCAATTGTCAGCCTGATCTGGGGGCCGCCTCTTCTTACCGAAGGGGTTGCGGAAAAAATCAGAAATTTTGCTGACGGCCACGAAAAACCCATCCTGATCAGCTCGCCGGGAGGAAAGTTCAGCCGGGAAATGGCTTCAGAATTTACAGATTCCGGAATGCCGGTCTTTTTTACTCCTGAAAGTGTAGTAAGGGCGGCAGCGGTGCTGTGCAGGGGAAATGGTAAGCTGAAATAAAATTTGAGCCGCAAAAAAGCTAAAATTGCCAGAAGTTTGAAAAAAATAAAGGATTGAATGGGAAAGCGGGCAAAGGTTACACAAATCCCGGTGCGGACGAAAAGATTGACCAGCGCCTGTACCTCATTGCCCTTTTAACTCTTTTTACGGCAAGTTCAACTGCAGCCTCCCTTGGGAAGATTCCTTTTGTTTTTGCAGCTTCCAGCACCTGTTCCGTATTGCTTCTAACCTTTTCTTCGATTGAATCGAAAGCTGTGCATCTGGTAGCCCCCTGGTACTCCGAAGCCGCACAGATCACTCCACCTGCGTTTGCGATAAAGTCTGGCACGCAAAGAATCCCCTTTTCATAGAGGATTTTTTCCGCTCCCTCGGTGACAGGGATGTTTGCTCCCTCGACCACCAGTTTTGCCTTCAGAAGATGGACGTTGTTCTCGTTGATCACATCAGGGCGGGCTGCCGGAATCCAGATGTCACAGGGAACGGAAAGAATTGCATCACAGTCAAGCTTTTCCCCTCCGGGATAGTCAAGCACACTTTTTCCCTCTTTCTTAAGCCTTATCAGGACGTCCGCATCAAGCCCTTCCGGGTCATGGACCGTACCCTGGGAATCGGCAGCTCCGACAAGGACAGCTCCTTTCCGGGTAAGGAAACGAGCAGCATGTTTCCCGACTGCCCCGAAGCCCTGAACAGCTACTCGAGCCCCTTTCAGCTCGAAATCACAGTATTGCAGAGCAACTTCAGTCGCATGGAAAAGCCCCCAGCCCGTAGCCCCTACTTCGTCAAGAGGAATACCCCCCACCTCGCAGGGCAGGCCTACCACCCTTCCGATCTCGTCTTTTATGCAGGCCATGCACACCTCGTCCGTCCCCATATCCGGGGCGAAGATGTACTCCTCGGTATACCGGAGGGCACTGGCAAGAGCCCGAAGCATCTGGCTTTTCTTTTCCAGAGGCATTTTCGGGTCCCCGTACATGACAACCTTCCCACCCCCATAAGGCAAATCTGCAGCCGCATTTTTAAGTGTCATGGCCCTTGCCAGCCTGAAGCATTCCTCAGTGCTCACATCAGGGGCTATCCGGACTCCGCCAAGCGCAGGTCCTCGCGCGATGTTGTCCACCACAAGTACCGCTTTCAGGCCAACCGACGGTTCGTAAACATGAATAATCTTAAATGGCCCGAGTTCATCTGCAAATCTGAACATGTCCTCCATAACTATATCCCCCTCTGGTCTGTCCTCTGAGGTTCATGTGCATCTGAGTCTCAGATTATTTCAGGACTACGTTATTTGAAGAATATATTACTGCAGGACTCTATTATAGTTTCTGCCAAGTTAATTGCGCTTTTTTGTCAATGGAGCTTTTCCAGCATTTCTTTGCAAATAATAAGACTTCTCTCTTCCTGTAAACTCGTCTCTGATTATATTCCTCAGACGTTTTCATTCCTCAGACGTTTTCATTCCTCAGATGTTATTTGATTGAAGAAATCTGCCAGACATTTCCCATTTGAAGGTTTTCCAGATAAACCCTTCAGGATCTGGGAAATAAGGCGATAGGATTTGAAGGATACAATTCCAGTAAGAGCTAACAGAATCTTAATTCAGAACATTTATTTCAAAACCTTTATAATAATAAATTAAATTAATAATATAAAATGTATTTTTGTTAATAAGCTCCAAAAAGGCGTAATCATTTCATTTGGAATCATTTCGAACTTTGATCTCGTCTTCTGTTTTCTCTCCAGGAAATGACCCAGAAATGGAAAAGATAGTAAAGAACAGGATGGTTGGCATGGAAACAGTGTTTAAAAAATCAAAATTCTCCTGGGAAGATTATTTTTCAGATAAAACGAAAGGTGGGCACAGGTTTTCAACTGAGGAGTTCCTTGCTAAAGAAGCAAAAGAGAAGCTATTCCACCTTAACGGAGGGAAAACTCTCCTTGACTTCGGGTGCGGGGCAGGGGAGCTCCTCATATATTACGCCCCATGCTATGAAAAAGTCGTAGGGGTTGATTTCTCCAGCTCCATGCTCTTTGAAACCGAAAAAAAGGTCAGGCATCATAAATATAAAAATGTGGATCTGATCCTTGCGGATGACAGAACAGTATGGGAGAAGTTAGACACAAAATTTGACCAGATAACTGCAGCAGGCGTGGTGCAGTACCTGACCCCGGAACAGGTTGACAGTTTCATCCGCAATGCGTCCGCATATCTGAATGAGGACGGAAAAATATCTTTTTTTGACATAATTGACCCCAGGCTATATTCTTTGTGGAAAATAGGATGGTTCTCACAGAATTTCATACACCGGGATATATTTCTCAGAGCATGTACAGGCTGCGTGAAAAGGATCTCAGCCTTTCTGGAAAACAGACCGGCTGACATAATAGGAAATTCACACAACCCGCACCGGATTGAAAAAATTGCCAGAAAAAACGGCTTCCGGATGGAGTATGCGAAATCGATGTATTATGAATACAGGTACCATGCCATACTTTCCAAAATTTCCTGACCCCATTTCAATTTGCAGACCGAGCAAAAGGCGGAATATCCCTTTTGAATCGATTGCATATGTTATCGGTCAGGAATTAAAATTCTCTTTCCTGTACACTTAAATAGACCTGAAGCTCCCTGCATCCATCTTGTCTCGTTTCAGGATGTTCGGATTCAGGACAGCACAATTTTGTCCTTATTCGTCCTGCTTCAGCAGCCATAGCCATATTCTTCCTGCTGATCTTTCCTGCCGACCCTGGTTTTTACAAAAATAAAATATTTTCAATAGTTGAAGAAAACCGGGGATGGACAAAAAACATCACATATATATAACAAACATCCAGAATATATTAAGCATCTCTAAAAATGTTTTGAATGCGAAAGGTATTGTAAAATTATATGGGACAGGATTGGACATAGAACTGCTGTCAAAGGAGTTGAAAAGCAAATACATTCCGGACGTTCTTTAAACAAAGGATGTGCAGGCGATTGAGACTCTGATCCTGACGTCAATGTTGACACTAACACGGCAATCGAGAAGTTAGCAAAAAAATTTATCTCCTGTAAGAAACTCAACAGCTTATCCTGAAAAAAAAGATTAATGTTTGGAGACAAAGGGTTTGGATAAGAAATGAAGGGTCCCTTGTTACTGGAGCTTTTGAAGGAGTAGAAATGCAAGCCGATCCTGCAGAGACACCAACAATGACATTAAATTCCACAATTCAGGAAGCAATGACATTAAATTCCACTGTTCAGGAAGCCTTTTTTGAAACTGAGAATTTCCCTGATACTCATGAAGTTACTGCCAGGTCAGGGAAAAATCCCCTTATCAAGCTAATAGACGTCTGGAAAATTTACCGGATGGGAGAAGTTGATTTTGCAGCTCTCGCGGGAATCGACCTTGAGATCTACAGGGGGGAATTTGTGGTAGTCCTTGGCCCGAGCGGAAGCGGGAAAAGTACACTGATGAACCTGCTGGGCTGCCTGGACATCCCCTCAAAGGGGACTGTCTTTCTGGACTCAAGGGATATTTCCAGACTTGACGAATCCGAACTGGCCCGCATCAGGGGACAGATGATAGGGTTCATTTTCCAGAGCTTTAACCTGATCCCGACGCTGAACACGCTGGAAAACGTCCTTTTGCCCCTGGAATTTCAGGAAGAAAACCCTTTAAGGGCAAGGGAAAGGGGAGAATACCTGCTCGAAGTTGTAGGGCTTTCGGATAAGAAAAGAAACCTCCCCTCCCAGCTCTCAGGCGGACAGAGGCAGAGAGTTGCAATTGCCCGCTCCCTTGCCGTTAACCCGCCTATAATCCTTGCCGACGAGCCGACCGGAAACCTGGACAGCAAAACCGGGGACTACATTCTGGAATTTCTGGCAAAATTACATGAAAAGGAAGGAAAGACGATTATCATTGTCACCCACGACCTGGACCTTGTAAAACACGCGACAAGAGTCGTGTACCTCAGAGACGGAAAGATAGAAAAAATCGAACATGTTAATGGAAAAAAACATGAAGGAGAAATGAAATGAAAAAAATTTCCATATTAATGCTCCTGATTCTACTTTTATCAATCATACCGCTGAACGCCGGAACTGCCCTGGCAAGCGGGTTGATAGACTCCTCCTCCGTACAGGTAAGCCTTACCAACCAGAACCCTGATGCTGCAAGGCCAGGCGAGCCTGTGGAACTCACGGTAAGCATAAAAAACGTGGGGAACAAAGACCTTGAAGACATATATGTCGAAATCGCCCCCGAGTACCCGTTCAGCAAAGTGTCGGGAGAAGCGCTAAAAAAAGAGATAGCTTACCTGAATGCAAGACAGGACGAAGACAGTGCAGGTATCCTTAAGTTCAAGCTCATGACTGATTCCAGAGCTTCCGAGGGCACATACGAAATAGACATAACCACAACTGCAAAATCGGGAGACGGATCGTCATCAAGTACCGTCGCCACCACAAAAACCATCCGGCTTGAGGTCAGGGGGAAAGAATACGCCCAGATAGTGACCATAAACAAGGCAAATATTGACGTGGCAAAGGAAGAACCCCTTGAGTTCATTATAACAAACACCGGAAACTCCCCCCTCAAGAACATGGTTATCTCCTGGAAAGACCCAAAAGGCGTGATCCTGCCTGTCTATTCGGACAATACCAAGTACATTAAGTACCTCGAACCCGGAGACTCCATAACCGTTGCTTACTCGGTAATGGCAGATGTAAACGCAGATCCGGGGCTGTACACTCTGGATATAAACCTTACATTTGAAGACTACGAGTCAAACATGAAAAAAATCGAGACAACGGCAGGGCTCTTTGTAGGAGGGGAAACAGACTTCGATGTCTCGTTTTCCGAAAGTGATGCCGGGGAGATCTCCCTCTCGGTTGCAAATGTGGGCAATAACATGGCATATTCCGTAAAAGTCTCGGTCCCGAAACAGGACGGGTACAGGGTAACCGGATCTTCTTCTACAATCGTAGGAAACCTTGAGAAAGGGGACTACACTATCGCAACTTTTAATGTAATGAGCGCACAGGCCGCAAACCAGGATACTGAACCCTCAGAGAGAAGAGCCGCTGCTGCCCCGGGGAATGAGTCTCCCGTTTCTAGAACTGATCCGTCACTGAAAGTAAGGATCGAATATACGGATGCCAGGGGAGAAAGAATAACAGTCGATAAAGATGTTGCAGTTCAGATGACCGCGTCTGCGGGAACTACAGGAACTGGAAGCAGAGCCAGAGCAACAGGTTCCAGCAGCGGCCTTAGCTCATATCTGCTCTATATCGTGGTAATAGTAGCTGCAGGAGCAGGAGTGGTCTTGTACCGCAGGAAAAAGCTGGAAAAAATTGGAAAAGAATCCAGAGATGAAAAGCCGGAAGGCCAGAAACACAGCCTTTGAAAGCTGAAATACTGAGAAATCGGAATAGAAGGACATTTTATGAGAAACTCAACCTACCTGAAAATGGCCCTGAATATGCTTCTGCACAGCAAACTCCGGAGCTGGCTGACAATCATAGGAATTGTCATAGGGGTTGGGGCAGTGGTGGGGATCATCTCTCTCGGCGATGCTATGGAGGCAAACGTTCAGAGCAGACTTGCCGACATGGACCTGACAAAAATCACCATCTCGCCCGGATACTCAAGAGCCCAGTCGCATATGCCAGGCCCCGGGCACGGTGATTGGGGTGGAGGAGGTTCTACGACCGATTCCGAGCTGACCGACGATGACGTTTCGGCACTGCAGGGTATAGAAGGCATAATGTATATCGCTGGCGAGATTTCCGGCAGAGAGGAAGTAACGTATACAGGAGAAACAGCGACCCTTTCTATCACAGGGGTTGACCCTCAGGTCTGGCAGTACATGACCACCCTCGAAACGGAATCCGGAAGAATGCTCAAACCCGCGGATAAGTACGTCGCAGTCATAGGAAGCGGTGTTGCCAGTGGAATTTATGACCAGGACGTAGGGATAAACCAGGTGATAACAATCAACGGCAAATCCGTGCGCATTGTCGGAATCCTGGCTGAAGAAGGGGGAAGCGAAGACAGGCAGATCTACATGCCAATCGATACCGCAGTGTACGTGATCGAAGATGCGGAAGAAGACGTCTTTGATTCAATCACGGTAAAAGCCCAGAGCGAAGAGATGGTAGACAGTGTGGTCACAGCGATTGAAAAGAAGCTCATGATCTCCCGCCATATTGTGAGGGAAGACGACAGGGACTTTTCCGTAACCGCCTCAAAGTCCATGGCCGAGTCCGTTACGGAGATGACGGATTCCATTACCCTTTTCCTCGGGGCAATTGCAGCCGTTTCCCTGCTGGTAGGAGCAGTGGGCATTGCAAACACCATGTTTACCGCAGTCCTTGAAAAGACAAAGGAAATAGGCACGATGAAAGCCATAGGAGCGAAAAACAGGGATATCCTCATGATTTTTATCTATAACTCCGCAATGGTAGGCTTTGTTGGAGGTATCTTTGGAGTTATGCTGGGAGGATTTGTTTCGGCTCTGTTCCCTTTCCTTGGAGTGACTCTGATGAGGGGAGGAAGCGGCGCGAGCATATCTCTTTCTCCCGGACTGATGATTTTCGGGCTAACACTCGCCGTCCTGATCGGGGTCATTTCGGGAGCGGTCCCCGCATACAGGGCTTCAAAACTGAAACCTGTGGACGCACTCAGGTACGAGTAACCGGGAATCCTGGATAATTGGAGGTATGAAGAATCAGGACTGTCGCTTAGAAAGAAACTCCCGGAGTAAAAACTCTATAGGGAACCCTAAAAAGGCAATCTTCAAACTGTCAATCCCGACGATTGTTGAGAAACAGGTAGACTTCGGCTGAAGTAATACTCATAAAAATAACCGTACTGATAACATGAGCTGTCTGATTTCTTTTCCTTTTAACCGACCGCAGACAGGCTGGAGTGGACACTTTATAATAACTGGATTTAAAAGCAGTTTCAGGGATAAAGAAAGTATTCTTTAGCCAGCGGGATATTTTCCCCACAGCATTAGTTTTCTCTTAAGGCAGTACAGGTTCGAGATTATCTTTTTCTTACCTGACGGCAGATCGCTACAACCTTGAGCGTCGAACGGGTAGTTCTCTAACAGATTTTTCCTGGGGAATAGAAAGTTCATGGAAAGTTATAAGTAAAGAAAATCCATTTAGTTAGAAATCGAACAATACATAATTAAATAATCTGAAATTAAACCATGCAAACCCTTTGAAACAGGCGAGGAAGCGAGAAACCGGAGAAGGAAAAGAGTTAAGAGAGCAGGCTAAGGGGCAAGTTTTGGAAGATGGAATCTTTAAGGAAGCTATAATAAATGACAGATAACCAGTATCAAAATGAAATTGCTGCCGGGCATGCAGGGAGAGTAACAGATGGCGTGAAAGCCCTCCAGGGAGACCCGAAAAAAGCCATAATAAAACTATCAATCCCGATGATCGTCGCCATGTCAGTACAGACGATTTACAGCCTTGTAGATACTTACTGGGTTTCCGGACTCGGAGCGGATGCCCTTGCTGCAATGGGTTTTGTGTTCCCATTTTTCTTTATAAGCATGGCTCTATCCAACGGGATCGGGATAGGCGGAGGATCTGCAATTTCCCGCAGGATTGGGGCAAGAGATAAAACAGGCGCAGATAACGTAGCCGTACATACGATAATCATAATTATCCTGCTCTCACTTGCCTTTACAGTTCCTTTTTACCTCTTTGCCCCGCAACTCTTTACCCTTGCGGGAGCTGGAAAGACCACAGGACTTGCGGTAGCATACGCCCGGGTAATTTTCCTTGGAAGCATTGTGGTCTTCTTTTCCAATGTGGCAAATTCAATCCTCAGAAGCGAGGGTGATTCAAAGAGGGCTATGCGGGCCATGGTCCTCGGGGCAGCCTTAAACATCGTGCTTGACCCGATATTCATTTACACTTTGAAGATGGGAATTGCGGGTGCAGCCTGGGCAACTGTGCTCTCTATAGGGATATCGTCCATTTTGATGGCTAACTGGTTATTTTTCAGGAAAGATACCTTTGTGTCTTTTGACTTTAAGGACTTCCACTTTGAGAAAAGCATTATAAAGGACATCTTCTGGGTTGCGGTTCCGGCTTCAGCCCAGCAGCTTTCCATGTCCCTGTCCATGCTGTTTATGAACTTCATTATTGTGCTTGTCAGCAACACGGACGGGGTTGCTGTCTATGCCACAGGCTGGAGGATAGCCACTATTGCAATGGCGCCCCTTATGGGAATCGCTATGGCTGTGGTTTCGGTAAGCGGGGCTGCAGTAGGGTCCCGGGATTATATAAAAGCAAAAACTGCTCTTTCTTACTCAACAAAACTCGGATTCCTGATCGAATGTGGAGCTGGAGTTCTTATTTTCACCTTTGCCACACAGATCGCTTCGGTGTTTACCCAGGCTGAAGGGGGAGCCCATATCACAGCCGACCTTGCCCATTTCCTGCGCGTGATGTGCCTCTTCTACCCCATAGCTTCCCTCGGCTTCTTTTCCTCTTCCTTCTTCCAGGGAGCAGGCAGAGGCATCGAGTCTCTGGTCGCAACCCTCCTGAGGACTATCGTCTTTACCCCCCTCTTTGCAGCCCTCTTTGCCTTTACCCTTAACATGGGACAGGTGGGAGCCTGGTGGGGAATGGTCATAGGCAATGGAATAGGTTCTCTGTTAATGTATATCTGGGCAGGATATTTCCTGAGAGCACTTTTGAGGACAGGACCTGTCGAAAGGATAGAGGTAGCTGCAGCCTGAAGCAGACACTTTCCTTCTCCCTCTTCCCTCTTTCCCATTTCTTTTATTCATTCATCCCTCATTTTTGCCTGTTTCCAGTTTTCCCTGGGCTTTATTCAGGCCTTCCCGACTGAAAAGCCGGTCAAATTCAGGATACTTCTGGAACTTGCCTGTAATCTCCTCAAATACCTGGTGTTTAGGGCTGATGATGACTACATGTGCCGGAGGATGAATTTTCTTCAACCTGCTAATCGCCGCCCCTGCATTAATATTCAGTTCCACAAGTGCAGCAGAGTTGCATTTTGACCTGAGAGATACCCCCATTACGCTAACAAGAAGCACATCGGCATAATCGTTTTCGATGAATCTGGGATTCGTTGAAAACTGAATGTCTCCGTATGTTTCCAGGTCGTGTAATGCGATTCTTACTTTTGCCGGGTCGTCCGCCCGGACTAATGCAAAAGATTTCATTTTTTACACACCAACAATCTGTGAAGTGACTTCCAAAACATATAACTTTTTTCCAACTTTTACTTAAAAAAGCGGATTTTCAGTGAAAATGAGTTTTAGAATATTCAGCAGGTCGCTTCATACCAGATTTTATCTGCAAAACCATCTTCAACTTAAATATTAGTAGAGTTCAGGATAATTTCCGGAAAAGAAAAGGTAAACGCATCAATCAAAAAGGCAGTACTGATCAATTATCCTTTTTTGGGGTGCACTACCTTCTTGATTTGACACAGGATTTTTTTCATCTTTCAGGTCAGATCTTTTTTATTGGTTTTTTTCCAGCCACCCAATCATCTATGAGTGCCCATAGCTCAGTGGAATTGCGGTCGATCAACAGGCTGCCGTGCCCCTGATCATTCCAGTTTATAGTGGTAACCCTGCTGTTTGTTTTTCCGACCTCGTTTTCATACCACCATGCGCCGTAATCACCAAAACCTCCTCCGAGTCCGACATAAAGTACCGGAGAGTCTATTCGAGAAGAATTTATCTCATAACCCTCCACATTGCCCATCAGACCAGCCATATACTGGTCCAGATACTTTGGCGTATGAGGGACAGCACCCCCGGTTAAAGTCAAATTAAGTAACCGGTTTTCGTCAACATAATAGAGGCCACCAAGATCCCCGCTCCAGTAGTGATAGTCCGGAGTATAGGGATATTCGGAAAAAATATATGTCTGGCTTGCCATGAGCCTGAAAAACTGCCTGTTTGTAAGTTCGGAAAAATTGTACCCTTCAGGCTCTGTAGAAGCCATGCAGGCTACGTACATCATACCTGCCATACTACTATCGTTATAAACCCCTCTTCCGGTACTGTTGGAAATGGATGCAAATTCCTGTGCCTGACCCTGTATTAATTCCGAATTTTTGGGATTATATTTGATAATAATATCAACCGGCACTGCTCTGTCAATAGAGCCTTCAGGGAGATCGTCATACTCACTCGCCTCATAAGCCGTGAGAAGCAGTGCCCCATGACTGTGGCCGATTGCCGTAACTTCAATACTTTCTGCAGATTTACCGCTTAAGAGAGCTGTATGGCTTCTTGAGACACTGATACCTTCGTATGTGTCCTGAAGGTATTCCTCGAAAGTCCAGTCCTGCATAAAACTGAAATCATTTTCATTTACCGGAACATTTGTCTCTCTCCTGTCCAGGATATATGCGCTGTACCCCTGCTGAGCATAGTATATCGCCATATCGGAATAGAATTTTTCAGTCAAAGCGTGCCCGGGAAGAATCACCAGATTTTTATCTGCTTTTGTACTCCAGGGACTTTTCTCCAGAACATAGTTAGTAAGAGTGATACTGTCATATTCTCCGGGCCCGACGTTCACCCGGATTTTATACTCTGCCACATCCCCGGAAACAAGTCCTATTCTACTGCTCCCTGATGAAGGCAGGTCCAGCTTTGAACCAGTAAAAGAAGCAGAACTATACGAAATATCCAGCTTATCCAGCTGGGTATCAACATTACCCAGTTGCAAATCCGGAACTACGGCTGAAACCGGAGAAGAAACCGATAACAGAATGAAGAAAACAGCAATTAAACTTATTTGTATTTTCATGTTTTCGCCTCTCAATATTTTAAATTAGGACGGACTCGAGAAACCATGCGTTTTAAAAGTAGTCCTGTTACTCCCCGTTTTGACGTCAAAAGCAGTAGTGTAAAATAACAGAAACCAAGCCAGATGCTAGAAACCGATAGCATTAAAAGGAGTCACTTAACGGATCCCCCGGGATAACACATAAAAATAATCTCATAGATCAGACTCCTGTGCTCCCCATGCCCTCAAAACACTACCTACAAATAAAACAGAAGTTTGACAGATAAAAATTGTGATTTTGACTTTGACTTTTATATTTTCACGAATCTGAGATATTAATGAAAGTATAGAATCTGACCGAGCAGGGGATTTTAACGTGTTACCTGGGGGATAAAAACAAGTATTTCAGCTGCTAATAATCAAAGGGGAAATGGGGAAGCAAACCATGACAACTCTGAAAGATTCCGTAGTAATAAACCGACCAGCTGAAGTTGTTTTTGAATGGTTTGCCCATTTTGCGGAAAACTACAGAGCCTGGCACAAAGACCACGTAACTGCCAGGTGGATTGAAGGAAAGAATTTTGAAAAAGGCTCCGTGCTTTATGCTGAGGAATACCTAGGGGGCAAACTTGAAAAATTAAGCTTTGAGATTACAAATTGCGTACCGAATGAACTGATCGAGTATAAGGTGCTGTTCCCGGAGTCAATGATCTGTTCCGGCGGCTCGTTTTCCATAAAGCCTTCCAATGGGGGAAGTGTTTTTACTGCAACGCTTTCATTCCGGTTTGGCGGGGTGCTTTCGAAGCTTGCGGAGAAGAGAGTTGAAGCCATCCGGCTGCATATGAAAGAGGAAGGGGAGAATCTGAAGGCGTTGCTCGAGAAGTGAGGAAATTAAGGGTTAGTTCCTCAATAAAGATGTATATTCAAAAACCTGAATTCAAAAACCGGGGGAGTGGGATAGTTGATCATACTTGACGAACCATACGTTTCACAAATTCTGCGGGACACCATTGTAGAAATGAACCTGCCCGTTCTGAAAAACGAAACCTCTGAACGCCTGGGCTTCGGTAAAAAAATAAACCTCCTGGAAGACACCGAATTCATCGAACTCCTGAAAACCCAAAACTCCCACAAAATCTACAGCAATTCCGAAAACTCCCTCGTCTGGATAGCAAACAACCTCGGGTTTACCGGTATTCCGGAAAAGATCGGGCTCTTTAAAGATAAGCTCAGATTCAGGGAGCTGATGGGACATATCTATCCTGACTTTTCCTATCGAGGAGTGGATTTTGCCAGCCTGGACGAACTGGATATAGAATCCGTTAAAAAGCCGTTCATAATCAAACCTGCAGTCGGCTTCTTCAGTGCAGGGGTATACAGGGTCAGTACCGGGGAAGAATGGGAAAAGGTCCTCCCGGCCTTAAAACAGGAAATGGAAGCCATAAAAGACCTTTTCCCACCGCAGGTCTTTAACTCCGGGAAATTTGTCCTCGAAGACCATATCGAAGGGCCGGAACTGGCGGTAGATGCTTATTACAACAGCGAGGGAAAGCCGGTTGTCCTGAATATCCTGGAACATTTGTTTCCGTCGGAAGATGATGTTGAAGATAAGGTCTATACGACTTCAAAAAAGACTATCGAGACCTACCTGGAAGCAGTCACCAAGCTGCTGTGCGAGATAAATGAAGTTGCAAAACTGTGGGACTCGGAGATAAGGGATTATGAGATAAGAGACTCTGGACTGTGGGATTATGAGATACAGGATTCGGAGATACGAGATTATGAATTACCTGATGTGCAAAGACAGGGATTGAGGGATTTCCCGCTGCATATAGAGCTGCGGGTTGATAAAATGGACAGGCTGGTACCCATAGAAGTAAACCCGATAAGGTTTGCAGGGTGGTGCACAACTGACATTGCATATTACGCATATGGGATCAACGTCCACAGGTATTTTTGCGAGGGTCTGGAACCCGACTGGGTAGAGATCTTAAAGGATAGGGAGAGGGAGGGCAGGACCTGCTGCCTTTTGATTGCTAAAAAGCCGGACGACGTTGAAACGGAAGACATCGAAGCATTTGACTACGAGGGCCTTCTTTCCCGTTTTGAAAAGCCCCTGGAGCTCCGGAAGCTTGACTACAGGCAATACCCCGTTTTTGCGTTTCTCTTTACTGAAACTGGGGACAGTAGCTGGGGAGAGATAGAGAGATATTTGAGGTCAGATTTAAAGGAGTTTATCCGAATTCGCACAGAACAGGAAAGACAGTCAGGAGAATAAAACGGTTAGCTAGAAACGGCTAGCCAAAACTTCAGACTTTTCATGGGAATTTCTTAACCCGGTGTCCAATCGGGTCGGTACTTCCCATCAATCCTGTCATACAGCTCTTTCAAATCCCTGTGCAGTCTGAAAACTTCCTTCTCCCAATCCTTTTTACCGGACTCAGGGCAGGGACCCATCTTCAAGGCAGCCATCCGCGCATAGTTGCGGGAAATTTTTTGGTTGCTCCAGGAGAAGCCGAAAGCCTGATCGGTTTTCTTGATGCTGTACTTTTCATGGATCAAAAACTCATAGAGTTCAGAAACCCTGTCCGGCTTTTCTCCGGAACTTTCGGGAAATCCCGGGGAAAGGTGGGAAAGAGCCAACAGATTCCGGAGGCTGGACCTGACCCCGCAGCTTTCGGGGCAGAGTTTTTCAGATTTTGTAAACTCAAGCATCTCCCGGTATTCAAGGAAAATATCCGTCTGCCCGAAACCTGAAGGCAGAGTTTTCCCCAGGAGGATAAGGACGTGGATGCATTCGTGAAAGAGGATTTTTGCTATCAGAAACTCGATCCTCTCCTGAAGGTTCCATAACCTTTCAACCAGTTCCTCGTCCCACAGTTCATGAGGATTTATCAGGATTAGGGACCTGTAAATTATTTTCTTATCTTTTCTGGAAACGGTCTTTTTCGGCTCAAAAGCCAATCCCTGCAGCTTTCCGAAAAACTGTACCCGAACTGCAAGCTCCAGGCAGTGTTCCCGTCCTCCGGAACGCACACTTTTTACCCGGTAATATTTCCCGTCAAAGTGTACCTTTTTTATCAGCCGGTAAAGGTCCTCACTCTGTTCTTTAATAAGGGCTTTTATCATGGGCTCCCGGTAAATATTCAGTTCAAGCTGGAGAAGCCCGGGAGAGAAATACAGATACTCAGGAGCAGGAAACAAAACAGGAGACGAAACAGGAGCAAACGCCGGGACAAGGTATGGGAAGGGGGAAGCTGCAGAGGACAAGTTTCCCCGTATCCCAGGTTCATTCAAACTGGTTTTTTTCTCTGGCGAAGTCTTTTTTGTTCCTGTTCCCCGAATTTCCTGCTTCATGGATCTACCCCTACAATTGACCCTTTTTCCCCATATTACTAATTTAATCTGGTAATACAATAATTAATTTTTTTGTTAATTTGTAATATTGAAGTTAACTATATATATACTTTTTCTTACAAAACATAAAATTGGTAATAACAGATAGTAGAGTATAAAAAAAGAGATTTTTCGAATAATTAGCAAATTAAACCGAATGTTTCAGGCAAAGCTGAGAGATCAAGAGAAGCTAAAAAATTAGAAAATAGGAGAAAGATAGTTGATTCTACTTGGAGAAAAATGTTTCACAAATTATGTATCATATGATTGTGGAAAATGAAGCCCTGGATCCTTAAAAAAGATTTCTCACTTACTGAAACAGTAACAAATATAGAGAAACTAAATTATTCGAAATAATGTGTATTATTTGTAAAAAATGATAGCGTTCGTTTCTTAAGAAAAACAAAATAACTTTATCACGAAAATATGAAGATTTAGAGGTGCCTGCTTTGCAGGCAACCACAAAAATCCTGAATCAGATGATAAGATCTTTAAGATGTATCGATGCTTCATGAATCAGATAAGTTGCCTCATCGGAATCTAATCTGCACTCATTCTCCATTTCACAGACAAAACAGATAAACTTATCCACTTTTTCTATAGCTTTACAATCGTCTCCATTTTTCAGATGCTTGAGTACATTGTTAAGTTTTGAATTGAGAGCAGTTTTGGTAGAATCGTCTACACAATCAAGTTCATCCACAAAAGTAATTACAACTGGGCACCCCTCATCTATCCAGGCTTTGATACCACCATCCATGTTATAGACATTTGTGTATCCTTCGGTTACCAGTAGATTGCATGCATTAAGACTTCTGGTTCCGGTCTTGCAATAAACAAGTATTTTTGCATCTTTATTATCGGGTAACTCAAACAGTCTATTTTTTAGTAGCTCATTATCTGGCAACACAGGTTCTTCAGATGGCTTCTTAAGACTTGCTATTGGTATCAGTATTGCCTCTTCTATATGACCGGCATTAAATTCATCTGGAGTACGGACATCCAGAATGAAGATATCATCCTCTTCAATCATATTCTTAGCTTCACTGACACACACAGTTGCGTATGTGCTATCCTCTGCTACTGCAATGCCAGGTACGATTATGAGAAACGCAAAAAGAATTGCAGCAAAAAATAACATGCACTGTTTATTCAATTACATCCCCTCCGTATTCGCAAATTTATTCCTACTAAAAACCCCAGAATTTTTGAGTTAATTCATTCAAACATAGTAACTATTATTAAAATCCGCATTTAGAAGCAGTACCCAGAAGTGACAGTTGTTTGCGTTATAAAGATATTTGCCAATATCCATTAGTTGTAATCTGCCATATTGTAGAACAAATTGGTACAAAAAAGCAAGAACCCAAAATCAGGATTTTAATAAATACATAATGTACTGACTTTAGATATATATGTTATTAAGTATAATTGATTCATATAATAATAGTATATAATATATTACCTGGCTTGTTTTCAATTTTAACGATCCCTCCATAAATAGGCAGTTTAAATTAATTTTTGCCTGAATACCATACATTTGCTATCAAATTTGGAGACCTATATAACAAGATTTAGGCCTTTTACCTGCAAGCATCTGATTTTAGACATAAAAATTTCCATTCAGGTATTTGAAACATTCAAGTATTCGAAAAACCGAAGCGCTAAAAAAACATTAAAGGTAGAGGAAGCGGGACATGAAACCCGTGCCCGGATTTTCAAGCCTGAATATCCTGTCGCCCCTGTTTAAAGCAACAATCAAGGGAGGAGCAAAAAGGAAAAGGAAGGAAGAGGGGGCTTCGGTCCTTAATCCACCCTTCCAGTTCTGAGTCCTGCTTTCCAGTCCTGAATCCAAATCCCATTCCTGCTTTCACATTTCAAACCTTGTCATAACCCCATGAAGCTCATCAGTAGGGAGCCTGTAGAACTGGACAAAAGAAGGGGACAGTTTCTTAATTACGGAAAAGACTTTCCATATCAGGTTATTGGTAAATATGTCCTCTATTCCGTAAAAGATTGTTTTTTCATGAATGCCTTTGTCCTTCAGGATCTGTACCACATCAATAATTTCCATGTACCCCATATTGATTTCAAATACCCTCAATCCTTTTGCCAGCTCGTTTGTGAAAGAGCTTTTTACTCCGAATGGGCTTTCACACTTGACAATCGAAATGAAGATATTGTCTTCATAAATAATATTGTTCTCAAACATTATGTGGGAAATGTATTGAGGGATTTTGGTTATGTCCCGGGAAAAGAAAAGGGCAGTCCCACTGATTTTATTTTCACTTGCATATACCTGGTTATATTTTTCAAGGAAATTATCGATCTTCATGGGCTTCATCAGTTCATAAAGTCTTTTTTGACCGGAGGTGTAGATGAGGATCAGAGCAAGGACGATCGCTGCGATGACAACGGACCAGTAACCCCCATGCGGGATTTTATAGGTGTTTGAAAGAAGAAATACCACATCGATACCGGTCACGAGAAGGGATACAAAAGACCTGACCAGCATCCTTTTGAAATAAAAAATTAAAGTCATCATCAGACCTGTAATTGACATGGTTCCTGTAACTGCCAGCCCGTATGCAGCCGCAAGTCTGTGGGAGTCCCTGAACTCAAAAATCATAAATAAGACAGAGATAAGGAGAAGCCAGTTTACTGCACTGATATAGATCTGGGACTGCAATTCGCCGGAAGTATAATCGATCTTCAGCATGGGGATTATTCGGGTCGTTATCCCCTGATATACTATTGAAAACATGCCGCTGATCATGGCCTGCGAGGCAATGATTGTAGCTATGATGCTCAGGATAAGGAATGGGATATATACGATATGTGCCTGGTGATTTATCATCTCAAATAAAATATTTTTTGAGTCCGGATTTCGGATAATAAATGCTCCCTGCCCGAGATAATTCAAAACCAGCGCGGCAAACACAAGTCTCCAGGCTTTCAAAATCGGCTCTCTTCCCAGGTGCCCCATATCGGCATACAACGCTTCACCCCCCGTGGCACACAGAATAACTTCGGATAATACAAAAAATCCCGTTAGTCCATTATCCATGAGAAATCTGATAGCGTAATAAGGGTTTATGGCCCTGAGCACGCCAGGAGTATAAATAATTGAGACAATACCTGAAAATGCAATGGATATGAACCATAAAATCATTATTGGCCCAAAGACCCATGTAATCTTTTCCGTTCCCTTGCTCTGGACTGAAAAAAGAGCTACTGCGATTATGCCGGCAATGAGCATGATAGTCTCCTGCCCGATATCCTGAAACTCAGGGATGATCCGCAGGCCTTCAACGGCACTCAGGATGCTGATTGCAGGCGTAATGACTCCATCCCCAACAAGAAAAGAAGTCCCTATATAAGCTAACAATGTGATTAGAGCTACATTTCGACCGGATTTAAGAAGAGGGACGAGCAGTTCTTTTAAAACAATCGTCCCGCCCTCCCCTTTTTTGCCCAGACTCATGGCAAGCCAGGCATACTCCACAGTTACAAGTGTGATAAGGGTCCAGATGATTAAAGATAAAACTCCTATTACGTGAATTTCCGTAGGTCTTGTGAGGAGGAATATAACGGTCAGGGTATAGATGGGACTTGTTCCTATATCTCCAAAAACAAGACCCATAGAATTTACTATTCCCCTGAAATCGGATTTGGAAAACATATAAATCACCTTATTTGTTCCAGGAATTCAGCAAAAAGTATGATCTGGGATGAAAAGTTCCAGCAATTGGAAATCTGTGGCAATAAATCATGATTTTACTCTGCCCGAAAAGAGTGAAAAGGAATTGAATTTGCAGAATTTTTAACTCGCGAATTTCCTGCTTTCATTTATAGTTATTCTCGCAAAGAATTACACTTAAAATTGAAAAGACCTATTCCAAATAGTCTAGATCATTATATCTTGAATTCGTTTTAGATAAATAAGTGTAAACATTTGCGTCTAAGACTATAAATTCGTCTCTATATTTTGCTTTTCAGCTTTTTATTAAATTAACATTAAAGTAAATAGTGTATTATAATAATGCATGGTGCTGAGAATTACTTTTTCATATATAAAGATCTTGACCCATTATCCAGAAAAATCGATAGTGAACAGTGATCAAGCAGATTAGTCGATAGTGAACATTGATCAAGCTGATTAATCGATGTTGAACAGTGAGCAAGCTGATTAATCGATGTTGAACAGTGAGCAAGCAGATTAATCGATGTTGAACAGTAATCAAGCTGATTAATTGATTTTAATTCTTCTGATCCACAAAATGTGTCTATCAGGTTATACTTTTTATCCCTGCATATGGAATGTAAATGAAAAACTTTTCACCGCAAAAGAAAATGTTAAAGGCAGAGAGATCAAAGAAGAATAGAATAAAAACATGTGATAGAGTGAAAAATGCGAGATTCTAAAAACGGCGGGAAAAATGAGCATAGAAGAGGCAGAGGAAAAAGATGGAGTAGAAGACTATAAAGGGGATGCTGCAGAGGAAAATCCACAGGTTCTCCCTCATCAGAAAGCAACCGAAGGAGTTGACATCCTCCTCGGGGACCCCAAAAAAGCCGTGGTCAAGCTCTCAATTCCTATTATAGTTGCAATGTCCGTACAAACCATCTACAGCCTGACCGATACCTTCTGGGTTGCAGGCCTGGGTGCGGATGCCCTTGCTGCGGTGGGGTTTGCCTTTCCTTTTTTCGTAATCCAGATGGCGCTTACGGGCGGGCTTGGGGTCGGAGGAGGAGCTGCGATTTCCCGGCGGATAGGGGCAAGGGACAAGGCTGGAGTGGATAACGTTGCAGTGCACGCCTTTGTGATTATGTTTATCCTCACAGTTGTCCTTACAGTTATCGGACTTACCTTTGTAAAAGACCTCTTTATGTACAGCGGAGCCGGGGATACAACCGGGTTAGGGGTTTCATATGCCCGGGTTATCTTTGCAGGCAGTTTTGTGTTCTTTTTTACGAACGTTGCAAACTCCATACTCAGGAGTGAAGGGGACTCAAAGCGGGCCATGCAGTCCATGATCCTGGGGTCCGTTCTGAACATAGTGCTTGACCCAATTTTCATCTATATTCTGGGGCTTGGGGTTGCAGGGGCTGCTCTTGCGACTGTGATTTCTTTTGCCAGCTCGGGCATGCTGATGTTCTACTGGTTTTTTGTCAAAAAGGACACCTATGTGACTTTCAGGTTCCATTCCTTCAAATTCGACAGAGCCATCGTCTGGGACATCTTCAGGGTAGGGATACCGTCATCGTTCGAGCAGATAGCTCTGGCAATGACCGCCCTCCTCATGAACCTTATAATTGTCAATGTCAGCAGCACCGATGGGGTTGCAATCTACGCCACAGGCTGGAGAGTCGCAAGCATTGCGGTTGCTCCCTTGATAGGAATCTCAATTTCCGTGGTCTCGATTAGCGGGGCTGCCTTCGGAGAGCTGAACTTTAAAAAAGCCCGGCAAGCCCTTACTTATGCAACAGAAATAGGTTTTCTTGTAGAAGCCGCCATAGGCATTGCTGTATACATATTTGCCCCGCAGATTGCTGCCGCTTTTACGCAGGCAGAAACTGCCGCCCGTATCGCCCCGGAACTGACAAGACTCCTGAAAATAATGACCGTTTTCTATCCGGCAGTTGCCTTCGGAATGCTCTCTGCATCTCTCTTCCAGGGTGCAGGAAAGGGTACAAGCGCCCTTATTGCCACTCTCCTGAGGAGTCTTGTTCTGACCCCCCTTTTCGCCGTGCTTTTTGCATACGAATTTGGCTGGGGGCTGCCTGGAGTATGGTGGGGGCTGGTTGCGGGTACGGTTATTGGTTCGATGATCACTTTTGTGTGGGCGCAGGTTTATTTGAGGTGTATGATAAAGGCGGAAGGGGCGAAAGGGAAGTGTTGAGAAAGGAAAACCATCCGTTTTGGATCTTCATAGTCCACCAACAGCAACCAGTCCGTCAATAGCTACCTGATTTCACCAGTGTACCCACAGAAATGAAAGGTCAGTTATTCTTGAGAAGCGGGTTTACAATAATTGCCACACAAATTGAGAAAATCGCATAACACACCCATTACTGTTGCTGTGGTGAATAAAAGATTAACATCGGTTACGACTTCACATTTTTCACGATCCGAACCAGCCCACGGTTCCCGAACCCGTGGATCCGGAACTCTGAGTATGGGTTTTGAAAACCAGCTCCCATCTTCATTCTGGTTTTCAATTAGCCATATGACCGACTCTTTGACTTCTCTTGAATGGACATTTTTCTCGCATAAAAGGAGCGAAGATAAGGAAAGGGCTGTGTAAAACGGATAAGGGACGGCCTCGTAACCGTTCCCCCATCCTTTTGATGGAACGAATATGCTTTCTAACCAGGAGATAGCCTTCTTAACCGGATCGGTTTCTCCGAGTTGCTTTAAAAAACTGCAGGCTAAACTCGTCCCGTAGATCCTGCAATCCCACCAGTAAGAATCCCAGTATCCGGCAGGATTCTGTCTGCTTATTAAAAATTCCCTGGCATTCGATATTTCCTGCTCAAAACATTCCGGACTGGTGTTCAGAAAAGCATTTCCTGCCATTGATGTTATAGAGGGCTCGGAAATACACCAGGCACTTTTCGGCATCGTATGATATTTCCCGTTTGAAGCTGGCAAATAAGTTACAAAACCGCCTGTGTTTTTATCCTGATAAGATGCAAGCAGGTCAGCGAATTCGTGCAGACAAAGCGCAAAATTTTCCGGAGTTAGAAGATTTTCTTTTTTGAAATAATATGCCAGGAGGCGTACCACGTTCGCTGTAGAATCCGCATCAGAAAGGCAATTCTGGTGGTATCCCCAGCCTCCGGAAGAAGATTTTGTGTGAAGAAGCCAGACTATTGCCTTTTGAACAGATTCATCCGTATCTGGAAGCCTGGACAGGTTGTATGCAATATAAGCAGTTACCCACTGAGAACTTTTCCCCATTCCCGGGATGTAAAAATCCAGCCAGTAACCCTCGCCGGACTGATTTGAAATGATGAAATTACTGGACTTCTGTATCGCCAGTTCAACAGCTTTTAACATATGGTTGTTAAAGATCTGGTCGCATGATATCTGGTTACTCAAAAACCGGCCATCCAGTACCTGTTCATTTGTCAAGATTGAAAACCCTCTTATTCAGATATGTAACGAGATCTAACGGCGGGTAATGGTTATCCCAGGATTCTTCATCGCATCGGAGATAAAGGGTTATTTGCAGGCCTGCTTTTTCAGTATAACCTGTGCCTAGCCAGTGCAAATATGCATTTTTATTTTTTTCAAACCATATGAAAAAGTCTTCCGAACCGGGATTCAGGGCCGAAACCAGATGAAAAATAGATTTTTTAAGGGATTTCAGGCGCATTTTGGAGCCTGTGGATATATGGTAACCAAGAACCAATCCCGAGGCATTTCTGGTACTGACCTGATTCCAGTCAGCAGGAGGGACCAGGTTCATTATTTCAGTAAAGACCCGGGGCGATGGGCTCAGTTTTTTTAAATCCTCGATCACATGGGCGTAATTTTCAGGAGGGACGAGCGAGTAGGTTTTCAGGCCCCAGTGCCCATTTGAATCAAATTCATAGCCGTACCCTTTATTTGCTTCGTGAAAATAAATTCTTTTATCATTTATATCGAAATTTATACCCGCAATTATTCGAACATTCTCATTGTGCCTGTTTTTGATCACATCATATAATTCTCCGGGGGCAGCCATTAAATCAAGTAATTTTTCCTTTTTTTGCCGGGCATCAGCATCATTGATTCCAAAAATAGGAATGGAGTACCTGTTATAACTGATTGGACCGGAACTTATCTTAACGGAATTTTCAACCATAGGAGAATCGGAAACTCCCCAGCAAGCATACATTTCTTCAATCGAAGAATAAAAGTCCAGGACTTTTTCAACGGTGCTTTCATTTAATCCGCTTTTGATTAGATTAACATGTTCATTCATGGAATCACAATTTAGCTTTTTTCAAACTTTAACTGTTTTCAAAATTAAACTGTTTTAAGTAGCAGGGGTTGCTTTATCAAATTTCTCTAACAGGCAGCTTTGTCTGAACGGGACATTCTGGTTGTGCGTCATAAATTGTGCCGTACGAAGAAAGTGCGTCTCTGTAACAATATCCTTTGATTCGATGGCAAGCCTCGAATTCCAAACATTCATAGCATACGGAATTTTTGAATTTTTCACGGGAAGGATATATAAATTCAGTGATTCTCTTGGAGTTCCAGACTCCCATAATTCCTTCCTCAAACACATTGCCTACAATAAACTCTTCCCTGTGGGGAATCTGTTCACATAAAGTAACATCACCATTGGGCTGGATAATCAGATTTGAACGTCCCCCGGAGCATACGGCCCGATTTCTCCATTTCTCCGGAGAAAAGTTTCGGCTCCCTCCTGTGGACAAATTTGTTTCAACACTTATGTTAAAAAGAGGGTAATTTTGATCTGCGGATTCTGCAAAATTAGAAATGAACTCTTTTTGCTTAAAGGATAAAAATAAATCATCATTATGTCGGTATCGGCTTCTGCTGTATTGGACAAACTGAAAATCCCTGACTCCAAGGCTTGAGAACTCATTAACAATATCAAACATTTCAAGATAATTTAAAGGAGTGAGCACGCATTTTATTTTGGGACAGATCCCCACGTTCACTAAATTTTTAACCGATTGAATCGTTTTTTCATAGTGGTCTTTCTTATTGACCATATAACCTGCGGTCTGGGCATCAACACTATCTATACTTAGCTGGACATATCGGATCAGGTGTTCAGGTACATCCCTGACACCGATATGCATTGATGCCAGGCACTTAGCCGTATTTTCATCAATATAAGACTTTGTTGAAAGTAGAAAAACAAAATTTCGATCAACCATCGCCCGCAATATCCCAAGCGCATCCGGACGTGAAAAGATATCAGTTCCGCCGATATCTACAAGGAAGATTTCATTTTCTTGAAGTTCATCGAAAATTTTTATCCATTGATTGAGCTCTTTTTCCTCGCACTTTTTTCTCTCTGCATAGCAATATATACAGTCATACTGGCAGCGGTTTGTGAATGATATGCTCACAGACAGAGGCCGGGATAACCTTACTGCAGGAAATCGATATTCTTCAATATCAGGAATCAGTTTTTCAAGATTACTGAGCGAAGGACTTTTTTCACCCTCAAGCGCCAGAATATTTAAACTGAGAATTGCTGCAATTGTTTGATCAACGATCTCAGACAACTTTTTACTATTGTTTTCCTGACCTTCCGGATGAACTGTTTCAGAAAGACCGGAAAAGATTTCCAGAGAATGTTTTTTAACATCCGATAGATTGCTGGTGCCATCAAAGAAAGGGAGAATAAGGGCTATATTAAGAGGCAAAACAAAGTATTTGTTTTTTTCAACAGTGCTTTCATAAGCGACAACATATTCTCCATCGTTTCTTAAGATCTGGTTTCCTGCCAAATAGGGGAAGTCCTGTTCACAAAATTGCATATGGGATCAACAACCAAAAAAGTAAAGAGTGCATCTGGGAGTGATGCACCACAAAATTCAGCTTACCAGCGGGCCCCATTTGCGCACTGGTCACAACCCAGGTTCTCCTGTGCTTTTAGCATTGAACTTTCAAGATCTTTTTCTGAAACATTGATTTTCTTCTTTTCCAATTCTTCTTTGACCAGCTTTACAAATTCAGGTACTTTACCTTTAGCATTTTCAGATAATGTGGGTTTCTCCATACTATACCTCCAGTTCATTTGATTTGGACCTTCTCACTATCTTTCTGGAAAATTGCCTGCAGGACATATTTCAAGTAAAAGATTTCAAGTGATGAAGTAAATATACAATGTATTTTCTGCTATAAGATACTTCCTAACAGATTAAATTTATAAAAAAAGTATAGTTGTTTTTGTGAGAAAAAAAATAGGATCAAACAAAGTTGTGATGGCGCGAAAACGCCCCGCAACTCCCTGTGGGATATTCGACTGAAAGAAAAATTGATTCAAGATTTCACAGGTATTCTCCAGCGCATTTTATAACATGTAGACCTTGCCTGCTCCATCTCATTCAGTATCATTTCTTAGAATCTCTGTTTCCAAAATCATATGCTTTTTTGAACGCATCTAAATTATAATAAAGCCCTCAAAAAATATGAGGCCATTGATTCTTAAATCCGAATCGTTATTTTCTGGCATGCAGGAGGATACAGGGTTAGATATAGAGTTCAAAAATGAATCCTGCTCAAACTCCTATCCAGGGCTTTCGCTTAAACATATCAAAAGAAATAAGAATCAAGGTTGGAATATGAGAGCCTCAAAAATTTATCTTCAGCTTGCCCTGCTAATTTCTCTGGGTCTTCTGCTCCTGAGCGCTTCAGTTTATTCTCAGCAGAATCAGATCCTGGAACCGGACAGGGACAAAAATTATACACAACAAGCAGTGCAACAACTTAAGTTGCAATCAGAGCTTTCGGTTCAGAAGTATATTGTTGCTTTAAAGGTCCGCGAAGCTGCAAGCCTTGTGGAAGAAAAAGGAGAAGAAACCTTTCCCGAATTCAGAGAAAATGGCAGTAAATGGTTTTATGATGATTTCTACGTCTTTGTCTGGAAGCTTAATGGGACCAGGGCTGTCAGGGTTGTCTATCCTCCTGATCTGAAAGGGGAGGGGCAGGACGTAAGTGGGATTGCGGATTTCAACGGCAAGCCCATAGGAAAGCTTTTCATCGAAGCTGCCCTGAGCGAAAGTGGAGAAGGCTGGGTACCCTACGAATGGCCAAAACCCATGGAAACAGAACCTTCAACCAAATACGGTTTCATAAAAAGAGCTACTTTCGGGGAGGAAACGTATCTAGTGGGTTCGGGTTTTTATGTTGAGGATTACCTATTTACGGGAGATACCGAAAACTGCGAATTCATCAATGCAACAGGAATTTCCCTGTGCGAACTGATGCACCCGGGAAGAATGGAAAAAGACCCAGGAGTCAATTACAGCATTGCATATGTGGTTGTGGACCCCGGAGAAAAGAGCCTTCCACACAAGCTTTCAAACCCCGAAACCTATTACACTCTTGAAGGTAACGGGACGCTTTACATCGACGATGTGCCAGTAACCCTTCGTAAAGGAAAACTTGTACTTGTTCCTGCAAATGAAGTTCAGTATATAGAAAATACGGGAAACTTCTCCCTGCTTCTCCTTGTGATAGATCAGCCAGCCTGGAAAGCTGAAAACGAAGAGCTCGTGGGGTAAGCAGCTAATAATACTGGAATAGAAGGGAAAATAAGGTAAAATCAGGGCGTATGATAAGGATTTTTGAGAAGAATTCCTGATACTTACATATCTCTTCTATTATCAAATCATAAAATATAAATAAAACCTGTTCCCTTTTTTAGTTTGAAATCGAACAGTAAGAAAAGTAAATAGTAAGATTTAAGACAGTCATGATTCGGATGATACGATAGAAACAAAAATCCAGTTAAACCCAAAATATTCGATACCCAGGAAAAACAGTTAAATCGGATAAAATCAGTAAGATCCGGTAGAATCCGATAGAATCAATAAAAAACATCCAGAAACCTGTCAGAAGGATTGAATCAAGCACGCCTCGCAAACAGACCTACAAGATCAAAAACGCCTCCAAAAAACTTCTGATGGCTACTGCCCCTGGAATTATCATCCGGATCAGGACTGGGAAAAAGCGCCTCACTGTGATAACCGATGAAAGAAGAAAGAATAAAAGAAACGGTAAAACTTCAGATTGAGATGATCCATCTTCTCCACAAAAATTTTTCCAAAGCTTTTCATCAGACAGGTAACAGCCCTTATAGCCTTAACAAAAATCAGAATAAAGCTATCCTGATTATAGGGGGGGTAGGCGAGATTATGCCTACAAACCTTGGAAAATGCCTGGACCTTCAGAAAGGAAGCCTTACCAGCATGATCGATGCCCTGGAAAGAGAGGAGCTGGTCTGCAGGAGAGGAGACCCCGGGGATCGGAGAAAAATCCTGGTTTCACTTACGGAAAAAGGGAAGGCTTACCGGGAATGGTTTACAGAGGAGCTTGAAAAGAATTATTCTGAAGTTCTGAACAGGCTTGATGAAGAAGATATTGCAGCCTACCGGGAAAGCCTTAAGACAATACTCGACACACTGAAGAAACTGGATGGAACTGCCTGAAGAGAGAAAGTGGTCCCAAAGCAATAATTAGGTCTTCAATGTACACGGAGCTCATAGGCAAACTCGAGAAGCTCGGATTCACGGAAAACGAAGCGAAGATCTATGTGGGGCTCCTTATCAGGGGCGATGCGACAGTAAGAGAAATCCATGAATTTACGCACGTTCCGAGATCAAAGATTTATGCTACGCTGGAGAGAATGTCAAAAAAGAAATATGTGGAAGTCATGGAAGGAACTCCAGCATATTTCAGGTGCATTGATCCGGAAAAGCTGACCGAAAAGTTAAAAGACGAATTTCTTTTCTCCCTGCAGGAAACATTGAAGGAACTTAATTCTGCAGGCTACGGCATAAAAACAGGTGCTGTTAATTCCGGTCTGAGTCCCCTGAGCTCCAGAAAAGGATCAAGCCCTCTGAAGAGTAAAAGGGAAAAAGACGTATTAAAAGGAAGATAACTAAATGAAACCCAGAACAGCCGTAAATTCAAACCCTTTCAATCCTGAAAAAGGTCCGGAAACAAGTGGCGTAAAGATCCTTGCGGGAGACCCGAAAAAAGCCATTATCAAACTTTCAGTCCCGATGATTGTCGCAATGTCTGTCCAGACTATTTACCAGCTTGTAGATACCTACTGGGTTTCCGGGCTTGGGGCTGATGCACTTGCGGCAATGGGCTTTGTATTTCCTTTCTTTTTCATAAGCATGGCCCTGTCCAACGGGCTTGGAATCGGAGGAGGGTCAGCAATTTCCCGGCGGATAGGCGCCCGGGATAAAACAGGAGCAGACAACGTAGCCGTACATACGATTATAATGATGCTGCTGCTCGTGCTGATATTTACCATACCCTTTTATGTTTTTGCTCCTCAGATCTTCTCTCTGGTAGGGGCAGGAAGAACAACCTATCTTGCAGTAGCTTATGCGAGAGTGATATTCCTCGGGAGCCTGGTAGTTTTCTTTACGAATGTAGCTAACGCCATCCTCAGAGCCGAAGGGGATTCAAAGCGGGCAATGCGGGCAATGATCCTCGGCGCAGCCCTGAATATTGTCCTTGACCCTATTTTCATATACACCTTTAACATGGGAATTGCAGGCGCGGCCTGGGCAACCCTTCTTTCTTTGGCAGTCTCTTCGCTGATGATGCTGAACTGGCTCTTTTTCAGGAAGGATACTTTCGTCTCCTTCGATTTTAAAGACTTCAGCTTCGAGAGGGATATTGTAAATGACATCTTCAGGATAACAATCCCCGCCTCTGCCCAGCAGCTTTCCATGTCGTTATCCATGCTTGTCCTCAACCTTATTATTGTGAACGTGAGCAATACCGACGGAGTTGCTGTCTACTCCACCGGCTGGCGGGTCGCAACTATTGCAATTGCTCCCCTCATAGGGATTGCAACAGCTGTAGTTTCGGTTTCCGGAGCCGCCTTCGGAGCGAGGGAATTTGAAAAAGCGGAAACTGCCCATACCTATTCAATAAAACTGGGCCTCCTCATCGAAAGTGTGGTAGCTGCATTTACTTTTATTTTTGCCCCGCAGATTGCAGCAATTTTCACGCAGACGGCAGAAGCCGCCCACATAGCGCCAGACCTTACCCACTTCCTGCGTGTGATCTGCATCTTCTACCCTTCAGTCTCCCTGGGGATGCTCTCGACATCTTTCTTCCAGGGCGCAGGAAAAGGCATGAGCGCCCTTACTGCAAACCTCCTGAGAACCATAGTATTTACCCCGATATTTGCGGCTTTTTTCGCCTTCACTCTGGACATGGGCCAGGTTGGGGCCTGGTGGGGAATTGTCATAGGGAATGGAATAGGAGCCGGAGTGACCTTTGTCTGGGCAAGGCTCTATCTCAGCACAATCCTGAAAACAGGGGATCTGAACAAGCCTCTCGAACAGGGAATTTGAAAATATTTTTTAGGGAGTAGTTTGAAAAGCAGTTTGTGCTGTATGATGCAAATATATATATAGTAAGAGTAGGTAATAAGTTACCGTCTGCCGGCAAAAGAAAAAATAAATTCAATGTTCAAAAGGTGAGCCAGAATGAAAGAAACAGTTCCACAGAAGCCGCTGGAACCAGTTTTGCACGGGTTCCTGCTCAGTGACCGCACATTCGTCCCAGCCTCAAAGAAAAAAATCCTGAAGCTCTTCGGGTTTCTTTCAACATATTAAGCATAAACATGAAAATGTCCCTGGAATGCAGGAAGGGCTAACCTTCTAAGTCAAAAGAAGAAATAAAAAACAGATTCGGAAGGCGGATACATTTACAGACAAAGCTAAAATTTCCTCCACCGAAAAACGGCGAGCCTACCCAACCAATTAACAGGACAAAAGCCCATAAAACCAGAAATTGCCCGGAGTCAACCTTTGAAAATTGAAAAATTTCCTGAAAAAGCTTCCAATAAACACACTGAATAAAAAACGACCTGGAAAAAATCTCTAAAAACGAACGGGATCTAAAAAAACGAATAGAATCTAAAAACGAACGGGATCTAAAAAAACGAATAGAATCTAAAAACGAACGGGATCTAAAAAAACGAACAGAATCTAAAAAACGAAAGGATTCTAAAAAACAGATTCTAAAAAACAGATTCTAAAAAACAGATTCTAAAAAACAGATTCTAAAGAACGAGAATGCCAGGAATACTCAGATACAAGTCTTCCCAAAAAAGTCTTCAAATCTGCCTTCAAAAAATATATTTCAACGCGACACCCAACAAATGAAGCCAGAACAATTTGAAGAAAATAATGCGAGACACCAACAGCTCCATCCCTGGAGTATTAACCAACATCTAAAAAACGGCAAGCGTAAAAGTTAAACCCTGCCCAAAAAACGTTCAATAACCGGGAAAGGGGAAAGGAGAGAACTGGAAATAAAACTCCAGTTCTTTTCCAAAAAACGTAACCATTACATATATTTCTTCTACCCAATTTTCTTCTACCCAATTTTCTTCTACCCAATTTTCTTCTACCCAATTTTTTTCTACCCGATCTGTTTAGGGTCCTATCGAATTCACCGTTAAACTGGAGTCTATTTCACTTTTCGCAACTATTCAAACAGGGCAAAATAACATTAATAGTTTTCTTTATTAAGATTCGATGAGCAAATTTCAGTGAGTTGATCATCTTTAATTGATGGCTATTGACGATTTTTAATCTTTCCTCATCCGTTAGTATAAGACGCATAATATCACAGTAAAATCCATGATCCCCTAAAATTAAAAATTGACTCTGGAAAAAGAAAAGATTCCAAATACCCCAGCAGCAGGTAGAAAAAATAACTGATTGCATGTGGAGATTGAAGAAATTATTTAACTTTCAGAGTTTAAGTTCAATAACCTGTACACGACCAAAAATCGGAGGTAAATAAAAATCAGAGGTAAATAGAAACCTCTGCTTTCTTTAAAAAACTAAAATATTTTTATATTCTGGTTGGGATCGTATCCCTGCTGAATCCCGGGCTGCACCCCCTATGTACACTTTGTAATCATGCGAGTGTTGGGACCATGCCTCTGCTTAATCCAGTGGATGCATCCCTCTTGGTAGCTTGTGTATCCAGCTGGGGTATCTGCGTGAAAACACCTCTCTTGAGATCTTCCCTCACCCTCTCAAGTAGTTCCTCGCGGAACAGCTTATTCTGTCTCTTATTTATGTTCTGGCAAAAATAATAGGTGAAGGCTCCGTGCCAGTCCCCGTCTATTCTGGCATCTGCACTTGTCTGGTCAGACCGACATGCAGACCACAGTGTATGCTCCACACCTATCCCCTTCGCTTTCAGTGCTTCGGCCATCCCTCTGGGCATGTAATCTTTTACCTGCTTGAAAGCCTCCAGAGAAGGCGGCGGCATGAATCTGGGCTTTCGATCCAGCAATAAATCGATAGCTCTCAGGCCGTCCCCGCTGTGGCAAGTATCGAAAACGCACTCAAGCTCCACTGCCGAGGGCAATGAACTAAAAAGATCATTTAGCTCATCATCGGTTATAATGTGAGCAGGATCCCAGACATTCCCTTTCTGAGCAAGGTCGGTGGGACAGAAAGCCTCATCTGCATAATCTCGCTCATCTTTGTTCTGGTCTGGAACCTGGGTACCATGGCTGGAAATGCTGAAAAACAGGTAGTTATATTTGCCTTTCTTTGCCCCATCTACCATCTCTTCCAGGTTTGCCATGATTTTGGCTTTGGTAGCCTGGTAATCTGTGAGGCTGACGATATCTCCATCTGTGAAGCCCATATATTTTTTCAGGACAGAAACCATGTCAGCTACATCATTTACGCATCCATTTAAAGCTGCTTGAGGATAGTTCTGAAATTTGTTTATTCCAACACATAAAGCTCTCTGGCTTGTCATAGACTACCTCCTTTTAACGCCGATCAAAGAAATCGACAACAAATATTGTATAAAAAATTTAAGAAGAAAGTTCCATTGATATAACTCACTCATCATATCGAGTGGTAAATATACATTTATAATAACAATTTTATAAAATAATAGTAAGAATAGTTCAGAAATGATTATCAGTTAACTTCAGGATCTTAATTTAAAAATGTAAAAATAGGTATTTGGGTTCAAAGAGTTATTTATGCAGGTTAGATAGGGCCTCTCGAATTACTATAAACCAGGAGTCGGTTTCTCCTTTTTTTCCATTCGATTCTATCCATTCGATTCTATCCATTCGATTCTATCCGTTCTGTTCTATCCATTCGATTCTATCCATTCGATTCTATCCGTTCTGTTCTATCCGTTCTGTTCTATCAATTCTATTCTATCAATTCTGTTCTACTCTGTTTTCAAACGCTCTATTGAAATTAGTTGTCCGGCGCTTAGAGAAACAACTTAAAATAAGCACAGGATATAAACCTGCAAAGCGGAAAAATTCGGAAATTCAGGCAAAAAATACAGCAGACCGTATAAAGTTCGGAGGGCAGACCTTGAAACTCAATATTGAAACTTCAAAACGCATAGAACTGATAGACATTACCCCGGAAGTCCAGAAAGAGGTCAGGATAAACGGGATACAGGAAGGCATATGCATCATCAGTACCAGGCATACGACTGCAGGCATTATAATAAATGAGAATGAAAGCGGGCTCAGGGAAGATATTCTGAACCTGCTGGAAAGGCTTGTTCCTCCGGGAGCCGGGTACGGGCACGACCGCATAGACAATAATGCCGATGCCCATCTAAAAGCCGTACTGCTGGGGGCAAGCGAAACCCTGCCAATTGTACAGGGAAAACTGGAGCTCGGCACCTGGCAGAGCATCTTTTTTGCCGAGATGGACGGCCCGAGGCACAGGAAAGTAAATCTGACGATCCTTAAGATCGCGTAAGGAGAGAGGATCGGGAAGAATTGAAGAATAGAATACAAGAATAGTGCATAGCAGAAGGAAGAGAAGATAAAAGAGATAATAAGTAAAAAGTAAGGAAAAAGAAAAAAGTAAGAAAAGTAAAAGAAAAAAGTCCCTTAAAGGTTGCCTGAAGGGACTTACTGAGAGGAACTTCTGGCCTTACTGAAGTCGTCCAGACGGGTCTGTTTTTTTCTGCAGTTCTCACCAGGGATTTCTACAGGATACTCACCTGTAAGGCAGCCGATGCACATGTCGTTCTTATCGCACTCAAGAGCCCTCATAAGCCCTTCAATGCTGAGATAACCGAGAGAATCGGCGTTTATAAGCCCTTCAACCTCTTTTATAGTCTTGTACGAGGCGATAAGTTCCTGCCGGGTTGCCATATCGATCCCGAGATAGCAGGGGGCAATAATTGCCGGACTTCCGACCCTTGCATGGACTTCTGAAGCGCCTGCCTTCCTGACCATATCTATGATACGCCTGGAGGTCGTGCCGCGGACAATGCTGTCATCGACCAGGACTACACGCTTGCCTTTTACGTTCTCCTGAATGGCGTTCATCTTGAGCCGGACTGCAGTTTCACGCAGATCCTGTCCCGGAAGAATGAATGTGCGCCCTATGTAGCGGTTCTTCATAAGACCTTCCAGGTACATGATTCCGGACTCTCTTGCATAGCCGATTGCAGACGTGATTCCCGAGTCAGGAACAGGAGAAACGATATCCGCTTTAACATCATGCTCGCGGGCAAGTTCCCTTCCGATTCTTTCCCGGACCTTGTAGACGAGTTTGCCGTCTATGACAGAATCGGGCCTGGCAAAGTAAATGAACTCAAAAACGCAGTGTGCCGGATGGGGCTCATTTGTGAGCTGGTGGCTCTCAAAGCCTGAACCCGTAAAGACCAGAACCTCGCCTGGCCTGACATCCCGGATAAGGGTGCCGTTCAGGGTGTCGATGGCAACACTTTCTGAAAAGACTCCGTATCCCCCGTCAACTTCTCCAAAACAGAGGGGCTTGAAGCCGAAGGGATCCCTTACAGCGTACACAGCACCGTTGATGAAGATAACAAGAGAATAAGAGCCGACAAGCTTGCGCATTACGTTCCTGATAGACTCGATAGGGTCGTGCCTTATCAGTTCTTTCACAAGCAAGTGACCGATAACCTCGGTATCGGAATCACTTATAAAAATCCGGCCTTCGTTTTCCAGCTCGTCTTTGAGCGCTCTGGCATTTACCAGATTCCCATTATGGGCAATGGCAACTGTTCCACCCTTGAAGTTAAGGATAAAAGGCTGACAGTTTTCGATCTTTGAACCGCCAGTCGTGGAGTATCGGACGTGTCCGACTCCTGCGTTCCCAATAAGACGCCCCAGAGAATCCTTGGTGTACACGTCCGGCACAAGCCCCATACCCTTGATGGAGAGCGGAGACGTACCATCATGCACCATTATACCAGTAGATTCCTGTCCTCTATGCTGGAGGGCATAAAGGGCGTAGTAAAGCTTGAATGCGACAGCATTTGACTGAGGGCTGTCGCCAGGGAGGATTATGCCTGCAACCCCGCATTCTTCTTTCAATCTTAACCTCCGGTGCAGGTAAAAAATAGAGAAAATTGAGCAGGCAGGTTTAATACTTGCACTTTGCCTGCCACTTGTAAGTTCTCATGCGGGATGTCTTTCCAAAGCCGCATGAAGTACATTGTTTTGTATGCACGTTTAACGAAACGCTGCCGCATCTTCTGCATTTGGCGTGGGTGCGCTTCTGTCTCTTTCCCATTGATGAAGTACCTTTACTCATTACTAAATCTCCTGATAAAAATCAACTTATTAGTGTGTAAATTCGATAATTCGAAGCGATTTTGTTTTCTGAATAAATTCTCAGGCATGCAGACTCTGCTGCTTACTGAGGTTTAACGTAATAGATGAAGTGCTTGATATAGATTACGGAGATACGTATACCACGTTGTCACCGCGAATAACGACACTGCTGAATTTACTTACGACTTCTCCTTCTCTTAATTCTTCAGCATTGTCAAGCACGAGGTTCATGTGAATATCGTATCCTTTCAGCTCGCCCCTAAACTCACGTGCGCCTTTCAATCTAACGATTACAGGTGTGTCCAGTGCGTTGTTCAAAATATCCAGAGGTCGGTTTGCCATCCTTACAATCCCCTTAAAACATTATAAATCAAGTCATTATCTATATCAATATAAATAGTTAATCCAGACTTAAACTGATCGCCGCGCTTAAGTAGTTGATTATTTGCATCAAAGTCGCAAATACAATATATAAATGTATCGAAGCAATATACCTTTTTCAGTTTCTAACATATAAACGAACCCGGAGATAAGAAAAAATGATCTTTTCCGGGAAATTGAGGGAAACATACAATATTACTAAAACTATTACTAAAACCCCTTCAATCAACGCTTTCAGAAATGATTTTATAAATTTTCACAAATTAAAACCTGCAAAAGGCAGTTCTTCACCAAACCTGCGGAAACCTTATGTAAACCGGTTTTTCAAAAGCCAGTTTCTTCAAAAGCCAGCCGCCCGGAAGGCTCTGCAGCATTCACGGATCACCCATAGACTAAAATAGAGATTCCTTTTCCCGGGGGGCAGAAAAGCAAGCCCCGGAAAAGTCAGCACATGCCAGTATATTAAACATATTAAAAAATGAGTATCAAAAGACGAGTACAGAGGAATATAATGACAGGAAAAACCTTATCAAAAACCCCTATTGTGATGACTATCGCAGGCTCGGATTCAGGAGGAGGAGCCGGAATTGCTGCGGACCTGAAGACCTTTGCCGCATTCGGAGTTCACGGAACCTGCGCCATAACTTCCGTAACTGCCCAGAATACAACAGGGGTTATTGAGACATTTGACCTTGCCCCCGAAGCTGTTGCAAGCCAGATCGAAGCGGTCTGTTCGGATATGAAGGTTAAGTGGGCAAAGACCGGAATGCTTGCCTCGGCCGAAATCGTAAAGGAGGTTGCAAAGCAGGTAAAAAAGCACGGGCTTTCCCTGGTGCTCGACCCTGTAATGGCTGCTGAAGCCGGAGGAGACCTCCTGCGAAAAGAAGCCCTTTCAGTCCTTATCGAGGAACTGCTGCCCCTCTGCAAGGTTACGACCCCAAATGCCTCTGAGGCAGGCGCACTTGCGGGAATTCCTGTCAAAACCCCTGAGGATGCAATACTTGCGGCAAGAAAAATTGCAGACCTTGGAGTTGAAGCTGTAATTGTTACGGGAGGGCACCTTGATGCAACCGACCTTCTCTATGAATCCGCGTCCGATACCTTTACCCGCGTCCCCGGAACCTTTGTCAGCGGAGGGACCCACGGCTCGGGCTGCACCTACTCGGCAGCAATGACCGCCTGCCTTGCCTGCGAGGACAGCCTGGAAACCGCTGCCAGGAAGGCAAAGGACTTCGTAGTGCAGGCAATCCAGAGGAGCATGCCTGTGGGCAGAGGCGTTGGGCCTGTAAACCCTCTCGGAAAGACCCTTGAGGAAAAAGAGCGCTACCTTGCCCTGAAGAATGTGAAAGAAGCGGTTTTGATCCTTGAAGAAAACCCTGAATTTGCAAAGCTCATCCCCGAGGTTGGCTGCAACATAGGAATGGCAATTCCGGATGCCATAAACTATGAGGACGTTGCAGCTGTGGAAGGCAGGATAGTGAGGTACAGGGGAAAGGCAAACCCGGTGGGATGTGTTGACTTTGGAGCCAGCAGGCATGTGGCAAGGGTCATCTTTGCAGCCCTTCGTGAGAATCCTGAGATCAGAGCCGCCATGAATGTAAAATACTCGGAAGAAATCCTTGCAGCCTGCAGGAAGATGGGGCTTGGTATCTCCCAATTTGACAGGGAAAAAGAGCCTGAAGGGGTCAGCACCATGGACCGGGGCAGTTCCGAGGCAATAAAAGAATACGGAGGAGTGCCTGAAGTAATCTTTGATGAAGGAGGAGGGGGAAAAGAACCTATGGTCAGGCTCCTCGGTACAGGGGCTTCAGAGCTTGCAAAACTTGCAGTAGAACTTGCCAGAAAAATTGAGTGATAACCATTGATTAACAGCCGGAGAAAACCGGCACATGTTCCTTTTTTTCAATATCTCAATCTTCTAATGCAGCCCGTATTCGACTTTTTTTAAGGTACAATAATGCCCCCTGCAAACCAGAACTGTGAAACAGACAATACTTAAATACATCAAAGTTCGATTTTGTACAGAAACAATGTGAAGGAGATTTCCATGGAACAGACAAAGATTATCCTTGACGAAAATGAGATGCCGAAGAAATGGTACAATGTCCTTGCCGACCTTCCCTCTCCAATTGACCCACCTCTGGACCCAAGAACCTGGCAGCCTATAAGCCCGGATGCCCTTGAGCCCATTTTCCCAAAGGCTCTGATCAGGCAGGAAATGAGCAGTGACAGGTATATTGATATTCCTGAGGAAGTGCTTGATATTTACAGGCTCTGGAGGCCAAGCCCTCTGTTCAGAGCCCACCAGCTGGAAAAAGTCCTCAAGACCCCTGCAAAGATCTACTACAAATACGAAGGAGTTAGCCCTGCAGGCAGCCATAAAACAAATACCTCGATTGCCCAGGCTTACTATAACATGAAAGAGGGAACAGAGAGGCTTACAACCGAGACAGGAGCAGGGCAGTGGGGAAGTGCACTTTCTCTTGCCTGCAATTACTTCGACCTGGAGTGCAAGGTATATATGGTCCGTTCCAGTTTCTACCAGAAACCTTACAGAAAATCCCTTATGGTCCTCTGGGGAGGAAATGTCGTGCCTTCCCCGAGCCCGGACACGGAGTTCGGAAGAAAGATCCTGCAGGAGCAGCCTGATACCCCCGGAAGCCTGGGGATTGCTATCAGTGAGGCTGTAGAGGATGCAGTAGCCCACGAGAACACAAAGTATTCTCTCGGAAGTGTACTTAACCACGTTGTGCTCCACCAGACCGTAATAGGCGCAGAGTGCAAACAGCAGCTTGCGCAGGTAGAAGAGTACCCTGACGTGGTTATCGGGTGCTGCGGCGGCGGAAGCAACCTCGGAGGAATCGGGCTTGAGTTCATAAAAGACAGGCTTGAAGGAAAACACAGTGCAAGAGTGGTCGCAGTCGAACCCTCAGCCTGCCCGTCCCTGACAAAAGGGGAGTACAGGTACGACTTCGGAGACACTGCCGAGATGACCCCGCTCCTTAAGATGTATACCCTCGGCCACAAGCATGTACCCCCTGCCATCCATGCCGGAGGACTCCGCTACCACGGCGACTCTCCGATCATAAGTAAACTCTGCGCCGAAGGGCTTATGGAAGCTGTTTCATATGATCAGAAAGAGGTTTTTGATGCAGCCGTACAGTTTGCCAGGACCGAAGGAATAGTGCCTGCACCTGAATCTTCCCATGCCATCCGCTGTGCGATTGACGAAGCCCTCGCAGCCAAACAGACCGGGGAAGAAAAGACCATCCTCTTCAACCTGAGCGGGCACGGACACTTTGACATGGCCTCCTATGACAAATATTTCAGCGGGGAACTTATGTGAAGGAACCTGCCTGAAATAACCGGGAGTAAAAAGATCAACTAAGATCAACTCTGGAAAAACAAAAAAAATGAAACATGAAATGTACATACTGAAATGCACATGCTAAAGTGCAAGACCGTGTACAGGCTAAATCTTAAGGAGTATAGAACAGATAAGGATGCCTTTCAGGCGTCCTCTGTTTTATAGAGAACTATTTTTCAGAAAACTTGTTTTTAAAAATGTTTTTTATGGACGTTTATCTGCACCGTTACCAAGTATTCGACTACCTTTTATGCTGCTACTTTTTATGCTGCTACTTTTTATGCCGCTACTTTTTACGCTTCTACTTTTCTGATGCAGATACCATTCTTATTCAAATTTGCAGGTTAATGTACTGCTCTTATTCAGCTGCCGCTATTCATACACCCTGGATGCAATTTATACATCCTGGAGGTACTTTAAAAGGGACCTGTTACTCAAGTGGTTTTCTGTTAAGGATATAAAGAACCATTTTCGGGCTGAGCTTGCTTTCTTTAGCCATTTTTTCGGAAATATTTTCACTTGGAATTCCTTCTGCTTTCATATTCCTTATTTTTGTCATTACTGAAGGAGGGACGGTGTAATACTCGTTTATGTCCTTTCTGTGGCCCCATACATCTCCTTCAAGCAGCTGGATTTTTTGCATTTCCAGAAACATCTCCATAGACTTTGAAATAGTCTTTTGATATGATTTAGGAAGCTGGACTATTTCGAGCTTGGGACATGTTTCAACAAGCAGGAAAATATCTTTATTTGACGGCCTGAACGCTAGGTGAATTACCTTTTCGTTCGGGTTTAAGGAGAGAATTTCATCTCTTGAACTGACAACTCTTATTTTCATACCATTCCCCAGACCCTAGTTTAGTTAAAGAATCAATAAAACCCATTATACGACAATATTTAAATATTTTTCGATGTTATGCTTAAAAAATTCGTCTTTCTAAAAAAAACATATTTGAAAAAATGGCATATAGAAAAGTAAAAATAAAAAATAACAAACCAAAATACAGAGATTTTGAGCCCAAAATCAACTTAAATTTTTTACATAGTTAAGCAAATATAAAAAAGAAGTTTTGAAAAGATTAATTATTTTTCCATGGGATAAACCTTGTATGAAACTCTTTGACCGTTGCGTTCGTCGGCTAAATTGACTAAAAAAAGTGTGAAGATGATAGTTAACAGGAAATGATTTTGAGGGGAAAGAATCGAGAAACTGAGAGAGAAATGGGGAAGGTGGATGAAGAATGTGAAAGAATGGAGAAAAATGAAGATAAAGAAATTAACTTGAAGAAAACGAAGAAAACTAGAGAAAAACTAGAGAAGAATTAGAGAAGAATTAGAGAAAAGTTTATTATTGGTCAGAGTTCCATCCCGGAAACTCTTTACGAAAACAAAGTCCGGAAATATATGGAAAACTTTTTAAGACAACTGAGTCTTAAAAAGTTGACTTCTACCTCCAGTTAAGTTATCCTTCACGGGTACAGAAGTATACCTATTTACCCTGAAAATTATGCTGAAAAGACAGGTAAATCCGCGCTTCAGGACAGTTCCAGGCTCTTTTTGCTGAGAATGTAGAGAATCATGTCCGAATTCAATTTGCTTTCCCTTGAAAGCTTATCGGCAATCACCTCATTGGAGAACCTGTCAGCTTTTAATTCCTGAATTTTCTCCAGAACATTCTGAGAAACGTTGTAATATTCGTTTATGTCCTTCCGGTGTCCCCACACATCCCCTTCAAGGAGATTGATCTTCTGCATTTCCAGGAACATCTCTATTGACTTGGAAACAGTCCTTCTGTAAGATTTAGGAAGCTGTATAGCTTCAATTTTAGGACATGTTTCGGCAAGCATGAATACATCCCTGTTAGACGGCCTGAAAGCAAGGTGGATAACCTTCTCATTCGGATTTAGGGTAGGAATTTCCTCCCGTGAACTAACCACTCTGATTTTCATATTAATCCCCACTCTTATTTAAGAATCAAACTTTTATTTATTTAAAAATCAAATTTTGGTTACGCATTTACATTTTATATACATATCGAATAGCGGAAATATTATTTAGAGGGTCTGTACCCAAAGCGAGTCTTAATAGCGTCAGCATGTGCCTGCAGACCTTCTTCCTCGGCCAATGCGATTATAGTTTCTTTCAAACTTTCAAGCCCACTCTTACTGATTTTCTGGATACTGGAGTATTTGAGGAAGTGGTTGATATTCAGCCCCGAATAAATCCTGGCATATCCTGCCGTGGGAAGCACGTGATTGGTACCGGAGGCATAATCTCCAACCGGGACAGGAGCATAGTTCCCTATAAAAATCGATCCGGCATTTTTAATCCTGTCAAGTACGGAATCGGAGTCTTCCACCATAATTTCCAGGTGCTCGGGAGCGAATTTGTTGCTGAAGTCAATGCTCTGCTCAAGAGATTCTGAAATCAGGACTGCCGCATTCTCAAGCGAAGTTTTTACAATTTCACTTCTTGCAGTATTTTCAGCCTGTATAAGCACTTCCTGCCTTACAGCTCCTGCAAGAGTTTCTGAAGTTGTCACGAGCACCGACACCGCACTTGGGTCGTGTTCGGCCTGGGCTATGATATCCGAGGCAGCCATTGCAGCATCGGCAGAATCGTCTGCTATGATAAGAACCTCACTCGGACCTGCCGGAAAATCAATCTCTGCAACATCTCTCACCTGCATCTTGGCAGAGGTCACAAAAACGTTTCCCGGGCCTACAATTTTGTCCACCTTCGGAACCGTTTCGGTTCCGTAAGCCATTGCCCCTATTGCCTGCACGCCTCCAAGCTTGAAGACCTTATCTGCCCCTGCAACCTTCGCTGCAGCAAGTGTAAGAGGGTGTACAGACCCGTCAGCCCTCGGAGGAGTACACACGATAACCTGTTCAACCCCTGCAACCCTGGCAGGGATTACTGTCATCAGCACCGTTGAAGGATAGGAAGCCCGCCCTCCCGGAGCATAGGCTCCCACACTTTCAAGAGGTGTTGCCTTCTGCCCCAGAACAACCCCCGGCTGAACTTCCATAAACCATGTAGGTTCAGGCATCTGAGCTTCGTGGAAAGCTCTTATGTTTGCAGCTGCGACTTTAAGGTGCTCAAGCAGTTCCGGACCGACCCCCGCCATAGCTTCTTCAAACTCTGCCTCACTTACCTCAAAATCGGCAAGCTCAACTTTATCAAATTTCTTTGTATACTCCCTGAGTGCTGCGTCTCCCCTCATGCGCACATCAGAAAGTACGGAAGAAACGGTTTCTCCGACATCTGCGAGCCCGGACCCCCGGGAAAGTAATTTCTGCATTTCAGCTTCCGAAACATCAGACAATTTTTTGAATAACATTGTGACCATCTCTGAGATTACCTGGCAAAACCTGATCCAATTGATCCGATAAGTTTGGTATAAGCCCTGTATAAACGATATAATCTGATATAATCTGCTCTCATTAAATCCCTGATCTCATTTAATATTTTACCCCGAACTTACCCCGAGCTCAGGCTTGAAAGAACTGAAAAGTAAGAATACTCAAGGGGACTGGGAAACTAACTACAATTTATCGAAACAGTGCAACCTTATTCACCATACCAAACCGTTCCTGTCCCGGCAGAGTTGCTGCTCTGCAGCCCGAATTGCGATTCGGGATCACAGGAAATCGGAGATTTTCTGGGAGTTGCACTGCAAGTGCAACAGCTCGCAGTCCTTTTCGCTACGCTCAAGAGGACCAACTTAAAAAAATGGTAAAATAAAGAGAAGCAGGAGAGCGGTCTTTCCCGTGAAAACAAAGAAGAGACGAAAGAATATAAGAGCCAGAAAGTAAAGCTGCTGAGGATGCTTGTGAGTCCGAGAGAATCAAAAGGGTCAAAACGTCGAAATTTTGATCTTATTTCTTTTTCAAATCTGTTTTTCTTTTTTTGCAGGGCCGCAAGACAAGCTGGCAGAGGCGCTGATATTTACCTGTGAATTGAGAACGGTTTTTTTGGTAAAGGGTTGTATTCTCTCAGCCCTGGGAGTATTTCTCAAGTGTATTGTTTCTCGTAACTGCGGCGCCGTTTTGGCGGACGCTTCTTATCTGGCTGGCGGGGCGACCCAGACCTGGTGCGGCGCAGGAAGAGAAAACTGGAAGTATTACATCTCTGGATTCCGGAAGAGACAAAACGGCTAACCAAGGACGCAAGGAATTGAAGAATAAAAGAGGAAAGATCAATGATCATAAGGAAAATAAGGAAAGATCAAAAATCGCTGATTGTCCTCTGCCCGTCTGGGGAACCTTTTTCGAGGGGCTCAGTATCAGGGACCTCAGACACTGCCTCTCTTCTTCCTATCTGCCTGAAGATCCTCTCGGCAATCTTCGGGCCGACAATTGCAGCCACTTTTTCAGGAGAAGCCCCTGCAAGGTCTGCTGTGGATCTGAAGCCTGCCCCATAAAGTTTCCTTGCCCTTACACGTCCGATGCCCCTGATATCGAGCAGATCCATCAGTTCCGGACCTGCCCCGTAATGGATCCGTTTTTCAAGTTCTGCAGCTTCTTTTGCCCCTTTCAGGTCAAGGAGGCGGGCAAGCTGGGTGGTCACGTGCATGATCCATTCGGCAATATCCGCAGTTGTATGGATGTCTCCTTCCCCTGTGCCGAATTTTAAACAGATCTCATTCTCAGGTTTCTCATGGATCCAGTCCATCAGCAGGAGAGATGTCTTTACCTCGCTCAGGAACCACTCATACTCAACAATATTGAAGGGGCTTGGCACCTTTGAGAACTCTTCTGCGTGCGCCATTACGTAATCATTGATCTCCTGGTAGTCCTGGCTCCGCATATACATCAGGCGCATATCGGGCGTGCTGCAGACCAGGTGCAGCAGAGTGAGTTCGGTCAGGGTTCCGGCTTCTCTTAAACCCTTTGCAATAAGGGCTGCGGAAAGGGGGTCAATATAGAGCCTGGAAACAAGCTTTCCGAACATTGTGGAAATAAGGGAATCTGAGTCCTGCTCAAGCATCCCTTCCTGACGTAAAAAGTTCAGGCACTCGTCAACAACCGTGGAGAGCCCGAAGTTTGAGTACTGGTACGCAAAAAAAGTCGCCTCCAGAAAATCCATAAGCTCTTCCTTTGTCCGGGCAAATCCGTTCGAGATCGTTGAAAGCACGTGTGTCCTGAGGGCGTTTTCCGTCCCGAGCTTGGACCAGATATCCTCGGCTCCGGCTTCAATATATTTCTCAAAAAGGAATACAAGTTCTTCATAGGACTTTGCCAGCAGTACAGCCTCTCCGTAGGGGTCAAGCCTCGGCCTTCCGGCTCTTCCTGCCATCTGCTTGTATTCGAGCACCGGGATGGGCTGCATACCTGAATCCGAAGAATAGCGCCGGTAACTCCGTATAATTACACGCCTGGCAGGCAGGTTCAGCCCTGCTGCAAGGGTTGGGGTACTTGAGATCAGCTTTATGTACCCTTCCCGGAAGCCGGCTTCTACAAGTTCCCTCAATGGGGAGGTAAGGCCCGCATGGTGAAAAGCTGTCCCTGCACGGACGCAGGAGGCAAGAACCGAGGAAGTATCGGTCTCACTGTTTTCCAGGATCTCATCGGCAATCCCTGCAAGCTTTTCTCGGTCTTCGGCAGAAAGAGTCTTTTTAACTGCGGAAGTTGCCTTCTTTGCAAACCCCATGCAGTTTTTCCGGCTGCTTTCGAAAACAAGGCACTGCCCGCCTTCTTTGAGGGTATCGAGCACAAGGTTTACGGCTTCATCTTTCGTGGGCTGCTCAACAGGCTTTTCTTTATCCTTGCAGAAAAATGTCCCGTTAAAAAATACCCCTTCCATAAGGTCAGTGGGCCTCCATTCGCTTAGCACGAGTTCCGCATCAAGCCAGGCCGCAAGTTCATCGGCATTTCCTACTGTTGCCGAAAGGGCAAGGATCTGGCAGGAAGGGTTCATTTTCCGGAGCTTTGCCAGAGTGACCTCAAGGGTGGGGCCCCTGTCCGCAGAATCGATCAGATGGACTTCATCGGCCACAACAACCGAGATCTCCTGCATCCAGGCAGTCTCGTTCCTGAGAAGGGAGTCGGTTTTTTCCGACGTGGCTACAATTATGTCGTTTATCCCGAGCCCTTCGTCCCGCCGGTCATAGTCCCCTGTTGAGATCCCGACCCTGATGCCCAGTTCGGAAAACTCCTGAAACCTTCTGAACTTTTCGGAAGCCAGGGCTCTCAGGGGCACGATATAGAGGGCCTTTCCTCCTGCAAGCACGGACTTCAACATTGCAAGCTCTGCAAGCAGAGTCTTTCCCGAAGCCGTTGGGATTGCAGCAAGCAGGTTTTTCCCCTCAAGCAGCCCTTTTTCAACAGCCTCTGCCTGGGGAGGATAAAGTTCAGGAATCCCCGAGTTTTCATAAAAGCGCTTTACTTCATCGGGCAGGTCGAGACTTTCTATCTTCATTGAAAACCAGAAACTCCCACATAAGATAAAAAACTATTTTGGAACCGCAATACCGGTGCCAGAACTGCTTTCCTGCAAAAAATTGAGGCTTCCTTTAAGGGAAACCCCTGAGTTTTTCAGAAATTAGAATAACTGTCTTTTGCAGAATCAGTCCTTAAGAGATCAGTCTTTAGCGGAATAATAGTAGTTTCCGCTTTCCTTCTGCTCCCGGTCAAGCCTTGAACCGAGGTTGTTTACGCGGGGGCGCCTCGTCTCTTCGTCCCTGCGGAAGGTGATGCCGAGGTTTTTCAGGAACCTGTTCATGCCGCTTTCCATGCTGAAAGGCCCGTGGGCTTCACCGTATATCGAGGGCTTGCCTTCAAAAACAAGGAGACGCTGGCTGAGCATATCGATCATGTAGATGTCGTGGTCAACGACCATAGCTGTCTTCTGGTTGTTTTCGGCAAAGCGGTTGATGACTTTGGTGACCATGGAGCGCTGCTCCACATCAAGGTGGGCACTCGGCTCGTCCAGGATATAGAGGTCGGCTTCCTGGGACAGGCAGGCAGCAATCGCCACCCTCTGCAGCTCTCCGCCACTCAGGTCGGTAAGCAGGCTTTCATAGATCCTTTCAAGCTGGAGGGGGTTTGAGATCTCGACCTCATAGTAGCTGGTCCCGAAACGCTTTGAAATGCCCCGCAGAAAGTCCTGGACACTCACAGGAGTATCGGCTTTAATGTACTGGGGCTTGTAGGAAATTTTAACCTCGATTCCGGGGTCTCCTTCATCAGGCTTGATTTCCCCTGCCAGGACTTTTACGAAAGTTGACTTACCTATCCCGTTAGGCCCGACTATCCCGAGCACTTCCCCTTCCCGCAGGCTTCCGCCTGTTGCCTTGAGAGAGAAGCCGTCCCCATACTGCTTTGAAAAGCCGTTAAAGGAGACCATAGACTTGAACTGAGCGTCCTCTCTTGGGGGATGGACCTCGAACCTGATGGCTTCGGGCCGGATCCGGATGTTTTCTTCAGGGAGGTAGCCTTTAAGGTACTGGTTGATCCCGACCCTCACACTTTTCGGGAGAGTGACCACACCGAACCCTGCGGGTTCACCGTAGGCTATGTGAATGACGTCCGTAAGCATGTCCAGGATTGCAAGGTCGTGCTCGACCACAAGCACTGCCCTATCCTTTGAGAGCTCCTGAACCAGGCGGGCGACGTTAATCCTCTGGTAGATGTCGAGGTAGGGGCTGATTTCATCAAAGAAATAGAACTGGGCATCTCTTGCCGCACAGGCTGCAATCGCAACCCTCTGAAGTTCCCCTCCGCTCAATTCCGAGATTTTTCGCTCGATTACCCCTCTCAGGTCAAGACGGTCGATAAGCTCGTCCAGAACCCCTCTTTCATCAGTTTTTTCGAGCAGCTCCGAGGTCTTGCCTTTGAAAGCTTTGGGGATCAGGTCAACGTACTGGGGCTTCTGGGAGACCTTTACCTTTCCGTCCACTACATCTTTGAAATAGTCATGAAGTGCGGTCCCGGCATAGTGTTCGAGTACCGTATCCCAGTCTCCTTTCCCCTGCCCGAAATTGGGGATCAGGGCTCCGGAAAGGATCTGGACGGAGGTACTTTTTCCTATCCCGTTCGGACCCAGAATGCCGGTTACCTTTCCTGTCCTCGGCACAGGAAGCCCGAAAAGGGCAAAACCGTTTGGCCCGTACCTGTGCGTGGGTTCCTGCAGGGCTTCAGGGAGCCCTATGATCATGATGGCATCAAAAGGACATTTGTTAATGCATATCCCGCAGCCCACACAGAGTTCTTCGGATATGACCGGTTTTCCGTCTTCCTCAAAAACAATGGTCTCGTCTCCTGTCCTGACTCTCGGACAGTACTTTTCGCACTCCTTGCTGCACCTTCTGGGCTGGCACCTGTCTTTGTTAAGTATAGCTATTCTCATAATAGTCCCCGAAAATTACGTTTTTTGATTGGTTAAAGCATAAAATGAATTCAGTAATACGAGTTCATTTGTGTAATTGGATTATTTGTGTAATTGGATTCATTTGTGTAATTGGATTCATTTGTGCAAGTTTTATGAGTTTAGTAAAGTGGTATAATTTAATGCTGTATGAGTTTATAATGTGGTATAGTTATCTGATTTCAGTTTTGTGAGTTTCTTTTCTATTCAATAAAGATGATTATGATCAAACTTATGCTGCATATAAAGCAGTCAGGCGTATGCAGCAGTTATCGGTTATGAAATGCCTGCTCTGGTATATGAACCGTTGGAATGTTGCAGGCAGGAAATATCCCCGTGGTAAAGAGCATGATTAAAAATGAAGGTAAAAAACCGATAGCAAAAGAGCCCGGGTAAAAAGGCCCCCTTTTTGGGAAAAGCCTTTTTTGAAGCCCAGGAAAAGAATTTTATTCAATTCAGGAGCAGCGTCCAGGTCACAAGGAAGAAGTCTATAACTATGAACTCGACAAAAAGCCAGTCCTTGGCCTTGAATTCTTTGGTATCGATTTTAAGCGGGATGTAGATAAGCTTTTGGACGTAATAAGTGATTCCGATAACGATCATAAGTATGGCATACCAGATCCGATCTTCACCTGTCCCATACTGGCTGAACATTACAACCCCGAAGATTACTCCGAGTACTGCAGCAATAATTGTTTTTATGATTCCGTCCATGTGAGCTTTCTGCTTTTCTTCGGGGGTCTTTTGTCTGGGAAGACTCTTTTTTTCGGGAGCCTCAACACTTGATGTGGCACTTTCAACGGAAGCCTCTGTAACATTAACGGGTTCCTTTCTGGACTTTGACTTTGGGGATTGTTTACTCAACCTGCATTCTCTCCTGAACGGCAATTATCTTTCCTGGGAATGTAGTATTAATTAAAAGTTTAAAAGGATTAAAAATGGGATTATAGATTTCAATGATCATATTTGATTCGGTGATACTGGTTAAACAGGGTTTTGTTAGATTTGAGCTAAATTTGAACTGGTGATACTGGTTAAATTAGAGTTTGGTTAAATTAGAGCTTAATTTGATTCGCTAATACTGGTTAACTTAGAGTTTAAGCAAATTAGAGTATGCTTAAATTAGAGTTATTGACCTTGAAGCCTTAAATTATTAGCCCGGAACTTAAATCATCGGATCGGATTCTTAAACAGTGGTATGAATTTGAATTGAAACCTGTCAGGACCCAAGGCATCAAATTAAAGTACAAGATTTAAATTATCATATTTAAATTTTTAGAGTTAAATTATTAGAACTGAATTTCAGGGATTTAAATAAATTCATTGCTTAAAACATTACCTATCTGATCTATGGATATCGAATCGATCCCTATTGAATTTAAATGTTTTGAAAATTTTGAAGGTCTATGTCCCCCGGGGTGGTAAACAAGCGTGACCTCAGGGTTGAGCTTTCGGACCATAGCCTCAAGCCCGCAGGCATCAAGGTGGTCGCTTATCTTGATAATAGGATACGGATAATCAGCCCGGCAGCTAAGCACATATTTTTTCACATTCCACGGGAGCTTGTCAAGGTCCCAGGGGGCCACCACGAAAACGTCATCCTCCCCTCTGGAGTCCAGCCCTGCAAGTTCTCCCGCATCCTCGAGCATGCTCCGCGTAAGCGCCCTTGTCCGGGCTTCCATCCGGATTGCGCCTTCGTATCCGAAGCCTCTCATTAATTCAACGGCACGCTGGGCTTTTCCGAACTCGTATGCCCCGAAGGCAACAGGGCCGCTCTCAAAAAGGGCGCATTTCATGCTTTCGAGGTCATCCGCAAAATAGCAGGAAGGGTCTTCAGGGTCCCCGTAGTTAGCTTCGGTAATAAGGACATCGCAGGGAGGGAGTTTGCTGGCATCCTTGACGTCCCCTGTGACCAGAATCCTTGTCCCCACATCGTTTTCCCAGTAAAAAGCCGTGGCGCCGGCAGTGTGTTCCGTGGGGCAAGTCCTTACCCTTGTTCCCTCGATTTCAATCTCATCCCCGAGCCTGCACATGCTGCCCGCGTACTTTTTATCATGCCTGATTTCAAGAGCAGTTGCTGTTTTATCCGTACAGACTGCCCGCGGAGAGAGCATAGCCGATTTTCCGTGATGATCGGAATGGGCATGAGTGATCAGGTATGCATCTGGCTGGGGGTGCTTTCCCGGACTCCGGGTAGTGTCAATGGAAAAGGTACGCAAATCTCCCGCATTGTCCCTGAAACGGATTGAGATATGGGGCTTAAAGTTTCCTCGTGAGTTGCGCTGCCTGAGCGCCAGCACACCAAGATCAATTAGTTTTTTAGAAATCACGCCAATCTCTGAGGAGATTACACTTAACATATTTAAGTTTAGGGAAACCTGGTAAAATTCGTCACTACTATCCCCAGAAAGAGACCTGGTTGCAACCTTCCTGGAGGGAAGCAGAAAGAAATTTACAGCAGAAACTGCCCGGATAGTGCAACCTGGATGTTCAGCCCGCGAGCAGCTCCAATATTATTTTGCTTACGTCCTGAAAGAACTCGATGAAGGCAAAAGTATCTTTCCCCGGAAAAGGGAAAAAAACGCTTGTCAGATAGATAACTCTAATAAAATCCGATCTTGGCTGGAATGATTGATATTGGAAACTACAGATCTTCTGATCCGTACAACATCACTAGCTGCATTATATCGTTCTTGTCCCGCTCGACGCAGGAGAGCGGTCTTTCCACGAAAAAAAGAACCAGAACGTAAAAACTTTCGAAGAAGCCGTAAAAACAAATAAAAAACGAATAAATCAAATCCTGCCTGACAAATATTTTTTCGAGTCTCTTTTTCATTCGGGAATCTTCTTTTTCGCTTCTTTTTCTGCTTTTTTTACAGGGCCTTCCGACAGACTGGCGGAGGCTCCCTACGAAAAATGGGATTAAAATGAGGTTTCCGGGGTCGAGGAAAAAATATTCTTCGGATCAGGAAGACATTTCTGCACTCGATTTATCTCAATGCCCGTATGAATTAACCTGTTACTATTTTTCTTACAGGATAAACGGAGCGGCTTCAGTCCTCGTCCCATACACTTTACTATTACCCAATAAACACTCTTAATGACATCCTGTGCGTAAATATAAGTCAGTTTTTACATAACCCGGATGTGATCTGGACATGAGTATGAAAACACCTGATCAGCAAAACATTATACTGGACAAAATCCTTGTGGAAAGGAGATCTCACAGGCAGTTTAAGCAGGAATTCCCGCCAGAAGAAGATATAAGTGGAATCATCCGCTCCGGGCTTCATGCACCTTTTGCTGCTGCAGCTGTGGGCGGTACAGAGGATTATTTCCGGAGATTTTTTGTCCTGAAAAAGGGTTCAAAAAGTCTGAGAGCAGCAGCTTCCCTTATCTTCGAAGAAGTCATGGCAACGGCTTCAAATCTCGAACTTGCTACGGAGAATGACCCGGAGATCCGCACACAGGCCAGCGGGTTTGCAAACCGGCTTACGATGATCAAAAAAATGGGACAGGTTCCCGGAGTCGGTACGGCTCCCTACTTCATAGTAGTGGCCGAGCGGAAAGGCTTCCCTCCGGTAGAACAACAGGCACTTGCTCATTGTCTGGAGAACATGTGGCTGAAAGCAACTGCGCTTGGCCTCGGATTCCAGCTAGTCTCCATTACAGCTCAAATGGCGGACAACCCGGCATTTTGCACACTCCTTGGAATTCCTTCAGGGGAATGGGCTCTTATGGGATGTGCGATAGGCTACCCGGTCAAAGAACTGCCTCCTTCTATCCGCCCGTCGGCAGACGAGGTCACACGCTGGCTGGAATGAAAAAAGTGGAAATTCTGAATAAATAACAAAAAAGCAAAAACTTCAGAACCGTGATCCAGTTCCCTGAAAATAATAGAACCCTGACAATAATAGAACTCTGATAATAAAAGAAGAATGAAAACTTCAGAACCGTAATCCTGTCAAGATAGGAATGACTCATTCCTGGCGTTAAAAATTCCAAAAAAATCTACTTTCTTCCCCCGAAGCGGAAGATTTTGAACTGGAGATCAGATAATAAATGTGGAATCGATGAGCTGTACGATCTAATCTCCAGCAGAGTCTTAAGGGCATCCCCTGAAAAGAATCAGACCGAAGCTTCCTTATTCAGGATATAAGCGACCATTTCAGGGTTCAGCTTGCTCTCCCTTGCGACCTTTTTCTCAATCTCCTCAGTTGGTTTGCCTTCGATCTTCATGGTCTTAATCTTTTCAATCACTGAAGATGGAATGCTGTAGTATTCGTTGATGTCTTTCCTGTGACCCCAGACGTCTCCTTCGAGAAGCTGTACTCTCTGCATCTGAAGGAACATTTCTATGGACTTTGAAACGGTGCGCATGTAAGATTTAGGTAACTGGATTACCTCAATCTTCGGGCAGGTTTCAACCAATCCAAAGATATCCTTGTTCGAAGGCCTGAAAGCCAGGTGTACGATACGCTCATTCGGATTAAGTGTAAAGATTTCTTCTCTTGAACTAACCACTCTTATTCTCATGTTTTTCCCCCACTGTGTGTTTATGTTTAATTTGTTTTACGTTTTGAGTTATTTTATTTTTACTATATTAGAAAGTAGATACACTTATTATAAATAGTTATCTCATTGAACTAATCTTATTTAGATAGTATAGCGAATAGTCTACTTCTATTAAGCATTCGAAAAAAAACCTTAAAAAGCCTTAAAAAAGATTAAAGCCGCTATTTACAGGCAGATTTATTGTTTTCAAATCGTTTTTAGCCGCGTTTCATACTAAAAATATTTTCATGCACTACTTGAATAATTCTGATCTTTAATCCCTGAATTATATATATTCAGCCTGAAATTCAACTGAGATTTTGCTAAAAGAAGGAAAAAGAAAGCTGCAATAACAATTAGAAAAAATCTATAGTGCACAGCGCATCAAAAAAGACTTCACGAGGATTTTCAGAGCAAAGTTAAGGGAGGAATAGTTAGAAGGTGGCAAGAGGAAATAACAGAAGAAATGACAGAAGAAATAGCAAGAGGAATATTTCAGGAAGAAAAACCTCCGGCTGGGAGTGAAAAACTGTGAGAGGCGGATTCTAAAAAGAAATCGGTTAAAAAGTTGTGCGCCCTCAGGTTCGCTGAACCCGGGCGGCTTTTTTCCGGAAGAATACAGGGATCAGAGAAGTTTATCAAGTTCAGCTGCCAGTACACTGCCCTGGGTAACACCCATAAAGCGCTTTACTTCAGTCCCATCCTTCTGAATGATCAGGGTCGGGACAGCGTGTATGCCGTACTTTGAGGCAAGCTCCTGGTTTTCATCCACATCGACAACCTTGAACTCAACCTTATCCCCATACTTTTTTTCGAGCTCTTCAAGAATAGGTTTTTGCATTCTGCAAGGTCCACACCATGTTGCGGAAAAGTCCAATAACATCGGTTTCATAAAATCACCTGCAATACTTGAAACGTCTGAGACTTTTGCTGTTTTTAGTTTATAACTGCTCCGGTCAGCGTGCAGAGGAATCGTATATTTGCGTCCGTACGGCACGGCTGCTGGTACCCCAATCCTGAATGATAGATGACCTGAAGATGGAATTACCAGATACAGGGTCGGGACTCAATTTATTGTATATATTATCCCCGAGGATATATAACGCTTATCTCAGTCATGCGGACTTGCTTTTAAACGTATACCGAAAAAGGAAGTTAAGGCAAGCTTTTTACTGCTTCCCTTTTTCCGAAGCGTCTTGCCGGCCTTTGACGATGTTGCCGAAATACATGCACCCTTCCATTGAGATCGTTGGCATCTCCGGAGACTCGTCAACCAGTTGCACCGGAGCGCCACGGATAAGCACGCAGGGAACTCGTTCTCCGGCTTCCCCCATAAGGATTTCAGCCGCCGAAACCAGGTTATCGGCCGCAGCTTTGTAAGTCAGGCGGAGGGGTTTTCCGTAAATATCAAAAGTGCCCCTTGCGTCCTCCACAGGCACAAAGCCTGAAACTCCAAGCGCAATCCCCGTGCAGCCCAGGCGCAGGGGCTGAGTCCTGCTGTCCCCTATAATCACACCCAGCCTGCAGGAATAACGCTGTTCAAGCCTTTTCCGAATCTGCTCGGAACTCTTTCTCGGATCTTTCGGAAGCAGGACTACGTGACCATCAGGTGCGTTTGAAGCATCAATCCCGGCATTGGGAGAGAGAATACCCTTTGTGATCGTAAGGGCGGCTCCGGGAACGCCTCCGAAAAGCTCATCACATTCCTGAAGCACAAGCTCCATTTCCCTCGGGTCTATCCCATATTTTTCCCCGAGAGATAAGGCCTTTTCCCCGGGCTTAACGCTGGAAAGCTCAACGATTCGATTTTCCGCCGTGGCAACAGCGGATTCAGCCAGCACAAAAACATCCCCATCAACTGGAATAATGCCTGCGTCCTGCAACGAAGCTTCAAGGGTCTTCACGATGTCGTCCCCTGCTCTGATGATAGGGGTCTTAATCCCGAACATCTGGATGGAAGTGATTTCTGGATTCATTTTGATGCCTTTAAAAAACTGTAATTGATCTCGATTTTCGGAAACGTAAAATCAATATATACAGAATCAGACCGTAAAATACCGGAAGGTATTGATAAATGTATCCAAAGGCTCCGGGAAACTTTTGCTGGAAATAAAAAGCTTGCGAATAAGAAATATCCCCACAAAAATCCCGGAAGGAAGTTTCAGAAAAAGAGAGGCGAAGGGAAACTATGTAACAATCGGATTGTAAAATTCCAGGAAAAACTGCTGCAGTTACATGGAATCTCTTATCATGATATAAGAGTTTTTTATAATGATACGAATTATAAGAATCTTTTATCATGATATTCGTATCATGATAAAAATCATTTTTCAGAGATTCCTGCCATTGAAAGTAATCTCGGGGTGTTTTTGTGAGATCCGATTGGCATAATGTGAACCCCTCGTGAGAGTTTTGTCAGCTCCTTTATAGTTTCGGAAGCTATCGAAAGACCTTCTTCAAGAGGAGAAGACGCATCTTTCATTCGGAGCATGATTTCTTCAGGCACATGAATTCCGGAGATATTTTTATTCATATACTCGGCCATACCCAGGGATTTGAGGGGAATCAAACCTGCAATTACAGGTGCCTCAAGATGGCTTACCGCTTCCATAAACTCCTCGAACATGCCCACATCATACACAGCCTGCGTCTGGATAAAATCGGCTCCGCCTCTGACCTTCTTTTCAAGCTTTATTAGCTGAATTGTCTTTTCAGGGTCTATGCCTGAGACTGCACCTGCACAAAAAGAAGTCCCTCCATCCAGCCTGTTTCCTGCTAAATCAAAACCTGAATCGAGCTTTCGGACAAGTTCGATTAGCTGCACGGAGTCAAGGTCATAAACGGGTTTTGAGCCGGGGTGGTCCCCGCAGGAGGGAAAATCTCCGGTCATCAAGCAGATATTCCGGATTCCGAGAGCATATGCCCCCAGCAGGTCGGACTGGAGCCCTATTCTGTTTCGATCCCGGCAGGTAAGCTGCATAATAGGTTCGTGCCCCTCATCAAGCAGAAGTTTGCTAAAAGCCAGCGAACTCATGTGCATAATTGAGCACTGGTTATCGGTGACGTTAAGAGCATCTGCAAGGCCTTTGAGATGGCGGGCATCTTCCAGGGGAGCTGAATACCTGGTCCCCTTGGGAGGAGAGACTTCGGCAGTAACCAGAAATTTCCTGGAGTTCAGTTTTTCACGAAAATTAAAAAGCATTAAACAAGAATATTAGAAATGAAATTATTTAAAACCATGCTCCTGTGGGGCATGGGTAACGTAGAGGAGGTCAAGCCTTTTGATCTTTTTCAGGCGTTCATAGATCAGAGCCCAGACACAATTCTTCTCCCTGTTGACCTCGCACATCCCGTCCACAGCCCCTCCGCAGGGCCCGTTGAGAAGAGCTTTCGGGCACTGAGATTTCGGGCAGAGCCCACCATATTCACTAATGGTACAGTCCCCACACATAACGCACTGGTGAGAAAGAAGCTTGCCTCCACTGGAACCGCCAAGTGAGAGGGTGTTGTTCGAACCGTAGATAGGCAAATCCACAACAGTGGCAACAGCAGAAACTCCACTGCCACAACCCATGACAAGAATACAACGCGCTTCGGTTATTTTCTCATTTTTCTCAGCCAGGGATTCAAAAGACCGGATACTGCAGGCTGCAGTTGGAAGAGCCCAGCCAACTACGTGCTTTCCGCTCTCTTCAAGCCGCCTGCACATCTCAAGGACCTCAGGTTCTCCTCCGGTCTTCAGTTTTGCAGCGCATACGTTGCATCCGATAACGAATATATCGTCTTCGTCTTTTAACAGGTTCAGGATTTCTTCAAAGGGTTTTGCTGAAGTTATGATCATAATTACCTCAAATATCGGTATTCCAGATTAGTCCGATTTGCAATACATTCGCGGATCATTTCTGCAATCAGTGGGAGAGAACGAGCCTGTCCGTCCAGTTTTCGGGCAAGGCGTTCAAATTGCAGCAGTGTGCCCATCACAAGCACATCGGTTGATTCCGTTTCATGGGAAACTGCGTCTCTTGCAAGGGCTGCATCTCCTCCCCTTGCAAGCATCTCCTGTTTTATTATCAGAGCTTCCGTGGTTGTAAGGTTCCTGATCTTTAAGGTAAGATGGATGCTTTTTCCCTGCATGACCTGCGAACCTACCCGTGTAGCTCCAAGATTCCTCATCGCAATGCCTGCGTCCTGAGGAGTTTTTACTTCAAGTACCGAAACCTCATACCTGCCCTCTTTTACGACACTTGTCCGGCTCCTCAGGGCTCCTGCGAGCTTAATAACATCAGAAGTCTCGGGGACATCATGTGTACGGATGATATGTGCGCCTTTGTGAACAGCAATTGCTGCTGCAGCCAGGCTGCCGTAGAGCCTTTCGTTTGCAGGTTTTCCAAGAACTTCTCCTATGAAGGACTTCCTTGAAAGGGCCGCAAGCAGAGGTTTTTCAAAAATCTTCAGGCGTTCGAAATCATCCAGGGTCTCAAAATCATACATGGGCAGCTTATCGTCAGTCCACCTGCCTATTGCAGGGTCAAGAATGAGGCTGTCAGGTTCTATGCCTCCAGCCCCGGCAGCCTGTATAATGGAGTCAAGGGCTTCAATAATCGCATCCATGCCCAGAGGGTCTCCGGGAATTTTGTTAGAAGCCATAACCACTGCCGGGCAGCCGTGGTCTGCCACCACTTCTATCATTCGGGGGTCTGCCGTAAAACCGGAAACATCGTTTATGAGATCTGCACCTCTTTTGAGAGCCTCTTCTGCAATTTCGGAAAACATCGTATCAACGGAAATTACCGCATCCACATTGCCTTCCAACGCTTCAAGCACGGGCAGTAATCGATCGAGTTCTTCTTTTTTGCTTATGGGTTCGGAAAAACGCCATGTTGACCGGGCTCCCAGATCAAGAAAAGTTGCTCCGCCTTCAACCATTTTCCGGGAAACATCAAGTGCGGATTCCATGCTTGCGACCGAACCTTCGTAAAAAGATTCCGGGCTCAGGTTAATAATGCCCATTACATGTGCAGGATATTGATCTCCCACTTTCAGACCACAGATATCAGTATCAACTACCATTTTTGACAACCAGGCTATTATAGCTTTTAACTCAGTTGGCGCAACTGCGCTTGATAAATATGATTGAGTAAACAATGTACGTAAGCAATGACACGCGTAAACAAACAATACGTGTGTAAACAGTTATGGTGTTCTTAAACAATAATGAAATTTGAAGCCGGATATTTGGATACCTTTTTCGTTGTGAAATACCCAGAAGTCATTTCGTTGAACCACAGCAGCAGGCGCTGTTAATTCAAGCAACCGCTAACATTCCCTGAAAAAGCCTTTTCTGTCCTGTTAATCTGAAAGGCTCCTGCAGGCAAGAAAAAACAAAACAATTTTTCCGGCTGCAAAGCTGAATACCTGAGGACTGAAAGGGGACGGGGGATGCATATTCGGTTAAACTTAAGAGCTTTAGAGATTAAGAACTCCTGGAGACCTTCTATATGGGTGTGGATAGAGTTTAAGGTTATGGGAAATACTTTTCTAACTTTAGTGGCATTTTCTACCGTAATTCTCGATATAACAAATATCAGTCAGGATTCCGGAGAAGGTAAACCGGCGTATTATCCCTGGAATTCAGGGCCAAATACATATAAGATATAACTCAAGGTAATTAAAGTATATCAGGTATATTTGATTAGAGTTTACAAAAAACTCATTTGAGCGCCCGAATATTTTATGAGAGCCCGGATATTAAATTAAGCTTTTATGAACTATTTTTATTATTTATTGAGAGCAGACAGGATTCATAATAAAATAGGCTTCAATGATACATAAAAATATTGATGTGTAAAATTATTTTATCACAATCCGGAAAACTATACTTAAGATCAATACAAGGCATATATAAAAACTCAAATAAAATCACCTTAACTGGCACATCCAGAGAAACAGAGTAAAATCCTCAGGCATAATAATCTCAAAAAACAAATTTACTTGTCTTGGTGCAAAAAGCCTGAGAAAACTATTTTTGTGCTTAAAACTATTTTTCGCGCTTAAGACTATTTTTCGTGCTTAAGACTATTTTTGCGCGTTAACCACGGTTAAAGAGAACTCAGAATCTCTGATGCATACAACCGTATTCACTATATCTGACCGTTTTTTCAAGTCTCTTTTTATTTCGCTCTTATTTTTTGCTTCTATCGGTTTCTTTTGACAGCCCACCAAGAAAGCTGGCGGAAGCGTCCTATATTCTTTGAATTAAAAAAGGGCCTCCGGAGTAAAGAAAACTATTTATCTGGAGGACTGCACGGCCCAGGCCCGGCGCGGCGCAGGAAGAGAACACTGGAAAATTCACTCCTGAATCCAGGAATAGATCAACCGATGGATCAATTAACCAGGGGTCATAAAAGTCTTAAAAAAACCTTAAATAAAAAAACAAAATGAGAAAAAGCCTTAAAATAGAGATTAAAGGCTTTTCTCCGCACACATCAGCACATGCTTCATGAGCATGGCAATTGTCATGGGACCTACGCCGCCCGGGACAGGAGTAATAAGAGAAGCTTTCAGGATTACGTTTTCAAAGTCAACGTCTCCGAATACTCCGCCTTCTTCCTGGGTGATTCCCACGTCAAAGATTACAGCCCCTTCTTTAACCATATCGGCTTTAATAAGGTGCTTAACCCCTGCCGCAACCACTATGATATCGGCACCGAGGGTGTACTTCTTCAGGTCATCGGTGAAGATATGGCAGACCGAAACTGTTGCGTTTCTGTTCAGGAGCATTGCTGCCATGGGTTTTCCCACAACATTGCTGTGCCCGACAATAACCGCATTTTTCCCCTGGACGGAAACACCGTACTCCTCAAGTGCCCTGATTACCCCGTGAGGGGTGCAGGGGACAAGGCCTTCATCCCCGATCATGAGTTTTCCCATGTTATAGGGGTGGAAACCGTCTGCGTCCTTTGCAGGAGATATGGCTTCCATTGCTTCCTGCGGAGAGAAGTGCTTCGGCAGCGGAAGCTGGAGCAAAATTGCGTGCACATCTTTGTTTTTGTTAAGGGAATCGATCAGGGCAAGCAGTTCTTTCTGGGTGGCTTCTGCCGGAAGAAGGTAATCTTCTGCTTTAATGCCGACACGTTCGCATGCCCTGTGCTTCAGGCGGACGTACATCTTTGAGGCAGGGTCGTCCCCTACAAGGATGGTAGCAAGCCCGGGGACGATCCCCCTGTTGCTTTCGAGGTCCTCCACTCCTGACCTTACTTCTTCTTCAACCTGCTGTGCAAGCACTTTTCCATCTATGATTCGTGACTCATAGCTTTCATCAGACAACTGGTAAACCTCCCCAATTAGCTGTAAACAGGGAACCTTGAACAGAGGTCCCTTACCTTAGCATTGACTTCCGACAGCAGAGCATCGTTTCCTGCATTCTGGATTGCAGTCTCGATGTAGTCGGCAATAAGTTCCATTTCTTTTTCTTTCATACCCCTCGTAGTACAGGCAGGAGTCCCGAGCCTTACCCCGCTGGTTATAAAGGGGCTGCGGGTCTCGAAAGGAACCGTGTTTTTGTTGGCGATAATCCCGGCTTTACTCATTGCAGCTTCCGCATCCTTGCCTGTAATGTTCATATTATTGAGGTTTACAAGCATAAGGTGGTTATCAGTGTCGCCGGAAACAATATCAAAACCTTTTTCCTTCAGACAGGCACAGAGAACTTTTGCATTCTTTACGGTCTGCGCCTGGTCCTGCCTGAACTGCTCACTCATGGCTTCCTTGAAGGCGACTGCCTTTGCAGCTATGATGTGCATGAGAGGCCCTCCCTGAATGCCCGGGAAAACTGCCTTATTTACTCCCATTGCAAGCTCTTCGGTCCTGGAGATAATCATTCCGCCCCTCGGCCCCCGGAGGGTCTTGTGAGTCGTGGTGGTGACAAAGTCCGCATAAGGCACAGGACTGGGGTGTACGCCTGCAACCACAAGGCCTGCAATGTGGGCGATATCTGCAAGGAGATAAGCTCCTACTTCGTCGGCAATTTCCCTGAACTTCTTGAAATTGATCTCACGGGGATAGGCTGAAGCTCCGCATACGATCATTTTCGGTTTGCATTCTTTTGCCATTTTCATGAGTTCGTCATAGTCCAGGGTTTCGTTCTCTTTGCTGACTCCGTATGGCACGATGTTATAGAGTTTTCCGGAAAAACTTACAGGGCTGCCGTGAGAAAGGTGTCCTCCGTGAGAGAGGTCCATGGACATGATTGTGTCCCCGGGCTGCAGTACGGAGAAGTAGACAGCCATATTGGCACCTGAACCTGAATGTGGCTGGACATTTACGTATTTTGCTCCGAAGATTTCCTTTGCCCTGGCAATCGCGAGGTTTTCGGCAACATCAACGAAATCACAGCCTCCGTAATAGCGCTTGCCGGAATATCCCTCGGCATACTTGTTGGTCATGATCGAGCCCTGAGCTTCCATAACAGCCCTGCTCGCATAGTTTTCTGACGCAATCAGGTTAAGTTTGTGTTCCTGACGATCTGCTTCCTTTTCGATAGCCTCGAACAATTCTGGATCGATTTTTTCAATGTAAGACACTACTGTCACCTAAATCCATGCATTTAAAACTTATTCGGAATCAAGGGTTTCTTGCTAGCGTGAATTGATTGATTAATTATTGGTTAATTAATTGATTAAACGTAAGATTGATTAAATGTAAGTATGCTTGCGATTCTGGTATTTACTTATATTAATGTGTTGTAAACCTGTAAGAACTGCCTGAAAGCTGGAAAGCCGAGAGGATGAAAGTTTTCAACAGCCCTGAAGCTTCTCAATAAATGGGAATTGTCAAACAATGGGAATTATCAAACAGTTTTACAACCTTCCAGATTGAGAGTAACTCGAATTGAAAAGAGCTCGAATTGAAGGAGCTCAAATTGAAAGTAACTCGAATTGAAAGGAGTTTTTCATATTGAGGTTAGAGATCCCATAAAAAATTTCCTGACCATTTTTAAGGACTCAGGAGATTCTGGAATATGGACACCTTTTGCTGGCCAGAATACTTGTGAGTAATATAATTCATATACTTATAACCGTCAGAGTATTAATGAAGATACTAATGGATGAAATCTATTCCGGTTTGGGACCATTCTACACTTTTTGAACAGGTTCTCGAAACCTATCCCGCCGAAACTTGCCCGATATTAGTATATATCTTTGATCTGGGCTCCATCTTCTCGACTCAAACATTTATCGACTCAAACCTGCATGACAAAACTAATGCAAACCCGGGGTTTCTGCAGAGTTTCTGCTTATTTAAGGACTGTTTTAAGGGCTATTTTAAGGGCCATTACTTAAGGGCTATTACGTTTCTGCCCTCAACTTTAAGCTTGCCCTCGACAAAGAGCCGGACAGCTTCGGGATAGATAACATGCTCCTGTTCGAGAATCCTGGCAGTGAGAGTTTCTTCGGTATCTCCCGGGAGCACAGGCACGCACTTCTGGATGATAATGGGCCCGGAATCGAGTCCCTCATCTACAAAATGTACTGTGCAGCCTGCAACCTTTACGCCATACTCAAAGGCCTGTTTCTGGGCATGAAGTCCTTTGAAAGCCGGAAGAAGAGAAGGGTGTATGTTCAGGATCCTGTGCCTGTATGCCTCAATGATCTCGCTTCCCAGGAGCCTGAAATAGCCTGCAAGCAGAAGGAGATCCGTATCATACTGTTTGAGGACATTCAGGATTTCCCTATCGTATCCGGCTCTGTCACGCCCTTCAGGGTCAAGAAAAACAGCACTTATTCCATGTTTTTCCGCACGTTCGAGCGCATAAGCATCGGCTTTGTTGGAGATAACCACATTGACTGCCGCGTTTTTTATGTAGCCCTTTTCAATGCTGTCTATAATCGCCTGGAGATTTGAGCCCCGTCCGGAGACCAGAACTGCAATCTTTACCGTCATCGAAGCTTTTAGATTGAAACAGTGATATATTAGGGTTTTGCATCTTTGAGAAGTCCGGGGCAAAACAGGAGTAAAGGCTCCAAATATAGTAATAGAGTTGTAGAAAAGAAATTTATCAGCTAGTCATGACCGGTACAACCGTATTCTCCATACTGAGCCGTTCCTGTCCCGGCAGAGTTGTGCCACCCGAATTGCGATTAGGGAGCGCAGGAAATTGAAGATTTTCAGGGAGTTGCGATGTAATCGCAACAGCCCACAATCCTTTTCGCTACGCTCAAGAGGACTAACTTAAAAACAATGGTAAAGTAAAGAGACGACGGAGAGCGGTCTTTACTAAAAACAAGAAGAATAAGAAGAAAGAAGGGAAAAAAGCTAGCAAGTAAAAATGGGATAAAAAGAGCCAAATTAAAAGAGCTGGAAAAGCCAGTGCTCACTTCTTTTTTGCAGAGCCTCCAGACAGGCTGGCGGGGGCTTTCATACTTGCCTGTTAATTAAAAACTGCCCGGGCTTGAAGAAAGTATTCTCTCAGTCCGGGGGACCCCTCTTCAATATATTATCTCTCTTAATTGCATTAACTGGCTTGAAATTTGCTTTTTATCTAACTGCCGGACCGTCCCAATCTCCGGGCAGCGCAGGGGGTGAGAACAAAAAGATTCCCCTTCAGGGTCCCGGAATGAATAAAGCAAATTATCAGGAATCGCAACGTGAGAACAAAAGGAAAAGAAATAGAATAAAGAGCGGTTACGCACCACTCCGGGTTTCCTTGCGCTCCTCTATGAACTCAAGGAGTTCCTGCGAGTCATTGATCTTGTCAAGTTCTTTCTTTTCGATCAGTACCGTATTTTCAACTGATTTCAGCTTGGAACGCCCGTTAATGATGAACACGGACTGAGTTTCCGTAATGCAGGAAATGCTGCTCATCAGATGAGCCCTTTTGATTACGGTTGTGTTGAACTCGCTGACCCCTGTAAGGATGACTGAAGACTTGTCCCGGGAGATAGCCTTAAAAGGAGCCTGGGCTGTAGGGAGGACATCGTATCCGAGCATTGAAATCGTGTTGAGGATCAGGTCTTCCGGCAAAAGCATAGTATGTTTTACCATGGGTTCTTCCTTTTCAGGCTCCGCCTTCTTCCTGGGTTTTCTGCTCCCGCAGGACTTCAGGATATCTATGGGCCTTGCCAGTTCAACCCCGAAAATGTCCTCGAGCTGGAGAACGACATCAATAGACGCGTCCATGCCTTCTTCTTCATATTTGCTTATAGTCCTTCTTGAAACCCCTACCATGGAAGCCAGGGTCCCGAGGGACATGGACTGATCTGTCCTTGCCTTCTTCAGGAGATCTCCTTCTATTGAGACATAAAGCCCGCCTGGGGCTGCTGAAACCAGAGGCTGGATATTTTCAACAAAGTAGTCATGGAGAGTCTGGACGTTCAGGGCAAGGATATCATAGCGCATGTAGACAACACTGTCTTCAAGCATCTGATCCCTTGTCTTCGCTCCAACAACGATAGCTGAACCTCCGAGATACTCAGCAAGATATTTCATTTCCCTTGCTGTTTCTTCGTTCAGGCCGTCAATGTTAAATAAAACCTTGCAAAGTAGTAGTGTTTCATCTTTACGTGCGGCAACGTCAAAGCTCCTGGGACGTATATTACATCGGTCAGAGAGTGCAAAACCCGCACGCGACAATACATCAATAATTTGATGTATGAGAACCTCTTTTGTCATTCCGGTATCAATCTCTGTTTGAACATCTATATATATATTTCTCCAACACTGATAATGTTTACAGAGGGAAAACACGCCGGAGAATCCCGAAAATTACGGTATCCCCGCACTGGAATTGCAGAAATATTAAGGGAGACAACTGGATACGGAAAAAATGATCATCGGAATTGACGATACGGACTCAAATGAGGGCATGTGCACCACATATCTGGGAGCCCTCCTGCTCGAAGAACTGCAGGAATACGGGACTGTAGAAGCCCTGCCCCTCCTTGTGCGCCTGAACCCCACCATCCCCTACAAAACAAGAGGAAACGCAGCAGTAGCCCTGAAACTTGAAACGGACTGCCCTGAAAAAGTAATTGCCCACGTGACAGCCAGAATAGAGGAACTTGCACGCATGGAGTGCGAGAAAACCAATCCCGGAGCCGTATTTATTCTGGAAAAAGATTACGAAAACCTCAAGCCTGCCCTCCTGAGTTTTCTGGAAAAGGCTGTAAAAGACGTAATCGAAATAGAAACGGCAAAGCACCTTATCTCGGAGCTCGGGATCAGCTCAAAAAGCTTCAAAAACGGAAGGGGGCTGATAGGCGCACTTGCAGCCTGCGGGGCAATGCTGAACCCTGAGAAGTGGGACTGCACTTTCGAGCACCTGGCATACAGGCAGAAAGGAAGATGGGGAAGTCCCAGGGATGTTGATAAGGATAGTTTTTTTGAAGCTGACAGGCAGACCTACCCCGAAACCTGGGATACTGTAGACCTTGCAAACAGGCTCGTAGTCTGCGTGCCCCACTCGGCAGACCCGGTATTATTCGGGATAAGAGGAGAAAGCCCTGAACTCGTGAATAAAGCTGCAGCCCTTATTCAGGCCGAACCTGTTGAGCGCTTTACTGTGTACAGGACAAACCAGGGAACGGACATGCATCTCCTGCCAGTAGCAAGCATCTCTGAAATCCGGGACATGCATTCCTACAGGCTTGAAGGTACGGTCTCGGCAGCCCCGAAAACCATTGAAGGAGGACACGTTATCTTCGCTGTCAGGGATGGAAAAGGAGATGAAATAGACTGTGCAGCCTTCGAACCTACCAAGAACTTCAGGGCGCTTGTCAGAAAACTGATGACCGGAGACCAGGTTATCCTTTCAGGAAGCGTAACTTCAGGAACCCTGAACATCGAAAAAATACAGATTAAAGCGCTTGCTCCCCTTTACAGGGAAGAGAACCCGAAGTGCCCGGAGTGTGGAAAACACATGAAGTCCGCAGGGCAGGGACAGGGGTTCCGCTGCAAAAAATGCGGGACACAGGCACTCTCAAAAGTCCGGGGTGAAGCCGAAAGAGGCCTGGAGCCCGGAATCTATGAAGTCCCACCCTGTGCAAGAAGACACCTTGCAAAGCCGCTGGTAAGGGAAAGAGACCGGAATATAAGGATTCATCCTTCCCGGTGAACGGGAAAGGCTATAAAACTCGAATTCCCGGAGCTCTACACCCGTGCCCGTCTTTCCACCAACCCGGGAAACTCAGTACAGTTCCGGAACAGGCGGAGCTTTTCTTTTATGCTCGTTTCTCTCAATGCGCCTGGTAACGGAGTTTAGCTGCTCAACGGAAATTCCGGTAGCATCCAGAATTTGTTCCGGTTCCGTCCCATTTTCGATCATCCTTAGCACCTCATCAACCTTCAAGTAAGAAATTCCAAGTTCGGCTTCATCGGTCTGCCCTGCCCAAAGACCCGCGGACGGTTTTTTGGTAATGAGGGGGTCCGGGATTCCGAGCCTGCGGGAAAGTTCCCAGACCTCGGTCTTGTAAATCCCGCCTATTGGCTCAAGGTCGACGCCTCCGTCCCCATACTTCGTGTAATAGCCAAGAAGGATCTCGGTTTTGTTTCCCGTCCCGATGACCATGCGGTTCAGCCGGTTTGCGTGGAAATACAGAAGGGACATCCGGGTCCTTGCCTTCAGGTTACCCCGGGTGAGCCGGTCCGCAGATTCACTTTCAGGAACGGCAGCCATGAAAGCCGAGACAATGCCTGCGATGTCAATTGTCCGGTATTCAATCCCGAGCCAGTCGGCAAGAATTTTCGCGTCTTCACTGTCAGCAAAGGGGGTCAGGCTGCTTTCGGGCAGATGGAGACCGAGAACCTTCTCTTTTCCCAGAGCTTTTACAGCAAGCGTTGCGGTAAGGGCAGAGTCAATTCCCCCGCTGATGCCTACAACTACCCCGTCCACACCTGCTTTTCCGGTTTCGTTCCGGATGAACTCAATAATCCTGTTCTGTGCTTTTTCAAGGTCCATGCTTTCAAATTCCTGGAGGTTTGTGAATAATATGAAATTCGGTTATCTCGAAGTTCAAAATCTAATTTAGACTATATCATCGGAAGACCTGAATAATCCGATCATATGAATAACCAAGTCATATGAATAACCAAGTCATATGAATAATCAAGTCATATGAGTAATCAAGTCATATGAATAACCAAGTCATATGAATAACCAAGTCACATGAATAATCAAGTCATATACATCTTAAAAGCTAATTCAGGTTGTATTAAACAGTTTTATACACAGAAGCTGTAAATATATTAACCTGCCAGGGAAAATGGGACTAAGGGTAAACTTATTTAATAAATGGGAGATATAGGAGACTTATCTTCCGGACATAATAATATAAATACCTGAGTATTAAATATATTCAGCAACTGCCCATTACCCGAGTATCCCGTTACCGGGGTGCTAAAGGTGCCTTAAGCTGGCGAAAATACATATTCCGGGAGTGCAAAAAACAAAAATATCTGGACCTCGCCAGGCTGAGGACTTTCGGATACAGATTCAATACCCGGAGTGCACCAGAGAAATGCGCATGCGGGACAAATTTTCCCGGATGAAAGGCATTAAAATAAAAAGAGCATCTAATAGAGAGTAGATATTCCAGAATTGCACGATCCGGAAAATTCGGGAAAAATCCAGTATCCTTTCATTTTACGTCATTACCAGATAAAATTACAATCAAAAAGACAACTATTTTCGGGATGATCCATGGAAGAAATACAGTTGAAGGTTGAAAAGGCATACCCTATCGACCTTGGAAGAGGAATTATCCGGCTTGACCCTACAGCGCTACTGAAACTTCAGCTCTCTCCCGGCGACATTGTAGAGATTAGGGGGAAGAAAAAGACCACAGCAAAGGTATGGAGAGCAGACCGGCAGGATTGGGAACAGGGAATAGTGCGCATTGACAATTTCATCCGGCAGAACGCCGGAGTTTCCATCGGGGAGAAGGTGACCATTAAAAAGGTCGAAGCCCCGGAAGCAAAAAAGCTCATTCTGGCACTTCCGGAAAGCATGACCCAGGGAGGACCTGAACTGCAATTTGGGGAGCATGCAAATGAGATTATAAAGCGGCATATCCTGAAAAGGCCTGTATTCAAGGGGGACATAATTCCGATTATTAATTCGATGTCTCAGCCAATGACTGAGTCCCTGACAACAAGCCAGGTAATCCCGCTGGTGGCTGTTGAGACGGACCCTGCAAACACCATTGTCCTGATCACTGAAGCCACGAATATTGAGCTCCGGAAAAAGCCGGTACAGGGCTACGAAAAAGCGACTAGAGGCGTCACCACCTACGAAGACATCGGAGGGCTTGGCCAGGAGATCATGCGTGTCCGGGAAATGATAGAGATGCCGATGAAGCACCCGGAACTCTTTGCCCACCTCAACATAGAGCCTCCGAAGGGAGTTATCCTCTACGGCCCACCCGGAACCGGAAAGACCCTGATCGCAAAAGCCGTGGCAAACGAATCCGGGGCAAGTTTCCATTACATTGCAGGGCCCGAAATCGTTGGAAAGTTCTACGGGGAAAGCGAGGAAAGGCTGAGGAAGATCTTTGAAGAAGCAACCCAGGATGCTCCTTCGGTTATTTTCATTGATGAAATCGACTCCATTGCCCCCAAAAGGGAAAACGTAACAGGAGAAGTGGAAAGGCGTGTTGTTGCCCAGCTCCTTACCCTGCTTGACGGGATGGAGGAAAGAGGGCAGGTCGTGGTTATAGGGGCTACCAACCGTGTGGACGCAATCGACCCCGCACTCAGGAGACCGGGGCGCTTTGACAGGGAAATCCATATCGGAGTTCCGGATACCAAAGACAGGTACGAGATCCTGCAGATCCACACTCGCGGCATGCCAATTGAGAAAGATGACGAAATCATGCCAGCCGAGCCCGAGGTTGAAGCTGAGATTGAAGCCGAAACCGGCGTGGAAACCGAAATCGAAGTTGACGAAGCTGCCATTGAGAGGGAAAAGAAAGAGAAGACAAACCTCTACCTCATGTCCCTGGCTGAAAGGACGCAGGGCTTTGTGGGGGCAGACCTTCTGGCTCTTGTGCAGGAAGCAGCAATGCGCTGCCTCAGGGAAAACCTGCCTGACCTTGATCTGGAAAGAGAAACAATTCCTCCCGAAAGGCTGGAAAAGATTGTTGTCACCAAGAAGAACTTCGAAGACGCCCTGATGGAAGCCGAACCTTCAGCCCTGAGAGAGATCTTTGTTGAGATCCCGTCGGTTGGCTGGGACGGTGTGGGAGGCCTGGATGAAGCAAAGAATTCGATCATCGAAGCTGTCGAGTGGCCCATTAAAAACCCGGAAAAATTTGTCAAAATGGGCATAAAAGCTCCGAAGGGGATCCTGCTTTACGGCCCACCAGGGACTGGAAAGACCCTGATAGCCCAGGCTGTTGCCAGAGAGTCAAATGCCAATTTCATAAGCGTCAAAGGGCCGGAGATGTTTTCGAAGTGGCTCGGAGAGTCGGAGAAAGCAATTAGGGAAACCTTCAAGAAAGCAAGACAGGTCTCTCCCTGTGTTGTCTTCTTTGATGAGATCGATTCCATTGCTGGCATGCAGGGCATGGAATCTACGGACAGCCGGACTTCGGAAAGAGTGCTCAACCAGCTTTTGACCGAAATGGACGGGCTTGAAACTCTCAAGGACGTGGTAATAATTGCCGCAACCAACCGTCCTAACCTGCTTGACCCTGCTATCCTGCGCCCGGGACGCTTTGACCGGCTGGTCTACGTTGGTGCGCCTGACCGCAAAGGCAGAATAAAGATCTTTAAGATCCACACAAAAAATACCCCGCTTGCGGAGGACGTGGACATTGAGAACCTTGCCAATATAACGGAAGGATACGTGGGTGCTGACATAGAAGCGGTATGCAGAGAGGCTGTAATGTTTGCCCTCAGAGAGAACTTCGATGTCGAAGCGATTGAGATGAGGCACTTCAGGGAAGCCCTTAAGAAAGTAAAACCCACAATCAATGAGAACATTGCACAGTTCTACGAGAAGATAGAGGAGCAGTTTAAGGGAGGCCAGAGACCGGCAGAGACAGCTGGATATGTGGGATACAGGTAAGAACATGGGTAACAGGATAAATGGGTAACTTTTAAAAGGAAAGAGTTTATAAAGATATAGCTTCAAATTGAATAAAATATCAAAAGTAAAAGTATTTAACCTGAAACGCCAGCATTACCCAAATTCCGCATAACACTGAGCACGGAGACCAGATAAGTATGTCTAAAATATTTGCAAGAAACCTCCTCTTTAACAAGCAGGTGATGGCTACTGACGGGACGGAGATCGGAACTCTGAGCAACATTGTAGTCGAAATCAAAGGAGGACACATCATTGACCTTATGGTCAGCCCCAATCCCACCTTTGATGTTTCAAGATACAAAAAAGAGGATAACTATATCCTGATTCCTTTTGACTCCGTAAGCGCCATCAAGGACTATATTATCATAGACAAAATGAAAGCAAGGGCATGAATTGAGAAAGGCATGAACTGAAAGATGAGGGAAGGAGATAATCCTTTACTTTACTTTCAGATCACCTTCTTGACTTTTTTTACACCATTTTCTTTTGACTCACCGCTTGGCTCAGAGAACTCTTTTTCCATTTTTGACGCCCGAATTGTGATTTCCGAGTTTCGCTTCGGCACCCGAATTTCGCTTCGGCACCCGAATTTCGCTTCGGCACCCGAATTTCGCTTCGGCACCCGAATTTCGCTTCGGGAGCACGAGGTCCTTTTCGCTCCGCTCCGCTTCGCTCAAGAGGACTAATTTATGGATTTTAGCGGTGAGTTTCAATCAGGGGGCTAAGGAGGGCAAGTTACAATTTCTATTACCCTTATAACCATATTCACTTCATCGTGTCGTTCTTGTCCTGCTCGACGCAGGAGAGCGGTGTTTTCCGTAAAAAGAAGAAAAAAGAGCAAATATAAAGACCAAGCTGTATAGAAGCCGAAGGTGGAAATTACTTTAATCTGGTTTCAATCATAGCAACCAGACTGTGAAAATATCTCTTAAATTGTAATGCAGGAGCAGGATTCAGGATGAAAATTTATCAGGTAGACGCATTTACAGAGAAGCCTTTTTCAGGAAACCCGGCAGGTGTTTGTGTTCTAAATGAAAAGCTGGACGAGAACCTGATGCAGAACATAGCCCGTGAGATGAACCTGTCCGAAACCGCATTTCTTGTAAAAAATAATGAGGGGTATGATCTGAGATGGTTTACCCCGGATGCGGAAATAGACCTCTGCGGGCATGCAACCCTGGTAAGTGCCCATATTCTGTGGGAAAAAGGGTATTTAGGAAAAGACCGGGAGGCAAAATTCAGTACAAAAAGCGGTTTATTGACGGCAAAAATGAACGAGGGCTGGATCGAATTGAATTTTCCTGCATTACCTGAAGAAAAAACAGAACCTCCGGCAGGATTACTGGAAGCACTGGGCGTTGAAGCAAGCTATGTCGGGAAGAACAGGTTTGACTACCTGGTAGAAGTTGAATCCGAAGAAATAGTAAGAGTAATAAAACCGGATTTCCCGAAACTGTTGAAAGTACCGGCAAGGGGAGTAATTGTTACAGCGAGAGCCAGAGCCGGAGAATACGACTTTGTGTCAAGGTTTTTTGCGCCGGAAGTAGGGATATGGGAAGACCCGGTTACAGGATCAGCTCACTGCTGCCTGGGACCTTACTGGCAAAAAAAGCTAAACAAAAACGAGTTCATTGCGTATCAGGCATCGGAACGTGGCGGAGTCCTGAAAGTAAAAGTTACCGGGGAACGGGTTTTAATTTCAGGAAAGGCAGTGACAGTGCTGGAAGGAGAATTATTGATATAAAAAGAAGAGGCAGCAGCGCATTGATCCAATAATAATGTATTCCCTTTCCGGGCACGGACAGCAAGTTTAGAGGCGGCGGGATTTATGACTGTTGAAGCGATTGGCTGTTGTGGTGCATATTGCGGGACATGTAAGGAATTAAAGGCGGGAACCTGTAAAGGCTGCAAATTTGGCTATATAAATGGTGAAAGGGATATAAACAAAGCCCGATGCAAAATGAAAGTCTGCTGCATTAAAAAGCACTATAACACCTGTGCAGATTGTCAGGACTTTCTTTCATGTCCGGTTATCAGTGAATTCTACAGCAAAAATGGGTACAAATATAAAAAATACAAACAGGCTCTTGAATACATCAGAGATAACGGATATGCCAGTTTCCTGAAAATCGCTGATAACTGGAACGGGGCTTACGGCAAATATAAATGACATTTATGAGAACGGAACGCCCAATGCCCGGCTCTGAGCCAGAGCTGAGCCAGAGGGATGAGAATCTCATAATAACACCGCCTTTCAGCTATGGATGCGGAGGTCAGGGGGTTTGGAGTATTTTCGGTTTTGGCAAGATGACTCGTATTTGGAAGGAATCTGCTGATTTATGAGAACGGATAGTATAAACCACTGGGATATTGCTGCTGAAAACTATAGTGCGGAAAACCATCAGGGAAAAAATTTTCATGCCCAAATATATTTGGCTGCTGTCAATGAACTATTAGGCAATGTAGCCGGAAAACACGTCCTTGATGCAGGATGCGGGGACGGCTTTTTTTCGATAGAACTTGCACAAAAAGGAGCGTTAGTTACAGCTGTTGACAGTTCTGACGGTATGTTAAATATAGCAAAGCTCAAGCATGTCCATGGCAATATTCAATACTATAAAATGGACTTGACCAGAAAGTTAACTTTTAAAGATAAATCGTTTGACATTGTTGTGGCAAATATGCTATTGATGGATATTCCTGAGATTGAATTATTTATTTTTGAAGTAGCACGGGTATTGAAAAAACCTGGCAATTTTATTTTTTCGATAACACATCCATGCTTCTTTTCAGGTAACTGGGAGGAGGATGAAAACAACATAAAAATGTATAAGAAAATTGGAAACTATCTGGATGAAAGAGTAGAAGAGTTGAATTTTTGGGGTAAAACCTTACATTATCATAGACCTTTATCAAGATATGCGGATGCGATTGAAAAAGCCGGGATGTACGTAAGTTCGTTCAGAGAACCAGTTCCTCCAGGAGGGTTAATAGAATTATACCCGGAACAGGAGTATCATTATAGAATTCCGTCATTTGTAGTGGTAAGGGCAAAATCAATATAAGCTTCTGACTTTACCCCAGGGTTCAGAAGGGCCTGGAATGTAGAGAAGGGACAGCAACACGACAGACCGAACTACTGGTGCATTTAGCGTGATTTACAAAGGGTCAAGCATTGCAATGATAATTGACATTAGTGAAAAAATATGAATTTTATTTACTTATGGGAAGGGGAATTGAGTGGAAGCATATGGTGGTCTTCAATTTGAAAGGTTTACGAAAGAGGATGTTAATATCCTTACACCCATAATGAAAAGCGCATTTGATGAGGATACTCAAAGGCATTTAAATCAGCCAACCGGAGGCCCTGATGGTTATGATAACGGAGATTTTCTACGCAAATATGCTCTAAATCCTGCTTCCCAAGCATATAAAATTTCTAAAAACGGTAAACCGATCGGGGCTGTAATAGTCTGGATAAGAGAAAATAATGTAAACTTCTTAGGGAATATTTTCATTGATCCGAAATTACAGGATAAAGGACTGGGGTTGATAATTTGGGAATTCATAGAATCAAAATATCCTGATACTGTAAAATGGTACACTGATACACCCGGTTTTTCTAAAAGAAATCATAATTTTTATGTAAATAAATGCGGATTTAAGGTTGTAAAAATTAAAAACCCCAAAGACAAATATAATGAAAGTTATGTCCTGGAAAAACAGATGAAGTAATTACCAGGCGTCATTCTCGTTATATTTCTGATGTATTCAACAAAGCACAAATCATAAAAAATTTAAGGCCGCAGTATCCGTGCTGTTCCTGGCTCTGCGAGTTTAATCCATCGTGTAATAAGGCACTCACACAAGAGTGTTCTGATATTTCAAGCATTTATTAGGGGCAGTAAGTATGGATGTAAAAATGAAAGGCACTGTAAGAGTTGTCCCATACGATCCTGAGTGGAAAAACGAGTTTTTGAAAATAAAAGCAATGATTGTTGATTGTGCCGGTGACCTCATAATTGGTGTTGATCATGTCGGAAGCACGGCGGTTGAAGATCTTGCTTCAAAACCCATTATTGATATTGATGTAGTCATTGATTCATACGATGTTTTTCCTGCTGTGAAAAACAGGCTTTCAAAAATTGGGTTTGAACATGAAGGGAATTTGGGTGTTGAGGGCAGAGAAGCTTTTAAAAGAACCTTTGTAGACGATTTTATGCCGTACCATATGTACGTATGTCCAGAGGATGGCAAAGGTCATCTTGAGCATATTGCTTTTCGTGATTATTTAAGGAAACATCCGGAAGCTGTGAAAGCTTACGGGGAACTCAAAATGCGACTAGCTGAACAGTTCAGGACTGACATCACAGCTTATGTAAATTCAAAACATGACTTTGTACAAAACATTCTTAAAAAACAAATGATTCCCGAATGAAGAATTTACTTATTTGGGAAAATATGATTCGTGTATTGTTTTAACGTAATCCAGATTACTCAAATGAGGAAGAATTAAGGCATGAAAGATTTTCCGGAATTCATGAAAAGCAAAAGCAATCATATCAGCAGTAAGGAGCAGAATACTGAGGATATTGACGGCTATCTTTACGAAGGTGCAGACGGCAGCCAGATAGCGTTCTGGACCTGTTATTCTGACAGGGTTTCCAAAAAACATACCCATGAGTTTGACGAGTGGATGGTCTGCGTTAGCGGGCAATATACGGCAGTGTTAAACGATGAGAAGTTTGTTCTCAATCCCGGGGACGAATTATTCATCCCGAAGGGGACAGAACAGTGGGGAAAGTGTATTGCGGGAACGAGAACTATTCATGCGTTTGGGGGAAAGAGGATTAGGAGAGTTGAAGAGAGTTGAACAAAGCATTTCGTAATCTTTAATTAAAAAAGAAGGTATTTTGAGAATTTAATTCATACCTATTATATTTTATTTTCCATTATCATAACCGTTAACTGTACTTTTCAGTTTATCAGCATATTCATATATGCAGTTCAAATCATCTATGGGAACTTTTTCTTCGTCCTTATCTCCAGCAAATAAGCCTAGATATTTTTGCTTAGTATTGAAATACATACGGCAAATTGGCTTTCTGTTATTATCATCTAAAGTACACCGCAGTAAGATTTCTTATCCCTGATAGCAATCCTTTTGGGATCTAGGCTTTCACGAAGAATCGCCTTTATGATATAGTAACCTTCTAGCTCTTCTCCAGTCGTTACAATTCCTTCAAGATTATTATTTGAAATGTCAGATGATGGCGACTCTTTACCTTCGTTCAAATTTGAGGCTTGTACATATTCCGTTGAATTAGAAGAAAGTGACTCCTCAGACATGGCAAGTTTTAGCCTGTCATTTATTCTGTCATTGATGAATTGGTTGAGTGCATTTTTTGTAAAAGTTGTAAACTTTTCGCGGACACTTTGGGTAAAAGGAGCATTGTTCACTTTTTTAGCAAAATATTTAACAAATTCCTCGGAAGGAGAATTGATTTCATTAGCAAGAATCAGCTTTATTTCCTTTGTAAATTTTAATTCGCAGGCTACATTCGCCAAATCATCAATATTAAAAGATTCCTTCTTAAATCGTTTCAATTCATTTATCAAAGGTTCTTTGATATCTAGTAAGTTTATTTCCAAAAACGCTTTATCATCCATTTTATTTGGAGCATCAATATCTGTGTAAAAACGATATACAATTCCATTTGTTAGGATTCCGATTTTTGCTTCACTTACGCTAAAATACCTAAACAATTGAGAAGCATGTTCTTTATCCAGATCAGCATCAATATTTTTACATTCGATTAGTATTATTGGCTTACCTTCCTGAATAATAGCATAATCAACCTTTTCACCTTTTTTTGTGCCATAATCGGTTGTAAATTCAGGAACAACTTCAGTAGGATCAAAAACATTGTATCCCAGTATGTTTAAAAGAGGCAGAACAAGGGCGTTTTTTGCGGCTTCTTCAGTTTTTATGCTTTCAGACAATTTTGGAATTTTAGCAGCTAATACTTTTATTTGATCTATGAAATCCATTATTTCAATGCTCCTTTATAGAAATTCATCAAGATCTAAAAATATCATAACATTGTTATAGATATATTTGCTGATTTCTGTATTTTTTATCAAAACATCCACGATACTTATTAACTACATGATGTTTCGATTGACTTTGATTCCAAAAAAGACAATATTTTGAACATAGATACACACTTGTGGGAAATCATGAAAGCCTTAATAAGTATAGATAATTAGAAAATAGACATCTGAAAAAACAGTTTCCATATTAAACTTAAAATTATAGAGAAAACAGTGGCAACAGCGTATAAAAGGTAACTTCTTACTCAATCCAGCATTTTTAAATTCTCCTTTTTCACCCTCCCATTATTTCCCGGCATATTACATCGAGCCATGTTTAGTCCGAATATCGACGAGAATTACGTATTAAGAACGCCGTTACCGCAATAAATCCGATAGTAATTATCGCGGTCAAAAAAGTATGCTGTGCAAAACTATTAAAGAAGGACGTGAGTGCAAGTCCGATAAAAGTAATTGCGATTACATAGTTATTTTTTTGTCTTGCAACAGAGCGATATAATTTCAAATTATTATTTATCAGTTCATTGTTTTCTCTATACCCTATCATGCCGCCCCTATTTACTAACCTTCTATAGCGAAATAACGCCAGTAAATTAAAAATTGAGATTAAAAAGGCCACGAGTATACACAAAAAAGAAAAAGAGACATGATAGGAACGAAGAGCTTCCTGGATGTGAGGGAGTCCTCTACCGAAAATAAAAGTAAGAGCTGTAATATAGAAACCGAATGCCGTAAATGTAAGGGTTATCAGTGAATAAAATCGATCCAGAATTTTGTTTTGCTCATCGAATAAATCTTTTTCAACATTTTTTTGAATAGTTAGAATTTCATCCTCTACCATATCATTGTCCCCCTTTTTCAATTATGGAATCTTCCTTATCTGGATTCGGTTAAGGCATCCTAAAAAGAGAAGCCTGAAGAGCATTTATTAAACGCTGTGCTTTTATGCGTGCTTTTATGCCGGTTAGGCTTTTATGCGGGTTATTTTCTGTTCAGCAAGTCTTTTAAATCACAGTATTTTATGTATATTTATACATCCAGATCAATAAAAAAGTAGTTTCCGTATTAGACTTAAATTTTATAGAAGATTTGTAGTATTTATTTACAGGCGAGTACGATGATGCATACTGAAAGCAATAATATTCAGGATTACCTCAAACGGGGTGAGGTTATAGATTATGATCATGAGCTGATTGTTGAGAAGTGCCTTGAATTACAGAAAGGCATGGAAGAGGGAAACGAAATCAGCTTGATCAAGAACGTTTATGAGTTTGTTCGAGATGATATTCATCATTCAGGGGATATAGGTGCACAGGAGATTACCTGTAAGGCATCGGAAGTTCTGGAGTTTGGGCATGGGATCTGCTGTGCAAAATCTCACCTGCTTGCAGCCATGCTAAGATTTTATGGGATACCGACCGGGTTCTGTTATCAGAAACTTTGTTCAGGTCAGGAGGGCATTAACAGGAAAGTCCTGCACGGCTTGAACGCTGTATATTTTAAAGATTCAAACAGATGGATAAGGCTGGATGCAAGAGGAAATAAACCGGGTGTGGATGCTCAGTTTTCCATATATGAAGGAAAGATTGCCTGGCCGGTTAATGAAGAGCGTGGGGAAGAAGATCATCCGGTAATATTCAAAGAGCCAAATCAGACTGTTGTTGAAATATTAAAGACAAGCAATAGCAGGAAAGAGATGTGGGCGCAGTGGGAACTTGGGCTGAAAGACCTGTTCAGGACTTAAGAGTTAAATCCGAGAGTAAAAAACCTGAGAGTTAAAAACCTGAGAGTTAAAACCTGAAAGTTAAATCGGGAAATCGCATATGTCGCGGTTTTTAAATCCAGCCTTTTGATTCCAGATACTCGAAAGCTTCCACTGCTCCTTCCCCAAAAGAGGCTTCGGTCACATAATCTGCAGCTTCCTTAATTTGCTTATCGCCGTTTGCAACAGCAATCCCGAAACCTGCAGCCTCAAACATCTCAACATCGTTTGCAGAATCCCCTATTGCTACAAAATCCGAAGACGCAAGTCCCATCATTCCCGCAAGCTTCCTGAGGCCTGAGCCTTTGTTGATCCGGGTACTTTTGATGTGGACTGCGTACTTGGTGTCAACCATTTCGACATCAAAGTTTTGAGTTTTCAGGAGGGTTCTGGCTTTTTCAAGGTCAAAGTCCCGCCGGAGGGCGATCTCGGTTTTTCGGTAGAAGGGATCGAGTTTGGTAAGCTCGAAATGTCCGGATAGGAAAGAGAAGGCTTTTTCACATTCTTCCAGGCTTTCTTCAAAAGTGCCGTTCAGGTCGTAGCGGACAGTAATCGCGCCCCCGTTTTCGGCGATCACAGCCCCGTCAAGGCCGATAAGCTTTGATGTTGTCCTGGCATAACATAGAATGTTGCCTGTGGCAAGGACTACCGGGACTTTAAGGGAACGGATTTTTTTGACAGCTCCCAGGTGGAGTTCCCTGTTTTCGCAGGTAATAGTCCCGTCAATGTCAACGACAATAGCTTTGAATTTCATTAAAAAGAGATGGAAACGGGGAGATAAAATGTTTCCCCAACCAGGAATGTACACCTATCATATGCGTCTATCATATGCGTCTATCATATGCGTCTATCATATGCGTCTATCATATGCGTCTATCATATGCGTCTATCATATTCGGGATGTTGTCAGAGATTGTTTTGTATTTTATTCTTGAGTAATCTGAGCCACGTAATACTTAGAGTTCCCACAACAAACACAATTAGTAAATCGTCAAGGTGCAGCAGTGAGAAACGGAATAGGCTTCTTAGGGCCGGGACATACAAAACCAGAAAAAGGCCTGACAGCGCTCCTACGAGCACATACCTTAATGCTTTATTTTCCGATTTCAAGGTTTTGAACATGCTTTGTGACCAGGAAAGATTTGCTGCAATTAAAGTGAGGTTGGCAACTACAAGTGTGGCAAAGGTGAGGGTTCGTGCTTCTACTTCGCCCTTACCCGTATATAGTGCATACAGGAAAATTACAATTACCCCTGCAAGCATGCTTATGCCCTGCACTAAACTCAGGGTTAGACTTTTCACTCCAAACATTCTTTCCTGCAGGTTTCGAGGCGGTTTATTCATAATGTTTTTTTCTTCGGGTTCAGCCTCAAAAACTGTCGAACATGCAGGATCAATAATCAATTCCAGGAACGCTATGTGTGCAGGCAAGAGGATAAGAGGTAAATTAAACAGTATGGGAAACACTGCAAGCCCTGCAATAGGGATATGGACTGAAAAGATGTAGTTAATTGCTTTCTTGAGATTATCAAAAATCCTCCTGCCCAGTCGGACAGCTGCAACTATGGATAAGAAATCATCATTTAGCAGGACAATCGCTGAGGACTCGCGTGCCACATCCGTGCCCCTTTCTCCCATTGCAATTCCTATATGAGCGGATTTCAAGGCAGGAGCATCGTTAACCCCGTCTCCTGTCATCGCAACAATTTCCCCGTTTATTTTTAAGGCATTTACAATTATCAGTTTTTGTTCAGGCACAACACGGGCGAAAATGTTTGTTGTTTTAATTTTCTCTGCAAGCTCGCCTTCACTCATTTTGGAAAGCTCCGGGCCGGTAATGTACTTCTCCGGATCTTTTAACCCGATCTGCCTTGCGATATGCTGGGCTGTACCGGGGTAATCTCCCGTAATCATAATGACTCTTATTCCGGCGGTATAACATTCCCTTACAGATTGGGCAACCTCCGGCCGGACCGGGTCGACAAAGCCGAGCAGTCCTATAAATTCAAATTCGAAATCATGCTGTTTTTCAGGCAAAGAGTCGTCCTGAAAACTGGCCTTAGCTACACCGAGGAGCCTCAACCCTTTTTCTGCCATCGTCTGGACCCGGGACAGCAACTCCTCTTTCTCGGCCTCATTGAGGTGGCATAACTCGAAAATAGCTTCAGGAGCGCCTTTTGCAGCGACAACATATTTCCGGCGGTCGTTAGATACCCATACATTTGATAGTGCAAGTAAGTTTTTTGAGAGCGGATACTCCCGGAGAAGTTTCCATTCGCGGTGTATTCCCCCATAGTCCGGAAGGAATTTTTCCGTGCTTTTTTTGATCTCTTTCTCAAGCGGATCAAAGGGGTCCTGCTGACTCGCCAGATAGCCGAATTCAAGCAGTTCATGGAACTTCTCAAGCAGGCACTCCTGTTTATCGATCTCACAATACTCATTTCCCGAATATATGGAGCTTAAGATCATCTTATTCAGTGTCAAAGTCCCTGTTTTATCCACGCAGAGCACTGTAGAAGAGCCAAGAGCCTCGATAGCAGGCATGCGCCTTACCAGAACATTCCTTCTGGACATGCGCCATGCCCCCATACTGAGGAATATAAGCAAAACCACTGAAAACTCTTCAGGGAGAAGAGCCATGCTCAAACTCAGGCCTGCCAGCAGGCCTTGCAGCCAATCTCCTCTGGTTAATCCGTAGACTACCACCACAAGGACACAGAGCAGGCCTCCGACAATAGCAAAATTCTTTACAATTTGTGCAGTCTCTTTCTTGAGTAGAGAATCTTCTTCGGTAATCGTCCCCAGAGCCTTTCCTATCTTGCCCATCTCGGTATGCATACCTGTTGCGCTTACCTGAGCTATTCCCTGGCCCTGAATCACCAGTGTCCCGGAATATACAAAAGGCAGATCGTCTCCTCCGGGCTGTCCGGGGCGTAAGGATTGGGTTAAGCCTCCGGATTCGGACTTTCGAACTGCAAGCGATTCGCCTGTGAGTAAGGATTCGTCTACCAGAAGGTTTGTACAAAAAAGTACGACTCCGTCTGCTGGGATACGGTCTCCTTCTCTTAAAATCAGAATGTCGCCTTTAACGACTTCTCTCCCGGGAATTCTCTTCTGTTCCCCGCCTCTTATCACAAGAGCCCTTGGGCTGGAGAGATTTTTTAAAGCCTCCAATGCTCTCTCGGTCTTTCTCTCCTGATTAAATGTTATACCCACGACCACAAAAACAAACACAAGCAGTATCAGAGCATCTTTTACTTCCCCCAGGAGCAGATAGATCAGACCTGCACCTAAAAGAAGAAGCAGCATAGGTTCTTTAAGAACATTCAGTAAAATGGAAAAAAGGCTCTGTTTCTTCTGGGACGGCAACTCGTTATAGCCTTCCTTCTGAAGTATTCCAGCGGCCTCTTCTTCGGAAAGTCCGGTTACATGTTCCGGATCGAATGCTGTTTCCATTTTCGTATACCTGCTGTAAAATCCTTACTGATCTGCTTTAAAATTGAGAAATTTTTGCCTGGGAATATGGATACATTGTGAAGAAATAATTGTAAAAAAATAATCAAAAATAAACCAGGAGTATAGCTATTTCAACTCTGTGTGATAGTCCTTGAATCAGTTAATTACACAAATAAATCTGAATGACACTTATTTTTTGCTTGTTTTCAATATAAGCCTATGGGATATTGATCTGGAGAATAAGTTTGGAAAAAAGCTTAAATTTTCGATAAAACACTGGTACAGTTGCTCAGCACAGGAGAGTGGCCTTTCCTAAAAGACAAAAACGAAGAAAAAGAGGAGAAAAATGCTCGATTTTGAAAGAATGCATTAGAATAAATACATTTATACAGAGAGCACTGGCACACCCCGCTGCGAGCAGCGGAGTATGTTAACGCAATTTTGAATGAAATTACTTAGTTATAGCCTCTGGATTCAGAAACAAAAAATTCCAGGTTTTAGAGTTGGGTGAATATATTTACCTTCCACCGATTTTACCTTCAACTGACCAATTTTCACTGGTCGGTAAGTCCGGCTGTAGTGACTGCAACAACAGCTTCTCCTTCCGGGAGGCTGGGAGAGTCCACGAGGCGGATAATTCTCTTTTCTCCTTTGGACTTCCGCAGGTAGAGTCTGAAGGTTGCCGTGTGCCCCACAATATGTCCTCCGACAGGCCTTGTGGGATCACCAAAGAAAGCATCGGGTTTTGCCATAACCTGATTTGTAACAACCACGCAGGCATTGAACAGGTCTCCGAAGCGGAGCAGGCCGTGCATATGCTTGTTTAGCTTTTGCTGCCTGTCTGCAAGGGTCCCCCTTCCTACATATTCAGCCCTGAAGTGAGCCATAAGAGAGTCAACGATCAGCAGGCGAACGGGTTTTCCCATTTCCTTGAGCTCGTTTGCCAGGTCTGTTGCAGAGTCTACAAGAAGTATCTGGTGATTGGAATTGTATGCCCGCGCAACATGGATGTTCTGCAGGAATTCTTCAGGATTAAGTTCCATTCCGTACTTTTCGGAAAGTCCCTTTACCATCTGGGTAATCCTTTCCGGCCTGAAGGTGTTTTCAGTGTCGATTATAATGACGGACCCGCCGAGACCTCCGTGTTCTCTGTCCATCTGGACGTTCACTGCGAGCTGGTGAGCCACCTGGGTCTTTCCGGAACCGAATTCTCCGTACAGTTCGGTAATAGCCTGGGTTTCTACGCCCCCGCCCATCATTTCGTCAAATTCGACACAACCGGTGGTAAGTTTGCCTACCAATTTCCTTCTTTCAAGGACGAGGTCTCCGGTCTCAAATCCCCCGATATCAGCAGCCTGCCTTGCAGCATTGATGATTTTTGCGGCAGTCGATTCCCCGATTTCGGCTGTAGTTGCAAGTTCAGAAGGAGAGGCTACGGCCACTGCTTCAACGGTGTTAAATCCGGCTTCTTTGAGTTTTTCTGCAGTTGCAGGGCCAACTCCTGGCAGTTCTTCAAGTGCGACTTCGCTCATTACAAATTCTCCTGGATGCACATGTTTGTATAGGGTGCATAACGGTTGCTTCCCTATAGTTTCGCAGGTATATATAGCTAGAGGAGGCAGGGTGAAAGTATTAGGATAGGCCTGTAAAAAGCGGGCAAAATATCGCAAAAAAATCAAAAAGAAGGAAAACCAAGAGGACTTTTTCCGGGGATTACATTTACAAAAAATCGGAGAAAAGACAGAGAAATTCCCCCGAAAACAGAGAAAAACCAAAACTTCTTTTTACTTAGTAGAGTATCCACCCATCATGCCAAAGGTCGCCGTAGGCGGTACGTTTCAGTATCTTCATGACGGACACGCCAAATTAATTGAAAAAGCTTTTGAGATAGCAGGAAACGGAAAAGTCTACATAGGGCTTACCTCGGACGAGATGCTGCAAAAAAACCACAGCATCGATAGTTATGAAAACAGGAGAGTCCGACTGTTTGAGTACATAGATGAGATGGAGATTCCGAAAGAAAAATATGAGATTACAAGGCTGAACGATCCCTTCGGCCCGACTCTGGAGGAAGACTTCGACTACATAATAGTCTCCCCAGAGACCTATCCGGTTGCCCTGAAGATTAACCGCATCAGAGAAGAAAAAAGGAAAAAACCTCTTGAAATTGTGTACGTTGAATATGTGATGGCTGAAGACGGGACTCCGATTTCGTCCACAAGGATTGCAAAAGGGGAAATTGACAGGCATGGAAGGCTGAAAAAAGAGTCTGAAGCCTGAAACAGCCGCATTTTTCAGGCATATCCCCCTTCAACAGGTATAAATCTGGACAGGGTTATAAAGTGATAATATGCCCAGAGAATTTACACAAATGGACATTGATATTTTTAACAAGCTTGCCCCCGAAGCGGGAGGAAACCAGATGTCAAAGGAAGCAGGGCACCATTTTCCTTTCATCCTGCGCCCGGTTTCACACAAGTTTGCCGAATCTCCGGAAGACTTCAGGGAAAGGCTCGAGAGACTGAACGCGGAAGAACTTGACTACCTTGTAGGGCTTGCCCTTGAAGGAAAGGAAGATGTCCAGTCCCTGGACGAAGACCTTGAAGAACTGGTTGCGGTAGTCGAGGAAAAGTTATCCCCTGAAAGGGCAAAACAGTTAAAGGACCTGGTGGGAATTTTCTAAACCGGAGAGATATTCGAAAGGGAGGTCCCGTAAAGAAATCTCCCGGATCGAATGCCTTCTAAAAGGGATTTAAGATATATTTTAGAAGATACATTTTTGAAAAACATGTCAGCCGAAAAACTTTTCTTTGGGACTGCCGGAGTTCCCAGAAGCGCAAAAGCCAGCAATAGCCCTGCAGGAATTGAGCGGGTCAGGGAACTGGGACTTGACTGTATGGAACTGGAGTTCGTGCAGGGGGTGCGCATGGGTGAAAAAGGGGCAGGAAACGTGCTGGAAACCGCCAGAAAAGAGAACGTAGCCCTGAGCGTGCATGCCCCTTACTATATCAACCTGAACTCCCCGGAAGAAGAGAAATTAAAAGCCAGCATGGAAAGGATTTACCAGGCTGCAAGGATAGGCAGCCTCTGCGGAGCAGAGTCAATCGTACTGCATGCAGCCTTCTATCAGAAGAGCAGCAAACAGACTGTCTACGAGAATGTCTCAAAAGCCCTCGGAGAGCTTGCAGAGCAGCTCCGGGATGAGAATGTCCCGGCAATCCTTCGACCTGAGACAATGGGCAAACGTACGCAGTTTGGGACCCTTGACGAACTGCTCGCCTTAAGCGAAGAAATCGAAGGGGTAATGCCCTGCCTGGACTTTTCCCACATGCACGCAAGGGAAGGGAAGGAAAACTCCTATCCCGAGTTTACGGCAATCCTCTCAAAAGTGGAAGACTCCCTCGGAAAGGAAGGGCTTGCAAACATGCACATGCATATATCGGGAATAGAGTATGACAGGAACGGGGAAAAAAGACACCTGGTCCTGAGAGAGTCCGACTTCAACTACCCCGAGCTATTAAAAGCTCTTAAAGAATTCGAGGTTAAAGGGCTTGTCATCTGCGAAAGCCCGAACCTGGAAGAAGATGCACTTCTGTTAAAGAAGACTTACATGGGATTATAATCATATAATTCCGATATTATAATTCCGGTCGTATAATTCCGGTCTTATAATTCCGATCTTATAATTCCTTTTTAAGGTTTACCTGGGGCGCTCATAATCCAAACAAAAACGTATCTGATGGTTCAGGCAAAACTATCAACATGTACATTGTTCCGGGTAAAAGAGATTAAAAAGAGATTAATATGTACCTGTTGTTTCAAGCACATATTATCCAGGACAATATGCAAGGAAGTATTCTAGCAAATCCGATTGAAAAGGCAATTCCCATATATTATTGAATTCCGCTCCAGCTGTATTGCTTACCACTATACGTCTTCTCGCCTTTTGTATGCCAGCGCTTTTTCAAGTCTGCATATTTTTCCTTATAAATCATTATCATGTAGACTCCAGACAGGCCCACGAGAGTATAAACCAACCTCGAGAGGATTGATTTCTTCCCAAAAAGAGCTGCTACCAGATCGAAGTTAAGGATCCCTACAAGACCCCAGTTCAAAGCACCTATTATTACTAACAGTTTGGATAGAATCTTTAGTTCAGACTTATTCTTCTTTACCAGACCTTTCGAATACATCTTTACCAAACCTCCCACAGATAAAGCATTGAAAAAGGACAAGTCATTTTTTGACCGGAAAATATTAACCGGAAAACTTCGGTCTTTTAAATGCCCAATTCCCTGCCCCCTCAGACAATGTTGGAGCTAAGATGTTATTAATTTATTCCTCAAAATAGTCAGCATTGTTTTTCGGGAAGGGGAGAAGTTTACTCAAGAAAACTCACGAGTGTTCAAAAGAATATAATAACGTTTAAAAGAACTTGATGAGTGCTCAAAAGAATCTAACGAAAACTGGAAATAAACAGAAAATTGTTGTAAAAAAAGAAAAGGAAAGAAGATAAAAGAATAAAAGAACAAAAAATTATATTTCAAGCATTCCAGGGTTTTCATCGATCTCTTCAGTCCACTTACACCCGCCTTCCCTGTTAACCACGCCCACGGTAAACTCTATCCCGCTTTTTTCCACGTATTCGCGGGTCCTTTTCAGGGCATGGTCCACCATTCCCCCTGACGTGAGGATAAGGCAGCGTTTTCCACAGAGGGCCATAAGGATCGATTTGTCTATAACGCCTGAAGTCACATCCAGGTGGATTCCGTCCTGTTCGGCAAGAGTCTTGCTTTGCTTACCCATTGCCCCCACAAAGACGATTTCTCCTTCTTTAATGATCTGCCTGACCTCCGGCAGGGAATAACTGTCCATATCGTAAAGCAGCACTCCACCGGCTTTGATCCCTTTGCGCTTCAGTTCAACAATAGCCCTGCCGTCGGGGTGGATGTGCAGAACCGTGGCATTAATCGCTTCATAAGGGGACTGGGTCGCATATTCCCCATACATAACCCCGATATTCAGGTTGTCGCCTTCCCGGACTCCGGGAGGGACCTCAACCCACATCAGGTCAAGCGGCTTTAAGGTGTTGACAAGCTCGGGAACGGTCTTGGGGGAGTTTTTGCCGTATGCAAGCCCTCTCCTCTCAATTTCATGATAAATCTCAAGGGTAGTGGGCTGGCGCAGACCTGCCTTTTTAAGAAGCTCCTGCTCTTTGAAGACCTCTGCAGGGGTCCCCTGCCCTATGAGTTTGCTGTTTGACATGAGGTACACATAGTCAGACCAGCGGTAGGCCAGGTCCACATCGTGGGTGGAAATGATAATCGTGCTTCCGAAGTGGTTGAATTCGTTGAGCAGATCCATGATTTCGTCCGCTCCGACAGGGTCAAGGTTTGAAAGGGGTTCGTCAAGGATTATCACCTCAGGCTCCATAGCCATTACCCCTGCAATTGCAACCCTCTTCTTCTGCCCTCCACTCAGGTGGTGGGGGGGCTTGTCCTTCAGGCGGGTAAGCCCTACATGCTCAAGGGCATGCTGCACGCTGGCATCGACCCTTTCTTTTGAGTAACCCAGGTTTGCCGGCCCGAAAGCTACGTCCTGGTATACCGTGGGGGCAAAGATCTGGTCATCGGAGTTCTGAAAAACGATTCCTACGGATTTCCGGATTTCCCGGAGGGACTTTGAATCGTACTTAAAAGGGGCTCCATGGAAGAGGATTTCACCTTCCTGCGGCTTTAAAGTCCCGTTCAGGAGCAGGAAAAGCGTGGACTTCCCGGAACCGTTTTGCCCTACAAAGGCGATCTTTTTTCCTTTTCTGATCTCAATGTTTATGCCCTGGAGAGCTGCAGTCCCGTCCGGGTAGGTGTACTTAAGGCCCCTGGTCTCAAGAATGATCATGATCTGTTACCTCAAATAATGGATATGTTTTTTGTAAAATAAAAAAGTGCAAGAACCGATAGGAAGTAGGAAGAGGTCAGCAGCAGTTCTATTGCCCCTACAGGCCTGTGCACTTCAAAGAGAGTCATTTTTCCATCATAACACCTGGAATTCATGGCAAGGAAGAGTTTATCTCCCTGCTCCCAGGAACGGACGAAGAGAGTACTTGCCAGCATACCCAGAGAATGGATCGAACGCCTGAAGTTCGAATATCCGAGTCTTACAGTCTGGGCATACCTTATGCAAAGGGCCATGTCCAGGAAAACAAAGATGTACCGGTAAATCAGCATGGAAAGCTCGATGAGGGATTCAGGAAGCCTGGATGCCTTGAGCACGGCAAAGAGTTCTATCATGGGCGTTGTAAGCGCAAGGAAGTAAAGGCAGCACATCCCGCTTAAGGACCGCGAAAGTACCAGCAGGGCAAGCTCAAGCCCGTCTGCCCTTACCGAGAGAGGATAACCCACAAGTTCGAAAGACAGAAGCTCCTGCCCCGAGCCGGAGAAAAAAGCAATGATAATCACGCCTGTGAGTGCAAAGCCTACGGGGGCGAGCAGGAGTTTCAGGTATAATTTAAGGGGAGCCCTGCCGAGAGCAAGGGTTGTAAAGCTCATGCAGAGGGCTATGAAAAGAGGAGTAATAGGGGATGTGGATGAAACTCCCACAAGCAGCCCGAAACAAACTATTGCCAGTTTCAACCAGTTGTTTCGGTGCCTTAGAGGGCTCATAAGGGCATAATCATCAAGGATATTGGTCATGGGGAAACCTGCAGATAGGTGATGAAAGCAAAAATCAAAGGTTAAAAATAAAAGGCAAAAGATAAAAACTTTCCTCCCCACAGGGAGGACAGTAAAAGGCAGAAGAAGGAATTATAGCGATTGCCTGTCACTCTCGGGTTTACTCTTGTCCTTATATCCGAGGTCGTTTTCATAACGGCCTTTAGCCCTGTAATAGCCAAGGAAGTAGCCGATAATCCCTGCCCCGATAGCTGCCTGAAGGCCGAAGAGAAGGCTTTCGATTTCCCCGCTTGGAGGCTCCCAGATCGGTTCTGCAATTGGTGTGTAGGTTCCGCCGGTGATCTCATTTATCACGTTTTCAGCTTCTCCGTCAGCTCCTCCGTATTCAGCATCCGTGGTGGACGACATATAAACGAACTGCACGGCGAAGATAAGGACAATTGCGAGTACGATAAGTTCCAGTTTTCTGCTCATGCTGGATTCCCTCTCAGTTTTCTTACGACCGCATCTTCAAGGACTTTCATTTCAACCAGGATATCGCTCTTGACGTTGACCACATACTTGAAGAGCAGAGCACTGACAGCTCCTTCCATGATTGCAAGAGGAACCTGAGTAACTGCAAAGATTGTGGCAAATTTACCGAATGAACTCATAAAACCTGCAAAGGTAAGCACATTTCCCGCAGGATATGCAAGAGCAAGTTGCACGGAGGTGGTCACATAAGTTGCCCAGTCTCCAAAAGCCGTAGCAAGGAAAACCACAAGATAGAAATTGAGATTTGCTTTCATCCCTGCCTTATAGACCATATATGCCACCACAGGGCCCACTATACCCATGGAAAAGACGTTTGCTCCAAGGGTTGTAAGTCCTCCGTGTGCAAGGAAAATTGCCTGGTAGATAAGTACGATGACCCCGAGAACTGCGGAGATTGCCGGCCCGAATATGATTGCTGCAACTCCTGTGCCTGTGGGGTGAGAACAGCTTCCGGTTACCGAAGGCAGTTTAAGGGAAGATAGCACGAAAATAAACGCACCTGCGACAGCAAGGAGAGGCAAGATTTCGCGTTTTTCTTTGACCAGACGATTCATTTTATAGATGCCGTACAATATCACGGGAATTGATACCGCAAACCAGGCCTGCCACCAGGGAGTAGGTAAAAAACCTTCCATTATATGCATGAGATCACCGTAAGATTATCAAGTAAAGATTATTGAGGTTAAGTCAATTTAAATTGAGTTAATGAATACATAAAGGTTACGGTGAGATAGAAGCAGATGCCTGAGAGCCCATAAAATTAATTTAAAGGTAAAAATGTTCTCAAAACTGAGAGCACAAAGAACAAAACAAGCAAACTTGAATCAATATAAAGTATAATTCAAGAAACGCATTATACAGAATATGCAATAAACCTTACAGAAATCCATACCGTCAGAAATCTATTAAAAAACTGAAGAAAAAACCTGGTTAGTTCAGGATTAATAAATAAAGAAAGTAGAACATAGAAAGTAAAGTTGCGTATTGATAAGAGAAATAAGAGGAGAAAGAAAAAAAAGGGAAAAAAATAAAAAAATGGAGGTTATAGCCGCAGATAGTTTCCGTTTTAGGACCCGGAAGATAGGTCAGAATGGCAAGCAAAGCAAATAAAAATCAACTAAAATTGCTTTAGCAAAAAGATATTGTACCCAAAGTTATATAAGTATATCCATTTGGTTCGTTTAGAGAAAAAATCCTGCAACAAGATCGCCAGAGAGGATATACTGTGGAAGAAAAATAAGAAGATTTAAATGGGGAATTTACCGGAATAAAGAAAATTCTCCGGGAATTGAAAGAAAATGCAGGCAAAAAAAGAAAAAAACTAAAACTAAAAAATCGGATTTGAAAAGGGCCAGGTTGCCCGCAGTAAAAACAGTAAATCCAATTTACTGGCGGTTGAAGGACCTTAAAACCTTATAACTCATACTATGTAAGCCCTAAAGCTCATTTTACATTTGTAAGCCCCAGAGATTATTTTACTATTATAAGCCCAAAAGCTCATTTTACCTGTGAAGAGTCAGGATTCGTTTACCGGGGATAAATCATGATTCATTTTACAAGCCTGCAGACTTTAAAACCCGCCATTAATAAACACTATCGAATAAGCGAGTACTAAATAACGCCCGAATTTCCCCAGAAAAACCAGGATTGAAAAAGACCTGAAGGAAAGTTGCATGAGCCCTGCAACCATTGTAATCACATCCCCTATACCCGGCACCCAGGTGAAAAGAAGGGTATAGACCCCATATTTGTTAAAAAGCCTTTCACTTTTCTCGAGCTTTTCACGGGAAGGAGAGAGATACCTATCAAGTACATGCCGCCCTTTTAAACCCAGGTAGTAAGTGGTGCATGACCCGAGAAAGTTGCCGACGGTGGCTACCATAACTACGGTAAAAGGGCTAAACCCCTGGTAAACGAGGGCGATTACCAGTGCTTCCGACCCGAAAGGCAAAACTGTAGAAGCCAGGAAACTCAGGACGAAAAGATGCAGGTAACCGTAGTCAACAATAAAGGTGGTCAGGGATTCAAGCATAATAATCCTTCTCTTACTTCCTGCTTACTATTCTATTATATTATTTTATGCCTGCGTGAGGGCAGGTTGTCCACGTTACACGGGTGAGACTTTTGAAGAAAAGGAAAAATAATTGTTTGAAAAAGGCCCATAAAACCGTACTCGCTACCTGTACCGATTTTTTCCGTTTGACGCAGGAGAGCGGCCTTCAAACAAAGAAGAAGAAAAAAGAAGAGAAAAGAAGAAAAAGACCGGAAATAAAAATTAATTTCCGGTTCCTGCTACGGAAGAAAGATCAAACCTGGTTCAGTCCCTTCTCTTCCTGAGCAGTACAAATGCCGTGGCGAGTATTCCGAGAGTTGCAATACCGCTGACGAAAGGAGTTGACTTCGTTACTTCGTAACTTCCACTCAGACCTCCTACCTCAACGGTATACGTCCCGGCCTCTTTCTCGGTATGGGAGAATTCGACCACCGTACTTGCACCGGGTTCCAGGCTCACGGTTTTTGAATCAACTGATTCGCCGTTGGCCAGCAGTTCCGCTTCGGTTTCTCCTGCAATATTGCCGGTGTTTGTAACTTTCACCTGGATCGTAACTGCATCTCCGCCCTTAACAGAAGCAGGCTCGATTGAGAAGTCCGAATATTCAAAAACGGCTTTGTCTTCGGAAACCTCAACAACCGTTTTTCCTTCCTCATAACCTGCCTTTGTGGCATTTACCGTATACGTGCCCGGAGCAGTTACCCAGTAAGACACAATACCGTCCGTCCCGGTCTGTCCCTCAATCTTCTGGCCACCGAAGTATACCTCCACTCCGGAGACAGGCTTGTTTTCTACAGAGTCGGTAGCCTTTATACTTATCTGGTCCCCTACCCTGACGGTTTCCGGAGAGACTGAGAGCAGCAATTTCATGACACCTGCTCCGACAACATCCACATCTTTAGTTCCGGAGATATACCCTGCTTTGCTTGCAGACAGGGTGAAGCTGCCTTCCTTGGTTGGGGTGTACGTGAGAGTTCCGTCGTCTCCTGTAGTCCCGATGCTCTTGTCTTCGAGGAAGAGTTCAACATCGCTGACTGAAACGTTTCTTGCCGTAACCTGGATTTTTGCTGCCTGCCCGACCACAAGGACATCGGGAGTTTCTATTTCCAGCTGGTCCCGGGCAGCGGTCTCGACTTCAACATAGGGGTAGAAGCGCAGGACCGAGGAGTCAGCAACCCTGAACTTAACGTTGCCCATCAGGTCAATGGTATTGCCCTTTGAGAGGGAAATCGAATCCTTGTTTTTCATTTTGATTCCGGAGCTGGAAATCGTACTTATTTCCATCCTGCCGAAAGAATCGCCCTGGGAAAGTTCAATGTAATCTTCGGAGACCTGGAAGACTCCTTTTATGAACACAGCATTGGTTTCCGTACCGCTGAAAATCTGATCAAGATGGACTGCAATGAGAGGAACATCTTCTGCGCCCCCAAGCTCGGTTTCATAAACATAGTCACTGTTGGAATTAAGGAAACCTTCATCCACCACATCTCCGTCCTTTTTGAGCTGTACCCATACGGTATCTCCATTGACGTCTACTTCCGCAATGTTCAGGGAATAACCTTCATCAAGTGTAAGCGAAGAGCCCGTGAACATCGACTTTTTGTTATCGTCATCAATCAGGACTTTTGCGAGGATGCTGTCCGAAAGCACACTCAAGCTCTTTGAATTTCCAAAAGTGTTCTCAGGATAGCCTGCAAAATACTTCTCTGCCATAAAGCCGATAACCTCATAGCTTCCCCAGCCTTCGTGCTCGAATTTCACAAGGGCAGGGCTGGTGGAATAAACAAGCGCCTCGTCATTAATTGACCTTCCACTGATTCCTTCTGTGAGGGCCAGGCTTTCGGTGGAGATATTTTCATCAATGTTGTAATAGAAACCTTCAAAGTTGAAAGGAGTCCAGACAGTTGTATCAAACACTTCATCGTGGACCGTTCCCCTCAATTCGTAGGTTCCTGGCTCGGAAGTCTCGACTATGGGGGCAAAGCGAAGGTCATCGGCATCAGCCACAAGGAAACTGAGTATTCCCATTATTTCGATTGTGTCTCCCTTGCTGAGGGTGATAGAATCCCGGTTTTTCATTGTGATCCCGGAACTTGAAGTGGAACTTATTTCCATTTTCCCGAACCTGTCCCCGTTCTCGATCTGGACATATTTATCCGAGACCTGGAAAATCCCTTCAACAAAAACAGCATTGGTTTCCGTGCCGCTAAAGATCTGAGCAAGGTGGACTGCAATGAGGGGTACATCTTCTACGTCCCCAAGCTCGGTTTCATAAACGTAGTCACTGTCGGAAGAGAGGAAACCGTCATCCACCACATCCCCGTCCTTTTCGAGCTGGACCCACACTTTATCCCCGCTGACATCTACTTCGACAATGTTCAGGGAATAGCCTTCTTCAAGTATTAGGGAAGAGCCCGTATACAGGGATTTTTTGTCATCGCTGTCTATCAGGATCTTCGAAAGCTGCCCTTCCGAAATAACACTGATATCATCATTTACAAAGCTGGAGTTTCTGGTATATCCCGCAAAATACCGCTCTGCCATGAACCCTATGACCTGGTAAGAGCCCCAGTCCCCATATTCGAACTCCGTTTTAATGGGCTTCGTCTCATACTGCAACCCATTTTTTGCGATGTTCCGGTTGCCAGCTGTAAGATGGACCGTCATATTCTCGGAACCTTCCCCGGTATCCAGGTCATAGTAAAAGCCTGAGTACGTCTGGGGTGTCCAGGTATAAGTAAGACTCTGATTTGCGTTTTCATCCCATATGCGGTTGCCTGTTGAATTTGAAACCTCTGCGGCTGCAGTTTCGCAAAGCAATCCGAGCACTAGAACCAGACATAACATTATCATATATTTTTTAGTCCCCAAGTTAGACCTCCTTGTGAGATAATAGAGCAGGGGTGAAGCCTTTAGGAAGCCAGAGAGAAAAATAGAAACAAAAAAAGTTTCCAGAACACTCCCCGGAAATTTTCCTGGGCCCGAATACCCCGTTTACTATAAGATATTAAAACATTCAATGATATACAGTTCAAGATATTACAGGTATTGGATAAAGGTTTTTGGGTAGTTATTATTATAACAGGAGGGAAATGAAATAAGAAATCCAGAAAACCAAAGAAAAAGGGAGAAAAATGAAAATAAAGATCAAAAATAGCTTAAAAAATAAAAAGAAGGGGCGAATATAAAAGAAATAATATATTTCTCCCTTTAAGCACAATATTTTTACTTATTGAGCAGTTTTCTACTTATTGAGCAGTTTTTTTACTTATTGAGCAGTTTTTTTACTTATTGAGCAGTTTTCTACTTATTGAGCAGTTTTTTTACTTATTGAGCAGTTTTTTGTAGAGTACAAACCAGGGATTATCCAGAAAACCAATTACATTCTTACTGATAAGCTGCCCTATAACCAGAGGAATAACAGGCATAACTCCATAAAAAGCAATAAAAACAAAGATAAGGGAATCCAGGGTGAGGTTAACAAGGTCACTTGCACTTGAACGGAGCCAGATGTAGGGATTTACCAGAGTATCGTGCTTGAAATTCTTTTCTTTTTCTGAGAAATGCTTTTTAAGGGATGCAAAGACCCAGGCGTCAAGGTTCGAACAGACCATAAAAGAAACCCAGCTTGCAATTGTGATCCTGATGCTCAGCCCAAAGAGGCTCTTCCAAGCATCTTCCAGTTCAAAGAAGGGGGCGGGGCTGAGACTTGTGACCATGCCTATGAAAAGCACGAACAAGACCTGGGTTGCAAAAGCAATGAGAATCGAGATATGCGTCCTCCGCTCCCCATAGACCTCGTTGATCATGTCCACTACCTGAGCAATAAAAGGATAGATGAAAACTGCCGCAGGAGCAAAGAAAGAATAAAAGCCGAGGTCAAAGACAATAATGCGCGTGGCAAGGACCTGGGAAGCCACAAGGTAAACCACATAGAAAGCGGTGAGCACGGTAAAGCCGTTTTCAGGCATTTTTTTAATAACATACACGGATGCATAGGTAGCAATTGTAAGAGTGATAATCCAGTACAGCCAGACTAACATTTTTTATCACAACCGGGTTTTTATGGAGCTTGGAATGGATCGGGATCTGGAATGGATCGGGATCTGGAATGGATCGGGACCTGGAATGGATCGGGACCTGGAACGGATCGATGGTGAAATGGGTTGATCAAACTTGAAATAAACCGATAGGGAAATACTGAGCTTAAAATTAAAGAGAAAGCAAATCTGCAAAAATGCAAGATTCGGGAGATAGAAAAATACTACTCATTTTATTTAAAGTGTGCATATTTTCGTATCACAGGAAGCTCCAAGAATACCCCCCGGAGATCCATCCCGCTCGAAAAGGGGTTCTTCACTCCCCAATACGGAAAATAACCACCCTTTTTTGAAATTCTACTCGGAGATCCATAAAATATAAGTTAAAAGAGAAGATTTCTGACCTGTAGAATCGAGAATTAATTTCGGAACTATGAATTAACTGCAAAATCACTAATTAACTGCAATATAAATAAGCAATCCCTGATTCAATAACTAACCTTCAGAGAATCAATAACTAACCTGCAAGATCAAGAATTGACCTTCAGAATCGAAAAATAACATATGGAGCCGTCCCGGGCATGGAAAAAGAGACCAGCATTCCAGAAGACCTGAAGCTTGCCGTACTTGAAAAGATCAAACCCACGGAAGCCGAAAGAAAAAAACTCACGGCAGTTCAGGAGGAACTTGCAGCAGAGGTAAAAGCGGCAGCAGAGAAACTTTGTGTAGCGGATATTTTTGTAAAAATGGTCGGTTCTGCCGCAAGAGGTACCTGGCTTTCAGGCACCCATGACATTGATGTTTTTATCAGCTTCCCCGAAGAAACCGAAAGAGGGGAACTGGAGAAGAGGGGCATGGAGATTGCGCGGGAAGTGGCAAAAAAAGCAGAGCACGCCGAAGACCGCCATGCCGAACATCCGTACCTGAATATTGTTTTCAAAGGTTTTGATGTGGACCTTGTCCCCTGCTTTCGGGTCGCATCCGCCTGCCAGCTCAAATCCGCAGTGGACAGAACTCCCTTCCACAACGAATTCGTAAAAACCCACATAAAAGGCCGGGAAGACGATGTCCTGCTCATGAAGCAGTTCATGCGCGGAGGCGGAGTCTACGGCTCGGAACTGAAAACACAGGGCTTTTCAGGCTACCTGACCGAACTCCTGATCATTCACTACGGTTCTTTCGAAAACACCGTAAAAGCCGCCTGCCTCTGGAAACCCGGCCAGAAAATAGACATTATGCAGCACTCGGAAATGGAACATCCCGAACCTCTTGTGATGGTAGACCCGACCGACCCGAAGCGGAACGTTGCAGCAGCCCTCTCCCTTGACAGGTTCTGCATGTTCATGGACCACTGCAGGGAGTTTCTGAAAAGCCCCGGACTCAAATTCTTTTTCCAGCCCCCCCTCGAGCCGCTTGAAGACAGAGAAATCCTTGAGAAGCTGGAAAGCCGGAAAAGTTCCCAGCTTGCAATCGTCTTCCAAACCCCCGATGTTGTGGACGACGTCCTCTACCCGCAGCTCTACAAAATGGAACAGGCTGTAGCAGTCCTCCTGCACGAATACGATTTTTCAGTGGTCAAAACCGGCGTCTGGTCAGGAAATCCCGAAACCGTAATCATGATCGAACTTATCACAGACACCCTCCCCAACGTCAAGAAAAGAATCGGTCCTCCGGTCTGGGTCAGGGAGCACGCCGAAAAGTTCAAAGCCAAGTACGAAGGGGCTGAAAATGTTTTCGGAGGCTATATCGAAGGCGGGAAGTACGTCTTTGAAATCCAGCGCAAATACCCGACTGCGAAAGGGCTCCTTGAAGAACAGCTTCTAAACTGCTCCCTCGGAAAACATGTGCATCAGAGTGTCAGTAAAGGCTTTGAGGTTATAGAAGATGAAGGGATTTGCAGGTTGAAGGATCGGGATTTCAGGGTTTTTTTGGGGAAATGGATGTAAAAAGCATAAAAATAGATTTAATACAGAGGAACGAAACCCTCCATCCTTTTCTGATAAAACAAATACTGCTGGGCATACCCACAGTAATGGCCGAAATATTCCCGTCCCCAATCTCCCATTCGGCTCATGTTCGTGCAGTTTTCAAAGAAATTGTCGTCGATGTGGTAGTGCTGGATGATCTGCCGGATGTGGGTGTCAATGGGGAAGGCTTCCATTTTCTCAAAGGCGAAAAGGAGGACGCAGTCAGCAACTTTTTCCCCTATGCCGCGAAGCCTCATAAGGCGTTCCCGCGCGTACCTGTATTCCAGGCGGTAGAGGACGTTAAGGTCAAGTTCGCCTGAAGCCACTTCTCCGGCTGCTTCTTTTATGCGTTCGGTCCTGAAGCCGAGCTTGCATTTGTCAAGCAGGGAGAGGTCCGCATTTGCAAGAGCTTCAGGGCCCGGGAAACTGAAATAGCCCTCTTCGAGCTCCTGCCCGAAAAACCGGCTCAGAAGATAGATTCTTTTCTGAATTGTGGGGATGCTTGAGGCTGTTGCGAGCATATAAGAGATCAGGCACTCCCAGGGGCTCTGCCGGATCAGGCGAAGGCCGCTGTATTTGTTGATCGCCCTGTTTATAAGGAGGTCTTTGTTTATGCTTTCGTAGATCGAAGGCAGGTCGTCGTCCAGGCGGAAATAGTGGGAGAAAAATTCGGGGGGTATCCTGGAATCGACCAGCAATTCCCCGCTGTCCACCTCCTGCGAAAGCCGGATAACATGGTCTCCTACAACGCCTGTCCACCAGTCCCCTGACTTTTCCCAGCGGAAGACCTGTCCGCAGTCGAGGGTGTAGTCGAGGTTAAAGATTTCGGGTTTAAGCCTGTACATCCAGCTCCAGCTCCCTTAGAAAAGTTGCGGCAGTTAAGGTATCTCCAAGTCCGACCGTGGTCAGAGGCGATTTTGAAAGCAGAGTGGGAAGAATGCAGAGAACATATCCGTTCCTGATAGCGTACGCCCCATGCCCGAGAGCCTTTCCGTTAAAGGCTTTAAGGAAAAGCTGCAGCTGCTCCCTTCCAAACAGGCTCTCCTGAAGTTTTGAAGCTTCCTTTTCCACAAATTCCCGCCCTTCAAGCCTGCCTGAAGCTGCATATACTCCCGCACACCTGAGCCCGAAGCCCATTGCTTCAAGCTTTTTTTCGGCAGTTTTTAACAGGGCAGGGTCGTCGATGTCGTCCCATTTTCCTGAAAACCGGGACTCGTGAGAAACTCCAGATTCGTTAGAAATTCCGGATTTTTCAGAAATTCCGAACTCGCCAGAAAGCCCGGAATCCCCGCAAATTCCGGAATCACCAGAGTTTCCGGGCTTAAAGACCTCCAGAACAAACTCCCTTGTGTGAATGAAAATTTTCCCGAGCCCGTGTCGGGAAGCAAGTTCACAGGCTGCCTCTCCGACGGCTTCGGCTTCCATCCGCAAAATCCCTTCGGCAGGAAGACCGTGCAGGTTGCGGAGCATTGCAAGCTCGTCCTCGTTCATCCCGATGCTGTTTGAGATTCCGGCAAACTTTAGGAAAACGGAATTTGCAATCTCTTTGCTTCCAAAATGCCCGAACTCAAGGTGAACCCTGAGCTTTTCGTTCCTTGCCCTCCAGGCCTTAAGCCGGGCAAAAGAATCCTCAAGGATTTCTCTGCAGGTGCTGTCATCAGGATAGGTCTCAAGCAGGAGGTGGAAACCTGACATAAGCACCCCGTCAAACTCACGGACGTGCTGAAGGGCATATGTTTCAAACGCAGGGTTAACAAAGAGTTTGAAATTCAGGTGATCGCAGGTTGCTATGAAACGGTTTTCCCTCGGAGCCCTGATTTCCGTCCCGTAAAGGGAAAAGGTTTCGCCTTCGGAAAAATCAAAAACGAAATGTATGGGATCCTGGTTGCTGAAAGGGGTGCTCAGGTCCTTTCCGGGTTCTGCTCCCGGCTTTTCCTTTGCCTGCAGGGAAACATCCGGGAAATAGACTGCTTTTTTCGAAAAGAGTGAAAGCTGGGTCCGGGACGGGACTGCAACATTGGGGACGACCCTGAAAGCCCCGAGTTCGGAAAGCGCATTTGCCATAATTCCGGCATTTCCGCCCATCCTTACAAGGGATTTTTCAAAATAGCGGTTCTTCAGAAACTCAAATACAGACTGCTCAAAAACAAGCCATTCGGCTCCGCACCCGTTTTTCATACAATAGGCGAGCCCTGCAGCAAAATCGGATTCCGAAAGGATTTTTCCGGGAGGGTTTTCTATTTTTTCAAGGATTTCAGTCCTTTCAAAAGCACTCAGCAGCTCCGAGATTTCGGCTCCGCTGATCCTGTATACGGAATCTATGTTTACGTTATAACCGCAAAGTATGTTCATCTGACCGGTTCCTGTAGATTCGAATTGAAAAGCAGCCTCTAATTCGGGCTTTCAGGTTGGGAATTTATCTATCCGTTACAAAGCGAGGTAGGGAAAAAAATCTGTCCCCCCCGAACTTATTTAATAGATTTTTGTTTTAGAGAATTTTATTTAATAGATTTTGTTTAGAGAATTTTATTTGGAGATTTTTGTTTCGAGAACTCGCAGAGAAGTTATTTCCCTGCCTGTTTCTGTTTCATCCTTGCAAGCATGGCAACAAAAGCTCCTGCAGAAATCGTATCTCCTATCCCTACTGTGGCTTTAGGTCTCTCCACGACCTTGGAAGGGATGAGAATGGCGTCATGGTCAGGCCCGTAGATATATCCGTACTCAAACTCGTCCGGGGTACAGAGCTTTCTGCCGGTGCAGTACAGCTGGAAGTTTTCAAGATCCTCCAGCCCTGTGGATGAGACCGGCACCTCCAGCCCGGCTTCGGCTTCCGCAAGGTTCTCGATATTTCCGTTGAGGGCCTGGGCAGCTGCCAGGACCGAGGAAAAGAGCAGGGAGTCCCTGTGTTCTTTCAGGGTAAGAGGGTGGCCTTTTGCCAGGATGCAGATGTAAAAACCAAGCGAGTGCACATGGACCCTTTCAAGGTTAAGGTCCTTCATGAGCTGGACAGCCCCCTGGTAGAGGGACATAATCCCGTTTTCTCCTTTCTTGATCACGGAATAGGAAAGTTCCTCATATCCCAGCACGTTCAGGGCATTTGCCACCTCCACGGTGTCAAGGCCAAGGGAATGGACGTGCCTGGCAACAATTTCTGTCAGGATGGCTTTTCTTATAACCCGGTTCTGGATGGATGTGAGTTCCACATGGATGCGGAGTTCCGGGTTCAGGGACTTCAGCTTTTCAATAACCTTTACTGAGTTATCGACATAATCTTTATAGGTGGACCCGTCCTCGTATTCTTCTTTTATCATCTGATACCCGGAAAGCATTGCCCCGTCAACCGGCAGGATGGAGTCGAGCTGTTCGTAAATCTGCTTATCCATGTCCAGGCGAAGCCATTTGGGGCGGGAGGAGATAATCAGGCGGTTATCCCTCGGGACTTTGAAGGTGCTCCCGGCGCAGGTCACATTCATGTCTTTGGAATACTCGAGGATCCAGTTGACCTTTGACCCGGTCCCGGGCTTGAAGGCTTCTCCCGGAGGCTTCAGGAGGACTTTTCCGTTTTCAACCTTCGGGTGCAGGATATTTCCCGTTGCCGTAAAGTATTCGGCCTGCTCCTCGGAAAGCCAGGGGACATAGGCTACCACCTTTTTCAGCCCTAAGCGGCCAAGGAGATTTGAAATAATCCCTGCCTGCCCGCCCATTCGGGCGTAGTCGAAACCCAGGTGATCCTTGAGCCACTCGTGAATCTCTGCGGTATATGCAGGCACTTCTGCGGCTTTTCCTTCTCGCATGGAAATAAGCAGGCGGGCAACAAAGTCCAGAGGTTCTGCAATCTCTCTCGGGTATACCGCTACCCTGTCCTGAACCTCAGCCTCATCAAAAAGCCCGACAAGCTTTGACAGGTCTTCTTCAGTCAGGTGTCTGATAGCATCTATATTGCTGTTATAAGCTACAAACATCCCGTCCAGATAAGGAAGGATTTCTTTTGCATCGTAAAACGCTTCTTTGTGGCGCTGTTCCCATTCTTCTATGTCCACTTCCGTAAACCCCCTGGAATAAAATAAAGCATCCAGAATTAAAAAATTAAATCAACCTGGAATAAAGGAAAAAATAAACCAGAATAAATAAGGGTTGTTGAGCACCCGGGTTATTCCGCTTATACTTCCCCTATTTCCCATTTTACATTTATTTTATTTAACTTTGTGCAGATTGGAGACCTGAGGGCAGGCCAGAACGATCTGAATTCAAAATCATGCTGTGATTCCACAGCAATTAAAGATCAAGATGCGGATTCTACAGCAATTAAAGATCAAGATGCAGATTTCACATCAATTCAAGGTCAAGATCCGGATTCTACAGCAATTAAAGATCAAGATGTAGAATCCACATCAATTGGTGACTTAAGATCAAGCTGTAGATTCCACATCAATTCAAGGTCAAGTTGTGGACTCTACAGCAATACAAGTTCATGTTGTATATTCGGCATTGATCCTGACATAATCATAGGTCAGGTCGCAGCCCCAGGCTGTTGCGGACTCTTCTCCCATTCCGAAGTCAAGGGTAATGATGATTTCCTCATTTGCCATTATCTTTTTCAGGAGCGCAAGGTCTGAAGCCTTCGAAATTTCCCCGGACTTCACAAGTTCGACTGCTTCTCCCCCTCCTGAGAAGGACAGGGAAAGCCTTTCCTGCTCAAGTTCGGCACCCGAGTATCCGGCAGCAGCCACAACCCTGCCCCAGTTGGGGTCCTTCCCGAAGATTGCGGACTTGACCAGAGAGGAACGGACGATAGCCTTTGCAGCAAGCCTGGCGTCTTCATAGGTTTTTGCACCTGTGACCCTGGCTTCGATCAGTTTCGTAGCGCCTTCCCCATCCTTTGCCATCTTTTTTGCAAGGTCCGTAAACACATAGATAAGCGCGTCTTCAAACTCATCGAGGCATTCCATACAGGGCTTGATTCCGGACTTACAGGTGGAGGTGAAAAGCACCATATCATTCGTACTTGTGTCTCCGTCGACAACAACCATGTTGAAGGTCTTGTCCACAGCTATCCTGAGAGCCGCATCAAGAACATCAGCAGGCACCTGGGCATCAGTATATGCAAAGCAGAGCATGGTGCCCATATTGGGCTCGATCATGCCCGAACCTTTTGCAATTGCCCCTATCCGGACTCCGCAGTCGAGTTCCACCGCCACCTCTTTTAAGGCTTTATCAGTGGTCATAATCGCCTTTGCAGCTGCAAGGCTGCATTCGGGGGAACTGCCAAGCCCCTCGAGGACTTCAGGGAGGTGTTCCCTGATCCAGGAAACGTCAAGCCTTCTGCCAATCACCCCTGTTGAGGCAACGGCAACAGTATCGGGGTCGAGGTCAAGCTTTTCAGCGAGCATCGAAGCCATTTCCATAGCGTCCAGAAACCCGTCATCGCCTGTGAAAGCATTGGCGTTCCCGCTGTTTGCAATTACAGCCGACAGCCTGTGTTCGGATTCGATAATTTCTTTGCTCAGGATAACAGGAGCTGCAATTACCTTATTCCTTGTAAAAACACCAGCTGCAGGGCCTTCTGCCCGGATGACCGCAATTCCCATTTTTCCGGGTTTTATTCCGTTTGCAGTTACGCCCCTTACTGCACATATTCCACCCTCGATTTTCTTCATGAAAACTCTCCTTTCCCTCAAAGCTTTGCAAGGCCTTCGATAATATCTCCACGCGTGACAATTCCGACCACACGGTCGTTTTCCATTACCGGAAGCCTGTTGATCCTGTGCCTGACCATAAGTTCGGAGGCTTCTTCAACCGAGGCTTCGGAAGAGATTGTGTGCACGTCCTTTGTCATCATCTCTTCAACCGTTGTAGAACCAACATCGGAAAGCATTTTTTTCGTTTCTTCCCAGCTGAGGAGTTCCCTTATAGGGACCTCTATGACTTCAAAAGGGCTTGGAAGCCAGAGGTTTCCTTTTTCCGGAATTACGAGCAGCTCAAGCAGGTCAGCCTCGCTTACTATCCCTACAAGCTGTCCGTCCTCAAGGACAGGAGCTCCGCTGATATTGTTTTCCTTAAGGAGCTTTGCAGCTTCCCGGACTGTGTCGTCAGGCTTGCAGAAGACGACGTCAGGATTCATGACATCTTTTACTTTCATCAGACTACCCCAAGATAAAATTCCATTCTTTATTTTAATCCGTCACCAGTTATATGTTCTCGCCTGCTCTACCTTTAAGGGGCTGCTGCAGGCAGCCAGAGCCCGCGGGTCTCAGCCAGCCCGAACATAAGGTTCATGTTCTGGATAGCCTGCCCTGATGCGCCTTTGACAAGGTTATCGATTGCTGAGAGCACCACAACCCTGTTATTCTCTTTATCTGCTTCAAAACCGATGTCACAGAAGTTAGACCCCCTGACCGCGGTAAGGGACGGGACTCCTCCCGGAAGCCGCACAAAGGGTTTGTCCCTGTAAAACTCCTCATAAATCCCCTGCACATCTCCGGTCGAAAGAGGCTCTTTCGTAAAGAGGTGGGCAGTTGTAAAGATCCCCCTGATGGACGGGATCACATGAGGAGTGAAGCTGATGTTCCTGAGCTTTCCGTCCAGCCGGGTCAGTTCCTGGACTACCTCAGCCCTGTGCCTGTGGGCTGTAAGCTTATACGGGATAATGTTTTCTGCGAGGTTCGGATAATGAGAGGTTTCCGTCGGCGAGATCCCGGCTCCTGAAATCCCTGTTTTGGAGTCAAAGACTGCAATATCTATTAAACCTGCTGCCGCAAGAGGGGCTGCTGCAAGGCTTGCTCCGGTAGGAAAACAGCCGGGGTTTGCGACAAGCTCTTCCTTTGCAGCTTCTGGGTGAAGTTCGACCAGCCCGTACACTGTTTTCCTTGGATCGCTGTGCTTCATTCCATAAATTTTTTCAAATACCGGAGTATCAAGCCTGTAGTCTGCGCTGAGGTCGACTACCTTTGTGCTGCCGTCGAGCAGTTCGGGGACGTAATTCATAGCAGTCCCGTGAGGCACCGCCACAAAAACCACATCACAGCGCTCCCTGATTTCTTCGGGACCCGGATTTTCATACTTTAAGTCCAGAAAACCGGTGAGATGCCTGTGGGTGCTTGCTACGGGTTTTCCTGCAAGACTCCGGGAAGTTGCCAGCTCAAGCCTGACATCGGGGTGGCTTACAAGTAAGCGCAGGAGTTCTCCTCCTGTGTATCCGGAAGCTCCTATAATTCCTGCCTTGATCATGGGTACTCACTGCCATTGTAATGTCAATACAAGATAATTAAGCTTGTTATCGAAAAAAAACCAGAAAGAGGGCTCTAAGGACGGCTGACCGGGAGAAAACTAAGCTCATAAGATTACTCCAACTCCGGGTTATTTCGACTAGCATTATTTCGACTCTGCATTATTCCGGCACTATAGCCATTTGCTCTTTGACCTCAAGTTCACGCTTTGCAATAAGCCCGCCGCTTTCGAGATCGACCACTTTTACAGTAACCAGATCGCCCGGTACCAGTTCCATTGCAGGCAGTCCGCTCCTGTTGAGAGCAAGAGCCCTGCATCCCCCGGTTTCGAGGGTTCCCAGTGCAGTGTCATTGAGCAGGTATGAGGTGCCATTGATATCCATGATAACCGACAGTGAAGAACTGTCAAAAAAGAGCTGATCTCCTCCGGAATGTTCGAACTCAAGTGAACTTCCGTCCTCAGTAAAGCAGACCTGAAGTTTTGCTGCTGGTGCCCCTTTATGAGAGGAATCCGCATAGCCCTCAAAAACGACTGCAGAAATCAGGCCTGCAAGAATAAAAACAATGGCTATTGTGACCGCAGTTCCGATAACAGGAGCGAGTCCTCTTTCGTCTGAGCTCTTCAATGCTGAAATGTTCCTGACCGTCATATTACCCCCCGAGATAGAAAAGTCATAAAATTAATATTAAGACAGTACAGTTTAAATTTATAGATATATAAGGGTATTCCAGATAGTTCTCAGCAGGTTCGGATCAGCTTCACTCAAGCATATATCTCGGAAGAGACTGCACCATAAGGTAAACTATTTTATCTTCATCCGCCTTCTTCCATGCAAGAAAATTCTTATGAGTACTGACTTCCGGAGTAACAGGAGGGAAATAATTGAGCAAAAAAAAGATAATTTACCTTGCAGGTCCGCTCTTCTCGCGTGCCGAACTCGAATATAACCTGAAACTGAAAGATATGCTGCTCAACAATGGCTTTTCCGTTTTTTTGCCCCAGGAAGACGCAGAAGATTCGGCACTGGAGCGCGAAAGTCAGAACCAGGAATATATATTCATGAAGTGCGTGGAAGGGGTGGATGCCTCAGACATTGTTGTCGCCGTCCTCGACGGGGTGGATGTGGATTCCGGGACTGCCTGGGAGATAGGCTATGCCTATGCTAAAGGAAAACCTGTTATAGGGCTCAGGACCGATTTCAGGGAGCTTGCAGATGGAATCGTGAACCTGATGGTTGAGATGTCTATCGCTTCCCTGGCAAGAAACGAAGAAGAACTGCTGAAAGTGCTGGAAAAACTCCAATGAGCTTTCTCTTTCCTGATTATAATTTCCTGTTTAGAATTTCCTGTTTAGAATTTCCTGTTTATAAATTGAAACCGGGTGTACGGCTTATTAGCCTCATTTGCCCCCATTTATCCCCCGGTTTACCTTAAAGGCCAGTTCTTTTACTCTTTTCTGGAATCTTCCTTTACCCTTTTTCAGAACCTTCAGTTATCGTACTCTGAAACTTTCCTTTGCCCTTTTCCCGAATCATTTCACAAAAATAGAGAGGGATTATGCCTGTTAACTGAGTCGTAAAAATAACCTTTAGTTTTGCAGAAAACTCATGAAAAGTCTTTTTTTATCCAATATATATTATCTCTCAAATGAGATAAATCTTAAAAAATATTCAATATCTGTAGACGTAAATATAATGATTATTAATTTGAAAAATGCTTATATGGAAGATGAGACATATTAAGTATAGGAGGTTAAGAAAATGACCTTTCCAAAGGGATACACTTTTACTAAAGTGAAGACTTCACACGGGCCCGAGGTGTATGTGACCCAGTTCGGAAAACTGGTAAAGGTTGTACCCTGCAGCCAGCATATGGAAATATCCGAAAGATATGCAAGTGACCTGATCAGGCAGATCGAATCGGATTAAAAGAAAAGAAATTATCCGACTTTTTCTTTTTAACTCGGACCATTTCAGTTAAAGCCCTTTTTCGGCCGAACATTTCTCGGTCTATCCTTTTCTGCATAACAATTCTATAGTATACCGGGTCTTTTTTCGCTATCATCAGAAATATGAGGGAATAATTTTAATTTTAGATCAATAAAATAATCCTAACAAAAGAGAGGAATCTGAGAAATTGATCAGGACTTACAGGGAAACAGACCTTGAAGAGATGGTAAGGATCTGGTACGAAGCATCAGTCATTGCCCATCCTTTCGTGCCGGCTTCTTTCTGGGCTTCGCATAAATCCGCAATGAAAGAAAAGTACCTGCCCCTGGCCGAAAATTATGTTTTTGAGCAGGAAGGACAGGTTGCAGGCTTTATATCACTTGCCGGAGAGAGGGTATGTGCCCTTTTCGTAGCCCCCGAAGCGCAAGGAAGAGGCATAGGGAAGGCTCTCCTTGAGCATGCAAAAATCCTGAAAGGCAGGCTCTCCCTGAAGGTCTACAGGGATAACAAAAAAGCCACCCGCTTTTATGAAAAGAGCGGGCTTAAAGCAGCCGGGGAAGAGGTTGACGAGCATACAGGCTGCCTGCAGGTTTTGATGGAGTGGGAATGAAACTCCAGGCTGAGGCTTCAGGTTTTTGATGCATGTTCAGTTTAAGTGCAACACTGAACCCAATCAGGTTGGACCCCATCAGGGTGAACCAAATAAATTTAACCCGATCAAGTTGAGCCCAACCAGGGTGAACCAAATAAATTTAACCCGATCAAGTTGAACCCAACCAGGGTGAACCAAATCAAGTCGGACTCAATGAAATGCCACAAGAGTAAATAAAGAAGAACGAAAAAAAGGAAGGCAGGAAGTAAAGGAGGGAAGGGCCGTGAACTATAAAACCGGAGATAGATCCGTTCAAGGGGGAGAAAGCTTACTTTTCCGGCATCTTATACCCGATACACCGGAAGTAAAGAGAATAAAAAGCCTGCAGGGCAGAGAGTATGAATACGCCGAGCATATAGGGATAGTGGAATATTCAATTGCCAGGCATTTTTGCGAGGCTGACAGAAAAATAAAGGACCGAGATGCAGTATCGGCATTAAAGAATATCAGGAAAAACTTCAACAAAGAAATTGCTTTTTTCAAACCGGGGCTTGAAAGAGAAATCGTCAAAAACCTGATAGAAGTCCTTGAAGAAAAACCGATAACCCAGCATGAGCTGAAGCTGGTAATAGACTATGTTTTAGACGTTATCGAGAACAGAGCATGGATGGAAGATGATCAGGCATACATAAAATGGGCAGCTTACATCATGAACCTGTTCACGGAAGAAGAGAGTGAAGAGTACGAGAAGAGCATAAAAAAGCTCGCTGCCAGACTGGGCCTGTCCGGTAAGCACGCAGACCTCATGCTTATGAAAGGGAACGAAGAAGATTATTTTGAATTTGTAGAGGAATACGGGGAAGAAAGTCAAGGAGAAGAAGAAGGATGGGGAGAGGAAGAAGGAGAGGAGCTGGACGAAGAAGAACTGATAGCTGAGATGGAAAGCAAGTTCCTCTCAATGGAAGACTCCGAAAAATTCGATTTCCTGATGGAAAACGGCCCGGATTTTTACGAACTTGTGGGCCTTTACATCTCAGGACTGGCAGAAAAAGGAGAATTCGGAAGAATCCAGGAACTCTACAGTAAACTCACCGAGAAATACGATGATTTCCTTTACCTGTACGTTTACATGGGAGCAACCTACCTTGAGATAGACCCTGCCCTTGCAAGGTCCTATTTTGAACTGGCACTGAAAGCCCTCGATAACCTCGAAGACCTTTCGGACTCCACAAAAGAAAGATTAAGAGATAACTTCCTTGCCCTGATCGAGAAAATAGGCTGATTGCAAACGGCTGGCTGTTGAAAGGGGCGGGGGAAAAGATGAAAAGCCGGACATGCAGAAACTCGCTACTGAAAACATCCTCAACAGGCTGAACTGCTCTGCAGGGATGTGAGCCTTTCAGTAGCATAAACTTAGATTAACTAATTTCAAAAAAGAGACTCGAAGTGACATTTTACCCTTTTTGTTTTTTCTCATCGCTAACCAGGTTGCCGTCTTCGAGAGTAATTACTCTATCAACATACTCGGTATGCCACGGTTCATGTGTTACCATTACGATTGTTTGGCCATATTTTTCATTCAATTCTTTGAAAACATCCAGTACCTGTTTTGAGTTGTTGGTGTCAAGGTTTGCACACGGCTCGTCAGCAAACAATATGTCAGGCTTTTTTGCTATGGCTCTTGCGATTGCAACTCTTTGTTTTTCCCCACCGGATAATTCGTCCGGAATCCTTTTATGTTTTCCTTTCAGACCGACCTTATCCAGCGCTTCAAGAGCAGTTTCATAAGATTTCTTCCTTGATTTTCCTTCCATCATGGAAAGCACATAAACATTTTCTGCAGCACTCATTTCATTAATGAGCGCATAGTCCTGAAAGACATAACCGACCTGTGTTAGCCTGTAATAGCTTCTTTCGGCTTCAGGCAAGCTGGAAACCTGTAATCCCCGAATGGTATATTCCCCATCTGTTGCGTCATCCAGTAATGCCAGTATCCTCAGGAGAGTTGTTTTTCCACTTCCGGATGCCCCCATTATCGCTACAAATTCCCCTTTCTTTATTTCGAAAGAAACCCCCTTGAGAGCCTTGACAGCAGTTTCTCCTGTCCCATAATACCTTTTAAGGTCCTTTACTATGATCATTTTTTTATCGTCCCCATATGGCTTTGAGTATGCTCTCTCTTGATACGCTCCAGGCAGGGAGTATCCCGGCTATCACTGAGAGTGTAAGCATGGTAACTATGCTTTCGATGAGCAGCACAGGATCGATCTGGGGTCTTATTTCCATGGTTTCGTAGAATGTTACCGGATTTGCCTGGAAATAGAACATAAGTGTAAGATATAGTATCAATCCTGTGAATATTCCTAAGGAAACATAGAACATGCTAAGGAATGCATAGGACAATACTATTGATCTTGGAGTAATGCCTACTGCTTTTAAAATACCGATCTCTTTTTTTCTATTAAGTACGTTGATGTAGATGATGATAAGGACGAGGGCTGCTCCTACAACCAAACTCACAAACTTTGACATGACATCTATAGCACCCATGCTTTGCATTGCTTGCTTTATGAGAGTTTCTGACTTATCAGCCCATGTGAAGACCTGCTCGTTTACCCCGGCTTCTCTGATTTTATCCTGTATTTGTTCTTCGCTCCCTTGCTTATCAACCCTTACGACTACACTGGTAGCTTTACTTTCTTCTAAACCATAAACTTCTTCAATTTCCTTGTAATTAACTAATGCATTAAGATCAACAAGTTCAAATGTGCCTTCCATGATGCCTTTGACTTTATAGGTCCTCTTTACGCCATTGCTGTATGTTACATCAACAAGCGATCCCGGTCTTACTTCACCCAGGTTATCATATATTTCTGACCCAAAACCTGTACCTGCGATCATAGCCCCAATGATAATCTCGTCCCGGGAAAGATCTCCTAAGAAATCTCCTTCACTGATAATGTAGGGGTACCGTGAAACTTCACGCTCCTCTGTGGGAAGCAACCCTGTTACAGTTACTCCTACAACTTTCTGTTTATGTTCGATAGACGCTCCCACATCCAGTCGTTTTGTTGCAGCTCTCACACCTTCGACTGCTCTGACTTTCTGCAAGACGTTATCAGCATTGTTAATGTAGGTGTTGTCGCCTGATGGTTCAATGACAATATCCCCGTAAGGGTAGTCTTGCATCATACCAGTAAATAGAACGGTCATTCCTCCTATCATTGATGGAAGGAATACTAAGTTCATAAAAATGAGTGAGAGAACAAAAACTATGAACATTAGTGTTTTTTTGTTTCCTCTTTTTACACTGCAGTATGCAATGAGGCTTCCCACTCTGATATCGTTGATCATGTTGGAGACCTCTCATTATTTTTTGTTGTTAGCAGAGTTACCGTTGCCTTCCATTAACTGCTTGATTATCTCATCTTTTGACTTTTTTGTTCTATAATTAGTGTAAATTAGTCCTCCAATAACTGCCAGGATAAGCAATACAATGGCAGCTCTTCCTGCTCCACTATTAGTTTCCAGAACTATAAGATTGATTTTCGTTTCAATCTGTTCTTCTCCAAAATCATCACTATACGTTATGGTTACAGGGATTTCGTATTCTCCTGCTTGATCCACTATAAAAGTAATTACTGCAGGCCCGTCTTCATTTGGATCAAGAGTCCCTATAAAGGATTCCTTTAATCCTTTGAATGGATGATCAGCGTAGACCCTTACTGAATTTATTGTTCTGTCACCAGAGTTTTCGACTCTCATGGTCAGTTCTACAGTATCACCCATGTAAGGAAGAGTAGGGTCAACCTTCACTGATGCAAGATTCAAAGTTCCTTTTTTGTCAAGCACAGTTATGTTAATGCCATATTCGTCTTTTTGCTTGCCAAAATCATCTTCATACTCTATAATGACAGGGATTTCAAACTCCCCTGACCTGTTTGCCTTAAACTTGAATAATGCAGTTTGACTTTCATTTAAGCCAAGAGTTCCGATTGAAGAAGTTTTAATTCCCTTAAACTCATGATTTAAACTAACTGATACAGATTTTGCTATTGCTTCACCATAATTTTCTATGCCTAACCTTAAGTCGACCGTATCGCCCTCATAGATATATTCAGGACTGGTTTTGACCGAAGAGATCCTTGGTTCCGCATCTTCACCTATCACTCGAATTTCAACTTCATAATATTTTTCCGTATCAACTGGCTTGTTTGCATATGTTAATTTCATTTTTATAAGATGGGGGCCAGGTTTAGCATCAGGGGTTGTTCTCATGTGATATATCAGGTACCTTTCACTTGTACTATAAGTTAATTTTGAAACTTTAGTAACTAAATTTTCTGTAACTACTATATCTGAGGGGATGCTGATTATCTCAAAAGTAATATCTTCAGGAGTTTTAGTACCGCAGCTCTCAAGATTAATTCCCAGAGTGAATTCTTCATCGATACCTATTGAACTGGGACTTATCTCCTGAACCTCTGCGTTTACGCATGCATAACTGGAAATTTCTGCTTCAACAATAGAAATTCCTGTTAAAATAATTGCAAAAATGAAAAAGAGCAAATATGTTTGTCTTGCCTTCTGTCTTGTCTTCTGATTCATTTTTTATTCAACTCCATTCGAATATTTTCTATGAATTCAGTAAGATGTTTAAAAATTAGGTCTAATGCAACCATTTGCTGATAGTAATCTTCGATTAGTTTGAGCATTTCTTCAGATTCTTCTGTTTTGTTCTTTCTACATCTTTCAATAATTGCAGGAAGATCTTTAAGTGCAGGACTAACAAAGGCTTCATTCTTGGCTTTTATTGCATCAATAGTCATTATCAGCATATCTTTTTGAACTGAGAAGTACAATTTTTTTGAACCAGCTTTCTTTGTTTTTTCTACAAGAGTAATTCCAGTAAGCAATTTCATTGCCGCACTAACTGCTGAAAAACTATACCCAGTAATTGTAGAAAGCTCTTCTAAAGTTAGTGGATCTGGTTCAGAATGAAGTATTGCGAGCAATTTAGAGGAAAGTTCATCAAGTCCGTAGGATCTCATCCCTTGATACACAAGATTCTCAAATTCTTTTTTTGCAGTCTCCATTTCAACGCCCGATTTACAGAATTTACAGTATTTCTAATAATTACTGTATATTACAGAAATCTTAGATATACGCTTCGATTATGAAGACCTTGGCTAAAAAGTGCTTTTGACCAGAAAGTAAATTTTACCTTTCTAGATATCGTTTTTCTGAAAATTCACACGCTTATCTGAAAATTAGATATTTTCCCAATAATTGAGTCATTTACCCGAAAAATGTCCTTTATACCCGGCAAATAGCTGTTTTTGACATATTTAACAGGCAAAGCGCGAGCAAACAAAAAATTTAAATAGAATGAGTACTAACTACATGTTAGTAACTGAGCAATAATAACGACCACACAGTAACCACAACATACTAACCGTAAGGTTAGACCTCAGTTACCTGACCAAAAACCTGCGAACAGACTGAAGGTGAACCTGTACCACCTTTAAAAACGGAGTTCTCCCTCCACCAGGAAAAGAATGGGAGCCTGAAACTCTCATCTATCTTGCCTGTAAGACCTGGAAAAGCAAACAAAAAATCTCCACTCTCAAACCTCCATCCCTCGGCAGGATTTCCACGTCTTTCAGGCAACCTCCTGAAGAGAAAGGAAAGATGCTGTTCCACACCTCCGGAACCACTTACGGACCAGGTTAGAGATCATCAACCAACCGCAATAAGAAGTAAAATCAAAAATTAAAAAAATTACACAAAACCAGGAAAATCCGAAAAGAAACCATAAGAACCAGAAAATGACCGGAAATAAGAAACCACCGGAACTGGAATCGGAAAAGAACCTGGAATCGAGTAAGGAGGAATTAGTACATGAAACTGCCAATTAAGAGACCATCCCGCGACGTGTACAGCTGGGACCCGTTTGATGAGGTCAGAAGAATGCAGGAATACATGGAACAGATGATGAGAACATTCCCTGCACTCGAAAGCAGGTATGCAGGCGGGACCTTTGCCCCATTAACCGATGTCGCGGAAGAAGATAACAAAGTAATTGTTACAACCGACCTTCCTGGCATTGACAAAGAAAATGTCGAACTGAGCCTGAAGGACAACTTCCTTGTAATCAGTGCATCCAAAGGAAAAGAAGAGGAAACCGAAAAGGAAGGCTATCTCAGAAAAGAGAGGTCTTTCATGCGCTACTACCGTGAAATTCCTCTACCGGAAGGCGTAACCGAAGAAGGGGCAACCGCCCTGCTCAAAAACGGCGTCTTAACCGTCACCATGCCAAAAACAAAGGCCTTAACCGAAAAAAGAATCCTGATCGAGTGATCGGGGACATTACCATAGCCGGATTCACTGCTAAGAGAACGGCTGCCTTAATCACCACAAAACGATGAAAACAATAAAACCAGCAAAACCGATAAAACCTACACCGTTAGAATCTATAAAACCGCAAAAACCAGATTTGCCTACAGGACCTGCAGGTTATCAAGCCTGCAGGCAAACCTTCATGGCCAGCTCATTAAATTTAAGTCCAGAACTGTATTCAATCCCATTCCACTAAACTGCAAATCAGCAAGCAAGAGTAAAATCCACCGAAAAACTCCTCTGCCATAAAAACGATCTTTCTCCGCCCATTTTTACCTCCACCTTTTTTTCGCTAACTTGTTTTTCATTAACTTATTTTTCATTAACTTGTTTTTCATTAACTTGTTTTTCATTAACTTGTTTTTCATTAACTTGTTTTTCATTAACTTGTTTTTCATTAACTTGTTTTTCATTAACTTGTTTTTCATTAACTTGTTTTTCATTAACTTGTTTTTCATTAACTTGTTTTTCATTAACTTGTTTTTCATTAACTTGTTTTTCATTAACTCGTTTTTCATTGACTTGTTCTATTTTTTGAGGTGACCCTGAAAAACCCGGAAAAGAGTAACGCCTTTTTGTAATTTATTAAGAATCTAGAAAGTGGAGCAGGGGTTGGATATCGAGAAAAGGTTCTTGAAAGGGGATCAGGAAAGCCGGATACCAGCTTGTAAACCGTAGACAGCGGGAAAAAAGAAATTCAGGTTCTTTCCCGGACCGTTCGTACTCAGGGGCTTATACGCCTTCCCGGGTTCGGTTACTTTCTCTGGCACTTCTACTTTTCCCTGGCTCTTCGACTTTTTTGATAACCACAAAACCCGCCAGGAGCATCAGCAGGGCGCAGGCGTAGAAAGGTGTTACAAAGGTCACGTATCCCGCAAGGAAGCCCCCGAAGATCGGGCCAAAAGCCATTCCTGCTGCCTGTGCCGTTGTTATTATGCTGAGCCTTGAGCTTAAGGAAGAGCCGTCCGATAGATCGGCTGCAAGCGCCATTGCAGGCGTATCTATCGAGGCAACAAGGAGTCCCTGGAAAGCCCTGAAAAGGATGAGCTGGCTTATGCTTGTGATATAGCCCATCCCGACAACCAGCGGGACGCTAAGGAAAAGGCCGCCAACGATCAGTTTCTTCCTGCCTATCCGGTCCGAGAGACTGCCGAGAGGAGCCTGGAAAAGAAGCCTTGCGAAAATGTAGGCTGAGACCGCAACTCCCAGGGAAAGCTCGGATGCTTCAAGCCTTATCTCGTATTCCGGGATAAGGGCAACTACCATCATTATCCCGACCATCATCATCAGCATCGCGCCTGCAAGGGAATAAACTGAAGCATAGCTTTTTTTGCCGCTTCTTTTTTCGGAAACCGGTTCAGGAGAGCCCCTGGTTTCTTTTACGAAAAAGGTCACAAGCCCCATACTTACCACTCCGAGCAGGGCGCAGAAATAAAACCCGGCATCAAAACCCCAGTATCTGGCTATTGCTCCCCCGACAACAGGCCCGAGCCCGAAGCCGACCCCTCTGATGGTCGTATAGACTCCAACGGCTTTTCCCCTGGTTTCGGAGGTCGAGATATGCGTAACCATTGCAATAACTGCAGGTATGGTTGCCCCTACGGTAATTCCCTGCAACAGCCGGATGAAGAGCAGCTGCTCATAGCTTGTTACCTGCGAATAAAGGAAAGAAAAGAAGGTATACCCTATCAGCCCGAAGAGAATGAAAGGTCTCCTGCGGTCAAGCCTGTCCGAGAGCCTGCCCATAAGGGGCTGCGTAAGGGCGCTGAAAAGCCCGAAAACCGTTATCACAAGCCCTGCTCTGGCAACAAGAGGAAGCCCGGAAAAAAAAGATGCCCCAAGGTCGGAGATATACAGAGGAATCAGGGCAACCAGCATCCCCGAACCCAGGTCTTCACAGAACCTGGAAAAGGAGAGGACATAGAGCTCATGATTTATATTACTGAAAAATTCCGGAAACGCATTTTTCTGCAGGTTACAGGTATTCATGTTTCTTGCTCAACTCAACTTAAAAGTGAGTATTATCCAAAAAATAACAAATATCTTACACTATAAAACAATGTTGAAATCGTCTTGCTCGAACGTAATAAAGAAAATATGAAATGAAGAAAATATGAAATGAAGAAAATATGAAATGAAGAAAATATGAAATGAAAAAATAAGTGGAAAATAAGCGGAAAATAACGGGAAACGACCAGAACTTAAAGGGTCTAAAAAATTATGAGGTACTCAGAAGCCTCAAAACTTTTCTTCTATGACTTCTCCTCCGGGCTCCTTTTCCTTGAAGATCTGCCCCTCGAAACAATAGACTTCTGCCCCTCTAAGCCAGGCGTCCGGGGAAAGGCCGGCTTTTATGCAGGTATGGCTCAGGAAGTCGATAGAGTCCATATTGTTCTCAGGAGCGACCTGAGGAAGCAGTAGCCCCTGACAGTATCCCTGTTTAACGATGAGCCCATGCTTGCCTATCTCCACATTATCAGGCAGGTCCTTTGGTGGGACATTGATCTTTTCGGGCTGGGTCAGGATCGTAACCTCGACGACTATGCTGGCCAGTTCTTCCTCCTCGACAGGAGGAAAGCGCGGGTCACTTGTTGCCGCAGAGATTGCAGAGTCCAGAATTGCTTCCTTCAGGGTTGAGTCAGGATAAGGATGGCCTATACAGCCCCTTAAAAGCCCGTCTTCCGTCAGTGTGACAAAAACACCTCTATTCTCCCCGAAGACCGGAGTAAGATCAAGGCCTGACTCCTGAAGCCCAGGAAGCCTTCCCTCCGATAAAAACGTTTCAATTGTTTTTCTTGCAAGCTTGACTGCAGCCCTGCCTTCTGTTTCTGTGAGCATGCTTGAACCAACACCTGTGAACTGCGTTACCTTTTAATTATGCTCTTAAGCTGTTAATTATGTGTTTAACCAGTTATGTGTTTAACCAATTATGCGTTTAACCAATTATGCGTTTAACCAACTGTGCGTTTAAGCTGTAAATACCAGCAGTGATATTACCAGCCAGCAATGTTACCAGCTGGTTAGTATGATGGTATGTATGAAAGCTGGTATAACAGTATGTTATTGGAGCTGGTTAAAGTACATTTCTGGTATTTTCTCGAGTCCTGAAAAGTGGGGGAGGCAGTCCCCAGCTACGTGTTGATGCTATACGGTTGATACTACATGGTTATATCAGTATCAGGTGTCCGGCCCACCAAATATTTTTGTTTATATTTTCATCTCCTGTACGCCGGTCGGATCAGGCTGTGGATGGCGCATGAGAAAAGTAACTTGAGGTATAATTTACGGGCATTTCTGGAGAAATATAAACCCACTAAAAGGGAGAGACCCGAAAAAGGAAAGAGAATGAAAAATTATTAATGGAAGTAAAATCCGAAAATTCCGGCAGAAAACACCAGGCAGAAACCTTTCTTGCTGCCGGAACTCGCAGAAAAAAACTTAAAGCTTTTTGGCTTCCTGATATTTTTTGCAGGCAGCCTTCAGAGACTCGACTCCCGGCAGTTTTTCTCCTGCAAGGTAATCAATACAGGCTCCCCCGCCTGTGCTGATATGCGAGAAACGGTGTTCAAGGCCGAGATGTGCAACCTCAACTGAGATGTGTCCTCCGCCAATGATCGAGAAATCGGATTTAATGGCAGCTTTTATAATTTCATGGGTCCCAAGGGCGAAATCGTCAATCTCGGAAACTCCCGCAGGGCCGTTTAAGACAACTGTTTTGGAGTTCTGGATTTCATTTGTATAGTCCACAATAGTTTCGAGCCCGATATCATTAATGGGCAGAGAATCGGAGTTAAGCTCCGAGATAGGAACTTCGACACGTTTCTTGTTGTCGTTTAAGGCCACGTCCTTCGGAAGACCTATTTTGGCTTCGAACTTCGCAAGCAAGCCTCTTGCCTTTTCAATCTGGTCTTCGTAACCCTGAGATTTGATGAAATCCATGTTGGCTTTTCCGATGTTTACTCCCGAAGCCGCAAGAGCAACATTTGCAACCACTCCGGTAAGAAGCACCCTGTCAGCCCCGCCATTTGCGAGGACGTTTTCGGTCACTCTAAGGGAATCATCCACTTTTGCCCCGCCCAGCACGAAAATGCTCGGCCTTTCCCCTCCTTTGACTCCCCGATCCAGAGAGATAAGTTCTTTTTCCATTACCCTGCCAGCGCCTGAAGGAAGGACCTCTGTAAAGCCTACAACCGAGAGATGGGACCTGTGAGCTACTGCAAAGGCGTCATTCAGGAAAATATCGATAAAAGGTGACAGTTTTTTAACCATATAGGTATTGGCCTGCTCTGCGGGCGTTCTTTCGAGGCTTTCTTCCGAATAAAACCGGACGTTTTCGAGCATGATAACGTCCCCGTCTTCCATAGAGGCGATCTGGGTTTTTGCAAAAGTCCCGAAAATATCATCTACATAAGTAACTTGCCTGCCCAGGTATCTGGACAGCAGGTGGGCGTGAGGTTTCATCGTGGTGAAATCTTTTTTCCCGGGCCTGCTCTGGTGAGCAAGCAGAACGACTTTTGCGCTCTCAAGGTCTTTCAAGGTCGCAATGTGGCTCCTGATCCTCATATCATCCAGAATGTGGCCCTGTGTGTCCATAGGAGAGTTCATGTCGACCCTTAAAAGAATCGTCTTTCCGCGTATGTCAAAGTCATCGATCGTAAGAAAGTTTCTGGAAGTCATTACCCTCAGCACACCTTTGTAAACGAGATTTTATATATCAGGGAATAAGGTTTAAAAGATAAAATATTCGAGAATCTTATTCTTTCAGTATTGGTTATCTTTGTCATGGAATTTTTTACATAAATAAGTTTGTTCCCGTTTGCGCCTCAAGAGAGGGATTACTAATTTTATCTGAAAAACAGGGAAAAAGGCAATTAATCCCGGAGAAAAAGGAAGCTAACATGAGAATAAAAATAATACTGATTGGATACAGTTTTCAGGGAAAAGCTGTATTCTCAGGAGTGCTTTAAAGAGTACTCTCAGGAAAACGGGGAAAACGGGGAAAACGGGGAAAACGGGGAAAAAATGGAGGAGCTAAAAACTGTGGCAGCCGAGGAAGAAAACTGTGGAAATTTTGAAGAGAGGGTTCAAAAGCTGGTGGAAGCCGGATATGAGACCGTTGCAAGGGAAGCAATAGCCTGTACACGATGCCCTCTCCATAAAAGTGCAACTAAAAGAGTGATAGGAAAAGGGTCCTGCAACCCAAAGGTAATGTTCATAGGCGAAGCTCCGGGAAAAAACGAAGACGAAACCGGAATCCCCTTTAACGGAAGGGCAGGAAAAAAGCTGGACAAAATGGTCGAGTATATGGGGCTTTCAGAAGAAGACTGGTTCGTAGCAAACACCGTCAAATGCCGCCCTCCGGAAAACAGAAGGCCAAAGGCGAGTGAAATCGAATGCTGCAAGCCCTTCCTTATTGCCCAGATAACCCTGCTTGACCCCGAAATCATAATTCTCCTCGGCAATACAGCTGAAAAGGCATACTGCCCGGAAAGAAAACTGGAATGGGGAGTCCCTGTAGAATACGAAGGAAGAATGATCCTGAAGCTCTACCACCCTGCAGCGCTGATTTACACGGCTTCGAAAATAGAAGTCCAGAGGGCTTTCATAGATAAAAACAGGAAGCTGTGGCAGTAAAAAAAGAAGAGCCTGATAAATCGTGAGCAGTAAAACCAGCCAGAGGAGAGATTTGAGAGGAAAAGGCATCAGAGGAAGGCGGTAAGGAAAAGAGGAAAGGGAAAGTGTAGGAGAAAGGGGAAAGGGAAAACGGTAGGGGAAAGAGGAAAGGGAAAGTGTAGGAGAAAAAGGAAAGGGAAAGCGGTAGGGGAAAGAGGAAGGGGAAGCTGGAAGAAAATGTAAAAGGAAGCCATTGTTCATAAAATATAAATAAAACGATCCCGCAATTATTATTTGAATTTGTTTTATATTTGTTATATAGCACAGCTTGGGGGGTACGGATATATCAATGGTGAAGATGTCACCAGACGTATTTTCATGTTCGGACGACGAGGGAAATCTGGACATTGAAATAGATATGTTTGGGGTAAAGAAAGAGAATATCGAACTGAAAATGGTTGAGGACGGCTTTTTTGTAAGAGCGAAAAGGGAAGAAACCGGGGTTGAGTATGTTGGGACTTATGCATTCTGCTGCGGGGTTGTCCCTGAGAAAGCTGTCGCAAAATACGTTGATGGAAAACTCTATGTGAAAGTGCCTTACAGGGAAAGTACAGAGACCGTAGATGTTAAAATCCAGTAAAAGCCTGTAATGGAACTTGATTAATGAAGCTGAGAATCATCAATTAGCACCAATTTTTAGCATCAATTATTAGCAGTAATTAGCTCAGGAGTTCAGCTTTCCAATTTGTGAAATCCTGATAAAATGGAGGAAGTATGCATCCGGTAATCGACTATCACGAGTGTAACGGCGCTCTCGCCTGCTATGAGGTCTGCCCTGCAGAAGTTTTTGATATTAACGAAATCGATAATGTAAAGAAAGCCGTGGTAACTAACCCTGAAAATTGCATAGAGTGCGAGCAGTGTGTGGAAGCCTGCCCGGCAGAAGCTATCGAACTTGTTGAGAGCTGAGTTAGAAGTCTCTTATTGAGAATGAGATAAAGCAAAGGAAGAAAACAACCGGTTAAAAAGTGAAGGAGTAAAACAACCGGTTAAAGCCTGGATTTAAGAAATAGATCAAAATTCAAGAAATAGATCAAAATTCAAGAAATAAATCAAAATTCAAGAAATAAATCAAAATTCAAGAAATAAACCAGGACTCAGGGAGAGATGGAAAATGCACCCCAAAATTGACTACAATAAATGTGTTGGCTCACTTGAATGCTACGATGTCTGTCCTGTGGACGTGTTTGACGCGGAAGAGACAGAAGAAGGAAAAAGGGCAGTAGTGGCACGTCCTGAAGACTGCATCGAATGCGAGCAGTGCATACAGGTCTGCCCGACCGACGCAATAGAGCTTGTAGAGGAGTAAGACCGAAAAAGTGCGGAAAAAGAGACAGGAACGGAGCTCCCTGCAGCAATAAAAAAGGTTCTATATACCACGTGCTTGCCAGGGCTCAGATGCTCATAATGCCATGACCCTGATGCACGTTTCAATCCTGGTCATGGACCTCCTTGAAAGGGAAAAGCACGGCATAGCGAGTATAAGCTGGAAGAGCTTCCTGATCATTGTGCTTTTTGTAGGAGGATACACGCTCATCATTTTTTCCTGACTCCCCGGAAAGGGTAACTGCCTGTCCAGAAAGATTTGTCCGGCAGTTTTCCAGAGTTTTTTCCAGAGTATCCAGGACAAAAGGGGCGCTCTCCCTGTTTACCCGGGGCACCAGCAAAACTGGTTGCTCCGCAGGGGCGTAGATTTTAACCTCACGGCCTTTACAGCTCCATTTTACCTGCCTGACCTTTATCAGGCCAACCTTTTCCAGCACTCCAAGGTTGTATGTCAGTGTATTCAGGCGGAGCCCGAGCTCTGATGCAAGTTCGCCTGCAGACATCTGTTTTTTCTGAAGCTGCTTGAGTATTTGAATAGGAAGAGGCCTCGCAAGGGTCCTTGCAAGCAGAGACACCTCCTCCGGCAGCAACAGGACAGGCACCGGGATTAAATCTTCAGTTCTCTTCAGGCTTTCCAGCCTCCTTTCCAGTTGTCGAAAGCAAAGAACCCAAAAACATTACAGTTCCCTCATTCTTATCTCTTCCCTTATTCCTTTTTTATTCCGGGGCTTCTATTTTCTCTCTTGGCCTGAACTTTTTAATTCCTTTTTCTGGAGATTTTATCTTTCTTATCAGGCCAGAAATTCTATTTCCCTTATTAGTCCGGAGTTTCAAACCCTCCCGGTTCTTCCGGACCCTGAACCCTTGAGCCTTTACAATTTTGAATGACCATTTGTTTTTCAGAAAACTGAATGATAATTTGCATTCAGTAGGGTCATTTTTTATTTGATTTTCATTGAGAGAGATTTCCAAAAGTTCCAGTACCAGGAAGTAGGCATTTCTGTACTTTTGTTGGTGAATTTACCCGATTTATTTTCAGAAGAAGGAGATGCAGAAAAACCAGTAGCGGAAGTATCATTAACTGAAGTATCATCGGTAACTGAAGTACTTCCGAAAACAAGGCTGCCATGGTTAGATGCGTCCACTCCATTGATGATTTGCTCAAGTGTGAATTCTCCGAATTCATCCCCTATATTGAGGTTTCTGGAATTTGCATAGTCAATAAGCCAGACCCCATCAATCCAGACAACACTGGTCTCCGTACCCACGAATAAATTTTTGACATGAACTTTCATGACAACAATATTGTTTTCACCCTGAACATTGTCAAGAGCAACAGTCCACGTCCTGTTCTCATCAGTATTTATTGAGACATTTTTATTGGCGACATATTGACCGTCCCTGGTAAGTTCAAGCCAGACCTCCTCACCGTCAATATTAATCTCCCTGACCTCTAGAGCGTAACCCTGCCCGAGGTCGAGTGTTTCGCCGGGTTTAAGGGTGTGTGTTTCATTACTGTCAAGAACCAAACTGGCAAGCTTGTTAACATACGAATCCCAGATATTTCCATCAGTGGTGAACAGCGGAACATATTTGTCTCCAAATAAATCGATTACAGAATACTGTTCATCGGACCAGCTATCGCACTCATAATGAGTGGCTACAACATTACAAATAGTGCTTCCATTGCTAACATTGTCTGCTGCATTTACAGTGCCTGATGCAACTGCAACAAAGACAGTAAGAACAGTCAGTAAAACTGTTGTATATTTCTTCATTTTGTTCTTTTCTCCTTATTTTTTACGAAGTGCTTGAATATTTTACGGGGGCTGCAGAAATCTATCATAGCATCCGCTAACAGCTGGCTGTTACAGATCAAAAACCTGGAAAAAAGTCAAAGTATTTTTCCAGAACCCCAAACGTTTGAAATTATTGATAGATTAATAAACATAAAGTGGGGAAATTGCCTAACTGTCACATCACACGGTGGCATTTGATGCTGATTCTATGAATATATAGAATTTTGATATTTGAAGAATATTGAGGTACTTATGGCATTTAGCAGAATTTGAGGAATTGATTTTATCTTGAGATGATTTCGCTCCGAAACTTGCTCCATGTTATTCAGAATTTCACAATCCGAAAAACGGATCACGAAGTAGAGGAGGAATTCACCTCCCCTCCATCCTCGATTTTTTCAAGTGCTTCCTCCGCAGCAGTCCTGACGTATCTGTACTCTTCCATATCCGTGCTGATCCGGCGCAAACCTTCGATAGCTTCCGATCCTCCAAGTTCTCCAAGAGCCCGGACTTCCGCATTCCGGACATCCCTGTCCCTTTCGGTCTCAAGAGCTTTGAGGAGAGGTTCGACGGCTCTTTTGTCTCCAAGTCTTCCAAGACCCCATGCAGCACTTTGCCTTATTTCATGATGTTCATCTTCAAGTAAAGAAATTAAGGGATCAACTGCTTGAGGGTCTCCAATTTCTGGAAGTAAATGAATAATTTCCTCTCTTACATGCCAGCTCTCATCATCAAGGGCGTCAATAAGAACGGCTGCTGCTTCGGGATCTTTATATCTCCCCAGGGCATGGATAGCAACACGGTGGAGAGCTGAATCTTCAGCCTGAAGGAATGCCGCAATAAAGGGTATAGCTTCTTTACTTCCAATATCTCCAAGGGAATAGGCAGCGGCTTTCTGCACCTCGAACTCATGATCCCCAAGCGCATCAATCAGTGGTTGCTCTATCCGGGGAACTTCTTCAGGCTCCTTGAAAAAGCCCAGTGCGGTAGCAGCTTCCTCTCTAACCTCCGGAACTTTATCGTCCAGCATTTCAACCAGATAGGGAACAGCAGCAGGGTTCTGGATCTGCCCAAGGGCACGAATACTATTGATGCGGATATCCGGGTCCCGGCTGTCCAGCAGCCCGAGAAGTATTTCTACGGCTTCTTCATCCCCCAGGCTCCCCACGGTACTTGCTGCAGAACCGCCGAGTTCTTTGTCCCCAAACAGTTTTATAAGAGGGACAGCAGCTTTCGGGTCTCCTATGGCTCCCAGGGCCCATATGGCTTTACTGCGCACTTCGTCGGAATCGTCATCAAGAAGCTCAATAAGCGGATCTGAGGCTTCCGGAGCTTTCAGTTCCCCAAGAGCCTCAGCCGAATTCATACGGACTTCAGGTTCAGGGTCTTCAAGAGCCTTGATAAGATATTTTGACGCTTTAGGTTCTCCTATTATTCCAAGGGAATAGGCGGCAAGGCTGCGGACCTGCGGATCATCTTCTTCCAAAGCCTTTACAAGAGAATCGACCGAAGGCTCCCCTATATCAATAAGTGCATAAGCCGAAGCATAACTTACATTCTGGTCTTCATTCCCGAGACTCTGGACCAGTTTATCCACCCTGGCCTCGAGAGGATCCTGGCCAAGACAGCCGGCACAGATTCCGGAGAACAAAAGCAAGAGAAACAAAAGTTTTGCATGCCTGCAACCGAAAAGTTCACATCGCTTAATCATGAGCATCACCTGCCCTCCTCTCCCGGAGGAAGTAGCAGCTCAGCAGAAACCGACCGATTTTGCCATGTAGAAGTTACATTAATCCGGAAACGATCCTCGCTCTTTCCAACCACCAGATTCTGGACAGGCATATAGGACTCACCTGAAGGGTCCCCATGTGCTATTTCCACAACCGCATAGGGATAATCCGGCCAGGTCCAGAGAGGGGTCTTGTCATACTCTCCCACTCCATAAATCTCGGAAGATGTAAACACCAGCTTCCCGGTCTTCTCGTTTATCGCTGTAAAGTTCGTGGATACATTCTTTTCGGAGCCTGATCCCTTGTTAATAAGGTAGCCGTAGATCCTGTAAACATCAGAAGTGTTCCTGCTCTCCATTTCATATTCCAGTTTCAGGGAGAGATTTTCGGGAATTTCTGGAGGAGAGATCTCTACCAGATAGGTGCCTTCATCAAGAATCCTGCTACTCTCGACAACCTTCACTTTTACCGGATATTCTCCGGGAAGGCAATACCCGATCCATAAGCTGACCGAGTTATTTCCAGGAAGAAGATGAATCGGCTTCTCATGCGAAACAAAATCAGTATCCCACGGGTCCCCGGAATCCGAAGGAATGAGCAGTCCGGAATTGTGGTGAGCCACTCCGTCATCGCCCACATACGTATTCTCAGCCTCAAGCCACACATCTACAGGTCTTGGACCATTGTTCTGGAGCACTATGTCCAGCTGTCCCGACTCACGGACACCGATGGGAGAGGCGTTCATTTCTGCAATATGCACATCAGGCCCTGTTCCGTAATACCAGAAAATTCCCAGTGACAGTATAAGGAAGGCAACTGAAACATAAATCAGGGTACTTTTTCTCATTTTATTCCCCCTCCATCCCTGCATCCTTCACTCCGGCATTCTGAATCCCGGAGTTATCCTTAAGCTCATCAGCTATCGAAATGCAGTTGGTAAGCCCGTACTTTTTCTTTGTTATTATGCCCCTCCTTTCCAGGTTCATGAGGACCCTGGAAACTTTAGCTTTGGAAAAATCAAGGGAATTCACGAGTTCATTCTGGAGAATTCGTCCCCCTTTTGCCGTAATCAGTTCGACAGCTTTTTTTTCATCCCCTTCAAGAACCCGCAAAAGGACAGCCGTAGGGTCAATATGAGCCCCATTAGGCTGGAACTCTTCACCCCGGAAATTCTCAGCAGAATCAGATGAGACCTCAAATCTCTTCTCCTGGGGGTCTTCGGCTGCAAAATTGAGAACCTTTACCTGGGTTGAAGGGCCAGTAATGGAAAAAACAGGCTCCTGAAGCCCTGAAGACCGCAAAACCTGAGCCAGAGCCAGTCCTCCCATAAACCCGGAGAAAAGAAGGATATACGCTTCTTTTACTGTATACACATACGGAATATCCACAACCTTGAAAGTGTCTCCTTCAAGCTGGATCACCACCGGAGTGTCTTCAAGCAGAAGATCAATGGCGACAATGCTTGACAGGAGCAGGATACCCACAGCCAGCACGAATCTTTTTCGTTCCTGGATCGTACTACCACCTCATTAACTACCTCCAGTATGTACGAAACAAATGTTATAATTTTAGTTTGACCTGAACCCGAGACGTCTCCGAATTCTGAAACCACCAGTACCCGATAGTGAAATATTATTTGGGGCTGAAATATCAAAAGAGAAGAGGATCCGCCTTGAATGTGACTGGAAATAGGCTGAGATGATAAATTAATAGTAATAACTGATATACAAATGGGCCAGATAAAATTACTGGAAAATGAGGGAGCAGAAAAACAGGCAGGTTATGGATAAGTTAAGAAAAACAGAAGGATCAAAAAGACCGTCCCTGAAAAAAGTAATCAATTAGATCTATTATTACAGAATGTAATTTTCTTCATGAAGTATCCGTTTTTCCTCAAAGTAACAATTTTTCTTCAAAACATCAGTTTTTCTTCAAAGTAAGTCGCATGTCAACTGCAAAAGCTCCTTTTTCCTCTTCCAGAACCATCATGGGATTGATCTCAAATTCTTCAATTTCCGGAAAATCGCAGACAAGCCTTGAAACTCTCAAAATGGCATCTACCAGAGCATCAATATCCGAAGGCTTTTCCCCCCTGGCTCCGGCAAGAACAGGGTAGGTTTTGATCCCTGTAACCATTCCCCTTGCTTCTTCTTCGTCCACGGGGGCAATTGCAAACTGTACGTCCTTGAGGATCTCCACATAGACTCCCCCAAGTCCGAACATCAACATCGGTCCAAAGGTAGGATCTTTTACCATCCCGATAATTACTTCTTTTCCGCCTGAGAGCATTTGTTGCAGCTGTACGCCTTCAAGGGAAGCATCTGGCCTTTTTTCAGGGATTTTTTCCATCATTTCACGGTAAGCAGCCCGTACATCCTCCCCCTTTTGCAGGGAGAGCCTGATCCCTCCTACATCCGATTTATGGGAAAGCTGCGGAGAAACGATCTTCATCACGAGGGGGTAACCTATCTCTTCTGCAGCTCTGAAGGCTTCCTCCTCGGTTTTTGCAAAGGCAGTCTTTACTGCAGGAATGCCGTAAGCTTTCAGTATGCCAAAAGATTCAAGGCCCAGCGTGTGCCGCTCAGCTGCTCGTGCAGCCTTGAGAATTTCAGCTGCTAAAACTCTGTCCGGACAGGATTCCGGGAGGGTGAGATCTACCTGTTTCATAATCATAAGATACCTTCAGGACAGTTATTCTTTAAGAGGAATAATTTCATGAATAAGTTATAAAATTGTGGGTTTCTACCTTAAAGTTGAAGGTTTTTTCCAGTTATGGGAAGTCTGTAACTTATCGGGCAACGTATTTAATTATTTAAGAGAGAATACTTGAAATGAGTATCCTCAAAAAAAATTAATTTTCGAAAAAAAGCAAGAGAAAGACCCGATATGGGGAATAAGGCTGCACGGTTCAGAAAGATTTGTAATTCAGTCCGCTTGAGTGAAGAGGAAAGTAACATTAGTTGTCCATAAGTAAGTCCTCTTGAGCGAGCGAAGCGAGTAAAAAGGACCTCGTGCTCCCGAAGCGAAACTCGGGTAAAAGAGAATAAAAAGAGGCAAAGGAAAAGTATCCTTTACCATCAATACCATCAGATCGGTACTGAGCTTCGCAGCTTTACTTCAGTTTCGCAGATTTCTTTTGTGTCCCTTGCAATGGTGAGTTCTTCGTTGGTCGGGATGACAAGGACCCTGACTTTTGCATCAGGAGTGCTGATATCGATTTCCTGGCCTCTAATCTTGTTCTTTTCTTCATCGATCTCTATGCCGAGACCGTCGAGACCGGCGAGGATTCTCTTTCTGATACTTGCACTGTTTTCCCCGATACCTGCGGTAAAGACAACTGCATCTGCACCATTGAGCACGGCTGAATACTCACCGATGACCTTCTTAATCTTATATGCAAAGATTTCAAGGGCGAGTTCGGCTCTCTGGTTGCCTTTGGAAGCTGCTTCATCGAGGTCCCTGAAGTCGTTGCTGAGCCCGGAGACTCCAAGCACACCTGACTTCTTGTTCATGAGGGTGTCGATTTCTCGGGTTGTAAGGCCTTCCTTTTCCATAACGAAGGGGACTACTGCAGGGTCAATCGAACCGCACCTGGTACCCATTGCAACACCTTCGAGCGGGGTAAAGCCCATTGTGGTCTCAACGGATTTTCCGCCTTTAACAGCCGTAATGCTTGAGCCGTTTCCGAGGTGGCAGGTGATGACCTTGACCTCTCCTTCGGGCTTTCCGAGCATAGCGGCAGCTCTTCTGGCAACGTAGAAGTGAGAAGTGCCGTGGAAACCGTATTTCCTGATCCCGTGCTTTTCGTACAGTGCGTATGGAAGAGCATACATGTAGGCATATGCCGGGAGTGTCATGTGGAATGCTGTATCAAAGACCGCAACCATCGGGACACCGGGCATGATTTCCTGACAGGCAGAAATTCCCATCATGTTTGGGGGATTGTGTAGAGGAGCCAGATCAAAGCAGTCCTTGATTGACTTTTCTACATCCTCGTTGATCAAAGCTGAAGAGGTGAACTTTTCGCCACCATGCACGACTCTGTGTCCTACGGCATTGATTTCGTCCATGCTCTTTATGACACCGAACTCCGAATCTGTGAGAGCCTTGACAACCTCTTCGAGAGCGACCTTGTGGTTAGGAAGGTCGGTAAGCTTTTCCAGCTTCTTGCCGTCAAACCTCTTCTGGGTGATAATAGAGTTGTCGATGCCTACCCTCTCACAGAGTCCTATTGCTAGAGGGGACTCATTTGTCATATCAATTAATTGATATTTGAGAGAAGAACTCCCTGCGTTTATAACCAGTACTTTCATTTGTAAACCCCAGTTCAATCCATTGTTTTCCAATCACATTTAGAGTTTCTGGATAGAATAATTCTATGTATGAAAGTTAATAAAACGCTTCCGAAACGTTTCCGATAATTAGTCCTGGGCTGCGGCCTGGACACAGGTAATTGCAGCAGCACCGACAATATCTTCGTCGCTGCATCCTCTGGACAGGTCGTTAATTGGCTTTGCAAGTCCCTGGGTGATAGGACCATATGCTTCAGCCTTGGCAAGCCTCTGGGCGATCTTGTATGCGATGTTTCCAGCGTTCAGATCAGGGAAGATAAAGACATTGGCTTTGCCTGCAACAGGGCTTCCGGGAGCCTTTGAAGCTGCAACTTTGGGGACAATTGCTGCGTCGACCTGGAGTTCACCGTCAATTGCAACGTCAGGAGCGAGTTCCTGTGCACGCTTTGTAGCAGCGACAGTAGCCTTTGTCAGTGGGCTGTTTGCACTTCCTTTGGTGGAGTAAGAAAGCATTGCAACATATGGCGTGTCCTGAACCAGCAGTTCGAAGGTCTTTGCAGAGCTTACAGCAATGTTCGCAACATCTTCTACGCTTGGCATTTCGACCATGCCCGAGTCAGCAAAGAGGAATGTCCCGTTTGACCCGTATTCACAGTCAGGTACGGCAATGATGAAGAAAGCAGATGCAAGAGCTGCGCCTGGAGCAGTCTTAACTATCTGGACAGCAGGTCTCAGGGTGTCTGAAGAAGAGTGGGCAGCACCTGATACTACTCCGTCTACTTCTCCGAGTTTGGCCATCATAACTGCGAAGTAAACGTAATCGCTCATAATTTCAGCTGCACTTTCGGGGGTGACGCCTTTGTGCTTTCTCAGTTCATAGAAAGCGTTAATATATTCATCCTTTCTCTCATAGGTTTTAGGATTTACAATTTTTGCTTTCGAGAGATCCAGATCTCCTGCGAGCGCCTTAATATCGGCTTCATCACCGACAAGGACAACTTTTGCAATACCTCTTTCAAGGATCTTGGCAGCTGCCTGGAGGGTTCTTATATCTTCAGTTTCAGGTAAAGCGATTGTCTTGTTGAGTTTCTTTGCTCTTTCACTGATCTTCTCTAAAAATGTTACCAATCAACCAACCTCCTATATAATTAGAGTAATTTAAGTTAGCTGGGTCTTGATATATAAATTTACGTAAAAAGCATAGAGAAATATATAAAAATGGAAAATATATATTTCAAACATTCAGTATATATTTTTGTTAAGATATTAATCCCCAAAACATATAAATATTTAATATAAGTTTTACGCCAAAGGTGTAAGAATTTAAAACAATTGTTATGAATATAAATGATAAATTGATATAAAAGAATTCCGGAATGATACGAATGAAAATATTAGGGATTTCAGGCAGCCCGAGAAGGGGTCAAAACTGTGAGAAAATGATTGGAGTTGCTCTTGAGCTTGCAAAAGAAAGGGGTTTTGAAACCGATACCGTTTTTCTCTCAAACAATAATATTGCCCCCTGCAAAGCGTGCGGAGCCTGCAGAGAAAAGGATTTCTGCGTGATTGACGACGACATGGAAGAAGTTTATGAAAAGATGAGGGCAGCCGACGGCATAATTGTTGCAGCCCCCGTATATATGGGAAATTACCCTGCCCAGCTCAAAGCTCTTTTTGACAGGAGTGTCCTGCTTCGCCGCAAAGACTTTGCACTCAAAGATAAAGTTGGAGCAGCTCTTTCAGTTGGAGGCTCAAGAAACGGAGGACAGGAAAAAACCATTCAGTCCGTCCACGACTGGATGCATATTCACGGGATGATCGTGGTCGGAGACAACGCCCACTTCGGTGGAATTACCTGGAACCCGGCAGAAGAAGATGCCGTCGGGATGCAGACCGTTTCCGAAACTGCAAAAAAAATCTGTGATGTGCTGGAACTTATTCGGAAAAATAGATAAAGAACAAGTTCCATAAATTTAATAAGTTAAGATAGAATAAAAGAAAAAATATGATTTTCAGAGAAGGAAACTGGTCAAATAAACACATTTATATATTTTTGAAAGATACATTTAAATAAATGCTCGAAATCTTCTGGGACAGAAAAAGATTTTCAGGAAAATAAAATTCAGAACCCTGAAGATTTGTTTTTTGTAAAAAAGAGTTTCAAGCACAAAAAATTCCCTAGAGGCGCGAACATTTGGAAGTTGATCCAGAGTCCAGATTCAGATTCCACAGCATAAAAGACTACCCCAGGCTAACGGAGTATATCGCCCGATTTGATACCGAAGCCACCAGGGTCAACTCAATTGCTATTTTAATCGGACTCCTGACAGGCCTCGTAATAGGAGTTTATGACCGCACTCTCCAGTACAGTAATGCTCTTTTCGGGATGCAGCAGGGATTCTCTTTACACGAGTTCCCACACTATTATGTAATATTCATGCCTGCCCTTGGAGGGCTGCTGGTGGGGTTAATTTCCCACTATCTGATAAAAACGAAATACGGCGTTGAAGGGCTTATAGAAACCGTAACCCTCCGAGGAGCAAGGATTAAGCTAAGGTATGCTTTTCTGGAAGTCTTTACCTCAATAATCACTATCAGTTCTGGAGGTGCCCTGGGAAAGGAAGCCCCGGGAGTCCTGGCCGGAGCCGGGACAGGCGCTCTTGTGGGGAAAATCCTGAAGAGCCCGGAAAGACAGCTCCAGACCCTTCTCGGCTGCGGGGCTGCCGGCGGGATTGCAGCTGCATTCAGCGCTCCGCTTGCAGGGGTGGTTTTTGTAGTAGAAGTGATTTACGGGGAACTTGAAACGAAGACTTTCATTCCGATAGTAATCTCCTCGGTCTTTGCAACCCTTGTTTCGAGCACGCTTTTCGGGATAAAACCTATCCAGATCTCCCCTTACCAGCTGGTCAGCCCCTACAAGGAACTCGGGCTTTACCTTGTCCTCGGCCTCCTTGCAGGATTTGTCTCGACGATGCTGATCCGGACTCTGTACTATACAAAAGACCTTTTTTCGGAAATCCCTCTCCATCCGATCTTCAAACCTGCCCTGGGAGGGCTTGTAGTAGGGGTAATCGGACTTTTCTACCCCAGGGTCCTGGGGATGGGCTATAATGTAATAATGGATGCCCTGAACAACCAGTTTACCTTCGAGCTCCTGCTGATCCTGCTCTTCCTGAAGATCCTCGCCTTTTCCCTGAGCCTGGGCTCGGGAGGCTCAGGAGGAACGATTGTCCCCTCCCTTTTTACAGGCGCAATGTTAGGAGGAGCCTTCGGGACAGCCGCAAACCTGCTTTTCCCGGGGACAATAGCAGCGTCAGGAGCCTATGCAATGGTCGGGATGGGGGCAGTCTTTGCCGGGACTGCACGAGCCCCACTTACCGCTATCCTGATCCTGTTTGAGATTACCAGGGACTACAGTCTCATCCTCCCCCTCATGTTTGCCTGTGTGCTTAGCAACGTGATGTCCAATGCCCTGTACCCGGAGTCCATTTTTACGGAAGGGCTCCGCAGGAGAGGGTTTAAGATAAGGAAAGGCCGGGAAGTCGATATCATGGTCTCCATGCTTGTAAAAGATGCCATGGTCACACACGTCCAGACCGTCTCCGAAGAGAAGAACGTGGGTACTCTTATTGCCCTCATGCAGGCAAGCCGTCACGCCGGCTTTCCGGTTCTTGATTCCAAAGGAAAACTTTCAGGGATAGTGACACTTTCAGACCTCCGGAGCAAAGTAAAGTACGGAGAAGTCGACAAAAAGATAGGGGATATCGCCACCCACGATGTGGAAATCGCCTACCCCGACGAAACCCTTGAAGCCGTCCTCAAACGCCTTGGCTCAAAGCAAATAGGCAGGCTCCCGGTCGTGGACCGCCTGGACAAAACTAAACTCCTCGGCCTCATTACCCGGAGTGACATCGTAAACTCGTATAACAAGAAAGTCGTGGAAAAAGTCCGGGATACTGACTGAAAGCAGTAAACTAAAAAAGGTCCCCTGACAAAAAGAATAGAACCGGAAAACTGGAAACTATTCGTACTAAAATTGTGGGGGCCTTATGCCTGTAACAGAGAACGTCTCAAAAGGCGAACTGGAAAAATACCTGAAAGGCGTAATTCTGGAAGACCGTACAGAAGAGATCAGTAATTTTTACACGGAACTTTCGGTCAGGGAAATACTACCGATCACCCGCCAGCTTTTTGAAGAAAAGGTCTGCCTGACCCGTGAATTCGAAGTCCTTCAATTTGTAAAAAAAGAAAAACATTTAATAGTTTACGGAGAAGCAGGTTCGGGAAAGACATGGACCCTCAGATGGCTGGGTACTGCCTGTGCCGGAAAATACCTCCAGAAAAAAGAAGGCTTTGTTCCCATTTACGCAGCACTTGATTCCTACGTTAAAGGCTCTTTTTACGATTACTTAAGAAGGAAAGCAGGGAAAAAAGGCATTTCAGGACCTGATTTCAGGAAACTGCTGGAAGGAAAAGCCCTGCTGCTTCTGGACGGGCTTGACACGCTTACGCCTTCCGACAATTTCTCTCCCTTTGAGGAAATTTCCGATTTTATCTCAGAGTACGAAGACTGCCGATGTGTTATAGCCTCAAGACCCCGGCTTTTCGGCAGCATAAGAAACAGGTTTGCGGTTTGCGAAATTGAAAAACTGACTGATGAAAAGATAAGGGACTTTATAGAGAAGCATATCCCGGACGAGGAACAGGCAAACTTCCTGAAAACCGCTGTCCTGAAAGGAGCCCATTCAAATACGGTTCTTCGAAATCCCCTGATGCTTTCCCTCTGGCTCGAAATTACAGGGACCAGCAGGGGAGTAAAAGAAAATGAAAAAAATGTTGGAACTTCTCTCCCTTCCAGCCGGGCGGAGACTTACAAGGCTTTCATTTCAGAGCTTTTTGAAGAGTTTGCGGAGGAAAAATCTATTCTCAGCGCCAAGAATGTATACTCGGAAAAAGAGAACCGGGAAAAAGAGAACTTGGAAAAAAAGAACTCTAGAGAAGAGAACTCTGGAAAAGAGAACTCGGAAAGGACAATAATTGAAAATATCCTTACTGATCTCTCCTTCAAACTCCAGTGCACGAATAAGGTTTCATGCAAATACAAATACGCCCTTGAAGTGGCAGGGAAATATGTAAAATATGATTCATCCGGCAGATACGGTTCATCCTTCAAAAAAGAGGCAAGAGAACTTCTTCAGGCGTGCTTTGGGCCAGGGCTACTGAGAAGAAAAGGTTCCGAAATAAGATTAGGAATGCACCAATCACACCAATCTTTTCAGGAATACTTTGCTGCCTTAAAGTTGAAAACGTATTTTGAAAACGGGATGGATATCTCCGATACATTCGGGCATCCTGAATGGGAAGACGTGGTCATATTCACCTCAGAGCTGGTTGAGTCCGGGGAAGAACTGGTAAATTCTATTATTTTAAGCGGGAATTTATGCCTTGCTTCAAAATGTGCGGGGAAAACCGGGCCTGAAACAAAGGAAAAATTATGTGCATTGCTTGCCAGGAAACTTGAGAGTAAATTTACAGTGGAAAAACTGAGGGCGATTCGGAGCCTCGGAAGCCTGGGTGTCTGCGGGATTGAGGCGGTTTCGGAAGCGTTTCACGATGAAGAGATAAGTGTGAGAAGGGAAGCGGCGAGGGTTCTTGGGGAAACAAAATCAGAGGCGGCTCTTGTCCCGCTCACAGCCGCACTTGGAGACGGAGATTATTCGGTCAGGAGGGAGGCTGTAAAGGCCCTGGGAGTGCTCGGGTCCGAGAGAGCAGCCGAACTGCTCACTAACGCATTTGCGGATCAGGAAAGAGCTGTCCGCCTGGAAGCCGCGGAAGCGCTGGCACAGATCGAATCGGAGAGAGCACTCGAAATCCTGGTCAGTGCCCTTAAGGCTAAAGATGATTTTGTGCGCTGGGGAGCCATAGGGGCTCTCGGCAGGGCAAACTCCGAAAAAGCAGCTGACCTTCTTATAAAGGCATTCCGGGAAGGGGATAACGTTGTTAGATTGGGAGCCGCCGAAACCCTGGGCCAGATGAGATCTGAAAAAGCTGCCGGAATACTCGTAGAAGCCCTGGAAGACGAAGATGAGTTTGTGCGGTGGATAGCGACAAAAGAACTTGGAAAAATAAAACTGGACAAAAGTCCTGATATTTTCATTGGCGCACTTGGAGATAAAAGCCGCTTTGTCCGAAGGGAAGCAGCAAAAGCCCTCGGAATGTCAGGAGCTGAGAGAGCAATTGACCCTCTGATATCCACACTCTCTGATGAGGACGAGCTTGTAAGAAAGGCAGCCGCTGAAGCCCTTGGAGAGCTGGGGGCAAAAAGAACAGTTGACCCCCTGATCAGCTTACTCGGGGACGAGAGCCATTCAGTCCGGATAGAAGCAGCAAGGGCACTCGGGATGATAAAATCCGGGAAAGCCGTTTTCCCGCTCCTCCTCGCACTTGGAGATGAAAACAGCTTCGTCCGGAGAGGAGCGGCAAAAGCCCTTGGACAGCTGAAACTTGAAAAAACCCTGGAACCGCTCATATGTGCATTCGAGTCAGGGGACCGTTTTGTGAGGCGAGAGGCAGTAAGGACCATGAGCCTGAAAAAATCAGACGGGGCGTTGGACCGGATGTGGGATATGACCTCAGATAGGGGTCTTGACATGCTGATTAATGCCCTTGAAGACGAGGACGAGTTTGTGCGAAGAGAAGCTGCAAAAGCGCTCGGAAACCTTTCCGAAAAAGAATCCGAAAGGGCACTTAAACCTCTGATCAATGCCCTTGAAGATAAAGAGGGGGAAGTTAGGAGGTTGGCAGTCGAGGCCCTTGTGAGCATGGACTCCAGGAAATCCATTGAGCCTCTGATCTCCGCTCTCAAGTCCGGAGACGAAATGGTGCGAAGGCTTGCGGCAGAGGCACTTGGCCGGATAAAATCGAAAAAAGCCATCAAACCCCTGATAGATGTCATCCTTTTCGATGAAACCGGCTTTGTGCGAAGTGAAGCTGCAAGGGCCCTTGGAAAAATAAGATCTGAAAAAACCATTGACCCGCTTATCGAGGCACTGAGTGATGAAAACAATGACGGCAGATGGGGTGCAGCCGAAGCCCTGGGGCGGATTAAAGCCGAAAAAGCAGTCGATCCCCTAATCAATGCTCTTGCCGACCGTGACGATTTCACAAGGTGGGCGGCAGCAAGAGCTCTGGGCAGGATAAAACCGAAAAAAGCGATCGAACCCCTCATCAACACACTTAATGACTGGAACCGTTTCGTAAAAGCAGAGGCTGCATGTGCACTCAGTGAAATCTGTACGAAATCCGATAAAGCACAGCTACAGACTTTACTTGCCTCGGAAAATAAATTTGCAGCAAACCTCGCCTTTGAGATCCTGGAAAGCCTTGAAACTGAGGAAAAATCAAAAGCCAGATTGTTCCAGGAACGGAGACAGGTTCACAGGTATCAGGTTTGAGTAAAAAGGCAAACAGGATGATCGGAAAACTGAAAAATTAGAAAACTGAAAAATTAGAAAACTGAAAAAAATCAACAAACCGGAGCCGAAAAAATGGTACAGAATCTCAGAAAAAACTTTCTTGACGCTCTTCACGGAAATCCCGTTGACAGAACCCCCGTTTGCTCTGTGACCCAGACCGGAACTGTTGAACTGATGGACCTGACCGGCGCCGCCTGGCCAGCCTCCCACTCCGACCCGGAAAAGATGGCAGCCCTTGCCCTTGCGGGCCACGAAATTGCAGGCCTTGAAGCCGTCCGCTACCCCTACTGCCTGACAGTGCTTGCCGAAACCATGGGCTGCAGCGTGAGGATGGGCACAAAAGATATCCAGCCCTCGGTCCTGTCCCACCCCTTTTCCGAAGGGCCGGATAAACTGAAAGTCCCTGAAACCCTGCTCGAAAAAGGAAGAATCCCCACCGTCCTCAAAGCAACGGAAATCCTGGCAGCCCGGACCGGAGGAAAAACCGGGAAGGAAGAAATCCCTCTGATCGCGGGCATGGAAGGTCCACTTACTGTTTTTACCCACCTCGCGGAAGTCAAAAACTATCTTATCTGGACGATAAAAAAACCCGACTACGTAAATGCCTTCATGGAAACCTGCACCGAGATCTGCATCGAATACGCAAACGCCCTCTTCGACTGCGGCGCAGATGCCCTCTCCATGCCCGACGGCGGAATTATCGGCTCAAGAATGATGCCTCCTTCGGTTCTGGAAAATTCCGTCATACCCTTCTACAAACGCCTCTGCAAAAAAGTAAAAGGCCCCGTAATCCTGCACATCTGCGGCGATGTCGGCGATTCCCTGGGAACTCTTTCGGAATGCGGTTTCGAAGCCATCAGTATCGAAGAAAAAGTCAACATAAAAGCCGCAAAAGAAGCCATCGGCGGCAGGGCAAGGTTAATCGGAAACGTTTCCCCCTCGAGGACCCTGCTCTTCGGGACCCCTGAAGACGTGAAAGCAGAAGCAAAGCAGTGCCTCTTCGACGGCGTGGACATCCTTGCTCCGGGTTGCGGGATTGCTCCGAGGACTCCACTTGCAAATATAAAGGCACTTGTGGAAGCGAGGGATGAATGGTATGAAGAGAAAGAATGAAGAATAAATAGGTAAAAAATAATCCCTGGCGGCCTTACTGGCTGTATCCTGATCGTTCTTGCTCCGCTCGCCTGCGAGCGGCCTTCCCCATGAAAAAACAGAAAATGCAGTTTTACTGTCAACAAACCCCGCAAGACGCCCCTCTTCAATCCCGCGTTCCCCAAAGAATGCACCAAGAACGATTGCACGACCGATTTTTGTGATGGAGACAAATTAATAGTTGCTTGTATGGCTCTTATGAATGGGAGGAGAAAAGACAATAATTTGAAGAAAAGTTAAAATTTTTCGCATTTAAAGAATAAACTATTAGAAATAGTAAAAATCATAATATAGTGAAACAATAATATACAGTATTACTTCCAGCATAAATGTTTCACTAAAGTTGTTAAGATTGAAAGAGGCAATATATGACAAACATCCCCACCCTTGGAGGGCTTTTATTACTTTTGTTTGTTCCAATTTTTATTCCATTCTGGACTGCCTTTTTTATATCCTATGTGATGTATAGACGATTAAAAATCGGTCTATTGGGGGGATTAACCGGAATTATTTCTTTTATATTTATATCAAGCCTGCTGGATTCTGCTTTATGGATACGCGGGATAATTGCAGGAATATTTGGAGGCGCGATTCTGGTCGTAGCGCTTTCAAGATATTATAAGCTTCATAGTCTTAATTTTAAAGTTGATAAAAGAATGATTTTTTCCATACTGGTAATAGCGGGACTAATTTTATCAATTTATTTATTTTATCTATCTGAAAAAACTAATATGGAATTCTGTATAGATGACCCTTCTGAAGATGTCAGTTACTCTGGTTATACAGAACCTAAAATAAGTGGACACGACAACATTGACATATTAAGGTTCGAATCTCGCGTTGTCGGAGACTCTGTGATTCTGGAGATGGAACTTGCAGGAGAGATTGATGAGAATGGTACTGCAGAATATATTATTTATATTGACACTCAGGGACAGAGCCTCTGGACTCTCACTATAGATGAAAAAAATATGGAAAAGGAAGGTAACATTCTTCGAGCATACGTTCCAGTCGAATCCCTAAAAAACCGAAAAAGCTTTCATGTACTTGCCGTTGCATCTGAATATGATATGTCAACTGATTTAAGTCTGCATGATAGTTGTTCAAACTGGGGAGACTTTTGGGGAATTCTGGGGATATTGACCTCTTAATTCGACTTTGTAGAAAGTCTAATATATTCAATCCTCAAATACCAGTTCTAATTTTCTTCACTCCAGTACAATCAAGCAATCTGTATTTGTATCTCAAAGAACTCCTTCAGCGTATTAAATATCTCATCTTAAGTTACAATCATCCCATCAATTCCGTATCCTCATGCGAATAAGCCGGCGCACAGCAGCAAAGAATTTTCAGTTCCTTTTCACCAGTGTTCCTGATCCTGTGCGGAGTTCCGGGTGCAATACAGATGGAATCCCCTTTTCTGACCTCGAATTCTTCCGAACCGAGGGTCATTATCCCGCTGCCTTCCGTGATGTGATAGATTTCTTCGCTTAGCCGGTGTCTGTGAAGAAGCGTTTCCCCTCCGGCAGGCACAATGGCTTCGGCAAGGCTCTGCTTTGAGTTGCCGTGGACTGCGGGGTGCATGAGTTCACGGATTATTGAACTATCTTTTGTGATGTAGGGCTCTACCATTTCATATCCGGTTTTTAGCTGCATTCAGAACTACTGATACCGGCAACTATATAACTATTTTTCATTCAAAGGGAGGTGATACTTCGTCTTCCTGTAAAAGTTCTGAAAAAAACGCCGGGCAGTCCGGAATCAAGCTGGCATCTATCAAAATCAAATTAAGGTAGAAAGGTCCTTCGCCTTTGATTTCCACGGGAAATGGATCGAGAAAATCCAGGATGTCGGCGGGATGCTCAAGAAAAAACTTCTCAAGCTCAGGTTGGTTCAGATTCTCTTTGCCGGGGAGACCTATGGCATAGATTTTGGAATCTAACAGGGTTCCGGCTCTTGCGTCCAGAATGAGGGCAAAGAAGGAATACAAGCCGCGCGGGAGATCAATCATGTATCTGGAGTCTGCATCAAGCTCGGCTAATAAAAAGTTCCGGGTCTTTTTCCTGTAAACCCCCAAAAGCAGTACCTTATCTTCGGAAAGAAGTTCCTGGACCGTGTCTGGCAGGAAAAAGCTCCCGAAGACGAACTCGCCCACTTCATAAGTCGAAGCCGCAAAATCGTTTCTGACAAACAGCATGCCGTCCTGGTCCGAAAGCGAATAACCCATATTGCCCTGAAGATCGATTATCGGGTATTTCCCCGCAGCAGTATCTTTCCAGAACCTGTCAAGAGCTTTGTCCTCTATCTGGAACAACAGATGTATACATTTTCCAACAGCAATACCTTCCAATAGTAACCCCTCCCACTGATTCCGCGGCTCATTTCCAGCCCCATTTTCCCGATCAAAAAAGCCCCCGTTGGAGGATCAAAGGTCACTGGATATTAATCGTGACATAATATATAAACGCCATAATATAAAGGTCTGGACATGAAAACAGGTCAAATATTCAGAAATCCAGATAGAAATCCAGATAGAAATCCAGATAGAAATCCAGATAGAAATCCAGATAGAAATCCAGATAGAAATCCACAAAATAAATCAGGAAAATTATCGAAAAAAAGAAAAAACCTTGAATTTCAAGGTATATGAGGAAAACTGGATTTTACTCGATTTTTTCGATCTTTTCTTTCTTGACAAAGGGCTTACTGATTTTCGCCGGCATCCATTCAGGCCTGTTTTTTGGGGCTGCGACAGTTTGCTTCCATGCTTTGAAAACATGAACTTTCTTTGTCCCGCGCTCCCTGAGTCGGATAATATCTGGTTTCGATTTGGTCCCGGTGCCCCTGTTTGCAGCTTTAAGAGCGGCCTGCCGAGGCTGTTTACCAGTGAAAACTCCGTGCTCGTTGCCTTCTGCATCCCGTAAAACAAAATTTCTTGTGTCAGACATGAGGGTCATCTCCCAAAATATGTTATTAGAGACTAATAAAATTGAAAGTATATATAATTTTTCTTTGGATGTAGTCTACAGGTATTGTTTTACGAAAAAATCCCTCAAATTAGGAATTGTGTATACATTAATTTGGAACTATCCGGCCACGGTAAAACAAAATCAATAGCAGTCTTTATTAAAGTTAGATGAGAAAATCTCAATGAGCCGACTTTCTTTAATTTTTAGCTATTGATCGTTTTTTTCTTTGTTCACCGGTCGTAATCAGAAGTACATATTATGTCAAAATCATCTTTATACGAGTTACAAACACCCCATAAAAATATGGATAAAAATCCGGATAGAAATAGAGATGACAAATTCGATAACAGAATGTACAGCGGAAGAGGAAATTAGAATCCGATTATAAACCCGCTTCTATCCGACTATAAACCCGCTTCTACCCGCTTAGACCCGTTATTAGGGGTTAAGAATTTTGAAACTTATTTTACCTTCTCTGCCCTTTTTTTAAGGGCACTGTTCATATCCCCAAAACTGCGTACCGTACCTTTCTCTATAGACCATGAAACGCTGATAAAAGGAATTGCAATTCCACTAAATTTCTCTTTCTGGATAAAGCGTACCCTGTGGCCTGAAATTTCTTCCAGGATAAAGCTATGTTCCCCATCGAGCAGCCCGGGTAAGAAGAAATTTCCCTTCCAGGTAAACTCTTTTTTTGGCTCCATTCGAATGATTCTCGGGTGCAGAGTAACGCCTTTTTCCCATTCCGGCTTCATAAAGACTTTAATTTTGCTCCCGACCTTTGCCTCCCCACTGATTTCCCTTATGTAAGGGTTCCACTGGGGATAGGCGGCAAAATCCATAAGGATCTGCCAGATGCGGTCCGCAGAAGCGAAGATCTCAATTTCCGTGCTGATTTCTTTTTTGAACCCGATGGTTGCAACTCCTGTTTCATTTTTCCTGATTTCTCTTAGTCTATCAAAGGCAAACTTATTAACTCTGCTTATTTGAACCGGGAGCAGGGAAGATTAAGTAGAAAAAGAAGATTCGGACTATACTTTCGGTTAGCTCGTTCGGTTAGCTCGTTCTGTAGCTCGTTCAGTTAGCTAGTTCAGCAGTTTTTCCAGTCAGTCATTCTTCAAGGCCTAGTAAGAGATAATACTGTTTGCTTAAATGCCGGATTGTTTGCTTAAGGGCATAAGGCCTGCTCAAAGACCGTTTTACTAAAAGGCCTTTAAGACCGGATTTAAGACCCGCCGAAGAGTTTTTTCTTTAACTTTCGCTTTACGCTTCCGGACATCTGTTTCAGGATGATCGGAGTGGGGGTGTTCTTCCCGGCAGGGGCAACTCTTCCTTCCCTTATTGCCCTGAGCACAGCCTCGACTGTGTTTTCGGGAGCATCGATTTCAGTATACGCCTGCCCTACCATTTCGGGAATATGGGAATCACTCCCTGCAACGGGAGGGATTCCGAGCCTTTCTGCCTCAGCCAGGGCTTTCCTGTTGGCTCCGTTGAAAAGGCAGCGAGAATTGAAGACCTCAACCGCGTCCGTATCAAGCCCTTCAAAACTTCCTATCCCGTGAGAACTGCTCTTGAAAGGATGAGGGATAATGACCGTGCCCCCGAGTTTTCGAGCCCTGAGGATAGTTTCTTCCGGGCTTAGCCAGGGCTCGATATCCTCTTTGATTCCCAGAACCAGGATATGCCCTTTTGAGGAGCTGATCTCCACGCCGGGAATGACTGTGATTTCGAGGCCAAGTTCCAGGGCTTTTTTCGCACAGGCAAGCCCGCCTTCAACCGTATCATGGTCACAGATAGCAAAACCGTCAAGACCCCTTTTGAGGGCATTGTTAAGGATATCCTCGTGGCGTGACTCGCTATCTCTTGAATACTCGGAATGTACGTGAAGATCGAATTTCATGCTAATATAAAAATGCGAGTTGAATTTATATAAATTTTGAAACGGACACAAAGAAAGAGAAAAGAGAAAAAAAGCAGGCACTTTACAGGAGACTTCGGGTCAGAGAAGAAAATGGCAAAAAATGAGGGAAAAATTGGGGAAAAAATGGGGAAAGAAAAGGTGAAAAAATAATGCGAAAAAATAATGCGAAAAAATAACCAGCGAACGGCTTAGATGTGGGATTAAGGGATATTTTGGTTCACACCCTGAAAATAGAGATATCGACTCCAGAAAGAAAAAACCCGTCCGCATTTTTAGTTAAGGCAGGATAAAATAAAAGTCTTTCGCGTGAGTACGAACTATTTAAGATTTAGTTATAACAGGATGATAGGTTTTGATCTATAAGAGAGGGGTTGGGGAACTTCCCGGGAACGTTTCGGGAGCTTTTCAGGAGCTTTTCAGGAGCTTTTCAGGAGCTTTTCAGGAGCAGCCTTTATGAAGGACCTTTTTCGAAAATCTTTCTGTGAGTTATACGGATCAACAAACATGACTACAGGAATAAAAATACAAAAAGCATGATCCTGTAAGCTGAGATTGGAAAAGAGTATCAGGATAGACGGAGCAGGACAAGCAGACTGGAATAAGACGAGTAGAGGAATAACGAACGGGCACTTGCATATCAAAAAATCTGGTGTAGGGGTAGTTTAGGATATAAGGAGGGTTTGGTGTCTTCAGTAGACGCCCGTTCGCAAATAAACAAACAACTTCCGGGTATAAATGTCTTTCGTAGATATACGAACAATATTCAGGCTCTACAAAAAAATTCCCGAAAAGAAAGAAATTGGTAAATGTGCGAGTAATATACTAAAGTTATTATATAATTAGAAAAGCCTTAAAATCCCCCATATTTTCGGAAAAAGACGCCAGAAAAACGTATTTCCGTCATTCTCCCGGATTAAATTCCAGAGATTTGATCCTGTTGATAATCTCTGTCCGGGCTTCATAATCCACTGAAATCCGCTCCCCGTACTCAACATTGTGCACAATGCCTTCGTCGTAGAGCCAGGAGAGGACTGACATCCCTTTTTCCGAGTTAGGGAGGGTAAAGGAGTAAGAAGACCAGGCAGGCAGGTGCCTGATGATCTCGGCTTTTAACTCCTGCATGCCGGTTTTTTCTTTTGCGGAAACGAAGACCGGGTTGGGAGCCATATAGCCGATCTCCTCCATAACAGCTTCAAGTTCGGATGCCTCCAGCAGGTCGGTCTTGTTAAGCACGGTAATCACCGGGACTCCCTGGATGCGGTCCCAGAGAGTATCGTGGGAGGTCGAAAGTTTCTGCAGGATTATCTCGGGCTTTTCGCTTACATCGACAACAAGCAGGATCAGGTCAGAAAGAAAGATCTCATCGAGGGTGGATTTGAAGGCATCGACCAGCCAGTGAGGGAGTTCCTCTATGAACCCCACGGTATCGGTAAGAAGAGCCTTTCTCCCGCCAAGGTCAAGGGCCCGGGTGGTCGGCACGAGGGTTGTAAAGAGCTTATCCTGGGCTTCAACGCTTTCATTGACAATCGCATTGAAGAGAGTGCTTTTTCCGGCATTGGTATACCCTGCAAGGGAGACGAGGGAAAAACCCTTCCTGTGCCGGAAAGCCCGCAGGGACTCATCGTCTTTTTCTGCAGACTCAAGTTCATTTTCAATCCTTGTTATCCTTTTCTTAAGGTCCTGTTCATAGGCGTCCTCATAGTCCCCGAGCCCCATGAAACCTGCTCTTTCCTCCTTTTTCACAAGGGAAACAATAGCTCTTGCCCTCGGGACTTCGTACCTGAGCCTTGCAAGCTCAACCTGCAGCCTGGACCTGCGGGTGGTAGCTCTTTTTGCAAAGATCTCAAGAATAAGCTGGAACTTGTCTATTACCTGGCACCCGCAGATTTCCGAGATATTGAAAAGTTGAATTGTAGAGAGCCTGTTATAAAAAATGACCTTTGAAGCCCTTTTCATTTTCACAAGTTCGGCAAGCTCCTCTATCTTCCCCTTCCCAAGCTGGTACCTGGAATCCGGAAACCTTGTTTGCGTAAGCTCCCCGGCAGGGACGTAGCCCGCAGCCCTTGCAAGCTCCCGGAGCTCCTCAAAGAGGTATTCGCCGCGTTCAGGGTCAGCCCGCGGATTGGTTCTTTTTACGAGAATTACCCTGTTTTCGGACTCTGTTTTTTGTTCTGATGGAATTTTTACGCCTCGATATCAAGTTCTTTAATGAGTAGATTTCGAGCGCTCAAAGAGATATGGTGAGCAAGCTCGATAGCCCTTCTCTCAGCCAGGGACTCCTGGTACTTAAATGCCCTTGAAAACATACTTTCCGGCACCCAGAGGGGCTGGTTGTACATATCCCCTTTTTCTGCCACAATCGTCCCCTCAAAAGAAAGCTGGTCAGCCGTATCCTCAATCAGCTGCACGACGTCAAGCAAACCGGGAGCTCTTTTTAGCCAGAATGGAAGGATCTTCACCTGCTTAACTTTCTCGATATGGTCAGCAGAAACAGTAAGGGCTACAGCTGCACAGACCATGTAGTAGCCGCCTTTGATCCTGTGCCTTCCCGAAATGTCAACTGCAATAATATCCCACATTTATGCTTCACCTTCTTCTGGATAAACCCGGTTTTTCCGAAATTTCAAGAAACATAAGATAGAATCTATGGAAAAAGGATCTGTAATCGTATTATAGAACCACATTACAGAGCCACATTATTGAATCACATTGTAGAACCATGTTATAGAACAACATTATAGAACAATGTAATAGAATCACGTTATAAAATCACATTTTGACTCTGCCGATGTCCAGGTACTCGACTCCTTCCCCTTTCTCGACTGCAAAGAGCATTCGTTTGCGCACGCTGTTTGCAAGCCGGACAGCCCCGGACATAACCGGAAGCCTGAACTCGTAATCAGCGGGGATTACGTTTACGAGATACTCGGAATGGGGAATTTTTTCTATGGACTCGACTTTCCTGTAGACCCTGAAATGGGTCCCGAACTTAAAGCCCGTCTTGACCACGTGCCCCGAGTCTCGAAGGGCTTTGTAAGCGCTGTATTTGCGCAGGAAAGAACCCTCGATTTCCGAGGCTTTCTCAACAAACTCTTCGAATGAGAAGACCTTGCCTTTCCTGTCCCTGACAACTATGACCCCTCGCGAAAAGAGGTAGAGGGACTCAACAAGGGAGAGCTGCAGCCTTTCGGGGTCAAGCATTTTCCCGTAGAAGCCTCTGCCATAAAGAGCTCCGGAAGCCTCAGCATCCCAGGCTATTACCCTGTCTTCGAGGAAAGTAGCATCGGTTTTGACTGCAGGGTAGGGCTCAGGCATCTCCCCTTCAGGGGCAGCGGTTTTAATCTCGTAGAAGGTCAGGTCGCTTTCTTCGTCTACCACAGCCAGGATAAACTGCTTGTGCACGTTTTCTGCTGAGACGACCGAGTCCTGCAAAAGCTTTACGGGAAGGAGCTGCCTTTCGGACAGGACATGGACAAAGATTTTTGCCGCACTTTTTCCGGGATGGCTGCCTCTGGGGTATACCCTGAAGTCCGTAGCTGAAGGCTGGACATAATATCCCCGCTCTTTGAGGTCCTTATAAACGATATACTTCAGCTCGAAATTCGGCTGCCTCAGAGAAGCCTGCTCGAAAAAAGCCCTGAAATCAAGCCGTTTTCTTTCAAGCTCTATCTCGAGTTTTCCTCTGAACTGGAGGTATGCGGCCTCCACAAGGGAGAGCTCAAGCCCGTCCTCCCTGGGACGCCCGAAATAACCTGTTTTGTAAAGTTCGGCCACCGCTTCCTTTCCGGCAAGGACCCGGTCTCCTTTAAGTTGTGTTTTCAATAGGTTCACCTGAGAAGAAAATGGAATGAAAATAAGTTTTACAGGAATCTATTTTGTAAGATTCCGAATTCTAACAGTCTGGTTTGCAACAATCTGGATTATCATTCTTACTTTAAATGATCCGACCTGTATAAGCCGGTCTTTAACTGGTGTGTAATAATCTGGCTTAATATAATATTGTTTTTTCGACCTGAAAATGCAGAGCTGCGAGAGCAAGCTTTCAAAGCAACCCTGCAAGTGCAAGCTTTCAGGGCAACCCTGCAAGTGCAAGCTTTCAAGGCAACCCTGAAGTGCAAGCTTTCAGGGCAACCCTGCAAGTGCAAATTTGAAAGAACAAATCTGAAAAAGCAGACCTGTGAAAGCAAAATTGAAAGAGCAAGCCTTCAAGAATAAGTCTGCACAGGCATACTTTTACCAGGAAGCCCTGGAGGCTCTAAACTTTCGGGCAGCTTCGACAAGCGAACCTGCAAGTTCCCGATATGCGGCTCCGTGCAGATGGGCGTAAGAGCCAAGGGTGTTTCCGACAATAAGCCCGTCCCTGTCTCCTTTTATCCCGGTGCCCCTTGAGAGAGTTATTGCAAACTCCGCATCCTCGGGGATTTCCCGGATTTCGGAGTGATGGAACTCATGCCCCTTGAAGCTGTTGCCTTCTTTTCCGATAAGGCAGTCCCGGTCAAGGGTCCCGATATTGTAACTTACAACCCTTGTCTGCCCCATGATAGTATGCCCGGGAAGCGCCCCGACCATTGCGTAGGTGGACTCGGGCATCGAAGCGTCGTGGTATGTGCCTTTTCCGGGTACTCCGGTACTGATTTTTTCCGTGAGGTACATGAGCCCCCCGCATTCGGCGTAGATGGGCATACCTGCAGCCGAAGCTTCTTTGATGCTTCTTCGCATGGGCTCGTTAGCTTCAAGTTCGGCGGCAAAAAGTTCGGGGTAGCCGCCCCCGATATAGAGCCCGTCAAGCTCGGGAAGCTCCGGGTCATTTACCGGGCTGAAGTAAACAATCTCTGCGCCTGCAAGTTCCAGCAGGTCAATATTGTCGCGATAGTAAAAGTTAAAAGCCTCATCAAGGGCAATACCTATCCTCGGCCCGGGAGAAACTGCACCGTCAGCAGGGGTGAAGATCCTGTTTTCGGGACTGTTCAGGGGCTTTGCACTCCCTGCGATTTCCAGGAAACGGTCCACATCAATCCCCTTATTGATGATCTCTTCAATGCCCCTGAGCCTGTCCTCAAACCCTCCGTCTCCAAGCCGCCTCCTGCCTTCAAGCGCAGGCATGAGCCCGAGGTGGCGCATGGAAATCTGCATGGAGGGGTCCCTCGGGATGATCCCTATAACCGGCACGCCGGTATAGTATTCGATTGCCTCTTTTGCTTTTTGTGCGTGGCGGCGGCCTCCGATGTTATTAAGGATTACGCCTGCGATTTCCACGTCAGGGTCGAAATTCTTATAGCCGCTTATAAGGGCTGCAGCAGAGCGGGTAATGCTGCGGGCATTGATTACGAAAACCACAGGGCATTTAAGGATTTTTGCAATCTGGGCGGTACTTCCGAGGTCGCTGAGACTTTCAAAGCCTTCGTAAAGCCCCCTGACACCTTCGATAATTGCAATATCCGCCCCACCCCCGGTTTCACAGGCATGGGAGTAGACATCAAGAATCCCGTTCTCATCCATCAGGTAGCCGTCAAGGTTCCGGCAGAACCGGCCCGTGATTTCGGTATGGTAACTGGGGTCGATATAGTCAAGTGCAACCTTGAAGGGCTGGACTTTATACCCTCTCGAAACAAGGGCAGCCATAAGCCCCATGGAAATCGTGGTCTTGCCTGAAGAGGAACGGTCTGCGGAAATAAGGACTCTGGGAATGCTCCCTGCCTCTTTTTCGCCGGGTTGCTTGCTGTGGGACATGTTTTCAATACCCCTGGTTTATCCGCTTATTGCGGCACAGGTAGTTTTTGAGGTTTACACTGGTTTTAGAATTTATTTTTGATTTACCAGTTCTTTCCAGTTCTTTCCGGTTCTATCCAATTCTTTCCGGTTCTATCCTATTCTTTCCGGTTCTATCCGGTTCTATCCGGTTCACTTCGTCATTTCCCTTAACCGCTCATCGCTCAGGTGGGATGCCATAACCTTCTTTTCGTTTTCCAGGATTGCTTTTCCGAGCTGGCGGTAGACCTCGGCAATATCGGAGTCGGGAGCTTTCTCCATAACAGAGTACCCCTCCCTTTCCCAGTCCTGTACTGCCTGCCGCTTCGGGATGAAAGCCATCAGCTGGCTGCCGATTTCCTCGGAAAACTTCCTGACGATTTCCTCTTCCCGGCTTGCGTTTCTGGAATTGCAGATAACCCCGCTAAGCGGCATCCCGATCTTGGAAAGCCCTTTGCAGATGTTGTTTGCTGCATAGAGGGGCATGTACTCTCCTGAGGTCAGGACATAGGCCTCATTTACATAACCCTTCCTGACAGGGGCAACAAAACCGCCGCAGACAATGTCTCCCGGCACATCGTAGATTATAAGGTCCTGTTCTTTAAGGAGGTCTTCGGAAATGCTCTTGAGTTTCTGGATTGCAACGATGATCCCGCGCCCTGCACAGCCTATCCCGGGCTCTGGGCCTCCGGCTTCAACGCATTTGACACCTGCGTACCCTTCAAAGACCACATCTTTTTCCTGTACATCCACCCCTTCCCTGAGAAGGTCGAGGATGGTAGGGATCCTTTTTCCTCCGAGAAGGGTTATGGACGAATCGCTTTTGGGGTCGCAGCCTATTATCATGACCTTCTTCCCTGCTTCCGCACAGGCAGCTGCAACGTTTGAGGCTGTGCTTGACTTACCTATGCCGCCTTTTCCGTAAATTGCAACGATCTTTTGTTTTTTCAAAGGATCTTCCTCCCGTTATCTGATTTATCCTGGACTTTACCTTACATTATCCAGGCTTTTAATCCCGGTTTTTATCCAGTTTTTATCCGGGCTTGTATCCGGACTTTTATCCTTACTTTTATCCGGGCTTGTATCCCGACACTTATCCAGGCTTTTATTATTTTTTAACCCTGACTTTCGCCCTGAATCTTTTCCTTTCAGGCTTCCTTTGCAACTTCCCTTAATGTGGCTCCGAACTCGGATTCCACTATTTCACTGACCCCGAGGGTCTTTGGGTGGAGGTCGATCTCAACCAGGACATGCTCGTGCCCCATCTCTTTTAAGGGCAGGACCTGCCTTGGCCCGTTCGTAATCGAGATCAATTCCATGTGCTGCAGGTTCTCCATAGGGATTGCATGAGGAACGCCCGTGATAACCGCAAAGTCGTAATCGCTGTATTTTTCCTTAATAAGTTCGCTGACCTTTTCCCCAGCTATCGGGTACTCATCCATGCCGCCGATGATTTCGTGGATCTCAACTCCGTGGGCTATGAAGTCCCGCATAATGAATTCGGCATGCTGCCTGACCCGCGGAAGCCCTAGTTCGGGGTCGATGTTTGCCATATTGACCAGGTTTTCCTTTTTCCCGAGTGCGGCTGCAACCTCATTGACCGCAAGGGTTATGTCTGCAAACATGTAGCCGGTTTCTTTTTTGGCGTTCATTATGACGAGCCCTTTCTTGCCTTCCTTGAGGAGCTCGATAAGCCGCTTTGCAACCTTATATTTGAGGTCTCCCCTGGAGGGGGCAAGGTATTCCCTGCTTGCAGCCCCGAACTTTTTTTCAACCTCTGTGGCTTTTATGAGGAGGTACTCCTGGCGCTCGAATTCTTTATGGTCAATTATCCCGGCATCAAGGGCGGACTCAAGGGCAAAGAGGACGCCTTTTGTGTTGTTGTGATAGCCTGCATGCACTTCGACTTCGATAACCGGGATATCCGGGTTTGCTTCGAGCACGGCTTCGTGCATTTCCTCTCCTATGATCATGCTGGCACAGGTCCCGACAACGCCCAGGATTTTCGGGTTGAAGAGTTCGATGGACTTGTTGATAACCTGTACAAGCCGGTCATGCCCTCCGAAAACAAAGCCGTTCTCGTCAAGCCCCGTAGTGACCACATGGATCCCGTCTTCTTCAAGCAGCCTTGCATGTTTAAAGGAGCAGCCGGGGGGGCCGTGCAGGATTGCAACATCGACGTTTAAGTCCCTGAGGGTATAAAGAGCCGCAACGATCGAACTCGGGCGGGGGTGAATAATTGAAATCTCTTTTTGAATCATGACGAATCCTCTTTTTGATAATACGAATGTTGATATGGGTTTCACCCGGGAGATTCCGGAATCCCGCAGGACTGTAAACCCCGCCTGAACGGGAAGAAGGTATCCGGAAGCAGGATAAGTTGAAAGTTAAACAAGCAATGGAAACGAATACAGATTGGAAGACCCTGTATAAAATTGTATCATAAATTTCCGGCGAAAAGCCCTCAGTCTGACCCGGAATTCCTGCCAGTTTTCCAGAACCGGACGGAGGATTTTCGAAGGAATAATTTGCATGAAGCTACCTGCGTGGAATAACCTCCATGAAACAACCTGCATGAAACTACCTGAATAAAACAACTTGGATGAAAGACCACCCCTGGGTACAGCACTCAACGGAAACATTTCACTGATGAAAGAATTATATCTTCTGCACCTGCAAGTTCCGAAGCCTTCAGGAGCCCTTCCGGAAGGCTGCCCGCATAAGAGGCATTTTCAGCAGTTACCGCCTTCATTCTCTCTCCCACGAGTATAATATGCCTGCACTTCGTACCGAACTTTTCTACAAACCCCTGCACCGAGACCGGGGGCAAACCCTCACATACCTGAGAGGCTTCCTCCCCGAGGACAAGGATTATACTTCCCTTTTTTTCGTCCTTTTTCTTAAGGAAAGCGTACTCAAGGGCTTTTTCTGCCGAAAGGATATCCATTCCGGAGTTGGAGTTGTCAACCAGGGCAACCCCGTTAAGCTCCTTCTCCTGCATCCTGCCTGCAAGTCCCCTGAACTCCTCCAGCACCGAAACAACGGCTTCTCGACCAACCCCGAGTTCGAGAGCGGCGGCAGAAGCTGCAACAAAGGCTGTCCTGTATGCCGAACTGTTATATCCCGGGCGCAGGGAAGCTGAAAAAAGTTCTTCCCCTCTGCGGAGAAAATGCAGGATCGAGCCTGAAGCTTCGGGAGTGGTTGGCGGTTCTTTGGGAATTGACGGTTCTCCGAGAGCTGAAGATTTTTCAGTCACGGCTTCGGATTCAAGAACAAAATCAGGAGCATCAGACAGCTTTATTTGGGACTCTGTATAAAATGGGTCCTTAAATGTGAGAACCTTTGCCAGGCTCCCTTTTGCAGCTTCAAGGGCTTTTTCTGCCCCGGCATTGAGGAGAAGGGTGCTTCCGGGTCTGGCGTTCAGGATAAGCTGGAGCTTTGCATCGCTTGCAAGGGAAGTATTGTTTGCAATCCCGTAATCAGGGGAAAGGGTTGTCAGGATCCCGAGGTCAGCGGTACCCGTACCTCCGATAGAGATTTCAAAGATGAAGAATTCCGGCCTGATTCCTGCCCCAAGGCTTTTTTCAACGGCTGTCAGGATACTTCCCGGAGTAATGCTCAGGCCCCTGTGAATAAGAAAAGGGATTCCTTCTTTCCAGGCTTCAAGCCCGCGCGAGGTATGGAGCACGACTTCTGACCTGCGGGAGAGCATGTCGGCGAGCAGGGACGCTGTGCTTGTCTTTGCTTTTACGCCTGTTATCTCAACTATTTTGATATCCGAAAGCCCCGGGTCGGCCTGCAGGATTTTTCCTACGGCTTCGTGGTGTGAGAGAACTGTTTTTCCTTCGGACCTGGCTTCTGTAAGCATAGGATAGGCAGGGTCCAGGTGTACGGGCGCTATCAGGAGATCGAACCCGGATACGGGGAGAGGAGCTTTTGAACAGCGGATACCGTACTTTTTCCCAAGCTCCCAGAGCAGCGCCTGATCCACGGTTCCGTAAACGTCTACCCCGGAAACGTCATTTCCCAGAGCTGCGAGTTTTTTTGCGATAGGAATCCCGCCGTGGGTCAGGTCGAGCACGGCGAGCTTCTTCCGGAACAGGTCCATGATAAAACCGGACCCTGAGCCTAAACTTACAGGGCTTCCTGAACCCTCTTAAAGACGAGGTCAGCTATCAGTTCGTCGGCGCCGAGGGGCTTTGCGTAGCAGATGGGAACATCCTTTCCATCGATATTAAGGGTCCCACAGCCGTTTTTGTCCAGACTCAGGATCTCAGGAATATCCTTTGTGATGTGGACGCCCGAGGCCAGGAAAACCGGCACTGCTGCAACCTTTGTTACGCCTGTACCTGCAAAGCCTGCAATTGCTTCTTCAAGGGTCGGTTCGCTGTTTTCCATAAACCCTGCTCTGACAACAACGTCAGAGTGCTTCTGGGCGATGTAATCTGCGATCTGGCTGACTACTTCCTTGTTGTAAGGAAGCTTGCTCCCGTGGCCGATGGCCAGGATTCCGAGTTTTTCTGTCATTTTTGAAACCTCATTTTTGATCTAAACTTAAAGCGGTTATTCGGATTATGTTCATTCGGATTGCGTTTAACACAATTCTTCGAATTTGTAACATCAAAGAGATTAACATAGTTAGGATTTATATGATAAAAGTCCTTCGTTTCTAAGAGTTTATATGTCTTAATTCCTTACTGAAGTCAACCGTCACTGTATCACATCATAAAAAAGAGAATAATTCTAAATGTAGTTTAGAAGGTGAGAGGTTAAAAAGAAGTTGAAGAGATAGCAAAAAGCATATCCCTAGAATATCCCTAAAGCTTCTGGACTTCAGGACATCATCTTGAGTAATATATATCTAAGTCATCGATTGGAAACCGGACATCACTATGGTTAAAAATCATACGGTTTATTGACATTCTCAGTACTCTTGCTTCAAAATATTTAAACCGATCACCCTGCACGGGTTCGAATATTGTGTAGTCTGTGACGACTCCATTATCATCAGATGCACACATCAACAAACCCTCTAGCTGCAATTTTGCAATCGTCACTATACACGCCTCACGCGCTAACCGTGACTCACCTCTATCTTTGTAGCCATTTTCTAGTAATGCAACATAAACAGAAATCGGACGCACATATGGATTCGCTTGTAAAATTTGTAGCATTGCTACATATGTATAAAATCTAATCAGATTATTAAAAGTCCAGTCTTTAAAATCATAGTCATATTCACTCAATAATTCATCTATATCCTCAAATCTTTTGCATTCATAAGGAAACCTTTCCATGTTCTCAAAATAATCGATTGTATTCAGAGTATTACCCCCAAATATAATTGATACTTATGATATTTATCACTTTTTAATAAAAAATATTTAGTTGAGAAGATAGTGAGGGGAGCTAAATATATCCTTTCAGAACATCTAGAAACACCTAAAAACCTCATAACCCAGAGTTATAGAATTCTTGGTGTCTCGATATTAATTAAGGTCTTATTTTTTCAAACCCTCTATCAGTTCTTCAACATCCCCCACGAATTCCAGGCCTGCGTTTCTCCCCATCCCCGAATAGATGAGCTCCGTGCCGGAACCGCTTTTCTTTAACAGAACCACATTGATACTGGAGCTTAGCGACTCATTGACCTTCGCCGTCATTTCTCCCAGTTTCGGAGCCGGAAGCTCGACGCCTTCCGACCTGTCCGCATCGATATCGAGCCTGTATGCCTTATTTTCCAGCCGGATCTGGATGTTATCGTCGGTCACATCGAGCCCGGTGATCTTTGCCCCGGAATAGGTCGTAAATTTGTATAACTTTTTGTCGTATAAAAAGCCGAAGATGTAACCCGTGAAATAACTGCCGAACCAGGGTATTTTCGCGATCGAGCCCGAAAGTGATACGCCTTCCCGGTCGAAGTGGTTGGTCTGCATCCAGATCCAGGATGAAGGCATTGAAACACCCCAATCCTTTTCGATATAACCCCTGCCTCCGGTGATGTCTGTCCTGGTGCCATCAGCCTCGATGAAACCCTCAAGGGCGTGGTCCATGCTCAATATGCCGTGATAGCATTCCATGCCCGGCACGAACGCATACCAGCCCATCACCCCGGGGGACAGCAGCTTCACAGGCCAGGGATAGGTATCCTTGAAACTGATGCGGGCAGTGATAAGGTCTCCACCCTGCTCCAGGTTGAGGCTCATCCCGCCGATACTGAACGAAGACTCACCAATGGTAAGCTCGAACTTTTTATCGCTTGCCTTAAGCTCATCGAGCGGATACCTGAAATAGCGCATTATCCGGGCTCTGGCATCCATGAACATGACAAACGCGTGGGACTTCAACGTGTCTCTCGCTGTGGAGACGCCGGGGATGATGGCGTAGGCGTGCTTTTCGCTGCGATCCACCATCTTAAAATACCAGCCTTCGAAAAAGTTCTTCTTTTTTTTCCGGCCATGAAATATTCCCGGATTCCAGATATCGAGCATCATATATGGCAGGAGGGCCGTCTTTAAAATCTTATGGATAATTCCTGCTTTCTCCCTCATAGAAAAAAATAGATACAAGAGGGACTGTTACTGGCTCGGCATGATCTCCTCCGGGAACCATTCCTGGATATCCGCAGGCATGTTTTTCCTCACGTCTCCCAGTTCCCCTTCCCCCATGTGCATGTACATAACCCGCAAAACAGCCCTTATAACCACTTCAGGGTCCAGGTCGGGATCAAACTGAATCTGCTCGTGAACCCTTCTTGCAAACTCCTCTTTTTTGAATTTCTCCGGCTTATCCACCGGGGTCCAGCCGTCATAATAAACCCCTTTGATTAAAAGAGGCAGCTGGGATGCGAGCTGGGATGCCTCTACTACCTGAAGCCTGTCCCTGAGGGCATGCAGCATGCCCCGTAGTGCCTGGTACGCTCTGATCCTGCTCTGGCACTTCAACTGGTCCACAATATCTTTCAGCCACACGTTAGTCAGATCGATACTGCTGTCAAGATTGCTTACTCCCGTAGTCATTCATACTCCCCCATTAAGTAAAAAAAATCAACATCATTCGGCAGAATCAGGTTATGGGTTGTATTTATATAATTATTTCTTAGAATAAAATTCAAAAAGGAAAAAACAGCTGAAACCCAGCCCCGAAAACCGAGGTTAGAGCCGGAAATTTATATCCGCAACCAGGAGAGAAGATTGCAGTTTTGCACAGAAAAAAGGATTGAGCTCGCCCAGCAATCTGACCAGTAATCTGACAAGCAATTTTAACCAGCAATTTTAACCAGCAATTTTAACCAGCAATTTTAACCAGCAATCCTAACCAGCAATTTTAACCAGCAATCCTAACCAGCCGTCTTAAACACCTTTGCTACCGCTGACAGCTCCCTTTACACAGGTCGTTTAATTTTCCTGAGAAAAAACTCTATCAAAGTCCCCGCGCAGAGCTTTCAGGGCATATTTTTCCACATCAATTTCCTGTTTCGTACGGATGCCAAATCTTCTGAGCACAGGTACCGGAGGGCACCAGCCCTGTATAGCATATTGAAGCAGGAAGGTTGCAGCTATTAAGGGCAGGATAAACCATTTCTTGCTCTTTTTTAAACCAAGCACCACTCCAACCATAGAAACTACACCCGCACGAAATTCAATAAAACGTCCGATATCCCATTCATTATCGAGCTCTTCGATCCTTTTTGTAATCTCGTAATGGGTCTTACCCGCATAGAACCGGACTGATGCTGCAATTTCGCGGTCGATTGCCTCATTAATCTTGGGAGAGGTGTGAGCTCTTACCCTGTCTCCCCTGACGAGTTCGCCAAAATCAGTTATCAATGTAAAATTCCCCCTCTGATAACAAATTCAGGATTTAACCCTGATAGGAACTGCCTGCTATTCGAGCCTGCTATTCGAGCCTGCTATTAAACGAGTGGAGGTATGACCATATAAAATTAATCGTAAAAATTTATTCGATACTTATGTTAGCCAAATAAAAAAGTGAGTAAGAAAGATAAACCAGCAGATCAAAGCGGCAGGAATATGTAGCTGAGAATTAAAAATCGGTTTCGAGGAAAGGGAAAAAATATTCTCTTGAACCGGGGGACAGTTCTTCAGCGTTTTATCTCTCTCAATTGCAGGGTTGGTTCTCAGGTTATTTTTATCCGGCTGGCGGCTGGCCCGGGCCCTGTGCAGCGTGGGGAAAGAAAAATGAAAGATTTCCTCCCGGATTCCGGAAGAGATCAAACAGTTAAACAGGTACTGCCAGGGGGTTCAAAGCAGGGCAAAACCTGCATCCTTTCCTGCTTTAGGACTCGATAAGGCCGTTCGGGTAGTATATAATAATACGTGTCCCACGGAAGTATTCGCCTCCGGGATGTCTGTACCCGTTTGACCCGCTCCAGTCGAAGTTGAGCCAGTACTGCGTTGTCTGCCAGTCCTCAAGCGCCCTTTCCGAGTACCAGACATTTTCGGCATAGGGGTATCGCTCTGCGATATAATCCAGTATGGCGTAAGCCGTCTCCCTGTCGTCCCCTATGTAAAGTTCGGGATAAGCATGCCCATAAGATTCGTTGTATGCCGTAACTACCCTTGTATTGAAGCCCATATTTTTCAATAGGGCAGACATAACTATGGAGTAGTCGTCGCAGTCCCCTGAATATCCGCTGTCGATCGTCTGTGAAGCCCCGAAGAAAAACTCGGCTTTTTTGTCGTACCTGTACTCCCATCGCCTGTTTACGTAATTGAAAACATCACAGGCATCTTCCATATTGTATCCTGAAGTCTTTCCTGTGATATTGAAGACCTCTTCTACTATCCTTTCCTCTCCTGAGCCGATAGCCCTATGGAAGTTCAGGGAAAGCACCCTGTATTCTTTGGGATAAACGACGCCTGACTTCTCTTCGGAATACGTGGGTACCTCAGGAATACCTGAAGGGGTAACACTTTCTACATTTTCGCTGCTCCCGGTAAGGTCTGCCTCCACAGCATTTAACTCTTCTTCCGGAACCGTACCCTCAGGCAGCAGTTTATTCACCTCATCACTGACAAGCCCTCCATTAAGGCTGTCAATATCCATACAGCCTGCTACCAGGGAGACGAGAAAAATAAGAAATATAAATTTGAAAGCCTTCGTACAGGCCACAAAATCAGCTCCAGAAGTAATATATGAGTTTTAGAGAGAAATAAACTTCTCTAATGAAATAAAGTAGTAAAGTAATAAAATAACAAAATAATAAAGAAATGGGTAACAAAATAAAAAGATATAAGTAACAAAATAATAAAGAAATAAATAACTAATGAAATAAATTTGGGTAATGGGTGTGAGTTATTGAAAAACGTAAGTTTAAGAATCTCTCTCCATTTATCTCAAACATGGGAGATGCACTCGCTTTTTCGGAATTGATCAATAACTCACTGACACGACCTAAATTCGTTAATCCTGACATTAAACTCGTTTTCAATACGGGATTTACTCCTCACGATTTCGTTTTACATATATCCCGCACTTTGGATAATCGAGCCCCTCACAGTATTTCCCTTTAGGCTGGAATTGGGAGCATGATGAAGAATACTTGCATTTCGGACGGAAGATAATAGATAAAATCCCCATATATGGACTCCTCTATATTTTAAATATCAAGTACGTCCATATATATCAAACGTTGCATTGTTCTCCTTTCAAGCTTGAATCGGCCCTATTTCACTCCCTGATGCCCTTGCACTTCCCGAAGTAATCTCGGTTATTTTAAAGTATGGCAGCCCCTTAACTGCCAGCTGGGCCATAGAGTATTCGAGATCCTGAGTGGGACCCTTAATCTTGGCAGGACTGGCTATGACGTTGAGCAGTTCCGCAAGGCTGGGACTGTTCGACTTCCATGTCCCGTCACTCTGGGTTTCAGCTGTAAAGATTTTCCATTCTATTTTCACGGACATTAATTTCCTCCCCATTAAAATATTCATTTTATTGAATTGCATGCTCAAAAAATAAATCATTTTGTATTCTGGTTTAAATATTTTTATACGTTTGGACATATAATCTTATATTACCCGTATAATTTGACTTTTTCCCTTTCCAAGCCTGAAATTTTTGACCAAAAAAGAAACAGTAGAAAGGTATCAAAGAAGACTTTGGCTGCTGCCAGGAGCCAAAAAAAGTAAATTCCACCTGCCGTTTTGAGGCCTCACAGCCAGCTCAGGAAATCCAACACAATATGATTAAATTCACCAGGTTTTTCCATATTTGGCACATGGGCGGTATCGTGCATGACAACCTTTTCTGCCCTTTTGAGCTCTTTAGCGAGCAGGTCGGCTGCGCGCAGGACTTCAGGATTATCAAGAGCCCCAGCCATGACCAGTACAGGGATGCCTATATCCCTGAGACGCCCGACAGCCGGAGGACTGAGTGGGGAGAGCGGATTGGCGTCGGCTATGGCCCAGGTTCCGTTTTTAACTGGAATCCGGTTCATCTCAGTTGCCCGCTGACGGACGCGCGAGTCCACCTGCTCAGGCTGACGGAAACTACCATCAACCCAGAGACGGATCTGCAGGTCACTTACGCGGGCCAGGTCCCCCTGTTCAAGAGCCTGCAGCATCTCCAGAAGAAGTAGTGGTGGATCGCCCCGCATTTCAAAGCCGCCCGGAGCCGCACTGACAACGATCAGCGATCGCACCATCTCAGGGTGCTCGAGAGTAAAGTCAATAGCTGTTTCTCCCCCCATAGAGCAGCCCAATAGATGTACACTTTCAATCCTGAGTTCCTGCAGCAGGCGGTACAGGTCCTGACGGCGGGAAACCGGGCCTGTTGCAGGATCGGATTTCCCGAACCCGCGCATATCAAAACGAAGAACCCTGTAATGCTGAGTAAAGGCGTCCCACTGCCCGTCCCACATGCGGCTGTCAACAAAGCCCGCATGGATAAGCACGAGCACCTCACCCTTCCCCTCAATTTCATAGTAGAGTTTCCCATCTCCGAGGTCAGCGTATCCGGCAGTCATTTCATGTCCCTCCCTGTAATTTCAGCCCCAAACCCCATATTAAGCCTGATCTTTCTCCTTCCTGATCCTTTCATAGACCTTTTTAGCATATTTTTTCAGCAGGTAATTCAGACTTTCTTTTGAGATGGGCTTTGATTTTTTAACTATCATTACCGGCTTTCTGGAATGCCTTGCAATCCTCTGCGAGAGCGTCCCGAGCAAAGAAATCTTAAATCTCTCGCTCGAATCGCCAATGATTGTCAGGTCGTAGCCGTTTGAAACTTCCAGTATGGCATCTTCTACGGAGTATCTTTCAAGCAGTTTGTAGCTGGCAGGTATGGAAGTTATCTTTTTGACCAGCCCTTCAAGTTCTTCAACAAGTTTTTGCTTCTTTTCCGGGTCTTCATCGGGGCTTATAATACTGAGGATTCTGATCGAAGCCCCGGTGTTTGCAGCAAGCTTTTTTGCCAGATAAAGGCCGTGTACAGAGTTTTCTTTACCGTTATATGCTACAAGGATTTTCCTGATGCTGTCAGGCAGGTGGCCCTTTAAGAGAGCGATCTGGCTTTTTGAGGAAAGGAGAACATCATTTGTTACGTCTCCGAAAGAGTACTTGAACCTCTTTGATTCGTGCCAGCCCATGATAATCATGTCAGCAGCTTCGATTTCAGCCTGTTCGATAATCGAATTTGAGATTTTGTGGTCAAAGGCAATGATATATTCCCTTTTACTTCCGAATTTTGCAGGATAATGCTCAAAATCTTCCTGGAAACGGTAATCCATCTCCATTTTTTCCCCATGGTAGGCCTCCTGAGCGACCATCAGGGTTGTCTGGCGCGGAACTTCAATTACGTGCAGGCAGATGATCTCGCTTCCCAGGAAATCTGCCAGCTTCAAAAGGTCGCTCTCATGGCCCGGATTGGAAACCGGCACAAGTACCCGGCTAAGAGAAGTCGGCTCGACGCTCACCCTTTCGACATTGTTTTCCAGGAGGTCAAAGAGATTATATGCAGGCATGGCTTTGCCCTTTCCGTAGAACATGTACCAGCCGGCTCCGGCAAATATCATCAGTACGGAAAATAGGAGAGGTAGACCACCAAGAAGAGGAAGCAATAAGAGGCTCCCGACTACCCCGAAGATTTGCGTGAAGGGAAAGAAGGGGTCCCTGAATGTTGGGTCATATCCGGGCAAAGTCCTGTTTCGGAGGATGATTACTGCCATATTGAGCAGGATGAAGATCAAAATGTTAAATGCCCCGCCAAGCCTTGCCAGCTCCTCGATGTTGAACAGAAACAGGAGCACAACCATTACAGTCCCGGTGACCAGGATAGCATTATGAGGAGTCTCATACTTTTTATGGATCAGGACAAACCATTCCGGCATCAGGGCATCCCGGCTCATCGCAAAAGGAAACCTGGAAGAGGAAAGTATGGCGCCGTTAGCTGTGGAAAGCGTTGCAAGCAGGGCAGCAAAGGCGAGGAAAAATTTCCCGGTGTCTCCTGCAATCAGGCCAGCTATATCTGCCAGCGGAGTGACTGTTGTTACAGTCCCTTCAGGCCCTGAAAATCCTACAACTACTGCCATTATGCCTACATAAAAGAGGGTTACTACAACCGCGGAGGCGATAAACGCCCTCGGAAGGTTCTTTGACGGATTTTTCACTTCCTCGGAAACCGCAGCAGCCTCTGCAAGCCCCAGATATGAAATGAAAATAATCCCTGTTGTGGTGAAGATCGACATTATCCCATGCGAGGCTACCGGGACGAAATTATCCGGTTTAACCAGAAAAGACACTTCCCCAATGAATAACACCAGTATTACCAGCAGAATAATGACAATAATATTCTGCAGAGAACCACTGCTTTTTGCCCCGCGGTAATTGATTACTAACAGGAGCAAGCCCGTAATGGCGGCTACCAGATAGAGCGGAAGAGGATAAAAGACCTGAAAATACTCTGCAAGCCCTATGAGGGCAAACGTGCCTTTGAATACCAGGGCCAGCCAGGAACCGAGCCCGATCACTGCCCCAAATGCGGCTCCCATTGTCCTGCTGATATAGTAATAGCTCCCACCTGCCACAGGCATGCCTGTTGCCAGCTCTGCCATGCTGATTGCCGTAGCTATTGTGATGAGCCCGCCCAGCAAAAATGAGATTATTGCTCCTGAACCTGCATTTGCCACGGCTATTCCCGGAAGAATGAAGATCCCTGCTCCGATCATTGTCCCGGTGGCTATTGCAAAAGTTGAGAAAAAACCCAGGCTGCGCCCCAGCCTTTCCGTTGTTTCAACTGGCGCCATCCATATCTCCGTCTCCAGGGCTCTCAAACCGAGAAAGCAAGCCCCGGGTAAACCCTCAATTTAGAATTATTAATGTAATGTTGATCGTATGTCTCCGCACCAAGCATCAGGGCAGGCAACAGGAGTTCAAACCCCTGCTTAATGGAGCCTGCTTTCGAATAAGAATCTCCGAAAAACGTCATTTTCCTCCGCAGTACGGTTTCAATCCGTTTTTTAGCGGGCCTTGCTTTAAGATTTTTAGAGGAAGAAGGTAACCTATTACTGGTTAAAAAGTTTCAATTCTGTTTTAATGTTTCTTGTTTTCGGATAGTACATATAAGTATCCGTCAGAGGCATATTTAAGTATCAATCCCATTTAATGGACATTGCTTTCGAATCAGTTGTTTTCGGGTTTATGATTTATTGTTTTTTACCGTCCTGTTCCTGACGGTTCTGCACCCTGTGACGGCTTTCCAGGGACTTTCTACTTCCCTTACCCTTCTTCCGTTCCTGAACCGCCTTAAAATCCTGCAGCAACTATAGAGTTCAGTTGCTTTTTAAGCTAATTTTGCTCGGGAATCTTAATCCTATATTACAAACCCATATTATAAATTTTTGTATTATAAAAATATATATTATAAAATCCTGATTATTTTTAAGAATAATTGCAACAGAACCATCCTGATTAAAACTGAATGATGTTAAACCGAATGATGTTAAACCGAATGATGTTAAACCGAATGATGTTAAACCGAATGCCATTAAAATGAATGATATTAAAAATTAGATTCTTACAGCTCTAATCAGGGTTATAGTATTCTTTTACACACTCCCTGAATAATTCTTTGGATTTTTTGAACCCTTCATATATCCCTTCTAAATGGTCCTGAGAATAATTGGGTTTTTTATGAACCACAATCGTATCTATGATCAGGTTAAATCGGTCTTGCAGGCTCTGCATCTTTGCAGCTGGATCTTCATATGAAGAGGGTGAAATAAATTTCTCCGCATTTTCCTCAAAAGTATCTTTGGCTATCTCCAGACCTTCATTTATTCCTTCTTTATAATCCGAATAAGCCCGAGCATCCTTATTCCTCTCAATCAGGTCACTGAATCTTCTAACTGTCTTGTTAATTAGTCGTTGATCCAAGTTTTACCTCCTCTCTGCAAAAACATAAAAAGACCGTTTAAGCTGCAACAAAAGTTTCGGATCCTTATTATACCAGATCTTGCTTTGAGTAAAGAATTTATCTTTTATTATTTATAATTACTTTCACTCCAATCCATTAAAGAGCAGCTTGATAGCTAATTTTCGATTCCGCCTTTGGGAGATCAGCGTTGAGCGTCATAGAAAAAATTGGAGTAAAAGGGACTGAATAGGGAGAAAGGGAAACGAATAGAGGACTAATCTTCAGAATAATTTCCTGATTTTATACTTCAGATTCGATTCATATATAAAAAAAGCGAAGAAGGCTTACTTGTTAAGGAAATCTTCGATGAGTTTTACTCTATCCATCCTTTCCCTCCTTTTATTTACATTTAGCTGCAGTTCCAGAGGCGGAACCTGAATCTCATATCCATTCCACTTAATGGTCTCAAAGTTCTGTCTTGCATAAGGACCGCATACTGGCTCGGGAGTGTCCAGGATTTCCTGAGGATCGGATGCTATGTCTATTCTTGCATGTAAAAAAATCACCCCGAAATCCTTAGTTAACCAACCGTTTATATCAACGATAGGCTCGATCAGGCAGTCGGAGAAAACATCAGTAATTTCATCAACGCTCCCGGAATCGATCATAATATCCGCATCGTGGGGATTCATTTTTATTCCATGAATACAGGCTGCACATCTTCCGGTCAGCCACCAGTCGATATTTGTTCCTTGAGTCCCCTTGCAAAATTCGGTTAAGGCTTTTTCCCACGGAGCAGGAGCAAAATAACCAAGCCGGTCAAACATCAGCATTCGATTACTATTGAGCAACTGATTTTTACTGACAATACATGCATTCTCAGGCACTTATTCCTATATTCCTGTAAATCTTTTGTAGATGCTTGCTGTTTAATGCTGGAATGATCTCAAAACCCACCATTCTTTGTCATCTGGATTTTTCATATCAGATCCCAAATTATTTTCTAATGAGAAGTGACAAAAATCCAGGGTTGTCTTTGAAGCAGGCAAACTCACAAGTCAAAAATCTAAAGATTAAGCTAACTGAGAATTATAGTCTCAGACGCAAATGTTTACACTTATTTTCTAAAACGAATTCAAAGCATAATGGTTTAGACTATATGGAATAGGCCATTTCAATTTTAAGTGTAATTCTTTGCGAGAGTAACTATAAACTGAAAATCAGAAAATAGAAAAGAGAGTTTAAAAAAAGAGAGTTTAAAAAAAGAGAGTTTAAAAAAAGAGAGTTGAAGAAAAGAGAGTTCAGGCTCGACTAAAATTATAAAAATTAGAGAGGCTCTTCATTAATTCTCTATAGGAAAAGCCTCTTGTATGAATTCTCCAAATATTCTTTTGGACCTTTCAAACCCACTGTATATTCCATCCAAACGCTCCTCAGAGCGATTTGGGTTTTTTGTAAGGTTAATCCCGTCTAAAAGCTGATTAAAGTCTTCCTGTAAGTTCTCTACCTTTACAGTACTATTTTCATCAGAGTCAGGTAAGGAAAACTTTTCTGCGTTTTCTTCGAAGGTGTATCTGGCTATATCCAAGCCTTTGTTCATTCCTTCTTTAAAGTCTGAATAAGCCTGATGATCCTTGTTCATTTCGATAAAATTGTTAAATTTTTTGACCATGTTTTTGATTTTTTGTGTAGCCAAAACAATTCGCTTCCTTTTTAATCGACCTTGATGCCTAGAATGTATTTCTTCAGGTAATAAGTACCAAGATTTAGACTTTTTAGAGATATTAAATTTTCAGTTGCCATGAAAAACTTTAAGCTAAACGTTTATAGACTTTCGGTCATAAAATATCATGTGATTAAAATAAGTCTTAATAAATAAAAATACTATTTGCAAGTATTTATACTTATCGAAGTAAAATTAAAGGACATTGAAGCTTTCAGACAGGGGGCTTTATTTTGCAGACCTTAAAATCGGGTTCCTGTTCGTACCTGTAAGTGCTGTATTCTCTAACTGAAACAGAAAAGAAACTTATGCTTCAATTGCTGCTTTAAAAGAGCAGGGTCACTACTTTTATTTGAATATTTTATTATATATTGTAAAGATAGAGCTTGACAGGTATCCTTGCTTCATATGTCCGGCGCCGGCGGATGTGCGAGAATTGACCAGCCGGTTGTAAAAGGCCTTTGATAATTCTACACCCGCCGTATCTACATACTTATAAAAGAGATAGCTCAACGGGACTATTAAAAATAAAGACAGGAAGCACGCAATTAAAAAAGCCGCTCCATATGATAATAACGGGTACAGGGCAAGGAACAGGGCACAGGTGAAACTGCTGATCACCGGGAAATGTACCAGGTACAGGGAGTAGGATATTTTTCCGAGGAACACAGGCACAGGGGAAGAAAAAAAGCTTTGCATCCCCCGGCTGTTCAATAAGACATACATTATCATGCCGGCGCTGATTATATGATAGGTCACATAAGGGATCTTGAAGAGGCCGGTGTTGAGAAACGAGTATAAGGAATCAGGTTTCACGGGGCTTATAGGGTACGACCCGAGAAACAACCCCATAACCAGTATAATAGACAGTAGAATTTGATTATTGGTTTTGAATATCGGCATCTTACTGTTGAAAGTGTCGGCGAACACCATTCCTATTATGAAAGCCAGATAGTAAGAGTTTAAGAAAAGCACGACTGAGGCAAGGTAGAATGTCCAGCGGTTGCGAAGCGACCCGAACAGTAAAGCCATTGCAAAAACGAGCATCGACCCAAAAAATTCCATTTTCATAGTCCATAAAACCGGGTTGTAGGGTACCTTGCCACCTGCAAAAAAGGATACCCAAACCGCCTCTTTAACCGCATCGACGATGCCTGGCGTAAAGTCCCAGTAGCCGCGGTAATTGCTGCCTGCGGAAACCACCATAGTTTCGAGATAATAGCGGTATAACCCGGCTGATGCCAGCAAGTAAGAGAGCATTACTGCTGCAAATACCGGAACAAACAATCTCAGATATCGGCGCACTGCACTGCTTATAATTACACTGTTGTCCTTCGTTTTAAAATACTTCCGGGTTAATACGTAGCCGCTCAGGACAAAGAAGATGCACACCGAAAAATTGCCGGCACCGATTAACCCCAGCGGCGTGCTCGAAAAAAGCAGGTCAAGTTTTCCGAAATGCGAGGGCATTGTACTGCCATAGACCATCGCCGGGGCTAATGCGACAAAGAAATGCATTATCATGACATTAACCGCAGCTACTCCGCGCAGCCCATCAAGATAGGTGATCTTCTCGCCCATATTTATCACGTAAAGAATATTTTATAAACCGTGTTTATACACTCTGTTATAATGGACTTTGTCCATGCACCACAAAGGCAAGAATCCATAATAAACTTTCTTTTTGCTCCAACCCCTGTTTTAGTGGGGCTTGCCCTTGAATTGGAGTCAAACTCAAAAGAACTCGGAACGTATGCGGAATAACCGAACTCCAGACCGGTATTTACTCCAGTGTTTACCGATTCGAAAAAAGTCCTTCGATTGAGAGTGTTTATTCCGAAGTAAAAGAGAGGTTTCGCAGTAATAAAGAATCCATGAAGGAACTGATGAAGAAATCCATGTTTTTCAAGCGAAATCAAGCTAAGTTAAAAGATAAGAGAAATCAGCCCTTCTCAATATCCTCAATTACCCCAGGAAATATATGAAAGGAGTTCTGGGGGTTATTCTACCTTGAGATCTCCTATAATCTCCTTACCATCTTGCCGGGGGCATGAAATTCAAAATACTTCAGGCAATATTTTCACTGTCGTTGTTGACAATGAACACTCCATTGTCAAGAATACCACCGGGGACATTGATTATTCCGTCCTCCATCCAGATTCTGCCGTTCTCGGAAAGTAAACACCCTTCTTCTTTCTGGAATATCGAAGAATGTTTATAATAGTCTAATTTCAGAGTATCCGGGGTTTCCTCGTAAAGTCCGCATTCTTTGAATTTTTTGTTTATATAAACGTCGAAAGTACCGTCATCATGGAGGATGAAATAGGTTGTTTTGTTGCTGTATTTTCTGGACATGTTGGATCACACATTTCAATATATCTAGTTACACGATTTCCGTTTCTGGTTTCATGCATAGGGTTTCGTTTTACTTAATGCATAGGGTTTCGTTTTGATGTTGTTCTATTTCGGGTGAAATAGTACCTCTTATTTTTATAATCCTTATCGCATTTAAAATAGATACAGGTTAAAAATAGTAATTTTCAATTCACCGGATCTTGATTTCTCCCACGTCACTAAACCAGAAGTTCGAAATGATATTACAATCTTCATTTTAGTGAACCTTTTACTTTAGTGGACTTTCTCTGCAAGCCATATATCGGTCCCGCACGGAAGAAGTTTCCTTCCAGAACCCGGTGCATGCAGGGGTTTGATCCCTCTTTAAGAGGATATTGCCTGCGAATAGTTCTATATACAATTAACCATATATGAGAAAATATGAAAGGATTTTCTATTGATATCGAAAAAGCGACTCTGGAAAACAACAATTTCCGCAAGGTACTCTATACCTCAAAGCACAGCCAGCTGGTACTTATGAGCCTCAAGCCCATGGAAGAAATCGGGATGGAAGTACATGAGGAAAACGACCAGTTTTTCCGTTTCGAGAAGGGGCAGGGGAAGTGCATAATTGACGGCAACGAATACAAACTCAGTGACGGGGTTGCAGTTGTTGTTCCCGCCGGCGCCCAGCACAACGTCATCAACACTTCGGCAACTGAAGACCTGAAACTCTACACAATCTACTCCCCGGCGCACCACAAGGACGGAATCGTGCGTGCCACAAAGGAAGAAGCCGAAGCCAATGAAGCCGAATTCGACGGCGTGACTACGGAATAAGCTCATAAGAAATGGGATTTATCAAGCATTGAAAAATGCAAATAAAAAACGCTTGATGAAAAGAGAGCGTTTTTACTATTTTACTTTTTTACTTTTTTATCTCTAGACTTTTTTACCTTTTAGAAATAAAAAGTCGGAATTTGCTCGCAAGCGTTGCGGACGCTAATTGTTTTGGATCTCCAGTGTTTCAATTCTTGTTTTAGTGGGGGTTACGCGGTGTTTGGAGGTTTAGAGCCTATCCGAAAAGTGGTCACCTGCTGTAACTTTTATAATATGCAATATGCAAAACCGGAACGTATACTCTGATATTATAGACCTATTGTGGCTTTTCAAAATGCATTACTGACTTTTCGGATAGGCTCTTAGAATCAAACTGCCACCAAACTTTCATCTGACCATTCGAATGATTATGAAAATTAAGAATGCCACTAATCCACTCAGGTATATCCAGCGAATATAAATTCGCCGATTTACTATTCTCGAGTCTAGCAATTTACTTGTTGAGTACAGAATGACTGCATCCATTAGTAAAATGGGAAACAGATAAATCCACTCTAACCAGCCCAGGAAAAACGGCAAGCTACTTACAACAATCACCAGTAAGAAAATCGCTCCGCTGATTTTCAATGCGTTTTCGCGACCAAGTACCAGGGCTAAGGAACGGGATCCTGCTTGACGATCTCCTTCAATGTCCATAGCATCTGCCGCAATTTCTTCACCCAAATCTATGAGCATTACTATGATCGCGAAAAACCAGACAATATTTTCAAATGCTTTGCCTACTGCTATACCACCAAAAACAAAAGTCATACCAACTGAAAAGCTGACCATCAGATTTCCAGTAAAACCAGCCTTTTTGAACCTCCAGTTGTAAAGAAAACCCACTGCCCAGACTAAAATAATTACTAACAAAGCCTCCAGGCTAATCAGGTAGCCTGTGATAAATCCAAGCGTTGTCACTGCAATAGAGAGTAAAACAACATCTCGCTCAGTAACAAGACCTGCCGGGAGCGGTCTTTCAGGCGCGTTTATTTTGTCACTTTCGATATCAAAATAGTCATTCAGGATCAGAGCCGCAGCCGAAATAAAAAAAATGCTTAGAAACCCTAATGCAATTTCTGTTGTGGTGGGGAGCTCGCCTAAGGCCAATAATTCCCCTAATATAACGCACACTCCTGCTGTAAATGGAAGTTCAAAACGGAATAAGCGAAACAGCCCTATCATTCTTGTTCTAAACATAACCGTATTTCCTCTCACAATTTACTCAATATTTGCAGCCCAACTATTGAGTATAAGGAATGTTTCAATCCTTGTTTTAGTGGATCTGAAATTACAAGTGTGGGCGATGTTGGGATTCCAATCTCAATTGAAAGCCCTCAGTATTAACATGGCTGCTGATTCTCCGTCTACAAGCAAGGTTCGTTCAAGTTTCATATCTTTTTTTGTCCATATACAAGCAAATCCACACAGGAAGCTGTATGCCACTATGACAGGCTCAAATGCAATGAATCCAAAAAGAAGGGCAGCCCCAAGTACAGTATGAGAAACGATATGCAAAACAGTAAGGAGCTCCCTTGTTTTTGACGGTCCAAGGCTTACCGGCAGTGTCTTGATTCCGGCTATTAGATCCCCCTTAACATCTTTAAAATCATATATCACAGAGTTGATAAAGAGTTTGACACCGAAGAAAAGGAACACAAAAATGAAGGGCAGTGTGTTAACACATCCTTTCCCGGCTACAAAAACTATGGATGTTCCCCAGGTAAGCCCCACGATGAGATTCTTCATCCCGAGACTACCTTTTAGTTTTAATGTGTGTCCGCCTACTTTTATTCCTTTACTGTACAAAAATCCAGTGACAAAGGGGAGAAATGCAAGAGCAATCAAGCCTTCTTTAAAAAATATGAAGCTCCCTATTGAAAAAGTGATTAACGAAAAGAGAAGTCCGACTTTCCTGTTAGAACCATCCAACTCTGTCAAATTGATTGAATCCTCTTTGGATTCGAGGGCTCTATCAAGAATGTACACACTGTAGATGATAAGACCGCTAGCAACGCACGTCAATACATCCTTGTTTGTTTGGAGGAGCAGAGAGGCAATGCGGACTCTCCAGGCTCCGGAGAATGCAACAAGAATAGAGCTTAATAAAAGTTTAAATGTGGAGGACGCCTCAAAAAATGCATACTGTCCGGAGTTATTGTTGAATGAGGGCTTTAATCCTTGTTTTAGTGGATCTTGCTCTCGAATCGAGAAGTATTCCTGGCCTTCCAAACTCATTATGTTTCAATTCCTTTTTTTTAATGGACCTTGATTGCGAATACTTTAAATTTTTTTCTATTTGTATTGAAGGTTCAGTTTCAATCCATTTAAGGTCTGATTTTAATTCTGTTTTCTTAAGCAATGGGGAATTAGACAAAGAAGAAGATAAAAAAGAAGATAAAAAGGAAGAAGATAAAAAAGAAGATAAAAAAGAGGATCAAAAATACTTAATGTAGATAGATATTACACAGCAGTGATTATAATTAGAGAGGGGGAAACGAAGATTAACATCCTGAAAAGAGATTTTTCAGTTGAAAAAGTAAAAAGCTCTTTTTCTAAAGTAGCCTGGTTTTATGATTTTTGGAGCAGATTTACAGAGGAAAAAGCCGTTAGTAAGGCTTTAAAGATGGCAAAAATAAAAAACACGTTTCCTTCAGAAGTAATAAAGACCAGAAAAACAAAGTGAGAAGTAATAGATGCAGTGAAAAAATATGATCCCCAGCATCTTGAATTTCGGGGAAGTCGTAGATCCCAATCTTTAACGAGTTTTCAAACAATTGCAATATTGGCGAATCACATAAAGTCTGGAAGCAGGTACTACAGTGTCAATCCCTGTTTTAACGGATCTTGCTCGCTAATAATTAAATTATCCCGAATCTGCCTATTCCAAGAAGGCAAGAGAAAAGAAATAATCAAGTCTTCCCCATTTCCCTCAAATTTTTTAATTTTCGCCTGTAGGTTTTTTATTTGTGCAGTTTAAATTAACAGTTAAACAGTTTAACATATAAAAATAATTAAATAACCTACGTTCTTAAAAAGCCTCATAGAAGAAGAGTAATTATGAAATGAGGTGAAAGGCGATATGGATCTCAAAACAATATTTAATGATGATAAGGCAGTGTCCCCGGTTATTGGTGTCATGCTGATGGTTGCAATTACCGTCATCCTTTCCTCCCCAATCGGATACGTTGTCGAGATAATACTACCATGAGAGACTCACAAACTCAACTTAAAGAAAAAAAACGGGAGATATCAATTACTTCGTAACACAAAAGAAATATGCCTTTCAGTATGGCCCCCGGGACTGAAAGGCATCCTGATTTTTAATTTCATTGAGCAGGCTTTCAATGTCACTATCAAGGTTTTCGAAAAACTTTTCTTAAAATGATCTCATAAACAACTATTGTGATATTTTGTATTTATAACTAGACGCGGATTGGGAGAAAAAGAAGAAAAATTAATAAGCTGTTTCCCTGCCAAACTTACAAATCTTAAATTTCACTCCTCCCTCCTAACTTCTCAGATTTTCACATTTTCACACTATATCTCAATAAATAAAAATAAAGAGTTATCGACGTGTTACGATATCAGTAAAAGCATTAAAAATAAAAGTAAGAGGTGGATGTTCTCATTAAAACGCAGGCAGTGTTAAGCTTTTATCATTACTGAGCAAATAGAAAAAAATACTTGTGAAGACATTGAGGTAATTGGCAGACAGACAAAGCTTGCATAATGGACCCGCCTGCAGACCAGACTGCGGGTAAGAAATATATGGGAAATAAAACTGGGGAATATGGGGAGGAGGAGCTCAAAGATGTAGTATGGGGGTACTGCGTCGGAAAAACTCCCTGCTCCCTTCAATCCTCTTCTCTGCAAACTTGAAATCGTCTTTTCTAATCTGCAATCCTCTTTTCTGTAAACTTTAAGCCTCAATTCTTAACTCTTCAATCTTCGTTTCTTTAATCCTCGATTCTTTAATCCTCAATCTTCGTTTCTGTCCCTCAAACCTCGATTCTTTAATCTTCAAACCAGAATTTCAAGCTTATTTTTCCATAGCCCTGGCCCGGAGATCGGCAGGGAACTTTTCGATTGCGTACCTGAGGGAGGTCCTGGGCATTTCTTTTTTATTTTTCATGACGTAGTTGAAGACTTCCTGCAGGTGAGGTTTGCTGGCTTCTTTTAACATCCAGCCGTAGCCCTTCCGGACGAGGTCGTCTTCATCCTTGAGGAGGAGGTCTGAGATTTCGAAGACCTCAGGCAGGAAAAGGCCTTTTCTTGCAGGCAGGATGAGGGTTACTGCGGACGCCCTCCTGAGCCAGCGGTTGTCCGACTGCGCCCAGAGCTTGAGGTTTTCAATGTAAGAGGGGAATTTTTCGATAAAAGAGCCAACCGCGTGATTGCAGAGAGTATCGCATTTCGCCCAGTTGTTAACGTAGTTTTCGACCCAGTGCTCAAAAACGAAGAAGTCGGCTTCGGTGTATTCTGCTCTTACCATGTATGCCCATTCGAAGGCGACAAAGGCTTCCTCGCAGTAGTCCGACTGCAGGAGGGCTTCCCCGAGAGCAAATATGTTTTCCCTGTCCGCCTGCCCTGCCGATTTCAGTTCCTTAAAATAGTCCTTCGCAATTTTTCCAACAGCAGCAGACTTGACCCCGTGGCATTTCACTTCCTCTTTAAAAAAGCGGGAATAACTGTTTTTCGTCTTGTCGTCAACGCTTCCGGTTAAGTCCTGCCTGACCCTGGATACGATATAGGTTTGCACAGTTCTTTATTTAATCAAAGGTGTTACTTATATCTTTTTTCAGGCAAAAGAAAAATAGGGTAGGCGTCAAAAACATTTTTCATGAGGAAAGCTCAATTTTCCATCATGCCTCAAGTAAAGATTCGCCCTCAGGAACTTTCCGATGCCGAACGTTTTTTTGAAATCTTCACACAAATGGACTTTGAATTTATCGAAGTCCCGGTAGAGACCCTTGAGGACGAAAAACGCTTCCTGAGTCTGAATGAGGTTAAAAGGAAAACCAATTTTGAACACAACTATTCGATTCTTTTTGACGGGAAACTCGTAGGAGCCTGCGGGATCAGGATCGACCAGCACAGGCCGTGGGTCGGGGAAATCGGGTATCTCGTGGATAAAGATTATTACGGAAAGGGAATTGCGACCGAAGCTGTAAAACAGCTTGAGAAAATTGGTTTTGGCGAACTGAAGCTACAGAGGATTGCCATCCTGATGGATATTCGAAACCTCGCCAGTGAACAGGTCGCCCGGAAGTGCGGGTACGAAAAAGAAGGCGTAGCAAAAAAAATCCACAGGATAGGAAAAGAGTACTACGACTGCTTCGTATATGCGAAAACCAGGTAAGATACCATACAGGTAAGGTACCAGAACCAGGCAAGATACCATACAGGTAAGATACCAGAATCAGGTAAGCAGCAGGGCAGCAACAGGGCAGAAGCAGCGCAGCAGCAAAATTGGAACCTTGATCAAACGGTGAGAAAAAAAATAAAAAAGGATGAAACAAAATCTGGATCAGGGGGTCTGTAAAAAATCAGACCAGCCCCAGAGTCTCTACAAGGCTGACTCCGTACCAGACTACCATAACGTTGTTTACAGTTACCAGGATACCTACGGATTCTATTATGTGTTTTGTGAGAGTCCAGCGTCCCTTTGAAGTTTTTATTACCGGCGCTACGTAAAACAGCAAAAGGATGAATGCAATTTTTATAAGCAGAAGATGATAAATTCCGTAATTTTCCAGGATCATAGCAGGAACAGGGTTATATTCTGTTCCGAAGGGCAGGGCGTAAAAGGTAGAAGCCCAGTCCCCTATCACATAGAAAAGGATGATAAAGCGGATATCGTACAGATAAGAACTGAACGAACTCCGAACATAGCCTACTTCCAAGAAAAAACCCCCTCTATTACTTCTTTGTTTTTCATTAAAAGCGACTTTATTTTATAAGATTATATAAACGTAAGAAACTAAGATAGAGGTTTACAAATTTTAGTAAGGGGACCGTAACTGGTTTTAATAATATTTATGGTGTTTATGGGCACCCGAACGCGAAATAAAGGATTAAACGAGCCTGAATCGGGTTAAAAACAATAAAATATATATTTGACAGGATTTTTTCGGAAATAAAATAAAAAAAGAGATTCCAAAGTCTCCTGAAGCGGTTTTTGCGCATATTTTGGGGAGCTTTCCCAATAGATGACCGATACTCTCAATATACGAAGTGTAAGAATATTTTTTGCCCGGTATTTAATAAAGTAAAGAAGTACACTGCAAGTATGGAAAAGCTTTAAAAAGGAGAATTTCAAGTAAGAGGAAAACTCCGACAAAAGATAATTTCATCAAAGGTGACCACAATAAAAGGGAGCCTGTAAAAGTGGTCACAATAAGATAGATCAAACAATAGTGATTCGGAAAAAGTGATCCAGTGGAATCCTGAACCGGGAGTCCTGCTGGAGATTACGGCTTAATTAAAGGCTGAAAGTCGGATTAAAACTAAAAGATGATGCTAATGGCTGAACAATTCGAAAAGCTGGGGATTGAGAACTTACCCTCCCTGCTGGAAATGAAAAATGTTACGGTGATCCGGGGCGGGAAAAAGATCCTTGATTCCGTATCCCTTTCCATCAAGCCCGGAGAACACGTTGCAATTGTCGGGCCCAACGGCTCTGGCAAGTCCTCCCTGATAAAGACATTAACAAAAGAGTACCACCCCCTTGCAGCAGCCGACGGGCTCGTATTGAAAATCATGGGGAAGGAGACCTGGAACGTATTTGAGCTCAGGAAGCTTCTCGGGATAGTTTCAGGGGAACTCCAGCAGACGTGCTGCCGCCAGATCCGTGTCCTTGATGTGGTACTCTCCGGGTTTTTCAGCAGCATAGGCATATATTACAACCACGAAGTGACCCCGGAAATGGAATCAAGAGCTGAAGAGGTTCTGGATTTTCTTGGGATTTCTCACCTTGCAGACCGGCCGATGTGTGAGCTTTCAACAGGAGAAGCAAGAAGAGTTCTGATAGGGCGGGCTCTTGCGCACGACCCGCAGGCGCTCTTCCTGGACGAACCTGCAAACAGCCTGGACTTAAAAGCCCTTCACGGTTTCCGCGAAAGCGTCCGGAAAATTGCGCATTCGGGCAAAAGCGTGATTCTTGTCACCCACAACCTGCAGGACGTCATCCCCGAGATCAGCCGGGTGGTTCTTATAAAAGAGGGGAAAATCTTCAGGGATGGGAAAAAAGAAGAGGTCCTGACAGACGCAAACCTTTCGGAACTTTTCTCTCTCCCCGTGAAAGTTCTGGAAAAAGACGGTTACTACCAGGCCTGGAGCTGAAGAAAAAACATATCTCCGGCCCAGCCCTGAAAATCCGCCCTTTCAGAGCTTACCGGGACGGAGAAAATGGACTCAAAATTAAAAAACCTCTGTTTTCCGCTAAGAGTTATTAGCTCTCCCGATAAGGATATTCTTTAATAGTCCCGGGCAAAGTCTATATCATGACAGTGATGGGTATAATCGGCTGCAGGATCTTCGAAGATGAAATTGTCCATGTGCTTACAAATGACCCTGAAGCGGAAAGGATTTACCTCGTAGAAAACGAAGAAAATATCGGACTCCTGCACAAACTTAAATCCCAGGGACTTGAGCCGGTAGTCCTGCCTTTTTACGAGTTAAGAACCTACCTGAAGCAAAGGGATGAATTTAGCGTCATTGTCCAGCTTCAGGAGATAGGACTCCATACAGACCCGGCCAGGCTCAAAAGTAAAACATATACGAACCTGAACCTGATGTCCAGGTTTGCAGACGGGGTCCTCCTTTTTTATGGCCTTTGCGGGCATTCTTTTTCCAGGATGCAGAAAGATTTTGCGTATTTCGGGTGTTCCCTGAAGCTACTTCAGGACAGAAGCGCAGGCGAACCGGCTCAGCCCCTTGAAGACTGCATTGCAGCAGCCCTCGGAGGCAACTCCCGCTACCGGGAGATTTTGAAAAGCAACAGTGATACTTTTTTCTTAACCCCTATGTGGGCTGGAAACTGGAAAACTGCTTTCAAGGTAGATGAGAAATTCTTTCCGGGTTTTGAATTCACCCCTGACCACCTGAGAGAACTCGGGTATAGAAAAGTTGCAAAGGTCGATACAGGGCTTTCTTATGAACCTGATTTTGAGAAAAAAATTGAAGAATTTGCGCTTAACTTCGGGTTCGAGGTTGTAGAACTTAAAGGCAGTAAGGAAATAACGCAAGAATCATACATCCTGATGCAGAAAATGCTGCTCAACCCGCTTAAAGTCTGAGCCTGCTTAAAGCCTGAAAAGGTTCTGTCCAAAAAGAGCCTTAAAAGCTCCACTACTTGCGGACTGGCTCAAAATGGGATTGGATCAAAATGGGATTGGATCAAAATAGAATTGATTCAAAATAGAATTGATTCAAAATAGAATTGATTCAAAATAGAATTGATTCAAAATAGAATTGATTCAAAATAGAATTGATTCAAAATAAGATTAACCTTTTTTGAGCTCATCCTGAAAACACTGAGAAATTGTCTTCAAGGAATTAAGTAGGGTTATTGAAATATACAGGATGGTAGACAAGTATATTTTTTTAACGCTCAGATATATAAGGATACATGTAAAATAATAACTAAATATATTTAAATGCCGGCAAATTAAATTGAATCTTTTCAGGCTTTTTAAAAAATCTGATTTTTAAAGCATATTATTTTTAAAAACATTCTTCCGGAGATTACATGAAATCCCTCAGGAGCTGCCCGGTCAGCTTTCAAAATGTGGAAAATAATGAGTTATACATGCCAGAGGAGTCTACATGCCAGTAATGACCATAATAGGGTGCAGGATGTTCGAAGACGAGATAATGCACCTCCTTGAAAACGACCCTGAGATTGGAAAAGTGCTTGTGGTGGAAAACGAAGACTGCGGCGGCATCATGAAAAAGATGGCCGAAGCAGGAATTGCACATACTGCGCTTCCCTTAGAAGAGATTCCCGAAAAATCTGCAGGGAAAGATGAGGGGTTAACCCTGATCGTATACATGCTTGAACTTGCCCTGCATGCAATCCCTGAAAACCTCAAAAAAACCGTTTATTCAAAAGTAGAACTTATGGCCCCCCGCTCGGATGGAGTCCTGCTCTTTTACGGGCTTTGCGGAAACGTGCTCGGGAAAATTGAAGAGGACTTCAAAGCCCTGGACTGCAGGGTCTGTATCCTGAAAGAAGAGAACGGAGAAATCGTGGACGACTGCATCGGGGCTGTACTCGGAGGCAGGGGACGCTACCTGGAAGCCCTGAAAAGCTGCAGAGGCGTGGGGACCTTTTTCCTGACCCCCATGTGGGCTGTGAACTGGAGGGAAATGATCCGGACTGCCGGCCTGAGCCAGAACCCGGATGATATAAAGATGTCGAAGTTCGTCTTTGACTATGCGGGCTACAAAAGGGTTGCAAGGGTAAATACAGGCCTTGCCTATGAAAAAGACTTTGATGCCCGGGTAAAGGAGTTCTCTACACTCTTTGAATTTGAGATTACGGACCTCGAAGGGACTCTGCAGCTAGTGGAAAATTGTTACGCAAAAACAAAAGCTTCAATGTTCGAGGCCTGCCCTCACCCCCAGGCCTGAAAACCCCGTATCTGAAAAGCTTTTTTCCCGGCCCATATTTCCCGTCCTTAGCCTGGCTTATGTTTCCCAATCCTTATCCTGTTTATATTTCCCTGTCCTTCTCGTCCTTATCAGTTTCCTTTATCAATTTATAAGTATTAATAATATTAAGAGGCAAATCAAAAGTTAACACGAAATCTAACGGCAAAAAACCAGAGGGGGAATTAAGGAATTGGGAAGCCATTTTATTATAATTGCCGGAGAAGAGGCAGGGCCTGCCTCAAACAAAATGGGCGGGATCTGGAACGTCATTCATGAAGAGGCACATACCCTTGCGGCTCTTTTTGACTCCGGAAAACTAAAGAAAGCAAAAGAAGATACCGAAATCCTTGTTGCGGGCCCGTATTTCGGGCACAGGGGTGCGGACTGGAACCGGGGCTTGAACAGGATTACGGATATGAACGGGCTTGCCCCCCTCAGCACTGACGGAGAACTCCAGAAAAGCCTGAAAGCCCTTGAAAACGAAGGCATAAAAGTTTTCACGGGAGAAGAAATGGTCGGAGAAACCAGGATAGGTTACCTGCAATTCCAGACCTCTGATTTTGGAAAAATCCGCTCAACATATATGGGGAAAGAGATGACTCTCGAAAGCAGGGTAAAAGCCGAAGCCTATGAACTCCTGGGACTTGACTCCCTCAGGTACGAAAGCATGCCAAACGGTGCGGAATATACCCATTACCTTTCTCTTTCACATTCGATTTCCGAGCTTATCCGGCTTCTTGTAAGTTCAGCTCCTAAAACTGCCGACACCTGGGCAGAAGAGAAAGGCCGGGGGAAAGAATTAATTCCCTGTCCCGGGGTTTCCCTGCACTGCCATGAGTTCGGGGCATTTTATGCGCCTGCGAGACTTAAAAAACTGGGGGTCCCGATAAATTCTGTCGTAACCCTGCATGCTACCCTTCCAGGAAGGGCTGCCGGATACAACTCCATTCAAAAAAGGAGAAATAATGACAGCACGTGGCCTCCGGGAGTGCCTGAAAACCTTGCCTCCCTCGAAGCCCTTGCCCTGTACGCAGACACGGTTACGGCAGTAGGGGAGTCCACACGCCAGGAAGCCCGGCTTTTTTATGGGATTAACGGAATTGTCATCAGAAACGGAATAACCATCGAATCCGAAAAAATAGACTGGACCCGAAAAGAACTCTGCCTGGCAAAGATCCGGAGTTTCCTTTCCGAAAACCTGTACAGATATTACGGAGGGGAAAAGATCGAGCCCGAAAAGATCATTCCCATTTTCACAATCTCCCGCATAGAGGTTGAAAACAAAGGGTACCCTGACCTTCTCGATTCCCTCGTAGCTCTCGAGCATATAATAAGGAACAGCATCCTGGAAGGGCATATGGAAGAGGGGATAAAAGTAATCTGCTTCCTTGTGGCTACAGAAGGCCCAAAAACCAACCTTCCTGAAGGGTTCCCGGTAAACCTGCCAAAAGATGTGCTTGTAGGAAACGAGCTGAGGCTTCAGCAGATGATAGAGGAGAGAGGGCTTGATTTCCCGAAAATGGTAAGAGGAAAACGTTCGGTTGCTGCTGTGCTCTATCCCCAGATCATCTCAACCACGGACGGCGGGCTGGGAATGGGAGCAAGGGACTTTATGGCTGGCTGCTGCGCCGGAGTTTTTCCCTCCCGCTATGACCCGTTCCTGCTCACAGGGCTTGAAGCCGGGAGAGAGGGGACCCCGAGCGTGGTAAGCCGGGTCTGCGGTTTCAGTGACGCCATAAAAACTATCGAGTCCCTGGTAGAGGGCCTGGGCGGAGTAATAGTGGTAGACAACATAGACCTCTCTTACTACGAGACCGTCCTTGACTACGCCCTGGCAGTCAGTTACTTTACCAGGAATTTCATAGACGACAGGGTGAAATACAAACTCCTCTGCAGGGAAGCGTTTCTCCTTGCAAAGGATATGGGCTGGGAAAAACCCGCAGAACAGTATTATGAACTGATAAGCGGGGCACGCTTCTGTAAAAAGGAAAAATGAGGACTTCGGAAACAGGTAAAAGAGGAAATCAGGAGCAGGGCGAGGTTTTCCGAAAATGTCAGAAATCAGAAAGCATTATTTTCTCCCCGAATACTGCATAATTGCCGAAGAGAGGGCTAAAAGACCTTCGGATTTTGCAGGGGCAGCCGAAGCTTCCGAAAAAAACCACTCTGAAAACTGCGTGTTCTGCGGGGGGAATGAAGAAAAAACGCCTCCTGCAACTGCGGCATATAAGAAGGGAGAGGTCTTTGCCGATACCGAAGAAGAAAGAGTCCGCAACTGGGATTTTCGCTGTTTTCCAAACCTTTATCCTGCACTTTCTCCTGTCCCCTCTCCCCCCGAATTTCATGGAAAAGGGCTTGAAGCTTTCCCGGGGTTCGGTTTCCATGAGGTAATAGTGGAGTCCCCTGTTCACGGGAAAAACCTGAAAGATTTCTCAGATACTGAAATATCCGGGCTTATGCGGGTCTATAAGGACAGGGTATGCCATTACGCAGCCCGCGAAAAAGTCCGTTATGTCTCTCTGTTCAAAAACTCCGGAAAAGCCGCAGGCGCTTCACAGAACCATCCGCACAGCCAGCTCCTTGCCCTGCCGGTTTGCCCTCAGGTTCTGGAAAGGGAACTGAAAGCTATCAGGGAAGGAGAAAAGTGCCCTTACTGCGCGCTCCTTGAAAAAGAGAAAAACTCACCACGCCTTATCCGTGAAAATAGCAAATTTGTGGCTTTTGCCCCTTACTATTCAACAGGACCCTTTGAAGTATGGATCCTTCCAAAAGAACATATCAGTTTCCTGGGAGATTTTGGTCCGGAACTCCTGTTTGCCCTCGGGGAAATTTTGAGAGCGGTTCTCAGGAGTTACGGAAAAGTACTCGGGAACCTGCCCTATAACCACATGTTTTACCAGCTTTTCGAAACTCCGGAGTACCACCTGAACCTGAGGCTGCTGCCCAGGATCTCCACTGCTGCGGGGTTCGAACTGAATACCGGAATTTACATCAACACGGTTTCTCCGGAAAAGGCAGCCTCATACCTGAGGGGGGATATTAATGAGCTGGCTCAGGAGAAATCCGGAGAAGAGAAATAAACAGCTGGAGTAAAAGTTTCCGCTATAGAACATGGGGAAAAAAACGGAGATATATTTATGTACAATTAAAAAGGAATAAAGTTAGGGAAGTATAGAGATGTATCCTTAATGCGAAAATTGTTCTGCAGATCAGGCATATCTGGAGAAATCCTGTCCTGAACAGGTACGTGAAGGGTTTTAGGGGAAAACGGACAGAGAAATTACAGCGAGAAAGGCGCAACCTGAGTTTACCGATCTGGAAAACTATAATATATAAGGTAAACAGAAGGGTTTTAACAGCACAGGTTGGGGGATACCTGTAACTTTTAGAATCCGTGATGTCCTTCACTTGACAAAAAGGAATGAGTGAGTCTATGAAAAAGATTCGAGTAGGAATGTTTAGCTGGGAAAGTTTGTATTCGATACGTGTAGGTGGGATTTCACCCCATGTATCCGAACTCTCTGAGGCTCTTGCAGCCAAGGGTCATGAGGTCCACCTTTTTACCCGAGGCAATGAAAATAATGATGAAATAATCCGAGGAGTCCACTACCACAGAGTTGCATGCGACCGGAATGGAGGGATAGTGGAACAGATGAACAGGATGTGCGACGCCATGTATTGTCGGTTCCTGGACGTGCGGGAGGAAGCAGGAGAGTTTGATATCCTCCACGGGCACGACTGGCATCCTGTAAATGTCCTCTGCAGGATTAAAGCCCAGTTTGGGCTGCCTTTTGTCCTGACTTTCCACAGTACGGAATGGGGGCGCAATGGAAACCTCCACGGGGACTGGTGGGAAGCAAAGGAGATTTCACACAGGGAATGGCTTGGCGGGTATGAAGCTTCTGATGTAATTGTTACGTCTACGATTTTGAAAGAGGAAGTCAAGCACATTTACAAAATTCCCGATTACAAGCTCTGGGAGGTCCCCAATGGGATAAACGTGGGGAAAATAAAAAGGGAAGTTGACCCCGGAACGATAAAAAGAAACTACGGCATCCACCCATGCCTTCCTGTAGTGCTCTTCACCGGAAGGATGTCTTACCAGAAGGGACCTGATCTGTTAGTTGAAGCTGCAGCAAAAGTCCTGAGGAAACGGGATGCCCAGTTTGTGCTCATAGGAGAAGGGGAGATGCGTGCTCAATGTGAAAACCAGGCTAACAGGCTTGGGATTGGAGGCTCCTGCAATTTCCTTGGTTATGCCCCGGATAACACCGTCATAGACTGGTTTAACGCCTGTGACCTTGTCTGCGTCCCGAGCCGGAACGAACCCTTCGGGATAGTCGTGCTTGAGGCATGGGATGCGAGAAAGCCGGTGGTTGCAAGCGATGCGGTCGCTCTTGTTGAGAACTTCAGGACAGGCATCATTGCCCATAAAGAGCCCTCTTCCATTGCCTGGGGCCTCAATTACGTACTTGAGGGGCTCGGCCGCAACAGGATGGGAGAGAAGGGTTACGACCTCCTGAAAAAGAGATACAACTGGGAAACGATAGCTGCAAAAACCCTTGAAGTATATGAAAAAGTGATCGAAAAAGCCTGAATGCTTGAAATAGAATACTTGAAAAATGAGCTTACTTGAGAAATAAGCCTGCTAAGAAAATTCTGAGCACTTAAATTCTGAGTGTTTAAAATTCTGAATACTTAAAATCCGGAGTGCTTAAATTCTGAGTGTTTAAAAAAGTTAGAAGAGGAAGAGGTTATACGACGTCTTCCTCGTCATCTTCATCGAATTCTTTGTAACTGTCACTTCCGACCATTGCTGCCGAGATTGAGTCAATCCCGTCAAGCCACTCTGCAACAATGCCGTATGGAAGTTCAGCCATAACATCTTCAGGCAGGCTCTGTCCTTTGAGCACGATTGCGCCGCACTGTGCAGTGTAATCAAGAGCAAGTTCAAGGTTGTCCGAGGCTTCGGCATCGATTGCTGCTTTTATAAGGTCATCGATATTTGCTTCTTCCTCATAATCACCCATAACATAGCATTCAAAGGCGACAAGCGCCCCCATAAGAGAGGTCTGTACCGAATCGATCATAAGGTCGATATCTTCAGAAATTGGGTCGACCTCGGAAAGCACGATATCCCTTATCTCCTCAAGAATTTGCAGAGCTTTTTCCTTGGAGAGCATAGCTTTTTCAAAGCGAGCGGTTACTTTCAGGCAGGCAAGGATCACGTCATCAACCATATTGACGAATACAGCGCTTTCCTTACCGGCTTCTTCTTCTGTTTCTTTGATTTGAAAACCGCTTTCCTTTGCCCGTCCGAGCCAGTTTTCCCAGCGCTTTTGGGTATAGAATTCATAGGGGGGGACCTGGTTCATTTCATGTTCAGGCACTTATAACACCGCTTTATACCTTTTTTATTAATTGATTATCAGTCTTACTATTACTAAAAGGTGTTTGTTTATGTTCACCAGGCAAGTTTCACTTTTTTCAAGGAATTGCCGGCTTCACATTTTGAGTCAAGGCTTTCAAGGACCTCTACAATTTTGCACTTGTCCCCTTTTAAAAGCCCTTCCGGATGGCAGACTTCATACACGCTGCATTCTCTCTTTCCACATTTGGCGGGCTCATACATAATTTTTGCCCCTTCAACGGCTTTTCTCGATTCCAGGGTTGTAAGGATAGGAGCCCTGCTGACGTCTACAGCAAGCACCCCGCTGTCATGCAGGAAACATTCGTGTATGTCTTTACTTTTGATTCTCTCGACCCTATACCTGCGTCCGGGTTCAAGGTTAAGGCAGGTATTCTTCAGCCGGCATTTCTTGCATTCAGGCATTTCACCTTTGAATATGAATTCGAGCCCTTCCCTTGCCAGCCGTGATCCGATGAGTGTTATTTTTGTATCGCTTTCTGTCATAATAGTTCTTCCATTTAAATTTATTCTGGCACTTGTTTGTTTTTCGGGATTCCTGGAGCTTATCCCGAAATATTCCGAATTAGTATTGAGATTGGACCTGAAGTTAGGCACTTAAGACGGATTATCCTGAATAAATTGAATTCACTCAAACTCAATGGGCCATTAAAACTTATTAGATCCGAACCCCGGCCTGAAAGGTTCTGATATATCATTGTTTATCTTTATGATATTTCAAACAGTTGCTGATTTTTTGCTTCAGCCTGAGTTAGAACAACTTTTCAACTTATGACCTTTGTGATTCTTGCAACCTTCTCGGCTGCCGAGGGGGTAAGCCCGTTTCCGAGAATTGTGTAGCGGTCCGGGCGGATACTGTGTGCATGTAACAGGGCTTCGACTATATATTTATCTTCTATGCCCAGTTCTTCTGAATTTGTGGGAGCCCCGATCTTTTTTAAAGCGTCCCGGATCTCCTGCCAGTTTCCTCCGTGCAGGTACATCATCATGATTGTACCCACTCCGCACTGTTCACCGTGCAGCGCAGGCTTTGGGGCAATCCTGTCAAGGGCGTGGCTGAACATATGTTCCGATCCCGAAGCCGGCCTTGAAGAGCCTGCAATGCTCATTGCAACCCCATTTGAGACCAGGGCTTTTACCACAAGCCGGGCAGAGGATTCATGCTCGGGCTTTATCGAATCGGCATTTTCTATTACCACCCTTGCTGCCATACGGGAGAGAGCGGCAGCGTATTCCCCGAAGTACTCGTTTCGGAGTCGGCTTGCAAACTCCCAGTCCAGGACTGCCGTGTAATTGGAAATAATGTCTCCACATCCGGCTGCCAGAAATCGGAAAGGAGCCGCTGAGATGATTTCGGTGTCCGCAACTACGGCAATAGGGGCCTGGGCCTGTACGGAAGCGTTTTTTCCGTTGTCAATTACCGAGGCGCGAGAAGACGCAATTCCGTCGTGAGAAGCTGCCGTCGGCACACTGATAAAGGGAATTTCGAGCCTTGTAGAAGCGAGTTTTGCAAGGTCAATGGACCTGCCGCTTCCTATCCCGAGGAGAAAAGTCGTTTCGGTCTCGAGGGCTTTTTGCATTATTTTCTCGACTTCCTCCATGGTTGCCCTGCAGGTAAGAACCGTTTCTGCGCTGCTCCCTGCGTTTTCCAGGAGTTTGCTTACTTTTTTACCCGCAACGTCCCGGGTAGTGTTCCCGGTAACTATCAGCGCATTTCCTTTCAGTTTCAGGTCCCTGCAGACATCTCCGATTTCCTCAAGTACACCATGCCCGATAAGCACGTCCCGTGGAAGCTGCATCCATTTTGCGCTGTTTTTATTGATGGTCAATTTTATACCCGCATGAATTTTTTGTTGTGATATTTAGTTGTGATATAGTGTATACTTGATTGATAAGGAAGGTTTAAAGCCAGCCGGTCTTGAAGTTTACTTACTGAAGATTTACATCTCAACTGTCTCTGCAGATATCTCTAATCATCCGGGTATTTAACACCAGCAGATAAGCATCAGATATTATATCGACGGATGATAAAACCCGCAGAAAATCTTGACAACATCAAATATAGGTTTAATAGGAGAACTTAATTCATTAACTTAATTCTCAGAGGGATTAAGAACGCAATACACCTGACCTGTTCACTCCACACCCTTCTTTCCCGACCTGACTTTTCGCCTGGAATAATGTTTCGCCAGGAATAACGTAAGGAATTCAGATACCTTACTGTAAATTAAATACAGGTACTTCACAGGGTAATTTACTTAAATCAATTACCTCTCTATTGACAGGTCTATTGACTCTTACTGATTAACAGATACAATTACATAGGTTAATTATAAAAATGTAGTAATATAATATCCATTTGATATAACATTCATATAACATATTTGCTTTTCCTGAAACAAAGCTTCGAGAAGGCAAAGAAATATCTGTGATTAAACCGAACACCGTTCACCAGTTGAGATCAGCACATTCAGAGTTCAGGAAAAAGTTTGTTTCAGATATATGAGCCAGTACGCAAATTCAGCTATGTACAGTAAGTATTAATTGTATTAGGTTATTGCCATTTTGAATGAGTGATAAGATGAGTATTTTAACGGATAAGATTTCACAATTTATCAATACCTACTATCTGGACCCCATAAGAACCGATGACGGGTATAACCTTGTAAATACATTTACCTGGGCAATGGTACTGGGGGTCTGTATTTTCGGGGTTTTCAAGCTCCTCAAAAAGCTGGAAGTAAAAATAACCCCCGAATTTATTCTCTCAATCCTGCCATTCGTACTTGCAGGCTCTTCTCTGCGCGTGCTTGAAGATTCCCCTGCAGGCATCTTTCACCCTCCTTTCACCTATTTGCTTATAACCCCGAATATTTACTTCCTGGTCTTCGGGGTAACCGTAGTCTGCCTCTGGCTCTCGATAAAGCTGCAGAAGGCAGGACTTGTGAAGGATTATCACCCCGTGTTTGCAGGCTTCGGGCTGGCATGGTTTTTCTTAAACCTTGGTACTCTGCTATATTTTGAGAACATTGTAGCCGCTTACGTTCCTATCTTTGTGATTGGAGCAGGAACAGGGCTGACCTTTACCTTTTACCTGGTTGCCCGCCACTTTAAATCCTCGATTTTTACCGACCCCCTGAACCTCTCCATCCTGCTTGCCCACATGATGGATGCTTCTTCGACATACATAGGGATAGATAAACTGGGATACTTTGAAAAACACGTGCTTCCATCTTATCTCATTAAACTTACGGATACTGCATTGGTTATGTATCCATTGAAGCTAATTATCTTCGTAGGGGTTCTTTATGCACTTGATACCCAGTTTGAGAAAGATGAGGAGTCCGAAAACCTGAAAATGCTTATTAAGATGGTTATTTTGATCCTCGGGCTTTCTCCGGCAACTCGAAACACAATCCGCATGATGCTGGGAATCTGAAAGGAATGGAAAACAGAGACCTGCAGCCGGCACCCGGGAATCGGAAAGAAACGCGAAACCGGTGCCTGCAACTGGCACCAGGATATTAAGTCTTTGTTGGGGATAAACATGGAAAGAGAGGAAGACTATTATTTGGGGGAAAGAAACGGAGAAGGACGAGCAGAAACTCCCGAAGACGAGAGGGAAGAAAAAATATATGCTCCCGTGGAAAATGTCTTAGCTGGCAGCGGAGAAACAAAATCCCGGTCGGCGGGAGGAAGTCCTTCGAAAATATCCGAGTTTACCAGCTACCTGCGTTTTATCTGGCCTTATTTCCTTATCGTTGCAGGGGTATTTTTCGTGGCTCTGCTCGCAGGCTATAGTTCATCGGCAAATTTTCCGGATATGGCTGATGAACTCATGAAAGGTTTCAGTTCCCGTTTCGAGCCTCTCCTGGCTATGCCTCCGATAGTTATTATGTTTGGAATCTTTCTTAACAATGCCTTTGTGAGCCTGCTCTTTCTTGTACTCGGGCTCGCCTTTGGTATTCTTCCGGTATTGTTTGTCGCCTTCAACGGATATGTTGTAGGAGTAATCTCGCACCTCGTAGCCCAGGAAAAAGGCCTGCTTTTTATCACACTTGCTCTGCTCCCGCACGGGATATTTGAACTGCCCATGGTCTTCCTGTCAGCCGGAATAGGGCTCAGACTCGGGCACCAGGTTTTCGCTGCACTTATAGGCAGGCACACTGAAATTAAAAAAGAATTTAAAGAAGGGATGAGATTTTATTTCCGCTGGATTGTGCCCTTTCTTTTCCTGGCAGCTGTAGTTGAGACCTTTATTACACCTTTGATCCTGAGTTTCCTCTAAAAATCAGATAAAACGAAGCTGCCGTGAGAGGGCAAACCAGCTCTCCAGCTTACCCTCCATTATATAAATGATTACTTCTATTAGAAAGGGTTTTAATAGGTAAAGCTGTTAATGGGGAAAAATCCAATCAGAGCTTTTGTTTCATAATACCTGGAAAGCCAACGCAGGGGCCTGTATTTCAGGCATGACCTGTATTTCAGGCATCTCATCTCGAATATCAGGGAAAGAATCACACAGGATAAGACCTGATCACCATCTCACAGAAGTATCAACACCTCGAAAAAGCTGAGGGACATCATATATGATTGACAGGAAAGAAATTAAGGAAATCGTTGAAGGCTATTACGCGCATGCTGATAAGATTAAAGTGGGAACAATTGCCTCTCACTCGGGACTCGACATCTGCGACGGAGCAGTTGAAGAAGATTTCAGGACCCTTGCAGTCTGCCAGGCAGGCAGGGAGAAGACTTACACCGAATACTTCAGGGCTCAGAGGGACCCTTACGGGAGGATAAAGAGGGGAATTGTTGACGAGGCAGTTGTATATAAGAAGTATAACGAAATCCTTCTGCCCCAGAACCAGCAGAAACTGGTTGACGAGAAAGTGCTTTTTATCCCTAACCGCTCTTTTACCTCCTACTGCAGCATCGATGAGATAGAAGATAATTTCAGAGTGCCCATGGTAGGGAGCAGGAACCTCCTCAGGAGTGAGGAGAGAAGCGAACAGCAGAGCTATTACTGGATCCTTGAAAAAGCCGGGCTTCCGTTCCCGGAAAAAATAGAATCTCCCAGGGACATCAACGAACTCGTAATGGTAAAGCTCCCCCATGCTGTAAAGAAACTCGAAAGAGGCTTTTTTACGGCTTCAAGCTACAGGGAATACCAGGAAAAATCCGAAGCCCTTATAAAGCAGGGAGTTATTACGCGCGAGGCTCTCGAACACGCCAGGATCGAGCGTTATATCATAGGCCCTGTGTTCAACCTTGATATGTTCTACTCCCCGATCGAGCCGAAAATGAGCAAGCTGGAACTCCTTGGCGTTGACTGGCGCTTTGAGACCAGCCTTGACGGGCATGTAAGGCTTCCTGCCCCGCAGCAGATGGCTCTTGCCCCGCACCAGCTTACTCCGGAATACACGGTCTGCGGGCACAACTCGGCAACTCTTCGCGAGTCCCTCCTTGAAAAGGTATTCGAAATGGGAGAAAAGTATGTAAAAGCCACTCAGGAGCACTATGCCCCCGGAATTATAGGACCTTTCTGCCTGCAGACCTGTGTGGACAAGGACCTGAATTTCTATATTTATGATGTGGCCCCGAGAGTAGGCGGCGGGACCAATGTGCACATGTCAGTCGGGCATTCCTACGGTAATTCCCTCTGGAGGAAGCCGATGAGTACGGGCAGAAGGCTTGCCTTTGAGATCAGGCGCGCCCTGGAGCTCGAGAAACTTGATATGATCGTCACATAAATTTATTAAGGCTTTCCGGCATTAGTAGATATGAGTTGTGCAGGATACCGTAAACTTTAAAAGTATCATCCGAATCTGCTAGATTCAAACCGGAACAAAAAATTTAATAACAGAACTTACCCGGGCTTCCAGCCTGTAAATTCAGAATTTGCCCTGGGAAAGGGGTTTGGGCTCATGCAAGGCCCGTTCCGGAAAAATCCCGCTTCATTTACAGCTTATAAAGAACCAAGGATCACATAGTGAATTAAGAATCAGATCAGGTTTAGAGTTGAAATCTGCAGACCCGGAGTTAAAATCCCTGAAGGCACAGATTTCGGAAAAATACCTGCCTTATATCAGATTATCTTCACTCTACTGGAGGAAACTACAACTTGAGTCAGCCCTGTGTTAATATCGGCATGGTAGGCCATGTCGACCATGGAAAAACCACACTTGTCAAAGCTTTATCCGGCGTGTGGACGGATACGCATAGTGAAGAAGTAAAAAGAGGTATTTCGATAAGATTGGGGTATGCCGATTCCCCATTCATGAAATGCCCTAAATGTCCTGAACCTCAGTGTTATACTGTGGAGAAGACCTGCCCCAACTGTGGAGAGAAAACGGAAGAACACAGGACAGTGTCCTTTGTAGACGCCCCGGGGCACGAAACCCTTATGGCAACAATGCTCTCCGGTGCTGCAATTATGGACGGGGCAGTGCTTGTAATTGCCGCAAATGAAGACTGCCCGCAGCCCCAGACAAAGGAACACCTGATGGCTCTGGACATCATCGGAATTAAAAACATTGTTATAGTCCAGAATAAAATCGACCTCGTATCAAGGGAAAAGATTGTCGAGAACTACCACCAGATAAAAGAATTTGTCAAAGGGACAGTTGCCGAAAACGCGCCTGTAATCCCGATTTCTGCCCAGCAGAATATTAACATTGATATCCTTATCGATGCCCTGGAAACCCAGATCCCGACTCCTGTGCACAAGGTGGACAAGCCTGCAAGCATGCTGATTGCCCGGTCTTTTGACATTAACAGGCCCGGAGCCTCAATTGATGAAATCCGCGGAGGAGTTATCGGAGGCACCCTTACAGAAGGCGTACTTCACCCGGGAGACGAGCTTGAGATCAGGCCCGGAATAAAAGTCACAACCGAAGGCAGCACCAAATGGATTCCTATCCTGACCACGATTTCATCCATTTATGCAGGCTCTACTAAGGTAGATGAAGCGACTCCGGGAGGGCTTCTGGCTGTCGGAACCTACCTTGACCCTACCCTGACAAAAGGCGACTCTTTAACCGGACAGATCGCAGGCGCTCCAGGCACCCTGCCCGAAACCAGGCACCAGTTTGTCATGGAACTGCACCTGCTCGATAGGGTTGTGGGAGTCACCAGGGAAGAAAAGATCAATGAAATCAAGACCAGTGAACCTCTTATGCTCAACATAGGGACTGCAACGACCGTAGGGGTTGTCACAAGTGCCCGAAAAAATGAAGCTCAAGTGGCACTCAAGCGCCCAATAAGCGCAGCCGTCGGGGCGATGGTCGCTATCAGCAGGAGAATCGATTCCCGCTGGCGGCTCATTGGAGTAGGGGTAATAAAGAGTTGAAAGTCATAATCGATACTAACGGGTTCATGATCCCTGTCCAGTTCGGAGTGGATATTTTCGAAGAACTGAAAAGGCTGGGTTTTAATGAGTTCTATGTGCCTGAAGCTGTTGTATTTGAAATAGAAAAACTCATAAAGCGGGAAAAAGGTTCAAACAGAACAGCCGCAAAGGTTGCCAGGTCCATGATGGACAGGTGCGAGCGAATAGCCGGAACGGGGCCTGCGGATGACGTGATTCTCAGGCTCGCGGGCGAGATGGAAGCGGCTGTTCTGACAAACGATATAGGGTTGAAGCGCAGGCTTGCCGAAAACGGGATCCAGACCGTGTCTCTGCGCCAGAAAAACAGACTTGATGTTGTCTGAAAACCCCACCGGACATTTCCGGGCAGCAGTTCCATTGATTAAGTTTAGGGTGATTAGCAGATGTATAAATTAATGAAACTCGTTGATACTGTTCGCATTCCTCCCACCCTTCTCGGGGAAGAAATAATGCCTACCATTAAAAACGCGTTACGGGAAAAACTTGAGGGGCAGGTTGACAAAAAGCTTGGCTCCCTTGTCGCTGTTTACAATATCGACGAGGTCGGAGAAGGGCACATCCTCGTAGGAGACGGGGCTGTATACTATGATGTGACATTCGAAGCCGTAATGTTCCTTCCGGAGCTCCAGGAGATTATTGAAGGAGAAGTCGTGGAAGCCGTCGGCTTTGGAGTTTTCGTTGGAATGGGCCCGATGGACGGGCTGCTCCACGTTAGCCAGATTACTGATGACTTTATTTCTTATGATGCCAAAAACGCAAGGCTTGTCACTAAAAACGGAGGCAAAGCAATTGCCGAAGGGGACCATGTAAGAGCCAGAATTGTTGCGGTCAGCATCAATGAAAGGGAACCAAAGGAAAGCAAGATCGGGCTTACCATGCGCCAGACTGCCCTTGGGAAACTGCAGTGGCTCGAAGAAGCCCGCAGGAAGAAGCAGCCTCAGGAAGCCCCAGGCGAAGAGACTGCCTGAATAAAAGAAGGCAAAAGAGAGGATTGCAATGTCAGAAAAAGTCTGTCGACACTGCTTGAGGGTCCTGGATGGGCAAACATGTCCTGTTTGCGGGACTTCGGACCTTGCAGAAGAATGGAGTGGACTTGTTATTATCCTTGACACAGAACGCTCGGAAATCGCAAAAAGACTCGGGGTTGACATCCCGGATAGATTTGCCTTGAAGGTGCGCTGAGTTGAGTGTTCATATCGAACTTCCGATAGAACTTCGCCCACTTATGAAAAGACCCCTGGGCACTTTATACAGGGGGAAGGGCAGGGATACCGTAGAAAAGTTTGTAGGGGAGCTTGCAAGCCCCACAAAACTTATATCCGTAGGGGATGTTACTACCTTCCACCTGCTCGAAGCCGGGATAATTCCGGACATCTGTATTGTGGACAACCGAACCAAAAGGAAACCGGTATCCAGAGATGTGTCGGACCGGAACAGGGATAAAGTCTATGAAGAAGTTTCGGTTGACAACCCTGCAGGGATTATCACCGATGAGCTGATAAAAACCCTTTGCGAAGCGTTTGCCTCAGAAAAGCTTCTCCGCATTTTTGTAAGGGGAGAAGAGGATCTGGCAACCCTTCCGGTAATCCTTATGGCCCCGCTGGGGTCTGTGGTCCTTTACGGGCAACCTGATGAGGGCGTGGTCTTTGTGAGGGTCACTGAGGAAAAGAAAGAAGAAATAAGGGTACTTTTTGAAAAGCTCATCAGCAAAAATCAGAATACTGAATTGGATAAGATACGGAGAATTTTAGATGGACATAAAGATCCTTAAAGACAAAAATAATTCACTTTTAAACAGAAGGGAACTGGATTTCATCGTGAAATATGAAGGTTCGACTCCTTCCAGAAGTGATGTCAGGAACAAACTCGCTGCAATGTTGAACGCCCCCCTTGAGCTGCTGGTAATCCAGAGAATCAAGACCGAATACGGAATGCAGGAAAGCAAGGGCTATGCAAAGCTCTACGCAGATGCAGACCGCATGAAACAGGTAGAACTGGAATACGTCCTGAAGAGGAACCCTGCCCCGGGAGCAGAAACTGAGGAAGAAGAGGCTTAAGCCTTATTGAGGTGTATAAATATGGCAGTAAAAGATTACTACAAAGTCCAGGGCGACTCCGTAACCAGACTCAAACAGTTCTGTCCCAGATGCGGACCCGGTGTATTCCTTGCCGAACACAAAAACCGCCTTGCCTGCGGAAAGTGCGGCTACACCGAATTCAAGAAATAACCCGCACGGGAAATCATAACTCATTTTTCAACACGAACCGCAGGATTTTTCCTGCGGCTCCTTTCATTCACGTCCTCTTCCGGAGGAAAATCTTTCAACATTTTCTTTGAAATCTATCGAGTCTTTTCTTTGTGAATCTTCCAATTTTTTCTAAAAATAATCGACCTCAGTTTTTTCTTAAAATAATCGATTCCAGTTTTTTCTAAAAATAGTCAAATATTTTCATTAAATATTCAGGTCTTTTCTTTGCAGTTTATAACAAATTCGATTCACTATTTTCATGCAAGTTGCCGCAGGTCTCCTTTTAATATTTATAATTTTCCAGACCCCAATTGTTTATCACATAAAAGATCATTAAGTCACGTTAATAGGTTATGTTCATGCAATAATTTATCTATTTTGTATGCTAATTTCTATTTGGAAGTAACATCCAATATTTAGATTATTTTTGGGGATATCTACAGGATATCCACGGAAAGACTGCAGTCAGAAAACTGAGAGACGCTATATGGCAAGGAGAAGGATAAAATATGCCTGAGGAAAGTGTGAAAACAACAATAGTCAGAGTAAAGAATATTCACATAAAAAGCCTGAAAGTAAAGGGCCTGAGACCAAAACCTCTTATTATAAAGAACCTGAATTTAAAGGACATCAGGAAAGCAAAGGGGTAACATGTCAGAGAAAAACACAAGAAAGAAAATAATCACAATAAAGGACTCGAACATAAAAAACCTGAAAATAAAAGGTCTGGGGCCAAAACCCTTTATCATAAAGAACCTGACCTTAAGGAATGTCAGGCTGATCTTCAAACTCCCGCCGGAAAAGAAAGAGTAAGGGAATCGAGACAGCACTGCAAAAAACGAAAACGGAAAAAAATAGGCGAGAAGCTTTTCAAAATGAAAAAATGTTCTTTTGAATATTCGGGAATAATATCAACTGATAGAGAAAAACGTCAAACTTTACCTTCACAAAAGCTCTTTTTTACATAAACTCTTTTTTACATAAACTCTTTTTTACATAAGCTCTTTTTACATAAGCTCTTTTTACATAAGCTCTTTTTACATAAACTCTTGTTTGCATAAGCTCTTTTTTGCAGTAAATATCCCAGAAACTGAGCCTGAGGCTTAAGCCAGATCCCAAATTCAGTAAATAAGTAACTCTTTTCTGTAGCCGTATATATAGCCGGGAGCAGATATAATTCCACACAAATATTTTTAGAAGAGAACTCCGGGGGGAATATGCAATCTCTTTACGCCAGAGCCTGGTACAGTAAAGCCCTTGCTCTTTTGAACCTGAAAAATCCAATCGAGTCAGAGAAAAATTTTGAAAAGGCTCTTGAAGCTTTCGATGCCCTGCTTGAGATAAACCCTCAGGACACGATAGCCTGGCAATATAAAGGAAATATACTGCGGCATCTGGACCGACCTGAGGAAGCGCTTGAGGCGTTTGAAAGGGCTCTTGCCTTTGACCCGGATAACGTTTCCGCCCGCTACTTTAAGGGGCTTACACTCGGGTACCTGAACCTTCCTGAACGAACTCTGGAGGCTTTCGAGGGGGTGCTTGAAAGAGATCCGAAACATGCAGGAGCTCTTTACTACAGCGGGCTTGCCTTAAACCAGCTCGGAAGGCATATAGAAGCCGTTTCAGCCCTCTCGGGGGTTCTTGAAATAAATCCAGAGAACCCCGGGGCCCGGTACTACAGGGGAGTGTCCCTCTACATTCTGGGAAAGAGTGCAGAAGCTCTTAAAGCGTTTGAGGAGACGCTGGCGCTGGAACCCTCCCACGCAGGGGCATGGGAAGGCAAGGCAAAAGCATACCTTGCCCTGGGAAAAAGAAGGGAAGCTTTGAGAGCATGTGAAAAGGCTCTGGAGCTTGAACCCTCTTCTGCAGGGGCATGGGAAACTCAGGGGAAAATCCTGGAAAGCATCGGGAAAAAAGAAGAAGCACTTGGAGCTTTTGAAAGAAGCCTTGTACTTGAGCCCATGAATGCAGGGAACAGGATAGAAAAAGGCAGGCTGCTCGGAAGCCTGGGAAGATATGAGGAAGCGCTTGAGGCTTTTGAAAGCGCACTTCGGATGGACGGTTCTCTTACCGGGGCAAAAATCAACAGGGGAAAGGCCCTCATGGCTCTTGGGAACTATCAACAGGCGCTTGACTCTTTCAAGAAAAACCTTGAAGAGAACCCCGGAGATTCAGAAAGCTGGGGCGGGATGGGCAGCTGCTTCCTCGCCCTCGGGAAATATTACGAAGCAATGAAAGCTTACGAAAAAGCCCTCTCCCTGGGGCCTGAAAACAGCTACATCATGAGCGGTATCGGGGAAATCTATTATCAGCTTGGGGACTATTCCAGAGCCCTGGAGGCTTTTGAACAGGCTTTGAGGCTTGATATCGAAAACTCCTTCGCCTGGAACGGAAAAGGAAATGTGCTCTGCAAGCTCGGGAAGTACCTGGAAGCCCTTGAAGCTTATGAGAGTCTCCTTACACTTGATTACGAAAGCCTGCCTGCCCGTTACAACCGCGGAGTTGTCCTCTCCAGGCTTAAGAGCCGGCAAAAGGAGGCAGAAGAGCCTCTTGAAAGCCAGCTCCAGACAGCATTTAAAAAATACCTTGAGCTGTCCGGGAAGCTCCCTGAAGATAGAATAGGGATTGAAGGCTGGAAATACAGGGGACTTGCTTTTGCCGAACTTGGGGAATATAAAGAAGCCCTTCAAGCTTTTGAAAGGGCGGCGAAGTACAGGTCCGGGGATATCTCCCCCCTGACCTGCCGGGGAATTGCCCTTATATGCCTTGGAAAATATGAGGAAGCTCTGGAAGCTTTTGAGCAGGCTGAAGAGCTTTTTTACACAGGCATAGGCGCAGAAAAAACCGGAGAGCCCGGGGAAGAAAGAGAAGCGGAAATGTCCTGGGTTCTGGACTCCGCCGGGAAAAAACCCGTGCTGGAAAGGCTCAGGACCGCGAAAGGCTTTGCCTTTGACGCTCTTGGCAGGTATGGAGATGCCCTTGTAGCCTTTGAGAGTGCCAGAAAGCTTTCGGGAAACGGAAAAATCGCCTGTTCCGGGAAAGGCCTTGTTTTTGTACACTGCGGAGAATGGAAAAAAGCCCTGGAAGCGTTTGACACAGTCCTCATCTTCGATCCGAAAGATATCCCGGCTTCGATAATGAAAGCCTTTGCCCTGATAAGGCTCCGGGAGTTTGAAAGGGCTATCGAGGTCCTCGATCAGCTCACTGCAGAGGACACATGCCCTGATCTTTCCTCCTGCCTGCGGGGTTTTGCCTGTTCCAGGCAGGGAGATTTTGATAGGGCCCTGAAGGCTTACAGGAAAGCAACCGAAGCAAACCCGAAAAACATTCATGCCAGGAACGGGCTTGCAGAGATTTACTTCAGGCTCGGGAACAGCAGGGGGGCATTAAAAGAGCTTGAAGCTTCAATTGCAGAAGCCCCGGAAAACGCATTTTCAAGGAACCTGAAAGGCAGGGTGGAGCTTGAAGAACAGGCATGTGAAAATGCTCTTGAGTCCTTCAGGCTGGCTCTTGCCCTGGATGCGGAAGACCAGAGGCTCCTGCTCTGGGATGCATATGCCAGGTATATGTATGCAGAAGCTTCTTTTGAGGAGAACAGTGCACGTTTCAGGTACATGCTCCTTGCAGCTGCCGGAAAACTGGAAAAAGCAGCCATTTGCCAGGCCCCCGAGAACAATGAACTGAAGGCTTACGCCCTGTACTTCCTGGGCCTTTTTTACTGCAAGGCCCATTACTTCCGAAAAGCTTCCGAAAGGCTTGAAGAATGCCTGAAGCTTGAAAATTCCGGGAAGATGAAACAGCCTGCAGCCCTGCTCCTTAAAAACATCCGTACAGGCCGTTCAGGATCGGCATGGTGGGAGTGGTGGCTTGCTCCGGGAACATACGGGATTCTTAAAAAAGCAGGTTTCGGGTTAATTTTCCTTTTGATATTCAGCCTGCTGCTGTCCCATCCCGCAGCCTCAACCCTCCCCCTCATATCCTGGCCTGCATCCGTTATAAACCGGGTTTTTTACCCTGCAGGGGAAAACAGTGCCTTATGGGAGCTTTATGGGAAGGAGTATGTAATCTCGATTCTGATTTTGTCCGCCCTCCTGCTGCTTCCGGCATTCGGGTTCGGCAGGCAGGAAAAAGAAGAACTTGAACTTGAAACGCTTACTCCGCCGCCTCCGGACTTTGACATCCCTGCATCCGTTCTGGAAGAGTTTACGGAAAAGCTTGAAAAAAGCCTGTTCTCTCCGGAACCCATGAGAGAAAGCATGGAAAAGCTCGGGAAATTTTGAAATCCGGAAAAGAAGGTAAAACCCATAAAAGAAGGGAAAGCCCATAAAAGAAGGGAAAGCCCATAAAAAAGGAGAACTCAAAAACCTTCGAGGATCTCAGAAAAGCAAATGTATATAACCCTCTCCGGTATTATCGAAGGCAGTGACAGCAAGTAGAGGAGAAGGACTGGAAGGAGACCGGAAGCCTTGAAAAACACATTCATCCTTGGAATCGAAGGCACTGCCTGGAACCTGAGTGCCGCAATCGTGACCGAGACCGAGATCATTGCCGAGGTCACAGAGACCTATAAACCCGAAGTCGGTGGAATCCACCCCAGGGAAGCCGCCCAGCACCATGCAAAGTATGCAGCAAGTGTTATCAAAAGACTCCTTGCAGAAGCAAAAGAAAAAGGAGTTGAGCCTTCAGACCTTGACGGCATAGCTTTTTCACAGGGACCCGGGCTCGGGCCCTGCCTTAGGACCGTTGCAACCGCAGCCAGGATGCTTTCCCTGTCCCTGGGCATTCCTCTTATAGGGGTCAACCACTGCATCGCCCATATAGAAATAGGGATCTGGCGAACCCCTGCAAAAGACCCGGTCGTTCTTTATGTGAGCGGGGCAAATTCCCAGGTTATCTCATATATGGAAGGGCGCTACAGGGTCTTTGGCGAAACCCTTGATATTGGCCTTGGAAACGCCCTTGACAAGTTTGCGCGGGGAGCAGGCCTGCCTCACCCCGGAGGCCCTAAAATCGAAGCCTGCGCAAAAGACGCAAAGCAGTATATCCCTCTCCCTTATGTGATTAAAGGGATGGACCTCTCCTTTTCCGGGCTTTCCACCGCTGCAAGCGAAGCCCTGAAAAAAGCCTCTCTTGAGGACGTCTGCTACTCCTATCAGGAAACAGCTTTTGCAATGGTTGTGGAGGTTGCGGAGCGTGCCCTTGCCCACACAGGGAAAAAGGAAGTGCTGCTGGCAGGCGGGGTGGGGGCAAATACCAGGCTTCGTGAGATGTTAAATGAGATGTGTGAAGCCAGGGGAGCAAAGTTCTATGTGCCCGAAAAGCGCTTCATGGGCGACAACGGGACAATGATCGCATATACGGGGCTCCTGATGTATAAGTCCGGAAATACTCTCTCCCTTGAGGATTCACGTGTGAACCCGAGTTTCAGGACTGATGATGTGAACGTGACCTGGATAAAGGAAGAGGAAATGAAAAAAGTCCCTGTAATCTCTCCCGAGACTTTCCTCAGGGCTCCCCCCGGAGAAAGGCTGGATAACGGGGCTGAAGCTGTTATTTACCTTGAGGAAGGACCTGAAGGAAAGAAGGTGCTTGTTAAGGAAAGGGTCCCGAAGGTTTACAGGCACAGAGAGATAGATGAGAGGATAAGAAGAGAAAGAAACCGCACCGAAGCCCGCCTTATGTCTGAAGCCAGGCGTGCAGGAGTGCCCACGCCGATCGTCTACGATGTTGAAGAATTCAAGCTCAAGATGCAGTTCATCGAAGGAGTCCCCATAAAGTACCTTATAACCCCTGAGCTTTCGGAAAAGGTCGGAGAGCTTGTAGGCAGGCTGCACAGTTCGGGGATAGTCCACGGAGACCTTACCACCTCAAACCTCCTGCTTGCAGGGGAGAGGCTTTATCTCATTGACTTCGGGCTTGCCTATTTTGACAAAAGCCTGGAAGCCAGAGGGGTGGACGTCCATGTGCTTTTCCAGACCTTTGAAAGTACGCACCGCGACCACGAAACCCTTGTTAAAGCTTTTGAAAAAGGGTATGGAAGTACTTTTATAGATTCAAGGGATGTACTCAAGCGAGTTGAAGAGATAAAAAAGAGGGCTCGCTATGCATAAGATAGTCTTTGTTACGGGAAATAAGGGCAAGTTTGCCGAAGTCAGGGATATCCTCAAAACTTTCGGGATCGAAGTCATCCAGGACAAAAACGGGTATCCGGAACTCCAGGAAGATGAACTTGAACCGATTGCAGCTCACGGGGCACAGTATGTTGCAAACAAACTGAACATGCCTGTGATGGTAGATGACTCCGGGATCTTCATAAATGCCTTAAACGGTTTTCCGGGCCCTTACTCCCGTTTTATTGAAGACAAGCTCGGAAATCCCAAAGTGCTCAAACTGATGGAAGGAGAAGAGGACAGGACCGCATATTTTAAAACCGTAATCGGATATTGCGAACCCGGAAAAGAGCCCCTGGTTTTCCCCGGAATAGTGGAAGGGAAGATCGCATACGGAGAGCGGGGCACGGGCGGCTTTGGATACGACCCTATCTTCGAATATCAGGGCCTGACCTTCGGGGAACTCGGGGACGCCGAGAAAAATAAGGTTTCCCACCGGCGCAGGGCTGTCGATAAATTCCTGGAATGGTTTACCAGCAGAGCTTAAAAACCCTTCATCTTCAGAGAAATTACCTGCAAAGGCCTGCTAACCTGAACTCACCTAACTTTTTCTTTTATTCACTTCTATTTTTTCACTTCTATTTTTCCGCCCTTTTTTCCACTTCCCTTTATTCTTCCAGTTTGTGTTTGAGCATATCAAGAGCCACACTTAGCTGATTTAGACCGAGTTTCAGGGCAATGGTAATGATCTTGTTATTCGAAGTATGGCCAAACTCTCTTTTGATTGCAAATAAATCCATTATGCACTGCTGATCCAGCACAAGCGGCCCGTCGAGAAGATCTTTTGAGGTAGGCTTTTTGCCTTTAATTTCAACTTTTCTCGGTTCGATTTTTGACTCTATTTCCGATTTTGCAGCCCCACCTCCGGCTTCTGGGGCTTCTGGCTTCTGCCCCTGGAAATATTCCATTTGCTGGAGACAGTGAGTCAGACAAACATTTACTACAAACTCTTCAACTTCCATGCCGTTAAGGGCTGCATACTTTTTTATTTCCTCAAGCTGTTCCTCAGAAAAAGGGATACATAACAGATTTTCATCGCATTCTTTGTTTATCCCAAACCCTCCTGTGTTTTCCGATAAATTGTACCTTTCATTTTCGTTAGAGTTTTATCTTTTGAACATTATTTTAATCAAGCTTGCTTTTGTCAGTCGTTTCCTGTTATTCTTTAGCCTGCCCTTTATCTTCAAGTTTTCCTTTTAGTTTTTAGCTGCCAGAAAAATAATCCATCATACTCCATCCCATTTAGTAAATTTTTTTACTATGTTATGAGCATTTATCTCTATATGAAGAAAATTATTTCCGACACTGCAGCCACAGATACGATTCCTCTTAAACTCGTAGTATATCTCGGGCTTCTGGCTGCAGTAGTGTTCCTTCTGGCCCATGCCTGGAATACGGCCTCGCCTGTCCTTCAGGAATCGGAAGTTAAAAACCAGGTCGAAACCGCTTCTCTTTCCCTGCTCTCAATCCAGAGCGGATATGCCCGGGATCCTGCAGACAGGTACGGCCCTGAGGGCAGCATGTGCACCCTGAGTTTTTCGCTCCCCTCCTCGGTCAGGTACGTCAGTTTCGGAGTGGAACCCGACCAGGACTGCAACGGCAACCTGACCGACTCGCAGTGGGTCTCGGAAAACAATACCCTAATTTACCAGTATAAAAACGGGGTTAAAAAAAGAGTGCTGATCGAAGGAACCCCGGTCCACTTTATAAAAGGTACCCGGAATTCGGAAGGTATGTGGGTCCCTGTCGAAAGCCATGAAAGCAACCAGACAGTTTCAGGGCTCGAAAGTACGGGTATAGTGATAGAATCCCCGGTTTCAGGCGAGTTCCTGTTTGAAATGGTTACCAAGGACGGGATAAGGTATACAATGGCCAGGTTCTGAACAATAGTCCAGCTTTGAACAATATTCCGGTTCTGAATATCAGGAAAAAAATCAGGAGTGGGAAATCAATAATGCTCTTGCGGGAGCCCCATCGCAGCCCTCAACTTTCAGGGGAAGGCATAAGAAAAAATACATCCCTGCCTCGACTGAACTGAGTTCAAGGCATTCCACAATGTTCACATTGTTTGAAAGCAGCGTGCGATGGGCAGGCAGGCTTTCTGAGGAGAGGCTGTCCACAGAAAAACCATCGATTCCTACTGTTTTGAACCCCTGTCGGACAATCCAGGCTGCACCTGTTGCACCAAGGTAAGCAGAATTCTCCGGTGACTCCTCAAGTTCCTTTATCTTATAGCTTTCTTTTGCCTGAAAGCCCGAAGTCTCGGAATTTTCTTCTTTTTGGAAAGAAGCCTTTGTTTTCAGGAGGAGAATAGAAATCCCTGAACTACTGTCGACGACTTCTCTTTCCGGATAAGCCTCATCAAGGATGGAGTCTGTCAATGCCCCGCTCCTCCCGGAAAAATCCAGAACGATTGCCTCACCCATAAGGCTCCATGGATCCAGGCTGTCAACCGGAAGCCCGCCTTTCAGGACGTGAGATGGTGCATCAACGTGCGTGCCAGTATGGCTTCCGAAACTTAACCTGGAAACTGCACAGCCGTCCTTTTCGAGAGTGAGAAACTTTTCGATTGAAGGCTCCGGGTCTCCGGGAAAGATAGGAGTAAAAGAAGAAATAGGGACTGTGATATCCAGGATCTTTCCCTTAACCGGTATTTTTTCAGGGGAAAACATCTCTTCCAACCTTTTCTGACTTTTTTATTGTTATGACTTCGTACCGACTTTGCACCGATTTGATTCCTACTTTTCCGAAGCTGTACCACTCAAACTTCTCGGATTATTCCATGTAAATAATGGACCTGTTAGTACATTCATCTATGCATTTCATGCAAAGGTTACACTTTTTAGGATCAATTTTTGCAAGTTCGTTTTCTTCGTAAATGGCACCCACAGGACAGACGTCCTTGCATTTGCCGCACCTTTTGCAGCCGAAAACTACAACATATCCATCCTTCTCTGACATCAGTGAACCTTTGGCATACATGGATATATTAGTTTCTGAGCCAATAGTTTCCTAACCGGGCCCGGAAAAATTCTTTTTCGTTGCATTCCCTTCATAGGCATAAAGGAAAGTATAGGAAACAAGCCTTATATAGGACAAAAGAATATGCAGTCTCAGGTATGGAAAAGTTCACCGAGGATCAGACAGGCTCTTTTTGCAGCTACCTTTCCGAAGGCTGCAGGTTCTGCCAGCAGGGCGCTAAAATGGTGCTCTTTGTAACGGGACTCTGCCCGAAAAGCTGTTTTTACTGCCCGCTTTCCGATGAAAGGCGTGGAAAAGACCTGGTTTTTGCAAACGAAAGGCCTGTAAAAAGCGATGAAGACTTACTAAAGGAAGCCGGGCTTATGGACGCCCTCGGGACAGGGATTACCGGCGGAGAGCCCCTACTTAAAGTTGAGAGAGTCCTGTACTACATCCGCCTGCTCAAGTCCTCTTTTGGAAACGGTCACCATATTCATCTTTATACTTCCACGGCCCCGGACCGGGAAACCCTTGAAAAGTTAGCAGAAGCGGGCCTTGACGAAATCCGCTTCCATCCTCCACAGGCAGTATGGGGAGAACTCAGGCACAGCCCCTATGCGGATGCCCTGTTAAATGCAAAAGCCCTGGGCATGGAAACCGGAATAGAAATCCCTTCCCTTGAAGGGGCAGAGAAGGTTGCGGCTTTTACAGAGGAAACGGGAATTTTCCTCAACCTGAACGAACTGGAATTTTCCGACAATAACTCGAATGCCCTTCTTAAAAACGGGTTTTCCCTGGAATCAGACACCTCCTGTGCTGCTGCCGGTTCCCATAAACATGCTGAAAAGGCTTTTCAGGCGTGCAAACGGGTGCATTTCTGTTCCTCGACCTATAAGGATGCGGTCCAGCTGCGCAAAAGGTTTCAAAGGATTGCAAAAAACACGGCAAGAGAATTCGATGAAATCACGGAAGACGGTACCCTCATCTACGGAGTCATCAACGGTGGAAACCAGAAGCTTGCAGAAGAGATTCTCAGGGAGATTGAAGTTCCTGATGAACTTTTCGAAGTGAAAGAGGGGAAAATCGAGATCGCCTGGTGGGTGCTTGAAGACCTTAAGGACGGGCTCAAAGAAGAACTCGGACCCCTCGGAACAGGTATTTTCATCATCGAGAGACATCCTTTTGAAGACGGACTGCTTGTAGAACTGATCCCTCTCTGAAGATATCTACCCGGACTTTTATCCTTATCCTTTTTAAAGAAAGCAGGGAGAATTTTTTCCAGTGGACCAAAGAGAGACAAAATTTTATAGAAGATAGGGCAATAGAGTTTAAGGGGTAATAATCTCTAAGAGCAAAGAATCTCTAAGAGTTAAAAATCTAAGAACTAATAATCTCCGTCCGGATTTGATCAGAGTGGGGAGCTTCTGAATACTCAAATCCGTTTCATGTGGAAAAAACGCTATAAATTGGAAAAAGGGTCCTCATGCCATATCCTGTTGTACATGTTCTGTTTTTTTGGTTTTGCGTCAGCGCCGTAGCCGTATATGCCATAGCAAAAGCGATCTCTCGGAGAGAACTTTCATTAAAAGACTCAAAGAAGCTACTATTGCTGATGTTTGTCGGGGGTTTATGCACTCTATTCCCGGATATAACGGCCGTATACAACCTGTTCGTAAACGGCAATCTGGAACACTGCTCGATTGGCCCGGTCCCGACACATTCGCTTCTGTTCAGTTCAACTGCAATCCTTTTCGGAATGCTTGTCGGATATGCAGCATACAGGAATCTCAATAAAGCACTGTACATGGCAATTTTTGCCGGGTCTGCCTTTCTCACACATCTGCTGTTAGATGACATCTCAGAAGGAGGCTGCGCTTATCTCTATCCGCTATATAATAATCATATCAGCGTATTCTCAATAATGGATACAGGGTTCGCAGAGGCGGGCCTATTTAAGTACCTGACAGTATCTTTTGTATCCGTTTTCTGTGTTTTTATTGTGATATTAATGGCGTTGTTTGCTTTGAATCGATTCGAGTTTGAATTCAGTTACATGACTAAAAAATAAAGTTTCTCTCAAGCAGACTTAATTCCAGATCTTTCTGACCGACCCATACAACCTTATTCACTGTACGGGGTCGTTCTCTTTTTTCAGGACCGCCAGACAAGCTGGAGGAAGTGCTTATAATTACCAGAATTGAAAAAAGGCTTCCCGGGATTAAAGAAAGCATTCTCTCAGCTCTGGGGGCATTTCTTTGGTAATTGTATCTCTTTATGGCACTGGCTTTCAAGTTGTTATGTATCTGGCTGGCAGATAGGCTCCAGCCATGTGCGGCGCAGGAGAGAAAAATTGAAAGATTCTCTCTGGATTCCGAGATGGATAAAACGATTAATCATAAAGCGCCAAAAGTAAAAATTAAGGGATAAAAATAATCACCCATCAATATAAATAAAGAAATTAGTAATGAAGAAATAAAAAAGTAAAAAAGAAATTAAAACCTGTAAATCAGGTTTGAAGGTCGCCTACGCCATCGAGTTTCTTAATAACTTTAGCCGGATAACCAAGAGCAAGGCTGTTAGGAGAGATATCCCGGGTAACCACAGACCCGATGCCTATTATCGAGTTTTCTCCAATCTCTACTCCCTGGGTGATTATACATCCGGGATTTACGGAAACCCCACGCCCTATTTTTATGGGAGCCATACTCCTAGGATATGCCTGTCTTGTGGTAAGGCTACCTCTCGAATGGGCAGATAGGATGCAGCGGTCCCCAATTTCCGCGTAGTCTCCCACTGTGATCATTTCGGGATGAATCCTGTCAAAGACCACATCATAGCCGACGTACACATTCTCCCCGATGTTTACGCCCCTCATCCTGTGCAGTTTAGCCCTCCATGAGGGGACAGGGGCGCAGGACGCGAGGCGTTCCAGAGCCCAGTTCTTCAGGTACTTAATTCCAAAGATGATTTTATTACTATGATAATGATCAGCCACTTCACGAAAAGTTACTTTATCTCTGTTAGATACAACGGTAGTCATGGTAATGCCCCCCATTTTGCGGTGAAAAACACCTGAAACCTACTTTCCATTACTCTTCCACCGATAAATATATTTCCTATAGTAAGGCTTGAACTACGTTAATTGAAGTTTGAACCATATTGACAAGGATTTATGAATACAATTTTGAAGGAAATTTAATTCTATGATAATCTATCATGTGAATGGTTATCTGTTGTGTGAATGATTACCTATCAAGTGAATGATTCTCGGTCATGGGAATGATTATCTGTCATGCGAGAGTCTTATCAGGTCCTACTTCGGGTTAAAATTTTCATGAGTAAAGATTTTTTAATTTCCACTGCATCATTCGGACACAGTTCACGACAGCAGTAGCACTGAATACATTTTTGCTGGTTGATTTTGAGGATCCTGCCCACTTCCTCAATCGCATGTGCTGAACAGTTCATAACACAGGCTTTGCAAAATGCACAGTTTGAGGTGTTGATAAAGGGCTTTACAGTTAACTGCTTTCGAAGAATTCCAATAATAAAAGAAGGCAGGTAGGCAGTAATTCCGCCTTCCGGCCTTTTGAACCTGACCTTTACTTCTTCCAAAGGTGTGCCAACAACCTCCGGATGTTCAGTCCCAAAACCCCTGGAGAGTGCAGCTTTGTTTGTAGGAACTTTCAAAGGGTCGATTCCGATGAGCTCAGAGGCTATGATATCCAGGGCTACACAGTCATAACTTGCCATGACTACGCCTGCAAAGACAGGGGTGCCGTTCGAAGGTCCGTTCCCTTCCATTCCTAAAACACCATCCATAACTGCAAGACGGGGCTTGACGATGGAGTAGATATCGACAACTGCATTTCCAAAAAGGCCCCTGTCTTCCAGGGCATGTGCCTGTTTCCTGTTTTTCTGAGGTATGGTCCCAAATAAGTTTTTGACTGCCCCTGTATAGAGAGTCAGTTCATGCGTCTTGAGTTTCGGAAGTGAGATTACCACATCAGCCTCAAGGACCGCTTTTGCGATATACAGACTAGGAAACTGCCCGGAACCGGGAACAGCGACCTCGGTGTAACCTGAAGTCTCGAAATTGATGAGCTCTGCACCGAAAGAGGATGCGGCTCCTTCAATTCCCGATGCACGAAAAGCTTCCGAAGTCGTAGTAGAACCCGGTTTCGCAATCCCTGACCCGTCTCCTATAACAGGGATACCGCCTGCTTCACGGACAAGTTCACACATGGCAGCCACTACTGCAGGATGAGTGGTGACCGCATCCTCCGGAGCCCGGATAGCAAGCACGTTTGGTTTAAGGAGTACACGATTGCCCGGAGATATAACACTCTCAAGCCCGCCTATCAGGGTGAGCGCCTCTTTAATTGCAGCTTTTACACCTGAATAGTCTGAACAGCGTACTATGGAAACTCTGGCGTTCATGCTTATCAACCGGAATTGCTGATAGGATTAATGTTGACTCGAATGCTGGTATTGTTGCCTTTCAAGAGGAAAAACATCTTAAGAGGAAAAACACCTTAAGAGAAAGTACCTCTTAAGAGAAAGTGTCTCTTAAGAGAAAGTGTCTCTTAAGAGAAAAAACCTCAACGGTTTTTCTGGCAGGTACCATAGAGGCCTATTTTTAATTTAACAATCTATCTCTATACCTGCCTCGATACAGCTGCCTGCGTATATGCAACTTACCTGTCCAGATAGAAGACAGGCGGAACAGCCCGTATATACTCGGTAGTATATTTTACCCGGGAAATATGCCTCCAGGCTTTTTCGATAGTATCTCTGGGAAGCCCGGTGTTCTTTTCAGTTACCTCTAAAGACAGGTCGTGTTCCTGGGAATACAGGAGCTGGTCTATAATATGCATGGGCATACGCCAGTAGAACTCCTCGTCAGTCGTGTAATGGCTCCAGGTGTCGGCACTTGGCGGGCGCTTTATGATTGCCTCATTTACTTTTAGGTGTTTTGCCAGAGCATAGATCTGAGTCTTATAGCAGTCTGCAAGCGGTTCTAGGTCCACACCGCCGTCCCCGTATTTCACAAACTGGCCCAGGACAAGTTCGGTCTTGTTGGTTGTGCCGCAAACAACGTAGTTCATCTTTTCTGCATACATATACTGGACTACCATTCTTGACCGCTGTTTGACCCCCTGCAGCCCGATTAGTTCCAGATAGTCATTTGCCTTCAACCTGTGCCTGGCAACCGTTTCCCCGTCTTTTATCAGCCGAATATACGGAACGTTCAAAATTTCCTGATTAAGTAGATCAGGTAGAGTCAGCGAGGTTTTGTGTATTCTGGGGTCATATTCAGGACAGGCTCTCTTCAGGACCTGGTCTTTCTTCTCATAAATATTAAGGGCTTCCAGGATTGGAGAAATGGGGACTTCCTCATATGAAACTCCAAGGCTTTCACAAATTTCTGCCCCCAGGGTTTTGCTTGAAGGAGCCGATTCTTTTTCCGGGAGAAGAAGGCAGTATACGTTTTCCTTGCCGAACTCCTGTACGCAAAGCGTAAGGGCTACAGCTGAGTCTACACCTCCAGAAACCCCCAGAACCACTCCTTTTTTCTTAAAAGCCGTGACCTGCTCTCTTATAAAGCCCCTGAGGCTTGCAGCAAGCTTATCAATATCCCTGTTCAGTTCATCCAGAATCTCAATGTTGCCAGTATCCGCTAACTTTCCGGAATTATTTTTTGTTAAATGCCCTGCATTACTTTCTACAGTCTGCGCTACACTACTTCCAGTTATTTGCATAATATTACTCCCCTGATCGATTATTTGTTTGGTAATTAGGTATACGTTAAAACTGCCGGCAATTATGTATTGAATCGCCGGATTTCTTACTTAATGGCCTTTGCTGAGATAATATCTGAGTAAACTTTATCTGTGTAAACATTATCTGTGTAAACTTTATCAGAGTAAACTTTATCAGAGTAAACTTTATCAGAGTGAATTTTCAGCATTATTTTTGTGAATTATTAATCTTAATTTCAAGCTTCCCTGCAGCTTCTTCTATCAGCGGCTGCGAGAGTTCCTGGTGGAGTTTTTCCAGCCCTTCTTCCCTTGACATTTCCCCGCTTCGGACAAGTCCTGCTATATCAAAAGCATATGGATGGAAGCCGTACTTTTCCAGGTGGTTATAGCACGCAAAAGAATTCAATGTACAGTTGGTTGAATTACTGTCATTGAGAGCAGGAGCTTTCCACCCTAGATTCACTACTGTCTCAAGCACTTTATCCTCACTGTAGTCCCATAGACAGAGAGGGTGCAGAATGGAAGGGGCGATCCCATCTATCTTTTTGATGGTCTCATTTTTAATAAGGAACTGCTCATCCCTGTCATCAACACCTATTTTTTGAAGCTGCTTTTCAAAAAGGTTCCTCGACCATTGTATGAAATTAGCTGACAGATTGATTATGGGATTAGGCGACTGCCCTGCTGTAAAAGCAAAGACGATAAAAGGCGCTTTCTGGACTATGGCCTGTTCCATCAGTTTCTGTTTGATGACGCTGATGCAGATATTGCAGATGTCGCTTGCCCTGTATTTGGCAAACTTCGGGAACGCATCATAGGATTCGGCTGCCTTTCGGAAGAGCTCGTAGAGGACATCCTTTTCCATTGTCAGTTTAAAATAGTCGCATCCCGTAATTTCGCACATTTTCCTGGCGTTTTCCACGGCATAATCTGAAGTGAATCCGTTGTCAAACTGGACAGCAAGTACTTTCAGGAAGGGGTAGTCTTTTTTGAGTTTGTAAAGTGTGTATGAAGAGTCTTTTCCACCTGAAAGTGCAAATATAACATCATAATTGCCTCTGCCGCTGTATTCTTTGAAGAGTTCTTCAATCCTGTTAAGATACTGCTCCTTTTCCTGAGAAGAAAGAGGAACATAAGTCTCACAGAAATGGCAGAGACCGCTTTCTTCGTTAATTTCGATGCCTGGAATATCCGAATCCAGAACACACTTTTTACATACTGGTTTTGACATGCTGATACTCCTCTATAATGGACCTGTTGGAGATTTTCCCGTTCTCGCTCAGCGGAAGATGGTCAATGAAGAGGATTTCTCTGGGGTACAGGTAGCCTGGCAGATTCTTCCTGCAAAAAGCAAAAATTTTATCGACGTCGGTTTCCTGATTTGGTATGACCATGAGGCTGATTGCATTGCCCATGAGCTCGTGGGATACAGGCACAACAAAAACACTGGAAACCTCATTGTTCATCTCGATCTCTTTCTCGATTTCCCTCGGGTTAACCCGGTGGTCACCTATTTTGATGAGGTCGTCCTTGCGGCCAAGCAGCCTGAGGTATCCACCTGGAAGTTTCTGCGCCAGGTCACCTGTATGCATCCACCCGTCGATGATCTTCTTTTCAGTTGCCTCTTCATCATTCAGGTAACCCAGCAGGATATTCTCTCCTCTGGCAACAAGCTCGCCTGTGATATCAGGTCCCACTGGCATGTTTTCAGAGTCAAAGACATCCAGTGTAACCCCCGGAATCGCCTTTCCGATCGTATCGATAAATTCGTCCACATCTTCTTCAGGCAGGTAGGCAAGCCTTGCTGTTGCTTCGGTCTGACCGTACATCGGCAGAATCTGCGTACCCGGACTTAACTCCCTGATACTCCGTACGATGGCCCGATCCATGGCTCCGCCAGCAGATGCAGCGGTCCTGACATTCGCAAAGGCTTTTTTGAACCTTTCCGGGTACCTGAGAAGAATACGATAGGTGCTGGGCACTCCATAGAATATGGATACTCCGGATTCAATGAGACTAAAAACCGGGTCTATGAAATTCATTGTTCCGGCATGGATTGCCCCTCCTGCCATCAGGTGGGAATTGATTATCGAATTCCCGAAGGCGTGATGGGGAGAGATTACCAGTGCGGCTTTATCTTTTGAGGTTATGTTCAGAACCTCGATTATTGACCCGGCATTCGAGACCAGGTTTTTATCGCTTAACATAACCCCTTTGGGAGTGCCTGTTGTGCCGGAGGTGTAAAGCACCAGCCTCAGTTCGGGATTATTTCTTTCGCATACCACTCTTTTGCTGAGGGTTTCCACTGCGGTATCATCAGAAACAACGATCACGGTTCCAAAACGCTCGAAAAATCCATCTCCGAACCTTATGTACTGTTTTTTCGTTGCAATTATGTTATTGATGCATGCAGAGTCAAGAATTCGTTCAAGGCTTAACCCTGGCAATTCGATTGGCAGAGGAATTGCGATGTTGCCGGACCGGTATACTGCCATAAGCATCTTTATGTATTGTATACCGGACTCGGCGAGTATTGCAAATCCGCAGTGCTCAAAGTCGGTCAGAGATGAGGCAATTGTGCTTATATCCTCATCAAGACAGCTGTAAGAAATGGACTTTTTCCCCTCTTCGAGTGCAATCTGGGGAGGAGTTTTTCTGGCATGTTCAGCGATATAAGCATCAATTCTCATACACTTCACTTCGCCAGTCTGGTTATCAGATTAGTGATCCCCTCTAGAGAATCGAAATTTTCCGGAGTCAGCATATCTTCAGGAATTTCGATAGAATATGTTTCACTGATATAATCTATCAATTCAAGTAAACCGATAGAGTCTATGATGCCGTTCTGGGTGAGCGAGTCACTATCTCCAAGGACAGTCCCCTGCTCCATGAAAGAATTGTCCTTCAAATAATCAAGTATACCATTCTTTATCTGTTCCATACAATCTTACCCCTTTACTCAAATAAGATTATTATGCGCGTAACACACACTTTGCCTATATTAGTTGAAAGCCCCACAGGTAATTACGTAATACAACTATATAAAGAATTTGAAACTATTGATGGCTGGAAAAAAAGAATTTCAAAAGGGCTTAACCACATCAGGGGATGTTACTCGGTTTATACAGACTTAGCAGTAACATGACTGGAATTATGAATGAAATAACTGGAATTATGAATGAAATAACTGAAATTATGGATGAAATAACTGGAATTATGAACGGAATTAATTCAGGAAACCGATCTACCCATAGATACACAACTTTAGAAAAAATGAAGTACATAAAAAACGCACATGAAATTCTCCGAATAACAGGCACAAAAAATGAAAGTGCATAAAGTACTTTCATGCCAAAAAAGTAGTTATGTCCAGAAAAAATAGCTATTCCGATTTTAGACCTGTTTATCAGGACTGAGCTCTGTTAAAGGAGGATATCTGTTTTTACCAATATGGACTGCTATCAAACATTCTTGCCTCTGGACTGCTATCAAACATCCTTGCTTCTGGACTGTTATCAAATATCCTTGCCTCTGGACTGCTATCAAACGTCCCTGTCCCAATCAAAGTTGATTTTCCCAAGTCGGCTTATATTAATAGTATGCGGGCCCGAATCGGTAATGACAGAAAAGATGAATTTATTGTCCAGTAAATAACTCGAATAAAAGGTATTGTTAAAGTCCGGCTCTTTACTGAGAATTGATAACATGGGCTTATTAGAAAACTTACAATAAGCTTCTTTCAGAGTCCACGCCATCAAAAGGTCGGCATCACTTTCCGATTTGTAAGGAAATGGATATGCTGGTTGAAGGTATTTCAAAGTATTTTTTAGTGCCATTGGTCTTTTAATTTCGACATCAATACCGACCTTAACCTTTGAGACTGCAAGAGTTGCGATATTTTCAGAGTAGGAAATGCAGATATGTAACTCTTTGTGGTTGAGTATATGCACTTCTCCTAACTCATCTTTAGAAGTAGAGATCTTTAGGACAGAACTTTTTTTAAGAAGCCGGCACAAGACATGTTTCAAAACCGTTCTGGAGACTACGTATCTTTTTTTGAAATAGGTTGTTTTAAGTTTTTCAAAATATTCTCTTTCGCTTTTATTGAGACATTCCATACCCGGCGTGTCATAATTATCCAGATCAATAAGAAAGATCAGAACATCGTTTTGTGCCCATAAGTGAGGAATGCTTTCCAGAAGAATGGAGGAGAGTGTAATTGAATTCTCAGTGTACATGCAGCTCACAGCGTATTTACTAGAATTACTACAATTGACTGTTATATAAAATCCTACATTGACAACTGATTAGAAAATAAAAGGATTTTCGGTTTTTTCAGCTAAGAATACTGAACTTGGTGGTTATTCCCCCGGATTCAAAAAAGAGATTCAAATAGAATAGGGATATGGAGAAGACTGCGGAGAAGACTGTGGAGAAGACTGTAGAGAAGACTGTAGAGAAGACTGGAAAGAAGACGCAGACAGGAAACGCTAGTTCAAATTGTTTCCACCACTTCTACTGTAAATATTTATACATAAGATATTATTCTTCAATAATAATGGACCTTCAAGCAGGGCACCATTTCAGTATATGGTACTGAAGTTTAACATTCAATTTGACAGTTAAGTTTCACTTCATCATTGTGTGAAGCTGAAGGTCAGAGCGATAAAAACTATGAAATTTCAGCTTTTCTGAATTGCTCAGGGGAGCTGCATAACATATCTGCATATCCATAATATACTTCAATATAAATATTTAAAAAAAAGTAATCCTAAAATATATAAACGATAAGGATATAGGGTATTCGATTCTTAGCGCCCCTACGTCAGGGTCGCACCTGTTTGGAAATAACAAACAGAACGGGATGAATACAGTATAAAAGAGTATAATTCAAAGAGTATAATTCAAAACTATCATTAAAACTGAGGTGTCCGAAACTGCAGACTGCGGAAGAAAGGGTAAGAGCGAGATTGATAAAGTATCTCGGCAGGGATGAAAACGGGATACGCAAGGTTGTGCTCAATCTCTTCCTGACCGGAGACAAGTTCACCACCGGTGAAGTTTATGACTTCCTCGATAAAGGAAACTTCGAGGTAAGCTACCGGGGAGTGTCAGCCATGGTCGGGCTTATGAATACCAGACTTGGAATCCTGAGCATAAATGTCACCGGGGATCACAACGTATATTCCCTGAAAGAAAGTTATAAAAACATCGTCGGCTCTGTTCTTGAGAACTACTGAGCCGTTTTCATTGCTGTAAATCCTGTTTTGTATGTGACAAGAATTTTTCGAATCTCCTGTTCTGCTCTGTTGATGCGCCAGATAAAACATAGTGAACTGCAGGTTTAAATACCCTATAAAAACCCTCTCTTTCAGGAGGATTAAAAAACAGGCATATAGAGAATAATTTTCCGTAAAAATCAGTATCATTAATTTTAACTTCCCTTTCGGAAGTTGATGCCCTTGTCCCGGTTTAATTAAAACCGGATGACTGGCTTAAGCAAATTAAAAAAAGTTAATATAGTTAGGTGTTATACTAATTGTTATATCTATTCATAGATCATATGGCTTTTCTATCCACATGTACATGTTAGTTTGAAATAGAACATTACCATCTCAACTTAGGAAATTTCTGAGATAATCAGCAATAAGAATTAAAAAGTTTGAGAATAAATGTAGATAGTAAAAATTTTAAGGAAAAAAATTAATATTTAAATCTGAAAAGATTGAATTCCATACCACAAGAAATGTATATTAATATTCCTGTTACCTACTTATACTGCCAGGGGGAAAACAGATAATTAGCCTAAAAATGGTACCGTGGAATACAGGAGCCTTCCGGGCAGGGCTTCGCTTCATGAAAAACCGGACTTTCAGCATGTTCTACCGAGAGTATGAGCAGCTGCTTGAAAAGGAGATTTTAAGTTCTGAAATTCCTGATCACATAGCCGTAATCATGGACGGAAACCGTAGATATGCTGGTCAGCTGGGAAAGGCTCGAAGTTTCGGGCACGCCATGGGGGCAGAAGTCACCTTACGGGTTATTGAGTGGTGCTATGAGATAGGAGTTAAACAGCTTACCCTCTATGCCTTTTCCACGGAAAATTTCCAGCGTTCGGAAGAAGAGGTTGATGGGCTCTTCAACCTGATCAATGAGAAGTTTCTGAAACTTTATAATGACAAAAGGACCTACGAAAAAGAGATGCAGGTTAGGGTAATAGGGGACAGAACAAAGCTGCCGGCTTTTCTGACAGAGTCCATTGAAAAGATTGAGCAAGCCACCGAACACCATAGAAAGTTTAACCTGAACGTGGCTATTGCTTACGGGGGCAGGCAGGACATAATGCAGGCAGTCCGGGATATTGCAGCCTGCGTTTCAAGTGGAAAACTTTCGCTTGAAGATGTTGATGAAAACCTGATCTCAAAACACCTCTACCCGGCTCCGGGAGTGTCCGTCCCGAATGTGGACCTGATCGTCCGCACCGGAGGGGACGAGAGAGTCTCCAACTTCCTGCCGTGGCAGGCCAACGGCAGCGAGTGTGCAACTTATTTCTGCGCTCCTTTCTGGCCAGACTTCCGAAAAATCGACCTGCTCCGCTCGATCAGAGTGTACCAGGCCCGAAAAGACGAAAAAAAGCGGGAACACTCATATCGGATCTCAAAAATCATAAATTTCCTTGGAGTAGGAAAATACGGGGAAAAAAGCGAAGAAATCGGGCAGCTCCTGCCGGCAAAAAAGCAGAGAGCATCCTGAGAAATTAAAAGCCTGCGGAAAACAGGCACAGAAATAACTATGAATAACTGATTCCCTGTTAACCTGTAAGTTTCATATTGAACTGGAAGTTCCAGAATCACAATAAACCTCTTTTTTGTACTGTACAGAATCCATATTCCTCTATTTTGTACTGTAAGGACTGCATAATCCTTTTTTAAAAAATTGTCTTCCTGGTCTGCAGCCTGCCGGAAAAAATCCCCGGAAGTACCGATATATTGATATTCCGGTGACGACTATGTAAATTGGGGAAAGTTTGGCTATACCTAATTTTTCAGGTCACGGGGATATAAGATAACCCTGTGAACTTATCGCATATCCGTGAAAATAAAATTTTCTTAACGGGATTAAAGCTATCCGGTAAGATTATCCGGTAAAGGATCAAATATTTGGTAGCTACTGATTCAGATACGGGGAGTTTTAATGGGTGCTTTCAGGAAGTTAAATTCTTACCCCTGCAGGGCATGTATTCCGGAATTCAGAGAACCGGAAGATTCCGGATTTGCCCATCCGCCGGCACAGGGCTATTTTCAGGATTATTTTAAGTTGCTGGAGAAGCGAAAGCTAAAACTCCTGCAGACTCCAGGCGCATACGGCTGCTCAGGAGAGATTTCGGCTTCCACCCAAAACTCCTCAAAAGCTGCAAATACATCATGAACGAGAAAAATCCTTTCAGGACCGAGGGAAGAGAAAGAGATGATTTTTCAATTAGGATTTTACGGAAAAAGCAGGGATTCTAAAATAGCTGAGGAACTTGAGGCAGGGGTTGCAAACTGGATAAAAAAGATATTTAAACCAGAAGATTCCGGCGTCAGCGGTTCCCGGACTTCCGGAGAGGCTATTGAGCCCGGCAGCTCAGACGAAGGAGCCGCATCCCGGAAGGGAGAGAGTCTGAATAAGGGAATGATCTCAGCCTCCGAACTGCAAAAGGAACTTGAATCCGGAGCTCCTACTCTTATCCTGGATGTAAGAGAGGAAAATGAACTTTCAGGGAAGCTGGGGCAGCTGGAAAACTCGGTAAATATCCCTGTCGGAAGCCTGGAGAACAGGATTTTGGAGCTAAAAGAGGCAAAAGACAGGGAAATAATAGTTGTATGCCGCTCAGGGAAGCGGGCGGTAAGAGCTGCGGAGATTCTTGCCCGAAATGGCTTTGGGAATGTACGGGTCCTGAAAGGCGGTATGATTGCCTGGCAGGATCTGAAAAAGTGAGGAAAAGCAGGAGGGGATTATACTGGGAAAAGAACAAAGAAAACCTAACCGCCTGATTAACGAAAAGAGTCCTTATCTTCTACAGCACGCCTATAATCCTGTGGACTGGTATCCCTGGGGGGAAGAAGCTTTTGAAAAAGCCAGAACAGAAAACAAGCCCGTTTTTCTCTCAATAGGATACTCTACCTGTCACTGGTGCCATGTGATGGCACATGAGTCCTTTGAAGATGAAGAGGTTGCAAGACTCATGAACGAAGCCTTTGTTTCCATAAAAGTAGACCGGGAAGAAAGGCCTGATATTGACAATATCTACATGACCGTCTGCCAGATTATTCTTGGAAGAGGGGGCTGGCCTCTCACGATAATTATGACTCCGGACAGGAAACCTTTTTTTGCTGGGACCTATATCCCGAAAAAATCACGTTTCAACCAGACGGGAATGCTGGAACTGGCGCCCAGGATAAAAGAAATCTGGAACCAGCAACATGAAGATGTACTTGATTCAGCTGAAAAGATTACGTCCACCATCCAGAACATGATTGAAGAGTCTGCAGGAGACGGGCTGGGAGAGGAGATCATCGAAGAAGCCTATGACGAACTGCTGAATTCTTTTGATGTCGAGTACGGAGGCTTTGAAGGAGCTCCGAAGTTCCCAACCCCGCACAAGATTTCCTTTTTGCTCCGCTACTGGAAACGGAGCGGGAACCCTGAAGCTCTGCATATGGTAGAATATACCCTGGACAATATGCGCAGTGGAGGAATCTATGACCATCTGGGCTCGGGTTTTCACCGTTATTCCACGGACAGTATGTGGCTTCTGCCTCACTTTGAGAAAATGTTATACGACCAGGCTCTTACCTCAATCGCATACACCGAAGCCTACCAGGTTACCGGAAAAGACCTGTATAAAGAAACGGCAGAGGGAATCCTTGACTACGTTTTAAGGGACCTGACATCTCCGGAAGGTGGGTTTTACTGCGGAGAGGATGCCGATGTTGAAGGAGAAGAAGGAAAGTACTACCTGTGGACCATAGAAGAAGTCATGAGCATCCTTGGCCCTGAGGATTCCGAGTTGATTATTAAAATGTTTAACTTGAAAAGAGGGGGCAACTTTGAAGAAGAGATAAGAGGCAGGAAAACCGGAACAAATCTCTTCTATATGGTCCTCTCTCCGGGTTCCCTTGCAGCCGAACTTGGGGTTCCCGCAGAAGAGGTTGAAAACCGGGTAAAAAGTGCCCGGAAGAAGCTCCTTGCAGCCAGGTACGAGCGCAAAAGGCCTTCAATGGATGACAAGGTCCTGACCGACTGGAACGGGCTTATGATCGCAGCTTTTGCAAAAGGCTTCCAGGTTTTCGGGGAAGAAAAGTATCTGAAAGCCGCAGAAAAAGCCGCAGATTTTATTCTGGAAACCCTGTACAGCCCCGGCAACAGGCTGCTTCACCGCTACAGGGATGGAGTTGCAGGAATTTCCGGAACTTCCGATGACTACGCTTTCCTGATACACGGGCTCCTGGAACTTTATGAGGCAGGGTTCGAGCTGCGCTACCTCAAAGCAGCCGTTTCCCTGAACAGGGAGCTGCTTGAACACTTCTGGGACCCGGCTTCCGGCGGGCTCTATTTCACAGCCAACGATAGCGAGGCTCTGATCTTCAGAAAAAAGGAGTTTACGGATGCAGCAATTCCATCCGGAAACTCAGTTGAAATGTTGAATCTTCTGCGCCTCTCCAGGATAATTGCCGATCCTGAGCTGGAGGAAACTGCTGACATGCTCGAAAGCGCATTTTCAAAGCGGATCAAAAAAGCGCCGTCAGGGTACACTCAGTTTCTGTCTTCTCTTGATTTCAGGCTGGGCCCTTCATACGAAGTAATTATTTCAGGAAAGCGCGAATCTCCGGATACAGTACATATGCTCGAAGAGCTCTGGAGCTACTTCGTACCTAATAAGGTGCTGGTTTTCAGGCCAGAAGGAGAAAGTCCCGAAATTGCAGACCTTCCAGAATACACAAAAGAACAGCTCCCTATTGAAGGAAAAGCAACTGCATACGTCTGCCAGAACTATGAATGCCAGCTTCCTACCACCGAAACCAGCGAGATGTTAAAGATGCTTAATGTTTGAGGTCCGCACTCAGCTGATACAGCTCTCATGATAAAATTAAAACTCAGATTGGCTGAGATTAAAACTCAGATCAGTACTGCAAAGTCAAAGAAAAGGGGGAAATTGAAAATGAAAGAGTACACACTTGAAGAACTTTCAGAGTACAGCGGGAAGAACGGCAAGGTATACATCGCCTATGCCGGTCAGGTATACGACGTATCAGACAGTTATCTGTGGGAAGGCGGTAATCACCAGGGGCTCCATGATTCAGGGCAGGACCTCTCAGACACTATGGACAACGAAGCGCCCCATGGCCCCGAGGTTTTTAAGGATTACCCGGTTGTAGGAACCTTGAAAAAATGAAAGGATTTTGTGACGAACGGTTTAAAGGATTCAGGAAAAAGCAGGAAATCGAAAATAAAAGGGAGTTGTGAGTATGAAAGATGAGATTGCATCCGTTATTCCTCAGGAACTGGAAGAAAAGGCGGGGGAAACCCCTGTAGAGAAGATAGGGCTCGAAAAAAAAGAAATGCTTGAAGAACTGAATAAATTTTTTAAATCTCAACCCCTTGCCGTCCTGGCAACTCAAAACGGAACAGCGCCTTACGTGAGCCTTGTTGCGTTTGCCTCGGATGAAAAGCCCAGGTATATTCTTTTTTCTACCACGAAAGCAACCAGGAAATACTCAAATTTGTCAGCGAATCCTTCAGTTTCCCTGTTGATTGACAACAGGGAGAACACAATCGAAGATTTTCGGGATGCAATGGCTGTAACAGTGCTCGGAAAGGTCGAACCCATAGAGGACTTCGAACGCAGCATAATGGAAAAAATCTATCTGATGAAGCATCCATACCTCGTGGATTTTTTGCATTCGCCCACAACGGCTTTTCTGAAAATCCTGGTGGAAAAATACATTGTTGTGACCCGTTTCCAGCACGTTGTTGAAGTTTCGGTTTAATATATTTATTCGGATTGAGATATTTATTCGGATTGAGATATTTATTCGGATTGAGATTTATCATAATCAGACGTTTTTTGATTTATCCAGGCCTTTTTCCATTCAGGCCTGACATTTTTAATAGAGAGGGGGTTAGTTACGGGAAGGTGGCTCATACCTATCGAAGAGACCCGGGAAAATACCGGAAAAATCTGCGGAGGGAAAGCCTCTGCCCTTGGTATCCTGCATAGGGAAGGACTGACTGTCCCGGCAGGGATTTGCATCTGCACTGAAGCTTACGAGGCATATGTTGACAGGACGGGGCTCAGGGGCAGAATCCTCCTCGAACTCAGCCGAAAACCATTTGAAGAGATGCGCTGGGAAGAACTCTGGGACATTTCGGAAAAGATCAAGCATATGTTCATCCGGACTCCCTTTCCCGGGGAAATGGAAAAGGAACTGGAAGAAGGGCTGACCGGTTACTTTGGAGAAAAAGCAGTTGCGGTCAGATCTTCTGCCCCCGGAGAAGACAGTGCAAAGACCTCTTTTGCAGGGGTTCACACCTCATATGTCAATATCCGCGGAGCCCGGGCTATCCTGCGGCACCTCCGCCTTGTCTGGGCTTCCCTCTGGTCTGATGCGGCGCTCCTGTATCGAAAAGAAATGGGGCTCGATATTCTCAGCAGTGCAATGGCCGTGCTGGTCCAGGAAATGATAGAGGGAAGAGTATCGGGAGTGGCTTTCGGGGAAAATCCCGATAACGAATCAGAAGCCGTTATCGAAGCCGTATACGGACTTAACAGGGGGCTTGTTGACGGCACTGTGGAACCTGACCGATGGACCCTTTCCAGGCAGACAGGAAGCATAAAAACTCACATGCCGGCTGAAAGGGAAAAAGCGGTATTTGCAGGAGAGGAGGGTTCTGAACTTAAAGCCCTGCCCGAAGCATTTCAAAAAAACCCGCCTCTTACCCCTGCCGATGTTCTGGAAGTCTTTGAACTGGCCCGGAGAGCAGAGACCCTGTTCGGAACCCCCCAGGATATAGAATGGACCTTCAGGGACTCAATCCTTTATGTTCTCCAGGCAAGGCCGATAACCACTCTCCTGCAGGAAGACAGGGACGAAAAGAGGCGCTGGTACCTGAGCCTCAGGAGAAGTTTCGAAAACCTCAAAGAGCTCAGGAAAGCCATAGAAGAAAAATACATCCCTGCCATGCAGGCAGAAGCCTGGGAGCTGGAAAGAGAAAATATTGAAAGACTGCCAGATTCTGCCCTCGCAGAGGAAATAGAAAGAAGAGCTGAAATCTACAGGAAGTGGTATGACATTTACTGGGAGGAGTTCATACCTTTTGCTCACGGGGCCCGCCTTTTTGGGAAAGTTTATAATGAAACTGTAAACCCCGAAGATCCCTATGAGTTTGCAGACCTCCTTTCCGGAACTGAAATGCTAAGCCTGGAAAGGAACCGGAAACTTGAGGAAATCTCCGAAAACCTCCGGAAGTGTCCGGAGCTTATAAAGGCGATAAAGGAGCAGTTTGAAGTTGAGGGAACTGTCCCGGAAAAAGCCGTAACCGAATTTAAAGAAGAACTTGACTCTTTTATCTCCAGATACGGAGGGAGCTATTCTGAAAGCCCCGGGGCAAAAAAAGGCCTTTACCGGCTGCTCCTTGAAATGGCTTCCCATCCCCCGGTTCCCGTGACTGCGGAAGAAAAAGTCAGTAACCGTATACAGTACCTGAAAGAAAAATATCTCTCCGGCTTTGAAGCCAAAAATAAGCAGTGTGCAGCCGAGCTGCTTGACCTTGGCAGGGCGAGCTACCGCTTAAGGGATGACGATAACATCTATCTCGGGAAAATAGAGGCTGAACTCAAAAGGGCGTTGTTTGAAGGCAGAAAGAGGCTAATCGAAAGAGGTTTGGGAGAAGCAGAGCTTCCGGAAGAAGATCAGGCTTTATACACCCCGGAACTCGCGGCAAAGCTGACAAAAGCTCTTCGAGACCCAGCTTATATCCCCGAATGGAAAAAACCACCGCAAAAGCCGGAAATCCCCAGGGAAAAAGTAAAGCCAAGGCAGCTCCTGGGAAACTCTTCCGGGCGCGGAGTTGCCGAAGGATTTGCAAGGGTTATCCTGAAAGAAGCAGACCTTTTCAACCTGAAAGCGGGGGAAGTCCTTGTCTGCGACGCCGTAGACCCCAATATGACTTTTATTGTGCCCCTTTGCTCTGCAATTGTGGAGCGCAGAGGAGGGATGCTTATCCACGGGGCCATCATTGCCCGAGAATATGGGATTCCCTGCATTACCGGCGTCCTGGATGCAACAGAGCTCATAAAAAACGGAGACTACCTTTCAGTGGACGGATACCTGGGGATCGTCACGGTGCTGAAGAGGCGGGAATGAAAGAAAACCCTAATTTCTTGATTCGCCGTCCAACAGCGGAAAACCCAGCCCAGACCGGCTCAACCGGGATTAAGTATAACTGCGATAAAACCTTATCTTCCCCTCCATGCTCATAGGACTCACAGGTACGCCGGGTACGGGAAAGACCTCGGCAAGCAAGCTTCTCGAAAAAAGAAGACAGTGGAAGGTAATTCACCTCAACGACCTGATTAAAGAAGAACACCTCTACACCGAGGTTGATGAAAAAAGGGATGCTGTAGTAGCGGATATGGAGCTTGTCCGGAGCCGCCTTCCTGAGCTTATCGATGAACTGGAAAAGGAATCTGAAGACAAAGTGGTAATTCTTGAAAGCCACCTTGCCCACTACATAACAGATATTGTAATCGTGCTCAGGGCTTATCCGCCCGAACTAAAGACAAGACTCGAGAAGCGTGGATATTCCGAAGAAAAAGTAAATGAAAACGCAGAAGCCGAATCAATCGATTTGATCCTGGCAGAAGCTTTTGAATGGTGTGACAAAGTTTTTGAAGTAAATACGACTGGCAGGACTGCAGAAGAGACCGCAGGAGATGTAGAGAAAATCATAGATTCTCTCCTGAGCGGAAAAGAAGAGGAACTGCAGGAATACAGCCCTGGCTCCCTTGACTGGATAGATTCGGTACCCTGAAAGGACTTACTTAGAAGAAAAGTATTGTTAGAAAAGAATTATAAAGAACAGTTAGTATCACTTTCAGAAACATTCCTGAGGCGGGTAACTCCATCGAAATCTTTGATTGCTTCTACTACAGCTCTCGGGACCAGGTGTTCCCACTTTTCTCCAGCAATCATCCGCCTCCGGATTTCAGTTCCAGAGTAACGTTCCCTGACATAGAGTGGAGACTCTTTAACGCAGAACCCGGCTTCCCGGAAAAGCTGGATGACGAGAGGATTGTTCGAGTACACCACGTCAAAACGAGGGGTTCTGGATGCGACGTGGTGAACCCAGATAGAGTTGTACCTGACATCTTCGATGGGGAGGACGTAATGGCGGATGGGGAGGTTCTCAAGCGCATTATAAAGCATCAGTACCCTTTCCCCCGCCGTGAACGGATCGGTGGCTTCGTGGCTTTTCTGGGCACTTCCTATGCCCACAACCAGTTCGTCCACCTCTTCGGCAATCCGCGTAATTACGGCATGGTGCCCGAAATGATACGGCTGAAAACGTCCGATATAAAAAGCTCGCATCATTCCGGATTCCACCTCGAATTGTACTGGTTATCTTTGTACTGGTTATCTTTTTGGATATATCTGAATATATCTTCTGATTTCAGATCGTTTCATTGCGGATTCCAGTCTCAAAGCTGAACTTCTCGCAGACTTCAAGGAAATGTCCAGCGTTGCCCTTGCGCTTCATATCGATAAGCTTCCCGACAAGTTCGAGGCCCGGCTTGGGGTCTTCCATGATCTCCATATCATCGCGGACCATATCGAAGTACTTCTCTCCGATTTCGGTTCTTATGAAGACCGAGTTCCACCCGTCAGGTGCCCCTACAGAACCTACCGAAATATCGGCAAAGACCGAGGTGTAATCGCAGCAGTGGTGGCAGGGGTTTCTGGCAAACTTGGCCACGTCTTTGATGGGCACGGAGTGAACCTCGCCGTCATCGGTGTAGACCCAAAACTTACCTTTGGTGAACTCCATCTTCCGGATGTCTTCGAGCTTTACCTTGAGGATTTCAGGAATGATCTTTTCAAGCATGACATCATGATGGAAACTTTCCATACAGAGCAGTCCGATAATGAGCACGATCTTTTCGTTTACATTTTCCCGGATCAAACGTGCAGCATGAGCCTGGCAGGGAACTCCAACAACTGCAATCCGGTCGTACTTTTCGAAGGCTTCCCTGAGCGCTGCGAGCACGGGGTCTGAGGTGTACTTTGTCCCTCTTGTCCGTTCCACGTCTTCTGCGCTTGTCAGCAGGACGACTTCAGGTTCCCATTTCTCATTTCTGGTAATCCCAACTGCGCAGTCGATTTTACCCTGCTTGAAGAGAGATTTGAGGATGCCGCTGGCTACTCCACCGTCCTGGCTGCCGGCATTGTCCTTTGACTTTGCACCAAAGAACTTGCGCACGTTTGCAAGCTCGTCTTCGATGAAGCCGTCCACTACCGGACAGATCCGGCTACAGGTTAAGCAACCTTCACAAACCTGGTATCCGGCCCCTTTCTCATACAGGCTCAGATCGTTCGGATCTCGAATTCCTGCCGCCTTCTTTACGGTAACAGCCCCTATGGGACATACTGCCTCGCATGCCCCGCAGGCTGCGCATACGTCATATTCAATGACTTCTGCAATTTTTGGTGGCAATCAGTTACCTCCAGCGCCTTGATAGCTTGCCTTAACGGCAAGATGTTTTTAAAAGTATAACGTAATAAATTAAAAATGGTTATGCAAGATGTAATAAAAATTACATCTTTGCAATGATCTCTTTGCCTATAAGCTTTATTGCTTTTTCTTTGTCAGGACCGATGGGGGATCCGGCGACAATCTGGGTAACTCCGATTGCTTCAAGGTCCTTAATCCTCTTCATGCAGTCCTCTGGGGTTCCGCAGATTGCAAAGGCTTCGATCATCTGGGGGGTAACAAGTCCGCCCATGAGGGCTCCGAAGTCTCCCTTGGCAATGGCGTCACCGATCTGTTTCTTTGCGTCGACGGAAATGCCGTGCCTTTCAAGGACAAGGTCAGGAGAGCCGGCAACGATAAAGGCGACCACTACTTTTGCAGCGTTGACTGCTTTTGCGGGGTCTTTGTCAATGGAGAAACAGGCGTATGCAGTAACGTCGACTTCACTTGGGTCGCGACCGGCTTTTTCGGCACCCTTGCGGATCTGTTCCACAGCGACTTCAAAGTCCTTCGGGTGGGAAGCGTTGATCAGGACACCGTCTGCAATTTCACCGGCAAGCTCGAGCATCTTGGGACCCTGGGCACCCATGTAGATAGGGACTTTGCCGGCGTTGAAAGCAAGCTTTGCACCTGCGAACTTAACCATTTCGCCGTCCATGGAGACTTTCTTGCCGTCAATGAACCCTCTGATTGCCTGGATTGCTTCTTTGGTGGTTGCAAGAGGTTTTTCCCATGCAATGCCCATGGCATCGAAAGTTGCTTTGTCTCCGGGTCCGAGCCCGAGGACTGCCCTGCCACCGGAAATTTCGGCAATGGAAGCAATGCTTGATGCTGTAATTGCAGGGTTCCTGGTATAGGAGTTTGTGACACCGGAGCCGATCTTGATGCTGTTGGTATTCAGAGCGAGAACGGTAAGAGTGGAATATACGTCACGGTTGTTGTAGTGGTCAGTGATCCAGACGTAGTCGAATCCCTGCTGTTCTGAGAGCTTTGCGTAATATGCGATCTTTAAGGCAGGATCGCTCGGCACAAATTCGATTCCGAACTTCATCTTTGATTACTCCTTTAATTACTACTTTAACTACTAATTAGTGGCTAGATGGGTCGTTTTTCGTCCCATATAAAAATATTTTACAAATTATAATTAACATCCGTTATAATCGGTGTTAATTATAACCCTGATAGAATTCACATAACAGTATTTAAGAATCTATATATAATTAACTGTATTAAATGAATTGTATATAAAATGACTGATAAAACGAATCCTCTAGCAGTCCTTCAATGAAGACCTGTTCAATACCTGACCCATTCAAAAGAAATAATCAAACCTTATAAACCTTTTCCAGCACAGGGCATTTTCGAGCTGTATTTCAGGTGATGGCGATAAGATGCAGGAAAAAGACTGATTAGCTTATTTCAGAGAAAGTTTATCGCCAGGGAACAGGAAAAGATTTATATTGTAAAAATGTGGGGTGTCGAAACTTGTGGAACTTTCTATGGCTAGCAGGCGAAAAAATTGGGGCTATAGGCGGTGAAAAGAGGAGAAGAAATCCCCAGAAGCCCCGGACAAAAATGTATGAAAAAAATAAGACAGATCGAGATCGAAGGGAAAAATTTATGTTACTTTTTAAAAAATCCTTACAATTATATACAAAGAATGGTTAACATGTATGAGTGTTGGTGAACCCCGGAGTAATTTCGGGACTGCAGGGAAGGGGAAAGCCCGCTTAGAAGTTTTGAGGTATTTAAACTGAGAAGCAAGGAGGTGAAGTAGCTATGGCTGTATCCAGAAAAGGAGAAAAGTACCGCTGTGAGATCTGCGGCAATGAGGTCGTTGTAACAGAAGTCGGAGGCGGAACGCTTGTCTGCTGTGGGGAAGACATGACCTTAATAGAAGAATAAAGAAATATTCAAAAATAAAGAAATATTCAAAAATTCTCTCATTACGAAATATTCAGAAATTCTCTCATATGGATAGATTTATGATATCTCAGACCTGAAAATGTTCGGATAAAATTCGAATAAAAACAGGATTTTCTGATTTGGAGGGAAAGTAATGAAGTGTTATGAATGTGCCAGAGAGGGCAAAGATACGGATGCTGTGGGAATTTGTATCGTATGTGGAAGAGGGGTTTGCAAAGAACACCTTATCCACGAGGAAACGCCTGCGTGGGAAGGCGACTATCCTATCGAACTTAAGCCTGACAAGGAACACATCAAAAGAATCGTCTGTGTCCCCTGCCATGAAGCTCTGAAGGAAAACTGTCTGTTTAATGAAGTTTGCTGAGGTGGTCAAGTATGCTGAAATGTTACGATTGCCTTGAAGAGAGTAAGGACAGTGAAGCAGTAGGTGTTTGCATCGTCTGCGGGAAAGGTCTCTGCATGGAACATATCCAGCAGGTAGAATTCCCCATGAAGGGGGGAGGGTACCCGCTGCCTCACAAAACGCTAAAGAAGGGACTTCCAAGGATGATGTGTAAGGAATGCATCAGTTCTATTCTTGGAGACGGGTTCTGCGTTTGAAAAAACTATTGTGCAGCCCATAGCAGAGGATGCAGACCTGATACAGGGCCTTCGGACCAAACTGAGGTAGTAAAAGGCCTGAACACATATTTGAGAAATGTTAATTAATAATCAATATAAATAATCGATATAAATATAAATTAAGAACAACTGGTAGTTATCAGAGTAAGGAGACTGGTAAAATGACAGAGCACAAAGAGATACTGGAGAGTATGGGAGAAAAAATGGGGTTCACTCCCCAGGTTCTGGAGACGCTGGGGGATCTGGATCCGGAATTCCTGCATAAATACAGAAGATGCGACCACAAAATACTGACAGACGGAGCTCTTCCAGCCAAGGTAAAAATTCTTATGGCCCTCGCAGTTGTGGCATCAAAGCAGTGCGAATCCTGTACCGTAGCCCAGATGAAAAGTGCGCTCAAAAACGGAGCTACCAAAGAAGAGATTATGGAGACGATGGAAGTCATCTTCATCACCTCAGGTGCTCCTGCCGTGGCTGCATGCAGGAATGCCCTTAAAATGCTGAAGGAAATGTGAAGCCACATTTGAGAACGAATATCAAAAACTACATTTTAAATTTACATTTTTAAAACAAAAAAGCGACGGGAAAGAATATGGCGGAAGAAAAAATAAACAGGCCTGCGGACCCTAACAACCTTACCGAAGGCGAAAAAAAGCACATTCCTAAAATCAGCGTACCAGAAACTGTCGTTGCAGGAGAGCCTTTTGATGTGACCGTGGAAGTGGGGCTAATTCCTCATGTAATGGAGGAAAAGCATCACATTGACTGGATAGAACTCTACCTCAACGACAAAAAAATAGGGAGGGCTGAGCTCTCCTCAGAAAACAAAAAAGCTGAGGCCACATTCACTATTGAGGCAGACAAATCCCTGGCAGGAAAAGAGAGTAAACTCCGGGCTCTTGAAAACTGCAACATCCATGGGCTCTGGGAAGAGTTCATGACCATCAGGATAAGCTAAAGAAAAACTGACAGGGAAAAGGGGGAGCTAGCTGAACCCTACTGCCTGAGAGAAAGTGGAAACTGCAGCATGTGAAGAGTAAACTTGCAGGGGCTGCGGAGAAAAAAATCCGTAACCATAAACCTGCGCACCCGGGAGAACAGCAACATTCGCGGCATCTGGAAAGATTTCCAGTAAGTCGAAATCATAAGGGGGAGAAAAGGCAAACGTGCATTTAGAAGCCTGAAAAACCTTAGGACAAAGTCTGGAGGGAGCGTCAGTGAAAAGCACGGGACTTTTGATTACCATTTTTTTATTCGCAGGAATCTGGACATCTTCTGCCGTGGCAGAACCGAGCGGGCCCGGGGACTTTACCTCGAGCCAGTTTTCGAAGTCCGGCCTCTGCTCAAACTGCCACGGGAGCAGTTTCGGAGAATGGGACGGCTCAATGCATTCGAATGCTGACAGCGACTTCTTTTACCAGGCAATGCTTCAGGAATACGGTGTAGCTGTAGAAGCCCAGGGGCTTTCTCCTGAGTTTTGCTCTCGCTGTCATACGCCTATAGGAATGGTATCTATGGAAATTCCTCCCCTCGACGGCTCGAACCTGAGCGAGGTTGCAAAAGAAGGAGTACAGTGTGATTTCTGCCACTCAGTTGTCAAAAGCGAGGGAATTGGAAACGCTCCCTATGTCCTTAAGCCCGGAGATGTAAAATGGGGAAACATAGCCGATGCTGAATCTCCTTCCCATAAGACAGAAGCGCATGAGTTTTATAACGAATCCGGATACTGCGGCATGTGCCATAATATCTACCATCCGGTAAATAACCTGACTCTTGCAGCCACTTATACCGAATGGGAAGAAAGCTCATATGCCGAAGAAGGGGTGAACTGCCAGGCCTGCCATATGACCCCGGGAATCGTCGGCTTCGAAGAAAACCCCGGAAAAGCTGCCTCAACAGGCCCGGAAAGGGAACATGTGTATACCCATTACTTTGTAGGTGCAAACGCTTTCGTAACAGGCATTATGGGCGAAGGAAGGCATGAAAAAAGGGCTATTGAGTACCTTCAGCACGCGGCATCCCTTGAAGTAACAGCTCCCGATTCGGCAGAACCGGGAGAGAATGTTGAGATTGCGGTAAAGATTACAAACACCGGGGCAGGGCACAAAATACCTACCGGCGTTACCGAAGAGCGGGAGATCTGGCTTGAGCTTATCGCACTCGACAGTGAAGGGAAGGAAATCTATCACTCGGGGGCACTTGACAGTGAAGGGAAAATTGACCCCGAAGCAACGGTCTATCACACGGTTTTTGCCGACTCTGAAGGAAACCCCACAGTAAAAGTATGGGAGGCAGAAAGTATCCTTTCCGACAACAGGATAGGCCCCAAATCCTCCGTAGTTGAAAAACATTCCTTTTCAATGCCTCAAAACGCTTCCAATCCCATCAGTGTAAAGGCAGTCCTTCACTACAGGTCAGCTTCCCAGGAACATATAGACGATCTTTTTGGGAAAGGAACCTATTCTGTGCCTGTGATTGATATGGCAGCGTACCCTGAGGAGGAAAAAGCCTCAACTCCCGGCTTTGGGACAACAGGAACGCTTATTGCCCTCTCTCTGGGAAGCTTTTATAAAAAGCATAGAAAAAGACAAAAGGCATGAAAAAAAGGGCAAAATGAAAAAATAAGGGCATTTAGACTACCGAGCATAAAATTATGTGTCCAAAAGACATACCAACGTATATGTTCAAGCATATGATTAATTTTTTAAAAGGGATGCCGGAGATGGGCCATGCAAGAAACTGAAACAAAACCGATAAAAATTCTGGGAATATCGGGAAGTCCCAGGAATATGGCGACTGATTTTCTGGTCCAGGAAGCTTTGAAGATCGCAAGGGAAAAGTACGGGGCAGAAACCGACTATTTCTCTGCCAAAGGGAAAAAGTTAAACTTCTGCATCCACTGCGATTTCTGTATAAGGAAAAAAGAAGGCTGTATCCACAAAGACGACATTTCGGCTGAACTGTACGACAAAATGATCTGGGCAGATGCCTGGATCATAGGGACTCCCGTTTATCAGGGAACCTTAAGTGCCCAGACTAAAACGATTATGGACCGCTGCAGAGCCGTCGTTGCCAGGGACCCGAAAGTCTTTTTGAACAAGGTAGGGATGGGGATCGCAGATGGAGGAGACCGGATGGGAGGACAGGAACCGGCTATCCAGACCATTCTGAACTTTTACGTAATCAATGAAATGATCCCTGTAGGAGGAGGCTCTTTCGGGGCAAATCTGGGAGGGACTTTCTGGTCGCAGGACAGGGGAGCAGAAGGGGTTTCCGAGGACTCGGAAGGTATGAGGAGCCTTAGAAAAACCCTGAAGAAACTTATTCAGACAACCCAGCTCATAAAGAAAGCCAGTTCCGGAGCGGAGCCTGAAGCTCAAAAGTTGGAAATGCCAGAAGAAGAAACAAATAAACCATGAACAATAAGCAGTAAAACAAATAACAGTGAAACAAATTATAGTAAACCGTAAAACCGGAAATAAAGGGCTAGAAGTTCAGAAATCCGATAAAAAGTCAAAAAATCAGGATAATAAGTCATAAAAGATTGGATTGAAACCTTAAAGAGGGTGTTATTTTGGTAGAACCGCTAGGCAAGAAAATTAAACGTATAGCATGGGGAATTACAGGTTCCGGAGACCAGATGATTGAGACCTATAGTATTCTGGTGGACATTAAGAACCGAACAGGCGTCGAAACAATGGTTTTCCTGTCCAAAGAGGGCGAAACCGTAATGAAATGGTATCACCTCTGGGACAAAATCCAGAACGATTTCCCCAACTTCAAGGTAGATGCAGGCCCTAACTCCCCATTTATTGCAGGCCCGCTGCAGATGGGATATTATGATTTCCTGCTAATAGCCCCGGCAACAGCCAATACGGTGGCAAAGATCGTGTACGGGATTGCAGATACCCTTGTTACGAATGCGGTTTCCCAGACCGCAAAAGGAAAAACACCTATTTTCATCCTGCCTGTGGACCAGAAAAGGGGAACTGTAAAAACTGCTGCGCCCAGCGGTAGAGCATTTGAGCTAAGTATGCGCGAAGTAGACGTTACAAATTCGGAAAAACTTGCGCAGATGGAAAATATAACCGTACTTCCCAGTCCCTATGAGATTTATGATATATTTGGGCTTGAACGGCCTTCTGAAGATATAACATTGAAAATAAAAGAACAAAAGAAACACAAAACTAAGAAGGAAACAGGGAATTAAGAACTTTAAAAGTAAGGAAAATCGGATAAAATAATCCCGGAGGGGGTAAAGGTATGAAAAGCGCGTATCAGGACACAATTGAGGAAGTAAGAAATCTTAAAGGAATTGAAGAAGCTATAGCCCTTGCAATTGAGAGGGAAAAAGAAGCAAAGGCCTTCTATCTGCAACAGGCTGTCTTAATGGAAAATCCAAAATTCAAGGAACTTTATGAGGAGCTGGCATCTGAAGAAGCGAAGCACCTTGGCTATCTCGAAAATTACCGTGACAAAAAAGAACTGCCCGCAATCAGCACGGAAGTTCCCAGCGGGCAGTCCTTCAGTCCTGAATTCGATGTCAGCCGAACGAAAGTGGGGGAGATCACCCTCGGAGATGCAGGCATTCTTCTTGCAGCCATGAGGCATGAGAGAAAGAGTGAGGACTTTTATTCGGAAATGGCAAAAAGAGTCGAAGACGAAACTCAGAAGAAATTCTTTGAAATGCTGTCAAGGTATGAAAGAGGCCACTACGAGATTATTGACAACTACCTCGAATATATCACTCAGTTCCGGATGCAGACCTGAAAAAACTGGGGCTGTGAGGATATGGAAATAGAAAAAACCGACGGAGCCGTCGAACTTGCCAGGGGAGTTTACTGGGTAGGAGCAATCGACTGGAACGGCAGGGACTTTCACGGTTTTACCACTCCGGGTGGGACGACCTACAACTCCTACCTTGTTGTGGGAGAAAAAACTGCCCTTATAGATACCGTAAAGGCTCCCTTTGCAGGGGAGATGCTCAGGCGCATTACCCGGATAATCGACCCTTCAAAGCTCGACTACATTATAGTAAACCATATGGAACTTGACCATGCAGGTTCTCTGGCCGAGCTCAAGAAACAAACCGATGCAAAGATATTCATTACAAAACGGGGAGTTGATATCCTTAACGGCTACTTCAGAGGCTCGGGAAGCGAGAACTGGGACCTTGAGGTTGTGCAGACCGGCGACCTGCTGGACCTTGGAGGCAAGACTCTCATGTTCCTTGAAGCCACCATGCTTCACTGGCCTGACAGCATGGAAACTTTCCTGAAAGAAGACAGGATCCTATTCTCAAACGATGGTTTCGGGCAGCACATAGCCACCTCAAAGAGGTATGACTTCGAAGTAGAGGATGTTATCCCGGAAGCTGCCGAATATTATGCAAACATACTGATGCCGTTTCACATGCCGCTTCTTCGTTTTATGGGAGTACTTGACAAACTGGGAGTGGAACCTCTGCAGATCGCCCCTTCCCACGGGATCATCTGGAAACAGGACCTCAGAAAAATCCTTGAGGCATACAGGGCGTGGGCCAATGGGGAAGTAAAGGAAAAGGTGCTTGTCATATACGATACTATGTGGGGAAGCACGGAAATAATGGCAAACGAGATTGCAGAAGCGGTCCGGGCAGCGGGAGTCGAGGTCAAACTTCTTAACCTTCGGAAAAACACCCGGAACCATATAATGAAAGAGATGCTCGAGGCGGCTACCTTTGCAGTGGGCTCTCCAACCCTAAATAACGGGCTCTTTCCAACAGTAGGAGACTTCCTGGTCTACCTCAAAGGCCTGCGCCCCCAGAAGAAAAAAGCTGTGGTTTTCGGGTCATACGGCTGGGGAGGAGGAGCAGTAAAAACAGTAGAACAGGAATTAAAAGATGCAGGAATAGAGGTGCTGGAACCCGGACTGCAGGTTCGGTACAGACCGTATGAAAAAGAACTGGAGAGATGCAGAAAACTCGGAGAGCAGCTTGCAGCTATTGCAAAAGAGCAGTAAACCAGTCTCCCTGCTACTTTTTTATTTTTAACTCTTTTTTGAAATATCCCGGTTCGCTCTCCTGAACTCTCCCTGAAATATAAGATTTCATTGAGGTCAGCCCGCATTGAGACATTTTTCAGGAATGGTAACCATATGATATTGAAACCTTCACCTCCGGTCCTTTATCGAATAATACTTTCACCCTGCTTGGCGGAGCTTAATAAATACTGAAGTAGTTTTTGGGAATAGAGGTGAATACAATGGAAGAGATATTCAAAGGACTGGTTGAACGTGCTCAGTACTATGAACAGTTTGAAAGCTTCAGAAACACCTGCACTTCCGGACAGTTCGGGGAGATACCGGGAATGGGCCTGAAGATGAAAGTTTCAGTACCGAACATGTAAGACTGGAATTAAGTTAACAGTTGTATAGGGAATAGTAAACAAGGATATAAAATAGGGAATAGCAAATCAATATGAAAAACTGGGAATAGTAAATTGGGAATATTGGGAATATACATAAGGAATACCAAATCTGGAACAGTAAATCGTGAACAGTAAATCGGGATAGTAAAAGCTGCAAAACCTCTATGAACTGGCGGAATGTTGAGATTCGCATCTCAACAAAAATTCATGAGGAAAAGAAAGAAGAAACAAATTAAGAAATAAAAGCAAGCAGGACGAACTAACAGACCTAAAAATTTACAAGAAAAATTAAGGACAAAACGTCAATAAAATTAAGAAGAAGTAAAGGGAGATAAAATAAAAAAATTAAATGTAAGTTATGGGAGAAATAAAGGTAAAATTAGAAGAAGTAAGAGGAATAAAACAAAAAAAGGAAATTAAACAAAAATAAAGGGGGGAAGGGGGGCAATTTACCTTCCAAAAGCGAAGGAAAGAATTAAAAGTGAGAATTAGAGATCACTTTTCAACCTTTTCCATATCAGCCTGGAGGTCCTGGCCCAGCTCCACGTTGTAGAAGTCTCCGCTGGTGGGGAGTTCCATGAAGAACGCACTGGTAATGTCGAGGGAAATATCCCCGTTTTCCATCTCGAGGTCCAGGACATGCCCGCCAGCGCTTCTATCCGCTGTAATGAAGTGAAGGTGATACCCCGGCACATTTACACCTTTCACGTATTCAGGGGCTCTGAACCCTACCAGTGTCCCGCTTATGTTTTCAAATTCAAAGACCGACTGGGTGGATACGGCATCCGCAAGTTTGGGATAGGGTTTCTCCTGTCTTGGCACGCTTCGTGCTTTTATGAAAGAGAAATTCCCGTCAACCCGGACCGCATAAAAAAGGTTTTCCGAAGGCAGGTTAAGGTCAAGGAAAGCTTCAAGCTCTGTAAGGTTTGCAGGCTCTTCAAGCCGGAAATTTTCATCGGCTTCAAAGCAGGTGACAGTGGCAAAGGGGGTTGTCATTTCTCCGGATACGGGATAGGCAATTCCATCGGTTTTTATCTGATAGTAATTTCCATCAAGGGCAAGCATTTCCCCTTCGAGCCCGTCAAAGGTTCCTATACCAAAGTCTCCATGGGTCTCAAGTTCCGCAACTGGCAGAACTCCGTCATAAACACCCTGAAGCAGGGCATCGATTGTTGAGACCTGATAGAGAACGTCAATATCACCATTTCCAATACCTGAACCGGAGTCCTCAATGCTCTCAGGATTGACATCAGCAGTGCCGGATTTTCCTGAAAAGTTATCGGCAGAACTGCTGCAACCGGAAACTAAAGTGATTGATAAAAGAATCAAAACAATCAAAAGATTTTTTTTGTTCATACATGTTCCTCACAGGATTCTTAATGAAAATTCTTGGTATTTATGTTATAAATTTTTTTAGTATATTGAGAGATAAACTTGCAAATATTTATCAAATATGAGGTAGAAGTATTGTACGGGGAAAGGGAAAAATTATGGATGAATTTTTCAAATACCTTGTTGAGAGAGCCTGCTATTATGCATTGTTCGAATCTTTTAGAAATGAATGCCAGCAAAGTTCAAGCGCGCAAAGTTCAGGCGGAATTGAACAGGAGTGGATAAATCTGGAAGGAATAGAAAAAACAGTTCAGAATTAAATAAAAAGAGATGTGAAAAACGTGAAAAAATATTGGATACCGATAAATTTAGAGAGAGCCTGTAAGGACAGAAACAGCGATCTCTCGAACTTCTTTTCTAACTTTTTTGAATAGAATTGATTTTACTGCTTTTCGTAATCTCTCGTAACTTTTCGTAATATTTCGCAATCTCTCTTAATTTTTCATAATTTATTATAATTATTCCTTGATCAATATGACTCTTGCCGGAGCCCCCTCCGCATCTATAAGGAGAGGCAACCCCAGAAACGTATACGTTCCTTCGTGCACACCCGCAAGGTTGAGGCCTTCAAACAGGGTCATGCTATTGAGAAGCAGTTCATGAACCTCTTCATCCCCTTCAAGCTTTTTGACTCTAAAGTAGTCGAACCCCAGGGTTTTGACTCCTGCACTAACAAGGTATTCGGCTGCATCCATTTTCAGGTGCACGTAGTTCTCAAGGAATTTTACGTATCCAAGGGCAGAGTTTCTTGTCTTGAGAAGCACTATGTCCCCGGGGTCGATTCTGAACCCTTCAAGGTCCTGCCTGTGGATTTCTTCTTCCACATGGACAAGGTCAAGAACCCTGCATTTCCCATAAAAGCTTTCAAGAGGAAGGGATGAAACTCCTTCTTTTCCTGCCCGGAGATGCAGCCTTGAGTCAACGTGCGTGCCTGTGTGACATCCCAGAGTCAGAACAGACTCATTTACCCCATCCTTCGGTAAGGAGGCATACCTCTTAATCGAAGGTTTGGGATTTCCGGGATATACAACCATCTCTTCAGTAATAAGCTGTGAAACATCGAAAAACTCTGGCAGAATGAAACCCCCATTCATTCGTTAGCAATGTACCAAAGGTCCATTGCAGTTATTTTATGCAACAGCAGAACTGTATGCCTTTAACAGCAAAATATGCCAGTAATAAAAGGGATTTTAAAATATTAAAATCCCCCTGAGGAAAGAAAAAGACAGAGAATCTGCAGGAGATCCGGTATTTAGCTGCAGACCCTGTTTATGAATCTGTGTTTACGAATCCCTGTTTTAAAGATTCTGCATTACATACTTCGCAACCGCATGTCCGACTTCTGCTGTAGTGCTGGTGCCCCCGAGGTCAGGGGTTATGAGTTTCTTTTCCAGTATGTGGCTGATGGCCCTGTCAATAACGGCTGCTTCTTTTCCCCTGCCATTCCATTCGAGTAGCATCTTCACGCAGAGAATTGCCGCAAGTGGGTTTGCAATACCTTTTCCTGCGATGTCCGGAGCACTCCCGTGTACGGGCTCGAAAAAGGCGTATTTCTCCCCTATGTTGGCGCTCGGGACAAGCCCCAGGCTTCCCACAAGGGCTGCGCACATATCGCTCAGGATGTCCCCAAAAAGGTTTGTGGTAACCACAACGTCGTATTTTTCGGGGCGCATCATGAGGCTGTAAGCCATTGAATCGACCAGCATGTCGCCGTATTCCACCCCATGGAAGCTGGCAACCTGCCGGCAGACATCAAGGAAGAGCTTGTCGGACTTCAGGACGTTGGATTTGTGGACAATGGTAAGTTTGTTATTTCTCTGCTTTGCAAGCTTGCAGGCATATTCTGCGACCCTCTCAGAGCCTTTTCGGGTGACTACTCTCTTTGTCCAGGAAATGTCAGGACCTATTTCCTCAATCCCGGAGTACAGCCCTTCCGTATTTTCCCTGACAATAATAAAATCGAAATCATTTCTTCCGGTAACACCCGTTATGCCGGGGAGGGGTTTTACAGGCCTAACATTAGCATAGAGGTCAAGTTCCTTTCGGATTGTGAGAAGCACACTTTTGTAACTCGGGTCAGGCACTGTGGTAACTGCCCCGAAAAGAACAGCATCACACCCTTTTATTGTGTCTATATCTTCTTCCGAGATCGCGCTCCCTGTTCGTTCCCATCTTGCATAGCCGAGTTCCAGAGGCACTTTCTCAAGCTCAAGCCCGAACGCATCCAGGACTTCCACAGCTGCAGGAATTACCTCCCTGCCGATCCCATCACCTTCGATTACCGCGAGTTTCATGGTACTGCATCTATGGTTTGAGGTATATGAATCTGGCGTAACTTTTTCAGATTCTCAGAGATTTTTCAGATCCAGAGCATATGTTCGGCAAGGATTTTTCCGCCGAGCCCTATAAGGATGAGCCCGCCAAGGATTTCAACTTCGTGTTCAAAGAAATGGCCTATGCGGTACCCCAGAATTGCCCCGCAAAAAGACATGACAAAAGTTACACAACCAATGATAATTACGGGCTCAAGAATAGGTGTCCCCAGAAAAGCAAAGCTGATACCCACTGCAAGGGCGTCTATGCTTGTTGCAACGGCTAACAGGAAAAGCACGGAATAGTTAAGGGAATTTACTTTCCCGTCCGAGTCACCGTAAAGAGCCTCATAGATCATTTTACCCCCGATAAAAGCCAGAAGCCCGAATGCAATCCAGGGAGCATAGTCCGAAACAAAACCGCTTACCGTACTTCCCCCTATCCAGCCCAGGACCGGCATCAGGGCCTGGAAGCTCCCGAAAAAAACAGCCAGCTTAAGAGCATCGCTGACCCGAAAAGGCCTTATTGTGGTGCCGCTTGACATGGAAACTGCAAAAGCATCCATTGCAAGCCCGAACCCTAAAAGGAAATTGGTTAAAAAAGACATCGAAAAGTTACTCCACCTTCGTTTTACACATGGGTTTTCGGGATAATGAATTTCCTGGCACTTAAAGGTTCCCCAATTTTAAAGGTCTCCCAATTTAAAGGTTTAAATTTTAAATGCTCCCCTACTGGACATTCAGGAATAATATCAATCGGCTCCCCTCAGCCCTTTTACGAGGCTTCTGACCGCTTCGGCAACCTGGTATTCGGATGCCCCCCAGTGGACGACAGCCCCTTCAAAGCCGGAAATCTTTACAAGCCCTGACTTTTCGGACCTGCAGCAGCGTGTAATAAAGGGTTTTGAGGGTACGACTACCTCGGACTTAAAAGGGCAGATATTTACGAAAGCATACTCAAGTTCCGGAAAACGCATCTCAAAAAGGGTTTTTGAGATCTCACACCCTACAAGCAGGTGGCCATCTTCGGTAAGGATATCCGAGTCCAGACATTTCCCCTTAAGGCCCGACGCACTGCAGGGAAAAACCGTGTTTTCTCCTTCGAACTGCCTGAGGTCAATTATCTTTTCAGTAAACCGGACCTGCAGGTCACCAAAAATTCCACTGGCTTCAAGCCTCCTTACAACCTGCAAAAGCCAGGCAGGCTCAGGGGGAGCAACATCAAGAATTTCGATTTCGAGAATTCCGGAGGGATCAGGGTCATGCACAATTGTAACATGCCTGTCCACGCCCGTAAAAATGACAGTGTTTACCCTACCCGTGCAGAGCTTTGCGGCAGTCTCGATCAGGAGGGAGCGGTCCTTTATATTTAATTCCCGGGCACACCTGACCACCTCAGCGCCTGAGGCGATCAGCTCAAGGGCTTCAACCTTTCTGAGAAGCCCATCTCCACTTTTTTTCACATGGTAAACTGCATACTCAGGGCTCCCAGTATCGGGATTTTCTCTTTCTTCGATCAGGTACTCCGTAAGGAAATAAATTGGCTGTTCAATGCTTGCAGGAAGAGCTTTTGTTACTCCCACATGCTTATACTCATCAGGAAAAATCATATTAATCGGCTGTTAAAATCGGCTGTTTGAGTGGTTACTGGACCCGGGCTGTTCGAACTCTATCCTGTTTCTAGTCGTTGGCTCTTTCAATCAGCTCGTTATTGTATATTAAGTAATTTTTTTCTTTCTGCTCGCTATCTATTAAGCAGTTATTCTTCTAAGCAGTTATTCTTCTTTCTGCTCGCTCTGCACTTTTTTTCTATGGGCAACAAGTCCGCCGTCTGTGAGCATATCGAGCAGGAAGTCAGGCAGTTTGTTTCCACTGAACACACCTTTTCCTGGGACTCTGACCTCCCCTTTGAGCAGGTCAACTTCGATCTCGTCCCCTTCCTGGCACTCAACATCTGCCTCCATCAGGGGCAGCCCCACGTTAATCGCATTTCTGAAAAAGATTCTTGCAAAGGACTTTGCCACAACGCAGGCTATTCCTGCATGCTTTATAGCAAGAGGAGCCTGTTCCCTTGACGAACCGCACCCGAAATTTTCCCCTGCAACAATAATATCTCCGGGTTTTGCCTTTTTTGTAAACTCAGGGTCAATACCTTCCATCGCATGAGCTGCAAAAACCTGCATATCCTTTGTCCGCAGGTACTTTCCCGGGATAATCACATCGGTGTCTACGTCGTCTCCGAATTTCCAGACTCGGCCTATGATAGGGTTTTTCATCACACATCACCTGTGAAGTAGGTTTTTTAATAGTATATCTAAGTGACGGATATTTAAGAAAATGATGGATAATTAAAGACGGATATTTAAGAAAAAGACAGCAAAGAAAAAAGTAAAAATTGGAAGAAAAGCAGATGTGCAGAAGAAAATGATGCACACCTTACTGCGTTAGAATTTAATTCTAACTGCGGATCTTCCTTCAGACCTTCACTTCTTCTCCATTTAACACGGCCTCTTCACTGACTCTTACTTCTTTAGTCGTATCCCCGTAGCTTACGACATAAGGGCCTGTGGGGGCAGTATCAAACTGGGTTTCCCCGGAAATGGGGCCTTCGGTGGAATAGGGGACGGTAAACTCATACCTGCCTTCGGAGTCCGAAGTTGTCGACTGGGAATACTCAAAAGTCCGGCCCTGACTGGTCAGAATTGTCGTACTTATTTTGACCGTTTCATTGGGGGAAGCAGTTCCGGTTATATTTGCACCCTTAACATACTCGAAGATTTTGACATAACCCGTATCGACTTCGGAGATGTTGCCTCCGTATAGGTAATTGTAAACCTGTTTGTACCCGGATTCCTGCGTCTGATAAGCCCAGGTTTCGTGCACAAGACGGTACTGCTTCAGGCCGTTTCCGTCCAGAATATGCAGCCTTGACTCCATTGATTTGAAGTAACGCTCGGAAGGGAGGTACGTGTATCCGCTTCCTGTCCAGTAAGGTTGATAGTATCCCTCGGTATCGAGGGTCCAGGCAGTCATTGCATAGAATTTGCCTGTTGCCATTTCAACGTCCGAGATTACATAACGGGCCCCGGCTTTATCCGGGTCAGGGTCAACGGCTTCAAGCACTTTTGTTGCTTCGTCTTCGGATTGGGCTGTAAAGAAAGTTGAAGCCCCTGGCTGGTTCTCGTCTTCAATGCTTCCTCTGCGCCCCCCAATTCCAGCCTGGAAAGGATTGGCATTGGGCATCCGGTGCCCGATCGTTTCAATCCAGTGCCCGTAGTCCCACCAGGACATGACTCCGTACGCGGTATCAGGGTAATCGAAAGTTTCTCCGTCCTCGGGAGCTTCGTAGACCGCATTGTAATCCATGCCCGGGTCCGGAGTATTGGATTTGAGCCACAGACAGGCCTCAATCCAGGTGCCGTCAGGACCGCCTGTGCCTTTAGTAAGTTCCATTGCGGAACCGTATACGGGGTAAATAAGGACGACTGCTATGGCCAGGACCGCAATTACCTGTTCTACTTTAACGAACTTCAAAAATCCCGGGATATCTGCCGGCGATTTCACACTGGATTTGAACCTCTCATTGAGCTGCCCCCATTTTACCTTTTCAAGCAGCAGGCCTCCCACGTAGGCACTGAGAATTGCTACATTGATGGAATAGTAATATGCAAAACGGTTCTGGCCGTAGATGGTAAGGAGGATCAGAAAACTCCAGACAAGAACCAGTACTTCTTCAGGCTTCGGTTTTCTAAAAAGATTTACAGCCAGTATTAACATTCCGAGGAGAGAAGCAAAGAAACCCGATGCTGTAAAATTCCCAAAGACTCTTGACAGGGTAAAAGCTCCACTTTCGTAAAAGATCGAAGATACTTCGGCAATTGTAGCCGCTCCGCCGGTCTGGACTCCAAAAATCATATTAGGAGCACCTATAATCAGAGAGTAAATGGGAGGGGATACGATTCTTACTGCTAACAGGCCCAGAACGCCAATTCCGAGTATTGCTAGAGGATAGTAGTAGGCTCTTATATTTCTACTTTTGAACTCCCTCTCAATAAAACTCAAAACTACAAAACCTGTCATTGTTCCAATAATGATAGCAGGGTGGAACCAGGAGTAATAAAACATTGAGAAACCCATATCAGGATGGATGAAAGGAAATATAATGATTGCACTCACCAGAGATGAGACTATGCCTGTAAACCCGAGGTAGTCGCTTGACTCACCGTGGAAGTAATCAAGGACATACTGAACCACAGCATAAACCAGAGCAATCAATAAGAAAAGAGAAGCTCCAGGCCACGAAAGCTGGTAAGCCGAATACATGACCCCGGACATAATGGAATATATAAGTGGTTCTTTCAGGACACTGAGATTTTTGGAAATTACATGCTCGAAACGCAACCCTTTTTCCTTTGCAGAAATCAAAGCCAGCATGAAAAACATCATGAAGAAAGTACTGAATAGAGATTCGGCTACGTGATGATCCGTAAAACCTATTATTGAACGGGATAAAAACTGCCCTGGAGCAAAAGCTATCAAGATTGCAGCCAGTATGCCTGTTTTATGGCCACCGAGATGTTTGCCGATGTAGTAAACAGGAATGACCGTAAGGGCTCCGAGCACTGTGGGGAAATAGGCTCCTACAGTATTAACCAGCTCCTGACTGGGATTGCCCATCCCCAAGAACAGAGAGGTAATAGCCATCATCTGGTCAAACAGCGGACCGAAATGGATGTAACTCCCATTAGGGTAGTTGGTCATGGGGTTGAAAAACATCCTGCCGGGATAATTTTCAAGGAGAACATTTAAGGTCCGCATGTGGTACCAGGGATCGTTGCCCCCGAACCTTACAAACCCGTTGGACAAAAACACCGTATCCGATGGAAGTGTTCTGATCCAGAGAGCTACAAAACCAATTACTGCAACTGCCAGAGTATAAGGCAGGCTGGATTTTATTTTAGACTTAAACGTTGATACAGGGCGATCCTGAGAACTCATAGTAATCTCCTTCAGGAGGTACATTTTTGCAATAAAATATATAATTTACGCAGGAAGAAAATCAAATAGATTTGATAAATTCAAATGCAACGGTTTTTGATTAATTTTACTTCTGATAGAACTTCAATGCCCTCACCGCAAAATTGACTCCGACAGCCTTCAGGACGAACCCACTAATCCCACAAGAACAAAAGTTCCACCAATAGTGGTTTCATAGTGACTGCGGATAATTTTAAGCCGTCTCCCTCAGAGATAATAACACGTTTTCAAAAAACGTGCAATATGCATAATACATTTGAGAAACCCTAAACTCGTAAAATAACTTTTTTAATAGTATATCTAAATAACGGATAGTTAGGAGAAATAAATATGTGTTATGAAAAAAGTGACAAGCTTTTTCAATAAAACCCAGGATAGCATATCCATAAAAAGTGAGAGATAAAGGAAGAAATTTAAAAATTAAATAGAGTTCAAACCCATATGTTTCAGGTTCGTTCAAACCTTTACTTCATCTCCATTTAACACGGCTTCCTCATTAACCCTTACTTCCTTAGCAGTATTCCCGTAGCTTACGAAATACGGGCCTGAGGGAGCAGTATCGAACTGAGTTTCCCCGGAAATAGGCCCCTCGGTTGAATAGGGAACTGTAAACTCATACCTGCCTTCAGAGTCCGAAGTTGCCGACTGGGAATACTCAAAAGTCCGGCCCTGACTGGTCAGAATTGTCGTACTTATTTTGACCGTTTCATTGGAGGAAGCTACCCCGGTTATATTTGCACCTTTTACATACTCAAAGATTTTAACATAACCAGTATCGACTTCAGGGATACTTATCCCGTAAAGGAAATTATAAATCTGTTTGTGCCCGGTTTCCTGAGTCTGATAAGCCCAGGTCTCATGAACCAGGCGGTACTGCTTAAGGCCATTCCCGTCAAGAATATGCAACTTTGACTCCATCGAGTTAAAATAACGATCGGAAGGTAGGTACTGATACTCGCTCCCTGCCCAGTAAGCCTGATAGTATCCTTCAGTATCAAGGGTCCAGGCAGCCATAGCCGAAAATTTTGGATTTACTTTCCCTGTAAATAAAGAAGCCATTTCTATATCTGAGACAATATAACGAGCTCCGGCTTTATCCGGGTCAGGGTCAATGGCTTCGAGCACTGCTGTTGCTTCTTCTTCGGATTGGGCTGTAAAGAAAGTGGAAGCACCTGCTTTATTTTCATCTTCAATACTTCCTCTACGCCCTCCAATTCCAGCCTGGAAGGGATTGGCGTTGGGCATTCGGTGCCCGATAGTTTCAATCCAGTGCCCATAATCCCACCAGGACATAACTCCGTAAGCGGTTTCAGGGTAATCGAAAAGTTCTCCATCCTCAGGAGCTTTGTAGACTGCATTGTAATCCATGCCCGGACCCGGAGTATTGGATTGGAGCCACAGACAGGCTTCAATCCAGGGACCATTGGGACCTCCGGTGCCTATTGTCTGTCCCATTGCAGAGCTGTACTCCGGAAGAACAAGCACCGCGAATATGGCAAGGACTGCAAAGATCTGTTCTATTTTTACAAATCTGAAGAAACTGGGGAAATCCTTAAGCGATTTTACATTAGTTCTGAAGTTTTCTTCAAGCCTGTCCCATTTTACAAGTTCAAGAAGCCTGCCTCCCAGATAAGCACTCATAACCGCAATATTCACCGAATAATAATATGCAAAACGGTTCTGGCCACAGATTGCCATGAACATGAAAAGTCCCCATACCAGAGACAGCAGTTCTTCAGGTTTTGGTTTCCTGATGAGACTTACTGTAAGAAGAATCATTCCAGCGATCGAAGCGAAAAAAGCAGGAGCTGTAAAATATTCATAGACTCTAAAGAATGAAATTCCTTCACTTTTTCCATAGGGGTAAAATATGGGGGAAACTTCTCCAATTGTCGAGGCGCCCCCGGTCTGGATCCCAAAAATTGAATGTGGAGCGCTTATGGCTAGCGAATAGAGAGAAGGAACCGTAATTTTTGCTGCAATAAGCCCAAAGATAAAAACTCCGAGTATTATCAGAGGATAATAATAGGCCTTTAAGTTTCTTTTTTTGAACTCCCTCTCGAAAAAACTCAAAACTATAAAACATGTCACTGCTCCAATAGCGGTGGCGAGATGGAACCAGGAGTAATAGTACATTGAAAAGCCCATTTCAGGGTGAACAAACGGAAGTATAAGTATAGCACTTACAAAAAATGTGGCTGTACCGGAAACTCCGAGGTAATCACTGTTTTCGTTACGGAAATTGTTGATAACGTACTGGATCACGGCATAAACCAGAGTGATCAATAAGAAAAGAGAAGCGCCAGGCCACGAAAGCTGGTAAGCCGAATACATTATTCCAGCCATCACCGAGTATGCCAGAGGTTCTTTCATGGTGTCCCATTCTTTGTTCTTTACATGCTCGAAACGCAGCCCCTTTTCCTTTGCAGAAATCAAAGCCAGCATGAAAAACATCATGAAGAAGGTACTGAATAAAGTCTCAGCTACATGGTGGTCCGTGAAGCCGATGACGGAACGGGACAAAAATTGTCCTGGAGCAAATGCAATCAAGATTGCAGCGAGTACGCCTGTTTTATGGCCTCCGAGATATTTTCCTATATAGTAAACAGGAATAACAGTAAGGGCTCCGAGCACTGCAGGGAAATAGGCTCCTACGGTATTGACCAGCTCCTGACTGGGATTGCCCATCCCCAGAAACAGAGAGGTTATAGCCATCATCTGGTCAAACAGCGGCCCGAAATGAATGTAACTCCCAGAAGGATAGTTGGTCATAGGATTGTAAAATACCCTGTTGGGATAATTTTCGAGGAGAAGATTTAAGGTCCGCATGTGGTACCAGGGATCGTTGCCCCCGAACCTTACAAACCCATTAGACAGGAAAACTGAGTCAGAGGGGCGTATTCTGATCCAGAGAGCCATAAAACCGATTATTGAAACTACCAGAGTATAAGGTAAGCTTGATTTTATTTTAGACTTAAACGTTGGTACGGAACGAGCCTGAGAACTCATAGTGATCCCCTTCAGGAAGTGCAACTAATTATGGAACTACAGAAAAACACACATGATATTCTTCGAATACAGGCACAAATAATGAAAGTACTTTTCAAATCACAGTACTTTCATGCCAAAAGAAAATTAAATAGATTGTATTAATTCGATGTAACGGTTTATAATTTTATCCCATTTTTGATCCGGAGCTTCATAACGCTCATCAGTCCCGAAAAGGCTCAGGATAGCTTTCCGGATGAATTCGATATCTCCAGGGGGGACAAAAAAAGTACCTTCATATCCAGCCATTGATTCTTTCAGGCCGCCTACTTCAGAAACCACAACCGGTTTTCCAAAAGACATGGCGATATGGGCAATTCCGCTCTGTGAAGCCCTCAGGTAGGGCAGGACCACCACATCTGCAGCACTGAAGTAAAGGCTTACCTTTTCATCGGGGACATACTCGTCCACAAGCGTGATCCTGCCGGAGTGAGGGGAAGCCTCGATCTGGTCAAGCAGTTCTTTGCGATCTTCCCATATTTCCCCGACAATCAACAATCTGCTTTTCTCGAGGGTTTCGGAAGGAAGCTGTTCGAACGCCCTGATAAGATAAGGGATCCCTTTGTATTTTCGAATCAAGCCAAAAGAAAGGATAACAAACTCTTCTTTTATTGAGAGAGTTTTTTTTGCATCGTTACTGTCAAGCACTTCCCCATACTGGTCATAGAGCCCATGGGGGATTACATGGATTTTTTCAGGGGCAATTGCATACCTTTCTGCAACAAGCTTTTTATCAGATTCGGAATGGGCAATATATGCATCAAGGTTTTTGCGAAGCAATTTTCCCGTTAATTTGGAATACAAACGGATCGGAAGTATGGATTCTTCAAACGGGTCCACGACCTCATGAAACTCGATTATGATTTTGGGCGTATGTAATAGACCTGCAAACATTTTTAGCAGGAGTTGCATATGGGCAACCGAAGAAGTCCACCACTGTAAGATTATGACATCCGGTTTATGTCCCTTAATAAAACTGTATGCCCTGACCCATGTCAGCGGGTTATTGTAGTCCATTCCATCAAAAACAGAGATTCTGGGTGAAAAATTCAGATCCGAAATGTCTTTTCCTACATGAGATTTACCTGGAAAAAGGAAAGTTGGCAGCAACTGCCGAAAGCAGACCACAGAGACATCTTTTTCCGCAGACATTGCGTTTGCCAGACGGATTGTATAATAACTTATACCACTTAAAAAACGCTTGGAAGGTCCGACTATGCAAATGCTTTTCCTGGATGCCATTTACCTTAACTATCACATTATCTTTATATTAAGCTAATGCATTACTCCATATAAGTACCGTATAAAAGAGGTTCAGCCTTGAAAATAGCCCAGATTTGCCCCCGCTATTTCCCTGATATTGGAGGAGTAGAAACACATGTCAAAGAGATTAGCGAGAGGCTGGCCAAAACAGGGCACGACGTTGAGGTCATAACAACAGACCCAACTGGGAAATTGAACAAAAGGGATACCATAAACGGGGTAAAGGTTATCAGATTCAGGTCTTTTGCCCCCGGTAATGCATACTATTTTGCCCCTCAGATCTATTTTTATCTTAGAAAACACAATTATGACGTGATTCATGCACATAGCTATCACGCACTTCCGGCCTTATTTGCAGCCCTTGGAAAAGGTGAAAGAAGGTTTGTGTTTACCCCACATTACCACCGGAGCGGACATACTGCTTTTAGAAATTTGCTGCATAAGCCGTACAGGTTCTTCGGAAAGATTATTTTTTCCCGGGCAGATACTGTAATTTGCGTGTCCGAGTACGAAAAAAGACTTGTTGAATCCGATTTCAGGGTTGCAGGAAAAACTGTAAAAATTCCAAATGGGATAAATCTCAAAGAGTTTGAACACCTGAAGCGCCAGCAAAAGACAGATGGAGAGAAAATCCTCCTGTATGTAGGCCGCCTGGAAGAATATAAAGGAGTGCAGTACATTATTCAAAGTCTGCCTGAGCTTCAGGAGTTCAGGTTAAGGGTTGTTGGAAAGGGACCCTATGAAATGGAACTTCACAGTCTGGCAAAGAACCTGGGGGTAGCTGAAAGGGTTGAGTGGTTAAAAGACCTTTCAAGAGGAGAACTGCTTGAATGTTACGCATCAGCTGATGTGTTTTTGATGCTTTCGTCTCATGAGGCTTACGGGATTACAGTTGCAGAGGCACTGGCTTCCGGGACTCCCTGTGTGGTTGCAAGGGGAAGTGCGCTTGAGGAGTTTGTTGATGGGGATGCATGTATAGGTATAGAGTCACCGAATAACAGAAATAACCTTTCTTCAGTCATATGTTCACTTTACTTAAAGAATAAAAAGTATAAGGGGAGAACTTTGGACTGGAAAGACGTTATGGATGAAACTTTAGCTACATATTGAAAATAAAATTGGAGTTAAGCGTAATAAAGGGCTTTTTTGAGATATAGGAAAAAATAAGGCGTTCTATCCTTCTAAGATCTTTAGAAAACATCTTCATATGCCTTTCTTCTATAAAGAAAAAGTCGATCCTATTCTTGAATTATTGATCAAATCTGAAACTCGGGTACACTCCTCACGTTTGGGAAAAAATGTAGAGGGAATCCTATGTTTACGATTTTCAATAACTCGCCTTCACGACCAAAAAATCACAAATGATAATTTCGTTCAAGGATTGTTCTTAAAAAATGAAGTTCACGTTCTAAACCATAATTTTCCATAATACGGCGAATCGTTCCCTTAGAAAGACGAATGAAATAAAGTAATATAGCTATTTCTATAGATGACTGCCCGTATATCACAGAACACACAAAGATTTCACGTAAAGGTACGGTGAATGCCTTATACGACGTGCCTTCCACACGCATGCATGCTATACTTTCTTTTAAACAAACGCCCCTAATGCCTTTGACATACATCCTCAAAAATAACTCGTAATCCATGGAGAAGCGAAGATAGACCGAAAAAAAACCACATTCTTCGTATGTAGTGCGCCTTACAAAAAGTGTAGGATGATTTATGGCAGGGATATTGTATTTCAGGACCTCGCTGTACTTCTCATCAGCTTTATTTGTATGTGAATATTTATTTCCTTTATACAGCTCTAATGCCCCAAAAGAGAAACCAAAATCAGGATTTTCGACCAATTTTTTTACACTCAACTCTACAGCTTCTGATTTATACCAATCGTCAGCATTTATTATCCCTATGATTTCTCCTTTACTACATTTTATTCCTTTATTGAAAGCGTCGCTAATTCCGTTGTCAGATTCACTCATCCAATATGCTATTTGATCTTCATACTTGCGGATGATATCAAGGGTTCCATCGGTAGAGCCGCCATCTACGATTATGTATTCGATATTGCTGTAAGTCTGGTTTAAAACGGACTGGATAGTTTGTTCTAGGTAACTTTCACCATTGTAAACAATCGTGATAATACTAACAAGAGGACTTCCGGGTATTGTTTTGTTGTTAGAGTCGCTGCGAGTAGAGTAACCCCCTTCAATGCGTCCGGGATTCAAAGGAATCGGATCCGAAATATCAGGAATGCCTTTTTCCCATTCTGTAGGATTTTTTTTATAATATCTGGCTGTTCTGAGGGTTTCGATTAAATTTGAACACTTTTTTTGACTCATATGGATCCTTCTTTTATTGCTTCAGCATACACGAGACTAATATCCTCTCGTAAACCGATTCTATGTTTCCAGCCCGATCGATGAAGTTTGGATACATACAACAATTTATGAGGGGCCCCATCTGGTTTGGAACTGTCATAAACAATCCTGCCATCATACCCCACAATATATTTAATCAACTTTGCCAGTTCCCTTAGTGGAAGGTCTACCCATGTTAATGTTTACAAATAGTCCGATGTCAGAATAGTTATAGTTTTCCATCAATAGACACAGACGTCAATAGTACCTTAATATACATATTTTTCATTTTAGAGATCTTTTATTCCAGATAACTTCCTCAGAAAGGTATTACTTTGGTTTTGTGAAAACTGAGGATCGACAGTTAAGAGATTTTCAGATAAAATCCCGCGGGATATATGCTATCTGCAAGAATTCCATCAACTTTTGCTGCTGCAAGGAAGATATACCAGGATTGTGCTATTTTGTAGCGATGAAAAGAGATATGAGTTAATCATATTTTATAGAAATCTCGGTACACCTCGTATTAAAACATATTAATTATTTTCACTTTCCAAGTACATCGAACATTCGTCTCTTAAAAAATCTTTAATGTTATGAAATTTAGAATAATTATCTTTCAACCATTTCATATCTTTATCCCACCATTTAAAGTTGAGCAAAAAGTAACGAATATTTTCATCAAATCTATATTTAATGACTTTAGCAGGAACTCCGCCAACAATGGAATATGGAGGTACATCTTTTGTTACAACAGAACCTGCAGCTATTATTGCACCATCTCCAATATTTACACCATCAGTTACAATTACGCTTTCCCCAATCCATACATCATTTCCTATTTCGATATCTTCATACTCTTCGAAGTAATCTTTGTCCGAAAATGTTATTTGTGCTTGTTTTTTAGTGGAATAAAATATTGGGTGTGTAGATACAAACGTATGTGATGGATGCTTACCCAGCCCTATTGAACATTTTGGACCAATTGAACAAAATTTGCCTATATTTGTTCGGTGTATTCTCGTATTAGAAGAAATGTAAGTAAAGTCACCAATCTTAGAAGATGAAATTGAGCAGTTATCATAGAATCTGTTGTAGAGACCAAAAGAGCAATTGTTTAAATCAGATAAGTAGTCTATTTTAATATGTTTATCAAAGTGCCTAATTTCCAATAGAAATTTTTTGAATAACCACATACAGTAGATAGAGATAGGATTTTTAAGAATTGCTTTCAAGCAGAATCACCGATTACTGTTTCTAATTGAATTTTTTCAAATATTTTCAATATGCCTCCTGCTGAAGCATTATATATTCTATTGGGGAATTCTATGTTAAGAATTTCATATTGTCTAAATATATGATATTGTCTCAAAAACTCTTCTACATAAAAGGAGTTTCCAAAAGTCCTGCGTAACTCATCTTTTTGGTGGATTGCGCTTTTATACATCCTCATATCTTTCTCATCATCATAAAGGAAGTAATCATGATCCATTCCAAGTAAATATATTTTATCGAATCCCATATAAAGTGCACTTATAATCGCATAAACACTAACTGAGCCTGCACTCCATATTCTTTCTGTCAAATCTAAACCATTAAGTACTACAGGATTTTTTTTTGTTTCCATTCCTGCAAAATACCAATAGATAGTATGATCCTGAAATAATCTATATTTGTCAAAAATATTTTTAATATTGTTTGAGTATCCACTTAGTCCCAGAAGCATAGTAACCTCTTTTGGGATATGATTTTCCATTTCCTCGAACCATTCTTTCCATTCGTTTTCAGTTTGAGGGGGATGTATTGGAGCAGTCATATAATACTTAGGTTTATTTCCACTTGTTATGGTCTGAAAATCAGGGTGAACGTAAAAATTATTCAAAGCAAAAATTATTTCTCCTTTTAGGGGTTTTAAATCTTGTTTTTTGATCGAAGGACCGCTTCCAAGAATGAAGCATCTTTCACCAAGGTGGATATTTTTAAGTTTTTTATTTTTTGCTACCAAATACTTATAATTTCGAAAGTTGTTTTGATTTTTCAGGTCGATTATTTTATCAAGTAATATTGGAGGTATAATAGGTTTAATTTTTTGCATCCAGTTCATAGTAATCAAGTTTCAAAAATTTCTACACGTACTATACCAATCAAAAAATAACTTTTCAAGTAGTTTTCATATATAGTTCTTTAACTGTATAAGACTGACGTATTTAGGACTTATTATTACATCTCCTCCCCTGAATAAAAAATCTTAAAAATTAGAATGAAAAACGCCCAAGAAACTCTGTGTTAGCTTAGTTTCAAACTTTTAACGAACTCTAATTCTTTTTCTTCAAACCCATTCAATAAAAATAACGTTAAGAAATAGACTATTGTACAGATTCCAACTGTAAAAAAGATGGAAGTGGGTCTTAATGGATTAAATATTATAACTATTGATGACATTATTAGAGATGAAAAAATGCTTTTAACCAGAAATTTAGGCTTCATGTCAAATTTTAGAATTCTATGTGCATAATATGCTGTCACAACAACACTAAAGACAAAAGCAATAAGTGTTGTGAGCGCTGCACCTAAAATCCCCATGTAAGGTATTATTGCGAAATTTAGCCCCAGATTCAGCAAAGCTGCTATAACCCATATCCTTCCTACGATTACAGTTTTTTTTTCTAAGACTATTACCTGGAATATTATTGTATATACTCCAAATAATAGAGTGCTCATCGCTACAAAAGGCGTAATCAAGTACCCTTTAGAAGCAATTTCCACTGTAGAAAGAATGGTTAAAATAGATTTTGAAAGAAGAGAAACGCCAAACACTGCTGGGATTGATATTGCCATCAGGTACTTGAAAGAATAACTTAATATCGTTTTCACTTCTTCTATGTTGTTTTCATCATAGTTTCTAGATAAAATGGCTGGGAGCAAAAAAGAGAATGGAGCTAAGAATATACCTATTAGACTTCCTAAAGAGTATCCCGGGGAATAATATCCAACCGAAGCGGTACCCAAAAGAATCCCAATAACATAACGATCACTTGAATTAACTATCCAGTTTGAAAAATTACCTGTAACTGTAGGTATTCCAAATTTAAGGTACTCTTTTATGTTTGTAAACAAAGGTTTTCGAATTCCGATTTCAGAAATTACTTTACATGTTGTTATTGAGAACAATATAACAGTAGTTATTAACAGACCTATAGTCGCACCTAATATTCCTTTACCCATAAGTACAAATGAACTTATAGTTAAAATTTGAAATGTTACATTGAGAAAAGCTATTGATGAGTATTTTTTTATTTGTTCCCTTGCTCTAAGATAATTTATGGAGAGAGTGTTTAAGCATTCAATGAAAATAATGAATGAGAGAATTTTGACTATTAGTGTATTGTTATCGAATATTCTCGAAGCTATTTGCTCAGAAAACAAATATAATAACAATGATGTGGCTCCACTGGTAAATAATACTAAAAAGAATATCGAATAAAATGTTTCTTGAATTTCTTCTTCTTTCTTTAGAGTTGGCAAAAATCTAACCATCGTATAGGGTAACCCAAGCATTGCAAGTCCTGGAATCATGCCAATTGTGACATTTATCTGTGCCCAGATTCCATAATCTTCGATAGACAGGTTTTTGGTGAGAATTGGAAGCAATATAATCCCACTTAGACTTGTAAGCATTTGAGTAAAACCTATTAACCCTACTCTCTGTACAAAAAGCTTGTATTGGTTCATTTTATCACACAAGTGGAAAAGGTAATGCCTCCATTATGTTATTACTTTTGTTCAAAATGTAAAGCTATCCACTTTCAACTAAAAATGCTTTTTTTCGAAATTAGTCGAGAGAAAAATACTGCAAATAAATTGCTCAATCTATAAAAAGATGATAACACGCGCTCACAATAGTTTCTTTGCTACCTAAACACTAGTCAAGGATTGGAAGCTAACATCTCTAGGACTTACGCACATGACATACAAAATCAAGTACAATAAACACTGTGGTTTAAAGTTATATTTTTATACAGTTAAAGGCTTAATGCTATTGATTTTTCAGTTCAACTGCGTAAGTCCTAATCTCTTTTCCAATCATTATTCTTGTTACCAACTCTATGAACTGCTATTAAATTAGTAACTCGTAATTACTACCATTAATAGCTGATATCATTAGAGTTGACAGATTTTTAATACCTCTAAATTATTTGCACAAAATCAAAATTCTCAAGCGAGTTTCTTAAAGCCAAAAGATGAATGTTTTATCTTTTATGCGACTCCAAAGAGACCAGTAAGTTTCAATGAAAGTGTTATACACTTCATTGTTATCCTTTTAATATTATAAGGAGTTGGAAAATATCTATATGTTTCCATTTTTCTAAGAAATTTAATAGTGTTTAGATACTCATTAGTGAGCAGTGGATTGTATTGTTGTTGGGAAAGCTTAAATATGCTACGGATTATTTCGTCACCGCAAACAAATTCATATCCTGCTTTTCCCAAAATGCTTTTTAAAGTCGCTAAGGTGAAGTGATACACATGCGCATTTTGAAGATACTTTAAAAAGTCTAAATCATAACTATTTGTGAGATTTCTAACACCTGGTAACTCTATGTAAACATAAGTGTTAGGTCCACAAATTGATTTAATTTTAACCAGTTCATCTATGGGATTCAATATATGCTCTAAAACATGAGAATAGATTACGATATCAGGAGTACAACTAATTTCGATATCATCAATTGTTCCTTGATGAAGATTTAAGCCATATACGTTTTTTCCAAAAGTCACATATTCTGAGCCCAAATCACAACCATAAACTTCATTCCCTTTTTCTTTGAAGTACTGTAAGATTCCACCTGCCCCGACACCTATTTCCAATACATTTAAATTAGTTAATTTAGTCTCAAGTTTGTTTTCTAAATATTCAAAAATAGCTTTTCCGTGAACATATTGGTTTTTAAAAAAATCCGATGAGGGGATTTTGGTACCACCATAGAGCTTTCTATATTCAATATTATAGAATTCATTATATGAATTCTGTGTCATTCTAGGATTCGTTTGAATTAAACCACATTCCCTACAAATTACAACAGGCATGTAAAGTCCATAACGATCCTTTTCAGCTAATACTTCGAAGTTGTTATGTCCACAAATACAACAGGTAATTTTCTCAAATATGTATTTTTGAGAGTTTACTTTGTTTTCAATTTTTTCCTTCATCTCAAGTTGGAGTTTGTTTAACTTTAAACTAGGTTTTCCATCATATGAGTATCTATCAGCGAGCATGAGAATCACTTTAAAATATTTAGTTATAAGTAATACGAAGATCAAAAATTCGATGCGAATGAATTTTTACTTCATCCTGATTAATAGAATAATCCAAAAAATTATTTGATACTAAAACTGTTAAGCACTCGTGATTAATACATCGACAATTTCACGAATAACTCCCTCTCCTCCCCTTTTAGACAAAACATAATCACAAACATCTTTCACTTCATCTACAGCATCATTTGGACAAAATGAAACTCCAGCTTTTTCCAGTACGGGAATATCGTTTATATCGTCACCCACGTAAACTATTTCTGAATATTCTAGACTGTACTTTTTTCTTAATTCTTCAAAAACGCTTAATTTATCTACTACTCCCTGGTAAACATCATCTACTTTTAATTTCTTAGCTCTGTTTTCCACAATTTTTGTGAGTTCTTTTGTGATTATCGCAGTTTTAATACCGTTCTCTCTTAACAGCTGAATTCCCATTCCATCTCTTGTATTGAATTTCTTCAGCTCGTCACCGTTTTCGGAATAGTACATCCCACAATCGGTCATTACCCCATCGATGTCAGTAATGAATAATTTTATATTTTTTAATTTTTTGTCCGGATCTTGATTTATATTCTCTCTGGAAGAAAGTAAATTTTCTATAATTTCCCAATCAACAGGCTCGTCAATCTCATAATATGTCTCTTCTGGCATTTTGTAATAGGCTATATTTCCAGAAATTCTACACTTGGTATCTTGCAATAGTTTTTTAGAAGTAATATAAAAAGCACCATTTTCAACAAGATATCCTTCAAAATTCTGCCTTCTGGGCCTATTTAGTGGATCATAATTCAAAGGTTTTACAAAATAATCTGAAGATTTCTTCCATATGAAGCGTTTCTGTTCGACTACTGATAGGAGAGAATCAGCTTTACTATCTTCAAATACTGCTATTGCCTCTTCCAATTCTTTAGATGTTAAGAGAGGAGATGTTGCCTGGATCAAAATTATATTTTCAAAGTCGTGGGAGTTGGCAAATTCAAGCATTACAGATTCTGTACTTGCAGTATCTGTGGCATTTTCAGGGCTTCGACCTATGGTTTCGAATTTTTCGCTTTTAATAATTTTTGCTGCATCAATAATTTTCACTGAATCGGTAGACAAGTATACTTTATCAACCTTAGTACAGTTAATTGCAGCCTCGATCGTCCAATAAACCAATGGTTTGCCGGCAATTTTTTTAATGTTTTTCAGAGGTATGCTTTTGCTTCCCCCTCTTGCCGGAATGAGTGCTACATATTTTCTCAATTCAGAACCTCTTTAATTTATGTCTTTGGACTTCTTCAATTTCAAGAATCTCGTTCTGTTTATATGTTAGTGCTTTAGATACATTTCTCAAGTCTCTTGCCAGCCTTCTCATACCGTCAGGTTCCAAACTTGCAGCATGGTCTGTCCCCTTCCATGTCCTATCAAGTGTAAAATGCCTTTCAAAATACCTCGCACCGTAAGCAAGAGCAGCTATATCAGCAGCAATTCCAAGATGATGACCTGAAAAACCAATACCTTTTACTCTATTCTCAAATTTTTCTCTTATTCTTAAGATCTCATTAAGACAAATGTCCTCAAATGGAACAGGATAACCGGAAGTACAGCTATAGATTACAAGATCTTTTGCACGATCTCTATCTTCAAAAAATGTTACGATTTTTTCTTCCTCTTCATGTGTTGTCATCCCAAAAGACAGATGAATTTCTCCATCATATTCATTGCAAAGGTAATCAAGCATCTCAAATTTAAGATTGCATGCTGAAGGAATTTTGATTAATTCAGGGTTTATTGAGGCAATTTCTTTTGCGGATGTCATATCCCAAACAGATGTAGAATAAATCACATCCCAATCATCACACCATTTTTTTAATTGTTTGTGCTGATCAAGATTAAGTTCCAGAAATTCTCTATGTTCTCCGTACGTTTTCCCATAAGAATTATGAGGTGCTGGATGGGGTGCATTATATTCTTCAGGAGTTAACAATTCTTTGGGATTTCTTTTCTGGAATTTAACAATATCAACGTTACAAAATTGGGCAGCGACTTTTATCATTTCATGAGCAATTTCCATCTCACCTTTGTGATTGCAACCAATTTCTGCGATTACTTTTATGTCCTTCATTTTTTCTCCTGCCTTTCACATTTTGTTGGGTGACAAGCACCAGATTATAATCAGGATTTCAATTGAATATACCATTCATATGTTTCCCTAATTCCATCTTCCAATGGGATTCCAGCCTTCCATCCCAGCCCATTCAACCTCGAAACATCCATCAATTTCCTTGGGGTCCCATCAGGCTTTGAAGTATCATACCTGATCTCCCCCTCAAATCCTACTATTTCTTTTATCAATTCCACAAGTTCACTAATTGTAACATCCTCTCCAACCCCGAGATTTACAAACTCTCCTATATCAGAATAATTATAATTCTCCATCAAATACACACATGCATCAGCCATATCATCCACATGCATGAACTCTCTGAGAGGTTTCCCTGTACCCCAGACAACAACTTCAGACTCATTATTCACTTTAGCTTCATGGAACTTTCGGATCAACGCAGGCATCACATGCGATGTTTCCAGATCAAAATTATCATTAAGCCCATAAAGGTTGGTCGGCATCACCGAGATGAAGTTAGTCCCATATTGCTCGTTATAGTGCTTACAAAGCCTTATACCTGCAATCTTTGCGACCGCATATGCTTCATTCGTTTCTTCAAGCGGACCGGTTAATAGATACTCTTCTTTGAGAGGCTGAGGGGCCAGTTTAGGATAGATACAGGAAGAACCCAGGAAAAGCAACTTTTTTACACCGTATTTATAGGCGGCATTGATAACGTTTGCTTCGATCATCAGGTTTTCATAGATAAATTCGGCAGGGTAAGAGCTGTTGGCAAGTATTCCACCCACTTTTGCAGCGGCCAGGAAGATATATTCTGGCCTTTCCTTTTCGAAAAAATCGTTTACTGCTTGCTGGTTTGTGAGGTCTAGTTCTCTGTGGGTGCGAAAGATCAGGTTGGTGTAACCTTTTGATTCAAGTTTTCTTTTAAGAGCCGAACCAACCAGGCCGCGGTGCCCAGCTATGTAGATTTTTAAACCTTTATCCATGGTATCACCTTATTTGAAACTTTTATTCAAACGAGTGATTTTCAAGCACAGCTTCTTCATCTGCTCGCATCATTATTTTTACCAGTTCTTCTAGTTTTACTTTAGGTTTCCAGCCGAGTTTTTCTCTGGCTTTAGTAGGGTCCCCAATCAATAACTCTACTTCAGTAGGCCTGTAATACCTGGGGTCTATTTCTATAAGGACTCTTCCGGTACTGGCATCGATCCCCACTTCCTCACCATCTTTGCCCTTCCAGACGATATCGATTCCGACTTCCTTAAAGGCAAGTTCCGTAAACTCTCTGACGGAGTGAGTTTCACCTGTTGCAATTACATAGTCTTCTGCATGGTCCTGCTGGAGAATCAGCCACATGGCTTCCACATAGTCTTTTGCAAAACCCCAATCTCTTTTTGCATCAAGGTTCCCAAGGTAAAGCTTTTCCTGAAGCCCATGTTTTATCTTTGTTGCAGCCATCGTAATTTTTCGGGTTACAAAGGTTTCACCACGAATAGGAGATTCGTGATTGAAGAGAATACCATTACAGGCAAAGATACCATAGGCTTCCCGGTAGTTAATTGTTATCCAGTAAGCGTACAGTTTGGCTGCAGCATACGGGCTTCTCGGATAAAAAGGAGTGGTTTCTCTCTGGGGGATTTCCTGGACTTTCCCATAAAGTTCACTGGTTGAAGCCTGGTAGAATTTCGTTTTCTTTTCAAGACCAAGGATTCTAATAGCTTCCAGAAGACGTAGTGTTCCCAGTCCATCAGAGTTTGCTGTATACTCGGGGGTTTCAAAAGATACCTGCACATGACTTTGTGCAGCCAGATTATAGATTTCATCGGGCTGTGTTTCCTGTATTACACGGATAAGATTAGTAGAGTCCGTCAGGTCACCGTAATGCATGAAAAAATTCACGTTTCTCTCATGCGGATCTTTGTATAGATGGTCGATTCTAGCTGTATTGAACGAAGAGGACCTTCTTTTTATGCCATGAACAATATATCCTTTATTCAGGAGAAATTCAGCAAGATAAGCTCCGTCCTGGCCTGTGATGCCGGTAATTAAGGCAGTTTTGGTCATATTATTCCCTTGTTACCTGAATTAAACATGAGATTAAGTTCAAATATGTTATAGTAGAACATGATCCTTAAAAAGCTTCTTAAGATTCTATAAAAAATGCTATAAAGAAACAAAAAATTCAGAATGTTATTTAAAACACTTCTTAAACTATACTGAACTACACCAGTCCATCTAAAATCCTTTGATATTCGTAAGCTATTTTAATCCAGTCGAACCTGTCCTGTACCCTTGTTCTTGCAGCCTTTCCAAACTCTTCACATAAAGCCCTATTCCTTAATAGCAGTATTTTATCAGCTAACTGACTGGGACTCCCGGGTTCCACCAAAAAACCACATTCTCCATCTTTAATTGTATCCAGCATGCCTCCAACTTTTGTTCCCACTACCGGCTTTCCACAAGCCATTGCCTCAAGAACAGCGATTCCATAGGGCTCTATAATACTGGGCTGCACATAGATATCACACTCAGCATACAACTCAGGCATTTTGTAATTAGGAATAGACTCAGAAATGAATGTTACATTCCGTTCTAACTCTAAAGTTTCTTTCAGTTTTTTGAGACTTTGTTCTTCTGGACCCTTCCCGAGGATGTATAAATGAGCCTCAGGAACTGGTCTTGCTACCGTTTGCATAGCTTCTATTAAGTACTCCAATCCTTTGTATTCATGCAAACGAGCAACAGTAAGTATCTTGAGATCACCCGTTTTCAGGTATCGGTTAGCAGATGATAAAGGCTTGAAAACCTCCGAATCTACCCCTACATTTACCACTCTTATTTCTCTTTTCACGCCTAATTCGGCAGACATAAAATCTTTTGCAGCTGTGCAATGAGCAGTTAATACATCCACACCATTCCGGACGAGTTTATTGATAGTAAAGTCAAGAACTTTTAAAGCATACAACTTCACGCGATTTTCAGGATAATAAGTTCTTTCAGAGGATAAAATCACAGGAATTCCATATTTTTTAGCTATCCTGTACACCTTATGGCAAATGTAAGGATAATCCTCCTGAAGCATCAAAACATCAAAATCTTTAAAGATATGTGCTTCTCCTGTAACAATTGGATTATCGGCAAAATCCAATAAAGTCGGGAGGTAATTAATAGAAAAGCCCAGACCTGAACTCGCATTTGAATCATTGGAATTTACTATTTTTTTCTCGCGAGGAGCTTTAGCAGTGGATGTAATAACGGTAACTCTGTGGCCCAGGAAAGAAAGACTTTTAGCTAACCCATATTCATTTCCATTAATATAAGGTGTGAAATAAGGTACTACTATCCCTATTTTCATCGGAGAACCTCACTAAATCAGGAACATGCCTTCATTTTTCTTTAAGAATTTTACGTTGAAAATTATTACCGGAGCAGATTCCTGCAATCATTACATAAAATACTCAATCGTTTGCCTCAACCCTTCTCTCAACTTAACTTTCGGTTCCCATTCAAGCAATGTCCTGGCTTTGCTGATATCCGGTCTTCTCACTTTTGGGTCATCCACCGGCAGGGCCTCATAAATAATCTTTGATTTGCTCCCGGTAATTTTGATAATCACTTTCGCAAACTCCAGGACGCTCATCTCTTCAGGATTTCCAATATTCACAGGTTCGGTGCAGTCAGACATCATTAACCTGTAAATCCCTTCTATCAAATCCGAAACGTAACAGAAAGAACGGGTCTGCGAGCCATCTCCGTAAACAGTAATATCTTCTCCACTAAGCGCCTGGGAAATAAAGTTTGGAACTACACGACCATCATTTGCACGCATTCTGGGACCGTATGTATTGAAAATACGGACAATTCGAGTGTCAACTCCATGATAGCGGTGGTAAGCCATTGTGATTGCTTCAGCATACCGTTTCGCTTCATCGTAAACGCCCCTTGGACCTATGGGATTGACATTGCCCCAGTAAGTTTCAGGTTGAGGATTTACCAGTGGATCACCATAAACCTCTGAAGTAGAAGCAAGCAAGAAATGAGCTTTCTGCTCTTTGGCAAGTCCCAGCATATTGTAAGTCCCAAGAGCCCCTACTTTCAGAGTCTGGATGGGCAATTCAAGATAGTCAATTGGAGAGGCCGGGCTTGCAAGGTGGAAGATGTAATCAATTTTATCCCCAAAATAGATAGGTTTCGTGACATCATGCTTGATATAGGTAAATTTCTCAGATTTAATATGTTCAAGATTCCTTGGATTACCTGTTAGCATGTTATCTATGCAAATTACCTCATGACCCTTTTCAAGCAAAAGGTCACAGAGATGCGAACCTAAAAATCCCGCTCCACCGGTTACGATTGATCTCATTAGAGAACCTTCCTTAAAATTCGATAGACGAATAGTCTCCAATATTCAGGGAATTATGCTTTCCGATGAGGTTTGCATCGTCACCTATAATCGAAGACTCCAGATTCAAGTTTGAGATATGAGTCCTTGAACCAATAACACCATTTGAAATGATTGAATTTTCGACTACTGTATCTTCGGCAATTGAAGTATAGGGACCAATTACAGAATTAATAATTTTAACATTCTCCCCGATCTCCACAGGTTGGATAATCACCGAATTACATACATCATCAGGAACGTTCCCTATGCGCTTTTCTTCAAGCAACACGCGATTGGTTTCAAGCAAAGACCTTGCATGCCCGCAGTCATACCAGCTGGACACCTCAAAGGTCTTAAACTTACTCCCTCTCCGGATCATCTCCTGCAGGGCATCTGTCAGCTGGTATTCCCCCCTATTTTGAATACTATTTTGGAGCATCCAGTCAAGAACTTCAAAAAGAAGAGTGGTATCCTTAACAAAATATACACCTGCAATCCCGAGGTTCGAACTGGGATTTTCAGGCTTTTCTTCAAGCCTTTGAATACATGGAGAGGAAGGCTCCAGCTCGACAATTCCGTACTTCCGTGGTTCTTCTACTTCCCTAACTCCGATTGAACCAGAACATTTCCCATTTTCAACATGAAATTTGTAAAAATCAAGATACCCGGATTTAAAAATCATATCACCAAGCGCAATCATGATTTCAGAACCCAGTGCATATTCCTTTGTAACATACACCGAATGCCCGAGTCCGAGCCTTTCTTCCTGGTCTACATAGCGGATTTTAAACTTATCTTTATAATGCCTGTCAATATACGAGATTATCTGTTCTTTGTGGTACCCTACCACAAGGATAATTTCTTCAGGCTCAAGCTCAATCATTCTGTCAAGAATGTGCCCTATGATAGGCTTACCGGCAATGTAAACCATTGGCTTCGGTTTGGTATGCGTGTGTGGGAATAAACGCTTTCCGGCTCCCGCTGCAGGTATGATTACTTTCATGCATCCACCAGACAATCTATAAAATTGATCCACATAATATACATTCCTTAGCAAGAATACTCAAATTCAGGTTTAATGTCGCCCATAAACATCATCAAATCTTACAATATCTCCTTCGTCCACAAGCTCTCCTAACTGCACCTCAATAATCTCCAGCGGAACTTTCCCCGGATTAGATAGCCTGTGCCTTTGCCCTGCTCTAATAAATGTGCTTTCCCCGGGTCTCAGGAAAAACTGCTCTCCATCCACTTCCACGCAGGCCATGCCTTTTACAACCACCCAGTGTTCACTCCTGTGATAGTGCAGCTGCAGGCTTAACTTATGGTCGGAAAGCACAGTAATATTCTTTATCTTATGGCCTGGAGAAGCGTCAAGGAGTGTATACGAACCCCATGGCCGGTAGACTGTTTGCCCTACAAATGCTCTTTCATCGTTCCTGCCCTTCAGGTCGGAAACTATTTCCTTTACTTTCTGACTGCTTGATTTGGGACATATTAACAGGGCATCGCTCGTGTCAACAATAACCATGTCCTTAATATCAATCAAGGAAACGATTTTGCCACATTTTGAATACACCAGGTTCCCATCGGAGTTGAGAAGCATGGAATCACATTCGTGGACCACATTTCCCACTGAATCCTTTTCAAGCTCATCATAAATTGCCGCAAAGTTTCCAAGGTCACTCCATTTCTGGTCCAGCTTTACAACGGCAACTCTATCGGACTTTTCCATTATGCCGTAATCAATGGAAACCTTATCCACACACGCATAAATCTCATTAATGCTGCCCCCTTTCTCAAAGCAGGCAAAAATAGAAGGCGCATGTTTTTTGACTTCTTCAAAGAAGAGCCTCGTCTCAAAAAGGAACATCCCGCTATTCCAGAGGCAGCCTTCTTCAATATATTTTTGTGCAGTTTCGAAATCAGGCTTTTCTCTAAATTCCGAAACCCTGTAACCGGGCTCGCAGGACTCGGAGGTTTTAATGTAGCCGTATCCGGTATGAGGGAAGGTGGGAACAACCCCAAAAGTGACCAGATAATCCGAAGTCAGTTTTTCAGCTGAAGAAATCGTTGCCATTGCAGCTCTGTCAAGCACATGGTCGGAGGAAAATACCCCTACTATTGAATTTCCGAATTTTTTTTCAATCTCTTTCATTCCAAAAAAGATTGCAGGAAGGGTGTTCTTGCCTTCAGGCTCGATCAGGACATTTTCTGCAGGAATTGGGTAACCTATTTCTTTGATCTGCCCGATCACGAAAAATTTCTGGGCTTCATTCGTTACAACAAAAATCTCAGAAATATCTGAAACTTCAAGACATCGAAGCACTGTCTCCTGAAAAAGTGAAGTGTCACCAAATTTTAAAAATTGTTTGGGATACATTTCCCGGCTGAGAGGCCAGAGTCTCGTCCCTGAGCCGCCTGCAAGAATTATTGACTTAATGCCTGTCATCTCCATGCGAATTGATTTAAAAAATATTCAATCAGAGTATTTCAAGACAAAACACTTTCAACATTGTCTTGAGAGAAGGGAATTATAAAGATGCTGTGGAAGAAGGTTATTTTCAGGACATGATTATTTTTTGATATAATTTCTTATAAAAGAAACTACTCTTTGAATAGATTAATTTGGAATATATTAGTTTTTGAATCAATGACTTTGGGATTATATTACTTATGGCGTCAATTACTTCACAAATAAATTGGTTTTACAATGGGATTATTTTCGGAGTTTGATTATTTTTTAGTAGTATATGATAAGGAGTAAATATAACCTTTGGCTCTGAGAACGCCGAAAAAAGAAATATATCAAACTATCAAACTAAAACTGTCAAGCCGAAAAAAGATGGAAAACAGGCTAGAAATAAATTAAATGTAAACCCGATAAAACTCAAATAAGGTGGTCAAAAATTAATGATGGGCTTCCTTTGGTTCATTTTACATCGTCTACTGTAAGCTCGTCCTTACCCCAGCCCATTACCCTTTTTACGATGAATATTGAGAAGGCAAATACAAATAAGGCAAATCCTAAAAGAGAAACTGTGATGGACCGTTCACTGCCCTGAAAAGCAGGAGGGCGACGTATGAGAGGCATATAATCGATATTGCCTTCCCCCAGGTCATAGGAAACATCGCAGAATCCGTCTTCATCCAGATCCTCAATTACGCACAGTACCGTGCTTTCAGGACCAGTCCAGTAGTTCCCGCCAAGATAAGGGCCCCCCACAATATTTATTCCCCTCTCCCGGGTCATATTCCAGGTATTCTCTGAGTTAATACCTTCATAGCCGACGTTTACAGTGTTTTGAAAGAAGTTATTGTAAATGAGGTTTTTACTGCTGTTTGAGAGCATAAAGCCGTACCCGGTATTGTAATTAAGGAGATTTCCAATAACACGGTTATCGTCTGAAGCTTCAAGCAAAATGCCGTCCAGACTGTTCATTTTCACCCTGTTGTTGATAACCCAGTTATCTTTCGAGGCGTTCAGGAAAATTCCCACTTCATTCCCTGAAACATTATTTAGATTCAGCATATTTGTAGTAGAAGAATCAAGGTAAATTCCCAGCTGGTTGTTGGAAAGCTTATTATTGCTGATCAGGATCCCATGGGTTTTTTCCAGATAAATCCCTGCTTTTAGAGGGTCGCTGGCCCCATTTATATAAAAACCGCTGATAGTTACATTGTTTGCATTCACATGAAACACATGATCATGAGGGTTTTTTGCCGTTACAATATTCGTATCAGGCATTCCAGAGATAGAACGGACCGAAATTTCTTTATCAAGATATACATTTTCCGTGTAAAGCCCATTGTAGACATAAACCGTATCTCCGGGCCTGGCAGCATTTACAGCCTCCTGAATTGAAGAAAAATCTTTATTCCCATCACTCCCCACAGAGATCCGCCTGGCAGCTGCAGTACCCGAGCTGAGCAACAAAAATACAAAACCTATTGCAAAACAGATTTTTATGCTTCTTATGGTTTTCAGCAGTATCACCCCAAAGAGACCGTCCCCTGTTACCCCACGTTCAGGAGAGTCCCTGAATTCAGAAGATCAGACCCGGAGTCCCGGAACTGGAATACCAGATCATTAAAAAATAATAATTGAATAGTAATATAAATAGATTGAGGGATATACTTATTGAAGCATAGTTTCTGAGGAATCCTGCTGATAAAATCCCTTCCATTCAATTCTCTTCGTTAAAAGGGAATAACTGGAATAGTCCCTGAAATATGGAAAAGAAGGCAAGAAGATGAAAAACTCACTTCTCAGACCTTTTTCTCACACATGCACCCATAAATTCTTCTCATATCCAGGCTTTTAATTTCAGGCTTTCGACTGGAAGTCTTCCGTACTGCATTTTACTGATATCCGAATCTTCGGCCAGGATTTTAACCGAAAATCCTGCCTTTTTTAGAAGTCCCAGATACTCCTCCTTTAACAAAGCCCCAGCTACACAGCCTGCAAGCAGGTCACGGTCGTTTTTAAGGTCTTCAGGCAAATCCGTAAGGAGGACCATGTCCGAAACATACATCCTGCCTTCGGGCTTCAGAACCCTGAAAGCTTCCCTGAAAACCTTTTCTTTATCCGGCGCGAGGTTAATCACGCAGTTGCTGATAATAACATCCACCGAACGATTTTCAACCGGAAGAGCTTCAATATCCCCCTGGCGGAACTCAACATTTGAATAGCCATACTTTCGGGCGTTAGCCTGAGCTTTTTCAACCATTTCGGGAGTCATATCGACCCCAATAACCTTTCCCGAGCTTCCGACTCTCTGTGCAGCAAGAAAAGAATCAAAACCCGCACCTGAGCCCAGATCCAGGACGATATCCCCGGGTTTCAGTTCTGCAAAAGCTGTAGGGTTGCCACAGCCAAGCCCCAGGTTTGCATCCGGCACAGCCTGAATATCAGCTTCCGAATAGCCAAGAGATTTGGAAAGGTCTGTTGCGCTCAAATCCCCGCAGCACCCACCGCCAGAACAGCAGGAGCCTCCTAAAGTTGCAATTTCCTGATACTTCTTTTTGATAACTTCTTTTTTTTCAGCGGCATCCATTCTATTACCCCATTCTTATTGTTCAGATTTTCCTTTTTTATCTTGAAGTTTATTTTCAATTTTATCCGTAGAACAAACCCCGGAAATTTGCTGCCCATCACAACAGGGCTTCACATCCCGAATTCCGAGAGATACAAGCAAATCCTCGATCTCCTTGTTTTTGATACTGTAAATGATATTTCTGCCCTGTTTTTCATACTTTAAAATTCCAGCTTCAACAAGAACCTTCAGGTGCTTCGAAACCGTTGTCTGGTCTTTTTTTGTAAGGGAAGAAAAATCACAGGCGCAGTAACTGTGCACAAGCAGGTAAGAAAGTATCGTAAGCCGGGTCTCATCTCCGAGAGCTTTGAAGAACTTTACTTTACTATCAAGCATGGTTGTATGGACATATGTGCATATAACCATATAAGATTTGTGATAAAACTTACCTGACGAAGAATGGCAAATCTGAAGATAAAAGAAGATATGAAACCAAAGAAGATATGAAGCTAAAAAAGATCTGAAACAAAAAGACGTTTAAGGAAAGAGCGGTCAGAAGAAAAAATAAAAGTAAAAACCTGCTTTGCTTATTTGCACGTATCAAGCAGGCCTTTCTTTTTGCCCCCTCTCTGTTCAGATGGGTGTATAGGTTCAACTTTAGCTTCTTCTGTTTCTTGTTTTTCTTCCTTAAGAAGCTCCTTTCTCTCTTCCTCATCGTATTTTTCGCAGCTCACCAGAGGCTTTTTCCTGCCTCCCCGTTCCTTCTCCATTGGATCGATAGGCTCAACAGTAGCTTTCTCTGTCAAAATTTAACCCTCCTCGAGAATTCAGATCAGTTTACTGTAATTCATTCTTGTTCAGAGAATTTGTCTCAACTTTGAAAAGAAAAAATAAAGTAAAAATGAAGGCCTGCTTACTTGCAGGTGTCAAGAAGACCTTTCTTCTTGCCTCCCCTCTGTTCGGAGGGGTGTATCGGTTCAACTTTAGCTTCTTCTGTTTCTTGCGGTTCTTCCTTCTTTTCTTGTTCTGGCATAGATTTAACTCCCCTAATCAGTTTACGCCTTTGAAATTAATACTTTTACCTTAAGTTTCAATCCAATGTCCCAGGACCCTGCTAACCTTTGAAGGATTCCCAGTTTTCAGGCCTCATCGGATTGTATTTTCAACAACCCTCAATCTATGGGATTTTAAGACAGATTATCAGATCCCGTCGCAGTGAGCAAACAGTCTCCTGATTAATAATTGTTTATTTGTCTTTGAACCGGACGGCTCTATTTCAGACCCTTACCTCTTCTTCTCTTCATTCCTCCTTTTTTACTATTCCCGGATAAAATGGATTTGGGAAATTTACCCCTAATTTTATTACACCCACCAGATTTATTAAATTTTTGTGGAAAGGACAAAAGAACCTGAAAAAATGTTGTTCATTTTCAAACAGGAAGTCAAAAAAACAGGCGTTTATAAATTCACTAAAAAGATAGGGCATAACGGCTGGTATAATTAAAATTATTTGGGAGAATATATATCCCATTAATCATTATAAGGAGAACGTCCATGCGGAAAGGCAAAAGGACAGGACCCTGCATAAAACTAAGTTACACTTAAATTTATCCTATCATTTGTTCAGCAGATATGCTTTTACTCAGGAAAATGTGATCTCATGGCATATAGAATACTGGAAAAGGAAGAAATTGCCCCATCGGTGCACAGAATGGTAATAGATGCCCCTGATGTTGCAAAGGCTGCAAAAGCCGGACAGTTCATAATCCTCAGGATTGATGAAAGGGGGGAAAGAGTTCCTCTTACAATTGCGGATTTTGAAAAAGAGAAAGGCACGGTTACTGTAATATTTCAGGAAATGGGCAAGACTACGAAACAGCTTGCAAAGCTTTCTGCAGGCGATTCCCTTGAAGATTTTGTAGGGCCCCTCGGAACCCCTGCCGACATCAGAAAGCTTGGCACTGTAATTCTTGTAGGAGGAGGAGTAGGAGTTGCCCCTATCTACCCCCAGGCAAAGGCTTACACGAGTGCAGGCAACAGGGTAATTTCAATTATCGGTGCCCGAAACAAAGACCTCCTGATCCTTGAAGACGAGATGGAGAAAGCCAGTTCCGAACTGTACATAGCAACCGATGACGGATCAAAAGGGCACCACGGGTTTGTGACCGATATCATGAAAAGGATCCTGGACAGCGGCGAAAAGGTTGCAAGAGTTGTGATAATAGGTCCGCCAATCATGATGAAAGTCGGGGCAGGAGTTGCTTTCCCCTATGATGTGGAAATCCTTGTCAGCCTGAACTCCATAATGGTAGACGGGACCGGGATGTGCGGAGGCTGCAGGGTTACGGTAGGCGGAGAAACGAAATTTACATGCGTTGACGGCCCTGAATTTGACGCCCGGAAGGTTGACTTTGTCCAGCTCATGAACAGGCTTGCAATGTACCGCGGCGAAGAGGCAAAAGCTGTGGAAAACTACGAAGAGGAATGCAGGTGCGGACTGCACTGAGAAGGAGGGGATGAAAAATGCAAGAAGTACAAGGAGAAAAAACAGGAAAAGCAAAGAAAGAAAGAACCCCGATGCCAGAGCAGCCTGCAGAAGAGCGCAGGAAGAACTTTAATGAAGTAACCCTCGGTTACACAAAAGAAGATGCTCTTGCCGAAGCTTCGCGCTGCCTTGCCTGCAAGGACCCGAAGTGTGTTGAGGGCTGCCCCGTGAATGTGGACATCCCGGGCTTTATTCAGCTTATCTGCGAAGAAAACTTTGAAGGGGCAATCGAGAGAATCAAAGCCACAAACGCCCTCCCTGCAATCTGCGGCCGCGTCTGCCCCCAGGAAACCCAGTGTGAAGCCCGCTGTGTACTCGGGAAGAAGGGCCAGCCTGTTGCAATCGGAAGGCTTGAGCGCTTCTGCGCGGACTATGAGCGCGAAAAAGGTGTGAAGGCCCCTGAAGCCATGCCCCCGACCGGCAAAAAGGTAGCAGTTGTGGGTTCCGGCCCTGCAGGCCTTACTGCCGCAGCAGACCTTGCAAAGCTCGGCCACAAAGTAACAATCTTTGAATCCCTGCACAAAGCAGGAGGAGTCCTGAGTTACGGCATCCCCGAGTTCAGGCTGCCAAAAGAAATTGTGCGGCAGGAAGTAGAGTACATCGAAAAGCTCGGGGTAGAGTTCAAACCCAATTATATCATCGGCCGGATCAAGACCCTGGACGAACTCTGTGACGATTTCGATGCCGTTTTCCTGGGCACGGGCGCAGGGCTCCCGAACTTCATGGGAATCGAAGGCGAGAACTTAAACGGCGTATATTCCGCAAACGAATTCCTGACCCGTGTAAACCTCATGAAAGCCTATGACCCCGAATATGACACAATGGTCAGACATGGGAAACATGTGGTTGTAGTCGGAGGCGGAAACGTGGCAATGGACGCGGCCCGCTCTGCCCTCCGCCTTGGAGCCGATGAGGTAAGCATAGTCTACCGCCGCGGAGAAGACGAGATGCCCGCCCGCCGCGAAGAAGTCGAGCACGCCAAAGAAGAAGGCATAACCTTCAGGCTCCTTACAAACCCTGTCCGCATACTCGGGGACGAGAAGTTCAACGTCACAGGCGTCGAATGCATAAAAATGGAACTTGGCGAACCCGACAAGTCCGGCAGAAGAAGCCCGGTCCCCGTAGAAGGCTCGGAGTTCCTTGTCCCTGCAGACGTTGTGGTTATTGCCATCGGCACTTCCCCGAATCCGATCATTTTCAAAGGCTCGGAAGGCCTTGAGCAGAACAGGCGGGGCACTGTTGTTGCCGACGAAGAAACCGGTGCAACCTCCAAGTGCGGAGTCTTTGCCGGCGGAGACGTGGTCACAGGCGCAGCAACTGTAATCAGTGCAATGGGCGCAGGGAAGAAAGCTGCAAAGGCGATTGATGCGTTTTTGAAAGAAAAGTGAAACCAGAGTTATCTGGCATCCACTTTTATTTTTTCACAGAGTATTAAAAATATATAATGCTCAACTTTTTCGAGCCTCGTTCCGTATTTTAGATTATGTTCTTTGTACTCCCACTCTTTAAAATAAAGATGATGTACATCAATAAGAAAATCATGTACCTCATTGAACAACTCTATTGCTCTTTTTTATGACCCCCAAAACCAATAGAAATACAGTTTTTACACTGTGGACAAATTAGGAAATGAGAAAGAAAATTTTTTAAATACTTTCCAGCACGACTTTCAAAAGTACAACTAAAGCAACAATCAAAAATAAGGTCCATAAAAGCGGCAAAAGCATCCGGAGCAGGAAATACAGTATTATCGCTATCAGAATTAACTGAACTAAAGAAAGTTTCCTTCTTCCTACACGCAGGAAGCGACGATTAAATCCGTGAGCCATGCTGTAAACCTTCCAGATTTCTCTTTTGTATTTCTCTTTTGTATATGTTAACTTCTACTCTCTTATTATATTTTTTGCCCGTAGATAAGAATATCCCTCAAAAAATTTCAGGATATTAACCCGAAATAAAGTTGCAAACCACTGAATAGAGAGCAAAATAGGCAGTTAGAAGGTAAAAAGGAAATTAAAACCCGCATGCTTTTCAAAAAAATCCCGGTCTAAATTTTTAGAAGTCCCACACGAAAATTCAATAGCAGGTCTGCTGGGAATCGAACCCAGGTTCGGAGCTCCGGAGGCTCCAGTGATATCCTCTACACCACAGACCTTCATCGTGAAAAAGTTATGAAAGGTTAACTGGCAGATAAAGCTATAATCAGTTAACAGGCTGGTTATAGTGCTATATAGCTTATAAATTTAATCCTTAATGCATTAGTTCCGATTTAATGTTGTTCCGAATGACTGCTCTCATTCGTTTACAATTTTTCCTCAACCAAAGAGCTTCAGGTGTTGAATTAAGTGTTGATTTTTAGTTAATGAGGTGTTGTATAACTACTGTGAAGACTATAAAAGCCTTTAGAATACAAACTTTTATTTTCTCATGATTATAAATTAATCTACATTTTGGGGCCTACATTTTGGGGACAAGTAATGGAATTTTTCAGAATTGAGAGACCTGATCATACTCATAAACAGCTCTGCATTTCGGAAAACAGGAGAAAAGAATTCTGGTCGTAAAAAGCTAATGTCACTTAACAGGGCTTTGAAAAACAGAATTTGAGCTACATAATTTGAGCTACATAAGTTCAATCAAGAGCTGAAGAACCATCGGAGCGCCACAAATGGCTGATGAAGAAGACAAAGGACACTCCGGATATGAGCCAGATACTATCGATTGGAAACAAGCAGTAGAAAAGCTTGGCGTCGATATTAAAACGGGTTTGACGGAAGAGGAAATTGAAAAAAGAACCCGGACATTCGGCTTAAATGAAATTCCGGAAATAAAAAAGTCTCCATTAATGAGATTTTTAAAGAAATTCTGGGGATTAACAGCCTGGATGCTCGAACTGACTATGCTGATCTCTCTTATCCTTGGAAGATATCTGGACCTGTATATCATAGGGGCTCTGTTACTTTTTAATTCGATATTGAGCTATTTGCAGGAGGAAAAGGCTTCCGGTATCATAAAATCCTTAATGAAAAATCTTCAGGTCAATGCAAGAGTGCTGAGGGACGGGAAATGGAAAGCGGTGCCAGCCAGGGAGCTTGTTCCCGGAGATATGGTAAGGGTCAGAGCCGGAGATTTCGTCGCAGCAGATCTGAAAATAATTACAGGCGAACTTGAGGCAGACCAGTCAGCCCTCACCGGAGAATCCATGACGGCAAAAAAAAAGGAAAACTCCCTCCTGTACTCAGGTTCGATAGTTAAGGGAGGAGAAGCAAATTCGATTGTCCTGGCTACGGGAGAAAAGACATACTTTGGCAAAACTGCACAGCTGGTCCAGATAGCCAGGCCTAAACTGCATATGGAGGAGATAACTTCAAAGGTTGTAACCTGGCTACTTATTATAGTCATTTTGCTCCTTGGCCTGACCGTAATGATATCGGTGGCAAGGGGAGGAAGTTTACTGGAAATACTGCCGCTGACCCTCATATTACTGGTTTCAGCCGTACCCGTTGCCTTCCCGGCAATGTTTACTCTGAGCATGGCCCTGGGGTCAATAGAACTTGCAAATAAAGGCGTGCTTGTTACCAGGCTCACGGCCTCAGAAGACGTGGCAACGATGGACACTTTATGTGCAGATAAGACCGGCACGATAACGATGAACAGGCTTACTATAACCAATATTTATCCGGTATCCGATTTTGTAGAAGAAGATGTGATATTGTATGGAGCACTGGCTTCTCAGGAAGCAAACATGGACCCTATAGATCTGGCATTCCTGACTTTTGCCAGAGACAAAAAACTGCTAAGCCCGGAATATGTGCAACAGGAATTTACACCCTTCGATCCCGGGACTAAGCGAACCGAAGCTGTAGTGCAAAAAAACAGCCAGAGATTCAGGGTAATGAAAGGAGCCGTGCGCATAATAGCTGAGCTCTGTGGTCTAAAGGATACCGAAATCGACAGACTTGAGGGCAGTATGGGGGATCTGGCAATGAAAGGTTACAGGACCCTGGCTGTAGCCATAAAAGAAAATACTGAAAAATCAAGGCTTGTAGGTCTTGTTGCGATATATGATAACCCCAGACCGGATTCCATAAAACTGATACGAGAATTAAAGAGCTTAGGCATCTCAATAAAAATGCTCACCGGAGATGCCTTACCCATAGCCAGAGAAATAGCAAATAATGTAGGTCTTGGGGAAAATATAGCAACAGCAAGGAACTTGAAAACATATGCAAAGGAAGACCGGGTTAAGGCAGCTGAAATTGCTGAAAAGAGTGACGGATTTGCTGAGATATATCCCGAAGACAAATATATGATAGTCAAAAGTTTGCAATTAAAAGGTCACGTCGTGGGAATGACCGGAGACGGAGTAAATGATGCGCCTGCACTCAAACAGGCTGAAGTAGGAATTGCAGTCAGCAACGCAACAGATGTGGCCAAAAGATCAGCCAGCATTGTACTGACAGGTGAAGGGCTATCCAGCATTGTTGATCTTGTAAAGGCTGGCAGAATGATCTATCAGAGGATAACAACCTGGACGCTTAACAAGATAATCAAGACCTTTACAATAGTATTTTTCGTAACCATGTCTTTCATATTTACCGGTCTTTCTGTGATAAATACCTTCGACATAGTCCTGCTTTTATTCCTCACGGATTTCGTAACACTCTCACTTTCTACTGACAACGTAAGATGGTCACCCAAACCTGATACCTGGGATATAACAGGACTTGTAAAAGTTGCCGTAGTTCTGGGTATCATGATACTGATAGAACACTTTGGCTTGCTATATATGGGTTTAAGGTATTCAGGTTTCCAATCAAACATACCAGAACTTAATACATTTGTTTTTGAAATGCTATTTTTCTCCGGGGTTTTTACCATATTTATTGTTAGAGAAAAAGGTCATTTCTGGAACTCGGCTCCGAGCAAAATACTTCTGACAACTATAATACTGGATGTGATATTTGCAGCGGTGATATCTACTCTCGGAATTCCCGGCCTTGCACCTTTACCACTCAGATATACACTTGGCGTCATGGTTTATTATTTAGTCTTAGTATTTTTAGTAAACGACTCCATAAAATATCTATTGATAAAACATGCAGGAATGACATGGTGACGTCACAAATCTGTTCTTTAGCAGGAAAATGCAAAAATTCGGTAGCATTTTTGCTGCCATCGATTTTCTCAAAAATATTAAAACAGGGTTTCTGCCTTTAACAGGCAGTTTATTCTTCCCATTTCTCCCCGTACCTGTCTTCAAACACAAGTTCCGAAAGGGCTTTCCGTGTAGAAGTACGTTTTCCGGGAGCAGGTTCACCGATAGCAAGCACTGCCATGAGTTCAAGCTTTGACGGGCAGCTCAGGATTGAATTAACCTTTTCATGCTGGTTCAGGATCTCTCCCAGCCAGACTGCGCCCAGGCCGAGTTCGCAGCAGGCAAGGAGCATGTTCTGAAGAGAAGCCCCTATCGCCTGGATATCTTTTGTCCTGTTGTACGAATGTTCGGTATCCAGGAAGGCTGCGATAAGCAGGGGGGCTCCTGCCACGATGCTGGAATAATGCGTGCATTCCGAGAGCTTCTGGATGGTTTCGGAGTCCCTGACAACTACAAAACGCCAGGGCTGGTTGTTCAACCCGGATGGAGCCCATCGGCCTGCATTGAGGATTGTGTTGATTTCTTCCTTGCTGAGGGGTCTGTCCGTAAACTCCCGGACACTCCGTCTGTTGAGGATGGTGTCAATGACTTTGCTTTCTCCTGTTACTGGCATATTTTCCCTCCGGATTGAATTTTCAATTTCAGAGTTATGAACTTTCTGTTAAAAGATTGAAATCAAGTTATTAAACGTTACCGGCAAGCAGGAAGCAATTGCCCTTATACAGCCCTAAAAAACCGTAAATTAAAAACGCCTGAATGCGCCTGTAAGAAACAGGCAGATAGTCTCGGTCCTGAAGCCATATTTCTTTCAATACCTGTTTCTCTTAATTGCGGCGTCGTTTTTGAGCCGCCTTTATATCTGGCTGGCAGGCAGGCCCGGACAGCGAGGCTTGGGGAAGACGAATTTAAAGCTCTCATCCCGGTTCCGGTATCAGAAATAGATCAACCAGTTAATGAAGGACCGCCAGTCAGGAAAAGTCTAAAAAACCAGAAAAAATTAGAAAAAATTGGAAAAAAATAAGTCGCCAGACCACCTGATCGGTGGCCTGGAACTGGAAAAAGCAACTTGAAGCTCAGTCGTCATCAATCTTTTTGTTGAGCCAGGGGATGTTTGCCCGGATTTCCTTGCCGACAATCTCAAGTGGGTGTTCCTTTTCCTGACGTTCCATGGCTTTGAGTACAGGGTGGTTGACCATGCCTTCGAGGACGAACTCTTTTGCGAACTCGCCGTTCTGGATCCTCTCAAGGGCTTCGTACATGGCTTCACGGGATTCTTCATTGATGACCCTCGGGCCAACGGTCATGCCGCCGTATTCGGCAGTGTTGGAGACGGAGTGCCACATTCTCTCAAGCCCGCCTTCGTAGATAAGGTCCACAATGAGTTTGACTTCATGGCAGGTTTCGAAGTATGCCATTTCAGGCTGATACCCTGCTTCCACAAGCACTTCAAAAGCTGTCTTGATAAGTGCGGAAAGCCCTCCGCAGAGGTCGACCTGTTCTCCGAAAAGGTCTGTTTCGGTTTCTTCACGGAAGGTGGTCTCGTAGACCCCTGCCCTGGTTGCGCCGATGCCTTTGGCGTAGGAAAGAGCAAGGTCTCTTGCTTTTCCGGTTGCGTCCTGGTAGACTGCGATCAGGCCCGGCACTCCGATGCCTTCTGTGTAGGTTCTCCTGACGATGTGTCCGGGACCTTTGGGGGCGACCATGAAAACGTCAACATCTTTCGGGGGCACAATCTGGTTATAGTGGATATTGAAGCCGTGGGCAAAAACAAGGGCGTTGCCGGCTTTCAGGTTGGGCTCAATCTGAGAATAGTAAACAGATGACTGCTTTTCATCCGGGAGGAGGATCATGATAACGTCTGCAGCTTTTGCAGCGTCTTCAACCGTCATAACCTTCAGGCCGTCAGACTCAGCTTTTGCCCAGCTGGAACTGCCTTTCCTGAGACCGACCACAACATTGAGCCCGGACTCGTGCAGGTTTCTGGCGTGGGCGTGACCCTGGCTTCCGTAGCCCATTATTGCGATTGTTTTGTCTTTGAGTGCATCAAAAGTGGTTTCGTTATCATAAATTATCGTTGCCATTCCTTAATTCTCCTGATTGATTTTACTGATTAATTTTCCTGATATATTCCTTAATTTTTTAATGAGAATTTCCCGTATTATTCGGGGAAGTGCTTAAATTTCAAACACGGATGTTTCCCTGAGAATTAAACTGATTTTCGAAAAGTTACTGTCTCTGGATCCGGGCAGCCTTCTGAAGTGTAAGGAGAGGCCGGAAACCCGGAAAGTTTTTGAGAAGACCTTTAGAATTCGAAAAGGCTTCCGGCTGCCCCAATCTGTGAAAAATAATTGAGCAGCTACCTCTCATTACCTGCCCTTAATATTTAAACCTTCTTTGGTCCCCGCACCATTGCAATCTTGCCTGTCCTGACCATTTCCTTGATCCCGAACTGGCGGAGAAGTTTTTCGATTGCCTGGATCTTGCCCTCGTCCCCCGTTACCTCAACGGTCATGGACTTGGGGGCAACATCCACTATTCTGGCTCTGAAGATATTTGCAATCTGGATAATCTCTGCCCTTACGTTCGCATCAGCTGAGACCTTGATAAGGGCAAGCTCCCTCTCAACCGCGTCGTCGCTCCCGATATCCGAGACCTTGATAACATCTATGAGCTTGTTGAGCTGTTTTGTTACCTGTTCGAGCACATGGTCGTCCCCATGCACAACAATGGTTATTCTCGAAATATCAGGGTCTTCGGTAACTCCCACAGCCAGGCTGTCGATATTGTATCCGCGCCTTGAGAAAAGCGAGGCCACTCTGGAGAGCACACCTGACTTATTTTCCACAAGGACTGCAAGTGTGTGTTTCATCAGTGTTCCTCCAGGTCAATGATCTCATTAATTGCAGCTCCTGCCGGCACCATTGGATAGACATTTGCTTCACATTCGACAATCACTTCGACAACAGCAGGCCTTCCGGACCTGACGGCCTCTTCGATTGCGGGCCTGACTTCGGACGGCTTTTCTGCACGCAGCCCGAGCGCACCGTAGGCTTCAGCAAGCTTTACGAAATCAACACTGCCCTTGATGAAGGTGTAGGAATACCTCCGGTCATAGAAGAGTTCCTGCCACTGCCTGACCATGCCCAGGTAACCGTTGTTCAGGATCACGGAAACAACCGGGATATCGTTCTGGACCAGAGTTGCAAGCTCCTGAGAGTTCATCTGGAAAGAGCCGTCGCCTGCGATATTGATAACGGTCTTATCCGGCTTTCCGACCTTGGCCCCCATGGCTGCAGGAAGCCCGTATCCCATTGTACCGAGCCCGCCTGAAGTCAGGAAGGTCCTGGGTTTGCTGTATTTGAAGTACTGAGCCGCCCACATCTGGTGCTGCCCGACTTCCGTAACTATGATTGCGTCCTTGCAGGCTTCGGAGATCTGCTCGACAACAAACTGAGGCATTATAGTATCCGAAGACACCTGCCTGTAGGCAAGTGGGTATTCCTTCTTCCACTGGTTTATCTTTTCAATCCATTCCGCGGAATTACAGCGCTGAATATATTTAATCAGGGATTTAAGTACCTGCTTTGCGTCCCCGACAATAGGGACATGTACCTTTACATTCTTGGAAATCTCAGCAGGGTCAACATCAATATGGATAATCCTGGCGTTGGGGGCAAAAGACTCGAGTTTACCGGTCACGCGGTCATCAAACCTTGCTCCCACAGCAATGATAAGATCGGACTCCTGAATTGCATAGTTTGCGTATTTGCACCCATGCATTCCGAGCATTCCGACGTATAAGGGATGTTCGGTAGGAATAGAGCTTATACCCATAAGAGTGGTGGTGACCGGAGCCATGATAGTCTCGGCAAGCTCTACGAGTTCTGCACTCGCGTTCGAACTTATTACTCCCCCTCCGGCGTAGATTATAGGCCTGCAGGAGTTTGCAATTTCTTCAGCGGCTCGTTTTATCTGCTGGGTATTCCCCTTGTAAGTCGGCTTATAGCCTCTAAGCTCTACCTTGTCAGGATACTGTAAGTCAATCTCTATATTCTGTACATCCTTTGGAAGGTCAATTAATACCGGGCCGGGCCTTCCGGTGGAAGCGATATGGAAGGCTTCTTTTACAATCCTCGGGATATCTAATGGATCCTGTACGAGATAGTTGTGCTTGGTAATTGGCTGGGTAATGCCCGTAATGTCTGCTTCCTGGAAAGCATCATTTCCGATAAGGGACCTCGGTACCTGGCCGGTTAAGGCTACAATTGGCACTGAGTCCATATATGCGGTGGCAATACCTGTTACCAGGTTGGTTGCTCCGGGACCTGAAGTAGAAACGCAGACCCCGGTCTTTCCAGTAGCACGGGCGTACCCGTCCGCAGCATGAGCTGCTGCCTGTTCATGGCGTACAAGTATGTGGCGCAGATCTGAATCATAGAGTTCGTTGTAGAAAGGAATGATCTGCCCTCCGGGGTATCCGAAGAGAGTGTCAACCCCTTCTTTTTCAAGGCACTTTATAAGAGCCTTTGCGCCGTTGACTTTTTCTGTTGACCCGGTTGTCATTATTTATCTCCTTACTTATCTTTTGAGAATTGGTTTGACTGGACACTCACATTTCAGGTGAGCACCTTTCCAGTTAAGGGTGTGTTTATAAGAAATACTTTTTTATCTCTCTTATCTCTCACACTCACATTTTTTTCATTACTAATTTAGTAAATACATCATAATCAATCATGTTATATATGGATGAGGGTCTCTCCGGGTTTAAAGAGTGGCAGAGATCCCCTATTTCAAAAATTTCTTCAAACAGAAAAAAGAAGAGAGGACAGAAAAGTCCTCCTGAGAAACCTTTGAAGTTCCGCATCCTTTTGTGACTTACTCTACCCGGATAAGGCGGTTCATCCCGTTCATTACGGCTTCTACAGAGGCCATGATAATGTCCGTTCTTGCCCCACTTGCGGTAATTACCTTCCCGTTCTTGGAAAGTTTTACCCTTACCTCTACAAGAGCGTCAGTTCCGCCGGTAATCGAGTCTACATGGTACTCTTCAAGAATAACGTCTTCAGCACAGGAACTTACAGCTCTTCGGATAGCATTGATCACAGCATCCACAGGTCCGTTTCCGATTCCAGCCTGTACGATTTCTTTGTCTTTTACATTGAGCTTTATGGAAGCGGTTGGAGTTACCCGGTTTCCGGATACAATGGTGAATTCTTCTAATTTTACAATAGGCTCTTTGTAAATATCAAGCACGGTTTCTGCGATGGTCTGCAGGTCCGCATCGGTGATGTGTTTGCCCTGGTCGCCCATCTGCTTGACTCTGTTGAAGATTTCTTCAGTCTGGGCCTCATCAGCCTCAAGCCCCATTTCCTTTAAGGCAAGAGTGATAGAGCTCCTTCCTGCATGTTTGCCAAGTACGATCTGGCGCTGCCGTCCGATATATTCGGGACTCATCGGCTCATAGGTTGCCTTGTCAGCCAGAAGCCCGTGCACATGAATTCCTGCTTCGTGAGTGAACGCATTTCCCCCTACAAGGGCTTTGTTAGGGGACACGGGGATCCCGGTAAGCCGGCTTACAAGCCTCGAAATTCGATATATCTGCTCATGCTTGATACCGGTATCATATTTATAGAGCCACTCCAGACACATTACAACTTCTTCAAGAGAGGCATTTCCGGCTCTTTCCCCTAAACCATTAATTGTCACATGTGCCTGCTTTGCTCCTGCCGCAAGTGCAGAAACCGTGTTTGCAGTTGCTAAACCGAAGTCATTGTGGCAGTGAATGCTTATCGGGGCTTTCAGGGAGGAAGACAGGTCCCGGAAGATCTCGGTGGTCTTTTCAGGCACCAGAAGCCCTACGGTATCGCAGAAGCATAACCTGTCAGCGCCGGCGTCTATTCCGTCGGAATAAATGGCTTTTAAGAACTCAAGGTCTGCGCGCGAGGCATCCTCTCCGCTCAGCTCCACAATCAGGCCGTGGTCTTTAGCATACTCAGTGACTTCGGCTGCGATCTGCCTTACTGCATCCCTGTCCTTTTTGAGTTTCGTCCTGATGTGCAGGTCAGAAACCGGAGCTACAAGGTGGATTGAATCGACATCGCACTCAAGAGCATGGTCAATGTCCATTTTCACAATCCGGCAGTAGCTGCATATTTCGGCACTGAGCCCCTCGTTCGCTACAGCCTTGATGGCTTCCCTTTCACCTGCGGAAGTAATTGCAGAGCCTGCCTCGATTACAGAGACTTTCATCTCATCAAGGGCCCGGGCAATTAAGAGTTTCTTCTCTCTGGTCAGGGCTACGCCGGGTGTTTGTTCACCGTCTCTCAAAGTAGTATCCAGAAAGCGGATGTTTTCGAATAATATAATCCCTCAGTCTTGGTTTTTATTTCAATAGATTTCAATAGATTATTTCTGCAGAACAGAGAAAAAATAATATGGTTAATATTATATAATTGTACCCTATTTTGCAGCACTCATTTTACTATAATCTTACATATATTTTATCTCAGAAACCCCGTTCCATCCGGGAATATTCCCGAATTTACTCCCGGGCTCTCCGAAACTTCTCTCCAATAGGTAGACCATAGTATTTTTAGTTTCCAGTTAACAATAGACCTTACTTTTCAAAAAAAAGCAGATATAGAAACCAGTCAGAAGTCCTGAATCCGAAAACTGAAAAGAGAGAAAAATGGGATCCAGAAGGTATCCCCCAAATCAACGGAAACCGTAAACTACGGCCACACTTTCGGAAAAACACCATTGAAAATTACCCTGAAGGAAACTGCCCATACAGATCGCAAGCAGGAAAATTATCCTGCTATGCTCCTGCCAATTTTCCTTAAAAAATTAAGAAAGGATATTTAGAAATATTTTTGAACATTTTCTATTGCCTTTACAATCAGGGAAACGCACGCTTCTATATCTGCCGTATCCAGAACTTCCACCGGGGAGTGGATATAGCGGGTGGCTATGCTGACCGTACCTGTAGGAATGCCTTCCTTTGTGAGGTGGATTGATGTCGCATCGGTGGTGCCGCCTGAACCTACACCCAGCTGATACGGGATCTCGTTTGAATCCGCGGTTTCCCGGAGCCATTTGAGAACCTGGGGGTGGGCTATAAGACCTCTTCCGGACGCATCTGCTACAGTTATTGCGGGCCCTTTTCCCAGTTCCAGGGCTGAATCTGTCTTGTTTATACCCGGATGATCTCCCGGAATAGTGGTGTCAAGGGCAAGGGCTACATCCGGACAGAGCCCGAAAGCACAGGTTTTTGCTCCTTTAAGCCCCACTTCTTCCTGAACCGTGCCCACGGCATAGACATTCGCTTCGATTTTGCGCCCATGGAGTCGTTTCATGACCTCAATGAGAATTACAACTCCTGCGCGGTTATCAAAAGCCTTGGATGTTACCTTCCCGTTTGCCAGGGACACGAATTCCTGGTCGATTGAAACCGTGGTGCCTATCTCGATTCCCAGGTTCCAGGCGTCCTCCGCGTCCTTTGCTCCGATATCGATAAACATATCCTCAAGTTTCACGGGCTTTTTCCTGTCTTCTTCTTTCATCACGTGAGGAGGTTTGGAACCTATAACTCCGTAAATAGAGCCCTTTTTGCCATGTACGACGACTCTCTGGTTCAGGAGAGTCTGGTCAAACCAGCCCCCTATCCCGACAAAGCGCAGGAACCCGTTCTCATCAATATACCTGACCATCAGCCCTATTTCGTCCATATGGGCAGCCAGCATTACAGAAGGCCCCTTTCCTTCTTTAACAGCAATAAGGTTCCCCATGGTGTCTTTCCTCATACTGTCAACATATGGCTTGAGCTCCTGTTCAAGCAGTTTCCGGACTTCGTCTTCAGAGCCGGAAATTCCATGGGCGTTTGTGAACTTTTCGAGAAGGGATTTAATTTCTTCAAGGTTTGCGCCTTTTTCCATATTTTCTGCCATACAAGAAAATCTCCTGAATCCTGGTTTAATCTGAATCTTAGTTAATCTGAACACTGGTTGATCTGAGTATAAGTCTGAATGCACACAATAATTCTCGTGGCTGCCTGTTCAGCCTGGCGTTCATCCAGTTGATTTGCTAATATATCCGTTTAATACGATATATTATAAATGTCCATTTATGATTATCCTTTGTTGGAAGACTTTTGAGGCTCTTCAGTCTATGGGTTTAACGCATATATCGAGCATCAAACATGCTCTACCAATAATGTACCCATACCCGTAATATGCCTGCCCCGTCTTTTACATATTAATTTGATTGTTAGGATGTCTTTATTTAAGTTGAACTTATTGTTTAAGTTTTTGGAAGGGGCTTTTAAGCTGTTATCTGGCGGGGAGGATTATTTTCGGAAGCTGTAAGGACAGAAACATTAAAATCCCTTCAGGTTTATTGAGGACTCAGGTGAAAATTATATGACTTCAGAATTACCTCCTCAAATCCAGAACCAGATAGCACAGCTTCAGCAGGTACAGCAGCAGGTTCAGGCCCTTGCTATGCAGAAATCTCAGATTGAAGCTATGCAGAAAGAGTCCAAAATGGCTCTCGAAGAATTAGAAAAACTGGCTGACGATGCGGTAGTCTACCGTAATGTCGGAGAACTGGTAATAAAAACGAGCAAAGAGGAGTCCGTTTCAAAACTTAAAGACAGAGAAGAAACACTCTCACTCAGACTTCAGTCTATTTCCAGACAGGAAGAAAGGCTCACTACCCGCTTCAAACAGCTTCAGGAGCAGATCCAGCAGGCTCTTGGCCCCAGAGCACAATAACTTTTTATTTTTCTTTTGCATTGATAGAATGCAGGACATAACATATTTATAACGGAGATTGTGCCGAAATCCCGGGGCTCCGGGATTTTCGAGACCTATAAAAAACGGTAGCCAGAGTGGACAATGCAAGTTGATGAAGTGGAGTTTTTCAACCGGCTCCTTGACTATCGAAACATTTTGTATTTGTGTCACAGGAATGCAGATCCGGATGCTGTTAGCAGTGCTTTTGCCCTTGCTGAGGCACTCGGAGGTACGGTCGGACTCGTAGACGGCTGCAACCGTGTGGCGTCCGTCCTGATCGACAGGCTCGGAATAGAGGTAGTGGATAAGCCAGACCCTGCAAATTACGGTTTTGTTGTTGTTGTTGACACCTCGACAAAGGCGCAGCTAAACGATATCGAGCTTACCAGTTACTGTGTAATCGACCACCATACTACCACCGCCCTCACCGAGAATGCAGAGTTCTACCTGCACAGGAACACAACCTCAACTGTAGAGATAGTATATGATATTTTGAAAGCAATGGGCGCCCCGATTAACCGCAGGGTGGGAATCGGCATGCTCACGGGAATCGTAACCGACACAGGGCATTTCAAGCACGCATCTGTCGACACCTTCCGAACAGTGGCGAAAATCATTGAAGCCAGCGGCGTTGAGTACGGAGAAGTGCTGGACCTTATGGCTGCCACCCCCCAGGACATCTCAATGCGCATCGCGATCCTGAAAGCAGCAAGCAGGGTTGAACTCGATAGGGTAGGAGATATGCTTATAGCCTCATCTCATGTAAGTTCTTTCGGAGGCTCTGCATCTTCCATGCTTATCAACATCGGAGCTGATGTGGCTTTTGTTGGCACTACCAAAGGAGAAAGCGTCAGGGTAAGTGCAAGGGCAAAAAGAGATGCCGTAAATGCCGGAGTTAACCTCGGCCAGCTGATGGAAGATATCAGTAACGAATATAATGGCACCGGAGGCGGACATTCGGGAGCTGCGGGAATAGATGTAATCGCCAACATGGACGAAGTACTGCATAAATGCAGGGAAATGACAAAAAAAATCCTTGAAAATTCCCTTGGAACAACCTCAACAGAGATTTCTGAGGATGAAATTGAATTCAATGAAGAAGAATAAAATAGAAGATAAATAGTAAAAAACGGTTAGAATAAAGATAGTAAAAAACGGTTAGAATAAAGATAGAAAAAAGTGGTTAGAACAAAGTTGTTAGAATAACTACAATTTTTTAACTGCATATTTCTCCTTTCCTGAAAGTTATTATTTTTCGGCATATTTTTTCAGTCAGGTATTTTCAAATTCTGCGTATTTTTCCGATTCAGTATATTTTTCCGACTGGAATATTTTTTTACAACTTGGAATACTTTTACAATCGGGAAGATTTTTACTGTCCAGAATATTGTTACAATTTGAAATGTCTTTTCATCTGGCACATTTTTCAAGTAGGAATATTTTACCAATTACTTTCTCAACTTAATTTGAAAAAGATCTTTTCTATTATTCAATAACAACAACGATTATTTATATGAGAATCCAACTTAATCTTCACATTACCAAATCTACCGGAAGTTCGTATCCTCCCGGAACTGCCTCAAACTTCCGGAACGAAAAGCCGGTATGAAATAAAAGATATCCTTGTTACAGCATGACCTTAAAGGGACATGAAATGAAAAATATACATAAAAGAAGGTCGAAAGAGACGCGGCCTGAAACTAAAAGGTCTCACTATAAAGAACAAAGAGCGTGAAAAAAATGCCAGAATACTGGGATCCTGAAATCGAGACAATGCCTGTAGATGACTTGAGAAAGTTGCAGGAAGAAAAATTGAAGAAACTCGTACATTATGTGTATGAGAACTCTCCTTTTTACAGAAAAAGGTTTGATGAACACGGCGTTCGCCCGGAAGACATCCAGACTCTTGAAGATATCAGGAAGTTACCTTTTACATATAAGCAGGATCTCAGAGACACCTACCCTACCGGAATGTTTTGCGTCCCCAACTCAAAGCTTGCCCGCTTCCACGCTTCCTCGGGTACCACGGGCAAACCGACGGTAGTAGGGTACACCCACAAGGACATTGACGACTGGGCAGAATCCCTTGCCAGGGCTTTCACCTCCGTCGGGATGGGAAAAGACGATATCCTCCAGGTAAGCTACGGGTACGGCCTTTTCACAGGCGGGCTCGGTGCACACTATGGAAGTGAAAAACTGGGAGCAACCGTACTTCCCACAAGTTCGGGAAACACCGAGCGCCAGCTTGAACTTATGAAGGATCTTGGTACGACAGCCATAGCCTGCACGCCCTCTTATTTTTTATACATGATCGAAACTGCAAGGAAAGAAGGCATCAGCTTAAGTGATGACACAAAATTAAAGATGGGATTTTTCGGAGCTGAACCCTGGTCTGAGGAACTCAAGAGGAGAATAGAAGAAGAGTCCGGGATTAAAGCCTACGATATATACGGAACTTCAGAACTCAGCGGCCCCCTCTTTACAGAATGTGATGAACAGTGCGGCATCCATATCTGGGGAGACCTGTTCCTGGTAGAGATCCTTGACCCCGAAACCGGAGAGCCCATGCCTGACGGAGAGACAGGGGAACTCGTAATCACCACCCTTGCAAAAGAAGCAAATCCCCTTATCCGCTACAAGATCAAAGACCTGACCAAAAAACTATCGGAGCCCTGCAAATGCGGCAGGACCCACCCAAGGATCACACGGATCAGCGGACGTTCGGATGATATGATCATCGTGCGCGGCATAAATGTCTTCCCCGGACAGGTCGAGTCGGTATTGATGAATATCCCTGAAGTAGGGAACCACTTCATGATCATTGTGGACAGAATAGGTCCCCTCGACTCAATGAAGGTCCAGATCGAGATGCATGAGTCCGCCTTCAGTGACAAGATGTCGGATATGATGGCGCTCAAAAAGAAAATTGCATACGCTTTAAAAAGCGTGCTGAACCTTGCAGTAGAGGTAGAGCTTGTGGAACACGGCTCTCTGCCGCGTTCTGAAGGAAAATCAAAGAAAGTCATCGACAAAAGGAAGCTCTGAAACTTTTGCAGTTTGAAAGCTGAAAAATTACAGGGCTAAGAAATTTAAAATTCCAGAAAAAGAAAAGGAATGCCCGGAAAAAACTGTAGAGTACTGCTTCCCTCCGGGGATTCCTTTATTTCGGTTCCTCTTTTAAGCCCCTCTTTTAAGCCCGGGACAGATTCGGAACGGGTCTTTATACCGTAAAAACAATACACATGTAAACTTAAAATACTACACAGAAATATATTATATACTGAGGAAAAATATTGAGAGCAGAAGCAAGAGGTTAAAAGAAGGAACTGAAAAAGCAGGGAAGAAGAAAAATAAAGTATCTTACTTAATTCAAAAAAGGAAAAGACAAAAGATATAATAAAATACGGGATAAAAGGACATGGGTGCTGGAATGGAAGACAAAGTTATAAAACAAATTTCCCTTTTTGCGGAAAACAAACCTGGCAGACTTGCAAGCGTGGCAAATAAATTGAAAAGCGCTGGCATAAATATCAGGGCGTTTACCATTGCCGAGTCAGGAGACTTCGGGATCATCCGCATGGTTGTGGACAGGTCAGACTATGCTCACAGTGTACTCCACGATGCCGGGTTCACAGTTTCAGAAACCAGCGTTCTGGGAATCGAAATGGAAGATGTCCCGGGCAGCATGTCCCGGATTGCGGAAGTTTTCGGAGAAGCGAGTATCAACCTTGATTACGCCTATGCTTTTGTCACCCGGGACCAGAAAGCCCTTCTTATAGTCCGGGTAAACGAAATCGACAAGGCGATAAAAACGCTGGAAGAAAACAACATAAAGCTAATCGGCATGAAAGAACTTGAAAAGATCTGATTTTGAGTGAACCCCGGATTTTTCGGGAAGGCAGCTTTAAGGAAAAAGCCAGAAAACAATCCAGAGCCCGCATATCATATTGATATGCCCGAGCAATCTGGAAATTCTCTTTTTATAGGCTCTTGCCTGAATGGCAATCGCTTTACATAAGATTTTGCAGCCAGGAGACACAGCTAGCCTTAAGTATTTGCTAGAAATTTTTTACTCATCCACTGCGTAAATAGATACACATTATAAATATAAAAAGAACAAACAGAGAAGGACTTTTCTGGGAATAAAGAAAAGGCAGTCTATATTACCTAAACAGGAATCGGGCTGAAAAAAGCAAGGTCAGCGGTTTGACTAAAATGACAGAGAATAAAGATAGCTTACAGGAAAACGCTCAAAACCCTTCAAAGAACAAACTTGGTGGAACTCATACTACCATTATTGGAGGGAGAGCCGGAAAAAAACTAATAAAGCTTGTAAGCCAGCATCCTGAAATAAAAAAAGTAATTCCGTCCGTAATTTCCGTAAAAGGTGTCGCAGGTGGAAAGCTTGCTGGAAAAGTCCTGCGAGCTGATGCCAGGGGAAACCTGAGGCTACTGCTCTCTGAAGGCAGAAGTTTTCAGGAAATAAGGCTGGTGACAACGGTCGGTACAGCTGAGGAGGGGGACAGAATCATGAGCGAATTAAATGAGATCTTAAAAAATGCCCTCTGAGGCGTTGAAGGAGAGGTTACTGTTTGACATTCATAGGGGTTGACCACGGGACAACAGCAATTCGTTTTGCACTTATTGAGGATGAAAAGGTCCTGACCTTTGAGCTCGGAAGGGCTGAAGCGGCTGCAATGTCAGAAAAAGAAATTCTGGAAGCCATCGAAAAAGAGTTTGGGATCAGGATTGGAGACATCGACCTGATTGCTCTGACTTACTCCATGGGAGACGGCTTTTCTGCAATAAAGGACGTAAGGAAACTTGAAGGCAGAGGGCTCCAGAGTATCGAAGGCGCCGGAAAAAAGACAGGAGGAGGCACAAGGGTGTTTGACGCGGTACGGAACTCCGGAATCCCGGCAATAGCAATTCCCGGCCTTCACTCAGGAAGTAAAGTGGACCCGAGAATGAAGGTCTTTTCCCACCTCACAAGCCCGGAAAAGCTGGGGATTGCATACCATATTCTCTGTCTCGGCTATGAAGACTTCGTAGTTTCCGATATCAGTTCTAATACCGTGACCCTTGCAGTTGCTTCGGGAAAGGTGATCGGGGCAATTGACGCCTGTATCTTTGCTCCGGGAGTTCACCACGGCCCCCTTGACCTGCAGGCAATAAGGAACGTTGATGACGGGCTCCAGACAGCAAACCAGGCTTTTATAGAAGCAGGGACCCTGAAGATGACTCCTTATAAAGACAGGGAAGAACTGCTCAATGCAGCCGGGAAAGGAGAAAAGTCTGCCCTGCTTGCTCTTGATACGATAGCCCTTTTTGCAGCCATGGAAATCGCTTCCATGCAGCTCCTCATGAAAGACTATGGGGCTACCGGAAAGGTCTTTCTTGCCGGTTCGGTCGGGGAAGTAGAGTACGTGCAGAAAAAGATCTGCACTCATCTGGATCAGGAGTGCCTGAGCCTCGGAAAGTGGCACGCTGCAATCGGCTGTGCCGAGATAGCAAGGGACGTTTCTGCCGGAAAAAAACAGATCCTTGGAGTAGACGTCGATTATCCGTAAAGAGTGGAGAAAAAAGATCTTTGAAGAGAGAAATCAGGTCTTTTCCACCGATTCTTCGTATTCATCTTCCGGATATTCCTCGAACTCCGAGGTGTCAAGTTTTTCCTCATCAACCTCGTCATCATAACCACTCATGTGGTTTTTGTCCATGAGAATGACATAATCCGCAGAATTCTTGAGCGCGGTGGAAAAGCCGGGCTCAACCCCGAAGATAATGGTTTCTTTCCCATGTTCGTTTGCTTTGTTCAGGAGCGGTTTGAAATCCGCATCTCGGGTCACGATTGCAAGGGTATCTATGTTGGGGTTGTAGACCAGTTCCATGCCCTCCACTGCGAGGCGCACATCCACATCACTGGAACAGATGATGGGCTCAAGGCCATGGTTTTCAATAGCCTCGACAAGCTTGTCAGAGGCGTACTGGTTCAGGAAAACGCGTCCGATCTTGATATTCCCGTAGTCCTTCAGAACGTCCCTTATCTCCTCAAGATTTACGTCAAACTCTTTTCTGAGGATATTCGGCCCATCCACCAGAAGTCCTATTTTCCTCCTGCCTACTTCTTTCTTGGTACGGAGGTATCTAGAAATGGAATCAAGTCCGCTTTTTACAGGCTTCATTATCAATGTCCTCTATGATCCTTACAGTTTTTACTCGACCTGCATCTTTTTATTTTTAATGCCCGTATTTTAATGCCCCCGATCCTCGGGGAGAATTTATCCTTGAGGGCGGTAGAATTTCCCCTCATATCCGTCGGTACCGAGATCTTGCTTTGCCCTAAAAAACCGCATTTCTGGAGTTCATAGCATAAATTTACAGCTACGGTTTTTCAGGCCTAAAGCCTGATACCCAACAGTTCGGGTAATAATCTGATTATATCTAAATATTTGCTTTTCTGTAGTAAAACATTTGCATACTTTGGCAATTAAAGGTTCCAATTCTGCCCCCCGAGAAACTGGACTGAAAATCTGATCTGCCCTGGAAAAGGGAAGGCCTGAAATAGGAATTAAAACCTCTCAAAATTAAATGATTTAACTATAAAACACGAGATATATTTTATAGAATTATAATTTATCGGAAAAAGGGCCTTTTCGAACTTCCCTGATGATGTAAGGAGATTCCTGAAGTTCAAAGAGATTTTCGTTTTTTCTTCCCTTCTTCTTCCTGCTATACCGGATTTCTCCTGACTGCCGGAGGAAAGCTTCATAGATCCCCATAAACTGTTCGAACTCCGGCTCCGTGAGCTCTACTAACCCTTCCCTCCCCGCAAGCCAGTCATAGACCTGCAGAAGGACAATTTCCCTTACCCGTTTCAGACCTTCTTCTTCGGGCTCTTCGGGAGCTTTTTCAAAGTAGAGAGTGTTTTTCAGCTTCGGAGACCAGGCTGCAAAGACCCGCCTGAAATTTAAAATCTGGATCGGGACTTTTTCTCCGGCACGGGGCCTCAAGTAATAATACCTGTCCTGAGAAAAAATCTCTTCGTCCAACCTCACCACCTGCCGTCATACCTCGATTTCATATATTTTTCATGGATTTTTTTCATTCGAAAACCCATGTAGAGCCCTACGAAGAGCCCGCTCAGGTGAGCGGTATGGGCTATCATGTCCGACGAATTAACCATCAGAAAATCAAAGACGGCAAACAGCAACAGGGCATGTTTTAAACGCATGGGGATAAAATAAACATATACTTTTATATTTGGCTCAAGGACGGTAAGGGCGGCAAAAACCCCGTAAATCGCCCCGCTCGCCCCAACCATAGGCCCGGGGTAAATATTGAAAATAGGCCTGCTTAAGAAGGTGTATCCTATTGCAGACAGAATTCCTGCGGTAAAAAAGATCCCCAGGAGCTGTTTATTCCCTACCCTTCGCTCAAGGGCAGTCCCGAAGAAGTACAGGACAAGCATATTGAAAAAAAGATGCCATAATCCTGTATGCAGGAAAATGTATGTGACAAGCGTCCACGGCCTTGTCAGAAGAGAACCGGGGTCAAACTGAAAAGCACTGATATAGAGAGGACCTATGCCCGGAACCATTTCCAGAAGGAAAGAAATTATGCACAGGAAAATAATTGCCATCGATGGGCTTGTAGAAACCGAACTTTTGATTCTACCGGTCGTTCCGCCCCGAGACTCATATGGTATATCACTGTCAAACATGTTCCAATTACTCTCTATTTTAATCCAGTATAAAATTTTTGAATAAAATCACCTGAATAATAAGGCAGGTTATAAGAGGCTACTCAGAATGCCTCAAAATGAATCAGGGAATATTATTCAAACGCAAGATGTTGTCCAAACACAAGAAGATTGTCCAAACATAAGCTCAGGAACAAATAAGAGATACATAAATTGATGCATAACAGGAATCATAGCCTGAAAAGGCTGACGCCAGAAAAACTCAGACTTTGACCCGATCCAAAAGCTCATGTAATAAATTTTGAAGTTCTTATGTTTGGAATCCTGTTTTTCAAATTTTATATTGAAAACTCTGATCAGCAAGTGATTAAATGCAAATCCCAGCAAACCAGATTGATTTAAACCCCCAACTCTGGAAACAGGCAACCCTGAATCTCCAATCAGTTCAATATCACGGCATAATTCCATGACATTCTATCATAAAGGATATTCTATGATATTAATAGTACCGGGGGTTCAGAAGCAAGACAAAAACTCTTTTTAAATTGGAATGAGTATTATTTAAATCAAAGAATTTATCAATTAATATTCAAGTGAGAAAATCATATTTATTCCTTTCCTGAAAAAAATCATGAAAACGGTTTACAGCGTTTACTGTGTAAATTGAGCTTGAGAGCGTACCGATATAAATAAGTTTTGATATTTTCATCAGAGAAAGAAGTATAATAAATTCAAAAATAATAATAAATAATATAATAAAAGCTGATATGGAATAATTGGAATTTTATTTGTGCCAGATTTTGGCTTTGAGTAGGAAGAATCTTTATAATTATTTGTTTTTAGTATGAGAAAAAGAAATAATAAATAACAAATATTAAAATCGGTAGAAAAAAGTATTGAGGCTAAAGAAGGCTCGATCAAAAAAAAAGCATCGGAAAACATTGAGACTATTTTTCACAGAATTGATCTTTGAGATTTTTTTTACGAATAGTACGCCTCTACATTCCACTTTACCCATCACGAAATAGGGTGTTACAAATTAGAAAATGTTATATAGATTTGGTACATTTAGACTTTTAATTAGTGTTTATTATCCATCGGTAGCGACCTCTGCTCAAGATTAAGGTCCCAATCGTTGGTAAAAACGGTTTTTTTGAGACATAGGGCGTAAAAAGGAGTTTGGAAGAGATATTAAGCCCTAAAAACGACTTTTGCAAGGAAAATATTCCCTATAAAAACGTTTTTATTTGAAAAAACGTTGGTATGGCGTTGGATGTTCAAATAGAGAACTAAGAGCGTTTTACCACAAAACGTCATTTAAACGGTTGTAACTTTAAAGCAGACGGCAAGATATATAATGTATAATCATTAAGGATATGCCGCATATCTTAATTGCAATCGTCTTGGCGAAGTCGACTTTAAACAAATTTAGGAGGTAAAGCTCAAATGAGCAAACTAACTACCGGGAGTTTTTCTATAGAAGATCTGGAATCCGTTCAGATCACTATTAACAACATTGTAGGGGCAGCAAAGGAGGCTGCTGAAGAGGCAAAAG